>ENA-UOOE01000009-UOOE01000009.1-fermentation-metagenome-genome-assembly--contig:-NODE-9-length-253149-cov-6.765162_pt1 | contig 253149 bp, 242 predicted proteins | sample MGYA00245776_ERZ724021 | MGnify/ENA primary metagenome ERZ724021 (study PRJEB28704, sample SAMN03018321) | fermentation metagenome | biome: anthropogenic terrestrial biome; feature: soil; material... | reverse complement strand
GTCCTGGGCGACGGCGTGCTGCTGTCGTACGAGGTCGATGCCTGAACCGAAGTTCCTGGCCGACGAGATGCTCGGCACCCTGGCGAGGTGGCTGCGCATCATGGGCTACGATACGGAATACGCCAGGGACATGGCCGACGACGAGATCCTGCAGCATGCCGCGAAGGGGGACCGTTTCATTCTCACCAGGGACCGCGAGCTGGCCAGACGAGCCGGGGGCCGCGCGATGCTGGTGCGCAGCGACGACGGCGCCGAGCAGCTCGAGGACGTCGTCCGACGCTTCGGCCTGGAGTTCGACGAGAAGCGGACTCGATGCACGATGTGCAACAGCGAGCTCGCTCCCGTGACGCCGGAGGAGGCTTCAGAACAGGTGCCGCCGAGAGTGCTTGAACGGCATAACGAGTTCCTTGCCTGCCCATCGTGCGGGCGGATGTACTGGAAGGGGACGCACTGGACCGGGATACGCGAGCACATCAACGAGGCAGTGAGGAAGGCTAGAGGGAATAGTGGTCCTCGCTGACCACCTTGCCGTTGCTGGCGTCGATCACCATGGCGCCGTGGACGCCCTCCACGCGCCACAGGGGAAGGAAGAACAACCCGCGGCCGTCCAGTTCGATGCTCTCCTCGCGAGGGGAGATCCTCCTCTTCTCCGTCATGGTGACGTGGTCCTCCTCGACCACGCGCTCCCGGTCGAAGGTGTACAGCCGCACCAGCTCGCGCCTCGCCACCTTGGCAGCGTCCTGCTCCGTAACGGCAGGCTCCAGCCGCTGGTGCTCCTCCTCCATGGAGTAGATCAGCTCTCTCCTCTCCGGCCACGGCTCCACTCGTTGCGTTCGACCATTGACCGACAGCGTCCCGCTCTCCACTCCCACCCTCTCCTGGTCGTGGTACAGCGGACAGACGTAGCCGAACACATAGTGGGGCATCAGCTGCAGATCGTGGCGGAAGCCGGAGACCGACTCCCTGGTCATGTCCATGACGTCCTCGACGGTCACCACCGGCCGGACGATGCGCTCCCCCACCGGCCGGTCGCGGAGGGAGTCCAACTCCTCGGCGGACAGCATTCGGGGGAAGTCGGTCGCCAGCAGTTCGTCCACCAGGCTGCGCTCGTCCGACGCTCCCATCCGGTCCAGCTCCTGCTCCAGGGCCTGGCGGTCCCACACCGTCACCGAGCGCTCCAGGCCATCCAGTACGGGAGGCGGCAGCGGTTCGACGGTGACCAGCACCTTCTTGCCCGAGAAGTCTGCGTATCGGGCGAGGAAGTCGTCCACGTCCCTCTGCTCCGCGGCGCGCAGGACGCAGAAGGCCGCGCGGCTGTCGCCGTTGCGGGCCAGCAGGATACCGTCCTGTTCCGCGACCTCAAAGCCGCGGGCCCGCAGGATCTCTACGACAACGGCCTGGAGGGGGGTCATGGCACCAATCGGCCCTCATTAGGATGGGGCGATATTAACGTTGCTGAACCGTTCGTGCGGTCGCGCGGGTTCCTAATACTGATGATGAGGATAGGCCCGACATGCTCCGGCACGACGGCCTAACAAAGGCGGCGCGGCTCACCGACCGGGCCGCGAAGGAGGCGATGGTGTGAGAAGGCCTCTCGCCGCCGCCGGGGCGCTGCTGCTCGCCCTGTCCCTGGCCCTCTTGCTCTATGCGGCGTTGCGAGGAGAGGCTTCCCTCGCCCTGCTGTTCGTGATCCCCATCCTGACCATCACCGGTCCGGTCGGCGCGGTCGGGGCGCTGCTGCTGCCGGCGGCGATCTTACTGCTGTTCCTCTCCCTGCTACCTGAAAGAGGGCAGCAGAATGCCGTACAGGACAGCGTAACGGGCTCGCGATGGGGAGGAGTGGTCATGATCGGCCCCATCCCCATTCTGTTCGGCTCGGCCCGGGGAAGCCGCCGCGCGTTCATCCTGGCCGTTCTCGCATCGACCTTGATCATGGCGGCCCTGTTGCTCATCCTTCTGCTGTGAGCGAGCGGGCCGCCTCGTCCTTCGTGACCTTCTTACGGCGGGCCTCCTCGCGCACCTTGCCCATGATGCTGACATAGAGGTCGAAGCTTCCATCCTTGCGCCTCAGGACGCGACCGAGCGACGTCTCGAGGTCCTCCTTCTTCCGTCGAAGGTCCAATGCCTCTACCAGCAGCGCCTGCTCCTCCGGGCTCAGCGCTTCCATTCCTCCACCACGCGGAGGAAGTTGCTGAAGATCTCGTTGCCGTGCTCGGTGTTCTCCACCTCGGGGTGGAACTGCAGCCCGTACAGCGGCCGGCCCTTGACCTTGACGGCCTCCACTGAGCAGTTGTCCGAATGGGCCAGCAGTTCGAACGAGTCAGGAAGGACCTTGGCCTCGTCGTTGTGGCTCTCCCACACCACGAACTCCCTGGGCAGACCGCTGAAGATATCGTTCGGCTCATCGACGTACAGCGTGGTCTTCCCGAACTCCGGCCGGTCCGCCGCGCCTACGCGTCCGCCATAGTGGTCGATCATGAACTGAAAGCCGGCGCAGATCGCCAGAATAGGAAAGTCGGCGAGGTCGAGGTACTCGCCGTTGCGCCCCATGCGGTCGCCTTCCACCGAGACCGATGGTGAGCCTCCCGAGAGAACGAGCGCGTCGACGTCCAGCTTCTCGAAGGGCGTGGTGTTCGGCACCACCTTGGTGTCCACCCCGAGATACTTCAGGACCCGCCATTCCCGGTGGGTCCACTGGCCGCCGTTGTCCACCACATAGACGCGCATCGCTCCGGTCTACGGGGAGATAGTACAAAAAATATCCGTCGCAGCGTCAAAGGACGATGTTCGAAAAATAATGTTTAAGTGCCTGCCAGCCCTGATAAGGGAGCATGAAAGCGGTCCTGTTCGATCTCGGCCACACCCTAATCGACTACTACTGCGACTGGCATGGACCGGAGCAGCGCGGCGTGGAGCGCATCTACCAGCTGGTCAGCGAAGCGTCGCCGTCCCCAGTGGACCGCGCGGAGTTCACTTCCTACCTAACGGAGCGACTGGCCCATACCAGGACGAAAAAGCGGGAGGAGATGGTGGAGGTGCCGCTGAGCGAGCTTCTCGGCGCCTGCCTGGACCGATACTGCTGTCTGGACGAAGTGACGCTGCAGGAAGGGCTGGAGATCTTCTACGGCGTCCTGCTGGAGGACCGCAAGCTGGTCCCCGGCGCGGTCGAAGTGCTGGAAAGCATCAGCGACCGCGGGCTGGCCATCGGCCTGATCTCCGACGTGGCATGGGGGCTGCCATCAGAGTTCCCGCTGCGGGACATGCAGCACTTCGGCCTGGACCGATACTTCGATGATATGGTCTTCAGCACCGATGTCGGACTGAGGAAGCCGCATCCCAAGGTCTTCAAGATCGCCCTGTCCAACCTGGGAGTGTCGGCCGCCGACGCGATGTACATCGGCAACTCTCCGTTCCATGACATCAAGGGGGCGCAGGGGGTCGGCATGAAGGCGGTGCTGAAGCGCTCCGTCTATTGTCATCCCGAGGAAGGCGTCGTTCCGGACCACACCGTGTCCCAGCTGAGGGAGATAGAGTCTCTGATCAATGCGGCATAGTGCGTTTCTGGCAGATGATCGAGGCCGCATCACGGTCGGCAGGGACCATGATTAGACCGCCAGCTAGATCATCAGCACTGCTCGGTCCAGCTCCGCGATGTGTTGGGCATAGCGACGGCAAGATGTAAGCAGAGCCCTTTGCGACGATACAGGAGCCTCCGGGTGCTACACGAATCCACCATGGCTTGCAACGCACATCATAGCGTCGCGTTCGATGTGCCCTGGCGCCATGAATTATGGTGAACGGGCCCGTGGAGAGACGAGGGAAAAGAAGTCGCCGCTATGGCAGATCATGTTTGGATTCGCAATATGACAGGATCATTCCTGCCACTCGAACAGATCCATCCTCATAATCTCGTCGTATGAGTGCTCGCCGACCACATTGTCCTTGATGTACCTATATCCGCGTCCCATGCCGGAACCGGGGTCGACAATCCTGACGTTCCAGTGTTCGTTCAGGACCTCGGCGATCTCCTTCACGGTGCTTGGTGGCTTGTAGCCCAGTCCGATCTTTTTCCCAGACATCATTATGATCTGGATGGCAATCGGAGAGTCTTCCCACAGGACACCGTTCTTCTTGGCCACGTACTGATTTCCCCAGCCTCTGATTATTTTTACATGGCCGATCTTGTCCTTGATTACATGATCCGGTTCACCGATCAACTTGCGATACGACCGCGGTGGCACGGAAATCCTGTCTTCGAAAATGATGGTCCCAACGCTGCCATCGAGTTGGGCCTGGTGCGTACGTTCGGAACGATATACCAGAAGTGCGCAACCGATCCACGCGGCGATTATTCCCGCCCATACCGGTGCGAGATCATGTTCGGTTTTCGGCGAGAACACCAGATACATTGTTCCTAAGAAGATCGCTATGGCTCCGAGACGGTACCACCACTGGATCATTCTTATGGCTTTCCGTTGTAACTGAGTTCCCTTGAACACATACTTCGGAAGCCGCTCTCGATACAGCACCGTTTCATTCATGGCTTGCCACCGTGGTCGTCAGTTCGAACATAGCAATTCCCGCCTCCATTGCCACAATGCCCTTAATGACACCTTTGGCTGTCGGATTTAACTTCTGCATCAAGGAATCTGAGTCTATGAATATCTCATATACCCCCCAAGCAGCCAGACCGAACCCTATCAGATCCAGCATCATCGATTGCGTCCAATCAGACACTATAGCACCAACCCATGAGAGTAACGCGCCTAGCGAGCTCAGGGCGAACCCCATCACGTCGCCTATGACCGGGGACGACATCATCGATGCCGGCCAGCCGATCGTTCCCATGGTCGCTCCCATGACGCCGGCCATGCCGGCGACCAGCTGGTCGCCGAGGATGTCACCCATCGTGCCAACGATCCATCCTCCGATGTCCGTCACACCTACCATTACGAACACCGCCGCCGTCATTCCCGATATCAGCAGCTCGACGAGGAACGGTGCGACCAGTGCCCCGATGAAGCTGAACGGCCCCAGGAACGAGGCGACGGCGATGACGGCCAGGAGCGATAGACCGATAGCGATCAGCAGCTTGAAGATGTTGCTGTCGACGATGTACTGGAATATCGATTGCGAGGCCGAGGCGTTGCTCGCGCCTCCCTGAATATTCAAGGCGGCGCTGTTGATCAACGAGATCAGTCCCATCGCCCAACTCTCGATGCTGTCGTACAGAGCCTGCATCGGCTGAGCGATGAGCGCGCTGAACGCATCGCAGACGAAATCGATCGCATACGCCACGAACGCGTTGAACGCGTCGACGATCTCGTTGACGACCGCTCGTGATCGCGGCGACGGCCGACGACGCTAGCGTGCACACGAGGTCGATGCCGACACGAATGCCGTAGAACGAGCGCTCACAGATCGATGAGCTCGACGCGCTTGCGGTCAACGACACGCTTCCTCTTGCCGTTGCCGGAGCCCTTGTGCACGACCGGGACGTTCCATTGCTCATGCATGATGTCGACCGCCTGCTTGATCGATTCGGGCGGCCTCGGCCCCGACCTTCTCCTCATTCCAGTGGTGAGGTGAACTGTGAATTCCACCGGAGCGTCGTACCAGATGTAGACGTCGTATTCCTGCATGCGAATGAAGAACTTCTTCCACCGCCTGACGGTGATCTTCTTGATCCGCTCCTTCGGTATGTACCCGCCGTTCCTGGACAGAGTGCGGAGGTAGGTCGGCGGTATCCAGAGGCCGTTCTCGTAGACGCGCAGAGGCCGTAGGCCCATAACGCGCGTCCGATAGAAGTCCTCGGAGCTGTAGAATATCAGCACGATGACAAGTAACGTCACAACATCGCTCACTAAGAATGGGGGGGCAAAATGATCGTATTCTTCCTGCAACATTAAAAGAAAGATAAAAAGCAGAATTATTAAAACTCCAGATGCCCGTATCAGGTAAACGAAGAGGAGTGACTTGCGGTAGGTCAATCTGCCTGCGTTCTTTACGAAGCTTGGCATGAGCCTCTCCTCGAATATCGGTTCGGGCATCTTTTTCCTGAACATTGAATCAGCTTCATTCATTGTAACTGTACACTGCCGTTCCTAGACCGACGACGGAGACACTGAACGACGTCCAGGATATTATGCCTGAGCAGGCATCGTACGAGGGGCACAGCAGTTCCTCCACGCTCTCAGAGTGGCGATCTGCCAGTATAGCCAGGCCAGAAGTGGCGGTGCCTAGTATGGCAATAACTAGGACGTCTAACGAAGGCCCTGAGGATAGTGCTTGCACCATAGCGACCATCGAGAGGATCGCTCCAAGAAGTGAGAGCGCGAGGGTCATGAAGGAGCCGCCAACAGCGGCGGCAACTAAGCTCATCAGCCCCGCCATGCTCCCAAAGATTATCCCCAGAACTATCGACAGGTCGCTGACCATCTCGCTTCCCAGTATCGTTTCCACGATCGCCTGGCCGGCCTGGTCGATGGCCGAGCCCGCTGCGATGAAAGCGTCGCCGATCATCTGAGAACTCGTCGCAAGTATCGTCACCATAATTATTGGCATCACCAGGCCGATGACGAACGAGAACGGCGCTACGACCGCTGCAATACCATCATGGCGACGAGGACCGCGCTCGCAATCGCCAACAGCACTATGAAAACATCGCTGGTCAATATCGATTGAGCAAGTTTGATCGCCTCGGAACCAGAGGTTTCCTCACCGGAACCGACGCTCATGCCCAGAGAGGTCAGCATCGAGCCGAGTCCGGCGGCCCATCCGACCACGCCGCTCCAGATGTCGTTCAGCAACGAGACGATCGGCGATAGTATCACGCCGATGGCGAAATCGATGATTCACGGCACGAACGCGTCGAACGCGTTCTGCATCACCGACGATGTTCCAAGAGCGTTGTTCACGTCATGTTGCATCGTTGGCTACACCCCATGCCGAGCATCGAAGCGACAGTACTCACGGTAGTCGGTAAGAACGAACCCGGTGCTCTCCTTGAACCGGACGCTCACCTCTTGAGCGATCTCAGGCGTCAGATGTATGGTCTCGCCCCTGCTCAGGCCCAGGGCGCCTCCCCGGGCGAAGCGTCCGTAAGCGGTGCTGGGGTCCGAGAGATCGACATATATGTAGGCCATCTCGTTCCATGGCACTGGCCTCTCCTTCTTGTATCGGAAGATCAGCTGAACGCCATCATCAGTGATGATGACCGACCGGGGCCGAAGGTAGTATTCCCTGAACCAACATACCCCTTGAATCAGAAAACACATTCCACTGCCAATGAAAATGAAAATAATGGAGTTGAAAATCAGGAAAAATGCAAGTCCAATGACTATAAATAAAACAGACATGACCATCCCAATGTTCATGAATTGACGATTGATTGGATTGGTCAAGAAAATATATCTGTTCTCCTCCAATCAATCACCTTGGGGATGGTAAACGAGCGGTATTGTTGAGAACACCCGGGAAAGACCGCCTGTCAGCAGTGATGCCCATCCCGCCCCTCGTTCAAAAGTCGTTTTACCGCCTGCGAGCGCTACGATGCCCGCTCCCAACGATAGAATGCCATAGCATAATGCTATGGCTCCGAGAATGTCGTCACCGATTATGGACGCAGGAATGGCGAGGGCCGCCGCAACCAGTCCCACGGTGATTCCCACGATGCCGGCAACATATGCTTTCGCCATCGGGTTCTGTCCCAACGCCGCGATTCCGATATGGGCCCCCATTATCCCTATCGCAGCACCGATGACGTTGAAGAGGATGTTTCGCTCATATGCCTCCTCGCTACCTGCAGGAGGGTGTTCGCTCTCGGAAAGCTCGACCACACCTTTAGCGCCCGCGACCGAGATGTTGTCATAATCACTCCCGTAGGTCATGCTACTATCAGGTGATTCGCAAGCAGATACCGTTTTGGAAAACGCGTTCTCGAAAATGAACATTACCAGCATGGTCATTGCCATACTGAGTAGGAAGCTGAACACGTTCGTTACTACTGTTAGCGCGATCAAGGATATAGATATGAGCACCGTCACGCCCAATATCGCCAGGAATAGTTCCCCATTCAAGGGTCTCGACAGGTCGTTGAGCGATCGGGGCGAGACCTGACCTGTCGTAATATGATCCAGCTTCATCTTTGCCAATGCTGCGCTCACTCCCTGCCAGTAGTTATTCCATAGGTTCTTGATGCTGTCGATGAGCGGCCCGAACACCGCGCTCAAAGTGCTCGTTATGAGCTCGATCGCATACGAAACGAACGCGTTGAACGCGTCGACTATCTCGTTGACGACGCTCCTGATCGCGGCGATGGCCGACGACGTCAGTGTGCACACCAGGTCGATGCCGGCCTGCACGAGCGACGATACGAGGTTGACGATCGTGGTGCCGATCGTCACGAGGCAGTTCCACACGAACTCGAACACCGCGCCGACGCTGAGGTAGTTGACAGTATTGCCCGTTGGTGAGATGGTGCAGAGCATGGCAGTACCTTCGCATCTGGGAAGCAATGTTTTTAATGATGCGTGCCGGCCATCATCTCTTGGCGCTCAACGTCGTCTCATACGCTCTCCTCCGAGCAAGCGACGGCGAGATCGGCGGGTAGTTGCCGACCCGTTCAGCGTACCTCGTTTGGATCGCGTGAGCGGCCTCGTAGGTCAACTGCATCGGCCAATACTTCACCCTGATCTTCATCCTCCCTTCGACGGTGTCCTTGCCCTTGAGCGTGCTCTTGTCCACCGGCACGGAATCGACCCACTCGATGCCGTTCCAAGGGACGAAGAGAGGCTTCCAGGTACGGTATTCTAGATGTATTCCCTCCTCGCCCACCCTGACGACCTTTGGACGGATGACCAGTTCACGATAAAGGCCGATGTAAAGGATTGTGAAAGAACCGATCATGATGATGGCGCTAGCACTCCTTTTCCAGTGGGCCATGGTGGTGATCAGCGAGAACATAACACATATCGCCACGACTACAGCCGTCGCTAGCAGGGAGAACTTATCTGGAGGATTTTCATAACTACACTCATCCCTCATATCCATCACCCCTGCATCTTGTTAAAGTCGATTGCCTGTACGGAACATCCTATCCCAATCAGACCACTCGCTGTGGCTAACAGACCAGTTACTTTCGAGCCCGTATCGTATGCGAACAGGTCCTTTGCCCCTATTATTAAACCAATGGCTGATACACCTAAGAATACGAAACCGAGGAGCGTATTGTCGGTGGCAATGGCGACACCGCTCAGCGCCAGGCCCGCCATGCTGGCGACCAGCCCGACTTTGACCACGGTCGTGAAACCGGCGATGAAGGGGCCGGCGATCCCGAACTTTATCGAAATCTGAGAGGCGACCATGCCGAAGATGTTCCAGGCCATGTTCCACCTTTCTGCTTGCTCACTGCCGTCAGATACATGGGGTGCAAGGCCCGAGTTCTCTATATCAGAACGCATGCCATCGAGGTCGATGTTGCCACCATCGTCAACGGTGCTCGCCGGCCGCTGTCCTCCGACTCCGCCATGTTGCCCCATGTTGAACGCCTGCTCGATCATGGCGCTCATTCATGCACCTCATATTGACTTGGAAGCACAATAGATGCCTGTACCTCCGAACGTGAATGAGATACCAGCAACAATCCATTCATCCCCCCGAAGCATCGAATGCCCTGAACATGCAAAAGATATTGATGCGGGTCCGATGGGGATCCGTCGCTCCACCGCATCCTCAGCCCCTCTCGACCGCGACGCTCGGCGGCACCATCTCGAGCATCCTCGTCAGGTCGTCCGCTCTCTTCGATCCCGTGCTGACCATCCTCCCGTCCTTCAGCCTGAACCCGCGAACCCCGGTACCTCGGCATCGTTGGACGGGCATGTCCGAACATCGATCGTTTCGACGTCATCCCATTCGATCCTCGACGCTCGTCCCCTCGATGCGTGGATGTGATTTTTCCTCATCTTGATGTCGCTTCTGGTCACGAACATCGAAGAGGAGTCCCTTCGCTCATCGCGAGCAAAGAACTCCGAGATGACGACGAAGACGGCGGCGATGATGAGCGGCATGGCCACGAGGCCGGTCCTGTCCGGCACGTCCGGGGTGTCCACGAGATAGAAGACGGCCATGGCCACGAAGAACATGGTGGCCACTCTCGATGACAGTATCACCTGCCGCCGCCTGCGATTTGGAACGCCTCTCACCTCGATGCTGTCGTTCATGCCTGACCTCACATTGGAGGATATTTACCCATCTTGCGAGCGTACGCCTCCCTCATCTCCTTGCCGAGCTGACCCTTTAGCATATGAGGCACGGTCTTGCCATTGAGGAGATATGCCCCCTTGTCGATCTTTCTCAGGCCGAGCTTCATTGGATCGCCCGGATAGTAAGAGATTGCGTTTATGTTCTCCCACGGTATGAACTCACTCCTCCCGTTGCGGTAGATGGCGACGAAACCGTCTTCCCGAATATAGATCATTCTTGGATTGCGGATGTTGTCCCGGCAGTAGATCGATATGGGCAATATGCTTCCCGCTGCGATCATTAGGACCATCGCCATCAGTTCATCTGTTGTAATATACAGAATCGCACCAATGAATGCGGCGAGTAGGATGAGCATTGAGGGTGCGACGAGGTAAGTCATTCCTATACTATTGTCGTGCATGCTGGTCGAACCTCCCTAATCATGATAGGCTACCGCTTCTATGGAGAATCCAAACGAGATGACGCCCACTCCCGTCGCCACTGTCCCCACGTTCCTGGCGAACGGATCACCACGAGCTAATAAGGTGCCAGTTGCGCCGGTCGCCAGGCTGAACAGACCGCACCAGAACCCTGCGAACGTTGCAATGTCGGAACCCATTTGTAGAGGGTCCAGCAGCGTGAGGGCGGCGCCTACCAGACCAGTCGCCATGCCGGCGATCACCAGCTTGTACGCATAACCATAACCGCCAGGAAGAGCGGCCAGGCCGAGGTGGCTGCCGAATATGCCCGTGGCGAACGAGGCCACGGCGAAGGCCGTCCTCCATTTGGCTGCTTGTCCGCTGTCATCATCAGTGTCCGGGGCGATGCCCATCTGCTCCGCGAGATCCAGGGCCTCCGATGCCTCGACGTCGAGCAGGGTCGTGTACGCGTTCATCGACGAGGAGCCGGTTCCCGAGACGGTCTGAGAGAACACCGATTGGAAGATCAACATCACTGCTGTGGAAATCACTACGCCGAGCAGGAAGCTGGCGACGCTCGTTACTCCGGTGAGGGCGACTATGACTACGCCGATCGCCACCCCGACGCCGTAGCATAGCCAGAAGAAGTCTCCGAACAGTGCTTGCGACAGTCGTCCGAGCGACTGTTCCGAGACCGAGCCGGTCAGCTCATGATCTTCGACCATCATTAGCAGGGCCGCGCACACACCGATGCCGTAACCGGTCCACATTCTGGCCAGTGGTTCGAGCACCAGATCGAGAATGGTGTGGACTGTGCTCGTTATGAGCTCGATCGCATACGAAACGAACGCGTTGAACGCGTCGACTATCTCGTTGACGACGCTCCTGATCGCGGCGATGGCCGACGACGTCAGTGTGCACACCAGGTCGATGCCGGCCTGCACGAGCGACGATACGAGGTTGACGATCGTGGTGCCGATCGTCACGAGGCAGTTCCACACGAACTCGAACACCGCGCCGACGCTGAGGTAGTTAGGCGGCGCCCCGGCCGGCGACGAGCTCATGTCGACGTACGGAATTCGAGATTGAACGTCGCTCGGAAGACCGAGCGTGTACACGTTGGTCGCCGCGACCCTGACGGCGTTGGCGATGCGCTCGTTGCCGGCGTCGTGCGTCAGCCGCGTCAGCAGCGATTCGGCTTGCGCGTTCGTCATCGACTTCTCGATGACGGCGACGATGTGACCGGACGAGCTGTCCTCCAGATCGTCGGTCGCGTAGAACTTCGCGCCGCTCAGCTCGGTGCCGCCGGCGCCGGCGAACAGCGTGCCGTTCAGCTTCGATTCGAGAGCTAGATAGCGAGGCACGATGACGACGTTGACGCCGCCGGCGAAGTTGGCGCTGTTCGACGGCGTGGTGATGTACAGCAGGTACACCTGCTCGTCCTCGTTGTACCGCAGACTGTTGTCCGCCGCCTTGTACAATCCGCTGTCCTCCTCCGTCGAGTTGACGACGATGACGTTCGCTTTCGGCCGCACCGTCGTCTCCACGTACCAGCGGACCTCGGCCTCGGTGTTCATGTCCTTGATCCAGTTGCCGCTCTCGTCCTCGCCCTGAGCGACGTAGTATGTACGGCCGTTGCTGAAGTAGAACGTGAACGGATAGTCGAACACGTCGGCGCCGGTCGCCTCGATGTCCAGCTTGATGTCGTCCCCTAGAGTTCCGGCATTGTCGGCCACGGCCGACATGACGAACGACATGCTCGTTCCGACGTCGGAAGCGTCGATGTAGTAGTCCATCGTGAAGTACCGCGGCTGGTTCTTTACGACGCTGTACAGGCGCATGGTCGACAGGGTCTTGTCGCCGATCTTGATGGTGAAGAAGATATCGTGCGTGCTGCCGTAGTTGATGTCCTGCCAGTAGTTGAAGTAGCTGAAGCGGAAGTGCAGCATCATGTCGCCGAGGTACTTGTCGACGTTGTCCCTGAAGCCGTCGCCGTCAGTGTCCTTGCGTGTCGGATCGAGCTTCTGGCCGCACTTCGTGCTGCCGATGATCTCGTTGCGATCGCTGACGCCGTCGGAGTCGGTGTCGACGAGCACCGGATTCGTGCACCAGCCGTCGACGCCGAGGCTTACCTCCTCGCCGTCGAGGAGGCCGTCATCGTCGGTATCGGCGTCCAATGGGTCGGTGGTCCCGTCGACCTGGATGCGGAAGTATCCCAGACGCCCTTCGTTGCCGTCCGCGTCGTAGTCGAGCGCATGGAAGGTCCAGGTGCGGGCCGAGGAGAACGACGAGGCCGTGAAGCCCAGAGTGAAGAGGTCACGGGAATCGAAGAACGCTGGAGACGATGGCCCGTTGCCGATGTAGGTCCACTCGGCATCGCCGGCGCGGACGACGAACACTCCGACGTCGTTCGACTGCGGATGCGTTATTCCCCAGTGCACCGTGGCGCTCGTAACGCGGCTCAATGCCGGCAGCTGCAACGTCACCGAGACGTATCTCGTCTGCCAGTGATCGTCGATGACATAGGACACCTCGGTCGACCACGTCTGCGACCACCGCTCGCTGCCGTCCAGGAGGCCGTCGTTGTCGGTGTCGGGGTTCGTGGGATCGGTGCCGGCCGCCAGCTCCTCGCTGTCGCTGAGGCCATCGGAGTCGGTGTCAGCCGAGAAGGGGTCGAGAGCGTATGCGTTCCCGATGCGATCCGCCTCGTAGGCGTCGCTGAGCCGATCGCCGTCGGAATCGATCGAGGCGCTCATGCTGTCTACATAGGTCCCTTGAGCGCTGAGCCTGAACATGAGGTTCATCCCACCATTGGCGAAGACGTCGAAGTAGCTGGATGGATCGACGCGGAAGACCGCTTCACGCCATGCGTTGTCGCCGATCAGGGAGGTGCAGGCGATGTACGATGCACCGTTCCATAGCGAGATGACCCCGTTCTGTGATGCGCGATAGACTATCCTTACCTCATAGGAGCAATCGCTGAGCACCCCGTTCAGCAGGAGCGACCCGCTGCCCGTGACGGTCTGGCGGACGGTACGGCCGTCCACGATGGTCGGAGCGCTCCATGCCCCGTCGTCATTTACGCTCATGCCCAGCACGTGAACGGCGACGCTCGAGTCGCCCGGGATGCCAACGTCGGTCAGGGCTTTAGACGGCATTATGGCGATGGATGATACATTGTTGACCGGAGAGACGAGCTTGACGCGCACGTTCATGCCCATCGCCGAGGACAGAGCATCGTAGTACTCCGGATCCAGCAGGACCACGGCCGTCTGGCCCCACCGCTTCAGCGTGCCGAGCGAGACCCAGGAGGAGGCGGAGGTCTGCTGCTGGACCTCCACGCCGCCCTGTGAGTCGTGGTAATCGAGCCTTAACATGTATTGAACGTCGGAGCTCGGTGCATTGACAATCAACGTGGCTCCGGCATTGCCGTTCATCACCCCGTCCGCCGACCAGCCGGACTCGAGCATCACGCCAGGACAGTGCTCTACAGAAGAGATGTCGGTGACGAACGAGTATGAGGTGCCATCAACGTGATAGAGATGCATGGCATTGGAGAACCTCACCTTCACGTTCATGCCCGGAGCCCCGTCGAGGGAATCATGGAAGATGTCGCACGGGACGATCATGGAAGCGGCCCGCATGGCCGTGCGGCCGGGGAGCGTTCCGACGTCGACCCAACCGACCCCGTTGTAGACGGAGACGGTCACGTCGCTCGTGGAGTAGTAGGTGAACGTCAGCAGATAATCAGTGGACATCTGATAGGTGCCACCATATAGGTTGAGAAGGAGCGTGGAACCCGCCGTCCCGGCGCGCATGCCGCCGCTCGGGGACGACCACCCGTCATGGACCGAGAGACCTTGGAGATGTTGCATCACATCATTGTCGCCGGACGCGCCAATCTGCAGGGAGATGTGGTCCAGGACGCTGGACGAGATGCTCACCTTCAAGGTATATACCGCACGACCAGTGCCCGAATGGTGCCGAACGTCGATGAACCATCGGCCATCCGTATCAGCCACATGCTCGATGTACTCCGTTCCGCCGGAGCTTCGGGTACACTTACTCGCTTTCAGAGCACCCTGCGGATCAAGCACATACACGTCGTAGTCGAAGCCGCCAGGCACTGCCATGGTCACCTCGACCCGCTGACCAGCGTGCAGATATACACTGTAGAAGTCGTTCAGATCGTTCACGCTGCTGAGAGCTCCGGTGAACTCTAGGGGAACTATGAGCAACGAGCTTGCTATGTTGTTCCCTGCATCCGCCTTTTGTCCGGCGTCATCGTCGATTGGAGTGGCGAACTGGAGATCGGCGCTGTTGACCACATCGTTCAGAGTGGAACTGGACTGCGAACGGACCATGAAGTGATACGACGTACCGGGCAACAGGTTCACAATGTCCACTGTATGGGCCGTACCTCCGCTACTCGTCACGATCGAACCGTAAGAGGCCGTCGTACCATAGCTCACGCTGCTCGAACCTACGTAATCGGTGCTCCAAGTGATGCGTACCTGTCCGGTCGCCATGATCGTTACGGCGACGTCGCGTATTGAGATGACGTCGCTTACAACGATCATGTCGGCGCTCTCAGCGTTCTCGAACCCGTCTGAGGAGCCGACCTTGACATGGTGCGCTGTAGAACTGATACTCGTTCTAAACGAGACGCTATGTGAGAGCGTATACGTACCATCGGTGATCAGCGCCCCATAGGAATCTGAAAACCCCCACCATACCGTGGAGTCGGACGGCATATTGGTATTCCATCGTATCGTGACCACGCCATCGACCGAACTGCTGACGATGTTGACGATCCGCAGTCCAGTGAAGAAGGAGCCGAACGACGAGCTTGCATTAATCGCGGATGAATCGATTTGTTCGGAATAGACCCTGAAACAATATTCCGTCCCGTGGATGAGCCCGTCGATGGTGACGGCATGCGACGTTCCGGGCGAGCCAAACGCGCTCACATATCCACCCGACGCCCAGACCGATTCAGCATCCGCCGGAACGCATGCGGCGATCTGAACGACACCGGTCGCATCAAGATTAGTGTTCCAGTGGATCGTCACAGACGTGTGATCGAGGCCCGAGACCGAAACGGAACCTATCGTCAATTGGGAGATCGTGAACGAATAGCATCCCGACGTGGCGATAACTCCGTTCCAGTCCGAGCGTACTTGGAAATAATATGTTGTCGACGTCCTCAGTCCCGAGATCTCAACGTAATGTTCCCTTACCCCCGAAGGCCCGTTGTACAGACCGTATTCGTCACGGGGGTAGGGGTTTGTGATTATGCTTGTGGAAGCACGCCTATCCAAGCCCACTATGGATGTAGAGAGGTGATCGGTGGTCCAGCTGATACGGACGCTGGTAAGGCTCGTGAACACCACCGATATATTGGATATGGAGAGGGTCGCACGGAACTTGTGGGCCACCCCATCGGTGACGTTTGCTGACGCATCGACCTCTGGAACAGAATAAATCCAGCATCTATAATTGCGGCCGGCGTTGAGGCCTGGCAACATAACAGTGTGCTCTAATCCGTTGGTGCCGATAAAATAGGAATAGGTTTCGTACTGCCCGCCCCCTTGGACCTTGACCACCGACGAGCCGATGAAGTTGGTCCTCCAACTAACGACGGCGGTCTGATTCTCAAGGAATAGTATATCAAAATCATATACGGAGGACGGCTGGGTGGTCGAAGAACCGGATCTTTCGCATGACACGTTCGATCCGTCGATGGCGGCGGAGGAGACTACGAACGTATACTGAGTGTTCTGAGAAAGCCCGCTGATCGCGATTATATGTTCGGTCCCATGCTCGCCCGTGGCGAGCATCATCGGCCCATCAGCAGAAGTCCTGTACCCCACCTGAGTCGTGGCGGCCCGGTTCGTCGTCCAAGAGATAATGATCGAATCCGCCGTGGACCATGTGGTGAGGTCCTCTATCCCCATCACCGCCGTTCTGAAAGAGCCATCATAGACAGTATAGAACTGAGGAAACCTAGAGTGCTCCACCCAGACCCTATAGTAGTACAAGGTATCGAAGTCCAGACCTGACAAGTGTGTGGTGAACTGAGCGAGGTCATAGGCACTTGGCATGCCGGGAACGCCACCTGGCACCGAGCTTACCACCCCTGTCCGCCCATAGGCGGTGGTGAGACCGTAGTCGATGTATACTGTGCAATCACGACCTGATGCCAAGGAAAGGATCGCCTCGTTCGATGATGGATTCGCCTCAAGGTTAAACAAGGTCACATTCGTGACGACCGAATAGGCAGGGCTGTTGAAAACAACGCCTGCATATGTCCTGTGATAGAGCCAATACACATAATCGATGTCCGCCGGCAGACTGTTCCCGTTCCACCCATCGATCTCTGCGCTCATGTAGCCACTGTGACCATATGCCCATATCTGCTCGCTGGTGACGCCATCTCCGAAGTAGACAAAGCTATCTCTCACATCGACAGCAGTAAACCAGCTGATCGTGACTGTCGTCTCAATACCATTGCGTCCATCTGAGAATCCGGTCCTTGCCACCAGGCCATGGATTATGTTCACCATAATCGACCCTTCATGGACGGCGTTCTTCGTCACATCGGCAGGGATCGAAGATACCATCCGATAGTAGTAGACGATGCCTGGCTGAAGTCCCTCCAGCCTGACATGATGGTGCGTCGCGAGAGAGCCGTTCGCCACTCCGGTGAGAGCTCCGGGGGACGTACCGTACTGCACCTGTCCCGTGCTTGCGCGATTGGTGTCCCATTCGAACTCTATCGTTCCAGCCACTTTGGCCGTTTCTGGGGAGGACGCCGTAGCGTTGGTGATCACTATGGCCAATGTCCAGAACGTTGAACTGTGCTCGATGTGCCTCGAAGGAAGGGCGGTCCTATCGGCACCGATCCTGAAGAAATACGTCGCATCCTCCGTGAGTTGGGTCAAACTGACCGAGTGGGTCAGCATGTCAACGGTCGAGGAGACAGTGGCCGACATGCCAAGCGACGGTGAGGTTCCATAGTCGAGAGTGCATGTCGAGCCGAGGCCGGTGGACCAGCTGATATTGGCCGCGGTCAGCCCAACATCGACTTCGACATCACGGATCGACAGACTGTATGTAATGAACGACCCTGTTTGGACATGATAGAATGAGCTAGACTGATAGAATTCTGCTCTGATTCTGTAATAATATGTGGTCCCTTCAGACAGGCATTCTAGGACAGAATCATGAGATGTTCCATCCTCAGAAGAGGTCACCATCGCGCTTGAACCATACGATGTGGTATTCCCATACTCTATGGTGCAGACGCAATTGGAGTTCGTGGTCCAGGAGACCGTTGAGGTGTTGAATTCCGGCATCGTGGACGTGCTTTCGATTCTTACATTCATCAAGAACGAGTATGTTTGTGACCGACTAGATCCGGACATGACATAGTAATAAAATCCCCTATCTCTCGGCAATCCAGCCAACGTGACAGAATGGAATGTGGAGTTCGGGCCTCCCACGGCGACCCTTTCCGTCGGTTTGCTTTTGCCATAGTATACATAATTGCCTGTGGGGCTGTCCGCGGTAGTGTGCCATGAGATTGTTACCGTACGAGAAGAGGGGTTCGTGATCGCCTTTATATTAGCGAACAAGGGGTTCTCCAGCGCAGCGGACTGTTGCATAGCCATTGGCACATATCCATCTAGCGACGGCACCCCGTCGATCAGAAGATGGCCCAAATTGGCGTCCAACTTTGCTTCGACATTGAAGGCCTCAGGATAGAGTATATTGAACGTCAGATCATCCGTTCCGGCGCCATCAAGCTCGTTCTGCAGATCGGCTATCTGCCGGTGGGCCTCTGGGACGTTCTTCGCGTAGAAGGAGTCGGCGATGCCGACGAGCCGCTCGACCGCGCTGCTCCTCGACCTCTCCCCGCCGTGGAACACCGCCGGGTCGCGCTGGTCCATCCAATCTATCAACCTTACGATGTCAGGCGTGACGAATTCGAGGTCCCTCGCCAGATAGGCCTCGCTTTTCGACCAGTCAGACGAAGCGAAAATGCATGAGATCACGTCGACGTCGTTCCGCACCAGCGAGGGGTGCGACGCTGCCGTCCCAGGCCCGCTTATGACACGTGGATCGCCCAGCAGGCCGTTTGACATGGTGCTCACCGCGATGGAGGGGGAGCCATCTTTACTTTCTTCCCAGGCGATGACATCTTCATCGGGGCTAACGGACCACGAGAGGTCACCGATGCTTCCCTCACTTCGGAGGAGTTCGTAGAACCTCCAGGCAGTAGGATCACCAACCATATCGCCATGCATCAACGAGAAGGATGTTCCATCGTTCGCGCCTATCATCATTGATAGGCAACCATTGATCGTTCCGAGCTCCATGTCAGAGATGACACCGGATACCGTCCACACTGCGGTCGGCTGGACCGTCAGAGTTGAATCGTAGCCCACTCTCCCATAGATGATATGGCGGGGGCCAGGTCCTAGGGCCAGCGAGAAATCGATGCCGCCTGGACCGCTTAGCATCTTCACCATGGATTCCGGGGCCTGCATGGACAGTAGTGTTCCCGAGGCGGTCAGCGAGGTCCCGTCCACATCAAGCTGGATTATGGAGAACACGCTCATTCCGCCGGTGCTGCTGAAGACCCCGAGATATATGGAGCCGTTGAACAGAGACACTGCTGCCTGACGGCCTGGCGCTACCGAGTGCGCCTGGGTCCAGTTGGCGCCTCCATCGGCTGATGCGACAATGTGTATGGCGGCATCGCCATCCGCGGTGGACCGCGCCGAAAAGACCACGGCGACGATGCCGTCATCGTCGGAGCAGACGATTTGTATGTTCTCGATCAAAGCAAATCTCGGAGAGATCGGACGATCGGCCGTGAATATTCTCCCGCTGTCGTCCGAACGCTTCCAGCGAAGTTCCATTCCTTCGTCCGATACGTCGGCCCAGGTAACGTGGATGGACGATAAAGTCGAGGCGGCTGAGGGCAGAACGGCCTCATCGTTCGATATGGTGAGCTGCTTGAGCGGTACCCACATCGTGTCCATATCGTACGCCGGCCCCTCGACGGCGTCGTCGGCCACGGCACCGGTGGCGACTTGAAGCGTCGTCATGAGCAGGATAAGGACGCAGAACACGCTGGCGAGCTTCAGCATCGGCATTGAGAGAACGGAACGCATCGGACACTTCCCCATTATTGGTCAGTAGAATTCTATTTCGATATATATTATTATCTTACAATTGTAATAAGGCGTATTATAACGGGCAGATAGGTCCGCCTTCATTCGGACCGTGTAGTGAGGAGCGGGCCCGCTGATGATCGACGAACTTAGTGAGACAATATTGTCATGTGGTAGGGGCCCGCCGAACGGCCACGAAAAATATCGTAGTCTAGCAAGAGATCAGAATACTCCGACGCCAACAAGAAGGGAACAAAGGCATGCCCCAAGACTCGGGTGGAAGGGCCGATCGGCCACATGGATTCCGCCGCATCATTGGGGTGGATGCAGAGAGCGGCGTCCTGGCCGGGCCCCATTGTATGGGTTGGCCAGTCGCCGCCCCCTCTCGATCCCTCACTCGAACTCGATGGTGGCCGGCGGCTTGTTGGTGATGTCGTAGACGACGCGGTTGACGTCGCTCTTCATCTCGTTGGTGATGCGCACCGAGATCCTCTCCAGCACCTCGTGCGGCACCTTGGAGTAGGCGGCGCTCATCCCGTCCACCGATTCCACGGCGCGGACCGCGATGGTGCGGCCGTACGCTCTGACATCGCCATGCACGCCGACCGTCTGGCAGGGCAGCAGGACGGCGAAGTACTGCCACGGCAGCGTCATCTTCCCGGCCGCCGCGGCCTTCTCCAGCTCCTCCTCCACGATGGCGCACGCCTCTCTGACGATGGCAACCGACTCGCGGTTCACCTCGCCGATGACGCGGACCGCAAGGGCCGGCCCGGGGAACGGCTGCCGCTCCGCCACCTCGACGCCCAGATACCGCGCCACCTTGCGCACCTCGTCCTTGTACAGGTCGCGCAGCGGCTCCACCAGCGTGAGGTCCATGTCCTTCGGGAGGCCGCCCACGTTATGGTGGCTCTTGATGGTGTCCCGGACCCCGTCGCCGCTCTCGATCCAGTCGGGCGCGATCGTGCCCTGGACGAGGTACTTAGCGCCGTACTCCTTGGCCTCTCTCTCGAACACCCTGATGAAACGCTCCCCGATGATCTTGCGCTTCCTCTCCGGGTCGGTGACGCCCTTCATGGCGTCGAAGAACTCGTCCGACGCGTCGATGAGCCGGTAGTTCATGCCGACCCGCTTGAACATCGCCTCCACGGCCTCGGTCTCGCCCTTGCGCATGAAGCCGTTGTTCACGTAGATGGTCAGCAGGCGGTCGCCGATCGCCTTCGACACCAGCGCCGCGGCCACGGTGCTGTCCACCCCGCCCGAGCAGGCGATGATGGCCCTCCCTTCGATCGCGCCCCTGACCTCCTCGACCTTCTCGTTGACGAACGCTTCGGCATCAAACATCCTTGCTCAACTCCTCGGAATCCCGCTCCACTGCCTCGGCCATGTCCCTGCGGTGCTTGGCCAGCCGCTCCGCCAGGCGCTCGTCCTTGAGCGCCAGGATCTGCACGGCCAGGAGGGCGGCGTTGTCCCCCCGGTCCAGGCCGACCGCCGCCACCGGCACCCCACCCGGCATCTGGACGATGCTGAGGATCGAGTCGAGGTTGACCTTCCCGCTGACCGGCACGCCTATGACCGGGCGGGTGGTCGCGGCCGCTACCGCGCCTGGCAGGGCTGCCGACAGACCGGCGATGGCGATGAGGACCTCGGCGTCGGACTCGGTGACGAGCTTGCGCACCAGGTCCGGGGTGCGGTGGGCCGATGCCACCTTGGTCTCGCTGGTCACTCCGAACTCCCTGAGCAGTCCGGAGGCCTTGCTTGCCACCGGGGCGTCGCTCTTGCTGCCCAGGATGATAAGGACATTTGGCATGAATGCTGCAATCAACAAGCGAATAAAAAAGGTTGTGCTGGAAGGGGTTTCGGAGCGCCTGGCTCAGGACTTCATGATGGCCAGCAGGAAAGCCCCGATGGCGATCAGCGCGCCGATGGCGGCGGCCAGGATGTTGACGAAGGCAGTCCAGATGACATCGGTGAGAGCCACCGAGATGACACCGGAGTAGTCCATGAACACCCAGAGGATGCCGACAAGCAGGCCGACGATGAGCAGTACCACGCCGATGATCCGGCTCTTCCCGCTTCCGAAATATGCGGTGAAGATACCTGCCAGCAGCAGGAACAGACCCAGTGTCAACAGCATTACCGTAATGAATTCCATCAGTTCCATTTTTTCACCTGTGTTCAGAACTTTATTCCCGTGAGCGTCTTGGTATCGATTACCCCGGGCAGCGATCGCACCTTGTTGACGACCACCTGACCCAGGAGGTTGAAGTCGGAGGCCTCGATCTTGGCGATGAGGTCGTATTCGCCGAACAGCGGATGCAGTTCCACTACCTCCTTCACCTTCAGGAGCTCGTTGTAGACCTCGTGCTCCTTTGCGGGTGCTGTGCTTATCAGTACGAACCCCACTGCCAAACTCTCACCTTCCTGACCATTAGCCTATGTTGAATAATAAAATTTTCGACCGTAAAATTTGCTGGCATCTTTCACCTCACAGGCGGTCTAGCACGGGCGCGGCCCGCTCCTCCACCATCTCCCAGGTGGGCACCTTGCCCACGCCTCCTTTCGCTTCCAGCACGAACGAGGCGGCGGAGTTGCCGTAGGCGAGGCATTCCTCCAGGCCGTGGCCGTAGTAGCGACCAGCGTAGTAGCCTGCGCGGAACGCGTCCCCCGCCCCAGTGGGGTCGACCACCCTGTCCGGACGGGCGGCCGGGACCGCCCTCGTTCCCTCGGCGGTGTACGCGACGCTGCCCTCCGCTCCCCGGGTGGTGATCAGCGTGCCCACATGGTCCAGCAGCCCCTCCGGACGCTGGGCGCCCATGTACCGCAGCGCGGTGCGCAGCTCGTTGGCGTTGCAGAAGAAGGTGTCAGCCAGCGCGATGCCCCGGGGGAACGTCTCCGCCGACCAGATGTGATGGACCTCCTGCGCCGGATCGAACGATATTTCTTTTCCCATGGAGCGCAGCTTTTCCATCAAAGGCAGGTAGTACTCGGGACGGCCGGTGGAAATGTGGACGACCTTCGACTCCGAGGCCCGGGCGGTCAGCAGCTCGAAGTCCCCCATGCTCCGCATCGGGCCCTGGTACACGTAGGCGATCTGGTTCTGATGAGCATCGGTGACGATCAGCACCGTGGAGGTCTCGTAGCCGTCGACCGTCACCACCTCCGACAGGTCGACGCCGCGCGCTGCCATGCTCTCCCGGAAGTCCTCCGGAAGGTCGCTGCCCACGTAGGAGACGAGGGCAGTGGGAACGCCAAGCGCCGCGGCCACGGTGGCGATGTTGGCGCCGGTGCCCCCGAAGTAGCGGTGCTTCGCCAGGATGTCCACCGAGGTGTTCGGCTCCGGGAACCGCTCCAGGGTCATGATCTGATCGAGGCACACGTGCCCGTACACGGTGAGGAACGGCCTCATGTGCCCTCTTGCCACCCTTCCAGATACTTCTTCTGCTCAGCGGTCATCTCGTCGATGCGCACGCCCATCACCTTCAGCTTGGTCCGCGCCACCTGCTGGTCCAGCTCCTTCGGCACGTTGTACACCTTGGGCTCCATGCGGGCGTGGTTCTTCACCAGGTGCTCCAGGCTCAGCGCCTGTATGGCGAAGCTCATGTCCATGATCTCCACCGGATGACCCTGCCCGGCGGCCAGGTTCATCAGGCGGCCCTCCGCGATGAGGTAGGCCTTCCGTCCGTCGGAGAGGTTGTACTGGTCGACCAGCTCCCGCACCCTCACCGGCGCTCCGGCCAGGGACTCCAGCGCGGTCTTCGACACCTCGTTGTCGAAGTGGCCGCTGTTGCCCAGCACACACCCGTCCTTCATCGCCTCGATGTGCTCCCGCCGCAGGATGTCCTTGTTGCCCGTGGCCGTGATGATGATGTCCGCGACCCGGACGGCGTCCAGCATGGGCATGACCTCCAAGCCGTCCATCTTCGCCTCGATCGCCCTGACGGGGTCGACCTCGGTCACGATGACGTTCGCTCCGAGGCCCTTGGCGCGCATCGCGATGCCGCGCCCGCACCAGCCGTAGCCGGCCACCACCAGCCGCTTGCCGGCGACGAGCAGGTTGGTGGCGTTCATGAAGCCGTCGAAGGTGGACTGCCCGGTCCCGTAGCGGTTGTCGAACAGGAACTTCATGTGAGCGTCGTTGACGGACATTATGGGGAAGCGGAGCACCCCCTCCTCGGCCATTGCACGGAGGCGCATGACGCCGGTGGTGGTCTCCTCGTTCCCTCCGCGGACGCCGGCGAGAAGCTCGCGGCGGGATGTGTGGAGAATGGTGATAAGGTCGGCGCCGTCGTCCACCACGAAATCGGGCGCCATGTCCAGCACGGCGTTCAGATTGGCGTAGTACTCCTCGTTGCTCTCCCCCTTCTTGGCATAGGTCTCGAGGCCGTAGTGCTCGCGCAGCGCCAGCGAGACCGAGTCGTCCGTGGAGAGCGGATTGCAGGATGCCAAGCGCACCTCGGCCCCCGCTTCCTTGAGCGTCAGGGCCAGCATGCCGGTCTTGGCCTCCACGTGCAGGGCCATGCCGATCTTGAGGCCCTTAAGGGTCTGCTCCCTGGCCAGCCGCTCCCGGACGTCCGCCAGCACGCCCATGTGCGCCCTCGCCCACTCCAGCCTCCTCACGCCTTTCTGCAACAGATCGTCCAATGGAACACCGCGGTGGCATTGGGAACGGCGATATTAGCCCTTTTGGTGGAGGGTCTCGCACATGGCATTCCGCATCCTTTCAAGGTTCTGCTCGTTGCTGAACTCCGCGATCAGCCGGCGGCGCTCGTCCGGGAGGTCGCGCAGCTCGATCAGGTGGCGTTCGATGTTGGGCACGGCCCTGGTGAGCTCATCCACCACCGCGACCTTGGCGGCCACGGCGGTCCTGGAGAGGGGGTTGAGATCGATCGCCAGCACGACCTTCCCGGCCGCGGCCAGGGCCGCGGCGCGGTCCCCGTCCTCCAGCGGGATCAGGACGACGTCCGCGGCGCGTATGCCGTCGACGGCGCAGCGGGCGCGGTCCGAGGCGATGCCTTCCAGCCAGGCGTCCTGCTCCCTGCCCAGCAGGTCGCTGGCCCCGGCGTTCTCGAGGTAGCGGCACACGCGCTCCACCCTCTCCGGGCTGCGATGGAACAGGTTGACCTCCAGGCGCGCCGGCACCGCCCTGGCGAGAGAGATCAGGCCTTCGGCGCACAGCCCCGCGGCGTTGCCGTTGACGGTGATGACCGGGCTTTCCGCTTCCAGAAGGTACGCGGCGGCGGCCCTGGCCGCATGATTGGCGGCGGGAACGGTCCTCTCGCCGAGCAGGTAGTCGAACGCCTCCCCCCGGCCGTGGGCGATGAGCCCGGTGGGAGCGACCACTCCTTCCCTGACCAGCTCGGACATCCTCTCCCTCGTCACCAGGGAGCGGTAGCGGGGGTGGTCCTTCGATATCTCCATGCCGCGAGGTAGTCTCTCGCGGCGTATCAATCTTGCTAGGCCGAGGCGTGGGATATATTGCCAGTGTCCCGTCCTCGACATGAGAAAATAAAAAAGGATATCGGAGATTATAAATACTTCTTTTCCTTTGTACTTGAACATACCGGTCAGGATAGTGGACCGAGTGGCATGATGAAGCTTTTGGGCGTGATTCAGGACATAACTTTTGATGGACGGCTCGTCGTGAGAGCCTCGTTCGCCCCCTACCCACGGGACAGGGTGGTGGACAACAGGAGCAAGCCGCTGGGACAGGTCAGGAGGGTCTTCGGCCCGGTCGACTCCCCCTATGTGATGGTCGATCCCACCGGAAAGGACAGCCTGCTAGGGGCCGTGGGAAAGCAGGTCTACGTCGAGGAGGTCAAACAGTATGGTAAAGGTAAGAGAAGGGACCGAAGAGATTGAGAAATGCCCGGAGTGCTCCGGCAGGCATCTGGTAAGGGACTACGAGAGGGGCGAGCTCATCTGCGAGGATTGCGGATTGGTGCTCGACGACCAGTTCATCGACCAGGGACCGGAATGGAGGGCGTTCGACGTGGAGCAGGGAGAGAAGAGGGCCAGGACCGGCGCCCCGATGACCCTGACCATTCATGACAAGGGACTTTCCACCGAGATCTCCTGGAAGAACAAGGACAGCTACGGCAAGAGCATCCCGACCCGCAACCGGGCGCAGCTGTACAGGCTGCGCAAGTGGCAGCGCCGCATCAGGGTGTCGAACGCCACCGAGAGGAACCTGGCCTTCGCCCTGAGCGAGCTGGACCGCATGGCCTCGGCCATGGGGCTTCCGCGAAACGTAAGAGAGACCGCGGCCATGATCTATCGTAAGGCGGTCAACAAGAACCTCATCCGCGGCCGCAGCATCGAGGGAGTGGTCGCCGCATCGCTGTACGCGGCGTGCCGCCAGTGCAACGTCCCCAGGACGCTGGACGAGGTCGCCAACTCCTCCCGCGTCGGAAGGAAGGAGATCGGTCGTACCTACCGGTTCATGACCAGGGAGCTGAAGCTCAAGCTGATGCCCACCCGCCCCCAGGACTACGTGCAGAGGTTCTGCTCCGAGCTCAAGCTGAGCGGGGAGGTGCAGAGCAAGGCCGCCGAGATCCTGAAGGACGCCTCCAAGAAGGAGCTGACCTCGGGGCGCGGCCCTACCGGAGTGGCGGCGGCCGCCATATACATCGCCAGCATCCTGTGCAACGAGCGCCGGACGCAGCGCGAGGTGGCCGACATTGCGGGAGTGACGGAGGTCACCATCCGCAACCGGTACAAGGAGCTCACAGAGAAGCTGGGCATAGAGATCCAGCTCTGAGCCCAAACCCCTTCCATTCTTCGTTTTTTAACTGAAAAATCTTATATCGCTCCATAGCGTTGAACGCCCGGTGCTTTTGTGGATAGATCTCCGATCCTGAGACCGCTGGGAGCCACGCTCCTGGTCGGCGGTATCGTAATGCTTCTGTCAGGCATCTGGGCAAGCCTTATCGGCTTCAAGCTCGGGGCGGTGCTGGCAATACCGTCGTTCCTGGTCTTCATCCTGGTGGCGGCGTCCGAGATGTCCACGGGAAAGAGCGTGTGGATGGCCATCATGGGCAGCTGGCGCGGGATCATGACCACCTTGCTCATGGTGATCCTGGTCCGCGTTCTGATGATCTACCTGGGGTGGGGCGGCGCCATCGTGACGAGGGGCGCCGGCACCGAGCTGGTGTTCTCATACACGCTGGAGAACATCCTGTTCTGGTGCAACGTAGTCCTGTTGGCGGTCGAGGCCGTCATCATCCTGGTGCTGTACCGCCGCAGCGACCTGTTCATGTCGCAGGACGATGGGGGCGCGAGCCGCCGCACCGCCATCGCCGGCTCCAAGACCGTATCCGAATGCCCGTCCTGCAACGAGGTGGTTGAGTCCTTCTGGCAATCCTGCCCCTACTGCGGCACCTCGCTGCCCAGGGTGTGCGGCGGCTGCGGCCTCACGCTCGATGAGCTGGCCACCGTCTGTCCGCAGTGCGGCAAGGACGCCGTGGACTCCGAGTCCATGGAAAAGACCATCGCGACGTTCAAGGCATTGGTGCAGGAGGACGTACTGCCGGAGGCCAAGGCAACGAGGTATGCCCGCCTGGCCGAGGCGCTGCTCAAGAACGGCGACACCGAGGGCGCGGTGGCCGCGTACCAGCAGGCCATCAGGCACACCGCCTTCCCGCGCAAGAGGACCAACTTCATGGTGCGGGCCGCCAGGATCCTAAAGAACACCGGCAACCGCACGGAGGCGTTCGCGCTCCTGGACGAGGCGATGAGGCTTGATCCGTCGGACGTGGCCGGCGCGGGCCCCATGCAGGCGGAGATGAAGGCCTAAGGCCTTACCCTGGCAAGCCGAAGATACTCCGTGCCCTGCGGGCGCACCCACGCGAACAGTATCTCCTTCTTCACGCCGTGGGCCAGCCTGACCGCGCGAGACATCTCCGGCCAGGAAGTGGTGTGCTCCTCCGGGATGCAGTGGACGAGGAATCGGGCGTGGATCTTGTCCGGATCGTCCTCGTAGACGCGGAAGTGCGTGCCGTACTTGAAGCCGGTCTTAACCACCAGGCCTCGCGAGCGAAGATCGCGGTAGGCGCTCAGCCGCAGCTCGAAGTCCGGCTGGAACTTCAGCGCGCGCTTGATGAAACGAGGCAGCGGCACGTTGCGCGAGGTCGCGAGCGTGGAGACCGCTATCCTCCCCCGCTCGAGCAGGTAGGCCGCCTCGATCAGCGAGAGCTGCAGTATCTTGCCGAGCTGCTTCCCGTAGAAGCCGTTGCGGAACAGGCGCTCGGCGCCCGCCTCGTCGAACACCAGCACACGGTCCTCCAGAAGATGGGTCTCCACCGGCGCGCCCTCCGCTCCGTCGGACAACTGGCCCTTCGGTGCGGTCCGGTCCGCGCTATAGTAGGTGAGGTCACCCTCCTCGTCCACCACTGCCAGCAGAAGCTCCTTCCTCGTCCGCTCGGCGCGGTCGAGGTCGCTCATGAACGAACTCATCTCGAACAGCGCACGCTCGGAGATCGCCGCGACCCAGTTCTTGGTCGGCGTGGTCGTCGGAGAGCCTCCCCGGGGAAACACCCGGAAGTCGAAATCGTCCCCCGCCGTCTTGACGATGTACCCCCTCTGCCGGAGGTCGCGGTACACGATGTACTTGATCTCGAAGTCCCGGCGGTCCGATGCGGCCAAGGTCATGAGCTTGCGCAGCGGGACCGTCTTCCCGTTGGAGACGACCTCCAAGCGGGACGCCTCCACCAAGTAAAGCGCCTCCAGGAGCTCCAGCTCCAGGCCGCCTCCTGAGAGCGTGTATCCGTAGTAGCCCTTGTTGTAGATCTGGCTGGCCTCGGTGGGGTCCTTGATGATGATGCTGTCGTCGGCCAGCTCTCCAGGCATGGGTCGGTCACAACAACAGGCCGGTTTATACTTTTCCTAGCGGACGGCAGGAGGATTTATCTACCCGGAGCAGCCTGATATTCATGTTCACAACTTTCAGTTCATTAGTTGGTGAAGAAATGGTGGAACTGGACGAGCTACTATCAGTCATAGAGAACCCCGCCCGCCGCCGCATACTGGAGGCGCTGGCCCGGGAGCCCCACTACCCGCTGCAGCTCTCCAAGGAGCTGGGGATGAGCCAGCAGGCGGTGATGAAGCACCTCAAGGTGCTGGAGCAGTACGACCTCGTGAGGTCGTATCAGGAGAAGAGCGATCTCGGGGGACCGAACAGAAAGCAGTTCTACCCCGCGCTCAACTTCACCATCGTGGTCGATGCCGGTCCCAACATGTTCTCCGCCGAGCTGTTCTCCCGCGAGGAGCCTGCAGCAGAGGAGAGGGAGGAGCACGAGGAAGAGGGCACGCTCGAGGAGAGGGTGAGAGAGCTGCGCGGGCGGGTCGGCGGCATCGATGCCCGACTGGAGGAGCTTTACCGTCAGAGGGAGGAGCTCATCATGGAGAAGGAGTCCATCCTCGAGGAGGTCGCTCACCTCACCGACCGCCTGGGCGACTATCAGCTGCGGCGCATCCTGTACGAGTTCATCAGCCGCCCGCAGCTGGACCTGCAGGGCATCGCCAGGGCGATGGCGGTGAGGGACGAGGCAGTGATCGACACTCTGAACAAGTGGCTTAGAGAAGAGAGGTGAAAAGAATGGACGAGAACGAGCTGAAGCGAGTTGCCGAGAAGTACGCGGAACAGGTGGCCAAGATGGCCGCGGAGGCCGGCCAGGTCCTGGACCGCACCGTGGCCGCCATGGAGGCAGGCGCCAAGCAGGCGTACGAGGAAGTGTCGCGGGAAGCGAGACCGCACACCGAGGAGATGAGGAGGATGGCCAGGGACATGGTGGGCGAAATGAAGAACGACATCCCCAGAGTGAGGAGCGAGCTCAGGGAAATGGAGGCCAAGGCCCGGCAGAAGCTGCGGGAGCTTCAGGGCAAGTAGACGATATCATTATATAGAAGGGCAATCAATATGCATGTTCGACAGGTATACAACTAATCGTTGTCTACTGTGATGTCGGAGTGCAGATGAAGCCTGAAGTTCCAAACAAGGATAGGAGCCCTACGCCGCGCAGGCGTTGGAAGCCCATCGACCAGCCCATGCCGGGCGCGTTCGCCGCTGCTGCGGAGTGCCATATGAACGAGTCCCCCACCATCGCGTGGGGCGGACATTAAATAAACGCACCGCTCAAAAAGAGTGAGGAGTGATGGGAGTGGACACATCAGAGAAGGTATTGAAGGTCGCCGAGGCCAAGTCCAAGGACGCCGAGAGAGGCATCGCTCGGGTAGATCCAGCGGTCATGGACGTTCTCGGGATCACCGCCGGCGACGTTATCCAGATAGAGGGGAAGAAGAGAACGGTGGCCATCGTGTGGCCCGGCTATCCCGAGGACGCCAACCGCGGCGTCATCAGGATCGACGGGACCATCCGCCGCAACGCTCAGACCAGCATCGACGAGAAGGTCGCTATTCGCAAAGTGCCTATCAAGGAGGCTAGGAAGATCACCTTCGCCCCCACCGAGCCGCTGCGCATCATGGGCGGGGAGGAGTTCCTCAGCCAGAGCCTGGAGGGGCGCGCCGTCACCCGCGGCGATGTCATACAGATCAACGTCATGGGACGCAGGATCGACCTAGTCGTCGTGTCCTACACTCCAACGTCGGACGCGGTGCTGGTGCACCGGACCACCGAGGTCAAGATCAGCGAGAAGCCGGTCAAGGAAGGCGTCTCCAACATCCCGAAGGTGACGTACGAGGACATCGGCGGCCTCGGGGACGAGGTCAAGCGCGTCCGCGAGATGATCGAACTGCCGCTGAGGCATCCGGAACTGTTCGAGCGGCTGGGCGTGGAGGCGCCCAAGGGCGTGTTGCTTCACGGCCCGCCCGGAACGGGCAAGACCCTTCTGGCCAAGGCCGTGGCGGGCGAGACGAACGCCAACTTCGTGTCCATCGGCGGACCGGAGATCATGAGCAAGTTCTACGGCGAGTCCGAGGAGCGGCTGAGGGACATCTTCAAGCAAGCTCAGGAGAACGCTCCCACCATCATCTTCATCGACGAGATCGACTCCATCGCGCCCAAGCGCGAGGAGGTGACAGGAGAGACGGAACGCCGCGTGGTGGCGCAGCTGCTGTCGCTGATGGACGGCCTGGAGCCCCGCGTCAAGGTCGTGGTGATCGGCGCCACGAACAGGCCGAACGCCCTCGATCCGGCGCTGCGCCGGCCGGGGCGCTTCGATCGTGAGATCGAGATCAACCCGCCCCACCGCGACGGGCGTCTCGAGATACTTCAGATCCACACCCGCGGCATGCCGCTGGAGAAGGACGTCGAGCTCGAGAACCTGGCGGACCTCACCCACGGCTACGTGGGCGCTGACCTATCGGCGCTGACGAGGGAGGCCGCGATGCACTCCCTCCGACGGATCCTTCCGGACATCGACCTCGACATCGAGCAGATCCCCATGGACGTGCTGATGCGCATCACCGTCACCAGGGACGACTTCATCGCCGCCCTGAGGGAGATGCAGCCGTCCTCGCTGCGCGAGGTGTTCGTGGAATCGCCCAACATCCGCTGGGATGAGGTCGGCGGCCTTACCGACGCCAAGAGGGAGCTGCAGGAGGCGGTGGAGTGGCCGCTCAAGTACGGCAAGGTGTTCGAGGAGCTCGGGGCGGTGCCGCCGAAGGGCGTGCTGCTGTACGGGCCGCCAGGAACCGGGAAGACCATGCTGGCCAAGGCGGTCGCGACCGAATCGCAGTCGAACTTCATCAACGTGAAGGGACCGGAGTTCCTCAGCAAGTGGGTCGGGGAGTCGGAGAAGGCCGTAAGGGAGACGTTCCGCAAGGCCCGCCAGGCCGCGCCGTGCATCATATTCATGGACGAGATCGACTCCATCGCCCCGGCCAGGGGCGGGGAGGGCGACTCTCGGGTCACGGAGAGGGTGATCTCCCAGATGCTGACCGAGATCGACGGACTGCAGAGCCTGCACAATGTCGTGGTGATCGGCGCCACGAACAGGCCGGACATGCTGGACCCCGCGCTGCTGAGGCCGGGGCGCTTCGACCGCCTGGTGAAGATCGCGTCACCTGATCTGGAGGGCCGCAAGCAGATCCTCCGGATCCACACCGCCAAGAAGCCGATGGCCGATGACGTGGACATCGACGAGCTGGCCAAGAAGACCGACGGCTACAGCGGGGCCGACCTGGCCGCGCTTGCTAACGAGGCGGTCATGCTGACCATACGCAAGATGGTCGCCGCGGGCGAGGCCGACCCGAAGAAGATGACCGAGCGCAGGATCGACATGGCCACCTTCACGGAGGCGCTCAACAAGGTGAAGCCAGTGACCAGGACCGATCTCGGCCGGTTCGAGAAGATAGCCGAGGATTACGTGTACGTGAGGTGATAGGAATGGCAAGGGACAAGAGGGGCCGCCGCAGGGACCCCTGGGAAGACATGTTCGGCTCGTTCGACGACGAGTTCGAGGAGATGCGCAGGAGGATGGACGCCATGATGGAGGGCTTCATGAGCGGCGAGATGGAGCAGATCGGCCAGCCCATGATCTACGGCTTCTCCATGCGGGTCGGCCCGGACGGGAAGCCCCGCATCCAAGAGTTCGGCAACACCACGCCTCCCCGGACGGATGAGGCCGGCCGTAGAGAGCCGCTCACCGACATCATCGAGGAGAAGGACACCGTCCGGGTCATCGTCGAGCTGCCCGGCGTCGAAAAGGACGATATCCAGCTGCGGGCCGAGGACCGGTTCCTTGACATCGAGGTGGACCGCGAGGACCGCAAGTTCTCCAAGCAGGTGGAGCTGCCGTGCGCCGTCGATTCCGACGGGGCCGACGCGTCGTACAAGAACGGGGTGCTGGAGATCACGCTCAAGCGCACCGCCCCGAAGAAGCGGGGCCGCTCCATCAAGATAAACGGCGAGTGAGCCCTCGCCCCCTTTCCAATTCTTTTGACCCCTTCGAGACGTACGGCCATTGGCGAAGAAGCTTCTTATAGACCTGCAGAATTATATAGGAATGTGCACAGGGATGAACTCATAGACGCGGTCCGCTCAGTGCTGGCCAGATCGGGTTTCTACGTTTCCCGGCCCCTGAGCATGCGGGGCATCAGCTTTGACATAGTGGCCAGGCTGGACGACCGCCTTCTCATCATCAAGATACTAAGCAACGTGGATGCTTTTTCCAAGGAGAACGCCGAGGAGATGAGCACTCTGGCCGACGCTCTGGGAGCGTCGGCGCTCCTCATCGGCGAGCGCTCCGGGTCCGGCGAGATCGAAGAGAGCATAGTGTACTCGCGCTTCGGCATACCGATCATCTCGCTGAAGACGCTGGCCGACCATCTGCTGGAGGGCGTGCCGCCCTTCATCTTCGCCGCCCCGGGCGGACTGTACGTCAAGCTGGACGGCGATCAGTTGAAGAGGGCCAGGGAGGAGAGGAGCATCTCCCTGGGCACGCTGGCCGATATCGCCGGCGTTTCGCGTCGAACCATCCAGATGTACGAGAGCGGGATGGGGGCGATGATCGACGTGGCCATACGGCTGGAGGAGTTCCTCAATCAGCCTATCGTCACCGCCGTCGATCCGTTCGCTCCACCCGCCCCCCGGGGCAAGGAGAAGCATGTCGATCGTACCGTGAAGGTGGAAGTGGACCTGTTCGGACAGGAGGTTTTCCGCAGCCTGCAGGGGCTCGGATTCTCGATCCAGCCGACCGCCCGCTGTCCGTTCGAGGCGCTCTCCAGGGACGACCGCATCGTCATCCTGACCGGCCTGGGAAAGGACGAGAGCAGGCTGGTGGAGAAGGCGATGGTGGTGTGCGACATCGCCAGGATCGCCGAGAGATGCTCGGTCATCATCATCGAACGCTCCTCTTCCAGGACCAACATCGCCGGTACGGCCCTGGTCAGCCGTGACGAGCTGGGCAAGCTCACCGAATCGTCGCGCCTTTACGACCTGGTCAACGAGAGGAGCGAGGATGATAAGGGGAAGAGTTGACGGGGCCGAGATCGCCATCCTGCCGGCGGTGAAGGGTCTGGTGTCAGAAGGCGACGCCGTCGCGGCGGCCATTCGCGAACTGATGCCCGACGCCGTCGGCATCTCGGTATCGCGGGAGGAGCTCGAAGCGCTGCGCGACAAGAGCATCTATAGCGACTACGAGATGAGCGCGCTCGAGAAGGCGTACGCGGAGAACCTATCCTCCTTCGGCGAGGTGGAGCTGCCGTCGCCCAGCTACGTGAGCGCGCTGGACACCTGCCAGGATCTGCGCATTCCCCTCATCCCACTGGACATGAACGATGCCGAGTACACCGAGCTGTACTGCAAGAACGTGAGGGCGGCGGACATGGTGCGCGATACGTTCTTCTCCCGCCGCGCCGACCGGAAGCGATTCGATCTCAGCTCGCCTCTCGCCTTCACCCTGGACTGGGACAGCAAGGTGAACAGGACCAAAGGGTTCAGGGAGCTGCAGCGGGGCCGCGAGGAGCACATGGCCACCGCGCTGCGCAACATGACGAGAAAGCACCGCCACATACTGGCAGTGGTGGAGGCGGAGCGGGCCGAGGGAGTGGGGACGCTTCTGACGCCGCGACCGACGACATGACGGTTAAATAATCACCTCCCGATGGACTCTCGTGCCCCAGGAGACCATGGAGGAGCTCATCGTCCGCAAGGTCGACGGCGTTGTCCGGTTCATGGAGCGGGACCGCCTGTCGGTGCTGGGCATATTCCTGTACGTTCTGACCGTCTCGCTGATCAGGGACCTCTCCGAGTACTACCTTCTGGATGCCGTGTTCGTTGCGACGTCGCATCCTTGGATCTTCAGCATAGCGCACCACGTGTCGTTCTACATGGTCATCTTCCTCGGACTCGTTCTGCTGCTGGCCGCTTTCTCCGGCCGAGGGGTGAGGCGCTCCGCCAACGTGATCACCAGCATATTCTGGATCGTCATCCTGCCTCCGTACCTTGACCATTTCCTGTTCGGTCTGGACGCGAACTACTCATATGCGTCCGCCACCGATTTTCTGAACGCCCTCGTACACTTCAGCGGGGCCAGCTTCAATCCCGGGCAGGCCATGGAGATAGCCGTCGTCCTGGCCGTCATCTTCGGCTACACGATCTGGCAGGTGAGGGACCAGCTGGACACCATCCTCGGACGGTCGCTGGCATTGGCCAGGGTGGCGGCGGTGATCTTCTTCTCCTTCCTGACGATGTTCATCCTGGCGACGCCGGGCGCATACCTTCCGGTCGGCTACTCGGACGGGCTTCCGGTCTTCCCGAACTTCGACTCCACCCGCTACGTGCAGTTCCATCAGCTGCTGACCGCCTACTACGTGGTGATAGGCTGCGTCCTTCTGCTGCTGCTGGGCCTGATATCCCTGGGCCGGGACCTGGTCACCTACATACGTTCGCTGCGTCCGGCGCAGACGTTCTTCTTCGGAGGCATCGTCCTGGCCGGCATGGCGATGGGGTGGAGGGCGGAGGGCGGCGACGAGATCGTATTGTCGGTCCTGCAGACGCCGTTCTGGGTCAATCTGCCGTACGCTATACTGGGAGTGATATCGGCGCTGCTGCTGTGGCACGTCAGCGCCATGTGGAACGACATTGCCGACCGCCAGACCGACGATCATCGAGAGGACAGGCTGGTCGCTTCCGGAGCGGTGAGCCACGGTTCGTTCCTAAGCGTCTCACTGGTGCTTCTCATCATATCGCTGCTGCTGGCATCGCTGCTGTCGATGCGGCACGTCATGCTGATCGCCATGCTTGCGGCCCTCGCGTACATCTACTCGTTCCCTCCCCTCCGGCTGAAGAGGCACGCCATGAGCCCCCTGCTCATCGGAATGGGAACGTCGCTGGCGTTCATCTACGGATACACCGCCCCGTTCAGCGAGGTCGCGGGCTTCGAAGGAAGGGACCTCTACTACCTGACCGGGGAGGTGATCTCCGCGCCCCTCGGGCCGTTCGCCATAATGGTCGCTGCCTTCATGTTCATCGGCCTGGTAGTAGGCTCGTTGATAACCGATATAGATGGATACGGCGAGGATTCCCGGGCCGGGATCCAGACCATCTATACGTCCGCCGGTATGGAGAGAGGCGTGGCAATCGTGTCGGTTCTGATCTTCCTCTCGGCCCTCTCCCCATTGGTGCTGCTGCCCAACACTCTGGACCTGGCAACCCTTGGGGCTCTGGGAGCGGTCGGCAGCATCGCGTTCCTCAAGTGGCGAAGCTCGCGAGCGGTCATGACCGTCGCCGCGATCGGCCTCATCTACGTGGGGTTCAGGCTCTTCCTCGTATGAGGCGGTGGTTGAGCAGGAGGAAGGGCATCGTGCGTGGCGCCATCCTGGCGAACAGATCTCTCCAATCGCTCTCTCCACTGGCGATGCCAGCGCAGGCCCTCATTATGTCATCGTTCCGCCCTACCTGATCGAAGAAAGTGGAGAGGTTCACCTTTCCCAGTAGCCAGTGCAGTTTCGGTCCGAGGAACATGGCGGCCGACAGGTCGTTGAGTATCTTCTTCCTGCATCCCACGGCATAGCTGTTCAGCCCCTTTCCGTCACGGAGAAGTCCTTCGACCGATGAGGCGGCGAGGTTGGCGCTCGTGAAAGCATATGACATGCCCTCCCCGGTGATAGGGTTGACGAACCCCGCCGCATCTCCTATGAGCAGGGTCCTGCGCGAGTGCACGCAATCTCGGGGATACAGGGGCAGGGGGTGAGCGGCGATATCCGAACGCGAGACCGTTCCGTTGTACCGCTGCCCGCAGTCCTTCACGATGTGCTCGATCGTATCCCTAAGGTCGGCCGCCGAAGCGGCCTGGGCGACCACCCCGATGTTGCCTCCCCGCTGATGAGGGAACATCCAGCCATTCCGGGGAAAAACCACTCGGGATGACAGCCTATCGACAGGGGTGTCGATGAAATGGACCTCCATCACGTCTCCTGGGGATGATCCAAACTCACATTCAAGGGCCATGCCCATGGCCATCCTTCGTCCGGGATAGGGTCCGAAAAGAGATGATGCCAGCCGGCTAGTGCAGCCTTCGGCCACTATGAGCGCCCTGGCCGACACCTCGCCGCGGTCAGTGGTTACCACAACACCATCGCCCACCTCTCTAGCCCCGAGCGATCGGGTGCCTTCCAAGACCTCCGCTCCTGCCTTCTCGGCCCGCATGACCAGAAAATGATCCAGGCGCTCTCGCCGCACGATGGCCGCCACTTCCCCAGAGAGGGGGAAGAGCTTGCGGTTACCTGCCCACACCACGGCGAAGCTCTTTATGCGCTGCTCCACCAGGTCGTCGGGCAATTGCAGCTCCGCTCTCGCCTGAGCTCTGCCCAGCACCCCTCCCGCGCAGCACTTGGCCCTCGGCAGGACGTCCCGCTCCAGCAGGACCGTGCTCAGCCCGGCTGACGCGCAGCGGAAGGCGGCCTGGGCGCCCGCCGGGCCGGCCCCCGAGATGACCACGTCGTACCTGTCCACTAGCTACCTCTTGCGCCTGGCCAACCGCTCGATGGAGATCGACGCCACCACCATCCCTGCCAGCCCGATGAACGGGAAGAACAAGGAGAGGTTTACGTTCCCCGTCACGACGTTGATGCCGGCCTCGTCCGCGCCCAGGGCGCTCAGCGGGGCCTCATCGAACGTCCAGCTACCGGCCTGGGGATCGTTGGAGTATAGCCATATCGTAGGGATCGATGGCGTTTCATCTTGGCCCCTGCCAGGGGCGAAGCCTACGGTGAGGACGATGTCCAGATCATAGTCGGCGTCGAAGTCCCCCAACGCGATGGAGGCGACATCGTATGGTCCTCCAGACCCGGCCCTGGCGGCCAGTTCCGCAGTGTTAATGGCCAGGGGGGAATCGATGACCCCCGAGGAGCCAACGGTATGGATGAACAAGGTCTGGAGGTTGCTTCCGCCGACCATTGATGTCCCCACGACGATGTCGTTCACGCCATCGGCCGCATGGCTTGTGCCCGGCGCGGTCGAGGCGCCGTTGCTGCCCATATCCCCGATGGCGATGGAGGTCACATACTCACCAGTGGCCAGGTATGAACTGGGAATGATCCCGGTCTTGATGTTTTCACTCTTCCACTCCACGCCTGGAGAAGAGTGCCCGATCCTCACCATGTCAATGAGCAGGGAGCAGTTCTCAGACTGGGGGGTGCTGTCGTTTTGATCGACTATTTTCAAATAATATTTCGAATTGCTTGAATAATAGAGAGAGTATGAATATGACGTCATCTCAGTGCCCTGGATGGTGCCGAGCGGGAACCAAGTGGTATTGTCCCACGAGTAGGTCACGATGAATTTCTCGCTAGCGCTGTTGCTCTTTGCCACGATATCGAGGTTATGGAATGGGCGTCCCGGAATGTTCGTTATCTCGTACATCCAGTTCAGGTAATTGCCTTCCACGAAGGTGACCTCAAGCCAGATGTCGTCGATCGTGACCGTTCCGGCCGAACCGCCGTGCTCGAAGCTAATGATCAGGTTGCCGATCCCATTGGCCAGCTTGACGCCGGCAGCACGGAGGTCAAAGCTCCCTTCCACGCCTGTTTGAGAGGTTTTCGGAACGATGCCGGTAGTTGAGCGGTCGACGCCGTTAATGGACCACATGATCTCATTAACGCCGTCATAGCTCGAGTCGGCAGAATAACTGACATGAAGAACAGCAGTGGCAATGGTCTTGCCAAGATCTCCTGATCCGACCATGAACTGTTGCGCGGAGAGCGTTTTGCCGGTGGTAACGGCATAGGCGGGGCCGCTCACCCCGGCGTAGGTGCCGGGCCTCGAAGTGTAGGTGTCGGACTCCCTATAGATCTCAGTGATGGTTGCGACGTTGTTATCGGCATATATCAGGTCCCGTAAGTATCCCCCTTCGGTCCCCGATAGGGTATGGGTCACGTTCGCGGTAGCCTTGCCGACGTCGGTCCCATACTCTGTGATGGGGAAGGTGTTGGTGATCTTACCGTCCGTGCCGGTCGTGTGGATGACATAGATGTTGTTGTTACCAGTACTGGTCCTTATGATGTCAAGATAGCCGAGGGTGTCCATCTGGGCGACCTCGACCCTCGGTATCTTCTGCGTGTGGCTCCAGGGGGTTGTGCCTGGTACAGTTGGAAGGGGGAGCCGAGCATCGAAGGTCTTGTTGTACCGATCGGAAGAGCCCACGTATTCCTTCCATGAGCTCATCCAGACGTATGTCTCCCCGGTCTCGGTGACGCCCACTATGTCATCGCAGCCGTCCTTGTTGAAATCGCCGACGGCCAGGTCCAGGACGGCAGGGTTATTATCGCCGTTCGCCAGAATGCCACTGCTGGTCTTTGTCCAATCCATGGTGGAACCCAGCTCCACCTTTTGCCAGCTCTTGTCACCCCAGAAGACGTAGACCCCCCGGTTGAAGAACATGCCCTGGGACGAGCTTGGATCGTTCTCTGCGTTGCTCTTACTACTGGCTGTGGAGAATACCACAACATGGGCATAGCTGGCAACGATGTCGAGGTCGCCATCCCCGTTAAAGTCCCCGGTTTCCATGGCTACGCACAGCTCATTCTCGGAGATGTATTCCTCTCCATACTTAGTAATGAATGAAGTATATCTGCTGGACCAGAGAGAGGCATCTTCGTTCTCCAGCCCCTTGTTACTTGACCCATACGCATCATTGCCAAGCCAGGAGTCAATGACGACGTTGGCCGTATCGGCCTGTTTTCCGAGTTTAGCATCGAATGGCGGAGCGATCGTGTTCGGCGTTTCGGACCAGGTCTTGCCGTTCACGTCCTGGCAGCGATACCAGGCAATGCTGGCCCTGGGGTCCTGGAACGCGACCAGGAGGTCCTTGATCCCATCGTTGTCTATGTCCGCAAGGGTCATGCCCAGCGGACCATCGTATGCCGAGCTGTCTATCGTGGTCTTGCCCCAGGCATTCGAACCGACCCCTTTCTCGAACCACACGAGCTGGCTGTTCGTCCATTGAGCGCCAGATGAGCTCCAGGAAAAGGTTCCGGTCCCGATGCTGGCCACTATGTCGGTCAGACTAAGCGGCGCGGTCACGTTTAACTGGGTGGTGAGATCGTAATAGGTCTCTCCCTGTCCGGGCGCCCCCATGTCAATCAGGGAGGAGAGCGATAGGGTATAGGAGTTCTTCTTGGGCATCCACCATGAGAGGTCGGCCGCCTTCAGTTCGATGAACACCGTGTAGACGCCGGCCGTATCGGCATCGGACGTCCTTGACGGGCTATCCGAGGTGGCCGAGGTCTTGTACAACGAGCTCAGGGGCGCCTGATAGCTTGGCGGGTTGGGGGAGGCGGACGATACGGCCGGCGAGGACTTGATCAGATAGCGGCCGCTGAAGTCCGATATGGTAATCACGCCCGCCTTCACCTTGGAGAGGTCCTGGTCAGAGTCCTTGGTGATGATCTTGATGTAGACCCGGTCGGTGTGATTGAAGTTGGTCGTCTTCATCAGGGTATTGGTGTCCTCGTTAAGCTTGTAGGTCTCGATTATGGGGTAAGTGGCGCCGCTGACCCTGATGTTGTCTAGGATGTTCAGATTGGTGCCATAGGTGTCTTCCATCTTGACCTGGAATGGATACATCAGCGGGTCCGAAGGCGCGGTGAACGTGCAGGTGTAGCGGTAGAAGCCGGAGTACAGCCCGCCATAGGCGAAGGCGCTGGCGATCTTGGAATGCTCTTGTAGCACAGCTCCGGTCAGGGGATGGATCGTCTCCAAGGAGTTCGTCCTGCCCAGGTTTATCATCGCATCGCTGTAGAACTCCAGCAGTATGGTATCTCCTGGCTGGAAGTCGCGGGTGATCTCGCGTGTCTCGGCGTCCCTGATGTAGTAGAAGGTGGTTCCCAGGCGGCTGTTGCCTCCGCCGCTCTGCCCACCGCTGGCATCTGAGGGGTAGCCCCCATTGACCAGATCGTCAGTGTAGTCATCAAGGGGGTTTTCCGGCCCTGAGCTGCCGGTGACGACCTTGACCACGAAGTTGGCGCTGACCTTCTGTCCATTGACGTCGGCGGCGTGGAACGTTATGACCTTTCCGTTCCAGGCCTGGCTGGCAGGATAGGAAGCTACCGACCAGTACACCCCGCTGCCGTCGTTCTTCAGAGCTATGGGATCGCTGCCGAAGCCGGTCAGGCGAGAAGCGTTGACCGTGACCGAGCCGGGATCGATGGCGCCGTACGGCGAGCTGACGTACGCGAAGAACTTGATGGAGTCGCCGACCTGGACAGTGCCGGCGATCGGGGAGCTGGTGGCGCTGATGCCTCTGCCGCCGATGATCGGGGCGGTGGACGCTACATCGCTTCCCTGCAGTGTGGCTTCCCACACCACGGTGTTCGCCTGCACGTCCACGATCATGACGCTGATCTTCGCATCCCGCGTCACGCCTGTCAGTCCGGTGTAGTTCCAGGTGGCGCCGGTGTTCCACGTCGTTCCGATGGAGGGCGTGCTGTCCGTTATCCTGAGGGACGTGGCCACGTCGCTAACGAAGAGATAGATGACGGTGCGGGAGTCCTCGAGCGGCTGCCCTCCCTTGTTGATGATCTTTACCGCCTCGACGTCACCGTTGGCCTTCGTCACGACGCTCCCGGTGAAGTCGGTGTACACCTTCTCCGAAGGGCCGTCCATGGAGGCGACGAAGATGAAGATGCTGGAGAACATGATGACAGTGATGGCCAGTATCAGGATGTTGCCGATGATCTCAGAAACGGCGTTGCGACTCTTCCAAGACTTTCGCTTCTTGATGAGCTTCGCTCCCGAAGCGCCGCGCATGGCACCTCGACCCTTACGGCTATCATCAAAAGAATTCGTCATGACTCCACCGACCCTCCGACGCGACTAGGGTGATGGTCGTGCGAGCTTATAAATATCTATAGACGTCACTTTCAATAAGTCGGAATGATAAATCTACCAGAATAGAAACCATCCCTGGGCTTATCTATCGTCATCCCTCTACCATGCATCATGTTCGAGATCGAGATCAAATCGCCAGTTGATGACCTGGGCGCGATCAGGAGGCGGCTGGAAGCGCTGAACGCCGTCCACGTCGGCAGTGTGGAGCAGTCCGATACGTACTTCGCCCACCCTTGCCGCGACTTCGGGAGGACGGACGAGGCGTTGCGGATAAGAAGTCAGGGAAGCAAGGAGACGCTGTACTACAAGGGACCGAAGGTGGACAGCGAGACGAAGACCAGGGAGGAGATCGCCGTACCCCTGACAGACGCGGAAGCGATGCGAAAGGTGCTGCGGCGACTGGGTTTCGTTCCCGCAGCGGTGGTGGAGAAGAGCAGGGACATCTACCGCCTCGATGGCGTGGAGGTCGTGCTCGACAACGTCAAGGGCCTCGGCACCTTCGTGGAGCTGGAGGTGCAGGGCGAAGACATCGAGCAGGGCAAGGCCGTTCTGAAGGAGGCCATGAGCTCGCTCGGCCTCGAAGGAAGCGAGAGGCGCTCCTACCTCGAGCTGCTGATGGAGAAGGACTAGATCGAGGACAGCTTCTCGATGATGAACTGCCTGACCTCATCGTCGTCAGGTATGGTCAGCGAGCTCTTGTAGCGCTCCGTGCCGTCCCTCATGGTGTAGCCGCGGCTGATGGAGACGAACTCCGTGGTCCCGTCCTTGCTCACCGCCCTCTTGCGCGCCACCTCGATGAAGTTGTTCTTACCGAAGGGGATCTTGTCCGACGATACGGTCTCGAACTCAACATTGCGGCCGGCGTCCTTGTTCGCATCCATTGGGAACCTCCTCTCAGGTCATCTGCTCTGCGAGTGTTAAAGCCTTTGCTCGCCGGTCCGAAAGCGGCTCGACACATAGAAATACATGGCTGGAGTTTAAAACCCCATGACCTCGGATGGGCCTTTCCAGGAGCCGCCTCACCCGACCAGAAGGTGCTGGTCATGCGGTTCGGACAACCCTGCCAACTACAATTTCTGCACACGCTGCGGCAGGCCCATCGCTGCGCCGCCGCCTTATCAGCCGCCGAAGCCGGTCACGCTCCGCGACATCGGGCGGCTGATGGGCGCGTACAGCGCCCTGCCCCTGCTCATCCTCCTGGCCGTCAACGTGGCCATCGCGCTGTGGGGCATCGGGCTGGTGTACCCTCATCTGGACAAGCACGTCTACCTCTTCATCGTGACGCCGTGGCTTGTGAACTTCGCAGAGCTGGGCGGCTGGTCCTTCTTCGCCTACTATATCTTCCTCGCCGCTGCCATCGCCATCTCGTTCATCTGGATGCTGTGGAAGAGCGCGCGGCCCGCGAAGAACGAGCTCATGGGGCGGCCGACGAAGGAGCACAGCCCGCTCTTTACCATCGGAACGCTGTTCATGGCCGTTCTGGCGTTCAACGTCATCTTCTACGCCCTGGTGGCATCGTCGGGCACCTCGCCCACCACTCCGGACTTCGAGACCCCGGAGCTGTGGGAGACGCTCTATGGCTTCGCCAACGCCTCGGTGTGGGAGGAGGTCGTCACCCGCATCCTGCTCATTGGCATCCCGCTGCTGCTGATCGACGCGGTGCGGCGATCCAAGAAGCCGGAGCTGCAGGAGAGGAAGTACAGGCAGTACATCCTGGGCGGCGGGCTCGAGATCGGCCGGGTGGAAGCGGCCCTGCTGGTGTTCTCCTCGGTCATGTTCGGCATCGCCCACGTGTGGTCCTGGGACCTGTGGAAGATCGTCCCTGCTCTGGCGGCCGGCCTGGCGTTCGGATACCTATTCCTCAAGCTGGGCGTTTACGCATCCATACTGCTCCATTTCGCCTTCGACTTCCTCAGCGTGCCGATGGAGGTGTGGCCCGGCAGCTTCGCTCTGGAAATGGTCCTCGGCCTGCTGTCCCTGCTGTGGATGGTGGTGGGGGTCGCCTTCCTGGTGTACTACCTGGCAAAGGCGTTCGGATGGCTCACCGGCAAGCGCATCTGGCCCGACGTGCCGCTCAAGACGAAGTCCCCCTCGTACGCGCCCTACCACCCGCAAGCAGCCTACGGATACCAGCAGGGATACCGGCCAGGGTATCCGCCGGCGCAGCCCCAGGGCGGACCGGCATATCAGCCCTTGCCGATGAAACAGCCCGCTCCGCCCACTGACCCCGCTGCCTTCGGTTACCGATGCCAGCACTGCGGCAACACCGAGGCGCACTACGAGGACGGCCGGCTGATCTGCACCAAGTGCCGCCGGTCCTAGGCCAGCAGGCGGCGCAGCTCCCTCTGGCTCTGCACCGCGTCGTCCACCCCGCGGGACTCTATCACGTATCGTCCCGAGTACCCGGACAGGCCGCCCAGCAGCCTGGGGAAGTCGACCGTTCCCTTCCCCACCGGCAGATGCTCGTCGGTGGCGCCCATGTTGTCATGCACATGGATGTTGACGAAGCGGTCCTTCAGCTCGAGGAAGCCGTCGATCAGGCCCATGGTGTTCGCGTGACCGACATCGAAGCAGATGCCGATGTCGATGCCGTCCATCAGCTCCGAGAGCGCCTGTGGGGTGGTGGCCATGGAGAAGGGCGAGCGGGGCATGTTCTCCAGCGCGATCTTCACGCCGACCTCGCGGGACAGTGATTCCAGACGATGCAGCGAGGACCGCGCCGCGGCCTTCACCCGGTCCGGGGCCACGAAGCCGATGGGCGTCAGGAACCCGGGATGCACCGTGTACACGTCCATGCCCATCCTTCCCGCCGCGCCCAGGCCGGCCATGAGCTCCTGCATCGACGCCTCCCTCATCCTAGGATTGAGGGACCCGATGTTGATGTCACTCATCGGGGAGTGCGCCGAGTACTCAAGGTCGTATGACGGCGTCAGCTCAAGGAACTCCTTCTCGATGGCCGGCAGCGAATGGCGGCCCTCCCCCACCACCTCCCACGCCTCGAAGTCGCGCGAGATGCGCTCCAGGACGTCCTTGAAGCTTAATGCGGAGAAGGCCGGGGACGACGCCGCTATCATTCCCTCACCTCCACCGTGCTCTCGGCCAGATGGTCGATCGCGGCGTCGATGTCATCGTCCTCGATCTCGACCTCGATCGCTCCCAGCGGCGGATTTCCTTCCACGAATGATATCTTGCCCACGAAGGCAACCTGCTTGTTCAGCCTGAAGCTGCTTACGCTTCCGGAGCGGCCGCACAGCATCATGGAGCGGGCGGTGTCCCTGATATGGTGATCGATGATGGTCTGGCGAAGCCTCTCCCCAGAACCGGTGCGGACGACCATCTCGTCCTGGTGCTCCTCGACCTCGCCTTCCGGGAACAGATTGAGCAGCGCCTGCTTCACCTTCTCCCGGTCCTCGGTCGGATAGCAGGCCGCCCTGGCCACGATGCGCATGGACCTCAATCGTCGTCGCTGATATTTGAAATGCCACACGGCGAGGCCCCGGCCGCACGAAGCGTACCGCCGATTTTATAGACCCTCCGGGCATATCCTCGCCGGGGTAGCATGAGAGACGAGGTCCTTGAAACACTGGCCGGGGAGGGCATTTTGCTGGAGCCCGACGCGGCCAAGTACGTGCTCTCCAAGGAGGATCCCCTGGCGTTCACCAGAGCCGCGCTGGCCACCATGGTGCAGCACCCATTGGTGCTCACCCTGGACGACCTGCAGGGGATCGCCCCGGCCGCGGAGGTCCACCAGGCCGTGGAGGCGCTGTTGGACCAGTTGCCGTCCCCGGCCCCGCTGCGGCGAGACGTAGGCGAGATCAAGATCACCAGGGACATCACCGGGAACTCGTGCTGCGAGGGCAACATCAACGACTTCGCCCGTTACTTCAACGACCGCTACAATAAGATCAAGGCGATGCTGGCCCGACGACGGGAGCTGGTCGGCTGCCTGCCGATCCCACGCGCGCTGCGCATGGCCAGGGACGTCCGCATGGTGGTGATGGTGAACGAGGTTCGCACCACCAAGAACGGCCACAAGCTGCTGGAAGTGGAGGACGACGAGGGCAAGTGCCCGGTCCTCATACTGAGGGATTCGCCGCTCATCAACGAGTGCATCGTTCCCGACGAGGTCATCGGCATCGTCGGAAAGACCTCGCAGAAGGGGGACATGGTCGTCCTGAACGAGATGATCCGCCCCGACGTGCCGTTGCGCGGCGCGGGGATGCGGCCGTCGGACTCGTCATCGAAGCTGGCGTTCCTTTCCGACGTCCACATCGGCAGCAACACCTTCCTGTACCGCCAGTGGAAGAACATGATCCACTGGCTCAAGACGGAGGGAAAGGGCGAGATACAGTACCTGATCCTCCCGGGCGACGTGGTGGACGGCATCGGCGTGTTCCCCGGCCAGGAGGAGGAGCTGGACATCGAGGACGTGTTCCAGCAGTACAAGGCGCTGGCCGAGATGCTGAAGGAGCTTCCGGACGACATACGCGTCGTGGCGCAGCCCGGCAATCACGATGCGGTGAGGCCGGCGGAGCCGCAGCCCACGTTCTCCAAGCGGATCTCCGAGATGTTCGACTCCTCCGTCCTGTTCGTCGGCAACCCCTGCCAGCTGGAGATCGAGGACCGGAAGATACTGACATATCACGGACGCAGCATCGACGACTGGGTCAGCACTGTCCAGGGGCTGAGCTACGAGACCCCGCTGGAGGCGATGAAGGAGATGCTGAAGCGTCGGCACATGGCCCCCATCTACGGGATGAAGACCCCGCTGGCGCCGGAGAAGGAGGACTACATGGTCATCGAGGACGTTCCGGACATATTCGTGGCAGGCCACGTGCACGGGGCCGGCTTCCTCGACTACCGCGGGGTGAAGGTCATATGCGCCTCCACCTGGCAGGCTCAGACGCCTTTCCAGCGAATGCACAACTTCCATCCCGCCCCGGCCATCATGCCCGTCGTCCACCTGGGCACCGGCACGATAGACATGCTCGACTTCAACTGAGCCGTCAAATGATCAGGAACACCAGGATGAGTATGTAGCCGAGCACCAGCATGAACAGCCCCACCTTCCAGGTGATGCTGAAGATGTTGGCCCGTCCCTCCTTGGTCTCCGGATCGAAGTGCGCGATGAACTTGTCTAGCAGGGACATGTTATAATTCCTCTAATTTGAGAATACATGTAAAATATGAAGGGTTTGCCCCGCCTCACGCAAGTAAGGCGGGACGGTCGGATCACGCTGCGGCCTTGGCCTTGGCCTCGGCCTTGTCCTTGACGCGCTTGAGGCGGAAGGTGTTGTCCCTCTCCATCTCCTCCAGGCGCAGCTTGATGAAGGACTCCGCTTCCTTGAGCTCGGGAATGACCTTGTACTCAAGAGCGTTCACGCGGCGCTTGGTCTTCTCGATCTCGTCGAGAAGCTTCTTCATGGTGGTCTCGATCTCGGCGGCCTGGACCATGGTCTCCACCAGCTTCTCGAAGGCCGCGGTGGCCTCGTCGATGTAGGTGGAGGTGCCTATGACCCCGTAGCCGCGCTGGTCCACCGTGCTCTTGACGAGGGTGGACTCGATCTGCGGCACCACGATGCCCATGAGGTTCTTGGAGCGGAGGCTGATCTCGGGATGTCCGCGCCTGGCGAAGGCGGCCGAGCGGACGGCTATGCCGCCGTCCACGGCCTCGGCGATGGCCGACTTCTCCATGGCGTCATCGTAGTCCTTCTGAATCTTGCTGCGGACCTGCTTGGCCTGCTCCAGGATCTTGAAGAACTCCAGGATCAGCCCGTCCCTCTTCATCTTCAGGATCTTGTAGCCTGACTGCGTCAGCTTGATCCGCTTCTTGATCTCCAGAAGCTCGGACCGGGTGGGCTTCACGTCCTGGGCGGGCATCTTCACTCACTCTTGCGGTATTCCGGGTGGTACTTCTCGATGTACTTCCGGTCGATCCTGGACAGCTGGTTGATGGGCAGTTCGGCCACGAGCTCCCAGGCGATGTCGAGAGTGGTCTCGATGTCGCGGTCCTCGTCGGTGCCCTGGCGGACGAACTTGTCCTCGAAGGCGTCGGCGAAGTCCAGGAAGTGGCGGTCCCTCTCGGACAGTGCGTCCTTTCCGACGATGGCCACCAGACCGCGGAGGTCCTTGCCCTCGGCGTAGGCGGCGTACAGCTGGTCCGATACGGCCTTGTGGTCCTCACGAGTGAGGCCGGGGCCGATACCGGCGTTCATCAGCCTGGAAAGGGAGGCGCTCACGTTGATCGGCGGGTACACGCCGGCGCGGTGCAGCTCCTTGGAGGTGACGATCTGCCCCTCGGTGATGTATCCCGTCAGGTCCGGTATGGGGTGGGTGATGTCGTCCCCGGGCATGGTCAGGATGGGGATCTGGGTGATGCTTCCCTTCTTCCCCTTGATCCTCCCGGCGCGCTCGTACATGGTCGCCAGATCGGTGTACATGTACCCTGGGTATCCGCGCCTTCCGGGCACTTCCTCCCTGGCCGCGCCGATCTGCCGGAGGGCCTCGCAGTAGTTGGTGATGTCGGTCAGGATGACCAGGACATGCATGTCCAGCTCGAAGGCGAGGTACTCGGCGGTGGTCAGCGCCAGCTTGGGTGTCAGGATCCTCTCGATGGCCGGGTCGTCGGCCAGGTTCATGAACACGACCGCCCGCTTCAGCGCTCCGGTCCGCTCGAAGTCGGACATGAAGAACTGCGCCTCTTCCGCAGTGATGCCCATGGCGGCGAACACGACGGCGAACTCCTCGTCGGAGCCGCGCACCTTGGCCTGCCTGGCGATCTGCAGGGCGATGTCGTTGTGAGGCAGACCGCTGCCGGAGAAGATAGGGAGCTTCTGCCCCCTGACCAGGGTGTTCATCCCGTCGATGGTGGAGATACCGGTCTGGATGAACTCCTTCGGTTCCGCGCGGGCCCAGGGGTTGATGGCCGCGCCGTTGATGTCCAGCCTCTTCTCGGGGGTGATGGCGGGGCCGCCGTCGATCGGCTCGCCCGCGCCGCTCAGGATCCTGCCGAGCATGTCCCTGGAGACGGGCATCTTCATGCTCTCGCCGAGGAACTTGACCCCAGCGGCCTTCTCGATGCCGGTGGTGCCCTCGAACACCTGGATGACCACTACGTCATCGGAGGTGTCCAGCACTTGGCCCCTCTTCTGGGAGCCGTCGGGCATGGTCACGGTGGCAAGCTCATTGTAGCCGATGGGCTCGGTCTTCTCCACGAAGACCAGAGGACCGGCGATCTGGGTGATGGTGCGGTACTCCTTGGATGCGATGCTCATGCCTTGTCCCCCAGGGAATCGAACTGGTCGGCCATCTCCTTGTCGATCGCCGCCAGCTCACTGTCGATCGCCTCCTCGTACTTGGACTTGGCGAGCCTGTTGCGGACGGGCAGTGCGATGATGTCGTCGACCGCCACGCCGCCCTCGACCGCCTTCGTCGACAGGTCGGCGAACTTCCTTATCAACTTCATCATGGTGTACTGCCTCTCCATGGGGCAGTAGGTATCGACCTTGTGGTAGGCGTTCTGCTGCAGGAAGATCTCACGGATCATCCTTGCCACCTCCAGGGTCATCTTCTGCTCGTCCGGCAGGGCATCGGAGCCGACCAGCTGGACGATCTCCTGCAGCTCGGACTCGCGTTGCAGGATCTCCATGGCCCACTGCCTCTGGGCGGGGAAGTCCTCGGCCACGTTGGCCTTGTACCAGCCGTTGAGGCCGTTGGTGTACAGCGAGTAGGAGGTAAGCCAGTTGATGGTCGGGAAGTGCCTCCTCTCACGGAGCTTGGAGTCCAGCGCCCAGAAGACCCTGACGATACGCAGGGTGTTCTGAGTGACCGGCTCGGACAGGTCGCCGCCGGGCGGCGAGACCGCGCCGACGACGGAGATGGAGCCGACGGTGCCGTTGTGGTTCTCGACCCGGCCAGCGCGCTCGTAGAACTCCGACAGCCTCGCGGACAGGTAGGCGGGGAAGCCTTCCTCTCCGGGCATCTCTTCCAGACGGGAGGATATCTCCCTCATGGCCTCGGCCCACCTGGAGGTGGAGTCGGCCATCAGGGACACGTTGTAACCCTGGTCACGGTAGTACTCGGCGAGGGTCATGCCGGTGTAGACGGACGCCTCACGGGCGGCCACAGGCATGTTGGAGGTGTTGGCGATGAGGATGGTCCTCTGCATGAGAGGCTCTCCGGTCTTCGGGTCCTCCAGTTCGGGGAACGTCGCCAGGACCTCGGTCATCTCATTGCCGCGTTCGCCGCAGCCGATGTAGACCACGATCTCGGCGTCGGACCACTTGGCCAGCTGCTGCTGGGTGACCGTCTTCCCGGTACCGAAGGCGCCGGGGATGGCCGCCGTTCCGCCCTTGGGCAGGGGGAACATGGTGTCCAGGACACGCTGTCCGGTGATCAATGGAATGTCAGGCAGAAGCTTCTTGCCGAACGGCCTTCCGGACCGGACCGGCCACCTCTGCATCATCATGATGTCCTTGCCGCCGACCTTGGCGACGGTCTCCTCGACGGTGAACTCACCCTCACGGATCTCGTCGACCGTGCCGCTGACGCCTGGAGGCACCATGATCTTGTGGGTGAGATAGAACTCCTGGACGGTTCCGAGGACGTCGCCCCCGGTGACCTTGTCGCCCTTCTTGGCCACAGGCTCGAACTTCCACTTCTTCTCGCGGTTGAGGCCGTGGGCCGTCACACCGCGCTGAATGAAGTTGCCCATGGCCTCCATCAGAACTGGCAGAGGCCTCTGGATGCCGTCATACACGCTGCTGAGCAGGCCGGGACCGAGCTCCGCCACCAGAGGCTGGTGGGTGTCGATGACCTTCTCACCGGGCCTCAGCCCGGACGTCTCCTCGTAAACCTGGATGATGGTCTTGTCGCCGGCGATCTTGATGACCTCGCCCATCAGCCCCTCTTCTCCGACCAGCATGACATCGTACATCCTGGGGGAGATGCCGGTGGCGGTCACGACTGGACCGGCTACCCTATAAATCGTTCCGTGCTTTTCCATATTCAATCCCTCTCCGACTTGTACAGATCTACGCCGATCGCGCTCTTAACCTTCTCCCTCAGGTCGCCTTCCTCTCCACCCACCTGGATGATGACGGGGGAGATGCTCTCCAGCGCCTTCTTGCGAACGTTGGCGGAGACCGTGGATAGGTCTGATGAGTTGATAGCCAGTATGCCAAGTGTGGAGTCTTCCGTCAGCTCGAGGAGCTTGGCCTCATACTCGTCAGGACGCACGGCGTACACCCGCGTCACTCCCGCGAGGCGGAAGCCGAGCGTGAATTCATCGCTTCCCAATACTGCGAACTCCATTCACATCACCAGCAGCTTGTTGATGGTATCGGGGTCCATTCCGGCCGCCTTGCCACGGGCGATGATCCGGATGTTGTTGACCTCGTTGTTCTTCCTGATTATGTAATCGATGATAGGCAAGACCGACAGCGGGTAGATGTTGGAGAACTTCTCCGACTGCCTTACCTGCCACTTCTGCAGGCTGAGCATGATGCCCGACAGAGATCCGGTCTGCTTGGCCAGCTCCACCCCTTCCTTGATCTCCTCGTAGAAGGACAGCTTGCTGAATTCGTCGAGGAGCGAGTCGAAGGTCTCGATCGAGGCCAGACGGTTCAGCTCCTTGATGTCGAGCTCATATCCTCCTTCGATGAAGAATGTCTTTACCCGGTCCAGGGGAAGACCGGCCTGCTTGAGCTTGAGGAGCGTCCGCAGATTGACGATGTCGATCTCCCTCTCGATGTACGAGAAGAAGAGCCGCTTGGGCCTTCCCTTGGGCTTGAAGGATGCCAGGAGCTGGGCGTAGTACGCCTTGTCCAGATAGTCCTCCATCGGCGCCAGGCTGGAGTCCTTCTCCAGCAGGGTGGAGATGTCCTCAGGGAACTCGATGTCGTGCTTCTTCAGGGAATCGATGATCTCGGCGGGATCGTCCAGCCCCACCAGGGAAAGTAGGTACTCCTCGCTCAGGTCGCCCGCGGGGACTATGTCCTCCCGGATGTCCTCCAGGGAAGCCCCAGAAAACTTGCCTCGCAGGATCGTCTTTATGTTCTGATAGTCCCACCTTCGCAGGTAGGCCACCACGATATCCCTTAGTTCCCCCGTCGTGAAGCTTATGACGTCCCGATAGGTACGGGCGAGGTTCCGGGAGGTGCCAAGCTCGATGAGGTTGACCCCGCCGTAGCGGGAGGCCAGCTCACCCATCTCGGTCTTGTACTGGGTCTCTCCCATGAACCTGCCGATCTCGTTGAGGTCCATCATGAGCAACTTGGGATAGTTGTCCTGGGTCAGGAGATTGCTCTTCTTGGCCTTGACCCTGGCCGTGGCATACGGATAGTTCCCCTTGTTGCGACCTAGTCCTAACATTTGTTCACCTAGCAATCCTACTCGAACAGGACCGTCGAGATGCTCTTCAGTTCCTTCTCCCAGATGGATTCTAGGAGAGTGCGGAAGCGCAGGTCGAGACGAACCGTCCCATCTTTCTTCTCCAGGATCAGCCCGGACTCCATGTCGGTCTCGGTGAGGGACTCGCAGCCCCTCAGCCCGGCAAGAAGGTCAGCCTCCCCCTTGGGGCAGAAGACCTTGGGCATGGGTATGACCTTCTTTCCCTCTGCCAGGATCTTCTTGTAGAGGGCGGACTTCTCGGCCGGGGCCATGGAAGAGAGCTCGATGAGCATCTCGTCGAAGGTCCGGTTGAGGATGTCCTTCCTCTGGTTGAGGACGATCTTCTTCGCCTCCAGTTCCGCACTGGATAGCTCCTGCCTCCTCATTCGAAGGAGGGCATCCTGGAGTTCCTTCTCGTCCGCCTTCCGCATCCTCTCGATCTTCTGGTCGGCTTCCTGCAGTATCCTGGCCCTTTCCTTCTCTGCTTCCTGGATTCGGAGGTCGCCCTCCTGCCTTGCGCTTTCCAGGATCTCGTTAGCTACCTTATCCAGTGCCATGCGTGAGCCTCTGTGCGGTGCTCACTCAGATGCTGAGCCAGAGCAGAATGGCTACGACCAGACCGAAGATGACGATAGTCTCAGGGATGACAGTAAGGATCATACCCTTACCGAAGAGTTTCTCGTTCTCGGCCATCGCGCCTACGGTAGCCGCACCGATGTTAGCCTGAGCGATAGCTGAGGCCAGGCCGGCCAATCCAACCGCGAGTCCAGCGCCAATTGCAATCAATCCACTTCCAACGTCTGCCATTTTTCATTCCTCCACTGTGTGTTTTCTTCTGATCTTCAGCGGGTCGAAATCGACCCCGCCGCCTTCATAGAACTTCTTGAAGAGCTCGACGTACTGCAACCTGATACCGTGCAGTCCAGCCGAGAGTATCGCCAGCATGAAGATCATCAGGTGCCCAACGACGAAGATGAGCAACGCCGCGATCAACATCACGGGGTTCGAGGTGGCCCCTGCGGCCGTGCCGATCCCCGCTATCAAACCGAGCGAGATGTAGTTGAACGCCAGGGCCATGCCGGCCTTGGACATTCCGATCGCTATAAGCCTGGTGTAGGAGAGCGTATTGCTCATAACCTCAGGCATCTCGATGAGGGCGCTCCCTCCCTCTCCCTTGAGAGCCATGAGCATGCCCACAACGAACAGGCCGATGCCCGCCAGCAACAGGGGGTCGCTGAACGAGATATCATTGCCGCGTATGAGCACATCGATGACCACGGGGAGCAGGCATGCGAAGCCGATGAAGACCAGGATCCAGGAGAGCTTCTCCAGGATGGCGGCCTTCAGCCCGTGCCTGAGCATCATGTTGTAGAAGCCCAGCGCTAGGCCGGTGAGCAGGTGCGCAATACCGATCCACAGGCTGCCGTACAGCAAGATCTGGACGCTGCCCAGCTTGGTGAAGTAGCCGAGGTTGACGTCGAAGCCGCCGATGGTGAACAGCGTGTGCGGGATGTCGATGCCCAGCAGCGTCGCCCAAGTGGGAGTCGCCCAGCCTTCAACAAGTTCCTTCGCGTGGGGGGCATGCGTGAACTCGATGCCCATCATGTCCCCGAACAGGAACAGGCCGAAGAACACGGCCCATATCCCACCATAGAACAGCATGGTGGAGATTCCGCGCCATTCGGCGCTCTTGCATCTCTTCAGGCCCAGCAGGCCCAGGACGATGAACGGAAGTCCATAGCCGACATCGCCCACCATGAGGCCGAAGAACATGGGGAAGAAGATCGCCACCGTGATGGTGGGGTCGATCTCGTTATATCGAGGTGTGGAAAGCAGTTTGACGAAGAACTCGAACCGTCCTGTGTTGCGTCCGTGCTCGAGCTTTACCGGAGGCTCCTCCTTCATAGGCAAGGAAACCGCTTCGGCGGTGTCGAGGCCCCCCTCCATCTTTATCTCGCCCTCGTCAGCGTGATGCTCCTCCCGGCCCTTGTTCTCCAGGAGCTCGAGGTGTACAGCATCGCCGAACTTGCTGGCGAAGGCGGCGGTGACCGCCTCATAGGAAGAGGTCGGCACCCACGCCTCCAGAATGAAGGAGTGCGCCGTCGCGCCCATGCGCAAAGGCAGTTCAGCCTTCTCCACCATGATGCTCAGATACTCATCGGACGCAACGATGGTGGGAGTGTAGCTCTCGTTGAGCCGGGCGATCTCCTTGTTGGCGACGTCCAGTTCTTCCGAGGCCTTCGCGATCTCGTTGTCGAGCGCAGCGGCCGCGTCTCCGGGAAGCCCCACGCCAGTGGGGAGAGGGACCTCGATGAAGCCGCTCTCCGCAAGAATGCGCTGAGCCTCCTCGACATGCTTCGCGGAGACGAACAGCACGACGAAGGAGCCGCCCTTGGCGGCGAACATCTCGTACTGGCCGCCCAGGGCCTTTTCCAGAGCGGGCTCGGGGTCGCTGCGGACGTTGCCGGCCAGCACCTCGAGGTTGTCATATCCCCGGTACATCTCGACGTCCAGGGGTATCGATCGGTAAGGTTCCAGCTGGGCAAGGCGGCTCTGCGCCTCGGACAACCGGAGCTGCTTGGCGTTCCTCGACTCCAGCGCTACCATGACCTCGTCGTCGAGCTTGGCGATGGAGACATCGAGCTCGCTCCGCACCTGGGACACCGGGACCGCTCCGCTGTAGCTGTCAGCGTCGATCTCCAGGTCCTTCTCGGCGGACCTCAGCTTCAGTAGCTTGCGGGAAGCGTCGGACGCCTCCGGGAGCGGGGCACCAAGGGTGAACCCTTCCTCGCCCGTCTCAAAATCGATGACGTGAACGTTCTCGAGGCCATACAAGAGGTCAATGGCATCTGGCAACCGCTTCCTGGTCCCTATGACCAGGATCCTACTCATTGGTTCCGGCAGCAGCATCAAAGGCCCTCTCGAAATATTCCTTTATGGTGGTTTTCGCTCTGGGTATGCGCTCGGCGGCCTTGGCCTCGATGGCGGCGGCCTCGTCATTACCCTTGCGTAGAAGCTCGTCTCTGTTAGCAGCCAGTGCCTTACGCTCCTTGTCAAGCGCGGCCTCTCTCTTGGCCCTTAGGTCCCTTTCGGCGGCCTGCAGCTTGTCCATGGCTTCCCTACGTGCCGAGGCGACGATAGCCTTCTGCTTCTCGCTGGCCTCTTCGAGCGTCTTCTTGGCCTTGGCTTCAGCTTCTTTTATCTGAGAAAGTGCATCAGCTTTGCCCACAGGTCTCTCTCCGGAAGGTTTCACCAGTATTGACTCTTGTTATTTAAACTATTTCTCAGCGGATGGGGCCCGTCAACAGCATGCTGGGTACCGTCTCACGGGATGAGTAATGAAAGGCCGCCCCGCCTCGACGAACGGCGCTCATTCCGAGCCCTCCTGAACGTACCGCCGGACCTGCACCCTGCTCTCCTCCAGCAGCTTCCTGGACAGTTCGTCGACGTAATCGTCCTTGTACACGATCTCGCTGATGCCGGCGTTGACGAGGATCTTGGCGCACATGACGCACGGGAAGTTGGTGGTGTATATCGAGGAGCCCTTGATGCTGACGCCGAAGTAGGCGGCCTGGATCACCGCGTTCTGCTCGGCGTGGACACCCCTGCACAGCTCGTGGCGGGTGCCCGACTCGATGTGATTGTCCATCCTGACGCAGCCCACCACGCTGCAGTGCTGCAGCCCCTTGGGAGCTCCGTTGTAGCCAGTGGTGAGCACCCTCTTCTCCTTGACCACGACCGCCCCCACGTTGCGGCGGAGGCACGTCGAACGGCTGGCCACCAGCTCGGCCATGCGCATGAAGTAGGTATCGTTGTCCGGGCGGTCCATCGGAACGGCGATTCCCCCCGCCGCATATCTACCTTTGCCAGGACCCGGCGTTCGTGGTGAAAGGGTCTATTAACATAGAGTTCCTTTTTCGCCGTTGTGCCAAACGGGAAGCCTAAGGAGGAGGGGGTTCTGGTCTCCGCCATAAAGGCCTTCATCATCGCCCCCACCATCTTCCTGATATTGATTGCCGCGATCTTCGCGTACAGCGGCATATGGCCTCCCATGGTCGTGGTGGAGTCGGAGAGTATGCAGCATTCCGACACCACCAGCTATATCGGCGTCATCGACACCGGCGACATCGTGGTGGTCAAGAAGGTCGACACCTATCAGGAGGTGACGACCTACGTGGAGGGCCTGGCTAACGGCCACAGCACCTACGGCGAGCCAGGGGACGTGATAATCTACCACCGTAGCGGTATGCCGAAGCCCATCATACACCGGGCCATGGTCATGCTGGAGTACAACTTCACCGGAGGCGGCTTCGACGTTCCCTCGCTGGCCAACATACCTGACGAGCTGTGGAACGTCCCCGGCGGCGAGAAGGTGTGGTGGAACCTCAAGGAGGTGCTGGTGCTGTACGACGTCGGCTACGCCGGGGCGGTGATGGAGATAGACCTGGCCACCATGCTCTCGTACATGTTCAGCAACGGCAACATGCACGGAGGCCTCATCACGCTGGGAGACCACAACTGGGAGGTGGTCAACGGCACGCCGGTGGCGAGGTACGACCAGAAATGGCTGAGCACCATGCGCGAGCCGGTGATGGAGGATTGGATCATCGGCAAGGCGCGCGGCGAGCTGCCGTGGTTCGGCCTGCTCAAGCTGTGGGCGACCGGAACGATCCCTGACGATGCCCCGGCCAACAGCCAGAGGAACCTGGTCATCGCTCTCGGCCTGCTGATCTTCGTCCCGGTCATCATCGATGTCTCTTCGACCGTCATGCGGCGGCGCGGGATCGAGGCGCCCGACTGGAAGGGCTGGCTTCGACGCCAGCGGAAGAAGGAGTGATCACATCAGGGTGGTCTGGTTCTTGGGCCGGTAGTTCTTGATGGACTGCAGGACCTCGTCCTCTTCCAGGACCTTCTTGGTCTCCACGACCGATACTGATGATTCGATCTCCTTGGTGCGCCCGCCGCGGCCGAAGCTCTTCACCCTGGCATGAATGATGCCGAGCATGTCCAGCTCAGATATGAGATCGGTCACCCTCCTCTGCGTCAGTATGGTGATGCCCGTTATGGCCGCGAGGTCTCGGTACGTCTCGTACACCTCGCCGGTGGTGAGCCGCGTCTCGCTGCGCTCCTCGTTCAGGAGGATGGACATGAGGACCAGCTTCGACTGGGTCGGCAGCGTCCTGATAGCCTCGGTGACGCAGTCCAGCTCCAGCTTGTTCTTGGCCTTGTAGACATGCGCCTCCGTCACCTTGTCGTCGCCGTTGCGCTCCGCGATCTCCGCCGCCACCCTCAGCAGGTCAAGCGCCCGCCGGGCGTCGCCGTGCTCCTGGGCGGCCAGAGCCGAGCATAAGGGGGCGATGCCGGCGTCGATGACCCCGGGGAAGAACGCCAGGTCGGCGCGCTGCTTGAGGATGTCCCTCAGCTGGTCGGCGTTGTACGGGGGGAACACCATCTTCTCCTCCCCCATCCTGCTCTTAACCCTCGGATCGAGGAAGTCGGTGAACTTGAGGTCGTTGGATATGCCGATCAGCGATACCTTGGCGTTCTGCAGATCGTCGTTGATCCTCGACAGATGGTACAGCACGTCGTCGCCGGACTTGTACACCAGCTTGTCGATCTCGTCAAGCACGATGATGACCACCCGGTTGGTTTCGTCGATCTTCTCCCTCAGGATGTTGTACACCCGCTCGGTGCTCCATCCCGTGAACGGGATGCGCTCGTTGAAGTTGTCGATGAACATGTTGCCGATGTTCTGAAGAACACCGTATTGGGTGTCGACGACCTCGCAGTTCATGTACAGATAGCTGACGCGGTTGAACTCCGAGTCCGCCTTCTTGATCTCCTTTCCGAGGTACTTGACTGAGGCGGTCTTGCCCGTCCCGGTCTTGCCGAAGATGATGACGTTGGAGGGCCTGTCGCCCTTCAGGGCGGTGACCAGTATGGAGGCGAGCTGGTTGATCTGTTCCTTGCGGTGGGGAAGTTCGTCCGGTATGTATGAAGGCCTCAATATCTCGCGGTTGCGCTGGAAGATCCGTTTCGAGTTCAGGTATGGTTGGAAAATGCTTTCGTCCAGATGTATGCCTCCATGCTCAGACGGATCGCCTCGCCCCCACCCCTTTGCTTCCATTGGAAACCGGTCCGGCGTGCCGCAACGCTTCGGATAGACCATCTGCTTCAAGTATGTTTCTTTCCTCTCATCGCCCTCCGTTCCTGGCTCGCAGGCGAGTAAATATTCTTTAAGGAATCTCACGCCCCCACCCCTTTATTTCCACTGCAAGCGAGAGATCCTATCGGCGGTGCGCCGCGAAACGACCAGTCGAAGCGTCCAGAGGCGGCGCCCAAGCTATGCGGGACCCGGTTTCCGCTCCATGGAAGGATTGATTATGAATGGCCAGATATGGTCAGGTCTGCAAAGGAATGGAAAAATAGACTTTGGAATGGTAAGGAAGGAGTAGGTTAGGTTAGAGAAACTACATACGTTATAATATAGGAAGGAAGAGGAAGGAATTGACTAAAAGAAAAGGAAGAACGAGAACGGCAGCGATACTAGCGATCGATGAGAACGTCTCAGAGATGGAAGAGCTAGCAAGCTCGGCCGGCATGAAAATCGTCTACGAGATTGTTCAGCGAAGAAGAAAAGCTCATCCCGCCACCTTCGTTGGGAAGGGAAAGGTCAGGGAGGTCAAGGAGCTCTTCGCGATCCGCGGCGTTGATGTTCTTCTTATCAACGGAGAACTGAAACCGTCCCAGCATTATCTTCTGGAGAGCGAGTTGAAGGTGGAGTGCATGGATCGCATCCGCCTGGTGCTGGAGATATTCAACGATAGGGCCTCCTCCAGGGAGGCGCAGCTGCAGGTCCAGAGGGCCAGGCTTCGATACGAGATCCCCTTCCTGAGGGAATGGATCCACAACGCCAAGAGCGGCGAGCATCCCGGGTTCCTGGGCGGAGGCGGATACGAGACCGATGCCTACTATGAACTGACCCGACGCCAGCTGGCACGCATCGAGGAAGAGCTGACGAAGCTCGGAAGCGATCGAGATCTGCGAAGGAAGCGTCGTGCCCGAAAGGGGCTTGGCACCATCGCCCTGGCCGGCTACACCAACGCCGGCAAATCCTCACTGCTCAACGCCATAACTCAGGAGAAGGTCCTGGTCGAGGACCGCATGTTCTCCACCCTGTCGACGACGACCGCCCGGTTGGACGGCTGCAGGAAGCAGCTGCTGGTCACCGACACCATAGGGTTCATCTCCAACCTTCCGCCCTTCATGGTCGAATCGTTCAAGAGCACTCTGGACGAGATCTTCTATGCCGATCTGGTATTGTTGGTGATCGACTCCTCCGACGATTCCGATACCTTCATGGAAAAACTGACCACGTCGCTCCGTGTGCTGTTCCCGGATGTCGACGTCACCGACCTGATAGTCGTGCTCAGCAAGACCGACCGCGCCACTGAGCTATCGGAACGCATGAACACGGTCCGCTCCCTGGTTCCGAACGTTGCTATGGTCGCCATATCATCGCTCACCGGCGACGGCCTCGAAGCGCTTCAAGGCGCAGTGCTCGATCATTTCGCCTATCCGGTGGAGATGCGCTTCTTCCTTCCGCACTCGCCCCAGGCAGAATCGTTCCTCTCGTGGCTGCATGACGCCACCGAGCTCCAGACGGACAGGACCGCTGAAGGCACCGAGGTCGTTCTTCGATGCAGAGAGAGCGATCACTCGGTCATCGTGCGGCGCATCATCGAAGCGGGCGGACGTCCCGGATCGTGATGCAAGATCCGAAGACGTTAACCAGCTTTGTTACCTGAGCCGGTCACCGACCCGGTTCCAGTGGAAATAAAGGGGTCCCCCCCTCGGATAGACGACCTGGTGCTCACTTCAGCCCGAAGTGCTTCTTCTTGGCCATCAGCTCTTCCTCGTACCTCAGGGGTAGCCGCCAGGCAAGGTATTCGATATCGTCCAGCTCCTTGAGGAAAACGGCCTTGCTCTTCTCCGCCATGAGCTTGCGGAACTTCCTGACGTTCAGAACGTAGGAGATGAACCACAGGGCTCCGATGACAGCAAGGCCTCCGCCGATGATCAGGACCCAGTAGTCCCAGTTGCCCAATTCGGTGAAGGCGATGCCATATAGTGCGAGAATGGCGATGACGATCATGGCGACCCCCCCGACCATCATGCCGATGGAGATGGGAGCGGCCCTCTCAACCTGGACAGGCTTCGACATGTCGTCGACATGGGAGGAAGGATATTCAACGTTTTGGACGTCGCTCTCGCAGCTTGACCGTAGTGCGATCCGGCAAGACCCTGAATGCGGTTGCGGTAGCATGCGACGTCGCAAGGTCGGACCGCGTGAACTCTTCCTCCTGTCGATCGTGGCGGTGGCCGCCCTTGCCCTGACGTCTTCTCCGGACGGGACGGAGGCCCTCACCTTCGACCGGATGGAACCCGGGGACACCTCCGTGGTGGTGTGCACCATCGTTCGATGCCGCGCGGCCGACAACGGATGGGTGCTCAACCTGACCGACGCGGCCGGCGGCCGGATCGACGCCTTCTGCGCCTACGGGAACGAGGACAGCGTCCCTCTGAACGGCTCGGCCGTGAGGATATGGGCGCAGCCGTCGGAGGACGACCCCTCCTTCGCCTTCATCGAACGGATGGAAGTGCTTCCACCTCCAGCGCCCCGCTCCGGGAAGCATTGATTAACCATCCCCCTCTTACAGCAAGCGTCCATGTTCATCGCCGTCGACGATACCGATTCTCCCGATGGGATGTGCACCACCTTCCTGGTGGTGGAGCTCATCAAGGCGTTCCCGGAGTGGGACCTCATCGGCATGCCCCGCCTGGTGCGCCTCAATCCGGCGGTGCCGTGGAAGACCAGGGGGAACGCGGCGGTGGCCATCAACATCGGCCGGGGGGTGGGCGACGGCCGCCTCATCGGCGAGGCCGGCGACCGCCTGGTGCGCGCGTATCCCCGCTTGTCCGACGAGCCGGACCAGGCCGAGGTGCTGGAGCGGGCCACTAAGGTCGTGGAGAAATGGGCCGAGAGGGACCACTCCGATCCTGGCCTGGTAGTCCTTCCGCGTCAGCCGGACGAATCGCTGTACCGCCGGGCGGTCACCACCATAATAGAGAAGGAGGACGCCCTGCGGGCGGTGAGGGAAGCGGGAGGAAGCTGCTTTCAGATCAACAATGGGAGAGGCATCATCGGCGCCGCCTCGGCCGTGGCGTGGAGGCCCGGCGACCGCACCTACGAGGTGCTGACGTACCGCCACAGGGGGCGCTGGGGTACGGCGAGGGACATCTCCGAGAAGGAGATCCGCCAGCTCGATGCCCGCTACCCGTCGACCTTCAACAACTTCGACCCTGAGGTGGACAGGCCGGCCATCATACCGCATACCGCCTGCCCCATCCTCTACGGCATCAGGGGTGACTCGGCACCGGAGCTGGTCATGGCCATGCTGTCCCTGGTGTCGGAGGAGAAGGAGAGCTGGCAGCTGTTCATCACCAATCAGGGCACCGACGAGCACATCATACGGGATTGGGAAACGCTCGCTCCGAACTCCTCCTACGACGTCGCCGGAGAGGTGATAAAGGGGCCGTGGACGGTGCGCGGCGGCCACGTGCTCGTCGGCATCCGGGCCGACAACGGTACGGAGCTGGAAGCAGCGGCGTACGAGCCGTCGAAGTCGTTCCGCCAGAAGGTCCGCTCGCTACGAAAGGGAGATCGGATAAGGGCGCTCGGCGAGGTCCGCGAGGACCGGGGCACACTGAACATCGAGAAGATGGAGGTGCTGTCGCTCGCTCCGTCGACGGTCAAGCGGTCCAACCCTGTATGCCGTTGCGGCAGGCATATGAAGTCCGTCGGGGCCGGTCAGGGGTATCGATGCCGTGAATGCGGCACCCGCGCCGCCGAGGCGGTCACGGAACCGGAGGAGCGCGCCATCTCGCTAGGCTGGTACGAGCCGCCTGTGTGTGCGCGCCGCCATCTGTCCAAGCCGCTCAAGCGCATGGGCGTCCCTCATCGACAGTAGTCGAGGGGGGCGGCCGACAGATTTTTAACAGCCCTCTCAGATGGCGCGGCGGATGGGAGCCGACTCCCTTACCAGGAGCATGATCTAGTGAAGGAAGCTGTCATATTGAGCGCCGTCCGCACCCCGGTCGGCAAGTTCGGAGGCTCGCTGAAGAACTTCACCGCTCCCCAGCTGGGAGCGATGACCATCGCCGAGGCGGTAAAGCGCGCCCAGGTGTCCGGAGAGAACGTCCAGGAATGCATCATGGGCATCGTGCTGCCGGCCGGAACGGGACAGAACCCCGCCCGCCAGGCCGCGCTGGGGGCGGGGCTGCCGGTGGAGATCGGCTCGTTCAATGTGAACAAGGTGTGCGGCTCCGGCCTGAAGTCCGTAATGCTGGCCGCCAACTCCGTCCGCGTTGGAGAGCATGACCTCATCGTCGCCGGCGGCATGGAGAACATGTCCGCCGCGCCCTACCTGCTGATGGAGGGCCGCTTCGGATACCGCCTCGGGGACAACAAGGTAGTGGACCATCTGGTCAAGGACGGTCTGTGGGACGCGCCGACCGACCAGCACATGGGCAACACCGCTGAGATCGTGGCCGAGCGCTACAATGTGACGAGGGAGGAGGCCGACACGCTGTCCTACCAGAGCCACATCAAGGCCGCGGCCGCCGCCAAGGAGGGCCGCTTCGACCGGGAGATCATGCCGGTAGCTATCAAGAGCAAGAAGGAGACCATCGAGTTCCGCCATGACGAGGGCGTCCGGGCCGACTCGACCGTCGAAGCGCTGGCGAAGCTCCGCCCAGCGTTCAAGGAGGGCGGTATCGTCACGGCCGGCAACGCGTCGCAGATCAGCGACGGCGCCGCCGCGGTGATGGTCGCGTCGAGAGAGTACGCCGAGCAGAACGGACTGAAACCGCTGGCGAGCATCGTCGACTACCACACCGGGGGCACCAAGCCGGAGTGGATCATGGAGGCGCCCATCTCCACCACCAGGACGCTGATGGAGCGCAACGGCCTGACGATCGACGACATCGACCTGTTCGAGCACAACGAGGCCTTCGCCACCGCCTCGGTGGCGGTGAAGCGCGAGCTCGGCGTTCCGGACGACCGCTTCAACGTGAACGGCGGCGCCATCGCCATCGGGCATCCGATCGGCGCTTCGGGCGCCAGGGTGCTCACCAGCCTGCTGTACGCGCTGCAGGACCGGAACAAGCGGACGGGCATCGCCACGCTATGCCTGGGCGGCGGCAACGCGGTGTCGATGCTGGTCAGGCGCGAGTGAATGGGGCTCCCGCCCCCTCTTTTCATTTCTCACCCTGACAAACGCTTTAATGCCGCGTCCCGTTCTCCCGGGCGGTGAGCTAATGAACCGATTGGAGGACCTGCTCAGCACCGTGGAAGGCTACCGGGACGCGATGATCGACGAGATGACAGCCATGCTCCGCATCCCTGCCATGGGGCCGGAGAACGGCGGAGAGGGCGAGTTCGACCGGGCCCGGTTCATCGAGGGGCTGGTCCGCCGATGCGGGTTCCAGGACGTCGAGACGTACGATTCGCTGGACGAGAGGGTCAAGCTGAAGGTGCGGCCCAGCGTCATCGCCAAGCGCCGCGGGGCGTCGGAGCGCACCGTCTGGTTCGTGTCGCACATGGACACGGTGTCGCCCGGTGACGCCAAAGCGTGGACGTACCCTCCGTTCGACGGCACGGTGGCGGACGGCAAGCTGTACGGGCGCGGTTCGGAGGACAACGGCCAGGCGGTCATCTCGACCCTGTTCGCTCTCCGCGCCATGCTCGCTGTCGAGGAGGAGCCGAAGTACACGATCGGCGCCGCGGTGGTGGCGGACGAGGAGGCCGGCTCCGACCACGGGATCAAGTTCCTCATCGAGAAGGGGCTGTTCGGCAAGGACGACATCTTCTACGTTCCGGATTCCGGCGCTCCGGACGGCTCCGTCATCGAGGTCGCGGAGAAGTCGATCATCTGGCTGAAGTTCGTGGTCCGCGGCAAGCAGGTGCATGCGTCGACCCCGGAGAAGGGGCTCAACGCCCTCCTTGTCGGCTCCGAGCTCCTAGTGGCGGTGAGCAAGCACCTTTACGGGAAGTTCTCCGAGGTCGACCCGTTGTTCGTTCCGCAGAACTCCACCTTCGAGCCGACGAAGCGGCTGGCCAACGTCGACAACGTCAATACCGTTCCGGGCGAGGACGTGTTCTATATGGACATACGACTGCTGCCACGCTACGACGTGCAGGAATGCGTCGACGCCGCCAGGAAGGTCGCCGCGATGTTCGAGGAGCGGACCGGCGCCATCATCGAGGTGACGGCGGAGCGCATCGATCCGGCCGGGGACGCGTCGTCCACCGAGGGCGAGGGCGCCGTCGCGCTTCGAAAGGCGGTCCGCCGCATCCGCCGCATCGAGCCGACCATCATAGGCATCGGCGGCCAGACCTGCGCCAACTGGTTCCGGCAGGCGGGCATGGACGCCTACGTGTGGGAGACCTGCGACGAGCTTGCGCATCAAGTGGACGAGTACGCCAGGATCGACAACCTGGTGGACGACGCCAAGGTGTACGCGGCCCTGCTGGCCGACCTGTGCTATCCAAAGCGGTTCAAGGGGCCGTGCCCCGACTACTGATCCCTCTTCAGCCGGTAACGGAGCCACACCGAACCGCCGTCCAGCCTTTCGACCGACATCAGCTCGGCGTCCATCGCCGCGCCGCCGCCGAGGTCGTCGGCGATGAAGAACGATGATGGCGAGCGGCCCCCGATCAGCTGTGGTTGCATCACCATGCTCACCTCGCTCACCAGCCCGGCGCGCAACAGGACGCCGTTCAACGTGCCGCCGCTGTCCACCCTGACCGTGCCGACGCCGTAGCGGACGTTCAGCTCCTCCAGGGCGGCGCGCAGGTCCACATGCTCATCGCCGGCCACGATGACGTCGGCCCCGCTGCTGCGGACCTGCTCGAGATGCTCCTCTGGCGTCCTCGTCGTGCTCAGCGCGACGCCTTTCCTCCAGAACGGCGACGGCGCAACCTTCTTCCACCCGTTGAAGCGTCCGCGGCCGTCGACCACCGCCAGCAGCGGTGCGGACGGGTCCGAGGAGCCGTCGTGCTCCCACTCTTCCAGGCCGGCCTGGAGCATGGTCTGCGAACTGCTCAGCGTGCAGTCCTCCTTCCACGTGGGGATGAGCGAATAGTACTGCTCCATATCGACGTCCAAGCGGTCCATCCGGCAGTCCACGCTGACCGCGGTGTGAATGACGACGTACGGTATCATGATGAACGGCAATCGGCTGGGACAGAATAAGAAACTATGCCGGGTCAGTCGGAGAACAGCCGGTCCAGCATCCACTTGCTGTCGAAGCGGATGATGTCCTCATACCCCTGCCCGGTGCTGACGAACGCGATCGGCTTTCCGATGGCGTGCGCGATGGACAGCGCGGCCCCGCCCTTGGCATCGGCGTCGATCTTGGTCAGAATGATGGCGTCGATGCCTACCGCCTTGTCGAACGCGACAGCCTGCTCCACGGCGTCGTTTCCGGCCAGCGAGTCTCCGACGAAGATGATGAGGTTCGGCGACACCACGCGCTTGATCTTCTTCATCTCGTCCATCAGGTTGGTGTTGGTCTGCATGCGGCCGGCGGTGTCTACCAGCACCACGTCGCGGTGCTTGGCCTTGGCATGCTCCACTGCATCGTAAGCTACGGCCGCAGGGTCCCCGCCAGACTGGTGCTTGATGATCTTCGTTTCCAGCCGATCGGCGTGGACCGAGAGCTGTTCGATGGCGCCCGCTCTGAAAGTGTCAGAGGCGGACAGCACGGTCGTAAGGCCTTCCTTGTGCAGCCGGTTGGCGATCTTGGCAATGGCCGTGGTCTTGCCTGTGCCGTTAATTCCGACGAACATGACGATGGCCGGCTTGTCGTGCTTGCGGACGAAGCTGTCGAAGTCGAACTCGCTCTTCTGCAGCACTCCGGATATGGCGTTCCTGAGCGCCTGCTCGATCGCGTCCCCCAGGTCGTAGCCGCGTTCGATCCTGCGGCCCACCAGGTCGTTCCGGACCCCGTTCTTGATCTCCTCGATGACCGGTAGAGCGACGTCCGCTTCCAGCAGCCCCATCTCCAGCTCCCACAGGAGGTCGTCGAGCTTGTCCTCGCTTATCTTCTTCCCGGTATCGCCGATGCCGCCGGCCGCCGCCTCAGGCGAGGCCTTCGGCTCCTTCCTGAAGAAAAGCCTCTTCTTCTCAGCCGGCGCGGCCGGTGCCGGCGTCGGTTCCGCCTCAGGCTGCGCGGCCCTCTGGGGCTCAGGCGCTCTCTGTTCCTCGGGAACCTCTGCCAGCGTCTCTATCGCAGCCTCGGCCGGCTCCTCGACCGGCTCGGCCACTTCGGTGCCCTTCCCCCGCAGGGAGGCGAGCTTCTTGCGGAGAGAATCGAACAAGGGCGGACCTCACTGTCCCTGCAGCGCCTGCATCTCTGCCTGGACGGTCTGGGAGAGCTGCTCGGCCTGTGCTTCCAGGGCCTCGCGCCGCTCGGCCAGCTTGCGCATGCTGTCGGTGAGCTCGTTGGAGCGCTCCTCCATCGTCCTCACCGCATCGTCCATGCTCTTCTCCACTGAGATGCCGGTGCCGATGCCGACGATGGCCTTGCTGCTGTCCGACGCCTTGGCGAAGACGAAGGAGTTTCCGCCGATCGGGACGAGAATGTCGGAACCGGCCTCAGCGTTCTTGTACTGCAGCAGCGTCTCGCGGGCCCTTGCAAGCTCTTCCTGTGACATCTGAATGAGCTGCATGTTCTCCGCGATGCTCTGCAGCTGAACGCGGTAGACCTCCAGGGCGGACATCGCCTGGCGCAGCTCCTGTTCGTTCATTGGGCCCCTCCAGTGAGGTACTGGACGGCGAGGTTCTCGACCTCATCGGCCTTCAGGGCCTTGATCTCATCGATCTTGATCTCGGTGCGCTTCAGCTTGTGGCGGCTTCCCAGATCGGACATGACCTTCTCGGCCACGCCGGCCTCGTCCAACGCGGCCACCTCGATGCTGTACTTCTGCCAGGTGAATTTGCCGGTCTTAAAGGAACCGGTCGCTCTAAAGGCCTTCATATGGATAACCCGCCCCTCGAAGCTCATCGTATCATTAAATCTTTTGGTCTCCTTCGCCTTAACCCTTCCTATGCCCAAGACCTTCACCGCGTACCGCCCCGGGAGCGACTTTCCCTCGTTCTCGGTAACGGCAGGAAGATGCGCCCTGCAGTGCGAGCACTGCGGAGGCCGCTACCTGAAGGGGATGGCCCCGGCCGACAGTCCGGAGCGGCTGCTGAGCGAGGCGAGGGCTGCCAGATCGAGAGGCGCGACCGGCGTCCTGGTCAGCGGGGGCTGCGACGCGGACGGCACGGTGCCGCTGTCGCCGTTCCTCGGCGCCATCTCCCAACTGCACAGAGAGGGCATGCTGGTCAACGTGCACACCGGACTGCTGGACGGGAAGGGGGCGAAGGGGCTCGCGGCGACGAGAGCGGACGCATTCTCCGTGGACCTCCTGCAGGACGCCGAAACGATCACGAGGCAGCTGCACCTGGACGCCGCGCCGGCCGACTACGAGAGAACGATACGGCTGCTGGCGGCGGAGGGCGCGGCGGTCGTTCCCCACGTCTGCGTCGGTCTGCAGTCGACCGATGGAGAGGACCGCTGCCTCGAGCTGCTCGGCCGCGTCGACATCGCCGCCATCGTCGTTCTGGCGCTGATGCCGCCGCCCGGCGCCGCGGCGATCGCCGGCCTCGACGACAGTCTGGTTCGCTTCGTCGGGCGAGCGTCGTCGCTGCCGGTCCCGGTGCTGGTCGGATGCATGAGGCCGCGCGGGCGGTGGGAGACGGAGGTGCGGTGCATCCAGGCCGGCGCGGGCGGCATGGCGTGCCCGTCGCCTCGCACCGTGGAGTGGCTGAATGAGAACGGATACGAGGTCATCGAGGAGAGATCGTGCTGCGCCCTTCACCGGAAGATGGCGCCGCGGACATAGCGCTGCCTCAGCGGTATCGTGTACACCAGCCAGGAGGCGTGTGCGCCGATGAACAGCGTGGCGAACAGCGACAAGAAGCCGACGAAGAAGGCTGACAGGCCGCTGTGGATAGAGTAAGTGATCTCGCCGTCGGTCAGGATGTAGTAGGCGCCGAACGGCGCTGGACTGAACTCCAGCACCACGCGGGACGAGGCATCGGAAGCATGCCCCTCTGCCACCTGCTTCAGCCGTGTCCAGTCGCCGCTGTGGGCGAGGTAGTTGGCCTCCGAGACGATGATGACCTCGGCCGGCTGGTCACTGTCGACGGTGATGCGATCCACCGTAGTAAGGCCGAGCGCGTCGCGGCTGTAGAATGATACTCGGCCAGAGGTGCTGCCGTCGACAGAAGTGACGTCGGTCACGGTGTCCAGCATGTACGGCGTCACTACGAGGAATAGGGCGATCGCCGAGATGGCCATGACGACGATGCTGTGGCGTGCGGTGGTCTTGAGCATGTAGTACTTGGCGCTGGCCGTCTTGGCGTATTTCACTTCGAGAAGTCGGAAGACGAGCAGCTCCACGACGATGATGAAGAGCATCATCAGCAGGAAGTACAGGAACACGCTGACGTCGAAGTAGAACGGCTTGAGCTGGAAGTTGCCCCCCGCCACCACCAGGATGATGACCGCCACCACCGAGATGATGGCCTGGGCGATGATCAGGTACTTCTTGGTGGCGCGCACCTGGGCGAGCCTGATCCCGCCCTCCAGCTCCTCCCCGTCAATGGCCATGACCTTCTCCGGTCAATTCGCTCGTCCGAATAAATACCTTTGTTCCTGAGTTGAGGGGAGCGCGATCACCCCGGCGGGAGCTCCAGCGTGGCCGCCCTGCGTGCGACCAGGAATATGGCTAGGTACAGCGGCACCTCGCAACGCCCTTCGAGATCGAACCTCTGCCCTCTCAGCGTCCCCTCCTGGCGGCCCTTGACGAACACCTCCGTCACGGTGTCCGGATAGATGTCCGGGACCGCGTCGCGCAGCGGCTCGAACCGATCGAGCTCGTCCCGGCTCATCGGCACGACCCGAAGGCCGGTCTTGCCATGGAGCGACAGCGGAAGGCGTATGAGGCGCTTGATGTCGCTCGTCACCGGTTCGTCGATGTCCGACGTGAACCGCGGCCGGACCTCGTTGTCCATGAGCATCAGGAACAGATCGAGGTGCCGGCGGTCGGAGAAGTAGCCGAGCACGTTGTTATCGAGGGTCAGCCGCGCGCCCTCGGTCCCGTGGCTGCGGTCGTAGAGGTCGCGGAGCATGCCGTCGATCACGCCGTCCGGAGCGGCGGCGAGCGACGGGTACCTCGTCCTGAGGTCCGGGATGTCACGGCCCCGCAGGTCTTCCATCAACCACTCGACGCCGGTCCGCATCCTCTTCCTCCAGCCGCCCGCCGAGGGCGGTGGGACGGAACGTACTCGGCTCTCCTGCGTCCTGCCCTGGAACGATTTGGCCGCCGATACCCGCTCAGGGAACACCCAGTCCATGTTAAGGTCCGTTCCCGACACGTAATCGACGATCTCCCTCCGCTCGTGGCTTTTCAGCTGGGAGATGCGGGCGTCGGACACATGGATGTGATAGCCGCGACCGCCGGAGAACACGATCTTGAGGTTGGAGGCGTCCAGGCCCAGGTCGCCCAAGAGGAAGTCATCTATTAGGCGGAGCAGCTCCACCTTGATGCGGGCCAGCATATCCTCGTACGTCAGCCCCTCCGCCCCCTTCACATGGTCGGCGTCCAGGTCGAAGATGAGGTCCGCGCCCTCCCATTGCTTCTCGTCCATGGTGGAGGCGTTCGGAAATCGGTAGTAGGCCGTGGAATGGTAGACGTGCGACGGCACCTGGGAGATGAGGAACGATTGCATCTCGCCCGGAGAGATGAACCCCATGTGCCGCTGCACGAAGTTGCGGTCGAAGAACATGAACCCGAACTCCCTCCGCTCCAGGCGGGACGGGGGCCGGGGGGGTTGGACCTTGTAGTAGTGGTGGAACCACGCCATCAACAGTTCCTGGTCCGGGCCCATGGGCAAAGCATCGGACTGCCTCTATTTCGACTTAACGCCCTCGATACGTTATTAAGGGCGCCGATGGAATTGAACACAGGCATGCGCGCCTATGTCCAGATGGAGTACGCGGCCGATGGCTCCTCGCCAGCTGAGGTAGAGGAAGCGATGAGGCGCGCCGGCTTCCGCCGCGAGGGCATCTACTACGTCGTGGAAGAAGATGACATGGTCTCCCGCCTGACAGAGCTGCATGACGCGCTGCGCGGCACCGGCGTCCGCTTCGTTCTCGTCCCGAACCCATCGCCGACCGAGCAGTGGAGCGGCACCACTCGGGACGCCGCGATGCACTGGCGCCAGGACGGTTTGATCGACGACGAGGCGCTGGACCTTCTGGAGAGGGAGCCCCTGGCATTCCGAGAGGCCGCCATCCGCTCCACCCGGGCCGCGGTCGAGAAGCTGGCGGCGATGAGGGAGCTCGAGCTGGCGGAGCGGCGGCAGGCTCGCATGCAGAACGCGAAGCGGGACGATATCATCGTGATGCTGAGGTCCACCGGCGGCATGACCGTCCGCCAGATCGGCGAGGTGCTGGACGCTCCGGAAGGAGAGGTCTTCGAGGTGCTGGCCTTGATGGTCGACGACGGCTCGGTGCTTGCCGAACAATCCGATCACAGCATCGTGTACCGTTTGGCGGAGCGGGTGATGAGGTCCCGGCGCTGACCTCGACAACGGGGACAGCGAGGGCCGCGTTGTGGACGGCGAGGACACTCTCTACCAGTTTATGGACAAAACTTAAGAGCACCTACGATTTGAGAGGGCATAAGGTGAAATGATGGGAGCAGTCGGCGCCAACGCGCGCGTTCTAATGATATTCGTGGCCCTCACCGCCCTGTTCGTAGCTATCGGCTGGGCGGTCGGCACGTTCTTCCTGAATGACTGGGTCGCCGGAGCGGTGGTCTTCCTGGTGATAGCCGGCCTGATGAACTTCATCTCCTACTTCTTCTCTGCCAAGATCGTGCTGATGTCCTACCGGGCCAAGCCGGTCACGGAGGTCGAGGCGCCCCGGCTGTACAAGATCGTTCGCCAGGTCTCACAGACCGCCGGCCTGCCGATGCCGCAGGTCGCCGTCGTCCCGTCGCAGACGCCCAACGCCTTTGCTACTGGACGTAACCCGAAGCATGCCACCGTGGCGGCGACGGAAGGATTGCTCCGCCTGCTGACCGATGACGAGCTGACCGGCGTGATAGCGCATGAGATGGCCCACGTCAAGGACCGCGACATCCTGGTGATGAGCGTCGCCGCCACCCTCGCAGGCGCAATATCGTTCGCCGCCCGCTCCTTCTTCTGGGGAAGCATGTTCGGCGGGGGCGGCGACCGCGACAACGGAACCTGGATCATTGCGATCGTGGCGGCCATCACCGCGCCGATCGCCGCCCTGCTGCTGCAGATGGCGGTATCCCGCTCCCGCGAGTACCTCGCCGACGCGGAGGGCGCCCAGATGATCGGGCGGCCCATGGCGCTGGCCAACGCGCTGAGGAAGCTGGACGGCTACAACAAGCAGATGCCGATGAAGATGGGCAGCCCCACGTCATCGTCGCTGTGGATCGTCAACCCCTTCCGGGGAGGCGGCCTGGTCACGCTGTTCTCCACTCACCCTCCGATGGAGGAGAGGCTCCGCCGCCTAGAGGAGATGGCCGGCCGCGGCCGGTTCTGAAAACCCTTTCCCTCCCTCCCTTTTGATATGCTCACGGTCGGAACAGCAGGTCGTCCGTCAGTCCGACGTTGCGCATGAATCGGTACGGCCGCTCCAGCTCGTATACCGCTTCGAGCGAATGATGGACGTCCCCTCCGACCGAGACGCGCACCCGGCCGCGGAACGCTTCGTAGTACTTCGATGCGAGCTCGTAGAACGGGACGCCGTCGCGACGGTACGGCCAGGCGGCGTTGGCCTCGACGAACATGCTGAAGTCGCGGAACCTCGACGCCACCTCCGACGGCATCGTTCCCGCGTAAATGCGGGCGATGTCCATATGCGCCAACCCCCGAAGGGGGCGAAGCTGCGACAGCAGCGGCTCCAGCGTCTCGAGCGTGGAGCCGTTATCGTCGACGTACTCGAACAATACGATGTCCAGGCGGTTGAGCAGCTCGATCGGTAACGCCTCGAGATCGCATCGCGAAGGGTCGGTGTCGATCTCGACCCCGGCCAGCACGCGCACGCCGGGATGCCGTTTCGCTGCCTCGTGGATCTCTTCGAGATATTCGTCGAACTGCGCCGCCCGCAGAGAGTACACCTTGCTCGTTTCGAAGTGATCGGTGATCGCCAGATGCGTCACTCCGCCGTGATCGGCCGCCGCCACCAGCTGTTCGACGGTGAAGTCGCCGTCCGAATGCCTGGTGTGGGAGTGAAGGTTGATCAGCGGACCTGCTCCCACTTCTCCAGCTCCTGCACCATGGACAGCGTCTTGCCGCGCTTGATCTCCTCGCGGATGCGCTCCTCGCGTTCGACGACGTCCACGGCGCGATTGGCCAGCTCCACCGCCTTTTCTTGAGGAACCACGACCACGCCGGAATCGTCTCCGATGATCCAGTCGCCGGTGCGTACCGTCTGCTCGCCGCAGATGATCTCATGGCCGATGCCGCCGTAGCCCTTCGGTTCGCCGGCGTTCGGAGCTATGTGCCTCGAGAACGCCGGGAATTTCATTTCATAGATGCCGTCTAGGTCGCGGACCGCGCCGTCGATGACCACTCCGACCACTCCCTTGGTCCGGCAGCTCCATGCCGCCAGCTCGCCGAACACGGCGATGTCGCTGCCTCCCGCGTCGATCACCAGGACGTCGCCCGGCGAGGCGCGGTCTATCGCCTCGACCGGCTTGCACCAGTCGCCCTTGGTGGTCTGCACCGTCAGCGCGCGGCCCACCATCTTCGTCCCGGGAGCGATGCGCGGGACGATGTTCTTCATCACGCCGAACTTGTGCATGGCGTCCGCGATGTTGCACGTCGAGGTCTTGGAGAACGCCTCGAACAGCTCGTCGGCGCCGAACTTTCTGGATGCGGCACCGGCGATGGCCTGCCGCTGCTCCATGGCCTTCTTGAGCTGGGCCGATGCCCCCCTGACGTCCTTGGTCTTGATGATGCTGCCGCCGGCGATGATAATGGAGGCGCCGGCGTCCAGCAGCTGGGGGGCCGTCTCGGACGTGATGCCGCCGGCAACGGCTATGGGTATGGAGACGGCCGAAGCGACCTTCTCCAACACCTCGACCGGCGAGCCCGCGGCGCGCATCTGCTCGTCGATGCCGACGTGCAGACAAACATACGAGGCGCCGAGCTCCTCGGCCCGCTTCGCCCTGGCCGGCCGGTCGGCCACGCCTATCAGGTCGACCATGACCTTCGCCCCGTACTGGTGGGCGGTCAGGACCGCCTCGGAGATCGTCCCGTCGTCCGCCAGGCCGAGGACGGAGACGACATCGGCGCCGGCCTTGGCCGCTATCTCGACCTCGAAGCCGCCGACGTCCATGGTCTTCATGTCGGCCACAAGCACGTGGCCGGGGAACGTCTTCTTGAGAACGCGCAGCGCCTCTGAGCCCTCCGACTTCAGCAACGGCGTTCCGGCCTCGATCCAGTCGGCGCCGCCCTCCACCGCCTCGGCGGCGATGTCCACGGCGCGTTTCAGATGCATCAGGTCCAGAGCCACTTGGAGGACGGGTCTCATGACGTGCCGGAGAACGTCCGCCATAGTTATGCTTTTCTCGAACTCTCTGGTAAGTTCTTTAGGTTAACACACTATACCGATAGCCGATGGTGAACAACCAGGAACGCGAGAAGTGCGCGAGCGGCATCGAGGGGCTGGATTCCATACTGGGAGGAGGGTTCCCGGTGGGAAGCATGGTCCTGGTGACCGGCGTGCCGGGCGTCGGAAAGACGTCGCTCTCGCTGGAGTTCGCCATCCGCGGCGCTGGTGCCGGGGACAGAACGCTGTACATCACCACGATTGAACGGCCGGAAAAGCTGCTGGCCTCGGTGCCGGAGTTCGATTTCTTCCGCCAGGATCTGCTGGACGAGGGCATGCTGACCTTCATGGAGGTGCCGGAGCTTATGGACGCCGTGTCGATGCGCGGCCGTCCGGAATGCAGGGAGGACGTCCTGCGGTTCAGCGAGGCGCTGTCGCGGTACATCGATGACAACGGCGTCCGCCGTTTGATCATCGACTCGTATTCGGCGATGTTCCACGCCTTCGATGACCACGGGGTGTCGAGGGACCTGCTGCTGATGCTTTCTGAAATGATATACCGCAAGGGGTGCACCGCCATGCTGGTCGCTGACGTCGAACCGTCGTCGACGTCCGATCTGGCGATAACGGCGACGATGGAGAGCATCATCGCCGACGGCGTCATCGTGCTGGGGAACCATCAGCGGCGGTCGGACCTGCTGCGCACGCTTCAGGTGCTCAAGATGAAGGGGACGTCGCACTCACGCTCGAAGTACGTCATCGACCTGACGTCGTCCGGCGTTCTCATAACCCCGCTGCTGAGAGGTGGGGCTTGATGGCCGACGTCGCCGCTGATGTCGGGACCGCTCTCGCAGAGACCGGGCCGTCCGTAGCGACGGTATTGCAGTTCCCAGTATCGCAGTACTTCGAGGTGCTGCGCGGGCTGGTCGACTTCACCCAGAGCAAGGGCATGGGCATGGTGTACATCACCGCCGCCGTGCCGGCAGGAACGATATTATCGACGTTCGAGGCGCTGGACGTCGAAACGGTTAACATCTCCTTCGTGGACAGCATCTCGCAGATGATGATGAGCGAGCGCGACGACAGCGGCAAGGTGATCTACGTCGAAAGCCCGACGGTTCTGGAGAACATCATCCTCAAGGTCGCATACCTCATGCGGCGCGCCGGGGACAAGAAGCAGCTCGTTCTGGTCGACTCGATCAACTCGCTTGCTCTTCACAACGACGCCAAGATGCTCTCCGAGTTCCTGCACGTTTTGATCAGCTCGCTCAGTCCGAAGGAGGCGTACCCGGTGGTGCTCGCCACCAAGGAGTCGATGCGGCCGGAGATTGCCGAGATGCTCGCCCTGGTGTGCGACCAGGTGGTCGAATTGAGCGGGCCAGAGTGACGAACGGGCGAGGCACTTTTATCCGCCGTTATTCATGTTCTGCCAGTGAAATATTCACATGCATATCTTTATTTAATCCACAGATTGATTCCCCTCCCCGGTGGGGTCTCCCCATCAAGAATTCGAGGACTTAACATGAAGATGATGAGGAAGAACTGGAAGGACCGCAAGGGCGTGTCCCCGGTCATCGCCACCATCCTGATGGTCGCGATCACCGTGGTGCTGGCCGCGGTTCTGTATGTGATGGTAATGGGCTTCGGCGGCGACAACGGCGGCCAGGCTCCAACGGTTAGCACGAGCAAGAATGCTGCCAATGAGAGGATTGTAATCAGCATCGACCCGGCCACTAACATCACCAAATTCATGATTGGCGGACACTCGGCCTTTGCGCCCGCCGGTGGTAATTACTCTACGGGAGTAAATGGTCTGACCTTTGTTGATGCTGGAAAAGATGGACTGGTCAACACTGGTGACTATTTCACCTACACCAGCGAAGTAAAGGGAACATACGATATCATCTGGATTGGGTCCGCCAACCAGGTTGTTGCGACCTTCACCATTTAAACTCCTTCCCACTTCTCTTTTTTAACGACATTAGAATGCCTATTGCCGTTGATGGGCGCGCTATCATGACGATATCGAATGGACAGCAGGTGCGTATACGGAGCATACTATCTCAGGGGCAGCTGACCACATTGGAGCTAGAGAAAAAGCTAAGGCAGCAAGGCTCTCCCTGCCCTGACGATCTGGCCCGGACGCTGAACATCATGCGTCGTAACGGTCTGATCAAAGGCGCCCCCTCGCCTGAGAAAGGCGCCTGGGTGTGGTGGGCCGAGGAATAAGCAGTTCAATCCAAAGCACCATTCTACAATCATGCAGACGCTCCGTTCGGGCGGGCACGAGAGGCATCACCTCTTGCACGTGCCGACAAGCATCACCGGCCGCTCCGTTCTGGTCATCGCTCTCCACGCGCTTGGCTCTAAACCCCGCCTCATGGAGGCCATGACCCTGCTGTCGTCACGGGCCGATCAGCTCGGCTTCATCGTCTCCTATCCTGAAGGCACTCGTTCGTCCATCAGCGGCATCACGTCATGGAACGCCCGATTCTGCTGCCGCGATGCCAAGGAGGAGGGAGTGGACGACGTTCTCTTCATCTTGGACCTCATCGACGCGCTCAGGGACGAACATGACGTCGATAGAGTCTTGGTCACCGGCTTCTCCAACGGCGGCATGCTCGCCCACGTTGCCGGCGCGGAGCTGTCCGACAAGGTCGACATGATTGCCCCGGTGGCCGCCACCGTCGGCAAGGAACTCCTCGACATCGTTCTGAAGCGGCCGGTCGAGGTGCTCATCGTGCACGGCGCGGAGGACCGCCTCGTTCCCTACCTGTCGAGAGGCGACGACCGTTTCCTTCCGGCCATCGAGGCGGAGCGTTATTGGGCGAGAGCGAACGGCTGCTCCGGCCATGAGGAGGAAGAGACATCGAACGCGCTCATACGCCGCTACGGAGGAGGCTCCTGCCATGTCACGTCCGTCGTGGTCAAGAACGCCGGTCACGTGTGGCCCGGCGGGAAGGCGCGGATGGGCGGGGAGCACGACCCGAAGACGGTCGATGCCACCGACCTGATCCTGAACCGCTTCCTCTCGAACGAATAGTTCAGTTCTCAGATTCCAGGTCCTCGCGCATCCTCGGCTGCGGCCGAGGCGCCTTCTCGGCCTTCGGCACTGGTGGATAGTAGGCGATGACCAAAGTGTTCGCAACGGTATCGGACCAGCGCTTTCTAGGGTCGCCTTCAGTGGCTAGCCCGACAGCAACGTCGAAGGGCAGGAAGATGAACCAGAAGAGCTTTGGGATCGATCGTATGAACGTCTGCCGGTAGGAGCGCCGACCCTGGCGGGATACGACCTTCTGGCGAACGAGCAGCTTGCCCAGAGTGCGGCCGTAGCGGCCCTCGCAGATCGTCGCGTACAGGAGCCACACCACCCCCGCGCCGATGCCGGCGATGATCGTACGGTTCCCGACCTCTATTTGCGACAGGACGACCCAGATGGGAGTGAAGATGATGGCGATGTCGATGAACCCGGCGACGAAACGCCTCAGCCAGTGCTTTCTCAGAGCGCCGCTGCTCTCCAGTATGTCAAATCCTGTGTACATCCGATCCTGCCAGGGAATCGATAAGTGATTCAATAATACTTTGGTCGTGAATATTTGTTCTGACGTGCGGCCGTAAGATGACCGCGATGAGAGGTGCCAGATCTCTTTCAGCTCGCCCATCATTCATCAGAGTTCAGCTCAAAAAGCTTCATCATCAAGAGATCTGTGGCACCGTACAGGTGAGGGGAGCGAGATAAACATTGCGTCGGAAACGCATGTTACTCATAGCGAGAGCTCAATAGTCCGCGGCAGGTGTTATCACATGGCAAGGCAGGACATCGATGCCCCCGGACCGAAGAAGCGCGTTATCTTCATCTGCAGCCACAACGCCGCACGCTCGCAGATGGCGGAAGCGCTGCTGAAACAGAAATATGGCGGCCGCTACGACGTCAGCAGCGCCGGCGTGCTGCCCGGGAAGCTGAACCCCCTCGCCGTCAAGGTGATGCAGGAGCTCGGCATCGACATCTCGATGAACAAGCCGAAGAGCGTGGACGAGTTCATCCGCCCCGGCATGGACTTCGACTACGTCGTCACCGTATGCGACGAGGCGGCCAAGGAGTGCCCTTTCATTCCGGCGGTGCACCAGGTGCACAAGCCGTTCAACGACCCCGCCCGATTCTACGGCACCGACGACGAGCGGCTGGCCAACATGCGCTCGCTTCGGGACGAGATCTCGACCTGGATCGACGACTTCTTCCGCTGATCACAGCGAGAGGAAGAGCCAGTACACCAGGCAGTTCAGCGCCGTCAGAGGAATGCCGACCCGGGCGAACTCCATGAACGTCAGCGTCTCGCCTTCCCGCTCGGCGTTCTGCACGATGATGATGTTGCTGGCAGCGCCGAGCAACAACAGGTTGCCGGCGATGGTGCTTCCGGCCGCCAGCGCGATCATCTCCGCCGAGCCGGCCCCGGCGTCCTGCAGCAGCGGGATATAGAGCGCGACGAACGGCACGTTCGATATGAACTGGCTCAGCACGACGCTGACGCCGAGGATCATCGGGATCGACGTCAGGCCGTCGACGCCGCCAAGCATGCTCTGGAAGAAACCGGACGCCCACACCGCGGCCATCAGCACGAACATGGCGGCGAAGAACACCAGCGTCGGCCAGTCCACCTTCTTCACCACCTCGGCCCGCCTCGGCGACAGCAGCACGATCGGCGCGGCCGCCGCCAGCGCGATGTACGTGAGCGGGAACTCGACGTCGGGACGGAGCGCGGCCACAGCGACCTTGGCCGTGATCATGACGGCGATGATGATCAGCGAGACTAGGCACAGCAAGGCCAGCTTCGGATCCTCGATGCCGTCCTCGTGCAGATGCATCGGCCGGCCGTCGAACTCATCGCGGAAGAACAGCCGCAGCACGATGAAGGCGAGCAGCAGGTTGACGACGGTCGGCACGAACAGCGCCGACAGGAACGACGAGAACGGCGCGGAGATGCCGCCACCCACGGCGATCAGAAGGTTCTGGGGGTTCCCGATGGGGCTCATGGCGCTGCCGATCGTCACGGAGAACGCGAGCGCCAGCAGGAGCATCTTCGGCGATACGTCCAGCGTCCTGGCGTAGTGCAGGACGAGCGGAGTGCCGATGATGGCGACGGTATCGTTCATCAGCACGGCCGACAGCATTCCGAACGAGAACAGGAGCAGCAGCAACAGGCGGTCGACGCTCACCGCCCTCCGGAACAGTCGATGCGCCGCGTGGTACAGGAAGCCGGACTCGCGCATGGCGACGCCCACGATGAACATGCCCAGCAGGAACAGCATGACGTCGATGTCGATGGACTGCACCGCGTCCTGCAGGCCGATCTGTCCGGTGAGCAGGACGGCGACGGCGCCGCCCAGCATGATCTGCCAGATCTTCAGGCGGAACCGGCCCACCTGTCGGACGGCGATGAGAACGAAGACGACGGCCAGCACGAGCACTGACACGCCGATCTCCATGGACGGGGGCATGCCGCCTCGCATAATAAAACCGGCGGAGCAAACATATATTCACAAGAGGGGCGTAGCGGTAGACGCCATGGCGGTCCGTCTTTACATCTACGATGAGAAGCAGTGCGATCCCAAGAAGTGCACCGGCCGCAAGCTGGTCCGTTTCAACCTGGCCCAGGAGATCGGCTCCCTGCGCCGCATACCGCACGGCGCGATCGTGCTGACGCCGTGGGCCGAGAAGGCCGTATCGCGCGAGGACACCAACCGCGCGGCCGCCCGGGGCGTCGTGGCGTTGGACCTTTCATGGAAGAACATCGACACCGTGCCTAGGAAGATGAAAGGCGTGGCCGAGAGGTCGCTGCCGTTCCTGGTGGCCGCCAACCCGGTCAACTGGGGCAGGCCGTGCAAGCTGACAAGCGCCGAGGCGCTCGCCGCCACGCTGTACATCATGGGGTTCAAGGAGCAGGCGCGCGCGACCATGGCCAAGTTCGCGTGGGGGGAGGAGCTCTTCCGCGTGAACAGAGAACCGCTGGAGCTGTATTCCGAAGCGAAGACCAGCGCCGAGGTGGTCGCGATACAGTCCGAGTACCTGGTCGACGAGGAGCCGGCGGAGCCTCAGGAAGGGGCAGAAGAGCCCCGTTAGGCCGTTCTCAGCCCAGAAGGCAAAATCATGAACGATCGGCGGCAATCGCCGCATCTCAAAATCTCTGCATTAGATTAAAACCAGCATTTTTACGATTCTCGGATAGTATGCACATTATGTTCAATAGGCTTGTAGCCGACTTCGCTACAGAGCTTTTCACTCGCAGACAGCGAACTACTCTGCCGGTGGTAGCAATTGCTTCCTAGTAACACCAAGTTCTTAATGTGCCGTCCCTGATAACTCTGATTACGTCTGTAAAGGCTCCCGAGGACAGGCAATGTCTGGACAGCGGCCATGCGCAGCGGCCAGACGCCTGTTGACCGACGGAGGCAGGATGATTATCGTCCGAGATGCCCGCATCGGAACCATCAAAAGCTCCCACAATATGGGTCTGGTTCCGCGCGGCCGAAAGGACGGGCGCTAGGTGAGGTCTTGCCGACCGACGACATGCAACAGGAGGATATCGCCGTCAACGATACCCCCGGCGGGGGGAGGAACGAGCATCGGGGAGTGGACATCAGCATGGTGTCCCGGTGGGAAGCGTTCTTCCAGGGCACCGACTACATGCAGAAGATCCGTGAGGTGTCCGACCTCTACCCCGAAGAGCGCAGCATCAACGTCGTATACGCTGATCTGGACCACTTCGATGCTGACCTCGCCATCTATCTGCTGGAGCACCCCGACCTCGCTCTGCTGGCCGGCAAGCAGGCCATCCGCAACCTCATGCACGCCGAGATGCGTCGAGCGGACATCAACCTCCGCCTGATCTCGCTGCCCCGCGACTCCAAGGTGGAGATACGACAGCTGCGGGCCAAGCACGTCGGCAAGCTGGTATGCGTCGAGGGACTCGCGAGGAAAGCCACCGAGGTAAGGCCGAAGATCACCGACGCGCTGTTCCAGTGCCTCCGCTGCGGGCACGTGGTCAAGGAGGTGCAGGAGGGACTGTTCTTCAAGGAGCCGATGGAGTGCTACAAGGAGCAGGACGGCTGCGGACGGACGCCGGGCACCACCAAGTTCAAGCTGCTCACCGACGAGTCCCGGTTCGTCGATACTCAGAAGATCGAGGTGCAGGAGAGCCCCGAAGGTCTCCGCGGCGGGGCCCAGCCGGAGCGGCTGACTGGGTACCTGGAGGATGACATCGCTGGAGCGGTGTCCCCGGGCGACAGGGTCATTCTCAACGGCATCCTGCGCTCGGTGCAGAAGGGCCAGCCGGCCAAGTCCACGCTGTTCGACATCAATCTGGACGTCATCTCGGCGGAGTTCCAGCAGCATGAGTACGATGAGATCAGCATCACCGAGGAGGACGAGGAGAAGATCAAGGAGATCGCCTCCTCTCCCGATCTGTTCGAAAAGATCGTCGCGTCGATCTCGCCCACCATCTACGGCTACAATACCGAGAAGGAGTCGCTGGCGCTGCAGCTGTTCAGCGGCGTCCCCAAGCTGCTTGACGACGGAACACGCATCAGGGGTGACATCCACATCCTGCTGGTCGGGGACCCGGGAGTGGCGAAGTGCGTGACGTCCGATGCCCTCGTCTCGCTGAGCGACGGCACGACCCGTAAGATGGGCGATATCGTGGAGGGCGGCCTCGCCGCCGGGGTGGAAGTGATCGACGACGGCGTCACCGCCCCTATCGATCTCAAGGTCATCACATTCTCGGCCCGCGGCCGAATGGAAAGCGGCCGCGCCATAAGGGTGTGGAAGCGCACCGCGCCCAAGACCATGATGCGCGTGCGGACGTCGCAGGGCCGAACGCTGACCATGACGCCGACGCATCCGCTGTTCGTGCAGTGGGTCAACCGCATCATGCCCCGCGAGGCCTGCAACCTGAAGGTCGGAATGTCCATCGTCGTGTACGTCGGCGACAGCGGCGAGGACGATCCATACGGCTGGAACCTCGGGTTCGGATACGATGTCATCGAATCGATCGAGGAGATCGCGTCGGAAGAGGAGTGGGTGTACGACCTGGAGGTCGAGGGCAGCCACAACTACATCGCCAACGGCATCATGTCCCATAACAGCCAGATGCTGCGGTACATGAGCCGGTTGGCCCCGAGAGGCATCTACGCGTCCGGCAAGTCGTCATCGGCGGCCGGTCTGTGCGTGTCTCCGGACTCGCTGATCATCGTCGACGGGAAGGAGACGCCGATAGGTGATTTCGTCGAGAAGAACATGTCATCTCCACAGGAAGTGAGGCAGGGGCAGTGGATGGAGATGCTCTCCGGCCAGTATATGGTCTCGACGATGTCGGACATGTGCCAGACGGTCCGGAGGGCCACGGCCATATGGCGCATAAAGACCCCTTCATTTCTTGTGGAACTCGTAGAAAAGTCAGGAAAGCGGCTGACGCTCACCCCAGAGACGAAGGTGTGGTGCAGGCCAGATGCCTCCAGCGAGGGGTGGTCGAAGGCGTCGGACATCCGGGATGGCCAGTCCATTCTCGTTTCCGACGGAGCCGGCGGCTTCCGGTGGAGCCAAGTATCGTCGTCACGAGCTCTTGAGACGGACCTTCCGCCGTTCGTGTACGACCTCACGATCGACCACGCGCACTCGTTCCTCGCCAACGGCTTCGTCGTTCACAACACCGCCGCGGCGGTGAAGGACGACTTCGGCGAGGGGCGGTGGACGCTGGAGGCCGGTGCCCTCGTTCTGGCGGACAAGGGTATGGCGTGCGTCGAGGAGAACCAGCCGGTGGTCACCACCCGAGGACTGGTGCCGATCAAGGATGTCCGGGTCGGAGACACGGTCCTGAACTACTCCAACGGTCCCAGCTACGGCACGGTGAAGAGGGTCATTCAGAAGGGCGAGAAGCAGACGATCCGGATACGCCTCTACTCTGGCGAGGTCATAGAGTGCACGCCGGACCATCATATCCTCACCGGCTCAGGATGGAGGGGGGCCGGGCAGCTGACGAAGCAGGACAAGGTGCGCATCCCTGCCGACTATTCCAAGCCGGGGCTCATGGACCGGGAACGCTTCGAGAAAGGCTTCCTCCACGGGTTCGCTTTGTGTGACGTCTACTATGACGAAACGTCATCGAAGAACAGCATGGGCTTCTCTTCGGGACTGAAGAACGAGGACCGAGCCGCCCATGTAGCCGAGCTATTAAGGAAAAATTATGGCGTCGAAGTGGGGGGAGAGCTTCGGAAGGAGACCACCCAGGTCATTCGCGGGCAGATGGTCAACTTCGGCCCTAATGTAATGCACTACTTCTCCTCTCACAGTTTCAAAGAAGAGGTCAGGGCCCTGTTCCATCACGATCATCTTCCTCTGGACGAGGATGACTACTGCATCGGTTTCCTCGCAGGGGTCGTAAGCACCGATTGCTGCGTTGCCCACAAGCAGGGAGCCTGCGGGGTGAAACACGTCGTTGACATCGGAGTAGGAAGGAGGAAGTACGGACCGGGATGGACGGAGCGCAAGCAGAGGCTGCTGCTCGCCCTGTTCCACCGCTTTGGCATCATGGCCGTCAAGCGCGGACGGAAGGTCCAGATAACCTCGCTGGACAGCTACAATCGTCTGGTCGATCTGGTCGGCCCGCATGTGGTGGGAAAGAACAAGAGCAAGCTGTATCCGGTCCTGGCGACCAAGCACATAAGCGCGTGCGACACCCTGCTGGACGATGATTACGTCGATTGGTTCAGCTCCGTCAAGTTCAACACGCCCCGGACCGTGGAGCTTGGACTGCACTCAAGGATCTACAGAGCAGCGAAAGGACGGAAGGTGACCACCACCCTGATGGAGACTCTGCGGCCGCACTGGTCAAGCATCACCAACGAACCGTTCAAGGAGCCGGCAAAGAACTATCTGCTCAACCCCATCATGGACATCGAGGAGGGCGGCCTCAGGCCTGTATACGATCTCACCATCGACGGGGAGCCGAACTTCCTGGTGTCCGGCGGGATAGTCCACAACTGCGTGGACGAAATGGACAAGATGACCGACCAGGACCGCTCGTCGATGCACGAGGCCATGGAATCGCAGTGCTATGATGATCAGACAGAGGTCCTCACCGACCACGGGTGGAAGTTGTTCAAGGACGTCGACGATAACGACCTGGTCGCGTCCCTGACCGACGGCAAGCTCTCCTTCGTCAAGCCGACCCAGTACGTCGAGGCCGATCATCATGGCGACCTCTACCACGTCGCGGCAGAGAATGTGGACCTGGCCGTCTCGCCCAACCATAACATGTACGTGTCATTGCGCAACGGGAACGGTGGGTGGAGCGACTTCGGCCTGCGCCGCATGGACGAGATCGCGGAAGACAGCAGCATGAGGCTCATGCGAATGAACGACGCCGGAGGGATGGAGACCTTCGAGGTCGGTCCGGAAAGCATCACCAGGGTACGTTACTCCAATAAAATCTACTGTGTGGAGGTGCCCGACCACGTCATATACGTTCGCCGCAACGGCAAGCCGGTATGGTGCGGCAACACGATCTCGGTCGCGAAGGCAGGCATCACGGCCACGCTGCAGTGCCGCTGCTCTCTGCTCGGCGCGGCCAACCCCAAGTACGGGCGGTTCGAGCAGAACCAGTACATCGCCGATCAGATCAACATGCCTCCCGCCCTGCTGTCCAGGTTCGACCTGATATTCGCGCTGACCGACAAACCGTCAGCGGACCGGGACGCCAACATCACCGCCCATATCCTCAAGACGCATCGCAGGGGCCAGCTCATGAAGTACGAGGACCCCTCTATCCTGGAGGGCGTTGACGTGGAAGGCATCATGGGGGACAGCAAGACCGTCGAGCCGGTGCTGGACCGCGAGTTCTTCCGCAAGTACGTGGCGTACGCCAAGCGCTTCAGCCCCGTCCTCAGCGATGATGCGATGAAGCTCATCTCCGACTTCTACCTCAAGATCAGGAAGCAGGGCGAGGGCGAGGGCGCCTCGGTGCCGATCACCGCGCGTCAGCTGGAAGCGTTCGTACGGCTGTCGGAGGCGAGCGCCCGCGCCCGCCTGTCAAACATCGCCACCGTGGAGGACGCCCAGAGAGCGGTGCGCATCGTCGAGTACTATCTGCGCAAGATCGCCGGTGAAGGGGACCGTCTGGACTTCGACATCATCGCCACCGGCACGTCGCACTCCCAGCGGGAGCAGATCACCATACTCAAGGACCTCATCGGCTCTCTGCTGCGCAGCGGGGAGGGCGTCGACGCCAAGCGCGGCGTCGGCTCCGACGTGCTGTTCAAAGCGGCCGCCGACCGCGGTATCACCGAGGACCGAGCGAAGACCCTGCTCCGGAGGCTCAGCCAGAACGGGGAGATATATTCACCCTCCGGCGGCTTCTATAAACTCACTTCGGAGGGATGAACACGTTCACCGTGAAGATGCACCGTAGCGGGGGCGACCTTCTGCTGGCCGCCGCCGACAAGGACCTGTTGGGAAGAAAGCTCAGGGAGGGCCCGTTGCGCCTGGAGGTGCTGCCGTCCTTCTACCAGGGTGAGGACGCCGACGAGGAGCTGCTGCTCAACCGCCTCTCCATGTGCACCGTCGCCAACCTGGTGGGGGAGAAGGTCATCGCCGCGGCCATCCATGGCGGCTACATCGACAGCGGCTGCGTGCTGGTCATCGAGGGAGTGCCGCACGCCCAGCTGGCCAAGATTTGAGGGCGTCGTAGCATTTGACTAAATACGTTCACAACTTATGCGTTCCTCGGTTCCCATGTTCTGCGTGAAGTGCGGTAAGGAGGAGAGAACGTACGACAGCCTGTGCTCGTCCTGCTACCTGCAGAGCAATCGCTTCACTCAGTTGCCGGACCATCTGGACCTCCAGCAGTGCGCGCATTGCGACGATTACCTCATGGACAAGAGGTGGTCCCACTACGACAACGAGCTCGACGCCATCTACGATCATGTGGCGGCGCACCTGTTGGTCAGGAAGGACGCTATCGTAAGGGACCTCGACATCGAGGCCGAGGAGATCGATCGGAAGTCGTACCGCGTTCACGTCGTGGCGACGCTGGCGCACGAGGACCTCGAGGCCGTCGAGGAGACGGAGACGATCGTCCGCGTCAAGAGGAACGTGTGCCCCAAGTGCAACAAGATCCAGGGGAACTACTACGAGAGCATCGTGCAGGTCCGGCCGACGGGCAAGAGGTTCTCCGACGACGAGCGTGAGGACATCCTCCGCCGCGCCACCTCCTACATCAACGCCGCTTCCAAGGAGAGCAGGGACGCCTTCATGGCCAAGGCCATGCAGGCCCATGGCGGTTATGATCTTTACATCAGCACCATCGCCCTCGGGAAGACGCTGGCCAGGGAGCTGGTGTCGATGTACGGCGCGGAGTACAAGGAGTCGTCCTCGCTGCAGGGCCGGAAGGACGGCATGGACATCTACCGCGTCACCTATCTGGTCCGCCTCCCTCCGTATCGGGTGAGGGACATCGTGGAGATCGACGGCAAGCTGTACCTGGTCCACTCCACCGGCCCGCAGTCGGCCAAGCTCCGGAACCTGAAGCACGGCGACAATCTCACTGTCTCGAACGACCACCTCCGCGACGTCAAGGTGATCGGCACCAAGGACGACGTGATGGAGGCCGTCGTTCTGGGCGAAGGACGGCGCGAACTGCAGCTCATGCACCCCGTGTCGTTCGCCACCATCGAGGTGCGCAAACCGCAAGGCTTCGAGAGAACGGGCGATGCGGTGAAGGTCTTCCTGCACGAAGGCGAGGTCTACATCATAGGCAACTGACGTCCGGGCCGAGCTTGAACACCTCGTCCTCGAAGAACGCCATCGCCTTCCTCGCCTCCTCTCCGCGTCCTTTTATCACGACACCGTTCCCGCGCTCCTGCCAGTCCGCCGCCGGCAGCGAGGCGACGCGAACGTCGAAGCGCGACGCCACCTCCCTGAGGATCGGCTCCAGGACCCCCTCGCCCTTCAGGACCCTGGTCTCAAGCTCCTCCATGCCGTTGCTCTCCACGATCGGGAGGACGTATCTTTCGAACATCGGCATCGATTCGTGCGGAAAGCCGGGCAACAGGAAGAACGCAGTGCCGTCGATGTCGGCGCGGACGCCGCACGCCGCCCCCGTGATATTCCTCAGTGCCTCGCCGCCGATGGGAACGCGGGCCATGCGCGATCTTATCTCGCTCCTCTCGGCCCCGCCGTGCATCCTGGTCAGCGCCTCGTCCATCCATCCGGCCGCCTCTTCGCTGATCGCCAGCTCGGCTCCCATGAGTTCGGCCAGCGCCTCTCTCGTAACGTCGTCCAGCGTCGGCCCCAGTCCGCCGGTGACGACCACGATGTCTGGGCTGAGGGAAACGACGAGGCGAAACGCCGATACGATCGCTTCGACGTCATCGCGAACCACCGTAACGGCCGCGATGTCCGAGCCCCTCTGTCGCATCCGCTCGATCATCTCTCCCGGGTACGGGTCGATGCGGCCGGTCAGCAGCTCGTCCCCCACGTGAACGAACGCCGCGGTCAAGCCGACATCTCTCTCCGCCGGAACAGGAGGTATGCCAGCACCATCGTCGCGATGGCCCATGCGACCATCACCACGACCGCCGTGAGCACCGGAGGTGTGTGGATGTAGGTGGTGAACTCCCCTAACCCTTCCAGGGGAATGGTCAACATGGAGGTCTCAGGCGGATAAGGCACGGTGAGCACCGCCGCTATGGCCATGGCGGCGAACGTCAGCGAGGGCGTCGGCGGGTAGCTGACCAGCGAGAAGATGCTGTCGACCGATGGCAGGATGAGGAACAGCAGGAAGAACGTCAGGATGAGGGATCCGGTGCTTCCCTTCATGAACGAACTGACCAGCATGCCCAGGCTGATGGCCGCGATGGAGTATAGGAGAGCAAGGCCAAGAGATGCGAACGCCAGCTCCAGATGCTCCAGGTCGCTCGACACCGCGGCGCTGATCCCAATGGCCACGGCGTAGTAGATCGCCATCACCAGAACCATCGCCGCGGCGGCGGATAAGAACTTGCCCAGGAAGATGGAGGAGCGCTTCACGGGGTTGGGGAACAGCAGGTAGCCGGTGCGGCCCTGGAACTCAGACACGATGGCGTCGCCGGCGAACAGCGTAGCCGCGACGATGACCAGGATCGACGTCGCCGAGGCGAATCCTCCCATGGTGTCGGTGAACGGCTGTGCGTGCTCCCCGATCACCAGCGCGGAAATGAGGGCCAGAAGCACCGCTTCCACGGCCAGCATGCCAAGGAGGCGCTTGCTGCGCAGGTGCTTCAATATGTCGTACTTCATCACTACCAGGGTCTGCTGGCCGTCCGATGGTACCGTGTTAACGTACGCTTCATCGCTCATGTGCTCACCTCGACTCCTTGATCATGGACATGTACAGGTTCTCGAGCGCCACGCCCGACTCCTTGAACGACACAACGTCCAGGCCGATGGACTGCAGCTCTCGCAGCATGCCGGCCTGCTCCTTGTCCCCGCCGTTGAGGGTGAAGACGAACCCCGCCGGGCCGGAGGCGCGCAGCTCCTCGATGCCCTCCAGCTGCGATATCTTGTTCAGCCAGGGACCGTCGATCTGCTGCAGCGAGCGCACCTCCATGCGGTGCACCTTGACGGAGCCGAGCAAAGCGTCGACCGGACCGGACCGCAGCAGCTTCCCGCGGTCGATGAGGGCTACCTCGTCGCAGATCTCCTGCACCTCGTTCAGCAGGTGGGAGGACATGAAGATGGTGTAGCGCTCCTTCTTGAGGTCCATGAGCACCTCTCGCACCTCTGCCATGCCTCTCGGGTCGAGCCCAGAGGTCGGCTCATCGAGGATTACCACCGACGGCCGGTGCAGTATGGCCTGGGCGATGGCGATGCGCTGCTTCATCCCCTTGGAGAACTTGCCGATGCGCTGGTCCGCCCACTCGGTCATCTTCACAGTCTCGAGGACCTCGGCGGAGCGGATGCGGATGTCCTCGGTGCTCATGCCTCTCAACTCGCCGAGGAAGGCCAGCGTCTCATTGGGCGTCAGGTAGGGATAGAACTCTGGCGTCTCCACCACCGCTCCCAGATCGGCCATGGCCGCCTTGGGGTCCTTGACGACGTCCACGCCGTTGAGGTAGGCGGAGCCGCTGGTGGCCCTCAGCATGTTGGTCAGGATCTTTATGGTGGTCGTCTTCCCGGCGCCGTTCGGCCCCAGGAATCCGACGAAGGTGCCCTGGCGGACCGTGAGGCTTAGGCCGTCGACCGCCTTGAATCCCCCGAAGTTCTTGACGAGGTCAGTGATGACGATAGGCTCCAAGTGAATCCTCCTAAATGATTATAGAACGAAATCAGGGCGTTCATATATTACTTGCGCGGCCTCAACTTAGTTTCATAAATCCGCGCACTGCATCTCGTTCCACGTCCAGAACTTGTTCTCGACCTTTGAGAACATTAGGTCGCGTCGACGCGACCTCATGCCGCCATCGAGCGTTCTCTTCACCGCAGAGAACACGTACTCGATCATCCAGCGCAGCGAGCGTTCGTAACGTGCTTCCCACGCCGCCATGCGCGAGCGCGACGCGCTCGGCCGGCCACCGCTTGAGCCAGGCGCGAGCGAGCAGCTGCCGTCCGCGAGTCACGTAGCGTTCGTCGCTCATATGCCAACGATTTTGTACCCGATGCTCCGAACCAGCATCGTCTGGCACTGTTCTAGTCATCAAGCCGACGTGCCAGCGCACGTCGGAAATAACTTTGCCAGACACTTTCTCTCCCATTAAATCAACTAAGTTGCGGCCCCGGCAGATTATTCTAACGCGAGCGCGATGGCCGTTCATATGGCCGGAGATCTGATCGAGGAGGTGGTGGTCCAGATGCTGCGGGAGGCCGTTACGTCGCTTCCGCAGGATGTCGTCGACGCGCTGCGCCGCGCCGAGGAAGGCGAGACATCGGAGGTGGCGCGGTCTCAGCTTCGTACTATTCTGGAGAACATCGACGCGGCCGGCCGCCTTGCCGTTCCGATGTGCCAGGACACCGGCGTTCATGTCTTCTACGTCACCGGACCGGTGGACGCTGGGGTGGAGAGGAGCATACGCAGCGGCGTGGCGCGCGCCACCGAGGAGATACCGTTGCGGCCCAACGCCGTGCATCCCCTGACGAGGGAGAACCCCGGCACCAACGTGGCAGTCGGCCTGCCGCACGTCGTCCACTATCCGACGGACGACGAGTTCCTCGAGCTGACCGTTCTTCCGAAGGGCGCCGGCTCCGAGAACATGACCGCCCTGGCGATGCTGACCCCGGCCGACGGCATCGACGGGATCAAGCGTTTCGTCCTCGACACCGTGGTCAAGGCGGGCGGACGGCCGTGCCCGCCGACCATCGTCGGCGTCGGGATCGGAGGGACGTCCGATCTGGCGGTCAGCATGGCCAAGGAGTCGCTGCTGCGCCCCCTCGACGTCCCGAACATCGACCCCGCCCTCGACGCTATGGAAAAGCAGCTGACCGAGGCGCTCAACCTCACGGGCATCGGCCCCATGGGGCTGGGCGGACGGACCACCGTCCTCGGAGTCAGGATATCGACCGCGTACTGCCACACCGCCTCGCTGCCCGTCGCGGTCAATCTTCAATGCTGGGCCGCCCGCCGCGCCACCGCGAGGATCTATCCTGACGGCAGGGTCAGGTTCGGGAGGTCTCCCTTTGATCCTTAAGGCGCCGCTGTCCGAGGACGACGTCCGCTCCCTGAAGCTGGGGCAGCAGGTGTACATCGACGGTCCGCTGTTCATCGGCCGGGACGAGGTGCACATGCGGGCGCTGGAGCGCCGCCGCGAAGGCAAGCTGCTCCCGGTCGATATGGAGGACGGCATCCTGTACCACTGCGGCCCTATCGTCACGCGAGACGCCAAAGGGTGGAAGGTGATCGCCGCCGGGCCCACGACCTCGGCGCGCATGAACGCGCTGGAACCGGACTTCATAAGTGAGTTCGGCATCAGGGCCATCATCGGCAAGGGAGGGATGTCCCGCCCCACCGTCGATGCCATGAGGGAGCACGGCTGCGTGTACCTGGCGTTCACTGGCGGAGCGGCCGTCCTGGCCGCTCAGGGCATCGCCCGCGTCAGGGGCGTGGAATGGCTGGACATGGGCATGCCGGAGGCGCTGTGGATCGTGGAAGCGAAGCACTTCGGCCCGCTCATCGTGGCGATCGACGCTCACGGCAACTCCCTCTACGAGAAGGTGGAGGGCGAGGTCAGGAAGAACCTGACCGAAGCGATGCGCCGCTCAGGCCTCTGACTCGTCATCCTCGCTCAGCAGGTCCGGCCTCTTCCTGACGCGGTACCGTACCAGGATCGCCAGCACCAGCGTGGAGATGGCAAGTCCAAGGCCGACGATCATAAGGGAGTGGGCGAGGTCATAGTCGCTGAGGAAGCCCTCGCTGATCGGCAGCCCCATCCGCTCCATCTCCATGTCCAGGGTGTTGTACTCCAGGGGCTTTAGGTCAATCGTGCTCTCCGTCGTCCGGTACCCGCTCTTGGAGAATGTGACGGTGTAGTGTCCGGCCGGGATGTTGCTTATCACATACCCGCCCTCGCCGGAGGTGGTGACGGTCCAGGAGCGTCCCGAATCCGCGCTCACGGTGACCCTGACCCCGGTCAGCGGCGCATCGTTGAACTGCACCACGCCGCTCAGGGTGGAGGGCTGCTCGTTGAGCGTCAGGTTCAGCGATATGCTCTGGTCCCTTGCCACCGTGATGATCTTGGCCTGTGTCGAATCGCCGCTGTGGTACCCATCCTTCTCCGCGTGCACTATGTACGTTCCAGGCTGCACGTCGTCGATGCGGAAGCTGCCCAGCGGCGCGGAGGTGATGGCGCTGTAGTTGTAAGGGGTGCCCAGTACGCCAGTCATGATCACGGCAGCGCCTGGGATGGTGCTGGTCCCGTTGGTCACGTGCCCCGTGATGGTGCCCAGCATCTCGCTCATTACGAAGTCCACGTCGTCCATCCCGTCGGTCAGGTCGACGCCAAGGTGGGCGCGGTCGGCCTTGTACACATCGCTGGTGGCGGTGATGTCGTATGTACCGGGCAGCACGCTGAGAACGAAGGCGCCGTTCTTTCCGCTGGTCGCGGTGGCGGACTGCGAGGCGTCCGAGACGTTTACCGCCGTTATCTGGATGCCGGACAGCGGAGCGTCGTCGACGTCGCTGACGGTACCGCGCACCTCAATCTCGCCCTGCGCCGCGGCTGGCGAGGCGGTCGCTGGAACGAGGACGAGCGCTACCAGAATGAGAACGACAAACGTTGCGCGCCGCATGGTGACTTCCGAACGCCATCCCCTGATATGAAATCTTTCACGCCCGTTCGTTCCCGGGTTTTTCGGACCTCCCCCCGAAAATGACTAATAGCTGTATAGGAAATCGAGCGTGATTTCACGAGCCGAGGGGAAGTATCATGAACAAGGTAACCAAACGCCACACCAGGGAGGAGGTCATCAAGCTCCTCGATCCGCTCATCGCCAAATGGTTCGATTCCCGTTTCAACGACTTCACCGAGCCGCAGTCGTACGCCATACCGCTCATCCACGATCGCAGGAGCGTCCTGGTATCATCCCCGACCGGCTCCGGCAAGACACTCACCGCGTTTCTATCCATAATCAACGAGCTGTTCAAGTATTCCCAGGAGGGGAAGCTGGAGGACCGGATATACGCCATATACGTGTCCCCGCTGAAGGCCCTGGCCAACGACATCAACCGCAACCTCAACGAGCCGCTGGCCGGCATGCGAGAGGTCGCCGCCGCCGATGGCATCGACTTCCCGGACATCCGCGTAGGCGTTAGGACCGGCGACACCTCCCAGGCGGAGCGGCAGAAGATGCTGCGCAAGCCGCCGCACATCCTCATCACCACCCCCGAGTCCCTCGCGCTGGTAATGGCGGCTCCGAAGTTCCGCGAGAAGTTCGCCCAGGTGGAGTACGTCATCGTGGACGAGATCCACGAGGTGTGCGACTCCAAGCGCGGGGTGTTCCTCTCCCTGACGCTGGAGAGGCTGCAGGCCTTCTGCAACCGCCCAATCACCCGCGTCGGTCTCAGTGCGACGCTCGCTCCGATCGAGGACGTGGCCCACTACCTGGTCGGCTACGAGGACGGGCAGCCTCGGGAGGTGAACGTGGTCGAGATCGTGCGCCAGCGAGACCTTGACGTCAGGGTGCTGTGCCCGACGGACGACATGACCTCCCTGCCCTTCGAGATAGTGAACTCGAAGATGTACGACCAGCTGTACGAGATGATCATGGAGCACCGCACCACCATCGTGTTCACCAACACCCGCTCCGGGACGGAGGCGGTGGTGTTCAAGCTCAAGGAGCGGGGGATGGAAAGCATCGAGGCCCACCACGGCTCCCTGGCCAAGGAGACCCGCCTGGACGTGGAGGAGCGGTTGAAGCGCGGCGAGCTCAAGTGCGTGGTATCGTCAACGTCGCTGGAGCTGGGCATCGACATCGGCTCGGTCGACCTGGTGGTGCAGATAGGCTCCCCCAAATCGGTGGCCAAGGGCCTGCAGCGCATCGGGCGGGCCGGGCACGCCACCGGGCTGACGTCCAAGGGCCGCATGCTCGTCTTCGAGAAGGACGACCTGGTCGAATGCGCCGTGCTGTGCCGGGCGGCGCACAAGAAGCGCATCGACCGCGTGTCGATCTCGGAGAACGCCCTGGACGTGCTGTCGCAGAGCCTGGTCGGCATGTCGCTGGAGCAGCGGTGGGACGTCCAGGACGCTCTGAGGGTCGTTCGCTCATCGTACTGCTACCGCAACCTTGAGGAGAAGAGCTTCATCGAGGTGCTCCGCTACCTCGGAAGCAAGGACGCCTTCGAGGGAGTGTACCCCAAGCTGTGGTACGACGAGGAGGAGCAGCGCTTCGGCAAGCGGGCGGGCTCCCGCATGATCTACTTCCTCAACCTCGGGACGATACCGGAGGAGGCGAACTACAAGGTATTCACCGACAAGGGCGGCCTGCTCGGCGACCTGTCGGAGAAGTTCGTCGAGCGGCTCTCGGTCAGGGATGTCTTCGTCCTCGGCGGGCGCTCGTACGAGTACTTGCGCACCAAGGGCATGAAGGTCTTCGTCCGCGAGGCCGCCGGACGCAAGCCCACCGTGCCGTCGTGGAGCGGCGAGATGCTGCCCCGGTCGTTCGACCTGAGCATGGACGTGGCCATCTTCCGGCGCGAGCTGAGGGAGAGGCTGGAGAAGGACGTTTCGGACGAGAAGATCCTCTCCTGGCTCTCATCGTTCGGGATCGACGACGGCTCTTCGCGCTCCATCCTCTCGTACTTCAAGGAGCAGCAGGGGTCCTGCGGCTTCATACCGAGCGACCGCGAGCTCGCCGTGGAGGGCTACATCGACATGTCGGGGAACTACAACATGGTGTTCCACTTCCCCTTCGGCCGCCGCGTCAACGACTCGCTGTCCCGCGCATACGCGTTCGTGCTCACGCAGCAGAACGGCTGCAACGTGTCGGTGTCGGTGACGGACGACACGTTCATGATCACCTCGCCCAAGCGCATCGAGCTGGACGGCGTCGAGAGGGTGCTCACGAGCAGCATGCTCGAACCGGTTCTGATGCGCGCCGTGAAGGACAGCGAGCTGTTCAAGCAGCGGTTCAGGCATACCGCATCGCGCTCCTTCATGATCCTGCGCAACTACCGCGGCCGCGAGGTGTCGGTGGGGAGGCAGCAGGTGCGCTCACAGTACCTGCTCGAGGCGCTGGGCAGCATGGAGGGCGTTCCGGTCATCGACGAAACGTACCGCGAGATCATGGAGGACGTCATGGACATCAAGAACGCCAAGCACGTCCTGGAGAGCATCGAGAGCGGCGCCGTGACGGTGCGCCCGATCGAGTACTCGTCCACACCGTCCCCCTTCGCTCACAACGCCATCCTCAACGGCGTCAGCGACATGGTGCTGATGGAGGACCGCGGGGCGCTGCTGCGCGAGCTGCACCGCAAGGTGCTCAGCAAGGTGATGGGAGCGGACATATCGGAGTTCGAGTTCACCGAGGACCAGGTCGTTCCGTTCTTCCGCCGCCGCATCGGCATGGCAGCGTCCAAGGACGAGATCCTGGCCATGCTGCGGCGGGCCGGCCCCCTGCGCGTGCTCAAGGAGAAGGGCCGTTCGATCTACCCGTACACCGTGGGGGACCGTGAATCTGTCGACCGATGGTGCGCCGAACTGCTGGATGAGGGCAGCATCGCGTCGGTATACATCGACGACGCCTACTTCGTCCCGGCCGAGGATGTCGACACCTACCTGTCCGTCATGGCGAGGCCCCGCACCCTGAGCGACGACGAGGTCCGCGCCCTCTCACTGCTGGAGCGGCCGCAAACCCCCGCCCAGCTGGCATCGGCGCTGGAACTGCCGTCCACCGCCGTCCACCAGGCGCTCAGGCGGTTGGAGGCGACGGGCCGCGTCGGCCGGAGCGGCTACCATGGCGGCAAGTGGCTGTACCAGGCTCGAGCGTTCCAGGAGCGTCCGCGCGAGGACGCCCTGGACGAGATCCTGCTCCGCTACCTGGAGTGCTTCGCCCCCGCTACCGCCCAAGAGGTGGCGTTTTCTCTCGGACTGGCCGAGGCCGAGGTCCGCCAGGCGCTCAACGACCTGGCGCAGGAAGGCTCGGTCGCCAAGGGCCGTTTCCTCGTATCGGAGCATAAGCAGTACATGCTGGAGAGGGACCACCTGCGCCTGAGGACCAACGACCTCCGCGCCTATGACCACCGCTCGGTGGAATCGTACCGCCGGGAGAAGCAGGACGGACCTTTCGACACGATTGACCAGATGTTCGAGGTCATGGGGACGGTCGGAACGCCGCTGGACGCCTTCCATCGCGTCAGCGGCTTCAGGCTCTCCGACTGGGAGGACATGCGCCGCTCCGGCCGGCTGCTGCTGGGCCGGTTCATGCACGGCCGCGTCCGGTACGTGAGGGAGGAGGACGCCGCCGACCTCGTAGCGCTGTACCGCAACGGGCCCATGACCCCTCTCGACAGAAGGGTGCTTGACGTCGTCCGGGGCAGCGAGGACGGCGCGTCGCTGCGGCAGATCGCCGCCGCGATCGACCTTCCCCGGGACCAGCTGAAGGAATCGCTCGACCGTCTGGACCGCAACATGTACATGGTCCGGCGGTTCGAGGAGAAGGAGGAGTGGTCGTCGGAGAACGTGTACCTTGCCTACGACACGCGGCCGGCCGGGGACGATCCACTGAAGCGGGTGGTGTCGCGGTTCCTGCGCGCCCAGGGCCCGGCGTCCATCTATGCCATCACGCAGGCCGTCCGGATGCCGGCGAACGAGATCGCCAGGACGCTGAGCGAGCTGGAGGTGGAGACGATATCGGTCGGGCCTTCGAGGGAGGAAATGTACCTCTTCCGCGATGAGCTGCCGCGGCTGGACGGCGTCCATTCGCCGGACGGCGGCATGCGCATCGTCTCGCTCAGCGATTCCGGCGTCCAGAGCATGTGGGCCTCCATCGCTGCCCGCTACGGGGACCGGTGGGTATATCCCATCGTGGCGGACGGACGCCTGGTGGGAGGAGCGGAGAAGTGGAACATGAGCGGCTGCATCGAGGTCCGCGAGCTTGATCTGGTGGACCCGTCGCTGCTGCCCCAGGCGCTGGACGCACTGGATGAGTTCATGCGCTTCTACCACATGATGGGCTATGAGCTCGTTCGTCTGCGCGAGGTCCTCGGTCACCCGGCCGCCGCTCTGCCCGAGGAACATGCCGAAGTGCTGCTCAGTCACGGGTACCACCGCATGGGGGACATGTTCGTCAAAGGGAACATGATATGCGAGCGCCACTCCTGGGAGGACATCCTCTCGTATGTGCTATCGAAGCAGCGCATCGAAGCGTCCAGCAGATACAATAACGTGGTGGAGGCCGCCAAGGCCATGGGCGGCCTTCGTTCCGACGCCGCGGCGGCGCTTCGCTGCAGGACGCGGATCCCGATGAAGAAGATGTTCGACATGGGCTTCCTGGTGAAGGTGCAGCCGATACCCGACTACGTCACCTACACCGATCCGGAGTACGCCGCCCTGTGCCGCAAGGCCAAGGACCGTAAGGTGACGGCGGACATGGACATGCTGCTGCGCGTGATCCGCGAAGGCAAGCCGATGTCCCGCAACCAGGTGTTCGACCGTTCCCCTCTGGGGCACCGCGCCACGTACGATGCGATGAAGGAGCTGACCGCCGGGACGTTCATCCATGTCGATCAGAACAAGCGCCTTCGTCTCGTGCCCGACATCGACATGACGGTCGCCGAAGCTCGCCGCGAGGTGGTCCGCCGCCTCTTCCGCAACTACGGCATCTTCACCGCCGAGAACCTCCAGCGCTACATGAGGTACGAGATGCCCATGAAGGACCTGCGTACCGTGCTGTCGGAACTGGAGGGCGAGGGCTTCCTGGTGAAGGGGTTCCTGATGGACGGCGATGATTCGGTGCATTGGCTGCTCGCCGACGATGTCGGTCGCATCGGCACCACGGCCGTCAAGGAGCAGTTCGTCCTCAGCCCCGAGGACAACCTGCACAACTACCTGCAGCCGTGGATCAAGCAGATGCTGGGCAGCAGCTACCACAGCCTCATCATGGACGGGCCGCGCGTCATCGGCTCCTTCCGCGGGAAGATCAAGGCCAAGGACATGGAGCTCCAGGAGCTGAACGGAGGGGCGGAGGCCAGGGCAGTGCTGTCCGCTCACCTCAGGTCCATGGGACTCACCCTCCGGATGCCCGAACCATCCGACGCGGTGCCGGACTGGGAGGTGCAGGCGTTCTACGAGAAGACCCATCCCGGAGAGGTGTGACGCTGCCTTCGCTACCGTCCTCGTTGATCCACCGCTGAACCTCGATTCCTGCTCCACCTGGGCTCCTGAAGAACTTGATCTTCCGGTAGGTGTTGCACTCTTGTTCCTCATCCATTCCTGCGCCGAACGTGACGCGAGCCTTCGGTAGTTGGTCCGTAGTCATAGATTTCACAAACTCCGTTGTCTGGGGTTTTCATTCACAATGCTAAGATGAGAAGTGTACCGGGAGAGCTCGGCCAGAAAAACGGAAGTATTTATTATTGTTAAGTTGTTACCCCCGTTAATGAAAATCCCCTGCGAGCTCATCGTGTGGTATGTCCTTCCTTCCATCAGGAGGGAGCTGGCCAGGGTCCTCGTGGATAAGCATGGCCTCACCCAGGCTGAGGTCGCAAGACGCTTCGGCGTGACGGACGCCGCCATCTCTCAGTATCTGAAGTCCAAGCGGGGGACCAATAAGGAATTGGAGAGCAGCGGGAAGTACGATGAGTTCAAGGAAGAGGTGGAGCGGGCGGCCCAGCGCATCGTCGACGGCTCCGACATCGTCACCGAGACCTGCCGGGTGTGCGACATGGTCAAGCGCAGCGGGATGCTCGTCAAGGTGTACGAGGCCCACACCGGCGTCAAGGCGCCGAACTGCGTGTGCCCCGAGTGCACGAACGTGGTCTGAGCGCCTTTTGCGAAGGGTCCTCGGCGATGTACAGGTATTCTTGAGCGTAGCCGGCGAAGCGGCCGAAGTGCCGGCGGGCGTGACCGGCCACCTTCTCGTAGGAACCGGTGACGCCGTAGATGTCGCGCATCGCTCTGGCGATGCGGACGTCCACCGGGCACGCCTCAAGGTGGTCCAACGAGAACAGGGCGATGCAGTCGGCCACCTTGTTCCCGATCCCTTTCACCCGCTTCAGGTACCTCACCGCCTCCAGGTAGTCCTTTGAGGCGAGCTCGTACAGATCGAAGTCTCCGCTGTACACCATGCCGGCGTACTGCCTTATCCAGTCGGCGCGGTATCCCAGGCGGCAGCAGGCGATGTCCGCCTCCCCCTCCAGGATCTCCTGCGGCGTCGGGAACGCGTACGCTCCGCTCTCGATCTCACGGCCGTAGGCGCGGCACAGCGAGTCGATCATCTTCTTGATGCGCGGCACGTTCGCATATGAGGCCAGGATGTACGACGCGGAGCATTCCCAGATGTCCTGCCTCACCAGCCGAAGGCCGCGGAAGCGGTCGATCACGGATGCGATGCAATCGTCTCTGGAGATGTCCCGGTAGATCTCGTCCAGATCGTCATCGAAGCGGAAGTAGTGCGCGATCAGGTCGTCAGATGCGCCCTTCACCTCGAGTACGTCGCCTTCCTGCCGAAGGCGTATCGATCGACCCTTGACCACTCCATGCCACCACTCCCCCTCCTTCCTCCAGCGGAACACCTGCCCGCTGTCCAGGGTGTGGTCCAGATCGAACAGCGGGGTCCTCATGACTTCCTGGCGACGAACACCATGATGCCGCTGGTGGCGGTGAACTCTCCGCCGTGGTAGTCGCCGTAGGTCTCGATGACCTCGAAGCCGCACCGCGACAATAGTTCCAATCCCTCCCGGAAGAACAGGTAGCGCAGCGTGAACTCGGTGGTGACGCGCCGCACAGGCTTGTCCTGCTTCGAAATGTCATAGAAGTACGTCGCCGTGGTCCGCTGGTTGGCCTGATCGAACACCTGGGCCTCGAACCATGAGATGATCTCTCCCTGCGTAGTCACCCTCGTTCCGCGGTGCCGCACCAGGTGCTCCGGGCGGTCCAGGCGGGGAGAGAAGACCGCAAAGCTGAACAGGCCGCCGTTCTCCAGATGATCGTGGACGTTGAGGAGCGCCTTCTCCTGCTCCGCTGTCGTGAGCAGGTGCAGGAAGGAGTTGAACGGCATGAACGCGAGGCGGTACTTGCCGCCCAGCTTGACGTCCGCCACGTCCCCTTGCTGCAGCTCGATGCGCTGCTGCACGCTCGGAGGCTCCAAGCTCACCTTGGCGGTGCACCGGTCCAGCATGGTGACGCTGCGGTCCACTCCGGTGATCTCGTAGCCGGCCTGGGCGAACGGCACCAGCACGCGGCCGGTGCCGGACATGCACTCCAGGACCGGCCCCCCGGTGCGTTCGGCCAACCGCAGGTAGAACTCCACGTCGTCGTGGAAGTCCTCATGCCACAGGTCATAGTACCTAGCGGAGGCCTCGTAGGGGTCCAGCATCTCCCTCTCAGCGCTTGTATCCGAATCGCCGAAGGAGCCCTCTCCTGCTTTTGACGTGTTCATCGTTCTCCACTCCCAGTGGGGTCTGTCCATCCACGACCCCGACGATCCCGCGCCCCAGCTCGGTCTCGGCGACCAGCACCTCCACCTCGTTGGCCGAGGCGCAGAAGACCGTGCACACCTCCGGAACGTCCTTCACGCTCCGCATGACGTTTATGGGGTACGCATCGGCCAGCAGGATTATGAAGCTGTGTCCCGCCCCCACGCGGAGCGCGTTCTCCACGGCAGCGGCCTTCAGCGCGTCGTCGTTGCCCTCGGCCCGCACCAGGCGGTCCCCCGAAGCCTCGCAGAACGCCAGCCCGAACCGGATGCCCGGACATGACGAGATGAGCGCCTCGTACAGATCCTCCGCGGTCTTGATGAAATGGGCCTGGCCGATGATAACGTTGGCCTCCGCAGGCTTCGCGATCCTCACGTTCTCGGTGCGCATCATGACCTACCCTGAACAGCCTTCCGCGGAGATATATATGCTTGTTCCGGACATGCTTATCATCCACGACCGCGTTGGGGCGCGCATGCTGAGGGTCGGTCCCGCCGGATATCCGGCAGGCAGCAAGGGAGGGGCTAACGCCGTGGAACGGACCAGGGCGCTCGGGCTGAACGCTCTGGAGGTCCAGTTCGGAAGGAGCGTCAATCTCACCGAGGAGAAGGCCAGGGAAGCGGGCGCCAAGGCCAGGGAGCTGGACGTCGCGCTGAGCGCTCACGCGCCTTACTACATCAACTTCAACTCGACCGAGCAGACGGTGGAGAAGAGCCACGATTGGCTGATGCGCGCCCTCCGCGCCGCCGATGCCATGGGCGCGCGGATCGTGGTGGTCCATGCCGCATCATACATGGGAGCGACCTCGGAGCAGACCACCAGGAGAGTGGTCGAGGCCATGCGCCGCGCCCGCCGGCAGATGGAAGCGGAAGACCTCCGACCGATCATCGGCCTGGAGGCCATGGGCAAGCAGGCCACCTGGGGGACGCTGACCGAGATCGAAGCCGTCATGGCCGAGGTCGAAGGCGTCGAGCCGGTGCCCGACTTCGGGCACATCCACGCCCGGGATGGCGGCCGGCTGCGCACCGAGAACGACTTCCGCGACGTGCTGGACGCCTGCTTCCACATGCATCCGAGGCGACTGCACTGTCACTTCAGCTGCATCGAGTTCACCGCCAAAGGGGAGAAGCGGCACCTGCTCCTGGAGACCAGGGAGCCGGACTTCGCTCTGCTCGCCAACCTGATACGGGACGGGCGGAGGGACCTGACGATCATCTCCGAGACCCCCGCGCCATCGGAGGACGCGGTGCGCATGGCGGCCATGCTGGCATGAACGATTATCAACCCGCGTTGGTTACTGCGGCAACTATATATTTTTATAGATAGTGACCGAGGAACGGTCCATATCCAGGTGTTCAGGTGCAGGAACCAACTTCCGAAAACGACGAGGATATCTTTGAGTTCGATTGCCCCGATTGCGGGGCCCATATCGTAGGGGAGGTCTCTCGCTGCCCCGAATGCGGCGTGGAGTTCGTCATCGAGGAGGTGACCGAGGAAGCCGCCGAGGACGATGCGGATGACCGCGAGGCCGATGAGGTCGAGAGCGCCGATGACGAGGCGGATGTCGAAGCAGAGGAAGCCGCCAACCCCGATGACCTGAAGGCCGAGTTCTCTTCCCTGGTCGACGAGCTGCGCCCGATGCTGGAGATGGCCGAGCGCCACGGCGCTGACACCTCGGCGCCGCGTCGGCTGATCGACAAAGCGGTATCATCCGGCAAACGCCGCGAGGTAGAGTCAGCGGTGGTCACGCTGAGGGAATGCCGCTCCGAGCTGAACAGGGCGATAGTGGACCGGCTGGAGCAGGACCTATGCCACCTGGAGGACCTGGCGGAGTTGGCCGAGAGGGCCGGTTCCGACGCAGCATCGCTTCGTACGCTAATCAGCGGTGCACGCGCCATGATGGAGGGTGGCGACGCGGAGGGCGCGCTGCGGGAGGCGGAGAGCGGGGAGAGGATGGCCGAGAAGCTCTCCGGCCGGTACACCGAGGCGAACGGGGTGTACGAGGCCCTGGAGCGGGCAGTGCTGAACTCGGAGAGGTTCTATCTCGATGTCAGAGAGGTCCGCAAGCTCCTGAACGAAGCAAGGGAAGCGAAGGAGCGCGCCGACTGGACCACCATGGGCATCCTGGCCAAGAAGGGCCGGGACGAGCTGGGACGGGTGCTCCCCGACGTGCTGAACGCCGAGCTGCGGAGAGCGAAGCAGTCCCTTCTGGACGCCAAGTCGGCCGGGCGCGACGTCTCTTCGATGGTGAAGCTCCTGCGTGCTGCCGGCGTAGCGGCCAAGAGGGGAAGGCACGAAGAGTCGCTGGAGCGACTGGTAGAGTTCCAGGACGAGGAAGCGGCCAGCTGACCCCGCCCTCTGCGTTCATTAAGAAAAGTATAAAATCAGGGTACCACTTGATGGAGTCCCGACGCCACTGTAGCTCAGCGGTCATGCGTGTCGTTCAGGCCCGCATCGCTAAGGAGCGACGGTTTCGTAAACCGTAGGCCGGGGGTTCGATCCCCTCCAGTGGCTCCATCCTCTACTTCTTCCGTAGATGTTGCTGGACGAGCTTTATCGCGCATACGTCCCCGCACATCGAGCACCCGTCCGACTCGGCGGTGGAGCCCCTGGCGCGGTACTCCCTTGCCTTGTCGGGATCGAGCGCCTCGCGGTACATGGCCGTCCAGTCAAGCTCCCTGCGCGCCTCGGCCATGCGCAGATCGCGCTCCTTGCCGCGGCCCCTGGCCACGTCGGCGGCATGGGCCGCGATCTTCGACGCGATGACGCCGTCCTTGACGTCCTGCGGGGTCGGAAGCGACAGATGCTCGGCCGGCGTCACATAGCACAGGAAGTCGGCGCCGTGGTAGGCGGCGATCGCGCCGCCGATGGCCGCGGTGATGTGATCGTAGCCGGGCGCGATGTCCGTGACCAAGGGCCCGAGGACGTAGAACGGCGTGCCGTCGCACACGCTCTTCTCCAGGCGGACGTTCGCCTCGACCTGGTCAAGGGGCACGTGGCCAGGGCCTTCGACCATGCACTGCACGCCGGCTCCCCGGCACCGCCTCACCAGTTCGCCGAGCACGATGAGCTCCTGCACCTGCGCCCCGTCGGTAGCGTCATGTATGCAGCCGGGCCGCATGCCGTCGCCGAGCGACAGCGTCACCTCGTGCTCCTTCGCCAGCTCCAGCAGGTAGTCGAAGTTCTCATAGAATGGGTTCTCCCTCCCGTTGTGGAGTATCCACGCGACCAGGAAGGAGCCGCCCCGGGACACCACGTCGGTGACGCGCGGCGAGCGCTTCAGCCTTTCCACGACCTCCCGCGTGATGCCGCAGTGCACCGTCATGAAGTCCACGCCGTCCTTGGCGTGCTGGACGAAGCCGTTGAACATGTCGTCCTCATCCATGTCCACCACCGCGCTCCTCCTCGCCATGGTCAGTCCGATCTGGTAGATGGGGACGGTACCGACAGGCATGTCCGAGTCCTTGATGATGCGCCGCCGGATGGCGTCTATGTCCCCTCCGGTGCTGAGGTCCATGATGGCATCGGCGCCGTAGCGCCGGGCGATCTCCACCTTCTCCATCTCCTCCTCGATCTCCACGCGGTCGCGGGACGTGCCCACGTTGACGTTGATCTTCACGCCCAGCCCTTCCCCGATGCCGCACGGCCTGGGGGAATGCACGGGGTTGAAGGGCGCTACCACGCGCCCCGCCGCGACACGCCGGCGGAGCACCTCCTCGTCCACGCCCTCGTTCCTGGAGATCTCTTTCAGAAGGTCCGTCGAAACGCCCATTGTGCTCATCATACTCGCACCTTCCTAACCCATCTTGATAGAAAGACTCTTCCCTGGAGGACACCATGATTAGGCGTTCCAAAATTTGTTAATAAAAATGCTCCGAAAAGGGCGCGAACGGGGTGTTTCTGCTTATATAGCCAGCACACCTAGAAGGCTATTAATAGTTAGAAAACATACCCCGGGCTGTAGAAACAGCGTAAGGGATGCACTTAGTTCAGTCGAGGCGATCGAGGTTCGTTAGCCGATCTGCCCGAACTGCATCCAACATCCAAGAGGTATGATTCAATGGAGGACAGCAATTACAGTGCAGATAATATCCAGGTCCTTGAAGGGCTGCAGGCGGTAAGGAAGCGGCCCGGCATGTACATCGGGAGCACCGATGCCCGGGGCCTGCATCACCTGGTCTACGAAGTGGTCGACAACAGCATCGATGAGGTGATGGCCGGCTACTGCACGGAGATCAACATCACCATCAACAAGGATGGCAGCTGCACCGTGTTCGACAACGGGCGCGGGATCCCCACGGGGATGCATGAGAAGTACAAGCGGCCGGCGGTGGAGCTGGTCGTCACCACGCTGCATGCCGGCGGAAAGTTCGACCGAAAGAGCTACAAGGTGTCTGGCGGCCTGCACGGCGTCGGCCTGAGCGTCGTCAACGCCCTATCGCTCTACCTGGAGACCACCGTATGCCAGCGCGGCAAGGTGTTCCTCATGAGGTGCGAGAGGGGCATCATGACCTCTCCGCTTAAGGAGATCAAGGACACCGACAGGACGGGGACCAGGCAGCACTTCATGCCCGACCCCGAGATATTCGCGGACGTTACCTTCGACTCCGACATCCTAGCTCATCACTTCCAGGACCTTGCCTACCTGAACAAGGGGGTCAGGATAACCTTCCGCGACCTCCGCGAGGGCATGGAGCGGGAGGAGGTGTTCCACGCCGAGGGGGGCATCGTGGAGTTCGTGGAACATCTGAACAAGTCGAAGGTCGCGATGCACGAGAGGCCGATCTACCTCGAATGCGAGCGCGACGACGTGATGGTTGAGGTGGCGATGCAGTACACCGACGCGTACTCCGAATCGGTGTTCACGTACGTCAACAACATCAACACCATCGAGGGAGGCACGCACCTCATGGGCTTCCGCTCCGCGCTGACGCGGGCGATGAACGACTACGCCAGAGCGAACAAGTTCCTCAAGGACAACGCCGAAAACCTCAGCGGCGAGGACGTCCGCGAGGGTCTCACGGCCATTGTCAGCCTGAAGGTGCCGGAGCCCCAGTTCGAAGGGCAGACGAAGACCAGGCTGGGAAACAGCGAGATCAAGGGCATCGTGGAATCGTGCGTGTACGAGAAGTTCACCATCTTCCTGGACGAGACGCCGAAGACCGCCGAGGCCTGCATCAAGAGGGGCATCCTGGCCTACCAGGCCAGGGAGGCGGCGAAGAAGGCGCGCGAGCTGACAAGGCGCAAGGGGCTGCTGGAAGGAGGCGGACTGCCCGGCAAGCTGGCCGACTGCCAGGAGAAGGATCCCGCCAAGTGCGAGCTGTACATCGTGGAGGGCGACTCGGCCGGCGGATGCTTCTCCGGCGACACGAAGCTGGCGCTGGCCGACGGCCGCGAACTATCGTTCGAGGAGCTGGTGGCCGAGCAGGCCGAAGGCAAGGAACACTATTGCTATACCATCCGGAACGATGGAAAGATCGGCATCGAAAGAGCGATCAACGCCCGCGTGACGAGGAAGAATGCTGAGCTGGTTCGCGTCACCCTCGACAACGGCGAGGTGATCGAATGCACGCCGGACCACCGCTTCATGCTCCGGGATGGAAGCTATCGTCAGGCCGCTGAGCTCGGTGCCGGGGATTCGCTGATGCCCTTATACCGGAAGATATCTGACAAGAGCGAACCAGGAATCACTATCGACGGCTACGAAATGATCTGGGACCCCAGCTCTGAGAATTGGTTGTTTACTCATATGGTATCAGACTGGTACAATCTCTGGACTGGAGTCTACGCCATGATGGCCGGAGAACATTGCCACCATGCCGATTTCAATAAGTGCAACAATGACCCGTCCAACATAGTCAGGATGGGCCGCGAGGAGCACCTTGCCCTGCATCGCGAACAAGTCGCGATGGCGCTTCACCGACCGGCCACGATCGAGAAGTGCCGGGCATTGCGACGAACGGAGGATTTCCGAGCAGCCATGAGCCAGCGTATGAGGCAGCCCGAAACGAGCATGGTGCTTTCCCGGAACGCGAAGGCCCAGTGGCAGGACGAGAGCTACAAGTCCTATATGACGGCTCAGTGGCGCAAATTCTACAACTCAAATCCAGAGTACAAGAGGAAAAACTCTGAACGGCTGAAAAAGGCCCAACAGGAGTATTGGGCGATGGAAGCGAACCGCGTGGCTCAGGCTGAAAGAGTACGCTCCTATTTCGAAGTTCACCCTGAAGCGAGAGCCCTACAGTCCTCGCTCGCTAGGATCCAGTGGGGGAACCCAGAGCTGCTAAAATGGCGCAGCGAACGCACCAGGGCACAATGGGCTCCAGAGTTCAGGGAAAAAAGGAAGAAGGCACTCAACCAGACCTACTACCAGAAGACGATGGCGGCCCTTAACGAATTCATCGACTCTGAGGGCAACCTCGACGTGGATGCATACAACAAGCACCGGGTAGAAACTGGTGACAGGACACTGCTGAGGTACGATCGATTTTGCGATCGCTATTTCGAAGGTGACGTATCCAAGCTCAAGGAAGCGGTAGCCAGCTTCAACCACAAGGTCGTCTCTGTCGAGATGACTGATAAACGGGCGGACGTCTATGACCTGGAGGTCCCGCACACCCACAACTTCGCTCTAGCCGCTGGGGTGTTCGTCCACAACAGCGCCAAGCAGGGCCGCGACCGCGTGTTCCAGGCCATCCTTCCTCTCAGGGGCAAGATCCTGAACGTGGAGAAGGCCAGGCTGGACAAGATCCTCAAGAACCAGGAGATCAGGAACCTCATCACCGCCATCGGCGGCGGGGTGGGCGCCGACTTCGACGTCGAGAAGATCCGCTATCACAAGATCATCATCATGACCGATGCGGATGTCGACGGCGCGCACATCAGCACGCTGCTGCTGACGCTGTTCTTCCGCTACATGCGGCAGTTGATCGACAACGGATACGTCTACCTGGCCATGCCCCCGCTGTACAAGGTCGCGCGGGGCGGGAAGGAGATCTACGCGTACAATGAGAAAGAGCGGGAGACGGCCATGGAGCAGCTGGGCCGCGGGGCCACCATCCAGAGGTACAAAGGTCTCGGAGAGATGAACCCGCATCAGCTGTGGGATACCACCATGGACCCGGGCACCCGATTGGTCAAGAAGGTCACCATCGATGATGCCATGCGGGCCGACGAACTGTTCACGATACTGATGGGGGACCAGGTGGAGCCCAGGCGGATGTTCATCACCACGCACGCCAAAGAGGTCGAGAACCTGGACATCTGAGGTGATTTCACATGACCGATAATATCGAACCAGATCACAGCGGGGAAGAGAAGAGCGCCCCGCGCGAGATAATAAGGCCGATCGAGCAGGAGATGAAGAAGTCCTACATCGATTACGCCATGAGCGTCATCGTGGGCAGGGCTCTGCCTGATGTCCGCGACGGCCTCAAGCCCGTCCACCGCCGCATATTGTACGGTATGCACGACTTGGGGATGGCATCCAACAAGCCCCACAAGAAGAGCGCCAGGGTTGTGGGTGAGATTTTGGGCAAGTACCATCCGCACGGTGATTCCTCCGTCTACGATGCGCTGGTGCGGATGGCCCAGAGCTTCTCCCTCCGCTACCCTATGGTGGACGGTCACGGCAACTTCGGCAGCGTGGACGGCGACTCCGCCGCGGCCATGAGGTACACCGAGTGCCGCCTCGAGAAAGCGGCCGAGGACATACTGAGGGACATCGACAAGGATACGGTCAGCTGGGTGGACAACTTCGACAGTTCCCTCAAGGAGCCGGAGGTCCTGCCGTCCATGATGCCCAACCTGCTGGTCAACGGCTCGTCGGGCATCGCGGTGGGCATGGCCACCAACATCCCGCCGCACAACATGCGGGAGGTGTGCGACGCCCTGTTGCACCTGATAGATCACCCTTCGGCCGACACGATCGACCTCATGGGTTTCATCCCGGGGCCGGACTTCCCCACCGGGGGCATCATCTACGGCACCAACGGCATCGTGGAAGCGTACTCCACCGGCCGTGGGAGGCTGAAGGTCCGCGGCCGCACCAGCATCGAGGATCACGATGGAAAGAAGCGCATAATCGTCAGCGAGATCCCTTACCAGGTCAACAAGTCCAAGCTCGTGGAGAGCATCGCCGACCTGGTCAAGGAGAAGAGGATCGAGGGGATCACCGACCTGAGGGACGAGAGCGACCGCGAGGGCATGCGCGTCGTGATAGAGCTACGTAAGGACGTGATGGAAGAGATCATTCTCAACCAGTTATTCCAGCACACCCAGCTGGAGGTGACGTTCGGCGTGATCAACCTGGCCTTGGTGGACAACCAGCCCAAGGTGCTCACCCTGCAGGAGATGCTGCAGGCCTACCTCGACTACCGCGTCTCGGTGGTCACCAAGCGCACCGAGTACGATCTGCGCAAGGCGGAGGAGCGGCATCACATACTGGTCGGCCTGATCAGGGCCGTCGACGCCATCGATGACGCCATCCGCATCATCAGGGGAGCGGCCAACAGCGAGGAGGCGCGCCTCGGGCTCATGGAGCGCTTCCAGCTGGACGATGTCCAGGCCAAGGCCATCCTGGAGATGCGCCTGCGCGCCCTCACCGGACTGGAGATCGAGGAGCTGCGCAAGGAGTACGCCCAGCTCGAGGAGACGATCCGCGGGCTCCAGGAGATCCTGGCCGACATCGGCAAGATCATGGCCATCATCAAGGGCGAGCTGCTGGAGATGAGGGAGCGCTACGGTGATGACCGCAAGACCGAGATCCTCATCGACAACGGGGAGCTGGACATCGAGGACCTCATACCCAATGAGCAGATGGTCGTCATGATCTCCAGCGACGGCTACATCAAGCGGCTGCCGCTCGACACCTACAAGCAGCAGCACCGCGGTGGCCAGGGGCTGTTGGGGATGGAGACCAAGGAGGAGGAGCGCGTCGTTGACCTGTTCGTCACCATGACGCACAACGTCCTCCTGTTCTTCACCGACCGCGGACGTGTGTACCAGCTCAAGGCGTACCGCATCCCGGTGGCCGGGCGGCATTCCAAGGGCCGGCCCATTGTGAACCTCCTTCCCCGGCTGGAGGAGGGAGAGAGACTGGAGGACAACATATCGATCTCCAGCTTCGACGACGACCTCGACCTGGTGTTCGCCACCCGGCATGGCATCATCAAGCGCACGCCGCTGAGGGAGTACCGCAACATCCGCGTCAGCGGGATCATCGCCATCAATCTGGTGGATGGCGACGAGCTGGTGGAGACCAGAGTGGCAAGGCAGGACTCGGAGATCGTGCTGGCCTCCCGCAACGGGCAGGCCGCTCGGTTCGCCGTGTCCGAGGTTCGGTCGGTAGGCCGCGCCTCCATCGGTGTCAGGGGCATGCGCCTGGACGAGGGCGACGAGGTGGTGAGCATGGCGGTGGTGACCCCGGAGGACAAGCTCCTCAGCATCACCGAGAACGGTTACGGGAAAATATCGCTCGTATCCGACTACCGTAAGACGCACCGCGGCGGAAAGGGGGTCATCACCATCAAGACGACCGACCGCAACGGCGGCGTGGTGTCGGTCCGAACCGTCGGGGACGACGATCAGATCCTCATCACCACCTACCAGGGCAAGGTCATCAGGGTGCCTGCGGACGAGATCAGGACCATGGGGCGCTCCACCCAGGGAGTGACGATCATGGACCTGGCAGAGGGCGACAAGATCACCGCGGTGGCCAGGCTGGTCGGCGCCAGCGATGAGAGCAGGGTAGCCAGCACCGAGGTCCGGGAGAGCGAGATCGTGGGAGGTCCGAGCGAAGAGAGCGAGGACTGAGGCGGCCCGGGGGGACTCCCCGCCCCCCATAATCGTTTTCCGTTCTTTATATCGAAGGTTTTTTAATTGTCAGTTGAATTAAATCTCCTCGCTCTCAGGAGGAATGAAAAAACGCTCAGGGACTCAATTCCGGGCCTCGATCGGATTTTCCGTTCGGACATCGCGGCGCCAAAGGTCATCCTCGTCACCGGTCCGCCCGGCTCGATGAAGACCAGTTTCTGCTACTCCGCCATGACCAGATATCTGGAGAAGAGCGGGGAGATGGGGCTGTATCTAACACTGGAGGAGACAGCGGAGAGCCATCTCAACAACATGAGCGGACTTGGCCTGGGTGCCAGCCAGAGCATCGAGATCTCCGATTTCACCGACATCCGGGAGCTGGACGACGTCATCGAGGACGAGCGGCCGACCGACTATATCCAGTTCATCGAGCAGACCATAGCGTACTTCAAGCTGAAGCACGGCGACCGCTTCACCATGGTGGCCCTGGACTCCCTAGGCGCGCTGTACTCTCTGATGGACAGCGAGGAGAACATGCGCAAGAGGATGTTCTACTTCTTCAAGAACCTCCGCGAGAAGAACCTGGTCGCCTACATCGTCATGGAGCGCGCGCTCGGAGGCCCGTCCGACCTGCTCGGCAACGAGGGCTTCTTGGTGGATGGGATCATAGAGCTGGGCGTGGACGCCTCCTCTGGCAAGTCGACCCGCTTCATCCGCGTGGAGAAGATGAGGGCCTGCAAGCACAGCATGGAGAAGCACACCGTAGAGGCGGGGGACGAAGGGCTCACAGTGTTGGGGCCTTCGCTCGGCTAGAAAGCTATATGTCCGCTCTTCCCGATGCCCTTCCGCCGTTGATCATGCAGGGGTGATGAGAACGTCCGCCGAAGAAGATCCGATCTGGGATGTGATCGAGGAGTTCAAGGGAAAGGTCCTCGCACAGGAGACCGAGATACAGAAGAGGCAGGATGCCATCAAGGCCCTGGAGATCGAGCTGGGGAACCAAAGGTCTGCAATGGAGGAGAGGTCCGAACGCCTCAAGGCCCTGGAGAAGGAGGCCGAGGACCGCTTGTCGGCGCTCGGGCCCCGGGAGGCCGCGGTCTCGGAGAAGGAGCAGCGCCTCAAGGTCCAGGAGAGGGACCTCCGCCGCAGGGAGGAAGAGGTCCTGGTATCCCGCGAGGGGCTGGAGAGGCGGCAGGCTGAGGTCACCAAGCGGGAAGGGTTCCTTACAGCGCTCTACGAGCGCAGCGCCAGCTACGAAGCGTCGATCCAGAAGATCAGCGGCAGGATCGAGGAGGCCGAGCAGAGGGCACTGGAGGACGAGGTCCGCCTGCGCAAGCTGGTCGAAGACGCTATGGGGATGAGGGAGGGCCTGCTGGCCAAGGAGAAGGCCATGTCCGAGATGGAAGAGCTCCTGGCCGAAGGGCGGAGAATTGTCACCGAGGAACAGAAGCGCTACCTGGCATGGGAGAGGCAGCTCAACGAGCGCGAGATATCGATGAGCCGGCGCGAGACGCCCTCGGACGAGGGCATGCCCGTAGAAAATGAGGCGGAGGACATGGCGTCGACCCAGGCGGCGATGGAGGCCGAGGCGGCCGCCGAGGCCGAAGCGGCGGAGATAATCGAGCCTGTCGAGCACAGGGAAGAGATCGAGGCCCCAGCGGTGGATGAGCCCGAGACTCCTATCATCAGGGCGGAGCCCGAGGAAGAGCCGGAGACGCCAGTATTCAGGGCCTCTGATGTCCCACTAGAGGAGCCCGAGACTCCTGTATTCAAGGCTGAAGATGATGAGGCAGAAACGCCAGTATTCAGGGCCGATGATGTCTCACCAGAGGAGCCCGAGACTCCTGTATTCAAGGCCGCCGATCAAGAACGGACAGAGTCCACCCCGGCCGAGGACACCGGCGGGAAGCCCGCGGTCAAGAAGACCGTTTCCATAAAGAAGGTCATTCGCCGCAAGTGAGTTCAAGTCGGGGCGTCCCTTTTCCATTACGATCTGGGTCGGGGCAAAGGTATATCTGGAGCGTGTGAATTTAATCAATAGATTAAAATAAGCACGAACCGGTATTCGCCTGCTATTTCCGGTCGGATTTGGGCAGGCGGTGGGTTCATGGCAGAGAGTATTCTCCTTAGCAGAGCAGCCAGCATACTCGTGGCAGTCAGCGTGGTACTATCCTCGTTCACGGGCTTCCTGATATTCGCAGTGGGCGATCTGGGCCAGGCCCTGCCGTCGAACGATTCCATTGATGGCGCGGGTGACTGGTACATCGGCGAGGAGTACGAGCAATCGAATAAATACGTTCAGGGGGGCTGGTCGCTCTCCGGTAATCTGACCATACGCAGCGGCGGCGTGGTGGTCATAGACGGCGGGACGCTGGAGTTCGCGCAGGAGTATTTCGGTCCTGACGATGCTCGCAACAAGGTATTCTCCCTTATCATCGAGGACGGCGGAAAGCTCGTCCTGAAGAACGCAACTCTGACCGCCCGCATCAATGACATCGCGTACGCATTCCCCAGCCTGGGCATTGCGGTGCGCAACGGAGGGGTGTTCGAAGCATACGACTCGGACATCATAGCTTCCGGCCACCTTCTGGTAGACGACTCCACCTTCAACCTGACCCGCTCCAACATCCTCGGCCAAACCACCGTGGCCGGCGATTGTGATCAGGACCATTTCCCGGTTGGCGAGTTCGATGATTCTCTGGTCATCCTGTTCATGTCCTCCCGGGTCAATCTGTTCGCTTCCACCATCAAGGACATTTACGAGCCGGGCGACGAGAACATAGCGGCGATGCATGATCATGGCTACAGCTTCGCCAAGGACGTCGATGCCGCCAATGGCACCCGCCTCTCTGCAAACTACCTGCTGTACAGGATGCCGGTGGCCATCAGGGAAGACTCTACCGTGACGATGCAGGACATCAAGAGTCTGCTCAAGGACGATCTCAAGAGCTTCACTGTCGGCCCCAATACTGCCCTATGGCTTAACGGCATTGACACTGCAGGCCTCATGTTCTCCGCCGCGGATGGCGTCGACCTAAAGCTCAATGTGGAGTACACCACCTCCTCAGACTACCTTCCATCCGACCTAAAGGTCTTCTACCAGTATCGCAACGGCGATCCGGTAGAGACGACGATGTCCCTGCCATCCACTCCGGTGGATCCAATCGACGGCGTGCCTCACCAAGTGGCCAAGAGCATCGATCTGCCCAAAATGTCTGCTCAGGACCTATATGGCCTCAACATCGGGGTCAATAACAGCGGCACTGGCAGCGTCTCCATCGACAGGCTTTGGGTCAGCGTCAGCATAACTCTCGATACCTACAGAAACATCACCGTAGCGGGCAACACCGACCTGACCGCCGTGGACACCAAAATCGAAGTGGACATGTCGGACGATCCAGCCGTTCGGAACCGGCTGGTCCTGATGGACGACTCTCAGGCGTTCTTCTACGGCGTGTACATAGATGACTCGCAAACCCCTTCGCCCTCATCCAAACGCGTCTACCCATTCATCACCATAGCGGAGACCTTCGAGGCGACTGCGGGATTCGGCGCAGATGATACTCGTGAGAACATCGGAAATTCGACCGCTATTGACTATCCGAAACTATACAATGTAATGGGCGGAGAATCTATGAAACTCACTGGATTCAATACCAGTGATATCCGTGGTAACGTACTGGATGCAAAAGTCTCAATCGCCTACGTTGTGGGGGATGGATTCTACCAAGAGAACTTCATCCAATGGTCTATTGGGGATTCGCCACCGCGCAATACGAACATATGCCCTTCGTATATCTCAATAGATACTGATGTTCGATCATCTAACCTATACTCTCAGGGCCTGACAGACATGGCCAGCATCAACGAGCTGTCCATCCAGTTCGTTAACGGCGATGCGGCGAATGCGATCCAGTTCGACAAAGTGTGGCTGGACATAACCATCTGCCCCACCATCTACATCTACCGCTGGGCTGACATAACCGTCCAGGACAGCGATGGCCAGCTGGTCAGTGGGGCAGAGGTCAGCGCGATTCTTCAATCCACCGAGAAGGAGGCCCATTATTACACCCCGGATGGCATCCGCAACTATCCGTCCGATGAGGTTCTGAAGTATCTTGGAAAGAACAGCGACAACTATAACGTGACCGGCATTGACGGAAAGGTCAGGATACCCTATCTTTCCGAGATCAAGGACATTCTCGCCGAGAATCCATATGTCATTATCACCTACAGCGCGATGGTCTCTTTCAAGAGCGATCTATGGGGGGATCACAGCAAACAGCAGAACATATCGTTCCAGACCTCCACGGCCCTATCGCAGGGGAGCACTTCCAAGAGTTACACGGTCACCCTGGACGAATTACTGATCCAGCTTCCGGACCTGTCCGTCACCAGCGATGATATCAGTTTCAGTCCGGTATATGTCGTGCATGGGAGCGACGTCACAGCATACGTCTATGTAATGAACCAAGGGAGGCTCGCTGCCGACAACGTGCTGGTGGAGGCATATGATGGGACCAAACCTCTTGGCTCGGCCACGCTCAATGTTCCCGCTTCCGGGTCCAATTACGCCTCCATAACCTGGAGGATAGATCACGTGGGAGAGTATCCCATAAACATAACCGTAAACCCGCACCGGTCGGTCCAGGAGTCGAACTACCTCAACAACGAGGCGTCCAAGAACATCACCGTAAACATCCCTCCCGGTACTGAGGATCTGGTCATAGGCGGCTCGAAATATCCGAACATGACGGTGTCCGGTTCTCTCGAGATCGGCGGCAACGTCAGGATCATCGAGAACGGTACTCTGACCATGAACGGCGGCGCCTTGAAGATCGTTCAGAGCGGGAACGGAACGTTCACGCTCAGCGTCTCGGAGAACGGAGCTCTCAAGCTCATCAACGGCGCGTCCTTCACATCGGACACCGGAGTGAGGATGTTCCTGAGCGCGGACGCCGCCCTGCAGGTGCGTGATTCCACCATCCAGAAAACGGTCAGCATAACGGCTGAAGGCCGCTCGGAACTGACGTTCGACAATGCTGGAATCGGCGCGGAAGTAACGTGCCCCATCAATTCCGAGGCGAAGGTGTTCGCCCAAAACACGACCTTCACCGGGGCATGGAACAATTTCGGCGGCGATGCCGTCGCCCATCTCACTGACGTCGCCATCCCCTCGATCGAAGTGAGACAGAACGCGAAGGTATACATCTACAGCTGGCTGAAAGTAACGGTCTGGGATGGCTCCGGCCAGCCTGGAATGCTCGGTCACGTGCTGCCGGATGCGGACGTGAAGGTGGAATACTTCAGCGAGCCACCCGTCGTGTCTGACCTGCTAAGCAAGACGACCGACAGGAACGGGCAGGCCATGTTCAAGGTCTTCCGCAGTGAGCTGACCGCGGGGAAGGTGTTCAACATGGGAAGCGTGTTGATCAGGGCCACCTACGAGTTCGACGAAACCATCTACTACGATGATGAGTACGCCAGCAATCCGGAGGGCTACACCTCCGTCTCGCTGGGAGCTTACAAGGACGGAGAGGAACTGAAAAGAGGAGTGGTCCCCGCATCTCTCGGTATGAGCAGTGTGAAGCCTGACCTCGACCCGCCGATCGGCTTCTCGAACCCTATGCCCGCGAGGGGTCAACAGACCACCATCTCGACCGAGATAGTCAACAATGGCCCCGTCGACGCCCACAATGTCCGAGTATGGTTCAACGACAACACCACTGGCAAACCCCTCTTTGACAAGGTGATACCGGTGATTCCCAAGGGCGGCCAGGCCAATGCGGTCAACGTATCGTTCGATTGGACGGCCACCGTACCACTCGGAGAGCATGAGATATTCCTCTCGGTCGATCCCCTCAACCATATCAACGAGGGCGACGAGACCAACAACAACTTCACTCGCATGATCAAGGTCCAGGGGATAGCCGACCTGGTGGTGCAGACGAGCGGCGTCACATTTGACCCCTCATCGTCGGTGGTGGAACGCAAGACCACCATCGCGGTCAGCGTGGGCAATATCGGGGATATCGAAGCGAAAGACGTCAACGTCACGATCTATGCGAAAGATCCCAGTGGGACCAATCGGGTCATCGGCACTCAGTCCATCAGCCGCCTGCTCGTCGACTCTTCGGCCCCCGTCTATGTCGATTGGACCCCGGCCATGGCCGGCGTTCATGTGATCGGGGTGGTGGTCGATGGCGAGGAGAGGATCGATGACATCGGCCGCGGCAACAACGCGGTGGAGGTGACCCGATCGGTGCTGGACTACCCAGACCTCAGGGCCACCAATGTCAACTTCTCGCCCGCCAGTCCGGTGAACGTCAACGATGACATAACCGTCACCGCCTCCGTCACGAACGTGGGGGGTGTCCCCGTCTCCAACGTGGTGGTGAACTTCTACTTCAACGAGGTATCCTCCCTGACGAGATTCTATCAGGCGACCATACCCTCCATCGCGGCATGGGGCACCGCGACGGCGATCGGTTATATGACCGCGGAGCTGGGCGAAGGCGTCATCGAAGAGGAACGGAAGATCATCGCGGTAGTGAACCCGGACAAGATGATCAAGGAGGCCTACTACGATAACAACAACGCCACTCAGTACCTCACCATAGTGGAGAACCGACCGGACATAACGTTCACCGGCGATATCCACGTGACCAAGGACGGCAGCCCGGTGGACACCGCCTCGGTCGGCGAGACCGTTGTGATGTCCACCTCTGTCCGGAACAACGGCGCCAGCCCTGCCTACGGCGTCCTGTTCGCCTTCTACGCCGTCGATGAGATGTATCGGATGACCGAGATCGGAACCGTGGTCAAGGACTTCGGCATAGGCCAGGCGCACGAGATCAACGTGACCTGGGCGATCAACGTGACCATGGGGGAGTACACCTTGGTGGTCTCTTCGAACCCCGACCGTACGGTGGAGGAGATCGACGACACCCAGGACATCGTGTCCCTCGACTTCACTGTGGCCGCGCCGAACACCGTGATAAAGCTCAACGACCTATCGAAGACGTCGTATAAGCCGGGCGATTCCGTCTTCATTACCGGTACGGTGACCAACAAGAACACCACCAAGGCGGTGTCCGGCGCCTTGGTCGAGGTGTGGCTGGTGAAAGATGGCGTGATGATCGGCGGAAAGCTCACCGGTACCACCGATGCCAGCGGAGGGTTCCTCGTATCCGTCTATCTGAATCAGGGCCTGGATGGCGACTACGTCGTCAGCGTGGAAGTGAGCATCGGAGGCAAGAGCGAAAGCACGTCCCAGACCGTCCAGGTCAAAGCGGCCCCCGAGGGAGGCATCCCCTGGTACGTGTACCTCCTGATATTCGCGCTGGTCTCGGCCGTGATCATCGCCTTCTCGGCGTACCTGTACAAGTACGGGCTGGGCCGGATGGTGGAGTGCGGCGAATGCGGCGCGCTCATTCCCGAGGCATCCAAGCGCTGCCCCAAATGCGGTGTGCAGTTCGAGCCCGGTACCGCGAAATGCAGTGAGTGCAACGCGTGGATACCGTCCAATTCCACTCAGTGCCCGGAGTGCGGCATCAAGTTCATCACCGAGGCGATCGAGGAGGAGGAGGGCGCTCACATCAAGAAGATGAGGGAGCAGTACGAGAGCTACGTCGACACCTACCGCGAGGAGGCCAAGATCGAGATGGGGAGAAAGTACTCGGACGCCAGGTTCCCCACCTGGTGGAAGAAGCACCCCGCGTTCATCTCCTTCGAGCAGTGGCTGTCCCAGGAGGAGGAGAAGCTCAAGTCCGGCGGCTCCCTGTGCCCGGTGTGCGCCACCCACAACCCCCGCGGCTCCCCCATATGCCAGAAGTGCGGCAGCACCCTGGAGGTGCCCAAGGCGCCCGCGGAGCCGGTCAAGGAGGAGCCTCCCCGCAAGCCTCTGAGGAGGATCGTCCGGAGGCCGGTGGGAAAGACCGAGACGCCCGCCGACCCCCAGGTGAAGAGCGACAAGGCCGAGGGGCATGTCGAACCTAGAGCGGAGGGGGATGACAAGCCCGCGGTCGATGCGCCGGCGCCAGCCGACGAGGCGGCTAAGTCTGACGAACTGAAGCCTTAAACCCCTTCCATCTTCTTTTCTTTTTTACTTCTGACCAGGAAGCGTAGAGAACAACTTGCTCAAGGCTGTCCGCCAAGTTCCGACGGCTCACAGAACGATCCAGCCGATCGACCGGGATTAGGAAAAGATGTGCCGTGAACAGCAGGCGCTCACTCCGCGGTCTTCCCGCGGACCTCTCTCATGACCTTCTCCGGGTCCTTGTAGTAGGCGGAGACGATCTTGGCCACCTGGCGGTAGTTGTTGACGCCGATCTTCATCATGTACTCCAGGATGTCCATGCGCCTCTTCACCTCCCGCTCCATCTCCCGCGGCGACCAGTTGCGGACCGCCCTGACCTTCTCGTAGATGTAGGAGTGGCCGGAGTAGGTGAACGAGTCGTCGGCGGGGTTCCAGTAGAACACCGAGTTGGTGATGAGCTCCCCGGTCTCGGGGTCCATTCCCACCAGCTCGGTCAGCGCCTTGGCCCGCCGGGTCATCTTGGTGCCCACCTTGACCTGGCCCTGCAGCAGGACGAGGTCCAGCGAGGAGAGCAGCGCCCGAGGCAGGTTGATCGGGTCGTTCTCCAGCCTGTGCACCATCGACTGCACGTCCTCGGCGTGGAACGTCGAGTAGGAGATGTGCCCGGTGGCCATGGCCTGGAAGACCACGTAGGCCTCCTTGCCCCTGACCTCGCCGACCATCAGGTACTGCGGCCTCTGCCTCAGCGCGGCGGTCAGCAGGTCGAACATGTTGATGTTGCCGCTATTGTTACCCCGGCCGGCGAAGCCCTCCCTGGTCAGCCCGGGGATCCAGTTCTCGTGAGGGAGGTTCAGCTCCCTGGTGTCCTCGATGCTGACGATCTTCATCTGGGGAGGTATGAACAGCAGGATGGCGTTGAGCGTGGTGGTCTTTCCGGACGCGGTCCCGCCGCACACCATCATGGAGGAGCCGAACTCCACCGATATCCACAGGAAGGCCATCATCTCGACGTTCATGGTCCTGAACTTGATGAGGTCGACGGGCGTGAACGGATTGTCCTTGAACCGGCGGATGGTGAAGGAAGATCCGCGCTTGGTGACATGCTTCCCAAGGGTGGCATTGAGCCTGGAGCCGTCCGGGATGGTGGCGTCCAGCAGCGGGTTCGCCACCGAGATGTGCTTTCCGCACTTCTGGGCCAGCCACACCACGTACTCGTCCAGCTCCCGCTCGTCCTCGAAGACGATGTTGGTCTGGATGCTGCCATACTTGCGATGGTAGATGTACAGCGGGATCCCCACGCCGTCGCAGGAGCAGTCCTCGATGTTGGGGTCGATCATCATCACGTTGATGGCGCCGTATCCGACGAAGTCCCTGCGCAGGTAGTAGAGGATGCGCTCCCTCGATATCGGCTGGAGCGACAGACCGAGCTTGAGCATTAGCATGTCGGCGGCCTTGTTGAGCACCTCGTTCCGATGCTCCACGCTGGGATCGGACGAGAGGTTCAGCGAGACGATGAGCGCCTTCTTCAGGACGTCCAGGAGGTTCATCTCGTCCTCGGTCAGCTTGGGTTCGATGACCTCGTACAGGTATTCCGCCGATACGCTGTCGTAGCTGATGCGAGAATACGAGTAGTTCTCCTCGATGGCCGACATCTCCACCTCCTCCACGGTGAGGGAGGAGATCCTCGGTATCTCGGTGATGGGCTTACCGTCGACCTTGCTGCCGTACGGCAGCCGGACGCGCAGGGGGCGGTTCCTGATCCGGAGCAGCAGGGAGAGGTAACGCTGGCTCAGCGTCATCTTCTCCTTCTCCTCCGTCGACCCTTCGAACAGGGGCTCGATGTCGTCGATAGGTCTGGCCGCCTGGTCCATCAGATCAACCTCGTTCCCACGAACCCGATCAGGAGCATGATGAAGCTATGCCGGAGGCCGTTCGGTATCTGTCCATCCTGCAATACTCCGGCCAATATGCCGTCGCCGAAGGCGTGGATGACCACCGATAGCACCAGGAGGGTCTGCACGGTGGGAATGACGTCCGTCTGGATGGTGACGAGGGAGCCGGACGCGCCCGCCTTCTCGGTCGCTTCGGCCACCTGGGTGCCCGCCTCCATCATCTTCGGCAGGAAGGTGGTGTTCAGGATGAATATGGTCGCGATGAACACCGCGAAGGCCACATAGATGACCACGGTGTAGGTGGCCATGGAGATGCTCCTCTCGTTCTGGTTGAGCATTGACTCCCTTGCATCGTGCGCCACCATGGTCAGCACGTCCGCCACGTTGCCGCCGGCGTCGTTGGCCTTGATGATGATGCTGGTCATCCTGCGCACCAGCGGGGTGTCGACGCGGTTGGCGAACAGCCGCATGGCGTCCGAGGCCGGCACGCCCCAATCGATCTGCGCGGCCATGCGTCGGATCTCTGGGGTCAGGCTGCCGTAGCGGCCCTTGGACGCTGCCTTGATGGCCTGCGAGAGGGTCATGCCGAAGCGGCCCGCCTCGGCCACGTCGCGCAGGAACTCTGGAAGGCGCTTCTCGATGTCGCGGACCTTCTTGGCCTTGTACGACATGTAGAACCCGTAGGGGCCGCAGACGGCCATCAGGCCGAGGATCAGGTAATCGATCCACTCCCCGGGGAGGGTCAGGCCTCCGATGCCATCGATGAACCCCATCGCGAAGATCAGCGCGGCCGCGGCAACACTGGCGACGATGATGGTCTTGCTGTAATCGAGATGGTTCAGGTTCAGTTGGTCCAGGTCTATTATCGCTTCGGTCATGCCCACCTCAGAACGACGACTCCTTGGTCGTGTTCCAGACGAAGAATATGAAGCCGAACTGCGAGAACGGCACCATCAGTCCTACCACCATCTCCAGCAGAAGTATGGTCATGCCGGGGCTGCCACCGCCTCCCGGCACGATGGCCATGATGGCCATGATCACCACCAGGAACAGCGGGAACGCCACCACCACTGTCACGAACGTCTCGGCCATCAGGCCGAGGGTCTCCAGCTGGGAGCGCATCGCCAGCTTCCCCTCCTTTTCGAACTGCTCGGCCTTCTGCAGGAAGTAGGGCTTGAGTTGGCCGCCTGAGGTCGAGGTCGTCACCACGCCCTGCAGGAACTCCTGGAACTTGACCGACGGGGTCCTCTGCGCGGCGCGGTTGATCGCCGTGAGGATGTCGATGCCCAGCAGCTCGCTGTCCCTGGTGATCCATTCCGCCTCGTTCTTGATCTCCCCGTAGATGTCCTGCCTGGCCAGCTCCTTGAATATGACATCGATGTTGACGTCGGCGGAGGCCATGGCGGAGATGAAGCTCATCGCCGGGCCGATGCGCTTGTCGATGTCCCGGCCCCTGGTCTTGGCCTTGGACGAGGGGATCGACAGCAGCACCCCGAACGTCATCATGGGCGGCAGCATGACGATGAGGATGAAGAACACCATGACCAGGCCCACCGGTACCTGCAGCAGCGTCAGCATGGTGCCGCCGAGCAGGACGGCCACCGCCACCGACGCCACCAGGACGAGCAGCGTGGTCATCCAGGTGTAGGCGATGTACTCCTCCGCCCTCATGCGCATCTGGGCCTGCTGGAGCTGCAGCTCCAGGCGGGGATTGGGCTTCGCGCGCAGCATCACCGCCTTGCCCATGAGCCTCCAGCAGAACATCTGGTAGTTGGTCAGCTCGATGTACTTGGGAAGGGTGCCCTGGGGGAGCTTGATCACGTGGGGGGCCCACTCCTCGGCCCTCTCCTCCACCTGCTTCGTCTTCAGGTATCCCTTCTTCCGCGTGTCGAACTTGGAGAAGTCGTCGGAGATCTCAGGCGCCAACTTCGACCCCCCCTTCGCGCAGCTCCCTGCGCATCCTCTCGACGACCTTCTCCGGCTCCTTCGCGTACTTGTTGACGATCTCCCAGATGCGCCGGTGGTCGGTGATGTCCCTGTACACCATGTACTTCACCACGTCGACCCGGCGGTCGAACTCCAGCATCATCTCCTCGTGGGTGAGGCTGCGCATCTCCATGATCTTGTCGAACAGGAAGCTGTGGCCCTTGTACACGAAGCGGTCGCCCACCTGGTCCCACTCGTACACGGTGTTGGATATGAGCTCGTTGGTGTCCGGCTCGAATCCCACGATCTCGATCACCTGCTTCATCCGGCGGGTCAGCTCGCTCCCGACCCTGACCTGTGATTGGATGATCACGTTGCGCAGGGCGGTAAGAAGGATGCGGGGACAGTTGATGGGCTCGTTCTCCAGCCTGTTGACCATCGACTGCACCGAGTCGGCGTGCATCGTCGAATAGGTGGTGTGGCCGGTGGCCATGGCCTGGAACATGGTGTACGTCTCCTTACCCCTGACCTCGCCGACGATGATGTAGTTCGGCCTCTGCCTCAGCGAGGCGCGCATGAGGTCGTACATGTCGATCTCCCCGGCGGTCTTGCCGTCCGGCCCGCGTTCGCCCACGCCGGAGCGGGTGGCGCTCGGGATCCAGTTCTGATGGGGAAGGTTGATCTCCCTGGTGTCCTCCATGCTGACGATCTTCAACCCGGGAGGGATGAACAGCGCGATGCTGTTGAGCGTGGACGTCTTTCCGGACGCGGTCCCGCCGCACACGATCATCGACTCGCCATTCTCCACGCCCATCCAGAAGTATGCGATCATCTCCGCGCTGGCCGTACCGTTCTTGATCAGGTGTATCGGCGTGAAGGGCTTGTCGCGGAACCTGCGTATGGTGAAGGTCGAACCTCGCGTCGTGACCTCCCTCGCATACGTGGCCTGCACTCGGTGCCCTTCCGGCGTGGTTCCGTCCAGGATGGGGCTGGACACCGAGATCTGCTTGCCGCCTCGTTGGCCGAGCGACACCACGTAGGAGTTCAGCTTCTCCTCGTCATCGAACGCCAGGGCGGTCTTGATGCTGCCGTACTTGCGGTGGTACACGAACAGCGGGACGCCCACGCCGTCGCAGGAGATGTCCTCGATGTTCTCGTCGCGCATCAGGACGTCTATCTTTCCATATCCGACGAAATCCCTCAGTATGTAGTAGCCCATCCGCTTCTTGGACAGCGAGCTCACCTTGTAGCCGCGGCTGCGCACGAAGCTCTCCATGCTCTCCAGGAGGTACTCCCTCTTGTCCAGGACGGTAAGCTTGTCCCACTCATAGCCGAGCGTCCGCTCCAGGGTGTCCTTGATCAGGGCGAGCAGCTTCGCCTCGTCCGCCCCCAGGCGGGGTTCCAGCAGCTCAAGGAAGTACTCGCTGGTATCGTTGTTGTAGGTGACGCGGACGTAGCTGTACGGCTCCAGCACCGCGTAGGATTCCACGGTCTCCACCGCGGGGTCCTCGATCCTCGGTATCTGGGTGATGACCGAGCCCTTGCCCTTGGACCACTCGATGTGCTTGGCAATCTGATCGGTGGACAGCCGCACCCGGGAGCCGCGGCGGGGGACCATCTTCCGCAGGACCTTGAGGTAGTTGTCCCTCACCCTGGCCCTCAGGCTCTCTCCCTCGGGGCCGGTGATGGGCGCCCCCTCGTCCAGGTCATCTGCGTACAGCGGCTCGGCCTCTTGCATTTCACGCCTCAGGAATCGACCGCGGTCATGCTGACGATGGCATTGTCCACGGTCAGAACGTTCACATTGAAGATGGTCAGCGCTATGGTCGTCACGCCGTTGGCGTCGTTTGTCGGTTCATCCATCTGGTAGTCATTGCCCACGCCATTCTTCATGTCCAGCCGTACGAACGTGTCGTTCAGGTACGTCTGCCATGCCATCCCGTACTCGGTCTTCAGCACCAGGGTCCAATCGTCCTCATCGTCACGGAGATCGTAGGTCTGGGAGTCGACATAGAACATCTCTATGTTCAAGCCAACCGAGTCGCTCCCGGACACGGTCATGCCCGGCCCCAAGACATCGATCTGGGTGAACTGAATGTCCACCCCAGAGGCCGTCTTGGTGAAAACCAGGCCGGGGTAGGCGCGGAGGGTCTGGCCGTCCTGCTGCTTCATGATGATGGCCCCGTTCTCGTAGGCCAGCCACTGCTGGACGTAGTAGCGGTTGGGGCAGTACAGTTCCACCTTCCCACCGCCGCTGACGCTCTCCTCCTTGTTCGTGGAGGGGTTGTAGAACGTCATGTCGACAGCGGAGGTGGAGGAGTTCTGAGGGACCGTTCTCAATATTCCAATGGTGGGGGAGGCGAACAGCGGCACTCCTGACGAGCCGAGGCTGATCGGGGCGTACATGGTGTTGGAGGGGCCGCCGCGCACGGTCCATTGCACCATCATGCTGTCCACCTTGCCCTTGAGCCCGCCGAACTGGTCAATGACCTGGTTCGTGTGCGCCCGCTCATTGTCCATCATCCAGGCGGGGACGTAGGAGTTGGTGATGAGGGCCATGAGAGCCAGGAACACCAGGATGGCCATGATGGTGCCCACAGTGGACGCCACGCCCTCCCGGTCCTGCTTCAGACGGCGGGCCCGCGCCCCCCTGGATAGGGCCCTGCCTTCACTCCTCGATAACATGTCTGCTCTCAGCTCCCCGATCCTCCGGAGGAGAACGCCCAGTGAGCTATTAAATGCTTCTAGCCGAATGTTACTGAACCAGAGCGGCACCCGCTTGAAGGCTGTGATACCAGCGAACCGCCCCCGTGACGGCTCTAGGAAACTTTATTATATGATTCCACTTTACAGAGCCCCAACGCCGCAGTAACTCAGCTGGGAGAGTGCAAGACTGAAGATCTTGAAGTCGCTGGTTCGAGCCCGGCCTGCGGCACTCCTTTTCCTTTCATATCTGGAAAATGTCTAATAGCCCGGCAAACCATTGCTCGCCTGGTAGGACATGAACATCATCGGGTACGAGGCCTCCACCATAGAGGCTAAGCGTTTCTCGCATCAAGGAGAGCACCTTGCCAACATTCGGATCGATCACAACAGCACGGTGACGAGGATCAACAAGGTCTCCGACCAGACCGCCTCCGCGGAGTTCCGGTTCACCGCCAACTATTCCGGCATGGGGTACATCAAGATCGAGGGGTCCATACTCCTCAACGGAGAGGTGGACGCCCTCATGCAGTCGTGGAGCGCTTCCGGCTCCATGCCCGACCCTGTCGCCAATCTGGTGCACAACGCCATCGTGAGCAACTGCATCCCGACGGCGCTGCTGATCGCCCGCGACATCCGCCTGCCTCCGCCGTTCCCCATGCCCCGGATCAACGTGCAGAAGAAGGGGGAGGTCAACAAGCGCTCTCAGCCGGGACCGGAGTTCGCCTAAGGGCGGCCTTGCCCGCCTCGCAAGCCGTCCAGGGCCCTGGATGACCTACGTACTAACGGCCGACGGTCAAGACGCCGAGCGCCCCGAGCAAGAAGGCTCGAATAGTCTGCCGAACGGAGATGCCAACTTCCGATGATCGGTCTTTCTGAGCATAGGGGCGGTCACTTGATGTGATCTAGGGCGAACGATCCGATGCTGATCCCATGACGCGATGCCGTGTATCGGATGTACGAGCGGGACTGCACATCGGTGATGCCGCGGACCATGAAGAAGGTGCGCAGCTGATCGATCTTGAAGTCGATCATGCCATCCATGATGGAGCCCAGCATTTGGATCTCCTGCTCCCCGTGCATGCCCTTCTCGATGGTGTACATCGACACCGCGCGGTCCCTCTTCCGGCGACCGCAGAACGGGCTGAGGAATCGGAACGCAGTGTTCGGATCGGAATAGGCGATAAGCGTGGATATCGTCCTGAATGCCAGGCGGTAGTACTCGTGGCCTTCCAGGAACTTCTTGGACGCCTCTTCCACGGCGTCCATGATGAGGTTGTGGGCAGTGGGCTCGTTCACGTATATGGTGTACTGGTCCTCGACGGTGTCGCCCATGCTGCGAGAATATGAATCAATGTACCGCACCAGGCCCAACGCCTCGTACTCCTCGTAGCTGGGCAGGACCAGCTTCATCTCCTCGCGCAGCCCGGCGGGGGTCTTGTCCGTCGTGACCCATATGGCTGGTATGCCCTTCTTGAGGCCCTCGGCGATGAACTGGCACACCATGGTCTCCTTCCCGACGAAGGGGGGGCCGTACATCAGGACGTTGCTGCCGAACGGCACCCCGCCCATGAGGAGGTCGTCCAGGCGAGGGTTGCCGGTCTTGGCCTTGGCCACCTGGACCTCCATGGCGATCTCCTTGTCCATGTGCTTGAGGTCCTCCTCGATGATCCCCTGCTCCCTGCGGCGCAGGTCGGCCTCCTTGGCGCGCAGATACTCCTCCTTGGCCTTGATCTCCTTCTCCCGCTTGTCGATCTCCGCCCTAAGCTCGTCCAGATGCTTCTTGAGCTCGGCCTCCTCCAGGCCGGAGGCGGTCCGCCGGGCCTCCTCCAGGCGGCGGCGCTCTTCGGTGGACTTCCGCTCCCGGTAGGCAAGGTCCTCCTCGCGGCGGGCAAGCTCCTGCTCCTTGTAGCTGACGATCTCCTTGAGCCCCTTCAGCTCGTCCTCCCTCTCCTGGATGGTGTCCTGGAGGCGGTTGGTGAGGTCCTGAAGCTCCACTATGCGGCGCTCCTTCTCCTGGACCGAGCGAATGCGCTCCTCGAACTCCTTGACGGCATCGCTCTCCGACAACTTGGCCACGCGCAGCTCGTCAAGCTGCATGCGCTCCTCGATCTCCTTCCGCTCGAGGTCATCCTGGAGGCTTTGCAGTTTCTGCGCGAGCTCCGCCTCCCGGCGCCGGTGCTCTGCCTCCTTCTCTTCCAGCTCGGCCCGGAACCGCTTCTCCAGCTCCCCGTTGCTCGCCGCGCCTCGATCCGCAGGTCCGTCGCCCCCCGTCGCCCCGTCCCCCGCCTGGCCATGGGCGCCCCCCAGGCTCGTTCTCAGGCGGGCGTTCTCCTCCACCAGGGCCTCGTCGGTCCTCTGGACGAGCTTCTCGCGCTCCTCTCTAAGCACGGCCATCTCGGACTCGTAGGCTAGAAGACGCTCCTTGAGCGCGGCCATCTCCGCCTGTGCCGGCGCGTCGCTGTAGAACGTCGGAGACTCCGCGGGGTCGGTCTCCAGCCAGGACAGCAGTCCTGCCTCTCCTGCCATCCACCGGCGCAGCTCCTCGGCGGCCGCGTCGCTGGGCCCTGCCACTTCGGCAGGGGCATCGGCAGCGACCTTCGGCTCCTTATTTTGCGACACCATAGCACCGGGAACGATGTTCGGATGGGAACACCCGGCTGAGCTATTAACTATTTCGTCATGGTTCACCAGGCCGCGCAGCGAGCTTCGCAGAGCGGCGCTGCCAAAGCGTGCTCCAGCTCACTCACTCGGATAGTGATAAATACCGACTCGCTCATTCAACGAGTATATATCAGACGGTGGCCAGGTGTTCTGAATGGAGAAGCAGGTCCATGTCAAGATAGACAAGAGGAGCGACCTGACGCTGCGCGAGGTCTTGCGGAAGATCGAGGAGATCCAGTCCGAACACCCTGAGCTGGACGTTTTCTTCGACGGCGATTCCTACTCCATATGCAGTCGGCCCCGCAAGGCTGCCGAAGAGCAGTGAACCGTTCCGACCTCGAAGAGTTCCAACAAAGCCCGGAACGTTCTTGGGCTAAGCTTATTAGCACCGATATCATCGCACTTTGAACGGCGGGGGGTCCCAGACCTCTGCATGGCATAATGTCATGCGACGTTCCCGCCGTCAAGTCGAGTGAGCGTCCATGACCAAGAAAGACCTTCTCAAGAAAGTCGTCACGCATGTAGATGCGACCAGCTACGACTCTACGCAGATAATCGACAGCATGCGCGAGATGTCATTCACCTCCCGCGATACCGCCCGTGCCGCCGACATCCTGAAGATGATGCTTGAGGACCGGGACTGCACCACTATGCTGACCCTGGCCGGCAGCACCAGCGCCGGCGGGTGCATGAATGTCTATGCCGACATGATCAAGCACAACATGATCGACGCCGTGGTTGCGACCGGCGCCTCCATAGTCGACATGGACTTCTTCGAGGCCTTGGGGTATAAGCACTATCAGGGCACGCCGTTCGTGGACGATCACATGCTGCGCGACAACTACGTCGACCGCATCTACGACACCTACATCGACGAGGAGGAGCTCCAGAACTGCGATGCCACCATCAAGGCGATCGCGGACGGCCTGGAGCCTCGCCCCTACTCGTCGCGGGAGTTCATCCGCGAGATGGGGCGGTGGCTCACCAAGCACGCCAAGAAGAAGGACTCGCTGGTAGAGCTGGCCTTCCGCCATGACGTGCCGGTGTTCGTTCCCGCCTTCTCGGACTGCAGCGCCGGGTTCGGGCTGGTGATGCACCAGCACGAGAATCCCGAGAAGCACGTGTCCATCGACTCGGTGAAGGACTTCTACGAGATTACGAGGATCAAGATGGCGGCCAAGACCTCCGGCCTGTTCATGGTGGGTGGCGGGGTCCCGAAGAACTTCGCCCAGGACACCGTGGTCTGCGCCGAGTGTCTGGGTACCGAGGTCCCGATGCACAAGTACGCGGTGCAGATCACCGTGGCCGATGTCCGCGACGGCGCCTGCTCCTCCTCCACTCTGAAGGAGGCGAGCTCATGGGGCAAGGTGCAGACCACACACGAGCAGATGGTGTACGCCGAGGCCACCACGGTGGTGCCGCTGATCTTCAGCTACGTGTACCACAACGCGGACCTCAAGGACCGCCCGAAGTACCGTTGGGCCAAGATGCTGGACGGCAACTGAGGCCATACGGGCCGCCCCGTGGGGCGGCCCTTCTTCTTTCCGGCCGGGCAAAGCTTTTAGTCATGCCGCCCATCGCTCCGACCATGTCCCGCCTGGGCCGAGCGACCATCGCCCTCTATAATTCATACGATCCGACCAAGTTCAGGGAGGCCCACCGCCGCGCCCTGGCCCGGGCCGGGCCGCTCGCCCTGGCATTCGACCTCAACCTTGCCACCTTTGGATTTCCGTTCCCTTCCGAGCTGACCACGCCGAAGGAGATCTCCGAATGGGTGGCGACGACCACATCGATCGGCGAGCACGGCGGCTTCCTCAAGGAGCTGACCGAGAAGGGGCGGTTCCAGACGTTCCCCTATCCCAACCGCGGCTTCCCTCCCCAGCTGGGCGAGGCGGTCCTCACCACCCGCAAGCCCGCGCCGGACCGGCAGGTCCTCGTCGACGAAGTGGTGGCGATGCTCCGCTCCGGCCAGAGCGTGCTGGTGGTGTTCGGCCTGGGGCCGAAGGGAGCGCCCCGGGAGGTGTTCGAGATGTGCCGCCGGCACCTGGACATCACCCCTGGCGGGTTCTCTCTGGAGACGTGCACGGCCATGGGGGCGGTGGCCGGCGTCATCGCGCATAAGCTGCGCGAGTGAGCGCCGTCAGTACCTCTCGTACCGCAGGCCGAGCGATGGGACGGTGACGCCACCGCCGTCCACCACGCGGCCCACGACCCTGGCCCCCTTCCCGCATAGGCTGACGGCCGTGGCAGCCTGCTCCTCGGGAAGCACGATAGCGAACCCCATGCCCATGTTGAATGTCTGGTACTGCTCCTCCGCGGTGATGCCGCCCAGTTCGGCCAGTATGCCGAAGACCGGCTGGGCCGGCAGGATATCATCGAGCACCACGCCCACCCCCTTCCGCAGGCGGAGGAAGTTGCGAAGCCCCCCGCCGGTCACGTCGACCATGCCGTGGACGTCGCATTCCGCGGCGACGCGCAGCACCTTCTTGACGTAGATCTCGGTGGGCGTCAGAAGCTCCATGCCGATGCTGCTGTCGAGCGAGGAGAACTTCTCATCGAGGGGAACGCTGGCGGCTTCCAGCACCTTCCTCGCCAGCGTCAACCCGTTGGAATGGACGCCTGATGACGGAAGCCCGACCACCACGTCGCCCTCCGCGACCTTGGAGCCGTCCACCAGGCGGTCCTTGCGGACCATGCCCAAGCACGCTCCCGACAGGTCTATCTCCTTCATGATCTCCGGAAGGACGGCGACCTCGCCGCCTACCAGATCGCAGTTGGCCAGCTCGCATCCACGGTTCAGGCCGATGCCTATCTGCCCCAGCAGCTCGGCGTCCGGGGCGTCGACGGCGAGATAGTCGACGAACGCGATGGGCTCCGCGCCGGCGCAGATGGTGTCGTTGACGTTCATCGCCACGCAGTCGATGCCCACAGTGTCCCACTTGCCCATGGCCTTGGCCAGCAGCAGCTTGGTGCCCACGCCGTCGGTGGCGAGGGTGAGGATCACCTCTCCGAAGTCGATGAGCCCGGTGAACTGCCCTGGAAGGTCGATCATCCGCGGCCCCTCCTTTCTTCGGAAGCTAAGCTGCTTCACCAGCGCCGCGATGGCCTGGGACTTCATGTCGATGTCGACGCCCGAGCGGGCGTAGGTCATCCCCTCCTTCCTGTCGTTCATGGTCAATCGGACCTGTAATCCCAGGCTAGCTTTGTAACTTTTCTTGTGCCCCGCGCTGTCCTGCGGTCGGGGTCATGACCAAAGGTATAAGGCCGGGGTGCAGAATCGCAGCACCATGAGCAAGCGCTGGCTGAGGGAGCGTAAGAACGACTTCTACTACAAGAAGGCGAAAAAGCTGGACTACCGCTCCAGGGCCTCCTTCAAGCTCATGCAGATCGATGACCGCTATCATGTGCTCCCGCACAAGGGAGCGGTGGCCGACCTCGGCGCGGCCCCGGGGGGCTGGCTGCAGGTCGCTCAGGAAAGGGTCGGTCCTGAGGGCAAGGTGGTGGGGGTGGACCTCCAGCACATCGAGCCCCTGGAGGGAGTGGCAACGTTCCGCGGCGACATCACCAAGACGGAGACGGTGGACCGCCTGAAGGAGCTGCTGGGAGGAAAGGCGGACACCATCCTGTCGGACATGTCCCCGAACATCTCCGGCTCGTACTCCACGGACCACGCCCGCTCGGTGGAGCTGTGCACCCACGCGTTGAACTTTGCCAGGCAGACGCTCAAGAGGGGCGGCAGCCTGGTCATGAAGATATTCGAGGGGGACATGATGAACGAGTTCCTCGCCGAGGTGAGGGAGAGCTTCTCCACGGTGAAGCTACACTCCCCCAAGGCGTCGCGGGCCAGCAGCTCCGAGATATACATCGTGGCGCGCGGCTTCCGAGGCGCTTCCTCTCCGCTCCAGGACGAGGCGCCGGCTGCCGAACCATGAGGCCATGCCAGCTCCGTCTGAAAAATCTTATAAAATCGCCGCCCCATTACGTCGCCGATGATAACCTACCTCACGGTGACCTTCAGCACTGAAGGCTCCCGTCCGTCCGAGGTCATGGACGCCCTTCACGGGCTCGGCTTCGAGCCCACCACGGGAAGCTATGATTTCCTCTACCGATGGGGGAACAAGGCCACCGTGGAGGACGCCATCTATCTGGCCGACAAGGTCTTCCTGACCCTCAAGGGAAAGCACGTCCTGTTCAAGCTGCAGACCGTCAGCGATTACGTGTGATGGCCGTGAGCGTTACCAAGATCATCTGCATCGGTCAGAACTACCCGGCCCATGCCAGGGAGATGAACTCTCCGGCGCCGGTTCGGCCGATCATATTCCTCAAGCCGCCATCCGCGCTCATCGGCGACGGCGACGTGATCGAAGCGCGCCTGGAGCTGGGGCGGGTGGACCACGAGGTGGAGCTGGCTCTCATCATCGGCAAGAGGGCGAAGCGCGTCCCCGTCGAGAACGCCGTCGACCACATCTCTCACCTAGCGGTGTTCAACGACGTCACCGCAAGGGACATGCAGTCCGCGGCGCGGACGTCCGGGCAGCCCTGGTCGCTGTCGAAGGGCATGGACACCTTCGCCCCGATGTCGACGCCGGTCCCGACGGAGTTGGTCGCCGACATCCATCGCCTCGATCTTGAGCTGCGGGTGAACGGCGAGGTGAGGCAGAAGGGCAGCACCGCCGACATGATATTCCCTCCCGAACGTCTCATCGCCTACATCAGCAAGTACATCACTCTGGAAGAGGGGGATATCATCGCCACCGGCACCCCCGAGGGAGTGGGCCCGCTCAACGACGGCGATCTCGTGGAGGCGATCGTTCCGGGCGTCGGATCGGTCTCCAACCGTGTGCGGCGGACCTAGTCCCAGAACCTCTTGGTCCTCGCGTACGTGGTCTCGGCCGTCAGGATGTCGCGCAGGAGCTCGTCCTCGTTGTCATAGAATGACGACAGCACGCGGGACGCGGTGTCCGGCCCGATGCCTCGTCCTGCCAGCGCCATGAGCGCCCTCGGGCCGAACTCCCGGACCAGGCTGGCATTCTTGTACAGCCGGCGGATCTCCTTGACCTCCTCCGCGCTCGGCTCCTTCTTCTTCAGCAGGGCGATGTCCTCGCGGTTGTACGGAGCGAGCGCGGCGACCATCAGTCCGCCGCACTTCGGGCAGACGATGCGGGACGGCGCGTCCTTGGGCTTCATCCTCCACTGCGTGCGGCAGTTCAGGCAGGACATGTGCAGCGACTCGTCCTCCAGGCGGCGCTTCAGGGCCATGAGGATGGTGTGGTCGGCCCTCTGCGGCATGATAAGCTCCCTGGAGTGCTGCAGCCCGGCCCGGCCGATCGGGGACAGCCGCGTCACTTCGAGCGAGATCTCCCCGCTCTCGATCCGGCGCACAGCGGCCATCGTGCCCTCGACGTCAAAGTCCTCCCACAGGACGCGTCTCACGGCCTCCTCGAACAGCGGGGTGTCCTCGAATGCCTCGGCCAGGCGGGTGAAGTTGACGGTCCGGTAGTCGGCGTCCTTCTCTATGGCGCCGAACTTCTTGGCCACGAAGACGAACCGCCAGCGGAGGTAGCTCGATGACTTTAGAACGAGGCGGACCAGGCTTTCCACGCCATCGGCCTTCATGGACCGCATCGTCTCCATGATGACCGCCGGAGCGATGTCGCGGGGAAGCTCCAGTATCACCCGGTAGGGGTCGGTCTGCACTCCTACCGACTCGCCCAGCCGGGCCGACAGCAGCACGGAGATGATCTTGGACAGCGTCTCGTTGATCTTGGTGCCGAAGCACATGTTCAGCACCGCCAGGCGCTTGCCCATCTCCAGCGTTACCGTGGTATCCGACGGCACCGCCCCCTCCTCGCGCTGCTCCTTCAGATAGCGGAGCAGCTCGCCGGCGGCGTCATCGTCGGCCTGGTACGCCGCCACCTCCTCGGTCCGTCGCAGGCGGCCCACCTCCTGGGCGACGTCGTACGGCACCGGAATGTCCTCGCCCACCCACGACGGGATGGAGCCTAGGTCCTGCACCTGTTCCACCAGCAGCTCGTCCTCCCTCACCTCGACGATCCTCCACGAGCGTCCGTGGGTGATGAACGTGGCGTACGGCTCGGCGAAGGAGATCACGAACGACTCGTCCAGCGAACCGACGATGCGCCGGCTGCTTATCTCCCGTATGAGGAAGGTGCGCTCGTCCGGGATCATGGAGAGGTTGTCGTAGAAGTACCTCATGCCGCGGCTGGTGCGGCGGAACTTATCCTGGTTGTCGAACAGCAGGCCTATCCTCACCAGCTGGTCCAGGACCCCGAAGAAGTCATCGCGAGAGAGGTTCCGGAAGGGGTACGACCTCCGGAACATGTGGTACGCCATCTCCTTCTCCGCCGCCCCGCTCATGGTCATGGCCACCAGCTGGTTGGCCAGCACGGTGAGGGGGTTCTCCCTGACCCTGAGCGCTTCCAGCTCCCCGGCCATGGCCTTGCGGGTCACCACCATGCTCTCGGCGATCTCGTCGGGATCGGTCGCCACGATGGCGCCTTCGGTCCTCTCGCCAACGCGATGGCCGGCCCTCCCCATACGCTGGATCAGCCTCGAGACCTGGCGGGGGGAATTGTACTGGATGGCGAAGTCCACCGAGCCCACGTCGATGCCGAGCTCCAGGGACGAGGTGCAGATCAGCCCCTTCAGCTGCTCGGCCTTGAACTGCTCCTCCATGTCGACCCGGATGTCCTTGGACAGGGAGCCATGGTGCACGCCGACCCTGAAGTTCTCGTCCCACACGCGGTACCTCGCTCCCAGCGCCTCGGCGGTGTCGCGGGTGTTGACGAACAACAGGGTCGAACGGTGCTCCTCTATGAGGCCCTTGCACCTTCTCATGCCGGCGATCAGCTGAGGGTCGCTGGCCAGGCGGCCGGCCATATCGCGGTCGACGTCCGTGACCTGAGGGGCTTCCACTCTCAGGTCCAGTTCCTTCGACACCTGGGTGCGGACCACGTCGACCTCCCGCCCGGCGCCGGCGAGGTAGTTGGCGACCTCATCGATGCTTCCGACGGTCGCCGACAGGCCGATCCTCTGGAACTCGCCGGCCAGCTCCGACAGGCGCTCCAGCGCCACCGACAGCTGGGCCCCCCGCTCGTTGCTGGCCAGTTCGTGGATCTCGTCGATGACCACCCACTTGACGCGGGAGATGTGCTCCCTCAGCCGCTTGCCGGTGAACAGCACCTGAAGCGTCTCCGGGGTGGTGATGAGCACGTGCGGCGGGTTCTTCGACTGTGCTTGCCTCTCGGACTGCGAGGTATCTCCGTGGCGGACCGCCACGTCCAGCTCGAGCGCCTCCCCGAACTCGGTCAGCCGCTTGAGCATGTCCCGGTTCAGGGCGCGCAGCGGAGTGATGTACAGGCACTTGATCCCCTTGCCCTTCTCCTTCAGAAGCCGATCGAAAATGGGCAGCATGGCCGCCTCGGTCTTGCCGATGCCGGTGTGCGCCACCACCAGTACGTTCCTTCCCTCGAGTATTCGGGGGATCGCTTCCCGCTGGGCCCCGGTGGGCTCGTTGATGTTCTTGTCCTTCAGGACCTTCCCGATGCGGGGGTCCAGCAGCTCGAACGGCATTGACCTGTTTCCGAGGGCTCGGCGCTACTTCAAGTTTTCCAGAGAAAAGGAAGGGGAAGGGGTTTCTTGGAACGGTTTCAGGCGCTAGCTGCCTTGGCCTTCTCGGCCGCCGCGGCAGGCACCTTGGCAGCCTCGGGGTCGGTGGCCTCGAGCAGCAGCTCCGAGATGTCCAGCACCTTGATGTCGGAGCCGATCTGCTTGGCGCCGGCCTGAAGGTTCAGCACGCAGAACGGGCAGGTGGTGACGAGGATGTCCGCTCCGGTGGCCACGGCCTCCTTCACCCTCTCCGCGGCGATGTTGACCGCAAGGTCGTTGAAGGCGCTCTTGTACCCTCCTCCGGCGCCGCAGCACCTTGAGCCCATGCGGTTGCGGGGCATCTCGATGAGCTCCACTCCGGGCATCTTGTTGAGGATCTCACGAGGCTCATCGAACACCCCGCCATGGCGGCCGAGGTGGCACGGGTCATGATAGGTGACCTTGACGTTCAGGTCCTTGGTGAACTTGAGCTTCCTCTCCTTGATGAGCCTCACCACGTACTGGGTGAAGTGGTACACCGGGAAGGTGGGGTTGCCGTAGTACTTGCCGTAGTCGTGGGAAGTGGTCTTGAAGCATCCCGCGCAGGTCATGACCATGGACTTGGCGCCCTTGGTCTCCACCTGGCGGATGTTGTGCTCGGCGAACTCCGTGGTGAGGTCCGTCTGCCCGGTCCTGAGCGCGGGAGAGGTGCAGCACCACTCCTCGCCGCCCATGATGTCCAGCTTGACACCGGCCCGGTGCAGCACCAGCGCGCCGGCCCTGGCGATCCTCTGCATCCTGTATGATGCGGTACAGCCGGCGAAGAACACCGCGTCGGCCTGAGGGCTGTGGGGGATCTCTTCCGGCCACCAGGCGCCGCGCTTCTCCGCTGGCTCCCCGTAGGGGTTCTTGGACTCCTTGATCCTGTCGTGCAGCTTGGCATGGGCGGGCAGCGGTCCCTTGCCCATGTCCACCAGCCATTCCCTGACCTTCTCCCAGAAGTCGGCGAACTCGATGCTGACGTGACATACGGTCTCGCACTGGGCGCAGCCCGTGCACTTGTATATGGCGTCCACGAACTCATCGTCCACCTTGACGCCCCGGCGAAGGATGGTGTCCATCGGGGAACGGTTGGCCAGCTGGTTGAGGTAGTAGACCTTTCCGCGGGGGGTTATGGATTCCCAGGGCGTCTGCTCGTATGACGGGCACACCCTTACGCAGTATCCGCACTGCAAGCAAGCGAGCAATTCTCTGTTGATATCAGGCATTTTCACCATTGGAACACCTCGTGATAGGGAGTTGTCTTTCTACTGTTAAGATTGATTGAGACCTCTGTATGGAACGATTTCACATATATTTATCTATTGAACGTGGCTTCCGATGGAACGGGCCTTCCTCTCATCCATCTAGGATGGGAGTGTACCCGTACCAGCTGCCGCCCCTGCGCAGATAGTGAAGATTGTCCTCGAGAATCCTCTGATGGCCCCGCTCCCAACGGGCCAGACGCTCCATCAGGCTCTTCAGCTCCCGGTCGTCGGCCGCCGCTGCGACGCTCTCATACAGTTGGACGGAGCGCTTCTCCACCTCTATGGCTGCCTCCAGGCCTGCGATCTCGTCCTGGGGCGTCATCTCGTCAGGGACGGCGAATACCTTGGACGGGCTGATGCCATAGGCAGGGTCGGGCTCGATGTCCCGGACGCTGCGGCCCGGGAAGATCCGATCGATCTCGTTCTCCAGCCATGCGCGGTGGCGCACCTCGTCCTGGGCCAGGCTCCGAAGGATGATGCTCCCTTCCTTGTCCCTCACCCGCTCGCTCATGGCGATGTACAGCTCAACACCGTAGTCCTCGATCCGCCATGCCGCGGCGAGGGCGGAGAGCAGCCTCTGAACGTCCGACCCATCGTCCTCCCATCCGCTCCTGTCGCCCCTCATCGCCATACCCAATCATCAGAAGCGACGGGCGTTAAATAACTTCTCGGCAGCGGTCCGCGAATCGTCGAAGAATGTTATGATTCCGATAATGATTGCAATTTCTGGACCTGCCCCGATACGTTTATGAGGGAGAGAGCGATGCCTCGCTGAAAGTCGGAAGGTCCTAGCTACGAGGGTAAGTTCACGCATTATCTGCTCGGACCCCAAGGGGGCCTTCTGATGCTTCTGCCCGATCAGATGTTGTTCGCAGCTCTTATCACCATCTCACTCGCCGGCGCCATGCTTGCGGTGCTCCTGGACCGACGAAGAGCTTGTCTGACCGTTCCTTACGCTGCGGCGGCGCTGAGCTCCGCCATCGCGCTCATCCTGTCGCTCTCGGTTCTTCTCGGCCTTGGCGACTTCACGCTCGCCCTTCCGACGTACATCTCTCGCCTGGGCGCCTTCTCGCTGCACATCGACCGCCTGTCGGCCTTCTTCCTGCTGGTCGCATCGATCGTCACGATGTGCGTCTCCATCTACTCGATGGGCTACCTCCGCGAGTACCGGGGCAGGTACAGCATGGGCCGGATGGGCTTCCTGTTCAACATATTCGTCCTGTCGCTGTACATGGTGCTGACGGCCGGTAACGCGGTCCTCTTCCTGGTGGCGTGGGAGGTGATGTCCGTCTCCTCCTACCTTCTTGTGATGTACGAATGGAGGAGGGAGGACAGCGTCTCCTCTGGGCTGCTGTACCTGGTCATGACCCATCTGGGGACGGCCCTGATCTCCACGGCCTTCGTGCTGATGTGGACCCAGACCGGCTCCTTCGACTTCAGCTCCTTCGCCGGCATCCGGGAGATGGAAACGACCTCGGGAACGATGCGCTCGGCGATGTTCCTGCTGCTCCTCATCGGTTTCGGCACCAAGGCCGGACTGGTCCCCATGCATGTATGGCTTCCGAAGGCGCATCCGGCCGCCCCCACCAACATGTCCGCCCTGATGTCGGCCGTGATGGTGAAGACAGCAGTGTTCATGATGATCCGCTGCTGCTTCGGCTTCCTGGGCGTCACCGAGGTATGGTGGGGGCTTCTGGTCCTTCTCATTGCAAGCATCTCCGCCCTGGTAGGCGTGCTGTACGCGGTCGCGGAGACGGACATCAAGCGCATCCTGGCCTACTCCACGGTGGAGAACATGGGCATCATATTCATCGGCCTGGGGGCGGCCATGGTGTTCCAGGCATCGGCCGCCGGCGATCCCATGGCCAATCCGTATCTCGGCGACATCGCCGCCCTGGCGCTGGTCGCGTCCCTCTTCCATGTCATGAGCCATGCCATGTTCAAGAGCCTGCTGTTCATGGGGGCGGGGGCGGTTGTCGGAGCGTCCCACACCCGCAACATCGAGGAGATGGGTGGGCTGGGGAGGAAGATGCGTTACACCGGCGTCCTGTTCTTCATCGGCGCGCTGTCGATCTCGGCCATCCCTCCACTCAACGGCTTCGTGGGCGAGTGGATGATGTTCCAGTCGCTCCTGCTGTCGCAGACGATCAGCGACCCCATGGTCAACATCCTGATCCCAGCCGCGGTGGCCGCGCTGGCACTGGCCGGCGCCATCGCTGCCGCCTGCTTCGTCCGCCTGTACGGCGCGGTGTTCCTTGCCAGACCGCGGAGCGAGCATGCCGAGGCTGCGAAGGAGGCGCCCCGCCCCATGCTGGCCGGCATGTACGTGCTGGGCGCGCTATGCGTCCTCACTGGCGTGCTGGCGACGCTCATCATCCCCGTGGTGGACAGCGTCTCCGCTTCCATGCTGGGAACGAGCATAGCGTCCAGGATGGTCAACGGCCTCACCCTCATCACTCCGGCGGGCGACTTCTCGTACATGAGCCCCCTGGCCGTCGCCGTGATGTTCCTTCTCCTGCTACCGCTCGTATATCTTGTGGCCAACCGCCTGGGGGGGTCGCAGCCCACTGTCCGCGAGGACACCTGGGACTGCGGCACGCCTCTCGGGCCACGCAACGAATACTCCGCCACCGCCCACTCCCAGCCGCTGACCCGGTTGTTCGGTCAGACCGTTAGGGTCAAGGTCGAAGTGGCCGAGACGCCCTCCTCCTCGCCCCTGGTCCCGGCGCGCATGTCGTTCCGCCGGGAGGTGGAGCCGGTGTTCGAACGCTACCTATACGATCCGGTGTCCAGGGCGGCGATCTCGTTGTCGAAGAGAATAAGCGTGATACAGATGGGAAGCATCCAGGCCTACCTGGCATACATCTTCGTTACGCTCCTGGCGCTGCTGGTGGTGTTCAGATGATCGTCGAGCTGCTTCAGACGCTGCTCCTGCTGTCCCTGGCCCCCATGGTCACCGGCGCGATCCGCTCGCTCAAGGCCCGCATGCAGGGTCGCAAGGGACCGAGCGTCCTGCAGCCGTACCGGGACATGGCCAAGCTGTTCCACAAATCCTCGGTGGTGTCCAAGGACTCGTCGTGGGTCTCCACCGTAGCTCCTTACGCATGCGTCGCCGCGGTGGTCATAGCGGCCTTCCTGCTTCCGGTGGTGTACGTGGGCACCTTCGGCCTCCTGGGCGACCTCCTCTTGCTGATCTACCTCTTGGCAGTGGTACGGTTCTTCACCGCCCTGGCAGCCCTGGACGCGGGCAGCACGTTCGGGGGCATGGGCTCCAGCAGGGAGATGTTCATCTCCTCCATCGTGGAGCCGACCATGCTGCTCTCCATATTCGCCATGGCGCTGGTGACCGGCACCACCGCCCTGGGAGGCATAGCGCTACAGGTGGCCTCCACCGGCCTTGAGAAGGTGGAGCCGTCCCTGCTACTGGCCGCGGCGGCCTTCTTCATAGCCACCATCGCCGAGAACGCCAGGGTCCCGGTCGACAATCCGTCCACCCACCTGGAGCTGACCATGGTGCACGAGGCCATGCTGCTCGAGTACTCGGGAAAGGGCCTGGCATTGATGGAGTACGCCTCCATGGCCAAGCTGATGGTGTTCCTGACCCTGATGGCCAACATATTCTTCCCATGGGGGATCGCCACATCGGCCGACCCCATTGCTCTGGCTGCCGGCCTGATGGCCTATCTCCTCAAGATCTTCGCTCTGGCGCTGGCCATCGCCGTCATCGAGTCGTCGATGGCCAAGATGAGGCTGTTCCGGCTGCCCAACCTGTTCGCCGTGGCGTTCACGCTGTCCCTGCTGGCCGTCGTGGCGTTCTACATCCTGGGGGTGGCCTGAACGAGCCTGGCGTCCATGAACCTGATCGACAGCCTGGCCGCCGTGTTCCTGCTGCTCGCCATTCTTTCGGTGGCCAGCGGTAGGGTCATCTCCCTGGTCCGGTTGTTCTCCCTGCAGTCGGTGGTGCTCGGCCTCATAGCCGCGGCGGTGGCCGCCATGACCGATGCCGAGCACATCTACGTGGTGGCCGCACTGACCATCGTCCTGAAGGGCGTCGTGATGCCATGGGGCCTGCGGTACGTGATCGACAAGATCGGTGTCAAGAAGGATGTCGAGCCCATCGTCCCGCTGCCCGCCTCGCTGTTGATATGCGCCGTGCTCACCGTGTTGAGCTTCTACATCGTACAGCCGTTCGTCACCGGCCATGAGGTGCTGGGTACCATCACCAAGAACTGCCTGCCCATCTCCCTGGCCGTGGTGTTCATCGGTTTCTTCATGATGATCGCCCGCAAGAAGGCGCTGACCCAGGTCATCGGCCTGCTGCTCATGGAGAACGGACTGTTCCTGGCTGCCTACGCCGTGGCGTACGGCATGCCGCTGGTCGTCGAGCTGGGAGTGTTCTTCGACATCCTGGTGGCCGCACTGATAATGGGCGTGCTGGCATTCCGCATCAACCGTACCTTCGATTCCGTGGACACCACCATACTTAGGAGGCTGCACGATTGATCGAGCTACTGCTGCTGGTCCCCCTGGTCGCTACCTTCCTGTGCTATCCGCTGCGCCGCCGCCGGGCGGTGGAAATCGTCTCCCTGTCCGGCTCGCTGGTCACCATGGCCGCGGTCGCGTATCTGGCATACCGCGTCTACACTGGCGGGACGATCGATGAGGGCCTCCTGTACGTGGACATCCTGTCCGCCTACGTACTGCTGCTGATAGCCTTCGTCGGCCTGATGGCCAACCTGTACTCGGTATCGTACCTGGGCAGGGAGCTGGAAGAGGGGGCGATAAGCGAGGTCAAGCTGCGCAACTTCCACCTCTTCTTCCAGATGTTCATCTTCACCATGGTCCTGGTGGCGGTGTCGGACAACCTGGGCATCATGTGGATCGCCATCGAGGGGACCACTCTCGCCTCCGCCTACCTGGTGGGCTTCTACGACCGCGCCACCTCGGTGGAGGCGGCGTGGAAGTATCTCATCATATGCTCTGTGGGCATCACCCTGGCCCTGCTGGGGACGGTCCTCCTGTACGCATCATCGGTCTCCTTCCTGGGGGAGGCGTCCGATGCTCTCAGCTGGTCCACCCTCATGGACCCGCAGGTGCTTGCCAACCTGGACGTCAATCTGCTGCGCATCGCCTTCATATTCGTCCTGGTAGGCTACGGCACCAAGGTCGGACTGGCCCCGATGCACACCTGGCTGCCTGACGCTCATTCGCAGGCGCCGACCCCAGTGTCGGCTCTGCTGTCGGCCGTGCTGCTCAACTGCGCCATGTACGGCATCCTGCGGTTCCACCTGATCCTGTCCGGTTCTGCGGTGGGGCCGGGGTTCAGCAGCGGCCTGCTGCTGCTGTTCGGGATACTGTCGCTGGCGACGGCGGCGGCCTTCATCGTCCTGTCGAAGGACTACAAGCGAATGCTGGCGTACTCCTCGATCGAGCACATGGGCATCATCGCCGTCGGTTTCGGCATCGGCGGTCCGCTGGCCATCATGGGGGCGCTGTTCCACATGCTGAACCATGCCCTGACCAAGACCCTGCTGTTCTTCGGCGCGGGCAACGTGCTCCAGCGCTACGGCACCAGGGAGATCGCCGGGGTGAAGGGGCTCGCCACGGTCATGCCGGCCACCGCCGTCCTGGTAGCGGGAGGGGCGCTGGCCATAGTAGGGTGCCCGCCGTTCGCCACCTTCCTCAGCGAGTTCATGATCCTGGCGGGCGCCATCGATGGCGGAGACCTGCTGGCCGCGGCCGTGTACCTGGGCCTGCTGGCCGTGGTCTTCGCCGCCTTCCTGTATCATGCGGGCAGGACGCTGTTCGGGAACGCCGGCCCTGAGGTCGAGCACGGGGAGGTCGGCCGCTGGCGCCCGGTGCTGATGGCCGTTCTGCTGGTTGCGGTCATGGTCCTGGGCCTGTACATGCCCGAGGTGCTGGAAGAGGCGCTGGAGCGCATGGCCTCGCTCTTCACCGGAGGATCGCTATGAGCGTTGACATCGAGGAGATCATCAGGGAGGCCCCCTCCGGACTCGCGATCAGGAAGGAACGCGATGATGGCACGGTGCACATGACCGTCGATACGGAGGGATTCGCCGATCTCGTGGCCTATCTGCATGCTCGAGGCGGGCGGCTGGTCAGCCTGCACGCCGCCGACCGCCGCGCCGCCGACGGTGCATTCACCATGCATGCGCTCATCGACCTCGGCGTCATCGTGGAGGTGGAATGTGCGGTGCGGCCCGACCGCGCCTCGTTCCACTCCCTCGCCCCGAGGGTCAACGCGGCCAACTGGTACGAGCGGGAGGTCCAGGACATGTTCGGACTGGTGCCTGACGGCCATCCAGACCCCCGGCCGCTGGTCCTGTACGACGATTGGCCCGAGGGCATCTACCCGTTGCGAAAGGACTTCGACCCCTCCGTTCCGGTGCCCCGCGTTCCTCGGGAGTACCGCTTCCGCAGGGTGGAGGGGGAGGGCGTCCATGAGATCCCGGTGGGGCCGGTGCACGCCGGAGTGATAGAGCCGGGCCACTTCCGGTTCTCGGCGGCCGGGGAGCCGATCATCGCTCTGGAGGTCCGCCTGGGATACGTGCACCGGGGAGTGGAGAAGCTCTCTGAGAGCATCCCCTACCGCAAGGGCGTGTTCCTCGCCGAGAGGATCTCGGGCGACGCATCGGCAGCGCACTCCACCGCGTACTGCCAGGCCGTGGAGCGCTTGTGCGGCGCGGAGGTGCCGGAGAGGGCGGAATACATCCGCACCGTGGTGCTGGAGATGGAGCGGCTGTACAACCACATCGGCGACATCGCGGGTATTGCGCTGGACACCGCCTTCGCGGTGCCGGCCGCCGACGGCCTTGCGCTCAAGGAAAGGGTCCTTGAGCTCAACGAGCGGCTGACCGGCTCCCGCCTGCTCCGCTCCGTCAACGACATCGGCGGGGTGACCATGGACGTCAGTCGGGAGGAGGCGATGAAGGTGATCTCCCGGCTAGTAGGCCTAAGGCAGCAGTTCGAGAAGCTGGCGGCCACCATGTTCTCCTCGACCTCGATGCTGGACCGCGTTGAAGGGACCGGAAGGCTGGACCGCGAGAAGGCCCGTCCGCTCGGCTGCGTCGGACCGGTGGCGAGGGCCAGCGGGATCGACATGGACGCGAGGAGGGACCACCCCTACGCGGCGTACCGCAACCTATCGTTCCGGGTGCCGGTCCGGGACGGCGGCGACGTGGATGCCAGGACCAGGGTGAGGGTGGACGAGGTGAGGGAATCGTTCGCCATCATCGAGCAGGCCCTTGACGGTATGCCCGGAGGCCCCCTCGCCGCTGAGGTGAAGGAGGTGCCGGCCGGCAGGACGGCCTTCAGCCTGGTGGAGGCGCCTCGGGGGGAAGTGATGCACTGGATCATCAGCGGGGACGGAACGCCGTTCCGCCACAAGATACGCGACCCCAGCTTCTGCAACTGGCTGGGTATGGAGTTCGCGGTCCGCGGCAACATCGTACCCGACTTCCCGCTGATCAACAAGAGTTTCGGGCTGTCGTACGCCGGGAACGACCTGTGAGGTTCGATAATGCTCAGATTGTTCAGACGGGTGCTGGGGAAGGATTCGAGGACACGCCATTATCCGAAGGAGGCGTTCGTGCCTCCTGCCAAGTTCAGGGGGCGGCCGGAAGCGCTGACGGGCGGCTGCGACCGCTGCGGCGGTTGCGCGACCGTGTGCCCGGCCGGTGCTCTGGCTCTCATCCCTGAAGGGCTGCAGCTCGATCTCTCGCGGTGCGTCTTCTGCGGCGAGTGCGCCCGCGCATGTCCGGAGCACATCGTCATGGGGAAAGAGTTCGAGCTGGCCGCCAGGGACAGAGGGGAGCTGAAGGTGGTGCTCGTCCATGGATGAGGCCGCGGAGCGCATGGGGGAGGAGCTGAGAAGGCGCATAATCGACCTCTTCGGCCGCTCGCTGGCCATACGGGAGGTGGATGCCGGCTCCTGCAATGGGTGCGAGGTGGAGGTCAACGCCCTCACCAATGCCATCCACGATATCGAGAGGTTCGGCATGCATATCGTGGCCTCGCCCCGCCATGCGGACATGTTGCTGGTCACCGGGGCGGTCACGAGGAACATGGAGCATCCCCTGCTGAAGACCTACCGGGCGGTGCCGTCGCCCAAGATGGTGGTGGCGCTCGGCGCCTGCGCCATCTCCGGCGGGCCGTTCGGCCGGTCCTATGCGGTGGTCGGCCCGGTGGACCGGTTCCTGCCGGTCGACGCGTACGTGCCCGGCTGTCCTCCCAGGCCGCAGGCCATCATCCACGGGATCATGGTGGCGCTGGACCGCTGGGAGGAGAGGTCCCGGTAGGTCCGGGGGTTCAGCGGACCACGATGACGCTGCAGCGAGAGTTGCGGACCACGAACTCCGACACGCTGCCTATCAGGACGCGGTCCAGGGTGCTCTTCTCCGACGTCCCGACGACGATCGCTCCGGCATGGATGCGGTCGGCTGCGGACAGGACGGCTTCGTAGATGCTGCCCCCCTCCAGGAGCGTGGTCGCCTCCACTCCGCTGGCCGCGGCCAGGGACTTCAGCTCGTCGAGCTGTCTCATGCCCTCATCGATGGCGGCCTGCTTGCTGGGATCGCTGCTGCTGCTCACCACGTATATTATGTAAAGCCGGGAGGAGGCCAGACTGGCCAGCTCGATGGCGTACTGCGCGGCCTTCATGGAATGGGGCTTTCCATCGGTCGCCAGGAGAAGGCTCCTCCCCCTGACGATGCCCCCCGCTTCGTTCTCGTCCATCACAACATCATCGATGTGTTGGATTAATAGATATTCTCAATGCCTGCCGTCCTGATGGCCATGGTGAAGGGCAAGGTAGAACTAACCATCGCACCATTCCATCATTGCACATGGCCACGGGAGAGGTAGCAACCGCACTGCTCGTCCTGGTGCCCCTGGCGGGGGCAGCGGCCAGCTTGCTGGCCGGTCCCAGGAGGCTCCAGAGGTACATCGTCGGAGGGACCGCGGCGGTGCTCATCATCGCATCCGTCATCCTGTTGCTGGACATGGCCGGGCGGGGGTTCACGGCGTTGTCCATCTCCCCTCCGGAGGAATTGAGCACGGTGGTGGAGGCGTTGGGCATAGTTCTGACCGTGACGTTCCTGTACTTCGGCTGGAGGACCCGCAGCGTCCTGGTGGCGCTGTTCTCGGTGGGCGAGCTGATCATGATAGGGCTCCTCGTCGCCTCCCCCGGGTCCGAGGGGCCCGCGTTGCTGATCGACACGCTCGCCCTGGTGCTGGTGCTGATAACCTCCATCGTCGGCTCCCTCATCGCCGTGTACTCCCTTACCTACATGAGGGACGACCCTCGCCGGGGGACGTTCCTCGCCGTCATCGTTGCCTTCCTGGGCGTGATGAACGCGGCGGTCATGTGCAACGACATGCGGTGGTTCGAAGTGTTCTGGAGCGCCACCACCTTGTTCTCCTTCCTGCTCATCGGCCACGCCCGGACCGACGAGGCCAAGAATGCGGCGAGGCTGGCCCTCATCATCAACACCGGCGGAGGCCTCGCGCTGCTGATGGGGGCGAGGCTCCTGCAGTACTATCACGATACCTACCTGCTCTCCGACCTCATGGCGGGTGGCGCGGCTGGCCTCGCGCTGCTGCCCTTCGCCCTGCTCTCCATCGGCGCGTTCACCAAGTCCGCCCAGCTGCCGTTCCAGTCCTGGCTTCTGGCTGCCATGGTGGCGCCCACCCCGGTGTCGGCGCTGCTGCACTCGTCGACGATGGTCAACCTGGGGGTGTTCCTGCTGCTGCGGATCGCCCCCTCCTTCCAAGGCGACCTGACGATCTCCGCCGCCATCGCCCTGGTGGGCGGGCTGTCGTTCCTTGCGACCTCGGTGCTGGCGATGACCAATAGCAATGCCAAGAGGGTCCTAGCGTACTCGACCATCGGAAATCTCGGCCTGATCGTCATGTGCGCGGGCATCGGAACCCCGCTGGCGATGGCCGCCGCCATGGTGCTGCTGCTGTACCACGCCGTCTCCAAGGCGCTGCTGTTCCTGGCGGTGGGCGTGGTGAAGGAAGTGAGGGGCTCGGATGACATCGAGGACATGTACGGGCTGAGGAAGGACCTGCCCCTCGTCACCATGGCCATCTTCGTGGGCATCGCCACTCTGGTCCTCCCCCCGTTCGGCATGTTCGTGTCGAAGTGGCTGATCAGCGAAGCCGCGATAGTCTTTCCGCTGCTGGCCTTCCTGCTGGCGGTGGGGTTCGCGTCCATCGTGGTGTATTACTTCAAGTGGATGGGGGTGCTGCTGACCTCGGTCACCGGCCCGGGGCGCCCGCTCCGCAACGACGCCTCCCTCCGCGCCTACCGGTGGGAGCTGGGAGCGCTGAGCGCGGGAGCGGTGGCGATCTCGGTGCTGATCGGGCCGATAACCCACTACCTGATCGCCCCGTTCGTGGCGCGGGAGCTCCTCCTTCCCGGCCTGACCGATACGCTGACGCTGTTCACTGCGGGAGGCGAGCTCCAGGCGTTCCTGCTGCTGTTCCTGGCGATCGTGGTGTTCCTGGCGGCCAGGCTGTTCCTGCGTCCGGCCGGCGGCGACACGCCGTACGGCGGCGGCGAGGCGGTCGACGAGCTCCAGGTCGGGGGCGATTACTATCTGTCAGAGCGATCCGCCTCGCGGATCAGCCGCGCCGGCACCGCGGCCAGCGCCGTCCTGGTCGTGCTGCTGGTCGTCGCCCCCCTCATATCGGAGGTGCTGTGATGGACCCCCTGGTGTCGATCGCCATCCTCCTCGCGGGGCCGCTGCTGGTGGGGCTGAGCATGGGCGTGGACCGCAGGATCACCGCGCGCATGCAGAACCGCCGGGGCCCTCCCCTGCTGCAGCCGTTCTACGACATCGGCAAGCTGTTCAGCAAGCGGCCGCAGATGCTGGGCGACCTGCAAGGCTTGTTCGCGGCGTTCTGCCTTACATTCCAGGCGGTCGCCTTCGTGCTGTTCGCGTTCGGAGGCGATCTGCTGGTAGCGTTCTTCATCAGCAGCATGGGCGCGGTGTTCCTGGTGCTGGGCGCCTACTCCGCGCCATCCCCCTACTCCTACCTGGGAGCGAACCGGGAACTACTGGCCATCCTGGCCTACGAGCCGGTGCTGTTCCTGGTGATCATCGCGGTGGGCATCAACGGCTCCTTCCTGGCGAGCGAGGCCCCGGCCGGGCTGCTGGAGCGCATCCCGCTGGCGCTCGCCGCCCTGGTGCCGGTGCTGGTCATCCTCCTGGAGAAGTCCCCGTACGACGTGCCGACCGCCCATCAGGAACTGGTCTCCGGCCCCTACGTGGAGTACTCCGGCCGATACCTGGCCATGATGGAGCTGGGGCGGTGGTTCCAGCTGGCGTTCGTCTACGGCGTCGCCACCCTGTTCGTCAGCGGCCCGGACCCGTTGACCAACGTGGCGGTGAAGCTCGCCGCGGCGTTCATCCTGCTGCTCGCCGCCATACTGATCGACAACATCACCGCCCGCCTTACCAGGAGGAGGATGGTGCTGTTCATGCTGACCGCCGGGGTGGGGCTCATCGCGCTGAACCTCATTGTGCTGTACGCGAGCGGGGTGATCTGATGGGATTCCTGGACAGGGTGGGGGCGAGGTCGCCATGGATCCTTCATTTCGACACCGGCTCCTGCAACGGATGCGATCTGGAGGTGTGGGCGCTGCTCACTCCCCGGTACGATGTGGAGCGGTTCGGCGGGGTCAATAAGGCGAACCCCAAGCAGGCTGACATCCTGCTGATAACCGGCCCGGTGACCAAGAAGTGCGAGGACCGCCTGCGCAACCTGTACGAGCAGGTGCCGGAGCCAAAGCTGGTGATGGCGTGCGGCAACTGCGCCTCCACCGGGGCGCCGTTCCATAACTGCTACAACGTATGCTACGGCGTCGACAAGGTGATTCCGGTCGACGTGTACGTCCCGGGCTGCGCCGCCCGGCCCGAGGCGCTGATCGACGGCCTCACCAAGGCGCTGTCCCTGTGGGAGAAGAAGGCATTGGCGGCCAAGGAGGTGAAGGAATGAGCGGAGGCGTCGAGGACCGCGGCGTCCGCGGCATGGCGGGCGGCATGAAGGGGAGGGGAGCGAGACTGATATCGGTCATCGGGCGGGACCGCGGCGACGGCACCATCGAGCTGGTGTACCTCTTCGACGAGGGCGGCGCCATGGTCGACCGGCGATTCGTCGTTCCGGCGGAGCAGGAGATCGACTCCATCTCCGACATCTACGCGGGCGCGGCCAACATGGAGAGGGAGAACATCGACCTGCTGGGCATGAGGTTCAAGGGCCTGGAGCCCGGGCTGTTGCTGGTCGACAAGAGCGTCAAGGCGCCGCTGCGCAAGCGGCCCAAGGAGGAGGAATGAGCCGTTCGACCATCATACCGTTCGGGCCGCAGCACCCCGCGTTCCTGGAGCCGCTCAATGTCAGCCTGAAGCTGGACGGCGAGACGGTTACGGGAGCGGTGCTGAACCTGGGATACAACCACCGGGGCATGGAGCATGCGCTGTCCCTCGACTACAAGAAGACGCAGTATCTCGCCGAGAGGGTGTGCGGGATATGCTCCAACCACCACGCATCGGCGTACTGCCAGGCCATGGAGTCGATCTACGGTGTGGAGATTCCGGAGCGGGCCCGCCTCATACGGTCGATCATGATGGAGTGCCAGCGGCTCACCTCGCACCTGCTGGCGCTGGGCCACATCGCCGAGGCGGTGGGCTACGAGAACCTGTTCATGCAGTGCTTCCGGGAGCGGGAGCTGGTCATGCGCCTCGTGAACGAGATATCCGGCAACCGGGTGCACTACAGCATCAACGTCATCGGGGGCGTCAAGCGCGACCTCGACGCCTCGATGGAGAAGAGGGCCGCCGAGGCCATGACGAAGCTGCGGCCGAAACTGGACGAGCTGCGGGGCATCTTCGCCCGGGACAGCACCCTGAGCAAGCGGACCAAGGGAGTGGGAAAGCTCACCGAGACGCAGGCCCGGGACTGGTGCACCGTCGGCCCGGTGGCCAGGGCCTCGGGCATATGGGAGGATGTGCGGGAGGACAGCTTCGCCGCCTACGGCATGCTGCACCTGAGGCCAGTGGTGAGGGCCGAGGGCGACTGCTACGCCCGCACCATGGTCCGCATGGACGAATGCCTTCGTTCGGTCGACCTGATCGAGGAATGCCTCTCCCTGCTCCGGGAGGGTCCGGTCGCCGTCGATGTCAAAGGTCATCCGACTGGGGAAGGCCTCGGCCGGGTGGAGGCCCCCCGGGGCGAGCTGGTGTATTACGTCAAGGCGGTGGGGAAGCTGCAGCTGGACCGCATAAAGATAAGGACGCCGGCCTTCGTCAACGTGCCTCCCGTGCAGGTCTTGCTGCCAGGATGCCAGCTGGCCGACGTGGCCGTCATCACGGTGTCCCTGGACCCCTGCATATGCTGCACGGACCGGTGATGCCATGTCGATGCTGACCTCCTCCCTGCGAAATCTCTTTAGGCGGCCGTTCACCACCGCGTACCCGAAGGGAAAGGCGGACCTGCCGGCCTCCAACCGTGGCCAGGTGGTATGGGACATGGAGAAGTGCATCTTCTGCCGCCGATGCGAGCGGAGCTGCCCCACCATCGCCATCACCACCGATAAGGAGGCCAAGACCCAGACGATAGTGCGCAATCGATGCATAGCGTGCAACACCTGCGTGGAGGTGTGCCCCACCCAGACCATCAGCATGCTGCCCGACTACTCCGCTCCCGATCTGGCGCCCACGGTCCACGTGTTCTCAGTAGACCTTCCGAAGCACCAGTACCGGGTGGAGCACCTTCCTCGCGGGGAAGGCGGCCCGCCATCCTGACGGACGCCGGGGCGGCCGAAGCGTCCGAGGCGTGGTGAAGGCTTATAGACGGGCCGCTCGCCTACTCCGCACCGGAGGGGGCCACATGGAACAACGGCCATTGATCGATAGGATGAGCGTACAGGATGTAGACCAACTGTCCCTGGAGCAGCTGCTTAGCAGCACCCAGAAGGTCGTGGTGGTGGAGTTCTACCTCCCCGACTGCCCGATATGCCAGGAACTCGCGCCCGTCCTGGAGGCGTTGTCGAAGGAGCTGGACGATGAGGCGGTGTTCACCAAGGTGAATGCGGAGGATAACCTGGACCTTGCGATACAGTACGGGGTGCTGGTGACCCCCACCATCAAGATGTTCTGCGGCCAGAGTTTCCGGGGCGAGATCGTCGGTGATACGAACGCCACCATACTGCGCAACACGGTACGGGACGTAATACGCCACCGCTCCTGCTCCTCCGCCGCAGGAAAGATCAGCTACGAGCCGGACGGTTATGGATGAGCACGCGCCGTGCATAAAGGCGGCCAGGGTCGCAAAGCCTTAACAATGGCGGGCTGCCTAGTTCGGCGGCGTGGAGGACTGGACACAACGAGGCCGTCCCGACTATCGCGCCCGGCAGTATCTTTCCGCGGGAGAGGCGGCGAGATATCTGGGCACGACGGTGGAAGAGGTCCATCGTCTGGTCCGGGAGAGCCGCATCCCGGTGCAGATGGCCTCCAGTGGACAGCAGCGGTTCGACCTCGCCGAGCTGAAGGACATCGCTGCCCGAAGGACGGAGGCTGTTCCCGATCGCTGTTCCAGCGTGGACATCGGCAGCACTGTGCAGGAGGTCATATGCGACGACGCATCGCGCATGAATGACCTGGACGACGATAGCGTCCATCTCTTGGTGACCTCGCCGCCCTACTTCAACACCAAGATGTACTCCTCCGCCCCGGTGGACGGGGACCTGGGCAACGTGCATTCCATGAACGAATGGTTGCGGCGCATCGCCATCGTATGGAGGGAGTCGTTCCGCGTGCTGCGGCCCGGAAGAAAGGCCTTCATCAACCTGATGAACCTCCCGCTGCGGCTGGACGGCGGAACGTACCGGACCCTGAACCTGACGGGAAGGACGGTCGACCTGTGCGAGGACATCGGCTTCGTGTTCAAGCGAGACATCGTCTGGCAGAAGACCAACGGGGTGAGGGCGCCCTTCGGCACCTATCCGTTCCCGGGCGGGATCCTACTGAACAACATGCACGAGTTCATCCTGGAGCTGGAGAAGCCTCCGAGAGGAAGGGAGCCGAAGTATGCTCATGTGTCCCCCGAGGACCGGGAGGCATCCCGCCTGGACCGTGAGTTCTGGCTGAGCATAAAGAACTCCGACGTGTGGCTGATGAACCCTGAAGGGAGCGGGGACCGCAGGGACCACGTGGCGCCGTTCCCCGTCGAGCTCCCGTCCCGCCTCATCCGCGCGTTCAGCTATCGCCGCGAGACGGTCCTGGACCCCTTCTGCGGAAGCGGAACGACCCTGGCGGCCGCCGCTCGCCTGGGGCGCAACGGCATCGGCTATGAGATCGTCCCTGGCATCGCCGCTCGGGCCATCGAGCGGTTGAGGGACGCGCGATGCGCCCAAGAGAGGGCAGAGGATTGATCGCCTCAGCCGGAGGATGGCGAGCTATGCACCCGCGCCATCATTGCATCATGAATTGCGCCGCGAGACCGCGGTTCCTCATGGCCCGTTCGGTCGATGTCAAGATGCCATCGTCCTCGGAACGCCGGTGGGAGGAGCATGCCCGCAACCGAGGCCTCCCCTCCTCCTATTGTTAAATAATGTCGCTTCCAAATGCCATCCCATGACGGTCCGGAGAGCATCTCCGTGGATCTCCCAGTTGGAGAGAAGGCGCCCCGTCGTAGCGCTCGAAGGCAACGAGGCCGCCGATACGGTGGTGGTGGGCGGGGGCATCGCCGGTCTTGCCACCGCATTCTTCGTCCTGCGCGACACCGACCGTGACGTGGTGCTGCTGGAGCAAGGCCTGGTGGCTCACGGGGCCACGGGCCACAACGCCGGCCAGGCCGTCGCCGCCCTGGAGGGGTGGTTCGACGAGATGGCCGCTGAGCTCGGCGAGGCGGAGGTCATGCAGGGCTACAGGGAAGTGCTGTCGGGGTGGGACCGCCTGCAGGACATCCTCACCCGGCTGGAACGGCCGGGGGACCTTCTCAGGGTGGAAGGAAAGGTGGCTCTCAGCACCCCCGAGGCGGTGCGATCGCTGATGAACGAGCGGGCCAAGTGGATCGCGGCCGGAGCACCGCACATGGCCATGGCAGTGGTGAAGGGCGCATTGTCGGATCTGCCAGAGGGAGTGAAGGAGGTGAGCGAGGGCGAGATGATGCGGGTCCTCCGCACCATCGACCGGCGCTACATCGCCGCGGTGTGCATGGCTTCAGGTGTGCTGAACGCGGCGGTCCTGACCGAAGCGCTGGCCGAACATCTGCTGGTCGCCTATCCGAAGCGGTTCCGTCTTTTCGAACGCAGTGCGGTGAGGAGGGCCCGCCTTGGCGACGAGGTCGCGGTAACGACGGACCGCGGTACCGTGCACGGGGACAACATGGTCCTATGCACCAATGGCTACACGGACATCGAGATGCAGGCGTGCGAGGCTCCCGTGTACCAGGGAAACGTGAAGGGGGTGGTCGGCTTCATGGCCGGCCGGTTCGGCGACGGGCCCGACGGTGCCGAAGCGTTCTTCCGCGGCGCCGAGCACGGCTACTACTACCTTACCCGGAGGCAGTATGCCGGCCGGCCGTTCATCTGCATCGGCGGGCCGGAAGAGGAGCTGGGCGCCGACGAGCGGTACGATGCCGCCAAGGATTACGATCCGCAGGCCTACGAGCACATCGATGCCTTCGCCAGGGAAACGCTCGGCGACCGCGATGGATGGGACATGGAATGGCACGGGCTGATGGGATACACCCCCGGAGGCGCCAGGCTGGTGGGGGCCGATCCAGGAAGTCCAAGCCTGCTGTACAACCTCGGATGCAACGGCATAGGGCTCCTCGCATCACTGGCCGGCGGATGGAAGGTCGCGCAGCTGATGCGAGGAACGCTCTTTCCGCATTCGATGTTCGACCCCTCGCGGCTTGCTCGCGATAGGATCATGCGCATCGTATGATCATTCAGGGGGGCCCTGCTCCGGGCCGTCCTTGAACACCCACACCAGCGCCGTTATCATCAGGCCGAAGTCGAAGAGAATGACCAGCGACAGGCCGAGGTCCAGCTGCGGCAGCGGCGAGCCGATGCCGTCCAGGCTGAAGTGGCCTCCGTCAGGCCCCGATTGCACCATCACGATGGCCGCCGCTCCGACCGCGACGACGATGGCAACGCAGAGAAGGTTGAAGAGGCGGGCGTTCACGACGCGTCGCAAGCCTCGGCCATATTAGTATCTCGCCTGATAACTATCTATTATGATAATGATGGCAGCGTTCTCACCAGCTGCCCATGTACCGTTTCCACAGCAGCGTCGACACAATGGCGGCGAGGATGAGCGAGACGATGAACACCGCCACGTTCTGATATGCGGACAGGCCGTCAGCGAAGAAATACAGCCATACGATGACGAGGGCGGCCCACGCCCCCCACAGCGCGGTGGTGGCGACGATGCGCCCCTTCATGCCGCGCATCTCCTGGCTCTCCATCATGTCCGGGGTGTATCTCATCCCGATGCTCATGCCGTAGCTCACCCACAGGATGCCCAGCAGCGCGACGGCCACTACCAGGGAGAGCAGCATGACGGCCAGGTTCCGATATATGCTCATCTCGTCGGCGGCAAAGAACAGCCACAGCAGCAAGAACGCCAGCCAGCCGATGCCGATCACCGCTGAGGCGTAGCCTCTCAGCCTGAGGCCTCCGCGGCCGCCACCCTCTTCGATCCAGATCGCGCCTTGCGAGCTACTTTCTCTCCATCGGGCCATGGTCCCTGTCCCATCTGTTCAGTCCTCCCTCGAGGACGGCGATGTCGCTGAACCCCTTGCTGGCCAAAAACTCGGCCACCCTCGCGCTCCTCCTACCGGAGCGGCAGTACAGCACGATCCTCTTTGATGGATCGAGCTCCTGCCATCGCTTGTCCACCTCGGATATGGGCATCAGGACCGACAGGGGGATATGCTCCGACTCGAACTCGTGGCGCTCCCTGACGTCCATCAGCAGGCAGTCCCCTGCATCTATGTCGTTCTTCAAACCGAGAAGCTCCTCGGTGCTGATGGCCCTGATCCCGGGATTCAAACAATGTCACCTGGGTGCTAATCGCCCCTGCGATATATTCAAACTTTCCCTACCCCTTGATCTCGAGCTCCTTGCCCACCTTGCCGGTGGCGTGCAAGGCATCGATCTCGGCCACGTCGGAGAGCAGCACTATGAGCTGGCAGCCCTCCATGAACACCGCCACGGCCTCCGATGCCCGCGCCGCTTCACTCCCTGCCAATCCTTTGAACGGTTCATCGAGGATGACTGGAACGCCGGGGCAGCTCTCTCGGGCGAACGCCAGTGCAGATGCCAGCACTACCGCGTGATGTTCGGCGGGGCCGATGATCGGCGTGCCGTCGCACTGCACCGCCGGCCGTCCACGCCGGTCGAACAGCAGGCAGGAGGCCGATGGCTCATCCACCATGGCGAGGTACAGTGAGGTCGCCTCCATCGACGAGCGCAGAAGGGCATCGCCTTCACTCCATCCCCTCATCCTTTCCACTGCCCTCTCCCCGCCCGACCTCTCGCCCTGCATCACCCTTCCCAGCGTGGAGCCGGATATGATGTTGGAGTCGATGCAGGCGGCCGGGAACAGCTCCTCCCTGAGATGGTCGAAGACGCCGTCGGGACGGACCGCTGTCCTCTCATTCAGCCCGACCCCTGGTGTCTGTCCGATGGAGCGTTCCAGCACCGTCCGTTCGGCATCGGCGAACGTCAATGCGACCAAGGTGTCCTCGCCCGCCTCCTTTCCTTCGGCGTTCATGACCTCGCTGTCGGGCATGCCGCCGACCAGGCACCAGGCCGCGGCCTCGGCGATGCTGGACTTGCCCATGCCCTTGGGGACCTGAACGATGTCGATGCCGCCCGAGAATGGCAGCTCGATCTCTCCGCGGAAGCGCCGATAGTTGCGAAGCACCATGGAGCGGATGAAAGCCATGCTGCGGCTCTAGGCGGCGGACGCACATAATCCTTCGCCACGATACGCCGTCGGCGGCCGGACGGCCAAGTCTAATGTATGCGCCGATGCGTGTTTCAGTTCATGAACCCGTTGCGAAGCGTGGAGGAGCCGCCCGATGCATCCTCCGGTCCGGAGGATGATGCGCCTCGATCGTACAGCGTTCCAGATCCTTCCCCGCCGCCGTGGCAGCCTGCCCGGGTGGAGCAGAAGAGCGTCCCCCTGGCCATCATCCTGGCGGTGCTGGTGCCTGGCCTCGGCCACGTGTACCTGCGCCGCTTCGCCCAGGGGGCCGCCATATTCGTAGTGGTGGTCGCGCTGCTCCTGTTGTACTTCCTGGTGATCACCGTGATCCTGGGAGTGGCCATCTGGGCATGGCAGGTGTATGACACCTATCGCACCGCCAACGAGTTCAACCGCGTGGTCAGGGAGAGCGGAGCGAGGCCGTGGTAGGCCGCCGGCCGGGGGCCAGCGCCAGGAAGGGGCGAACGGCGTAGCAAAACTATTTTATTACATCGACCTTTGAGACGAGCAACACATAATTGGAGATCTCAATAATGGACGAGAAAAGGATCGAGGACAGGCAGCTTGCCTTCCTGGTTGATGGAGATAACGCTTCGGCCACGATGATCGAGGATATGCTGGCCGAGGCATCCAAGTACGGATCGGTCATCATCCGCAGGGTCTACGGCAACTGGACCGCGGGAGGGCAGGTCAACACCTGGAAGGCCAAGTTGAAGGAGTACGCCCTCACCCCTTACCAGCAGTTCCCTAACATTTCCAATCGTCATGTCACCAAGAACGCCACCGACATCGCGCTTATCATCGACGCCATGGACATCCTCCATGACAGCATCGTGAAAGGCTTCGTAATCGTTTCCAGCGATTCCGACTATACTTCCCTGGCCATCAAGATCAGGGAGCACGGGCTGTTCGTCATCGGGATCGGAAAGAAGGAGACCCACGATTCGTTCCGCCGCGCCTGCGACGTTTTCGTTTCCACGGAGAACCTGGGAAAGGTGCAGGAAGAGGCCGACGGAGAGGAGGAGAAGGAGAGGGACCGCCCCAAGGGACAGCGCAAGCAGCGTCCGGCCAAGGATGCCTTGGAGCTTCTGAACAGGGCGTTCGAGTCCGCGGTGAACGATGACGGGAGGGCCCTCAACGGCGACATAGGCGCCGCGCTGCGGCGCCTGGACCCCGGCTTCGACACCCGTACCTACGGAAAGTCGTCGCTTCTTAACCTCATCGAGGAGCTGGACGACGTGTTCGAGGTGGAGCGCTTCGACCGCGGCGCCATATATGTCCAGAGGAAGGGAGAGAAGCCGGTGAGGGAGGCGAGGAAGGATCTTCCAACTCCCGAGAGCCCGGCCCAGTGCTCCTGCTCCCCGGAGGATGCCCTGCCCCTGCTGAACCGCGCGTACGAGGCGGCGGAGAAGCAGTCCGACGGATGGGTCGACACCTTCAAGCTGTTCAAGACGGCGCGCAAGATCGACCCCGCCTTCGACAGCGTGATCTACGGCAAGGAGAAGATCTCCCATCTGCTGGAGGCGCTGCCCTCCCACTTCGTTCTTAACCGGAGGGGCAAGATCATGATGGTCCGGCGGGCCGATAAGGCGGAGGAGGAGATCGAGAACGCTGTTCCCGAGCTCATCGCGCCGGCCGAAGAGGCAACCGCCCCGGTGGCGGAGCCCGCGAAGCCGGAACCGGCCATCAGAGGGATGCACGCCGTCCGTCTGGTCACCAAGGCCTTCGAGGCGACGGTGAAGGACGACGGCCGCGCCTTCCTCCCTCAGATGAGCAAGGAGCTGAAGCGCATCGCCCCTGACCTGGACCTCAAGAGCCTGGGCAAGAACAGCCTGCGCGAGTTCCTGGAGGAGTACGCCGACCTCTTCACCTTGGAAAAGGAAGGCCGCAACGTGTACGTGACCAAGCGGAAGGGCCGCCGGCCCGCCCGCCCCATCACCGAACTGGTGCGGTGACCTCTCCGTCCCGCATCAGCACCGCGCCCATCGACAGGGTCCATAACAGCGTCGGGTAGAGGATCATCCGCTCCATGCCTCCTCCGCCCAGGCCCAGATGCAGTCCGGACACGAACAGCGCTAGGGCCACCAGGCTGATTGCGCCCAGCAGCGCCCCGATGCGTCCTAGGCGCCGCCCCGCTATCCGATAGGAGAGGATGGCGGCCATTGCACCGCCCCCGAAGGCAAGCAGGGCGGAGAGGGCATGGGGCGCCGGCACGTCCTGAGGGAATAGTCCAACCCCCATCGCCCCCGCCCCGGCCGCTGCCAGGACGGCGCAGAACAGCCGGTCCCGCTCGCCGCGGTACAGCAGGGCGGCGGCAGCCACGGCGGAAACGCCGAACAGGAAGACCGCGGTGTTGAACAGGAGGTCGGACGGGAACGGCCCGACCCCCAGCTGGCTTATGTTGTGCTGCGAGGTGCTGTACCCGGGGTACAGGAACTCGGCGAGGAGCATGAGCGCCAGGAACAGCACGCTTCCCCCGAACAGCATGCCGCCCGCCCGGAGACGGGCGCTCCGATCGACGTCTTCGCTCCTCATCCCCTCGCCCTCCTCGCCGCATCCAGCATCGATCCCGAGGGTACGGACAGGAACCAGGTCCAGAACCTTGCCGGTATATTCAGCAGGTCGATCTCCCTGAACATCGGGGCCGCTGGCAGGGGGGAGATGGCCTCATCGACCAACCTGTCGTTGCGCATCCGGATCATCTCTACCGGCCCCCCGCCCTTGGCCGCCTGGTGGTGAAGAGCGCCGAGGATCAGCCAGATGCCTCCAATGCACAGGGCGTACAGTGTGGAAGTGGCGTCAAGCAGGCCGCCCAGGCTATGTCCCGCCTCGCCGAACGCCATGATGCTGAAGAGATATGGCTCCACGAACACCAGCAGCAGTATGATGCTGAGCCTCAGCACCGTGCGTGACTCGATGTCGATATGCTCCAGCAATCTCGAGTGGCCCAGCCATACGCTGATCGGAAGGAAGCTGAAGGTGAACCAGAACAGGCTGTAGAACACGCCCTCGACGGTCTCGCCGGAGCGTAGGATGAGGGCGAGGGCGGTCAGGGGCAGGGCCAGGCCGAGCACCAGATCGGTGAGGGACTCTATCCTCTGCTTCCTCACGTGGTCACCGCATCCCAATGGGTGGGAGGATACATTAACCCTGCCTTGATGGGGGCCGCCAAATCCTCCCGCTGCGAGCATCGTGCGCTGTTCGATCGCTCGCTTATCCCTGCGGGGAGGGGCGGTCGCCTATTGCCGGCGCGTCCTCCTTCAGCGGCTGGTGGTTGCGGAAGGCGATGTAGAACAGCGATACGGCGGCGACGTAGCAGGCGGTGGCCAGGGCGAACGGCAGCACGTAGAACCCTGCGGCCAGGAGGGAGCCTCCGATGACCGTGGTCACGGAGTTCGGCAGGCGCCACACCAGGGAGTTTATGGCGCTGGCCAGTCCCCTCTCCTCCTTGGTGATTAGGCCCATGAGGAAGGAATCGCTCAGCGGGGTGGCCATGTTCATCAGCGCCGACCTGACCACGTAGAACAGCGCCGCCATGTTCATGCCGGGGGCAAAGGCCAGCGCCATCATGAACACGGTGGAGGCGCCCTGGCACATGACGATCGCCCGCACCATGCCGAACCGCCGGGCCAGTCCGGCGCTGCCCACCGAGGCGAACGCGATGGTCATGCTGGCCAGCGCCATGAGCGGCCCGGTGAAAGTATCGGCCGCCCCGAAGCGGAGGAACATCCAGGTCGGTATGAGGGGGATGATGATCCCCGCGCCCAGTCCGATGAGGCTGTTCAGGGCGGAGAACTTCAGCATGGGGCGCAGGTTCTCCCCTTTGCGCAGCGAGATCCCTCCCCCGATCGTCTCGTTGTGGCCCTTGAGAAGGCGGCGGAGGGTGATGGGGCTGAGCATCGCCAACGCCGCCAGTATGACGAAGAACACCGTGTGCATCTCCTCCGAGGAGAGGCCGGTCATTCCCTGCAGGGCCGGGAACGCAAGAGGCAGCGCCAGGCCGAATCCTGAGGAGAGGGAGGCGGCCAGGAACGACAGCGAGAACGCCTCCGAGCGGTTCTCGGGGGCGGTCATGTCGGCGATCATGGCGTTCCATGTGGTCATGAACGCTCCCTCCGAAACGCCAGTGATGGCCGAGGCGATCAGCAACCACTCGAAGTCGGACGTGAAGCCGTATATCAGAAGGGCGGGCGGCATCCCTGCCAGCCCCCACAGCAGTATCTTCTTCCGCCCCTTGTGGTCGGCCATGACGCCCAGGGGGATGGCGGCCATGATGAAGGCCAGGCCGTTCACGGCCAGTATGAGGCCGATATCCCCTGATGTGAGGCCTCTCTCGGGAAGGTAGGCAGAGGTGGCCACCCAGAAGTACCCCGCCCCGATGTTGGAGAAGGAGAGCAGGTAGATCAGCCACTTGACCTGACTGGGGACGCTCTTGAAGACGCCTCGCCGGACCTTCACGCTGGGTCAACGCCGAGCCTTTAAAAGGATATTGCGGCCCGGCATCACGCTGAACCGTCGGTACGGGCGTCCATTATCGCCTTGAACCGCCTCACCTCACGGTTATGGTCCGGGATCATCTTACGGCCCTTGTACAGCGCCAGAAGCCGCCGGTGGGCCATGAGGTCTTCGGGTAGCATCTCCACCAGCGCCTCCGCCTCGGCGATGGCCATCATGTACAGCCCCTTCCCCTCGTAGGCGGCGATGCGGCCGTGCATCGCCTCTGCGCTGTGCGGCCGGAACGCCAGGGCCAGGTCGAACCATCTGAGAGCGCGGTCCTGCTCTCCCGCTTCCAGGGATGCGTTCCCTTGGCCGATGCTGCCCGAGATGCTCTCGTCCTCTGCCGGCAGCTCGCCGTCCAGCAGCGGCAGCAGGCGCGCGAGGTCCGTGTGCCTCGCTCCCGTCGCCTCGGCCATCGCCAGCACCGAGGCGATGTAGTCCACAAGGTCCTGGGCCGGATCGCCCCGCCTGATCAGGCCCTCTCGTTGCAGCCGCTCCATCAACGGGCCGTGGCGCAGCGGCCACATCCTGGGGGCCTGGATGTGCCACAGGCACATCAGCAGCGAGGAGAACGGCCCTGCGAACGAGCGCCCCACCGAGCCCCTGGACGACTGCCGGTGGACGAACTCCTCGGCGTCCAGCAGCCTGCCCTTGGCCTCGGCCAGGTCATACGGCATGGCCCCCAGCTGCCGTATGGCCGGAGAGATCACGTCGACGTCGATGCCGAGAACGGCCTCTCTGAGGGCGTCCTGGACCTCGCGGGGAGGGAACGAGCATTCCGTCTCGACGAACTCGTTGTCCATGCGGTACTTCACCGTGGCGAGGTTGATCCTCCCGTCCATGAACTCCGCCAGGGTGCGGTTGATGTGGCCGAGCGACGCCTTGACCTTTTCATCCTCGTCGGCATGGTCGAGGTCCTGCCCTTCCATCATGTACACGTACAGCGCGCGGCGGAAGCGGTCCGCCAACGCCTCTTCGGAGCTCATGTCGCACCCCACGCCGAACGGGGTAATTAGTCTTGCTCGCTTCCATGGGAGCGGACGTGCTTCCAGGCGCGGTGGAGCTCCGGGCGCACATCCTCCCTCTCGTACATCTGCGGCGAGGTCCTCTCGAAGCGCTCGCGGTCCTCGCCCACCGGGCACACCCTGATGCACCATCCGCACGGCGACACATGCCGTCCGGACAGCTTTTCGTTGTAGGCGATGCAGGCGTCCTTCCGAGTGATGCCCTCAGGATAGCCCTTCCGGTCCAGCGCCTCGGCAGGGCACAGCCGGGAGCAGCGCATGCACCTAGTGCACAGGTCCTCCTCCATGATGCTATCGGCTGGCAGCTCGGCGGTGGTGAAGATGGAGGTGAACCGCACCCTGGGCCCGTAGGCCGGCGTGAGCAGCATGTTGTTGACGCCGAAGCTGCCCAGCCCGGCGAGGTAGGCCGCGTGGCGGTGGGAGAAGAACGCGAAAGGGTCCTTCTTCAGCACGGTCAGGGAGCCGTATCCGTCGCGCGGGATGTATATGGACGGATGCCCGCTGCGGTCGAGGAAGCGGGCCAGACGGTAGGCCGACTGGTCGAGGAGGGCGTTCACCGTCTTGTACATCTCATGATAGTAGATCGAGGGCGCGGTCTCCACCACCGGCAGGTCCACAGGAAGGCCTATCACGACCACCGAGCGGACCTCCGGCCAGATGGAGAGGGGCCTGAACTGCTCCGGGACCCAGGGATGCATGGGCTCCTCGCCCCATCGCTCCGCCGGCGCTATCCCTATCAGGGGAATGTCCAACTGTTCCGACTTCGCTTCCAGTCGCTCCCTCAGCTCCCCGTTCATCTCGCTCCGTATGGCATCAGGAGGCTAAACTAACTGTCGTCAAGGGGTCGCCCGGAACGAGGCGGACCACTTCCAGGAGCTTCTCCCACTCCATGGTGGTCTCCACGCACCCGTCCTTGGACGTTACCACGCCCATCGCCACCATGTCTATGCCGTCGGCCATCTCCAGGCCTTCCTTTACTTCGAGCAGGCAACCGACCCCTACGATGGCCTGTGGCCGGTACGCCTTTATCATGCGCTTGATGAAGGTGGAGCCTGGGACGATGAACACCTTCCGGCCGTCCTCCTCCAGCTGATCGATGGCCTTGCCGATGTCGCAGCGCATGCACCTCCGGCATACCAGTCCTTCGGTGGTGAGGTCGGCCGGGCATTTGGCGGAGCGGAGGCATTGAGGGAGGAATATGGCCCGCCGCTCCATGGGAACGTTGCAGAACTTGCCATGGTTCATCTGGTTGCGCAGCCGTATGGCGAAGGACGTAAGCTCTTTGTCGTCCAGCCGCAGGGCCCTCCACAGCGAGCGCAGCAACCCCTCCACTATGATGAGGCCGGGCTTGATCAGCCGGGGAAAGTAGAAGCGGCCGCGCCGGATCGATATCAGGGTGAGAACGAGAATGGCCATGGCGTAGGTCAGTAGGACCAGTACGGCTGTCAGGACCGCATAGCCTAGAACGAGCATGACCTGGTCAAGGGAAGTTAAGGAGACCACGTCCTGCGATATGAGCGGCCATATATCTCTTTAAGCCCCGAATCTCGCTCATGGCATCTCGCGCGGGTCCCATGTGGTGGTCCGGGCGTCCCGCTCAAGTTCGTCCAGGGCCGTCATGTCGGACGGCGAGAGGACGAAGTCGAGAGCCTCCAGGTTCTCTTTCATCCGTTCCCTGGAGGTCGTCTTGGGGAGGGCGGCCGCGCCGCGCTGAACGCACCATCGAAGCATCACCTGGGCCGCGGTGCGGCGGTTCCTGGACGCCACCTCCGCGATGACCGGATCGTCCAGCATCCTTCCCCTGGCCAGGGGGCTGAAGGCCTCCACGGCGATCCCGCTCTCGCGGCAGCGTCGCAGGACGTCATTGCGCTGCAGGAAGGGGTGCATCTCCACCTGGTCCACCGCCGGCGCCACCGAGCCGGCCTCCAGCACCTCGTCCAGGTGCCGGGGCATGAAGTTGCTGACGCCGATGGCGCGGGCGCCCCCTTCCTCATAGATGGACTCCAGCGCCCGCCAGGTCTCAAGCCGGCCGGGCATGGGCCAGTGGATGAGGTACAGGTCGACGCGGTCCATGCCTAGCAGCCTCAGGCTGCGCTGGAACGCCCCTCTCGCTCTTTCGTAGCCATGGTCGTCGTTCCACACCTTGGTGGTCACGAACACCTCGTCACGGTCGATGCCGCTCTCCCTGATGGCCTCTCCAACCTCCCGTTCGTTGCCGTAGAATGAGGCGGTATCGATGTGCCTGTACCCCACGGACAAAGCGTCCAGCACCACCTTCTTCGCCTGCTTCGGCTCGATCAGGTAGGTGCCAAGCCCCAAGACCGGCATGATGACGCCGTTGTTCAGTTCGATGCTGTTCGGAGAGGACATCGTCCGTATCATTGCGCTCATCATATTTGGCCCGGCGCCCTGGACTGAAAAAGGAGGGAAGGTGTTTAGGCCGGGAGCGGTACGTTCACCGGCGTCCTTTCCGGCTCGGCGTAGATGAGCTCAATATCTCCCGCACCCTCCTCGATGAGGAAGAACGCCTGGAACTGTGCCGATTGCCCGGGCGCCAGCTCCTGGGTGGTGAACGAGGTGACGTTCTCGCTTACTCTCGTCTCCGCTCCGTCGGACGACAGCGTCAGGTATGCGGCGTCGACGCTATGCCGTACGTTCCACTCGTTGGTGACGTTGAGCAGAACGACGAAGTAGGTGGTGTTCTCCACTTCTCTCCATTCCCCTCCGAGCGCCCTGATGTTCAGCTCGCCGGCCGCCGGCACCTCCATGTCAGCAGCGCTCACCGGCGCGGAGAGCGGCTCTCCGGAGTCAGCGTCGAACGCCTGGAAGGTGACATTGAACGTACCGGTGCGGTTGAACAGGACGCTGAATCGGTCGGTGCGGTCGTCCGTCCCATTGGAGAGCCACACCACGGTATCGGCGCTCAGGTGATTGTTCCCGTGCACCGTTTTGAGCATCCATGATGCCACGGTGCCGTTCTCCCCGTAGGCGATCACGATGCACTTGGCGCCTATGCTCTCGGCCCTTTCGGCGAACACCTTTATCACCGCCCTTCCGTCCCATCCGCTTCCGGAAGTGCGGAGGACGAACTCATACTCCTCGTTCCATGCGTACTCTGTTCCGGCGTAGCCCTGGCCCGGGTAACTTAGCTCAAGGGAGAGCTTTTCCTCTCCCGCCTTGATGTCAACAGGGTGAGGGACCGAGAATATCGGATCGGTAAGATTGCCTGGGACGTCAGGCAGATCGGTCCCCGGTTCGTCATCGTGAGGCAGGTCCTCTCCCTTTCCATGGGACAGGGCCCACATCCCTCCCCCCACCAGCGCAGCTGCTAGGACGATAGCTATGATCGCATTCGCTCTTTTCATAATGCTTCTCCCCCTTTGGTACGGAAAAGTTTGGGAGCATCGTCTATAAAAAAACGATTAATCAATCGTCCACGATAATGGCCCACGGCCATGGTCAGGTCGAGCAGCGAACGATGCGGGCGCCGCCGTCCCGCAGGTTAAATATCCTATAGCCATTTCCGACATGGGATGCACATGAACGGGCTATCGATCGATATGGTGATGCTCCAGATATTCGCGCTCTTTCTGCTGGCCAAGGTGGCCGGGCTGGTGTGCGAGAGGTTCGGGGTATCCTCGGTCATAGGCGAGATATTCGCCGGGATCATCATAGGCAACACCATCCTGTTCCAATGGCTCAGCCTCGACATCGACCTGGGCCTGTTCGAGGTGCTGGCCGAGCTGGGGGTGATCTTCCTGCTGTTCTCGGTGGGGCTGGAGACGCCATTCAGCGAGCTCCGCAAGGTGGGCAGGACCGCCACCCTCGTTGCCGTGCTCGGCGTGATACTGCCGTTCCTGGCAGGTTTCGCCATGTTCATGGCGATCGACAACCAATTGAACGAGGCCCTGTTCATCGGCGCGGCCATGGTGGCCACCAGCGTGGGCATCACCGCCCGAGTGATCAGCGACATGAAAGTGACCAGGGCGCTGGAGTCCAGGATCATCATCGGCGCGGCGGTCATCGATGATGTTCTCGGCATGATAGTACTGGCTATCGTGATGGGCATCTCCGCTGGCTCGTCGGGCGGCCTGCTGGACATCGTCTTGGTGTCCGCCGAGGCGATACTCTTCGTGGTGCTGGTCATCCTCTTAGGCTCCATCCTGCTGCCCAAGATGAGGAGGAAGTACGCGGAGCGCCGGGGGCCGGCGGAACCGGCCCAGTGCGGGGACAGGAAGCGTTTGGCGCTGTCACCGCTGCCGTTCGCCATCATCGTATGCCTGGGGCTGTCGTTCCTGGCATCATATGCTGGCCTCGCGGCCATAATAGGGGCCTTCCTGGCCGGCATGGTCTTCGCCGAGTTCAAGGACAAGTGGCCCTGCGAGAAGGACTTTCACCCCATCAATGAGTTCCTGGTGCCGTTCTTCTTCATACATGTGGGCCTATTGGTGAACATCGCCTCTTTCGCCGAAGTGATCGTCCTGGCGGTCATCCTCACGCTGTTGGCCATTGCGACCAAGTGGATCGGCTGTGGGTTGGGGGCGCGGAGCATGGGCAGGGCGTCGGCCAACATCGTGGGCATCGGCATGGTCCCGCGCGGGGAGGTGGGCATAATCATCGCCTCCATCGGCCTCACGATGGGCGCCATCACGGACAGCCTGTTCGCGATCGTGGTGTTCATGTCCATGGCCACCACCATCGTGGCGCCGTTCCTGCTGACGTGGGCCTTCCGCAGGAAGATGGACAGCGACGGCACCTGCGGGGTGATGGAGACACTCTCCCCGTGAGCGTCGAGACGGCGGAGGAGAAGGGATATATCCTCCGTACCATACAGTAGCAGCGAGGTCACGGCTCTCCCTTGCTTTGTGGCTGAAGCCGGGCCCGCGTTCAGGTGATATACATGAAAAACAACTCTCATCCCAGCGGAGCAGACCGACGGAGCGGTGATGATGTCCGCGGAGATATCACATCTGGCATAGTATCGCCCCTACAGCCTCTGCACTTCGACCACCTGAAGAGGTCCGATCCGGGGATGTACTCCCAGCTCACCTCCGATCAGGGCCTGGAGGGTATACGGCAGGGGCTGTTCCGCCTGCTGTTCGAGCGGGAGGCGGGGCTGTTCGATTACAACTGCGATATGGAGAGCATGATGAGGGCCAACGCCCTCCAGTGCATCCGTATACTGAAGAACGTGTTCTCCCGCCGCAACGAGCGGCGCTCCGGTCACAGCACCCTGTATCACCTGGTGGAGATGGCCAGGGAGCCGTCGGGAGAGGTGCGGACGGAGCGCAGGGCCCTGTTCATGGAGGTCTACATGCTGTCCCGAGGCTCCTTGGGCCTGGCCGACATCCCGATCGACTCGGCGCCGGACTTCCTGGAGCGCGAGGGCAGGGAGGGCGCGCGGATCCGCTCAGACTTCCTGGACGAGATGGCCGAGCGCTGCGTCGACCGTATGAGGTCCTACCCCTCCGGGCTGGAACCGGAGGTGGCAGCCAGAAGAGAGGACTCCAGGAAGCGCATCCTGGACCTCCTGGGAGGGGACATTGACGACTGGAACGACCATCGGTGGCAGCGGCGCAACGTGTTCACCGATTCCGCCGCCATAGCGGCCGTCGCAGATCTGACCGAGGACGAGGTCACCGCCATCGACCTGGCCGTCAACAACAGGTTGCCCTTCGGCGTAACTCCATACTATCTGTCCCTCTTCGACCGCGATGCCTCGCGCCGGTGGGACCATGCGGTGAGGGCCCAGGTCATTCCTCCGCTGAGCTACGTGCACACCGTTCTCAGCCCCAAGGTGCAAGGCCCCGAGGACCTCGACTTCATGAAGGAGGGGCAGACCTCCCCCGTGGACCTGGTGACCCGCCGGTATCCGATGATCGCCATCCTCAAGCCGTACAACACCTGCGCCCAGATCTGCGTGTACTGCCAGAGGAACTGGGAGATTGGCAACGTGACCGGCAGCGCCCAGGCGATGGCGTCGCCCGAGAGCATAGGGGCGGCGCTGCAATGGTTCCGCGAGCATCCCATGGTGTCAGAGGTGCTGGTCACCGGCGGCGACCCTGCCCTTATGGACGACGACGCCCTGATCGGCCTGCTCCAGAGCATATCGGACATCAAGCACGTGAGCCGGATACGCATCGGGACGCGGCTCCCGGTCGTATTGCCGATGCGCTTCACCGACCGGCTCGTGGAGACGATAGGCCGGTTCCACCGCCCGCCGGGGCAGGACCTGTGCCTGGTGACGCACTTCGAGCATCCATACGAGATCACACCAGAGGCCGTGAGGGCCGTGCAGAACCTCAGGATGCATGGCCTGGCGGTGTACAACCAGCAGGTCTTCACCATCGAGAACAGCCGGAGGTTCGAGACCGCGGCCACCCGCATGCTGCTGAAGCAGATCGGGGTCGATCCATATTACACGTTCAACACCAAGGGGAAGGAGGAAACGAGCTGGTACCGCGTCCCCATCGCCCGCATAATGCAGGAGCGGAAGGAGGAGGCGCGCCTGCTGCCCGGGCTGTCCCGTACCGACGAACCGGTGTTCAACATCCCCGCCCTGGGGAAGAACCACCTGAGGGCGTGGCAGAACCACGACCTCATAATGATATCCCCGGAGGGGGAGCGCATCTACGAGTTCCATCCCTGGGAGAAGAACATCACCACAGCGCCGACCTACGTGTACACCGATGTGCCCATACTTGGCTACCTGGAGAGGCTGAACGCCCGGGGAGAGGACGTGGACGAGTACCGCAGCATCTGGTACTACTTCTGATCCGACAGCCTCGTTTCTCCGCGCCTGTAGCGAAGCAGCTCGCGCCAGAACACCGGCGTCAGCAGGGAGAATACCGTCAGGAATTCCAGCCTGCCCGCCCACATGGTGAAGGTCAGGACCACCTTGGCCATGTCGGGCAGCCCTCCGTAGGTCCCCAGCGGTCCCAGCTCGCCGAGGGCGGGGCCACAGTTCGACACCGCGGATACGGCCGCGGATACGGCCATGTCGGGCTGTATGCCCATGAAGACGAGGGCGGCCGCAGATAGCAGGGAGGTACCGATGTAACAGACCACGATGGCCATCACCGAAGTGATCGCGCCCTCGTTCAGCGTCCTTCCGTCGAGCTTGATGCTGAACATCGCCCGGGGGTGCACGGTCTTGTGGAGGGTGGTGGTTATGAACTTCCTCAGCAGGACGAGGCGGGCTACCTTGAGGCCGCCGGCAGTGGAGGCGGTGCAGCCTCCGATGCCCATCAACAGTAACAGAATGAAGACGACCTCGACCCTCCACAGCGCGAAGTCGGTGGTGGCGAAGCCGGTGGATGTCATCACGCTGATCATCTGGAACGTGGAGTCGGTGACGACCTCGAACGCGTCGGTGTACGGATTGCCCCACAGGAACAGCGCCCCCACCGCGCTGGCCAGGGCCAGGATGATGAAGTAGCTGCGGAACTCCCCATTGCGCCAGTAGGCCTTCCGGTCCCTGTTCCTGAGCGCCTGGAAGTGCAGGTAGAAGTTCGTACCGGCCAGGAACATGAAGATGATGACGATCCACTCCACCATGACATTGCCGTAGAATGCGATGCTCTCGGTATGGGGCGAGAAGCCTCCAGTGGAGAGGGTGGAGAACATCACGGTGAATGAATCGTAAACGCCGATGCCGGTCAGCAGCAGCAGGAGGACCATCGCGGCCGACAGGCCGAAGAAGATGTAGTGGAACTTCATCGATTCCTCCTGGATGCGGCGGGAGAAGTTCTGCACGTCCATGCCGGCGAACTCCTTGCGGGCCAGGCTTCGGCCCGCCACTCCCAGCAGGGGGAAGATGGTGATGAAGACAAGGATGATACCGGCGCCGCCCAGCCACTGCGTCATGCTCCTCCAGAACAGCAAGCTCTTGGGCCACGATTCGATACTGACCATGATGGTTGCGCCGGTGGTGGTGAAGCCGCTCATGGTCTCGAACATGGCGTCCACCACGCTCATGCCGTACAGCACGTATGGTATGGCACCGAACACCGTCACCATCAGCCAGGCATTGGTCACGACGAACAACGCCTCGGTCGCCCGGGTCATCTCGGCCGGCTGGAAGCGAAGCAGCAGAGGTATGCCCAGCGCGGCGGTCAGCAGGAACGGGTATATCCATGGCCGGAGGTCGTCGCCGTAATAGTAGGCGACCGCCATCGGGGCGAGTAGCGACACCGATAGGAAGAGGAACAGGATGCCGAACAGGTAGGCCACAGTGTTCCCCTTACGGGCGATCTTGTCCTGGATGAAGTAATGGTTGATGCCCATGCTGTGCAGCATCCGGCGTATGCCCCTCATCGGCCTGATCTTGAGCTCTCGCCTCTCGTTCCTTCCCGGTCCGATCCTGCGTTCGCGCCTCATGTCCATCAGCTCACGGGCTTATCGGTATGCGGGCGTTGAACAGCCTCTCCAGCACCGCGGTGTCCGATCGGTCGGCATACAGGAGGACAGCGTCCCCTTCCAGTATGCGGACGCTCGGCTCGGGGATGATGGCCCCGTCCTCGGTCAGCACCATGGCGATGACCGATTTGGGAGGCATGTCGATATCCTTGATCAGTTCGTCCCGGACCCGGCTGTGGTGCCCTACGTTCACGCTTATGAGCTCCTTCTGGAAACCCTCCATGAGTATCAGGACGCCGTGGTCCGGCACCGTCTGCTTGACAATGGCGTTGGCCACCACCTCATAGAAGCTGACCGCCGAATCGATGCCGACCATCTGGAATATATCCTTGTAGTCGGGATTGGAGAACGAGGTGATGGTCTTCGACACCCCCAGGTGCTTGCCAACCAAGCACGCCAGCAGATCGCTCTCCTCGTTGTTGGTGGCGGATACCAGGACATCGGTCATGCCCACGTTCTCGTTGCGCAGGACCAGGGGGTCTGCCCCGTTGTCATTGATGATGATGGTGCGGCCGAACCTCTGGGCCAGCTCCCGGCAGCGTTCCTCGTCCTGTTCGATCAGCCGGATGGAGACGTTCTCCCGCTCCTCCAGCATCGAGACGAGGTACTGCGCCACCACGCCTCCGCCGATGATGAGCACGTCCCTCGACGACTTCGTGGTGCCGAGGAATTTGTTGAACTCCCTGATGCCGTCCTCCTTCGCTATGACGACGATCTCGTCCCCGGTCAGCAGGACCTCGTCGCCTCGCGGCTCCAAGGTCTTGCCGTTGCGGTGCAGGAACAGGATCTTGCACTCGGCCGGGATGGGAAGATGGCGCAGTGGGATCGATGCCATCCCCTGGAGGTTGTGGCTCATCCGGAACTTGGCGATCTCGAGGTCCCGGGAAGGGATGGCATCGTAGTCGATGACGTTCTCCAGCATCGTGATCTGCATCATCTTCCTCGCCACCAGGTACTCCGGCGATATGACCTGGTCGACGTTCAGGAAGCTGGACACGAGGTCTCCCTCGGTATAGTCGAGGTCCCTCATCCTGGCCAGGGTGATGAGGTCGGGCTTCATCTTTTTGGCCAGCATACAGGCGAAGATGTTGGTCTCGTCCTTCTCGGTCACCGCCATGAATAGGTCCACGTCGTTCCGGAGAATGCTCTGCAGGGTATGAGGGCTCGCCCCGTTGGCATGGAGGGCGCCGACGTCCAGCGTGTTGACCACATGATCGAACCGCTTCTCGACCTTCTCCACTACCATTACGGAATGCTTACCGGCGAGGATGCGGGCAATGTTGTAGCCGATCCTTCCTGCCCCTATGATGACGATGTTCATCTGATCGACCCTGAGCGATTATCCGCACCATAATCTGTCAGTGGCTATAATGACTACCTTTTGGTCCAATGGCCGGCGAGGCCGCTCCGGGCGGCGGAAGCGGACTTAATCCGTTTATAGAGGTTCTGCGTTCATCGATGGCATGTCGCTCAAGGTGTGGATGGTCGAAGTCAGGGTCCCGTTCCTGCTGCTGCCCATCATACTGGCCGTGGTCGGCGGCTCTCTGGCCGTGTACGATGGATACTTCGATGCCATCAACTTCGTGTTGTTCACCGCTGTTATAGTGCTGCTGCACATCACCGTCAACACCCTGAATGAGTATTATGATCATCTCTCGGGCCTCGACGCCAGCAACACGAGGAGGACGATGTTCAATGGCGGCACGGGCACCCTGCAGGCCGGCCTCCTGACGCCGCGCCAGGTGCTCAACGCGGCCCTGATCTCGTTCGTCATCGCGGCCCTCATCGCCACCGTGGTGGTATACCGCACCAGCCTGGCGCTGGTTCCGCTGGTGGTCCTGGGAATGGTCTTCGCGCTGTTCTACACCCAGATATTCGCGCGCAACATGCTTGGCGAGATCGCGGCCGGCCTCGGCCTCGGCGTCCTTCCGGTGATGGGCGCCTACATGGTCCACAACCCCGTGCCCACCCCGGCATGCATCGCCCTGTCGGTGATGGCCGGCATCCTCACTTTCAACCTGCTTCTGCTGAATGAGTTCCCTGACCTCGATGCGGACATCAAGGGAGGGCGGAAGAACCTGGTCATCACGCTCGGGACCCGGAAGGCGGCATGGCTGTATGCGGCCCTCACCTTCTCAGCGTACGGCATCCTGCTCCTCCTGGTCCTCCTTCACATGCTACCTGTGCTGGCCCTGCTCGGCCTGCTGACCCTCCCCGTCGCATTCAAGGCCGCCAGCATGTCGTTCACAGACCCAAGGGAGATAGGCTCCTTCCAGCAGGGGCAGAAGGCCAACGTTCAGCTGATCCTCGGAACCCAGGCGTTCGTGGCGATAGGCCTGCTGGCCACCCTGATGCTGGCATTGTGATGGTGTTCATCAAGAGGGCGGAAAAACGTCTGGAGAAGGACCAGCGGCGCATCGGCCGGCTGTTCGACGACATCTCGCCCACCTACGACCAATTGAACCATGTGCTGTCGATGTCGGCCGATGTCGGCTGGAGAAAGCGGACGCTGAAGGAGCTGGCGCTGCGGCAGGACGACGTTGTGCTGGACATCGCCACTGGGACCGGAGATCTGGCCATCGCAGCGCGCCTGGCATCCGGCTGTACGGTGATCGGGCTGGACCTATCGCGGGGCATGATGTCCGAGGCGATGGACAAATGGGAGAAGGCTTTCGATGATCGCTACCAGGCGGTGCAGGGCGATGCGCTGGTGATGCCGTTCGCCAATGGGCGGATGGACCGCGCCATGGTGGCATTCGGCATACGGAACATGCCGGACATCGGGGCCTTCCTGGACGAGACGAGGCGGGTCCTCAGGGACGAAGGCCGCCTGGCCGTGTTGGAGCTGTCGGTCCCGAAGAACCGCCTGTTTCGGCCCGTCTACCTGTTCTACCTCTCCCGAGTGCTGCCCGCCATCGGAGGGTGGCGTTCCGGCCAGAGGGAAGCGTACCGCTACCTGAGCGATTCGATACAGAACCTGCCGACGCCTCGCGCGCTGGAAGCGATGTACGAGATGCACGGCTTCAGGGTGGTCCGCTCAATCCCGCTGACCATGGGCATCTGTCATCTTTATTTGCTGGAGAAACAAAGACCTTGATGAGGCCCATGAACCTGAAGGAAAGGGCCAAACAATTGAAGACGGACATTCCTGCCGTATTCATCGCCATTAGGAAGAAGGAAACGCCCGCTCTGGCCAAGATAACGGCCGGGGTCACCGTGGCCTACGCCCTGTCACCCATCGACCTTATCCCGGACTTCATTCCAGTGCTTGGCTACCTGGACGATCTCATCGTCCTGCCCGCGCTGGTGGCGCTGACCGTCAAGCTCATCCCGTAAGAGGTCTTTGAGCAGTGCAGGCGAGAGTCAGAGGACCTATGGCAGAACGGCAGGCCGAAAAAATGGATCTATGCGGCGCCTATAATCGTCGTATGGTCACTGCTCCTGCTTCTGGTAGTGAAGCCAGTTTGGTTCTGACCGATCCTATTGGAATGGATCGTTCGGTCGTGACCAAGCAGATGTGGCGTGGCCAGCTGTATCAAAATGAACTATGCTGGCTTGACGCTTTGATAGGGCCCCCCTCATCAAGATGCCTGAGCGATCGGCCGATGGTCCAAACGGTCGGTTCTGATGCGCGAAATCGCCATCCATCCTGGGCCGGGCCTAGTCAGGAAACATGTTTAAATAGCTGTACTGCAACGACCAATTGAAATCAAAATCGTCTGTATTCTTTGCAGCTCGTTTTTATTTTCATGACCGAGTGAATCTAATGACAACCTTTACCGATCTAAACATTCCCCAGGACATAGTCAGGGCAATGAACGGCATGGGATGGGAAGAGCCCACCCCCGTGCAGGTAGCAGCGATACCGGAAGGCCTCAAGGGCGGCGATCTGTTCGCCCAGGCGCAGACCGGCACCGGAAAGACGGGAACGTACGGCTCGATAATCATCGGGCGGATCAAGGCCGGAATGAGATCCCCGTCCGCGCTGGTGCTCGCCCCCACCAGGGAACTGGCCAATCAGGTCTCGGAGGAGCTGAACAAGCTTTCCGCCTACACGGGCCACCGATGCATCCCCATCTACGGCGGGGTGGGCGTCGAGCCCCAGGCCAACAAGCTGAGGAAGGGCGTCGACATCGTGGTCGCCACTCCTGGCAGGACCAGGGACCTCATAGACCGGAAGGACCTGGACCTTTCCAAGATATCGATCGTCGTCCTAGATGAGGCGGACCGGATGCTGGACATGGGCTTCGCCCGGGACCTCAGCTATATCCTGTCCAAGGTGCCGAGGAAGCGGCAGACCATGCTGTTCTCCGCCACCATGTCGGAGGACATAAGGGAGCTGGCGATGGACCAGATGGTCAATCCCCAGGAGCTGCTGGTCTCTCGGGACGAACCGGTCCTGGACCTTACCACGCAGTATTTCCTCATGGTCGAGAGGAACGCCAAGAACGATGCGCTGACCACCATACTTGACGATGGCCAGCCCAAGGCCATAGTGTTCTGCAACGCCAAACACCGGGCTGACCGCCTGGCAAAGAAGCTGCAGGCCTATGGCTACAAGGCGGGAACGATACACGGCAACGTGGCACAGAACAAGAGGGAAAAGGTCATCAAAGAGTTCAAGGACGGCTCCATCCGCATACTGGTAGCGACGGACGTGGCGGCCAGGGGGCTGGACATCGATGCCGTGGACCTCGTCCTCAATTACGATGTTCCGAACGAGACGGACACCTATGTCCACCGCATCGGCCGCACCGGCAGGGCGGGAGCGGAAGGCACCGCGATCTCGTTCTTCATGGAAGAGGAGCGGAAGATGATCCGGGACATAGAGGTCAGGACCGGCAAGCCCATACATCCGCTGGAGATCACCATCGTTCATAGGCCAGAGCCTGAGCCGAGGCCGCATGCCGCGGCTCACATCGTACCGCGAGACTCCCGGCGATCATCATCGAGGGCCGGCAACGGCAAGGCGAACGGGAGGAACTTGGTGGAGATCAACTTCGGGATGATCGACAAGCTCACCAAGGGTGAGATCGCCAACATGGTGAAGCGCGGGGCCAATCTCAACCCCAGGGAGGTCGGGCTGATCACCATGGGAGAGAGGCGCACCCGGATCGAGATAGTCGGCAAGGATGCGAAGAAGGTCTCCGCCGATCTATCCGCCAGCACCTACCGCGGCAGGCCGGTAGAGGCGCGACTGGTGTAGGCGCTCCATCAAGAGCGCACCGCCACAGGCATGCATCCATCAGCCACGCTGACCACGCTGGCGTGCTGAGGGATGATCCCATACCGATCCATGGCATCCACTCGACCTCGCTGGATGCATGGCGGCCGTTCAGGACGGTCATATCGCCGCACACGACCGGCCGAGATCGTCATGCCACATGCCCGTATCGAGAAGATCGATCATCTGGGTATGTAAAAAAAGTGGGCCCGACCGGATTTGAACCGGCGACCATCGGGTGCCTCAGGACCAAGGAGGTCCATATGAGCCTGACGCTCCACCAGACTAAGCTACGGGCCCTTGCTGTGAAGTGAGGTTAATCGAGGGATTCAATATAAACCCTTTCTTTTCTGCGCTCACCGTCGTCAGCTCCATGATGTCCCGGCCGGGTGGCGCTCCTCGGACAAGGATAAGTATTCCCGCCTCCTAGCGAGTTACGAGGCATATCATGAGCGAAACGGTCAGGAGAGCGGCCTTCGGGGCGGGATGCTTCTGGGGAGTGCAAGCATCGTTCGATCGCATCAAGGGAGTCGTTTCAACTCAGGTCGGGTACATGGGCGGCCGCACCGAGTCGCCCACCTACGAGCAGGTGTGCACCAACCGAACCGGCCACGCCGAGACCGTGGAGGTGCAGTACGATCCGGAGCAGGTGAGCTACGAGCAGCTGCTGGAGGCGTTCTGGAACATGCACGACCCCACCACGCCGAACCGGCAGGGGCCGGATGTCGGAGCGCAGTACCGCTCCGTCGTGTTCTATTACGATGAGGGGCAGAGACAAGCGGCCGAGGCGATGAAGGAGAGGCTTTCCAGGAGCGGACGCTTCTCCAGGCCGATCGTCACCGAGATCGTCCCCGCGGAGACGTTCTGGCGCGCCGAGGAGTATCACCAGAAGTACCACGAGAAGCACGGCGGGGCCTGCCGCATCTGAGCCGCCGAGGCCACATGGGCGTCAGAGCTTGCATCAGCCGATTCAGAGGGACGAAGCGTTCGACCGCGCTAACAAATACCGTCCCTCCCATTTCCATAGCATGCGCTCCTCTCCCGATCTAGGCACGCTCTGTGAAATGGCACGCTCCTATGGTGCTTCGGACGCAGCCGTCCTGGAGTCCAGGGATATCGTCCTGGATCCCAGGGTGAAGCTGAAATGCATGGTGCCGCAGTGCGCCAACTACGGACGGAACCTGATGTGCCCGCCCAACGTCATGGGCATGGACGATTTCTCCGAGGTGCTGGAAAGATACACGCGTTCCATCCTCGTGCAGTACCCCATCCCGATGGACACCGAGTTCATGAGCAAGTTCTCGGGCAGCTCGATCGAGGACATCTACGAGACCGGAGAGTACGAGGAGCGCATGACCAAGAGCGAGCGGCAGTTCCAGGACCTGCTGGGCAAGCTGGAGTCGGACGCCCTGAACATGGGGTGCCGGTTCGCCGCCGCGTTCACCGGCGGTCCGTGCCGTCTGTGCGACGAGTGCGTCGGCCAGGGTTCCGGGGAACGATGCCGCCACCCCTTCCGCTCGCGTCCGTCCATGGAGGCCATGGGCATCGATGTGTACCTCACGGCGCGCAACGCCGGCCTGCCGTTCGAGATACCGGCGAAGGACCGCCCGGTGTGGAACGGCCTTCTCCTGGTGGACTGAGGGTTTGTCATGAATGACTCGTACGCGGAACTTGCGCCGGAGCGGAGGATCACGCTGAACGACGGGAACGAGATGCCCGTGATCGGCCTGGGGACATGGGGCCTGGACGGTGAAGCATGTTACCACACCGTCCTCGAAGCGCTCAGGATCGGCTATCGCCTTATCGACACGGCCTCTATGTACGGCAACGAGGGGGAGATCGGACGGGCGGTGCGAGACAGTGGGCTGGGCCGCAGCGAGGTGTTCATCACCACCAAGGTAGCGACCTCCGAGCAGGGCCACGAGGGAACGCTGGCCGCCTGCCAGGCCAGCCTTGAGCGGCTGCAGGTCAGCCAGATCGACCTGTACCTCATCCACTGGCCCACGGTCGGGAAGGACCGGGACACCTGGAGGGCCATGGAGGAACTGAGGTCCTCGGGGCTGGTCCGCTCCATCGGCGTCAGCAACTTCGCCATACCGCGGCTGGAGGAGATCATGCGGCCCGGCGCGGCGGTGCCGGCTGTCAACCAAATCGAGATGAGCCCGTTCGCTTACGATAGGGATGTCGTAAGATACTGCTCCGAGAAAGGGATCCGCATGGAGGCCTATAGCCCTCTCACCAGGGGCGCCTGCCTGCAGGAGAAGGAGCTCCTGCAGATCGCCAGCGCGTATGAGAGAAGCCCGGCGCAGGTGCTGCTTCGCTGGGCATTGCAGAAGGGCTTCACGGTCATACCAAAAGCGTCCTCTACTGATCACCTTAGGGAGAACCTCAGCGTCTTCGACTTCGAGCTGTACTTCGGCGACATGGCCAAGCTGGACGCCCTGAACACGACGGGCGGCATGATCGACGGATGAAACGGCGATACGGACGAAGCGCATCGTGCGAGAATGAGGAAGAGAAAAGAGATGGCGCCGTCGAACGGGCTCGAACCGTTGACCTTGTGATGACCGTTCCCGGTTAAGGGATTAACAGTCACACGCTCTACCGACTGAGCTACGACGGCTTGGCGTAATCGACCACAATAATCCACGCATATTAATCATTTGCGTTTCCTCTCCACCGACGGCGCGCCGTTGGCCCCGCCGTTTGAGGGGTGACAGCGCCTAGTCCAGCTCCTTCTTGAGCTCCTTTACCGTCCTCTCCATGTTGTCGAGGACGGTCTTGAGGTGCTCCATGAACGTCCTGAGCTCCTCGGTCGTCACCGCTCCGTCGGGAGACGGCTGTATGAGCCCCTCCTGCTCCAGTATGCGCATGGAATAGCGCACCTTGTGCTGAGGATGGTCCAGCAGTTCAGAGAGGCGGATGATGCCGATGGGTTCGTTCTCCCTGATGGCCTTCAGCATCTGGACATGACGCTGGAGAAGTTCCACCTCGCTCTCGATCTTCCGGGTCAGGACGCTGTTTCCCTTCATTCATCCCCTCTCGCTGCCGCCTCGATGGCGGTGGGGCATATAAATCAATATTCTTGTTGCCAGAGGTGAGGATGCTCTACATTACCTGTTCGGGAACGGGTTGAAATACAGAGCGTTCAGAATGGGTCATCATGCAGAAGGCGGCGGTATGCACCAACTGCGGCAGGAGAACGATGGCCGGGGAAGGAGGCCATGGCCTTCCGAAGAACTATCGCACGTGCTCTCGATGCACTGGCACGGTATGCTCCGACTGCGTTGACTGGACGGCCGGCTCCGGCGGCGAGGTGGTCTGCTCGCAGTGCTCTGGAAGGACCGCTCCGCGGCAGGGGAAGTGCGACTGAGCGGTGCGTCACGGGCCGCCGCAGCATCAAAGCAGGATCTCGAAATAGTCGTAGCTGGTCACTGGCCGGAAGCCCGATGACAGGTACAGGTCCAGGGCCCTTCGGTTCTGCGTCTCCACCTCGATCTTTATCGTGTCGACGCCCTCGTCCCGAAGAAGGTACGTCATCGCGCTCAGGATCTGCCGGCCGTATCCCTTGCCTCTCTCCAGAGGCAACACGGCGAAGCCGGACAAGTACGCTTCCCCGTCCACTATGTCAACGTCCATCATTCCGACCGCCCTGCCGTCTAGGCGGCCTACGAACCGGCGGGCCGTAGGCTTCTCGATGATCTCGCCGAAGCTCTGCAGCATGATGCCCTCGATCTCGGCAATACTACCGAGAGGCAGCTCGTCGATGACGATCTCGCTGCTGGCAGGCCGGAGCGACGACGGCTCCGAACGAAGTAGGTGCTCGGTGAAGGCGAGACGCCCGGATCCTCGGACGAACGCCTGCCCGCTCTCAGAGCCGACCTCGGAGACGAGCAGCATACGGGAGAAGCCCCGGTCTCGCGAGACGTCCATGACTCGCGCCAGCATGTTGGACGCAATGCCCTGTCGGCGATGCAGGGGGTGGACCATGCACATCACCTCTACCTCTTCGGGGCAGTAATGGCTCAGCCCCGCGTAGCCGACCAGGACGCCGTCCCGTAGCCACAAGAAATGGTCGTCGCCGTCGCCCGGACGGGACATGGTGTGGTAGTTCAGCTGCAACCGGTCCCCTTCCGGGCACTCCTTCTGCAGCCTCCTGACCTCATCAATCTCAGAACTGTCAAGAAAGCTCCTGCTGATGACGGAGTCGGACATGATGACCTCGGGCGCGCGGCTACACCATGAACCATGCCTTAACGTTGGGCTGGAACAGGTACACCATGATCAGCACGGGGATGATGATGACGAACCCCAGCGTCAGGAAGTCGAGCAGCCCTCCGCTGAGGAGGGTCGAAATGACGCTAAGCCCTATGCTGAGGAACCCGTAGATCACGGCGAGGTACCACGACCAGCCCTTGCCGTTGAGGAAGCCGTACGCCACGGCGAGTGCTAGCACGCCCATGATCAGCGAGACGGTCGCCATGGTGCCCAGGATGACGGACAGCTGGGTCATGAACCACTCCGGCACGCCGGAGTCTGCCAACGCCTCCAGGAACGCCGCGTCGCCCGCCAGGGACATGGATAGGAACAGGGCCGCCGCGGCCAGCAGGAGCAGCGCCCCTATCGCTATGTTGAGGATGGCGAGCAAGGTCACCCCGGTCGGCCTCTGCCGGTAGGGCAGCGGCGCCGGGTAAGGCTGAGGAGAGTAATTGTCGTTCAACGGCCCGGGAACGACATCTGTGTATTTTATCTCACGCTCGCGCGCGTTCGAGCGTAGAATGCCCTCACCTGCGGCTGGTAGAGGTACCATAGGATGAGGATGCCGATGAGCAGCCCTACCAGGGACAGGGGGTTGAGGGTCAACGAGCCGATCACGTCCGGTACCAGTCCCAAGATGGTCAGTATGATTGCGAGCGACCTGGCCCACCTCCGACCGGCCCACAGTCCCCAGGCGATGATCAGATGGACCGCCCCTGTGGCCACAAGGACCACGCCCACCGCTGCCCCTATGGCGGCGCCGAGCGAGCCCAGCAGGGACAGCAGGCTGAACGCCAGCACCCCGCTCAGGATGGAGAGCAGGGCCTGCAGCACGTACAGCGCGGTGAGGATTGAGACCCCGCGCGGCCTAACATCCTCCTTTCGCATCGCCGCGGAGCCGGCGGTCATGATGCAGATCAGTGAATCGATGGGTGTTAAGCATTATGGGCGCGGGGCAAAGACAAGACAGGATGGCTATGCTGGCGGAGAACGCTCAAGGCCGTGCCAGAATGAATGCCGAGCATCGCTTATGGAAGAGAAACGCGAAGGGGTTTCAGGCATAGTAGGCCTTCACATGGGGCTGGAACAGATACCACAGGATGACGATGTTGATCAGCAGCCCGATGATCGAGATAGGCTCCAGGCCGATGGCGCCAAGTATGGTGACTATCAGTCCAAGAACGGCCAGGATAATAGCGATCATCCTGGCCCACCCCTGGCCGGTCCATAGGCCCCAGGTAACAAATAGCCCGATCAGGCCGAGCAGTACCAGGAAGCCGCCGACTATGATGCCGATCCCTAAGACGACGGGTCCGAATAAAGCGCTTATCCCCAGAGCACCGATGCCTGCGACGATGAAGAGCAGCGACTCCAAGGCGAACAGGATCGACAGGATGGTAACACCGGTCGGTCTGACCTTTGTTTGGTATGCAGGCGTGTAAGCGGTCATTGCACACCTCCGATCTCTCTTCCGTCAATGGAAAGGATTGGAAAAAGTTTCAGGCCTTTCCGAACCATGCCTTTACGCCCGGCCTCATCAGGTATATCAGGATTATCACTGAGATGATAAGGCTGATCACCGCGCTTACCACTCCGGTAGCAGCGAGTCCCGAGATGACCAGGTTCACAACACCGAATATGATTGACAGCACCAGCAGGACGATGCTCAGCGTCCACGACCATCCTCTTCCCTTCAGATAACCGTAGGCGAGCAGGAACGCTATGATGGCCAGTATCAGGAACACCACGCCCATGATGGCGAAGATGAAGGGCACCGCCTCGATGAGCCACTGCGGTATCTGTTGACCAACCTGGTCAATTATCTCCTGGACATTTATAAAGGCGGTCACCAGGAACGATCCGATGGCCGCCAGCAGCGAGAGGATGCCACCAATTATCATCAGGATGGCCAGGAGCGTGACCCCAAAGGGCCGCTGGCGCGGTTGTGGATACACATATGGGGGCGGAGGAGGAGTAGGGGGAGGCACGTATGCGGGCTCCTCCACGGGCCGGTCGACGGGGGGCGGTGTATCGCTCGTCATGAGTGAAAATCTTAGAGCTAGCATTATTTAACATGATTCTTTGCCGCCGGTCCGGCAGGAGATAAATATCCAGAGTTGGATTGTGCCCCATGGCCTCCATAACGGTCAGGGAGCTGAGCAGGTCGTTCGGCGCTACGGCAGCCCTTGATCGCATCAGCTTTGATGTGGCGGAGGGCACCTTCTTCGGCTGCTTCGGCCCCAATGGGGCCGGCAAGAGCACGCTGCTGAGAGTGTTGACGGGACAGCTTCCGCCCACGGCCGGGGAGGTCCTCGTTTCCGGGATCGACGTCCAGGGCAATGGCATCGCGGTGCGCGAGAGGGTGGGCATCGTGCCCGAGGCGGAGTCGCCGCCTTCCTACCTAACTGCGTATGAGTACCTGGCCTTTGTTGGTCGGGTAAGAAAGGTGGACGATGTCGAGGGTCGGATCGAGCGCTGGATCGACTTCTTCGATCTGGGAGCGTCGCAGGATGTGCTGTGCAAGGACCTGTCCAAGGGAACGAGGCAGAAGGTGATGCTATCCTCGGCGTTCATGCATGACCCCCCGCTCCTGTTCCTCGACGAGCCGTTCGTGAACCTCGATCCCATCTATCAGCACAAGCTGCGGGAATACCTCCTCCACCTCCGCGAGGAGGGCCGCACCATATTCTTATGCTCGCACATACTCGAAGCGGCCCAGAAGCTATGCCAGGAGATGATCATTCTCAACCGGGGAAGGATCGTGGCCTCCGGTAGCGTTCCCCAGCTGACCGCCGAGGAGGACCTCGAGACCCTGTTCCTCCGGCTGGTGGAGGAAGATGTTCATCCTTAGGGCCATGCTGCGGGAGGAGTACCGCATGCACTCCTCCCGCACCTCGTCCCGCATGATGTTCGCCCTTCCGGCCTTCGCGTTCACCATCGCCCTGGTCACGTCCCTGGCGCTGGGCAATATCATGGGGGCCATGAGCCTGGAGGAACTTCTCTTCAACGTGAACGCCGGGGTGTTCCTGTACGGTGTCAGCGTGGGCGCGCTAGGCTTCATAGGAAGGACGCTGGTGGAGCGGCGGCAGGGGCAGCTGAACTCCATCATAGCGATGCCCTCGCTGCTTCCGATGTCATACCGCTCCACCTTCCTCTGCTTCTTCGCCAGCGATGCCATCTTCTACTTCGCTCTGCTGATCGTTCCGGCCCTGCTCGGCATCCTGGCATCCCTCCCGTTCACTCACTTCTCAATCGTCTCGGTGCTGTCGGCGTCCCTCTCCCTGGCGCTGTCGTTCCTGTACGGGATGTCGCTCAGTTTCGCCGTCTCGGTGGCGGGCACCCGCTCCCGCGGCGCTTTCGCCATCATCGCCGCGGCGATCATCGCGCTGCTGCTCGGCCACGGCGCCCTTCACTTCTACGGCATCGAATGGCTGCTGCCGACCATGGGCTATCAGTTCAGCGCTCCTCCCCTGGGCGCCGATGCGCCCCTGGCGGCGCTATTCCTCGCGGCGACGATCATGGCGACCCTTCTGCTGTACGCGGTGGCCATCATCATGGTGCCCGAAAGTTTTCAGGGCCGGGAAGCTCGTCACGGCCGACTGTATCCCCGATACTTTGCTCGGTTCGCGTCCTTCGGATCCTTCCAGCCGTACCTGGCGAAGGAGATGGTGGACCTCCGCCGGAGCGGGGCGGTAGGCAGGATGGTCCTCTCGTTCGTCATCCCTCTCACCATGCTCAGCTTCACCAGCTGGTATGTGAACAATGGCCTGGAGGTGCCGGTGGGATTCAACATCGTGTTCTACGCGGCCATGGTGGGCTTCTTCAGCGTGGTGCTGTACACCTCCCTGACCGAGGTGGACGCGCACGACTTCTACGGCACACTTCCGGTCGCCGTTCCCAGGGTGATCCGCACCAAGCTGATCATGTTCCTCATGCTCACCATGGGCATATCCACAGCGTTCGTGCTGGGAATCGCTGCCCTCAACGGCGAGGCCGGGATGCTGTGGCTCGCACTCCCGGTGCTATATGTGGTGTCAGTGTACATGGTCGTCGCCACCGCCTACCTTACCGGCCTACGTCCCAACTCCTCGCTGTTCGATCCGGCGGTGCTTAGCAAGTTCATCGTCATCTCCATCCTCCCCAGCCTTGGCCTGACCCTGATGTCGTTCTCGGTGGGCCGCACGGAGCTCGCCGCCGTCGCCATCGCCGGGGTGCTGGTGCTGCTGCTTGCCGCGGCCATGCTGCTCTACCGCCGCATCGATGCCAAGTGGTCGGGCAGAGGGTTTAATTGAGCGTCCCCTCATTCTTGAACATGGGCCGCGAGTCCAGGCTCCGGAGGGTCGTCCACCTCTCTGCACCGCTGTACCTGGTCTACTACGCCCTCCCTTCACCGCTGTGGGCTGATGGCCCGACCCGGGAGGTCGGTCTGTTGATCGTGCTGGCGGCGGTGCTGGTGGTGGAGGCGCTCCGCCTGCTCCTCGGCTTCCACATACCTGGCCTTCGCGGTTATGAGGACAAGCGCATCTCCGCAGGAGCATGGGCGGCCATCGGCCTGGCGTTTGCCATGCTATTATTCCCCCTGCCCCTGGTGGCCCCGGCAGTGGCGGGGATGGCCTACATCGATCCGTTGATATCCATGCTGCGCCGGACGTCGTGGTACCCGTGGGTGCCGCTGCTGGCCAACTTCCTGCTGGTCCTGGCGATATTGCTCATCTTCTACCCGCCCTCGCTCCGGGTGGCGGCCGCCGCGGCCGCGGCATCCGTCCTGGCGGTGGGCGTCGAGGCGCTTCGCTGCAGACGCGTCGACGATGACTTCCTCATGGTGGTGGTACCGCTCCTGGGGATGGCGGCGGTCATGCTGCTGTGATCAAAAAAGATGATCTGGGTCGAACCGTCGTGGCTTACGCTAAAGATAAACGGTCGATGCGTAGAAGAAGGAGCGATCACTCTATCTTCTTATCGCCCTTGTTCCACCAGGTGACGGTGCCGAAGAATCCGTTCTCGGGGAGCCGCCCAACCTTGGTCTCGAACGGCTGGTATGGACCGAAACACTTCTGCAGGGCTTCCTCCTCGGTGTCGTAGACCTTACCGTCGTAGGCGCACTGATAGACTGTCTTGTTCTTCTTCCTACCAACGATAGATTGCCACAGGCCCATGGGCCCTGTATTCGGAAGGGCATTAATAAGGATTGAGGTCGTAATCTCTATATCCGCTCATGGCTGAACTGTGGAGGGCGGTAGTCCTTTATATTCTACCAATCCAATTAGGTGGGCTATGAATAGAATCAAGGTCATCAACGAGCCATCGGAACTTGTACCGATGTTGCGTGCCGTTGATACCGCCATCAAGAGGGAGGTCCTCAAGGAGGTGACGCTCGAATGGCGCACCTCCAAGGATGTAGAGGCAAAGTTCGGTCCGGAAGGTGCCGAAGCCCTGAAATTCTTCGAAAAGATGAAGTTGGTAGAGACCCGCTGGCAGAGCACCAGCGGTTCGTTCCCGGAGAAGGCCTATCACACATATTACACCTCTTTTCACATCAACGCTTCCTGGCCGGTCTATGAGATCTCCGACGTCCTCGCGGCTGCCATGATGGCAGAGGAGGAGTTCGATGGACTGGAGAAGAAGATCTACGAGGAGGTGGGCCGCGACGGCCGCTTCGCCGGGGACATCGCCGAGAAGCTGGGCATCACCTCGACGATGCTGCGCAGCCTGGTCAAGCGCTCGGTCCGTCTGGACTATCGCGGTCATCGCATCGAGAGGCTCAAGGAGTAATCTCCCCTCATGCCAGACATATACATCCTGAGGCTGGGCCATCGGCCGGAGAGGGACAAGAGGGTGACCACCCACGTAGCCCTCACTGCCAGAGCGTTCGGTGCCAAGGGCATCTACGTCTCGACCAAGGACGAGGAGCTTGAGAGGAGCGTGCGCTCGGTGGTGAAGCGCTTCGGAGGCGATTTCGAGATCACCACTGGGGTGAAGTGGAAGCCGATGCTCAAGGACTTCGAGGGCACATCGGTCCACCTGACCATGTACGGCACCCATGTCGATGATGCCATGCCCCGCGTCAAAGGAGCGGTGACGGAGAAGATGCTCATCGTGGTAGGGGCAGAGAAGGTCCCGCCGGACGTCTACCAGTGGGCGACGTTCAATGTCGGGGTGGGCAATCAGCCACATTCCGAGGTCGCCGCGCTGGCAGTGTTCCTGGACCGCTTCTTCCAGGGCGAAGGCCTCCGCCGGGACATGAAAGGACATATGACGGTCCTGCCCTGCGAGCGGGGGAAGAAGGTTGTCAACGATTCCGAGCGAGAGTGAGTGCCTTCGCATCCTGGCCGATGAAGGTGTCCACCCCAGGGTCATCGGTCATGTATGCGTAGTCATGAGGGTGGCCGAGGCTATCGCTCTAAGGTGCGGCGCCAGCCTTGCACTGGTCCGCGCCGGCGCCCTGCTGCATGACCTCGGTCGCGGTCGGACCCATGGTATCCGGCACGGCGTCGAGGGGGCGAGGCGGGCGAGGGAGCTCGGCCTGCCGGAGGAGCTCGTGCTGATAATACAGAAGCACGTGGGCGCTGGCATCGATCCCGAGAACGCCAAGGGGCTGGGGCTTCCACCTCTCGATTATATGCCATCGACACTGGAGGAGAGGATCGTCTGCCACGCCGACAATCTTGTCGATGACGGCGCCGTGATAGGCTCTCAGGAAGCGTACCAGGACTTTGTCGGAAAGGGGCTGGAGCGCCAGGGGCAGAGGATGCTGGAGATGCATCATGAACTGTCCGAGGCGTGCGGCGTCGATATCGACGAGATGATGCCAAGCATCGACCTGAAGGGCCATAGCCCGTGCTCTGAACTGATCTGAAAATCATTGGACGTTCAGTCCTTCGGGGCGGTAAGCCTCTTGAACGTCCCTTTGAGGTACTCATCCCGCAGGTGATGATAGTCCCGCGCGTTCTGCAATGCCCTCTCTCCCAATGTGGCATCGTCGCTCTTGACCACCTTGGCCGGGATCCCTACCACTAGGGAGCGGGGCGGGATGTTCATCTTCCCGGTCACCACCGCGCCGGCGCCGATGATGCACTCCTCTCCGATGACCGCACCTTCCACGATGGTGCAGTTCATCCCGATGAGGCAGCGGTCGCCGATGTCGGCCCCGTTGATGATGGCCCCATGACCTATCGTCACGTCCTTCCCGATTCGGGTGGGATGCTCGCTGTTGACGTGGATGACGGCATGGTCCTGGACGTTGCTGCCCTCGCCAACTATGATATCGTTCTCATCGCCCCGCAGCACTGCACAGGGCCACACGCTGGCCCCGTCCTTCAAGGTAACGCGCCCTATAACTACCGCTGCTGGATCGATGTAGACGCCCTTTCCGATCATTCGTTCACCGATAATGATCTCAGATCTTTACCGGCTTCTTGGTGGTGACGCGCTTGGGGAAGTACTTCAGAAGGATGACGTCACCTACGGCGCCGATCCAGCGGAACGGGACGTTGACCGCCTTGGACTCCTCCACCAGTAGGGGGTTGGTCTCGCCGACGAACAGCCCGTCCACGCGCTTGTTGTCCAGGTCGATGACGAGGTTGTTGACGTTTCCCAAGAATATGCCGTTGGGCGTGTAGACCTGCAATCCAATCAGTTCGGAGGCTTCCTCTAGCATGAGTTCATCCCGGTCCTGGTATCGGCTTTTATGTCTTAAACATTATTGTGAGAAACCAGCGAGCAATGCGTCCCCTTCGCCGAAAGGCCCGGCATCGAGCGGCCGGCCGGCGAGGGGCACGGCGAAGGCCGCACCCATTGGCGACAATCTATTTATCCGGGAATGGATAATACGGTTTTGCAAACGTTATGCACAACCGAGAGGATGATCATATGGATGAGCTTGAGCAGATCAGAGAGAGGAAGAGGCAGGAGCTCGCCGGCGAGAGCGGCGCAGACTGGCCATCGGAGCCGGTGAACGTGAACGATGGCAACATCGTCGATTTCGTCAAGCGCTACGACGTCGTGCTGGTGGACTGCTGGGCGCCATGGTGCGGACCCTGCCGGATGATGTCCCCGGTCATCGACGGCCTTGCCAAGGACATGCGGGGCAAGGTGGCCTTCGCCAAGCTCAACACCGATGAGAACCAGAAGACCGCCATGCGGTACACCATCGAAGCCATCCCCACCCTCTTGGTGTTCAAGGACGGGGAGCTGGCGGATCGGTGGGTGGGAGCGCGTCCCAAGGAAGACCTGGCCCGCCGACTGCAGGCCATGCTCTGAACGCAACGTCGGCATGCGTTGACATCAAACCTCTTCCCTTATTCTTGCCAGGCCGGCGACGTTGTCCCCCCAAGGCCCCGACGCTCCCGAAGGTACAAATTGCTGGAACATCATCCATTAGTGATACCATGGATGCGGACGTTGCGATCATAGGCCTGGGGCCAGCCGGACTACAGGCGGCCATTCATGCCGCGAGGAAGAAGGTCAAGGTAGTGGCATTGGGCAAGAGCGAGAGCTCAGCGCTGAACAAGGCGGAGGTGGTGAACTTCTTCGGCATCCTCTCGATGGCCGGTCCAGAGCTCCTTCGCATCGGCCGAGAGCAGGCCAAGAACTTCGGAGCGACGATCGTGGAGGAGGACGTGATGAAGGTCGTCAAGGACGGCGACGAGTTCAAGATAATCACCGAGACCGACCTCGAGATCAGGGCCAAGGCGGTGGTCCTGGCCATGGGGGCCAGCCGGGCCAAGCTGAACGTACCCGGGGAGGCCAGCCTCGTAGGCAGGGGGGTAAGCTACTGCGCCTCCTGTGATGCCGGCTTCTTCCGCGGCCGAACCGTGGCCGTCATCGGCGAGGAGTCGGAGGCGGCGGAGTCCGCCATTCTTCTGACCGAATATGCCGCCAAGGTCATCTGGGTGCACCGTGAGCTCAAGGTCTCACCCAACATGCTGCAGAAGGCTGCCGCGGCCAAGGTGGAGATGGTGCCTGGAGATCCCACGAAGATCGAGGGAGAGGCGTCCGTCACCGGACTCGAGCTGAAGGACGGCCGCCGGTTGGACGTTCAAGGAGTGTTCATCACCCTGGGGGCCAAGGGCTCCATGGAGCTGGCCCTGGAGCTCGGCCTCCTCCCCGACCCGTCCGGCAGGATAAGGGTGGACGAGAACTGCCGCACCGATATGGAGATGGTGTACGCATGCGGCGATGTCACTGGCAGCCCGTGGCAGCTGGCCCGAGCGGTCGGTCAGGGAGCGATCGCCGGCGACAACGCCGCCAGGGCGGTGCGCCAGGAGAAGAGCTGATGGCGCTGGAGAACAAGCTGGTGGCCGGCATCCTCCGTGATGAGGGCGGCTTCCGCGACGCGTTCCGCGAGGTGCTGGATGAGGACCTCAAGATGAGCGTGCACGAGTTCTGCACCTCAACAGGGCTGTCGCCCAGCACCATCTACAAGATCATGCAGGACCGGCGGGAGCCGAACCTGCGCACCGTCCGCGAGATCATAAGAGCGGTGAGGAACCTGGAGAACCGCCCCGGCGGCAACTTCATCGCGGTGGTCGGTCACCGCGTCGTCCTCAACAAGATGGAGGAGCGCATCGTCCGGGTGCACGGCCGTGACGTCCGGATCAAGGAATATCCTGCGGCGAGCATCGAGGACGCCATCGTGGCCGCGGTGAACGCGGAGAGGGACGGCGCCATCGCCCTGGTGTGCGCGCCTATCGCCGCGCCTACGGTCGAGAAGATCCTGACCATCCCGGTCTCTATCGTCATCCCTCAGGACAGCGTGGTGAGAGCCATCGCCAATGCCGCGGCGAAGACCGCCTAGACGACGGTCTTCTGCACTTCCAGCTCGTCCAGGATGTCCTTGCGCAGGGCGATGAACTCGCTGGACGCGCGGTTCCGGGGCCTTGGCAACTCGAGCTCCCATAGGTCCTTGATGGAGCCGGGACGGCCGGTCATGACCACGATGCGGTCGGCCAGGAACACCGCCTCGTCGACGGAGTGCGTCACGAAGAGGACCGTCTTCCTGGTCTCTTTCCAGATGCGAAGAAGTTCAAACTGCATCTGATTTCTGGTCTGTGCGTCCAGTGCGCCGAACGGCTCGTCCATCAGCAGCACCGCGGGATCGTTGGCCAGCGCTCTGGCGATCCCCACGCGCTGCTTCATGCCGCCGGACAGCTCGTTGGGGTGGGATTGCTCGAACCCCTTAAGGCCGACCAGCTCTACGTACTTCTGAGCGGTCTCGGCCCTCTTCTCTGGTGGTATGCCTCGGACCTCCAGGCCGAACTCGATGTTCCTCTTGACATTGCGCCAAGGGAACAGGCCGAAGTCCTGGAACACCATGCCGCGGTCGGAGCCGGGTTCGGTAATGCCCTTCCCGTTGAGCTCGATAGCGCCTTTCGAGATGCTTTCCAGTCCGGCCACCATGCGAAGGAGGGTGGTCTTCCCGCAGCCGGAAGGGCCGAGCAGGCACACGAACTCGCCCTCCTCGACGTCCAGGGTGAAGTTCTGGATGGCTACGAGTTCCTCCTTATCCTTGGGAAACACCTTTCCCACGTTCTTGAAGGATAATATGCTCATTTCATCCCCATCCTTTCTGCGACCTTGTTCTCCAGAAGGCGGCTGAGCGAGGTGGTCAGTATGCCCAGGATCGCCACGGCGATGATGCCGACGAACATGTAATCATACATCCCGTTGGTGTAGGTTGATAGGATGAGCGCGCCCACTCCTCCTCCGGGAGCAGCGATCCATTCCGCTGCCACGATGACCATCCATCCTACGCCCAGGCCTATTGATATCCCGGTCATGAGATATGGGATGGTGAACGGCAGGATGACCTTGCCGAACATCTGCAGTCTGGACGCCCCCAGCGTCCTTGCTGCGTCCAGCAGGATGGGGTCCACGCTTCTCACGCCGAACATGACATTGTACAGCACAGGGAAGAAGACGCCGTAGAATACGGTGACGATAGGTCCGTACAACACGCCGAACGCGGCGAAGAAGAAGCCGGCCAGCGCCAAAGGCGGAATGGGCCGGAGGATCTCGCTGGCCGGCATGCCCAGATACCGGGCGTATTTGGAGCCTCCCATAAGCAATCCCAGAGGGACGGCCAATACTATGGCCAGGGCGAAACCCCAGACGAAACGGTTCAGGCTGGCTATGATGTGGTTCAGAAGCGGGTTATGCGTCAAAGGATCTCCCGAGAGCGACACGAGGAACGCCTCGAAGACCACGTCGGGAGCCGGCAGATAACTGAGCTTCATGCTCTCGAGATATATCGACAGCCCCCACCAAATGAGAAGGAACGACACCAATGATATGGCGGTCAATACTATCTTCGTGCCTTCGCGCCTCAAAATCTCGCGCCATGACCAACTTGTCGTCCCCATCATCTGGACCCGCCTTCATGAGAGAGATGTTCGAATAAAAAGCTATGGAGCATGCGTCCGATCCACGGACCTCTGGAACGTCCATTTATATGAGGCCGGGCGCTCGTTCTAGGGCGGTGAAAAGGAAATGGAAAGGGTTTGATGATCATCCCATCCGGACCGTCAGGCCGTTCTGCTCCGCCACCGAGCGGAGCAGCAGGTACTGGATGGACGATTCGCCGGGGCTGGCGATGAACTTCCCGCCCAGGTCGGCGATGTTGTCGATGCCTGCCCTCACGACGATGGCCGATCCCTCAGTATTGGCCAGGGCCACTATCTCGGTCGGTATGCCGTTCTGAAGATGCCTCATGATTGCTGGGGGGCTTCCCAGATAGCCAACGTCGATCTGGTCGAGGTTGAAGGCATCCATGACGTTCCCGCCGGCAGCATATCCGCCTGGCTGAGGCGAGGTGGTCTGAATGCCGTAGGTAGCAAAGATGCTCTTGCCGTCAAAGCCCGGGATCTCGGTGCTCTCAGCCACTACTCTTGCGAACTGGTGGAGGTCACCAGCCAGGAATCCCACCCTGACAGTGGTCAGCTGAGCATTGGCAGCGACCGGCTCTATGCCGGCAGCGGCCTCCATGTAGCCGGTGTTGACGTACTGCTGTACGAACTCGGAGACATTGGAATATCCATTGTCATTGAGGTTCGATTCCTTCAGCAGTCCGAGGTTCATGTATTCCTGAGTATAGTTCTGGAAATACTGTCGAGACTCGTCGCTGATGTTGTATTCCATCTGCATGTGCTTGGTCGCTTCCGCCACCACGCTCACATTACGGTTGCTGAACGCCGCGCCAATCTCCATTAGCTTGGTGTAGTTCTCGCTGTTCGGCTCCTTCAATGTCTGCTGTATCCATTCTGTTGCCACGATATGGGCCTTCACGAATCTCTGGGCGGTCTCGCTGTTGGCCGCCGCCCATTCCTTGTCGAAGGCGACTACGCAGCATGGGTGGTTCGGCCAGTAGTCACCTGACTCCAGCAGGACATGACCTGTTCCATCGAGGACGGAGTCGGACACATACGGTTCCCAGCTCACTCCGCCATCCACGGTCCCCTGCCGTATTGCAGCGGATTGGTCCTTCGGTGCTATGTTAGTATACTTTATCACCGTGGGGTCGTTGGCTGGGTTAAGGATGCCGGAGGCCAAGACCCCGGCGGCCACAACCACCACTGCCACCACGGCTACGATCGCGATCAAGTACTTGCGCTCCATGTGACACCTATAGGCTTTTGACCACTCTCTCCATATAAATGAGTTATCTCTAAATGGGCTATGGCTATCCTTTTCGTGTTAACTTTTCCAAGACCTTTCCCTTAAGTCGCCGGCATTCGAACGGTGGCGAGGCTCGCGGCCGCGGTCGGAAAAAGGGCCATTGTCCAAGCCGCGCGGATATCGGCTCTGATTGAGTGAATATAAAAAAGTATATACCTTTACAAACATCAGCTGCCGATATTAATGTTCGAGATCAACGTGGAAAGCAACACCCCATTGACCCCGCTGAGCGACGTCGACGACATCGCGCTACAGTTCCTCACCCATATAGGCTACCTGCCCAAGGGATACAACCCCAAGACCAACGTCGTGGACACCCAGGACAGCGTGCCGTACCGGCTGTTCATGGACTGCTTCATGCGGAACATCAAACGACCGTGGCAGGTGGAGGAGCTTGCCGCCTATCTCAACACCACCAAGCCCACCATCTATCGTCATCTCAACAAGCTTAAGGCCATTGACATATTGGAGGAGATGGAAGTGGAGCGCGACGGCAGTATGAAGCGCGGGTACCGCATCCGCTACGGCGATCTTCGCAAGGCGTGGTCCTTCACCGAGGCCAACGTCGAGATGGCCATGCAGAACTACCGCCAGACCGTGGAACACTTCCAGAGACTTATCGAGGAGGCATCGGGATGAAGGGAAACGACACCGAGCAGTTCGTCATCAAGGGTTCCAAGTATCGCGTGGTCAGCAAGAACGGGGATGGCACGCCGATCATATCGACCGGGGAGTTCAGAGGCTACGCCGCATTCGCCAGCGAGATCGCCATCGCCGTGAAGCTCGACACCGCCGATGGAACGGAGGGCCGGATGCGCTTCATCCCCTACCATGCCATACTGGCCATCGACGTCATCGCCATGGCGCCGCAAAAGGCCAAGGAAGAGAGCAAGGAGAGCCAGGTCTACTACGGCTGAGCGACGTGCCGCTACAGGAATATCATCAGGAGTTGGTGCAGCGCCTGCTGGACGGCCGCATCCGGGACAAGGACGACCTCCAGCGGGCCAAGATCGAGCTGTGCCGCAAGCACTGCCTGAAAAGAGTGCCGCTCAACTCCGAAACATTGTCGCTGCTGAGCGGCGCCGGCCTGCGGGCGGCGGAGGCGATACTGCAGCGCAAGCCGGTGCGAACGCTGTCCGGCGTGGCGGTGGTGGCCGTCATGACGTCCCCGGCGCCGTGCCCGCACGGCAAGTGCATCTTCTGCCCCGGGGGCGTGGACAATGGCTCGCCGCAATCATACACCGGCAAGGAGCCGGCGGCCCGCCGCGGCGCCTCCTATGAGTTCGACCCGTATGAGCAGGTCAAGGGCCGTATAGGGCAGCTGGAGGTCATCGGCCATCACGCCGGGAAGGTCGACCTGATCATCATGGGCGGGACGTTCACCTCCCGTACGACGGATTATCAGGGGTGGTTCGTCAGGCGGTGCTTCGACGCCATGAACCGCGTCGACTCGCCCACCCTGGAGGAAGCGCAGCTGCTCAACGAAACGGCCCCGTACCGGTGCATAGGGATGACCATGGAGACGCGGCCGGACGCTCTGACCAAGGAGCAGTGCACAGCGTCCATGCGGCTCGGCATGACCAGGGTGGAGATGGGGGTGCAGGTGCTCGACGAAGACATCCTCAGGAACGTGAACCGGGGACACGGCCTCCAGGCGATCGTGGACGCGACGGCGGTAGCGAAGCGCGCCGGCCTCAAGGTGTGCTACCACATCATGCCCGGCCTGCCCGGCTCGTCGCCTGACCTCGACGTGGAGAGCTTCCGCCGCATGTTCGACGACCCTTCCTTCCGTCCGGACATGCTGAAGATCTATCCCACTCTGGTGGTAAAGGGAACGAAGCTGCACGAGATGTGGGAGTCTGGCGATTACAGTCCGTACACCACCGCCGAGGCGGTGGACGTCATCGCCAGCATGAAGGCGATCGCTCCGCCGTACGTGCGCATCCAGCGCATACAAAGGGACATTCCGGTCCCTCTGATTGAGGCCGGGGTGGACAAGGGGCATCTGCGCGAGCTGGTCAAGGAGCGGATGAAGGAGCTGGGAACGGCGTGCGGCTGCATACGCTGCCACGAGGTCGGTCTGATGGGCATTGCCAGCTACGACGCGGAGGAGGCGAGGCCCGGAGAACTGGTCTACGAGGCGTCCGGGGGACTCGAGCACTTCCTCACCGTCTCCCTCCCGGAGCGCGACGCCCTGGTCGGTTACGTTCGTCTGCGAACCGGCGACGGCCCCGTTGCCAGCATAAGGGAGCTGAAGGTGTTCGGGAAGACGGTCCCCCTCGACAGCGATGGCGAAGGGTGGCAGCACCACGGCTTCGGCCGCCAACTGGTGGCGAGGGCGGAGGAGCTAGCCAGGAAAGAAGGCTGCACCGGTATCCAAGTCACTAGCGGGGTCGGCGTTCGCCGCTACTACGCCTCGCTCGGCTACCGCCGCGACGGCGTGTACATGGCAAAGCGGTTGTGAGCATCCCGCAGTGCTAAATATACGGCGGACGGCTGGAACGTAGCATGCGATCGTGCGCCCGAGAGAAGCTGGAACGCTCGGAGGAGGATTGGAAAAGAACTCTGACTCCAGAGCAGTTCCGCATACTCCGCCAGGACGGCACCGAGCCGCCGTTCCGCAACAAGTACTGGGACAACCACGCTAAGGGCGTGTACCTGTGCGCCGGATGCAAGAGCGAGCTCTTTTCCTCGGACACCAAGTTCGAATCGGGGACGGGATGGCCGAGCTTCTACGAGCCAGCGTGCGACGGAGCCGTGGAGGTCACCGAGGACAAGCGCTTCGGCATGGTCCGCGATTCGGTGGTGTGCGCGCGCTGCGGCGGGCATCTCGGGCACGTCTTCAATGACGGCCCCCCTCCCACCGGGTTGAGGTACTGCATGAACTCCGGAGCTCTGGAGTTCAGAGAGGAGTGACAGGGGCTAGGCCCCTGAAAGGGCCGTTCAGGCGTTGGAGACGGACATCACGACGACGTCGCGGACCGCCCTCATCTCGCTGAACGGGAGCACCAGGCGTCCCTGGGCGTCCGTCTTGTAGAGGCGGGTCTCCACTTCCTGGGCGGGGACCACCAGAACGTTCTGGATGTCGCCGCTGGCGGTGTTGATTAGAAAGTTCTCGATCATTCCCAGGATCTGCCCGTCGTTGGTCATTACCGTCTTTCCCTTGAGCTCAGTTATAAATTTCCTCATCCCAGCAACCTCTTCTAAGGTGAATTCTGACTGGGGCAATAATCAGGTCCTCTGTATTTAAGATATGCGAGCCGCGTTCCCGCCCCCCCGTTATTCGAGCGTGGCAGGTAGCATCGTGAGCAACGCCGCCGTCGAGGCTTGGGGGGCGGCGCTCGCATCGCCGCCGCACATCGGAAAAGCAATGTTTATTAATCGGCTGACGGTTCGTAACCGCAAGAGTTGGCTTAGATTGATCACCAGGGAAAAATGGTCTCCTAATGGGAATGGCTGCGCGTTCTTGAACATCCTGGGTGACTATCGCTATCTCAGCGAGGGCCACTATGGAAGCCTTGAGGCGGAGATCTCCGGCGTGAGGGTCTATCCGACCATCAAGGAGGCTCTCGATGCGTACGTCGTTCCGCTGTGCATGCAGCGCGCGGAGGCGGCCGGAATACCGGTGCCGGAATACTACATAACCAACGACACCTTCGAGCCGCCATGCATCGTCTATCCAATCAATCCGTTCATGAAGAAGCACAGCGTGGTGTACAAGGCCGGCCACGTGAAGCGGATCGCCCGCTCCATGACCCGGAACTTCAAGTACGCCATGTGCGTCCAGCGGATCGACGATGACGCTGCCATACGCGAGTACAAGTGCGTGCTGGGGACTACCACCTGCGAAGAGATCTCCGGCATATCCTCCAGGGTGTGGGAGCTGTTTCACCTCCCCATCTGCAAGCTACGCATCATCGAGGACGGAAAGCTCATGCTGAGTTCGATAGAGCCGCTGCAGCTGCAGGAGCTCGGTTCGAGAGAGCTGAAGTTATTGAGGAAGGCGAACGAATGGCAAATATAGCCTGCTTTGTAGAGCGCTATACCGTTTCCAGGGCGGAGGAGCTGACCGCGCTGGCAAACTTCAAGCTGGCCGCCCACCAGCTCGGACACAACCTCGAGTTCGTGTTCCGCCGGGATATCGCTCGGATCCCGTCGTTCGATGCGCTGTTCATTCGCTCGCTGACGGATCCGCTGAACGCCGCCTACGTGGCGTCCAGGACCGCGGAGCTATACGGCATGCCCGTAATTGACGATCCCGATTCGATCATCATCTGCTGCGACAAGATCAACATGTACATGCACCTGATGAGGGCGAACGTGCCGATCCCGGAGACGCGTTTCATCAGCAAGGGTGAGATGGACCGGAAAGCGATCGAGGCATTGTTCGAAGAGCTGGGCGCTCCGCTCATCATCAAGGCGCCGCACACCTCGTTCTCGCTGCATGTGGACAAGGTGTCGACGGTGCAGGAGTTCCAGGACGCGGCCCGCCGATACTGCCGCCGCGCCGACGAGATCGTGGCGCAGAGATTCGTCCCTTCACGGTTCGACTGGAGGGTGACGACTTTGGACGGCCAGGTGCTCTTCGTGTGCAAGTACATCATGCCCGGCGATTCGTGGAAGCTGTCCCGCCAGGACAACGGCCACACCGAGTGGGCCAAGATCGAGGCGGTGGACATAGATAGCGTCGACCCCCGCCTGCTGGAGGTGGGCGTGGCGGCGTCCCGGGCGATCGGCCGCGGTCTGTATGGCGTTGACATCAAGCAGGTCGGCGACGATTACGTGGTGATCGAAGTCAACGACAACCCCAACATCGACGCCGGAGGGGAGGACGCCCGGAACCCCGAGGTGTACGGGCGCATCATGCGGTGGCTGACAGGCGAGCGCACCTTCTGACTACCGGTACACTCCCGGATCCGTCCACCGCGGCCGGGCGGGGTCGATACTGCGGCAGAAGTCCTCATACCATTTCATGACGTCCTTGGTGCATGATGCGCGAATAACCTTCAGCGCGGCGTCGAAGTGCTGCGGTTCGATGCTGTCTGCCTTAGCGTCCTCTCGGAGGGCGGTCATGGCGGCCTCGCGGCACAGCGATTCGATGTCCGCTCCCACGAAGCCGTCGGTCCTGTTCACGAGGTCGTCGAGGCTGACGCCGTGAAGCGGCATGTCGGCGGTGTTGATCCTGAATATGCTCAGGCGCGCCCCGGCGTCCGGCACCGGGACCAGGGCCAGGCGGTCGAAGCGGCCCGGCCGCAGCAGCGCGGGATCGATGATGTCCGGCCGGTTGGTGGCCGCCATTACAGTAACGCGGTCCAGCGGCTCGAAGCCGTCCATCGACGTCAGCAGCTGGTTCACGACCCGCTCCGTGACGTGGGAATCGCCCTCCCCGCCTCTCCTCGGCGCTACGGCATCGATCTCGTCCAGGAACACGATGGCTGGGGCGACCTGCTTGGCCTTCTTGAATATCTGGCGTATCGCCTTCTCCGACTCGCCGACCCACTTGCTCAAGATCTCCGGCCCTTTCACCGAGATGAAGTTGACGCCGCACTCGTTCGCCACAGCCTTGGCGATGAGCGTCTTGCCCGTTCCCGGCGGACCATACAGCAGGATCCCGCGGCCCGGCTTCACGCCCATCCGTTCGAAGCTGCCCGGATCCTCCAGCGGCAGCTCGACCATCTCCCGCAGCAGCCGCTTGACGTCCTCGAGGCCGCCCACGTCGTCCCAGCGGACGTGCGGCACCTCCACAGCGACCTCGCGCATGGCTGACGGCTCCACTTCCCGGCGGGCCTCGTTGAAGTCGCCCTGCGTCACCCTCATCGATTCCAGCACCTCGGGCGCCACCGGCCTGTCCAGATCCAAGTCGGGAACGTGGCGAGCCAGGCACTTCATGGCTGCCTCCCTGGCCAGGGCGGCGAGGTCCGCGCCGACGAATCCGTGGGTGGAACTGGCCAGCCTGTTCAGGTCGACGTCCTTCTCCAGAGGCATGCCGCGGGTGTGGATCTGCATGATCTCCAGCCTGCCTCCCCTAGTCGGCACGCCGATCTCGATCTCGCGGTCGAAGCGACCCGGACGACGAAGGGCCGGATCGATGGCGTCCTCGCGGTTGGTCGCGCCGATGACGATGACCTGGCCACGGCCGCCGAGGCCGTCCATCAGGGTGAGCAGCTGCGCGACCACGCGGCGTTCCGTCTCTCCCGTCACGTCCTCGCGCTTGGGCGCGATGGAGTCGATCTCGTCGATGAAGACTATGGACGGCGCTTCCTTCTCTGCCTCCTCGAACTTCTCCCGCAGCTTCTCCTCGCTCTGCCCGTAGTACTTGGACATGATCTCTGGACCGTTGATGCTGTAGAAGTTCGCCCCCGACTCGTTCGCCACGGCCTTGGCGATGAGCGTCTTGCCCGTTCCCGGCGGACCGTACAGCAGCACGCCCCGGGGGGGAACGATGCCGAGGCGTTCGAACAGCTCGGGATGCTTGAGCGGCAGTTCGATGATCTCGCGCACGCGCTTCAGCTCGTCCCCGAGGCCTCCGACGTCGTCGTAGGTGACCGACGTCGAAGCGACCTCCTCCGCCTCCACCGGTTCGGTCTTTACGACCAGCTCGCTGTGGCTGCCGACGACCACCACCCCGGACGGCTGGGTGCCGACGACCACGAACGGCAGGAACCCTCCCATGAGGGCGATGTTGGGAATGATGATGGCGTCGCCCTTCACCAAGGGGCGGTTGGTCAGCCCCTTCTTGAACAGCTCCTCCACGCCCTGGCCGAAGCGTACGCGTTTTCCTGGGGGGATCTTGGGCGCCACCACGATCTTGGTGGCCGGCTGCGTCTCCGCCCTGTTCACCGCGACCTTCTCCCCGATGCTGATGCCGGCGTTGGAGCGTATCATCCCGTCGATGGAGATGAGTCCCTTCCCCTCATCCTCCTGGGGGGCCCTGAACACCTTGGCCGCGGTCTTCCGCTTGCCAACTATCTCGATGAAATCGCCCATGTCCACGCCCAGCGCCTTACGGGTCTCGGTGTCCACCCTGGCCCTGCCCAGACCCACCTCGGACTGATGCTGTGCGCTCGCCACCTTAAGCATTACCGGTTCGCTCACGCGATGCCCCGTCAGGGGAATCGTGGGTGGCCATATTAACCTTCGGCCGTGAGGGACGCAACATTATATTCCGCTCCGCTCTTGAGAGGCGCATGGAAATGACGCCTGAATGCATCCCCTGCCTGCTGGGAAGGGTGCTGTTCGAGGCCGAGCTGTGCGCCCCCCGCCGCGCCGCGGCGGCCATGCGGGACGGCCTGGCGATACTTCACGAGAGCTATGTTCCAGGAGCGAACTCGGCCGAGGTCGCCACCAAGGTGCACCGGCGGGTGTATGACGTGCTCGGATGCGAGGACCCTTACGCCAGCCTCAAGGAGAGGAGCGACGGGGTCGCCGCATCGCTGCTGGACCGCGCGCGAGAGTTCATAGCCCGGTCCGAAGACCGCCTGGAGGCCGCCGTGCTGGTGGCCATCGCTGGCAACGTCATGGACTTCGGCATTCCGGGACATGATGACCCGGAGCAGCTGCGACACGACCTCGACGCGATCCTGGCCCAGGGCCTGGACGTCAACGACGTGGGCGGCCTGCGGCAGCGTCTCGGTCCGGGACGGAGGGTGGTGTACCTGACGGACAACTGCGGCGAATCGGTCCTGGACCGCCTGCTGGTCGAAGAGATCAAGAGCACCGGCGCTACCGTGGTCGGAGTGGTGAAGGGTGCGCCGGTACTGACCGACGTGACCATGGACGAGACGCGCCGGGCCGGTCTGGACGAGGCTTTCGACGAGATCCTGACCACCGGCATGTTCGCGGTCGGCATCGACACCCGCAGGATCGGAGATCGCCTCCGTTCCGAGCTGGACGGGGCGGACGTCATCGTATCGAAGGGCATGGCCAACTTCGAATCGCTGTCCGACGCCGGCATGGGGCCGATCATCTACCTCATGAGGGCAAAATGCCGCCCCGTCGCCGAGGCCATAGGGGCGCGGAAAGGGGACAACGTCGCCAAGCTGTGTGCCTGAGGTCGAACCTATTATACGCTGTCGAGTTCTATCTTGTACCCCAATGTCCAGTGATGTCATGGCCCTCATGCATGTTATTCCACCCTCCGGCGCCACGGAGGGATCCCGATGACCGGAGCGCGGCAGGCCGTGGTCCTCGCCGGCGGCAAGGGGACCAGGCTGCGGCCGCTGACCAACGCCCGCCCCAAGCCGCTGCTGCCGGTGCTGGGTCGCCCGTGCGTCGAGTACGTGATCGAGGCGATGGCGGAGGCTGGGGTCGAAGAGGTCTTCCTGACTTGCGGGTATCGCGCCCAGGATATGGTGGATGCGCTTGGCTCCGGCCAGCGGTTCGGCGTGGACATCATCATGTGCCTCGAGGACACCCCGGCAGGCACCGCGGGAGCGGTCAAACTGCTCGAGGACCGCCTGGACGGCACCTTCGTGGTGGCGTCGGGCGATGTGCTGGCCGACGTGGACGTCCGCTCCCTGGTGGAGCAGCATGAGAAGAGGGGGGCGATGGCCACCATGGCCCTGACCACCGTGGAACGGCCGGAGGAGTTCGGGATCGTCGGACTGGACAGCAGCGGTCGGATAGAAAGGTTCAAGGAGAAGCCCCCCACCGAGGAGGTGTTCTCGAACCTCATCAATGCCGGGATCTACGTGCTGGAGCGCGACGTGCTTCCCGAGATACCGTCCGGGGAGATGTACGATTTCTCCAAGCAGCTGTTCCCCAAGCTTCTGGCCGCTGGCCAGCCGCTGTACGGTTCCGAGCTGGGTGGGCTATGGAAGGACATCGGCAGGCCGCGGGACCTCCTGGACGCCAACATCCAGATGGCCGAGAGGAGGGGGCGGCGTATCGAGATGGACGGCGCCGAGTGCTCCGGCCGCATCGTTGCCGATCGCTTCACGGCCCATGGCTGCCGGATCGACGGCCCCGCGTACATCGGGGACGACGTGTCGATCGGCCGCGGGGCCCGCCTATCGTCATGCGCCGTGGGCGCGAACGCCATCATCTCGGAAGGAGTGGCGTTGACCGGCTCGTTCCTCATGGACGGCTGCTCGCTCGGCACTGGGTGCCAGGTGTACGGCAGCCTTCTGGGCAACGACGTAGAGATCGGCGATGGCGCCATCCTGACCGATTGCGTGCTAGGTGACGGAGTGCGCGTCATGAGCGGTGAAAGCCTGGAAGGTCGGACGCTGGATTGACACTCCCACGACACATATCGCAGGATTCTGAGGTCGGCATCGTTCACGCCGGAGCCTCCTGAGGGACGCCAATGAGCCCTTTGCACACATCCCTGTCTGCATGCAATCGACCAACGCTTTCCTCGATCGAGGGACGCAACGCGATGTTGAACGACGCGTTAGCATCGGCGTGATCAACGTGCCCGCAATGCGGGCACGCGAAGTCCTTGCCTTCCCGGATGCCTATCTCGCCGCAGCGTGAGCATTGCTGGCTCGTATACGCGGGGTCGACATAGGCTACCGGCACCCCGAGCAGCTTGGCCTTGTACTCTATCATGAACTGCAATTGATAGAACGACCAACTGTGCAGCGAGGGCCTGGTCGACTTGGACTGGCGTGCGGTCGCTCGTATGTCGCTCAGCCTTTCCAATTTTATTCCGCACGCTTGCTGAGCGGCTTGATCGACGATGGCTCTTGATATCTTGTGATTGATGTCCTTGATCTTTCTGTTCTCTTTGCTTCGTATCTTCTTCTTGGCGACGCGGGGATGTCCGTGGATGTATAGGTGCCGCCGCATCTTGCCGTACTTGCGATGGATGTGCGGCGCCTCCTTGCCGTACTTATTCACCTTTCCGGTCGCTGGGTTCGCGGCCACGGCTATGTGGCCGGTCGAGTTGAGGTCAATTCCGACCCACTGATTCACTTCTCGGACCGGAGGTTCACTTATCGTCACTGTGACGTGAGCGTATTCCTTGTCGAGTTCGACCTGATTCACTCTCTCGAAGTTCGGCATGTGCGAGATGTCGAGACGAAGCTTGAGACATGAGATGTACAGTTCTTTGTGATCCTCATCTATCTTAACTGCCTGACCTGGCACCGTCAACTGGACATGGTGGATTTGCTTGAGCAAACGATTCCGACCGTACTTCCTCAGGACTTGGCAGGCTATTACAGACTTCAGGCCGATATGCTTTACATCGGCGGAACTGAAGCTATGATGCTCGATGGCGTACTCGGCGACCTTTCTTGCCTTCGTCAGCTCGGCACTGAGGTCTCGTCCGTGCTTCAGCTTGAATGTCAGGAGCATCCGAACTCTTGATAGAATGCTATATCAAACGTGTTGCGGGGAGGTCGCCGAAAGTGCTCTTTAACTGCCTTCCTCTCCAACTATGCTTAATCGATTTGTCGCAATTCATCCCACGAATGAGTTCGTGGGCCCTCTTGCTCCCTATGATGTAAGTCTGTCGAGCTTCAAATACGCGGAGCGGAATGCCAGGCCTGATGGCCGAACAGCGAAGGTATGTGGCGCTCCTGCTCATGGCGGGAGCCATGTGGGGCTCTTCGTTCGCGGTCATCAAGATAGGTCTGGACACCGTCGATCCGCTGTACTTCGCCCTTTTGCGGTTCGCTCTGGGCGGCGCCCTGATGGCCATCGCGGTCCTGGCCATGGGCAGATTCGACGTCCATGTTTTATGGTCAAGGCCGATCATCGTTCTGTCGGCAGTGAACGCTCTGGCGTTCGCCCTTCAGAACATCGGTCTGACGATGACGACGGCGACCAACGCCGCACTGCTGATCAACATCAATATCGGGGTCGTCGCCATCCTGGCCGCGGTGATGCTCAAGGAGACCATCACCCGCCGCACGCTGTACGGCCTGGCGATCGGCCTGGCGGGAGTGCTGTTCGTCTCCACCGGCGGCGACCTGGCCGCGGTGCTCGACGGCTCCCGCATAGGCGACCTCCTGGTGTTCGGGGCAGGGGTGCTGTGGGCCTTCTACATCGTGTACATGAAGAGGACGCTTCACCGCGAGTCCGATGTGCTCATGGTCAGCACCGCCGTGATCATCGGCTCGGCCGCGTTCCTGGTTCCGCTCACGGCGCTGTTCGCTCACAGCCTCGCTCTCCCTGCATCGGGGCTGTGGACGGTGCTGTACCTTGGTGTCGTGTGCACCGGCATAGCGTACCTACTCTACAACATCGGCCTGAAGAGGATGAGAGCCACCGATTCTGCCATCCTGCTGCTGGTGGAGCCCATCTTCGGCGTGCTGTTCGCCATCCTTCTCTTGCAGGAGTGGCCATCGGCCTCGACCATGATGGGCGGCGTGCTCGTTCTCCTCTCGATCGGCATCGTCTCTCGCAGCAGCTAGAGGTATTTGGATAGGACATCCCTGGCCCTGACGCCGTCATCGGTGGCGATGGCTATCTCGTCCACGCTGTTGCCGTGCGTTCCCAGGATGTACATCGATTCGATGTTTATCCCCGCCTTGGACAGCACCTTGGTGACCTTGGCCAGCTCTCCTGGGCGGTCCGGGAGCGACACCACGTCGATCTCTCGCTCGGAGAACTCCATCTTGGCCGCGCGGAGCGCGCTCCTGGTGCTGGCGTCATCGTCCGTGATCACCCTGACCATCGGCCTGGGAGGCCCCAGATCGGTGGATATGCCCCTGATGTTGACGGAATTGCGGGACAGAGCCTCCGCGATCCTCGACACATCCCCAGGTTTGTTCTGGACGTAGATCTCGAACTGTTGCGTCATCACGTTCTCATTGCAGGTGCCTGTTTATAATCCTGGGCCGACGGAAGCGGAGGGAGGTAAGGAGTTAATACCGGAGATACTTTCGTATCAGTGTGGTCCCCAACAGGAGGGTGGCGGCGGCCGTGGTCAACTGGAAGCGAGCCGCTGATACGCTCGATTGCCTAGCCACACTGTCCGAGCATTCTCCGTTCCCGCTCGACCTGGTGGTGGTGGACAACGGCTCGGGGGACGGTTCGGCCGAGAAGATCGCGGAACGTTTCCCGCAGGCCCGGCTGATCGCGCTGGAGCGGAACGAAGGCTACGTCGTCGGCATCAACACGGCCATCACCGAGGCGCTGAAGGGCGATCCGGAGTTCATACTGGTCATGAACAACGACGCGGTGTCGACCCCGGGATACCTGGAGCCTTTGCTGGACGTCATGGACCGGCGGCCCAGCTGTGGCATCGCCGGCTCCAAGATACTGTACCATGATTCCGGCCGGGTGTGGTTCGGGGGCGGCACCTACAATCGCTGGCTTGGGTATACGAAGCATGAGCACATGGACGAGGAGGACGCCGCGGACACCGAACGACGGGTGGACTACATCACCGGATGCACCGCCCTGGTCAGAGCGGAGGTGTTCCGCCGAATCGGCCTGTTCGACGAGGACTTCACCATGTACTTCGAGGACCTGGACCTCTGCCTACGGGCCGACGCGGCCGGCTACGAGAGCTGGTACGTGCCGTCGTCGGTGACGAGGCACAAGGTGTCCGCGTCCGCCGGGGTCGCCGGCACCAACGTCCTCACGCCCATGCGAGCGTTCCACTATGCGCGCAATGCCCTGCTGGTCATCGGCAAGGACCGCAAGGGCATCAAGGCCGCCACCTCTGTCCTCGGGCAGTACATGGTCGCGCTGCCGTACTATTCCCTGGACATGCTGCTGGGTCCCAGCAAGCGGTCCCTGTTCTCGTACCTCCGAGGACTGAGGGAGGGCACGGTATGGCTGCTGGGGCAGGAGGAGTGAGCATGGCGATGGCGGAAAAAGGGTCCCTCGACGGACTGCGGGCGTTCCTGTGCCCTTCCGGGATCGCCAAAGTACTCATCCTCGGCCTCATCGTACGCTTCGCCATCGCCCCCTGGACCTACTGCCCCTACGACACCTATCCGTTCTACAGCGCCAGCGTGGACATGCTCGGCGGGTTGGGCATGTACGGGCATGCCGTGTTCTCCTACCCCCCCGGCTTTGGCTTCGTCATGTACCCGTTCATGTACCTGCTGTCGCTGTTCATGGACCCCTCCCTGTTCGGCGTCTTCGTCCCGGAGATGATCGAAGTGAGCGCCGCTACCTCGTTGATCAATCCGTTCATCACCGCTCCGGCGTTCAACCTGGCGCTGAAGCTCCCCCTCATCATCGGGGACGTCCTGGTGGCATCCATGCTGTTCCTTCTGGTCAGCCAATGGAAGGGGGAGAAGGCCGGCCGGACCGCATATGCGCTGTGGTTCCTCAATCCCCTTGTCATATGGATCAGCTCGGTGGTGGGGCAGTTCGACGTCCTGGCGGTGCTATGCACGCTACTGGCGGTGTACTTCTTCATCCACGACCGCTACGCCCTGGCTGGCCTGTCGGTGGGGGCAGGTGCGCTGCTAAAGATGTACCCCGCCTATCTGGGCGTACTGTTCGCAACGTATCTGCTGCTAAGCATCGGAGTCAGGTGGAAGGACCGTCTCCGCTCCACCGCCAGGATGGCTGCCGGACTGGCGATCTCGGCGATCCCGGCCGTTCCGCTCCTGCTCACCACCCCGGAGATGGTCGATTTCGTCCTGAGGAGGGCCGGCGCCGACTCCTTCGGCGGGATCAACCTGTGGTTCTTCACTCCCATAACTGGCAATGTGATGGAGCTCGCCGCAGGCGGCTCCGGGGCGGCGTCCTTCTTCCAGACCCCGATGTTCATCATGCTGGTGGGCATCGCTCTCACCGTGGCGGTCTCCATCGCTCTGGCCCGCTCCGGCCGTCCGCTCCGCGAGGGCATCATCACCGGCAGCCTGCTGGTGCTGGTGATCGCGCTGCTGTTCCGCTCGGTGACCAATCCACAGCATCTGTTGTGGGTGATACCCTTCATGATAATCTTCTCCCTGTCGGTCACCAAACTGCGCGCCCCCCTGTTCATGCTGACCGCCTCGGGGCTGTTGGCCTCCCTCACCCTGCGCTCCTTCGCGGTGTTCTTCTATCCCATGGCCGCCTACACGCCGCTCACCAGCGTGGGGCAGCTCAACTCCATCGTGAACACCTACTTCTCCGGAGGCCCTCTCGTCCCGTCCATCCTGTTCGTGCTGTCCTGCTTACTGGGTGTTCTTGCCATGCTGTCGACCCTTCTTATCGGCTCCGAGATCCCGGCGAGATGGATCCGTGAGAGGATGTGGGGGGCCAGGGAATGAGGCGGGTGTTGCTTCTGGCAGCGGCCATCCTCCTGGTCGTGACGGTGGTGGCGGTGCAGCCGGCGTCCACCATGCTCGCCGTCGACCTGGACGCCAGGAGGAACCTGGCGGAACAAGCGGCGATAGATGTCGATTACTCGAGCGGCGAGTCCGATCATCTTTACGAGCTCATCGTGTCGTTCATGCCGGCGGACATGCCCGACGTCCTGCCGAACATCGTCATAATCGACGCCGACGGCGTCCCTGGCCGGTCATCGGAGATCAATGGGCTGTATGACCACATCGCCGTTGAGATGGGCCTCAGAGGCTTGGAGGCCGCCGTTACGATAGAAAGCATCGAGGACATGGCGCTGCCGGACCCGGCCAGCATCATGGTGATCGGAGAAAGGGCGGAGTTGAACAACGAGACCGCCGCCGCGCTCATGTCCTGGGTATCCGAAGGCGGCCGTCTGATATGCATCGGCCCCGGTTCGCTGCCCTTCCGTCAGGAGATCGAGGACGGTGAATGGACGGGGCCGGAGGACTTCCTGAGGGTGAAGTACCGCGAGCTGAACTACACCGTTGACGAGGCGGAGGCGAGCGCATACGCCGAGGCGTTGCATCTTCGGAGCCAGGCGCCGCTGTATGCCATGGAGAAGGAGTATCTCGATAACATCAGTGCGGTGACGATAGGTCACCTTCACCACGACGTTGACGGGGACCTGGTGACTGCTTCCATGGTACCTATCGGCGATGGACGGCTGGTGCTGTTCGGAGGACCGATGACCTCGCCGGCCATGGTGTCAGGGGACAGCTCCCTATCCTGGGACATCGTCCAGCTGTATGCTGGAGGGGCCCTGTGGTCGACCGGTCCGCCGAAGTTCGTGTCCCTTCCGATGAGCGCCGACGCCCGCACCGGGAACCTCACCATCACCATGGACAGCGTTGACGCGGTGGTCGTAATGGCCTACTCGCTGCAGCCCTACGTTCCCGCCTATGGGCGTACGGTGGTGGCCGCTTCCTGATCGGGCGCTCGCCTGGCCGGCCGGCGTGTGAACGGGCCGATCAGCGCGGCCAGGACCTTGCCCGGAATGCCGCACTGGCGCAGCAGTGAGAGGATTGCCCTTGAATCGAGCTTGGACTCCCCTCCAGATCTCTCGCCGAAATCATACCGGACCTCGGAGACCCTGGTCCCGGGGGGAGCGAACTTCATGAGGTCGAAGAGGATCTTGAAGCCCTGCCTCTCGAACCCTCCCCAGCTCTTCTGGATGACGTTCTTCCATACTGCGGCATCGCCGCCGAAGAATCCGCTCATGAGGTCGCGGGGCCTGCATTTGCGGTGCACGAACAGATAGGACCGTGCGATGAAGTTGGCGCCCCAGGATGCCAGACGGCGGGTCGCCTTCATCGCCTTGATGTCGTTCCGCGTCCCCACCACCAGGACATGGCCCGCGGACAGCATCTCGATCACATCGCCGACGACGGCGGGAGGATGCTGGAAGTCGGCGTCCATGACGATGAAGTGCTCCGTCCCTGCGTTGGCGATCCCGTCCATGAGACTGGCGGTAAGCCCTCTGTCCCTGGGGTCCCGGACCATCAGCCTGACGGTCGGATGCCTCCTTCCGAGCTCCTGCACCGCCTCCACCGTGCCGTCGACGGAATTGTCGTCAACGACCAGCACACTGATCCCTGGGTATAGCCTCAGAAGTTCCTCGACCATGCTCCTTATGTTCTGGACCTCATTGTAAGTAGGGAGTATGACTGTGAAAGACGCTGGGTCTCTTCCAGACGTGGTCATGGTCATGCGGTAAAATTCACCTTCTCTATATCTATCTATTGTCCCCTTTCCTGCCATTTTACGCATCCAGGTGGCCCGGGGACGGCGGCGTACCATCATATGGCCGCGCCCCCGGGGCGGCTGTCCTCCGTCTATGAACATACATTCTACGCACCAAAGAGATAATATTATGTGCCCGACCCGCCGTGCAAGAGGCGGAATGACGTCCTTGACGGTGGGCGTGTGCGCCTTCAACGAGGAGAGGAACATAGCAAGCTGCATCAGCTCCATCATTGCGCAGCGGGGCGGATCGTTCCAGCTGCTAGATGTCCTGGTAGTGTGCAGCGGATGCACCGACGGCACCGAGGCGATCGTGGAGGAGCTGTCTCGCCAGGATCCGAGGGTCCGCTTGCTGGTACAGAAGCAACGGGAAGGAAAGTGCTCCGCGATCAATCTGCTCATCTCACAGGCGGCGGGCGAGGTGCTCGCCCTGGTCAACGGCGACAACCGCCTGGACGAAGGCAGTCTGGACCACCTCATGCGCCCGTTCATCGATCCGGCGGTGGGGATGGCGGGCGGCCATCCCACTCCAGTGAACTCGCCGGACACCGCGGTCGGCTTCGCCGTCCATATGGTATGGGACCTCCACCATCGCCTCTCCCTGATCTATCCGAAGATCGGGGAGCTGGTGGCGTTCCGGAAGGACGGCGTCTCCCTTCCGACGCATCTCGGTTCCGACGAGGACAACATCCGCATGCAGCTGGAGCGCAAGGGGCTCCGCTCCGTGTACGTTCCCGAGGCCACGGTCATCAACAAGGGGCCGACCACGGTGGCCGATTTCATGAAGCAGCGCACCCGCATCAACATCGGGGAGGGATACGTCAAGAGGCTGTACGATTACGACATCCCGACCCAGGACCGCTCCCTAGTCGCACGGGCGCTGCTGGACTTTCTGCGCGACAGCGGCTGGCATCCGTTCAGGATTATGACCGCGGCCGTTCTGGAGGGGTCGGCGCGCATCTATGCTAAGGCGTACGTGGCGATGGACCGCGGCGACCAGGCAGTGTGGAGCCAGATTGCCACCAGCAAGGACGTGGACAGCCGGGACTGATGAACCGAAACGACGGCAGCGTTAGTTCTCCGCTCTCTCCGCAGGGCTTCAACGCCCGGATAACGTCGCCACACGATGGAATCTCGTAGCAGGAAGGCTCCAAGAGACCGCCGAAGGCGCAGAAGCTTGGTGTTCTGTCGGAAACGAGACATTCGGTTTATATCCACGTAACCTTTCCGCACCAAAATCCAGTTAATGGAGGCAGAAAAATGGCCAAGTCTTCGAAGACTATTCAGATCGCGGCCGTAGCGATCATCGCCGTCGTCGCCATCGCGGCGATTGGTATTGTGTTGATGGGAGGCCTGGGTGCGGACGACAGGTCCGCGCTGGAGAAGATCAAGGATCGGGGCAAGCTGATCGTGGGCACCTCTGCCGGTTTCCCTCCCTTTGAGATGTTGAACACATCTGCCGCTGGAGGAGTGGAAGGTATCGACATGGACGTAGCCAAGGCGATCGCTGATTCCCTGGGCGTCGAGCTGGAGATCAAGAACTATGATGACTTCAGCGTTCTCATTACCGCCCTACAGAATGGCAAAATCGACATGGTCATCGCAGGAATGACCATCACCGACGACCGCAACGAATCGGCCGCCTTCTCCATGCCGTACTACAAGGCCGACCAGGCGCTGGTTGTGTTGAAGAGCAACAGTGAGATCACAAACACCACGGGCCTAGTCGGAAAGACCGTGGCTGTCAACACTGGGACCACTGGCCAGTACTATATCGAGGACAATCTCCCGAACATCAAGGAGATGAAGCCCTTTGGCACGGCCTCCGACACCTTCCAGGCTCTGGGCGGTAATAAGGTGGATGCGATCATCATCGATTCGCCTGTGGCTGCTAACTACATAAGCGACAGCAATCCCTACAAGATCGTAGAGACGATCGAGACCAATGAGTTCTATGGAATAGCCATGTCCAAGAACAACGCCGAAGACCTTGTTGCTGAGGTCAACAAGATAGTCGGCGATATGATCGAGTCTGGAGAGATGGATGATATTATCTCCAAGTGGAGCCGGGCCTAAGCGCCCTAAACCCTTTCCCCTCCTCTAAAACATATCATGCGACAGGGTGATGACCATGGCTGACGGTTGGCAGATCATACAAGGCAATCTAGATGCGTTCCTGGCCGCTGCTGGTGTCACGGTCCAAGTGGCCGTGTTCGGATTAGCGATCGGGTTCGCGGGAGGTGTGCTCCTCGCCCTGTCTCGGATATCATCGTTCAAACCTTTGAGCTGGCTAGCCACCATATATATCGAGATCATCAGGGGGACGCCGCTTCTCATCCAGATATTCTTCATCTACTTCGGGTTCGGCGCCATATCGCCTCTTCTCAACTTCAATGCGCTGACCGCAGGCATTTTGGCCTTGGGTCTGAACAGCGCAGCCTATCAGGCTGAGATCATCCGGGGAGGGATCGAGTCGGTCCCAAAGGGGCAGATGGAGGCAGCCCGCTCCATAGGCATGACACGCATGCAAGCGATGCGTCATGTCATCCTCCCCCAATCCTTCCGGCTCATGATCCCCGCGATGACTAATGAGATGGTGACGCTTATCAAGGACACCTCACTGGTCAGCACCATCACGGTGGTGGAGCTCACGTTCGTGGGGAAGCAGTTGACATCAAGATATCTTGAAGCGGTGCCCATCCTGGGGTTCGTGGCGCTCATCTATCTTGTCATGACATTTGCCACGTCAAGGGCGATGCGCTATCTGGAGCACAAGTACCGCATACCGGGGTATGGTGAGGAAGAATGAGCCAGGAAGAGATGATACGTGCGGTCAACATCCACAAGTCCTTCAAGGGGCATGAGGTGCTGAAAGGCATCGACCTATCCATCTCAAAGCAGGAGGTTGTATGCATCATTGGCCCGTCCGGCAGTGGGAAGAGCACCTTCCTGCGCTGCCTGAACCGCATCACCGAGCCGGACGAGGGAGAGGTACTGTTCGAGGGCAAGAGCATCATGGGGCCGGAGGTGGACATCGATGAGGTCCGATCCCATATGGTCATGGTGTTCCAGAGCTACAACCTGTTCTTGCACCTGACCGCCAAGAAGAATATCATGCTGGCCCTGGAGCAGGTCAGAGGGATGGAGAAGGACGAGGCCGATGCCAGAGCTCTGGACGCTCTGCGCAGGGTCGGCCTGGATGGCAAGGCCGATGCCTACCCTGGGCAGCTATCGGGCGGTCAGCAGCAGCGCGTGGCCATCGCCCGCGCCATCGCCATGGAGCCCAAGATGGTCATGTTCGATGAACCCACCTCGGCGCTCGATCCCGAGCTTACCTATGAGGTCCTGGATGTCATGAAGAAGCTGGCCTACGGCGGCATGACCATGGTCGTGGTCACACACGAGATGGCCTTCGCCAGGGATGTCGCCGACCGGGTGGTGTTCATGGACCAGGGCGTGATCGTGGAGGAGGGCGACCCTAACATCATATTCACGAACCCTCAGAACGAGCGCACCAGGCAGTTCCTTAAGCGGGTGCTCCAGGACGAGCCGGGGCCCCCGCCGGCCTGAGCAACCTATTTGTATCGGTCGCTCCCAAGTTTTCCCGCCTCGATAATTATCGGAGGAGAGGGGATAATCACGGCTGAGAAGGTCTGGTTCGATGGCGCGCTGGTCGCGCCGCGGGACGCCAAGGTCTCGTTGATGTCATATGGGCTCCACTACGGGGGAGGCATATTCGAGGGCCTCAGGGCGTACGACACGCCATGGGGAAGGAGCGTTTTCCGGCTGGAGGACCACATGCGCCGGTTCATGGAATCGGCCAAGTTCCTGCGCCTCAAGTTGGAATACGACCACGGGGAGCTCTGCGACGCGGTGCGGTCGGTGGTCAAGGCCAACGGATCGCATGCCGATTACATCCGCCCCATCGCTTTCTATGGAGCGACTCCAAATCTGAGCATGAACCCTCAGGGTGTGCCGACGCACGTCGCCATAGTCACTGTGCACATGGGCTCGTACATCGGGGACCGGCAGGCGCGCGAGGGCATGGACGTCATCACGTCATCCTGGGAGAAGCCCTCCAACCGCGCCACCTCGCTCATAGCGAAGGTGTGCGGCAACTACGTCAACTCCACGCTGGCCAAGTTCGAGGCGGCGGAGGCCGGAGCGGACGAGGCCATCATGCTCAATGGCAACGGGACGGTGGCCGAGGGGACCGGGGAGAACCTGTTCATCGTCCGCCACGGTAAAGTGGTGACGCCCGACCTTGCCTCCGGCGTGCTGGAAGGGGTCACGAGGGATACCATCATCCATCTGGCCAGGGCCGCCGGCTACGACGTCGAGGAGCGCCCGGTCACGCGTGGCGAGCTGATCGTCGCCAACGAGGCGTTCATGACCGGAACCGCGGCCGAGATCGTTCCGGTGCGGACCATCGACGGTGTCCTCGTTGACGGCGGCAAGCCCGGTCCGGTGACGCTGCAGATGCAGCGGCTGTACCAGGGCGCGGTCAGGGGAGAGGACGCCCGCTTCGTGGAATGGCTTGACCTGACGGAGAGCAGGAACATCGAGCTCATGAGGGTTTGATGCCACTTCGGCAAAACCATATTATATGCTCGGCGCGATGAAATGGCCGTTATCATGACCGCCACCGACGACAATCTGAAGGCCGCATTTGCCGGCGAGTCCCAGGCGAACAGAAAGTACCTCGCTTATGCCAAGAAGGCCGATGAGGAAGGGCTGCACCAGGTGGCCAAGCTGTTCCGCGCGGCCGCCGAGGCCGAGACGGTGCACGCCCACGCGCATCTCCGGGTGATGAAGGGGGTTGGGACAACGACCGTCAATCTGAAGGACGCCATAAGCGGAGAGAACCACGAACATACTTCCATGTACCCCGGCTTCATCGAAACTGCCAGGGCAGAGGGCAACAAGGAGGCGGTACGCTCCTTCTCCTGGGCCAACGCCGTGGAGAAGATCCACGAGGAGAAGTACCAGGCTGCAGCCGATGCCGTCTCCGCCGGAACGGACCTTCCGGCCAAGAAGTTGTACCTGTGCCCTGTGTGCGGCAACATCGAGGAGGGCGAGGCGCCGGAGAGGTGCAAGGTCTGCGGCGCGGCGGGCTCCTCGTTCGAGGAAGTTAACTGAATTCCCCGCGTATGATATAGGGGCGCCGCGCAAGCATGGTGGTGACATGTACGAGGTCAGGTTCCACGGCCGGGGAGGGCAGGGGGCGGTCATGGCCGCCCAGACGTTCGCCGACGCCGCTGTCCGGGCGGGCCACCACGCCCAGGCGTTCCCTTACTTCGGTGCCGAGAGGCGGGGCGCCCCGGTGCAGGCGTTCGCCCGCATCGACAGCCGGAAGATACGTCTCCACAGCCAGGTGTCCGAGCCCGATCTCATCGTGGTCCTGGACGCCTCGCTGTTCGAGCTGGAGCCGGTGACCGAAGGCCTCAGGAAGGGCGGCCGGCTGGCCGTGAACACCCCGATGCGGCCGGAGGAGCTGGAGATCGGAGAGGGAGCGGAAGCGCTCACCGCCGTTGCCGATGCCACGGCCATTGCGCTGGAGACGTTGAAGGTCCCGATAGTGAACACCGCCATGCTGGGCGTCATGTGCCGAGTGCAAGACCTCGTGCCGATCGATGCGATCACCGAGGCAGTTCAGGAACGATTCGGCGGCAAGCTGGGAGCTCTGGCGGGAACGGCGAACGCCCTCTCGGCCAGGAGGGCGTACGATGTTGCTGCCGTTGGAACTGCTCGCGGCCGGCAGAGGTTCGCCCGCGCCAAGGAGTGGAGGCCGGCCTGGAACGAGATACCGGCCGGGACATCGCTCCCTTCCTCGTCGGTCGAGGGAGTGGAGATCGGACCGGGAAGCGCCCGCACTAACCTCACAGGTGAGTGGAGGTGGTCCAGCCCGTTCTACAAGAAAGAGAAATGCATCCGCTGCCTGCGCTGCTGGTGGTCCTGCCCCGATGCGGCCATAGACCGCCTGGACGATGACTACATGCGATGGAACTTCGACTACTGCAAGGGCTGCGGCATCTGCGCCGACATATGCCCGGTGGACGCCATCGACATGATCAAGGGGGTGCACCGGTGGGAGTGATGGTCATCACCGCGGACGCCGCCGTCGCTCACGCCGCTCGGCTGGCCCGGGCAGAGGTCGTTCCCGGCTTTCCCATAACTCCGCAGACCATCATCATCGAGCAGATCACCGAGTTCATCAATGACGGGGAGATGGACGCCGAGTTCATTCCGGCGGAGTCGGAGCACTCCGTAATGTCGGTGGCCGTCGGCGCCTCGGCCGGCGGGGTCAGGACGTTCACCGCGACGTCCTCGCAGGGACTGGCGCTCATGTATGAGATGCTGTTCGCCGCCGCTCCCAACCGGCTGCCGATCGTCATGGCCAACGCCAATAGGAGCGTTGGAGCGGCGTCGGGCATCTGGACCGAGCACAATGATTCGCTTCCGGTGCGCGAGGCGGGCTGGCTGCAGGTGTATGTCGAGGATGGCCAGGAAGCGCTGGACATGACGCTGCAGGCGTTCCGCATCGCCGAAGATGCTCAGGTGCGGCTACCGGTCATGGTGTGCCTGGACGGCTTCATACTGACGCATACTGTGGAAGCGGTCGACGTGCCGGAGCGAGCGCAGGTCGATCGATTCATTCCGCCGTTCGATCCCGTGGGGGCGCTCCAGCCTTCCGACCCGATGACGATGAGCCCCATCGTGCCGCCTGAGTTCGCGATGGAGATGAGGTATCAGCAGGACAGGGCGATGCAGGCGTCGAGGACGGTCATCGCTCGAACGGACGAGGAGTTCGCCGCCCTGTTCGGCCGTCGGTACGGGGGCCTGTTCGAATCGTACCGCATGGAGGACGCCGAGTTCGCCATGGTAGGGCTGGGCACCTGGGCCGGAGAAGCGAAGGAAGTAGTCGATCAGCTGCGGGCGGAGGGCCGCAAGGCGGGGCTGATCCGCCTCCGTTTCGTACGTCCGTTCCCGGCCGAGGAACTGAGGGCCTCATTGAAGGACATGAAGGCAGTGGGAACGTTCGAACGCTCCGCGTCGTTCAACGGCTTCGGTCCGATATACACCGAGCTGAGGAGCGCGCTGTACGATACTGGCGTGCCGATCACCGACCACTTCGGCGGCATCGGAGGCAGGGACATCACCGTGACGACCGTCCGGGAGATGTACGAGGTGGTGGAGCGCCGGGCCAGAGGCGAGAGCGTGAGGGAATGCACCTGGCACGGCCTGAGGGGTGAGCAGGAATGAGCAACAGCGTCAGAAGCCCGGTGGCCGGCCTTAGGAACGTGAGCAGAGAGGACATGCTGGTCCACGGCCATGGCGCGTGTCCAGGCTGCGGCTACGCGGTCACCGCGAGAAACATCGCCAAGATACTCGGGCCTGACACCGTGGTGTACGTTCCGGCATCCTGCCTGGCGGTGTTCAGCGCACTGTATCCGACGTCCGCCTGGAAGGTCCCGTTCCTGTACACCGCGTTCGAGAATACCGGGGCGGTGATCACCGGCCTCAAGGCCGCGTACCGCCGCCGCGGCATCGACGCCAACGTCGTGGGCATGGCCGGCGACGGCGGGACCTTCGACATCGGTCTGCAGGCGCTGTCGGGCGCCGCGGAGCGGAACGAGGATGTCATATACGTCTGCCTTGACAACGAGGCGTACATGAACACCGGCATCCAGCGGTCCTCGGCCACTCCGTTCGGGGCGTGGACGACCACCACTCCGGCCGGGCTGGAGGTGCAGGGCAACCGCCGTTTCAAGAAGGACATCGCCGCCATCGTAGCGCAGCACGACGTGCCGTACGTCGCCACGCTGTCGGTGGCGCACTTCACCGACTTCGTGAAGAAGGTGGAGAAGGCCAAGGCGATGAGCGGCTTCAGGTTCCTGCACTGCCTGACCCCCTGCGTGCCGGGATGGCGCATCGAGCCCTCCAAGGGCGTATCGATCGACCGACTGGCCGTTGAAACGGGCATGTGGACGCTGTACGAGGTCGAGAACGGCGTGCCGCGCGTCACGTACCGGCCGAGGAAGATGCTACCGGTCACAGAATACCTCGGACTGCAGGGCCGGTTCAAGCATATCTCGGAGGAGGACGTCAGAACGCTCCAGTCATGGCTGTGCCGGAAGTGGAAGGTTCACTATGGCGAGGAGGTGGAGGAGCCGCCGTGCGTCATCTCCCGCCGGGACGAGGGGCTCGGCCATGACGGCGACCCGCTTCACGGACTGTGAGCAGGAAAAGCTAATAGATGGGTAAGCGGTCCGGCGGCTAGATGCCCTTCTCCCTTGGCATGCCCGCCCTCATCGAGATGCCTGGCCTGCACGACCTGGTCGATCTGTGTCAGGAGCTGGAGCTGTCGTTCATAGAGCTCAACATGAACCTGCCGGAGAACTGCCCGGAGGAGCTGGACCCCCTGGAGGTCCTGGACGCCTCGAAGAGGTTCGGCATCGAGTTCACCATGCACTCGCCCGACGAGCTGGACCTCGGATCGCTGCATCCGACGGTTAGGGAGGGACACATCGAAGCGATAAGAGAGGCGCTGGGGTGGTCATCCCAGGCCGGCGTCAAAGTGCTGAACATGCATCTCAGCCCCGGCATATTCTTCACGCTGCCAGACCGCCGTGTGTGGATCTACGAGCGGTACGAGGAGCAGTTCGCCGCCAACCTGTGGTCCGCCTACCGCGAGCTGCTCCCCCTGGCCTGGGCGTCAGGCGTGGGGCTCAGCACCGAGAACGTAAACAACTTCAACATCCCCTTCATCGCCAGGGCCATCGACGAGCTGTGCTGCCTGGACGGCTTCAACCTGACATGGGACGTGGGCCATGATGCCCGCTCCGGGTATGCCGAGAGAGAAACGCTGATGCGCCACCGCTCGCGCATCCGGCATATGCATCTCCATGATTACAACGGGACGAGCGACCATCAGGTGCCGGGGACCGGCATGGTGGACGTCGCGAGCATGTTGGATTTCGCGCGGAAGAACGATGCCCGCGTGTTGATCGAGACCAAGACGGCGGCCTCGCTGCGGGAGTCGGTGAAAGCGGTACGCTCGCTCCTGTAGCCGGAACATAGGTGGCGATCATGGCACCCTTTGACGACGTCTGGACGGCGCCCCCTTCAGGATATGCCAGCCCATCAGATTAACTATAAATAAAGCAACGACTTTGGACCTTTTTACATTCACGTCCAACCGATGAATGATGAGGATGTGTTACATCCGAATGAGGTATAACAATGGCAAAGGCAATGTTCGTCCGATTCGAAATGCCCAAGGAGCTCTCTGACAAGGCCTACGAGATCGTCGAGGCCGCCCGTGACACCGGCAAGGTGCGTAAGGGGACCAACGAGGTGACCAAGCTCGTGGAGAGGAGCGAGGCCGTACTGGTGATCATGGCTGAGGACGTTCAGCCCCCAGAAATACTGGCTCACATGCCCATGCTGTGCGAGGAGCGCAACATCATGTACGCATACGTTCCGTCCAAGGCCGAGCTCGGCCACGCCGTCGGAATGGAGAAGCCCACCGCATCGGTCGCCGTTCTCGACGCTGGCAAGGCCAAGCCCATGATCGAGAGCTTCGCCGAGCAGGTCAAGAAGCTGAGGCAGTAAGCGAGGGATCACATGGCTGATGGAGAGAACAGCATTCCATCCGAAGTGGTGGAGATCATTGGCCGCACCGGGATGACCGGAGAGGCCACGCAGGTCAAGGTGCGCGTGCTTGACGGTCGCGACAAGGGCCGCATCATCACCCGCAACATCATGGGGCCTGTGCGAATGGGAGACATACTGATGCTCCGCGAGACCTCCAGAGAGGCCCGCAAGCTGTCGATCAGGTGATATGAATGGTCGAGAGACGCGTATGCTCATTCTGCGGAGCGGAGATGGAACCGGGCACTGGGAAGCTGTACGTCAAAAAGGACGGAACGGTCCTCACCTTCGACACCAGCAAGTGCTACAAGAACATGATCGAGCTTGGACGCGTGCCCAGGAGGACCGAGTGGACCAGGTCCGCCGCCACGCTCAAGGCGACCCTCAAGGCCGCCGGCACCAAGGACACCAAGGTCGAGATCCCGGCCGTTCCCACTAAGACCAAGGCCACCACCAGGCGGTCCAAGAAGGTAAGGCAGAAGGTCGAGGCTCCCGCCGAGGCACCGGCCGAGAAGAGCGAGTGATAGCATGATGGAGCGTACCTTCCTCATGCTCAAGCCCGACGCTATCCAGCGGGGGCTGATGAGCGAGATCCTGGGCCGGATCGAGGCGAGGGGCTACAAGCCCATAGCCATGAAGTTCATGCGCCTGCCCAAGGAGCTGGCCGAGCGCCACTATGGCGAGCACAAGGGCAAGCCCTTCTTCCCTGGCCTCATAGAGTACATCACCTCAGGGCCGTCCCTGGTCATGGTGTGGGAGGGAGAGAACATCATCGCCGGCATGAGGACCCTGATGGGGAAGACCAACCCCTCGGACGCCGCCCCGGGCACCATCCGCGGTGATCTGGCCCAGCAGACCGGCAGGAACCTCGTCCACGGTTCCGACGCTCCAGAGTCGGCGAAGAGGGAGATCGAGCTCTTCTTCAACGACTACGAGCTGCAGGCCTGGGACAGGTCCGTAGAGCCTTGGATCATCGAGTAAACCTCTTGGGGGCTCCGGCCCCGTCACATTCTTTTTCCTTTCTCTTGTTCCTTTCGTTCTGTTCTCGTCAGCGCCGTACTGAAGTTGCGCCTCGGAACCGTCCGGCTGGCGGTGGCAAACCCATTAATATCCGTCCCCGTATCGGATTATCATGGCCACCAGACAGCCGATCGTAAGCGTCCTTGGTCACGTCGACCATGGCAAGACCTCACTGCTTGACCGCATCCGAGGCACCTCTGTCACCAAGCGAGAGGCTGGTCTGATCACTCAGCACATCGGCGCCACCGAGGTGCCGATCGAGCATATCTACAAGGTCTGCAAGCCGCTCATCGGCGAAAAACGCAAGTTCAACGTTCCCGGCCTGCTGTTCATCGATACGCCGGGACATCAGTCGTTCACCTCGCTGCGCGCCCGCGGCGGAGCGTTGGCCGATCTTGCCGTCCTCGTCATCGACGTCAACGAGGGACTGAAACCTCAGACATTGGAGTCCATCCAGCTGCTCAAGCGGTTCAAGACGCCGTTCATCATCGCCATGAACAAGATCGATCTGGTGGAGGGCTGGCAGACCAAGGCCGGCGCGCCCTTCGTGCTGAACTACAAGGCGCAGACGGAGCAGGCGCAGGCCAAGCTGGACGAGAAGATGTACAGGATCATCGGTGATCTGTACGAGAAAGGTTTCTCCACCGACCGTTACGACCGCATAGAGGACTTCACCAAGGCCATCGCCGTCGTTCCGATGTCGGCTCGCAACGGCGAGGGGCTTCCTGACCTGCTGCTCGTGCTCATCGGCCTGGCCCAGAGATTCCTGGAGGAACAGCTGGAGACGGAGGAGGGCCCGGCCCAGGGGACCATCCTCGAGGTGAAGGAGGAGAAAGGCATCGGGCCGACGCTCGATGTCATCATCTTCGCCGGCACGCTTCACCGCGGCGACAACATCGTGCTGGGGACCAAGGGCAGGCCGATAACGACGAAGGTCAAGGCCATCCTGCGGCCAAAGCCGCTGGACGAGATCCGCGATCCCAAGGACCGCTTCGACTCCGTTACCGAGGTATCGGCTGCCATAGGGGTCAAGCTGCTATGCCAGAACATCGAGGGCGTGGTGTCTGGCGCTCCGCTCCGCGCGACCACTGGCGACATGGCAAAGGCGCTCGAGGAGGTCGCTGAAGAGACCAAGGTGAACATCGAGATAGTCGAGGAGGGCGTGTACATCAAGGCCGACGCCCTCGGCTCCCTGGAAGCGCTGGCCTACGAATGCAAGAATGCGGGCATCCCGGTCCGCAAGTACGATACCGGAATGATCTCTCGCAAGGACCTCATAGACACCGCGGCCTACGGAGAAACGTTCCACCGCGTCATCCTGGCGTTCGGCGTGGACCTGCTGCCGGAAGCGAAGGAAGCGCTGCCTAGCCATAACCTCAAGGTGTTCGCCAGCGACGTTGTGTACCGCCTCATCGAAGACTACCAGGCCTGGGTGGAGGAGGAGAAGAGGAAGATGGACCTGGAGAAGCGCTCCGAGTACGCCTTCCCCGGTAAGGTCAAGCTCCTTCCCAACTGCGTGTTCCGCGCGTCGAAGCCGGCCATCGTGGGCGTGCGCGTGCTGGGCGGCCGCATCCGCCCGGGCCAGGCGCTGCTGAACATCGACGGGAACGAAGTCGGAAAGATCCGCTCCATCCGCACCGGTGAGGAGGTGGTCAAGGAGGCCATCCAGGGTCAGGAGGTGGCGGTCGCCATCGAGGGGCCGACGGTCGGGCGGCAGATCAACGTCGAGGACATCCTGTACGTCGACCTTCGGGAGATGGCGCTCAAGGAGATCAAGAGCGTGGACCTCAACCCCGATGACCGCATGGTATTGGAAGAGACGCTTGAAGTGAAGCGGAAGCAGGACAAGTTCTGGGGGATGTGAGAAAACTCTACAGTAATCCCGACTTTTTTCGTCAATCAGCGGTTTTTGCACCGGGGCGCTGCGGCGGACTCCCAGGGCTGGTTGAGGTCGGAGAACGACCGCTTCACGGATATGCGACCGTAGCTCTCTTCGGCCGTCCTGCTCGTGGCGTGCCCTACGCTACCAAAACCTGCAAGAGAAGACTTGGACACAGTCATCATTCATCTGTACGAACGTGTCCCTTAACGTTTTTATATGGAACTTCAGCTGCTCGCCGCCCTTCGAAGCACTCCTCGATTTTGGCCTTATGCGCCTGAACTCTGTATGGCTGTAGAAGTCGAAGCGGCTGTTGTGCTACACCCGTATGAGTGCGTCGGTCTGCATCGTGCCCTGGGTCTTCAGGCGCTGTTCACAGGCTTTAAAGTGGTGTTCCACCACTTTACAATCTGGTGGCAGGATTAGTGTAATCCTCCCCTGGAGCAGCGATCCGAGCCCTTGGGGTGGCGGACTCCGTTCGTACGAATAATCTGTCATCAAGATAATATAAAACCAGATAACCGAGAATCTATCGCTGTTTCTTTTATTATTCTATATCAATAGCAGCATAAACAAAGGCTCTGATCAATGAATTTGCCACTTTCATGACAAACTCTCTTAATGTAGTAAGAATGTTGTGCCGGCAGTGCTCTGTAGAAATCACCCCTCTTGAGCGAGCGTGCCCGCTCGCTTGGCGTTGTGCGCGACAGCGCGCAAGGCCAGTTCGATATACTGGCCACGCTCGCTGCGAGCGCGAACGACCGACGATAGACGCTTGAGCATCGAGTTGACCGTCTCGACCAGAGCGCGGCGACGATAGCGCGCCTCGTCGAACACCCTGAGCTGGCGACGCCGCAGCAGCCCGTGCTGCTGCACCGCGTGCGCCTGCACTCGGCGCACCGGTATGTGCGCCTCCGCCCCGAGCTCAATGACGATGAATCGACGATTCTTCTCCGAGTCGTAGCCCTTGTCGGCCACGACCGTCCCTATCGCGGCGCCGTGATCGACCGCCTTCTGCAGCGCCGGCCGCAGATGCTGGACGTCCGGCCCAGGACCCAGCGTCGTCAGCATCGAAAGTATCATCATCGTTCTCTCATCAATGACGAGCGTGAGCTTGATGTGCTGCCGCACTGCTCTAAGCTCCGTTCCTTCCGAACCGCGGCGCAGCGACATCGTCCTGATGTAATAGTACGAAGCGCTTCCAGACTGCATGCCGGTCGAGTCGATGATGGCGTCGACTCGATCGTCGATCACGCTCGAGGCGAGCGTGAGCAGCAGACCGTCCAGCACGTGCGTCTCGAGACGCAGCGAGAACTTGTGTAGCGTGGTGAAGTGTGGTATCTTCGTTAGACGAAGATGGCGCAGCAGCGGCGTCATCAGCTCAAGAAGATCGACCAGGTCGCGATATGACCTGGCCATGAGCTGACGAAGAACAACGAGGACGAGCAGCTGGTGCTGCGTGTACGTGCGCTTCGAGCGAGCGCACGAGTACAATGGCAGGCCTAGTCGGCCGGCCCCCTTCGCTATTTGATCGACCGCACGCATTATACCATTGTTTCTCAATGCAACATCCGTCGGCATGAGACCATTCCGTCCCAGAGGCCAGTCGTTCTCGTGCATGAGCGTCGGCTGACCTCTGACGAGGTCATTTCATGCCGACGTTAAATCACTCTTTTGACGTCAGCCATGATGAATTCTACAAAGCCGCCGGCAGCTCATTGCTAGCTCCTATCAAATGCTATCTATGGATTATCGTCAGCAAGTATTATTATCCAATCTGGTATGTCAGTCGTCAGATTATTGACTTTACTAGATTGAACAAACCAGAACAACTCTGATGATGGAATATAATTATATACTAATAATCTGCATTGAGAATTGATGCAATGATAGATAGGAAGGAACCGTACCTAGTGTTTTATAGGATTGACGGGGAAGAAAGGATTTCCTCATTCAATTATTTCCTTGTGCAAATCATCACGGGTTTTTCTGTACTATCAATAATAGCGACAGCATGGATTTTGTATGATGCTCGAAGCTGGCCACTCATCGCCTTCACCTACATCCTCGTCATTATCGTCATTGGAATCTGGTGGGCCATAGGAAGGGCAAACGCAAAAAAAAGGATGCATAATACTTGAAAATGACAGTATTAGTTATCAGATTTCCTGGTTATTAATATAATGATTATTATGACATAACTAACTTTTCATCCAGCTCATATTCGTTTCTTTCAATTCCATCACGATGAAGATGCTTGGTTGGTCAAGCATCATTTTGTACATAATATCAGTATCTTCAACATAGAAAGCATCTATCCGTGTTGTCAGATTACTGATATATGCATGTTCTGCCATCTTCCAACCAAATGGAGTAATGATATATTCCTTCCCGACTATCATATTATTCCTTAAAATGTTTGAGGTTGCTGGGATGGAGTAATTCATGGTCGTCAAATATTGACTCTGGCCTGGCACTCCGCTTGTAGTTGTCAATACGTCATAATCGTGGTCAGTGACATTAGAAAAGTCCATTTGTATTGTGCCTTGAAAACTTCTATCCTGATGTGTTCCATAGACATTGTATATCAAGTATGCGCCCTCGAAGTAGAGGGGGTGTGCCTCCACAGTTATGGTCTTGTCACCAACCATCAGAGCATGGTTCCCTTCGCTCGATACTCTTACACAAAATATTAGTTCTCTACTTTCCCCTGGTTTCAGAGTTAGATTTTTACTAAATATGGATATTCCATCCAAATAACAGTGAAGTTGTGATTCTCCAATGGCTCTACCGATATTCTTTGCATTGGCTACGATTGTTATATTCTCACCTATGAATACTGATCGCGAGGTCGCCTCTAAATCCTCCACAATAATAAATGGCTGTGGAGTCAATGCCTCAGCGATAAAAACACATAGGAGCATAAGCCCTACTGTCAAAATGATTAATCGGATACGGTTCATTCTTCCCCTTCTTCGAAATAGAAAGGGGAATACCTAGATTTATCTTCTTCGCATTATCAAGAGGTATTTTATATCAAATAAGAATATTCCAAGACCAGGGATAAGGAGGGTTAAGCATTCTGGTGATGAAGATTTAGTTTGCGTTTAAAACAGATCTCCTCATCAGATAGCGAACGACATCCTACCTCAGGAGATTGAGATGAGGATAGCAACCAAAATCGTATCGATAATGTTAGTTGGATTGATGTTGTTGACGCCAGTGACGGCAACAGCGAGTATGAATGCACAGGCTGGATCAATTGGTCCGTTATATGAGGTATATGACGACGCCTCATTTTCTGGAGATCCTTTCCCATTGGGTGGACAGATTTCAATCTATTACTATCACCGACAGCCTGGAACTATGACGTTGAAACTGTATAATCCCAGCAACACACTTGTTCAGACATGGAGCCTTTCTGGCGGTTCGGGCTATAAATATTTTACTGCCAACGCAGTAGGTCAATGGAAGCTTGTCGTCACCTCGCAGGTGGAGGGGACATGGAATGATTATGCTCAGGTTCTTACAGAATATGCAGAATTCAGCGGAGCACCATATATTGTGGCACAGCAGAGTATCACAATAGCTGAAAAGCATCACGCAACAGGCACGATGACTATAGCTCTATACCGTCCCGGTGCTAGCACGCCGGTACGAACGTGGACGATAACCTCCAACAACTACCCAAATACTGTTACTCACACATACCCCGCGGACACAGTAGGCACCTGGCGGATGCACGTCGCAACAACATATGCGGGTTCTTGGGATCGGTATTGTGATGTTTATCCTCAATCCTCAGCCATTCTTGCCGGTGGAGAGTACGGGTCACTCTCAAAAGGTTGCATCGAGGTAAGCTACTGGTGCACTGCACAATCAATGACAATAAACTTCTATGATCCCTCCAGTGAAACTCCTACCAAAACGACTACGGTATATCGGAACTACCCTGGAACATCACCAAGCACTGTTACATGTGATTTGAGGGGGGCGACAGCTGGAATGTGGCTTGTCAGGGCATCTCCATCCATTGGTCCAGAGATACAAGCAACCTCCAGGGTAGGTTTTGTTGTTATCTCTCAGACGGAGGACTATAACGCCGCCATATCACAAAATGAGGCGGGAACAGGGATGGCCAAGTTTTTTCCTCAAATGTTTCTGAGATCGACATCTTCTATTGCATTAAACGTTAGCAAATATGGGCCAGGCCCAACAGAGTGGGATCAAGGTATACCGACAATACAGCTTCAACTAGCATACCAATACGCTACTGAAAATAGAGAATTATCTGGCACTCTGCATGAGGTTTCTATATATGTTGAACGGATTGAAAGCTGGTCATCTTCCACAGCTGGGTGGGGGGGAGGCATAGTATATGGTAGCGAAGCTGGGAGAACAAATTCCGAAATAATTGTCGAAAGATCTGCTGCTAACACGTTCGTGTATAACGTATCTCTCTATCAATCCCCACCAGGATGGCAGACGGATTTACCGTTAGGAGTGACCGAGGTTGCACTTGGTATTGTAATAGCTGTTGCGTTTCCGGAATCAATTGCGGCTGGTGTCATCTATAGCATGGCAGCGTTTCTTGCAAACGAGCTACTAGCAACTACCTCGGCAATAACATCAAACCCATTTGATGCGCAGGGGACTAACTATATGTCAGGAATAAAATACACCGGGGATGCGACGAAATACCAAGATACGACGTATAATCTCGAGTGGATTCGTCTCTTCGATAGCTACAAGGCTGGTGGGACTACGAAAAACTACTGCTTTAAGGTTTGGGCAGAGTTCAAGGCGCATGGAGTCCTTGGAGACTTAGATGTCGTGGGTCCGTATTCGACACCATTTATCTACCTCTGCGTAGTCCAATAATGGTAAACTCCTTTACTCTTTTTTATTAAGTTATAATGCCCATATAATGTATTATATATTTACATTATATATACATATCAAGATAAAATATTGTCGGTGTAAGCAAGATGGTTACTAGATTATTATTTATTTTATAATATCCACAAGGCAATCATTACCTGTGCCTTTCTCTGGATTTGTAGAATCCATCACAATCGACGTTGAAAGAGTGATGAATCGTGCCATGAGATGACCTCATCAGAGGTCAACCGACGCTCTAGCATGAGAACGACTATCTCTGGGGCGAAATGGTCTCATCCCGAACAATATTGAATTGAGTAGCAACAAGGTAATGCGGGCGGTCGACAGATGGCGAAGGGTGCCGGACATCTAGACGTGCCATTGTACTCGTGTAACGGATTAAAGCATACGTACACTTGGCATCAACACTGACGCTGCTCATCGTCAGGAAGTGCTGGCGAAGTCACATCGAGACTTCGCAGACATCGTCTCGCTCATGAAGCCCCTGCTGCGACGCCTTCGCCTTCGGATAATGCTTCACTACACGACGCTGCGCGAATTCTCGATGCGTCTCGAAACGTACACGTTCGACGGTCTTCTTTATGAGCTGGCATCGAGCGTTTCGCGACAGAATTGTCGTAATCGTCGACTCGACCAGTATTCAGCTCGGCTCCAATTCATACCACTTATCCAGACGATGTCACGTCGTAAAGGATTTGGGGGGACGGGGCTCAGAGCGGTTAGCCATTACATCAAGCTCGCGCTCGGCTCTATGATTGTACGATTACGATACTCGCGATGCGAGCAACGCTGGGACCTAATCTAGACAATCAGCATTTGCGGCAGGCGGTGTCGAAGTTGTCGAGCAGGGAGCGAGCATCGTCACGGTCATCGACGATTTGATTCTGAATCGTACCCAGCACGCCGATTCGTCGTTCGCGAACTCGGAGCGGAAGCACAGATACTGGTGCCCAATATCGAGTGGACCGGGAGAACAGCCAGGCTCCTACCGACGCTGCCTGCTCAAGGTATTTGACAAGTCGCCTATCGTCGCAGAGCGCTAACGGAGACGGTGAACTCAATGATCAGGGCGTCTTTCTTCGACCGCTTGCTCTCGCAGCGAGCGCGGCCAGGTGAGCGAGCGACTCGCCCATTCGGGGTGATTTCTTCAGGGCCGTTCCAATCTATGGTTCTCTGGATAAGGAATTGTCCAAACGCCGTCACTAAGAGTAGAATCTCAATGACTACCCCATGACACTCCTGATTTTGACAGCTTGGTGCTCTCACAAGAGCGACCTGACTAGGACCGCCAGTGCGCCGGTGACCGAAACTCGGCGAAAGCGGTGGGGAGATGGAAGGACGGCATGGTACCACGATTGGCGCGCCGCCCGTTCCTCCGTTCCCCTCATGCTTCCTCGGTGGCAGGCACCGTTTGCCGGCCCTCTATCTCTAAGGTCCGCACCTTGCGGAACTCTGCCATTAGATGCCAGCTGCGTTCTCCGTAGTCACGCTGGTAGTCACGTTCCTCTATCCTGCGAAGGGCGCGGGACATCGCCGGGACGTTCATGTTGTCGGTAAACATCAGAACGTAGCCGCATAGCGGAAAGAGAAGGAAGCCGCCCCTGTGCATCCTTCCGATCTCGTAGCCTGGCCCCACCATCTCTTTCACTTCGTCAAGCATGAAGTGGCGGTGTTCCGGCGCCGGTTCCCTCTTTCCACGAACGATCCTTCTGCCCGCCGCGAACAGCAGGGACCTCTGGGCGTCCACGAATTCGAACGTACCGCGGTGCGGCACGGACAGGATCAGGCGGCCACCCGGGAGGAGCACTCGGTCCACCTCTTTCAACGAGGCCTCGGGGTCCGGAACGTGCTCCAGAACGTCCATCATGGAGACCACTGAGAACATGCCGTCGTCGAACGGAAGATCGTCCGCCGAGCCGTGATAGAACTCGGCCTCTGGATAGAGCGACCGTGCCCTACGCAATGTCGACTCGTCAACGTCCAGGCCCACGGCCCGCTTGCACTTTCTCAATGCTCCAGATACCAGCACCCCGTCGCTGCATCCGATGTCCAGAAGGACATCGTCCTTCCTGATCCAATCCATTGCCAGCTTTGTCCGTCCAAGCGTCGCTTCCCTGAACTCGTTGTCTGAAAAAGCAGGACTGGCCGGCTCGAACACGGTACGTTCCACTATCCCCTCTCTGTTCCCCAACATATGTTACAGTTTATTAGAACAGTAAATAATTAAATCTATGGCATTCGACCATCATCGCCTGGGTATGGCATCGAACGTCGCTCCGACGTTCTCTAAGCTCCGGATGAATGCGAAAGGGGATGGGCGGGGTTAAAAGGCCCCGCCGTTGGAAGGAGGATTCTGCACCGTTATGGGCTTTTTGCAGTCGAAGGGGTCGCACTTGTCCTTCAGCTTGGACGGATACAGATAGCCGAACACCACCGCTGCCGTTATTCCCCCCAGCACCTCGGTGATGATGAAGAACACCGCACTCTCCGGGGCGATGCCGCAGATCGCGTAGGTGAACATTCGGGCGATCGTGACGGCGGGATTGGCGAACATTGTGCTCGACGTGGTGACGAGCATGCCGCCGACCACCATCGCTACGCTGAGCCCGGTGTGCTTTGAGCCGCCTCTCACGCATCCCATTATGACGCCCACCAGAAGGAAGGTTCCGACGAACTCGGCGAAGTACAGCGCCGGCTCCTTCACGCTTTCCGAGATAGTGAACAGCATGTTGGTGTCCGCGTAAAATGTCGAAGTGGTACCGATGAACATGAGGTGTGCGACCAGCATTCCAATGAGGCCCCCAGCGATCTGTACTACGATGTACTTCGCCGCCTTGCTGCGATCGATGTCCCCGGCCGTCAGCAATGCAAGCGTCACTGCGGGATTGAAGTGCGCCCCCGAGATCGAACCGAACGTCTCGATCAGCGCGAAGAGGACGAATGCCACAGCGATGGCGTTGATGAACACCGCCAGGACCACGGTCGAACCGTCCAGGTTGAACGGCAATATCGTAGAGGCAATGGCAGCGGTCACCAGGAACATGGTTCCCATGAACTCGGCGAGCAGGTTCTGCTTGAGCGTAGGCATCTGTTGTACCCCGGCATCTTCGGCAGTCAATTGCATTTTGATTATAAATGATTAAGTTTGTACTCTAATGATTGAGAACAAACTAAAATATATTAACATCAAATGAACTACAGCGATGAGGATGTCAATTTGACCACTAGGATCGTACTCATAGGCGGATTCCTTGGGGCGGGAAAGACCACGCTCATCAACAAGGTCGCCGGAAAGCTGACCGCCGCGGGAAAGAAGGCTGCCATCATAAACAATGATCAGGGCGTGGCGTTGGTCGACACCCAGTACAGCCGCGGAAAAGGCTTCGCCACCGCCGAGGTCCTGGGAGGATGCTTCTGCTGCCGCTTTCCTGACCTGCTCAAGAGCGCCCGCGAGCTTGTAGCGGATGAACATCCCGAAATGATACTGGCGGAGCCGGTGGGCAGCTGCACCGACCTGCAAGCTACCGTCGTAGCGCCGTTCCGTGTGATATTTCAGGATGAGTTCACCGTCGCGCCCCTCATGGTGCTGGTTGACAGCTCTCGCCTCTCATCTGATGAGATCGATGCCCGCTCCATAGGCGGTTATCTCCGCAAGCATCAGATCGAGGAGGCCGAGTACATCGTGCTTTCCAAGGTCGACATGATATCCGCTGCCAGGTTGCAGGAGATCATCGATGCGGTGAAGAGCATCAATTCCACTGCCCCCGTGATCGCCTACTCTGCGCTGACCGGCAAAGGTCTCGATGAGATTGTGGAGCTGGTCGCCTCGGACCGCAGGAGCGCCGGCGCCCCGGTGGACGTCGACTACGACACCTACGCCAACGCCGAGGCGGAGCTCGGCTGGTACAACGGGCAGATCAGCTTTACCGCCGAGAGGGTGGACACCTATCATCTGGGTACGAAGGTGCTGAGATACCTGGCCGAGGGATATGAGCCTCAGGACATCGCTCATGCCAAGGTGATGATACGCTCACCGGTCAGCGCGATGAAGATGAGCCTGATATTCAGCAACCTCACCACCGACGGAGTGACCGGTTCTCGGTACGCCCAGGGCGACGTCGAGATGCTTGTCAACGGCCGAGTGGTGTCATCGCCCGAACGGCTGCAGGAGAGCATCCGGTCAGCGGTCAGGAAGGCGATGGAAGAGACGAGCATCGACAACTATGATTTCGTCGACGACTGCTTCTCTCCCGGCCGTCCGAACCCCACTTACAGAATGATCGATCAGTGATAAGGTCGAACTGTATCGAGTATGTAGCCCATGCCTAACCGGTGGGGGGGCGCGTGGAAACGCTCCCTCGCCCAAACCTTTTCATGCCCTTCCAAGCCGCTTAACGTACTGCCATCATTCAACGAGGGGCAGGCAAGGCTCTCATTTGCATCTTATCACGGAACTCATCATGCCCATTGCAATGCTCCCGAAGTGCCTCGGAGAGCTGGCCGTCGTCATCGCCCCCGACCTTATGGCCGCAAGCGGGGCAAGTGATGCAGTTCGCGTAGTCCTCAAGCTGCTCTTTGCTCATGGAGAACTCCGAGACGCATGTCATGCCGCACCCCTGCTCCGAGTCCTTGAGTATCTCCTCCCGGCTATTCGTTGATGGATGCAGATGAGCGCGCATCTCCATCTCCATGGCCAGCAGGCCTTTCGTGACCTCCTCTCCCAACTGTTCCCTCAGCTCGAGCATCCGAAGCGAGTCCTCGTCCTGCTCATGTTCCTTGACGAGGTGCTCCTTGAAGCTCCTCGAACGCTCGCCGTCGCCATTGCCGGCGATCTCGCATCCACACGGGCATCTGAGCGTCATGTTCATCCCGATGCTACTGGCATCGGCCGATATATCAATCCTATCCGGGTTGCTGTCCTTTAGACATTCCTATTCTTTTACAGTGCTGCAATCGTCACCTAGTTACCATCATGATCCTCGACATCAGTGGCCGAGTCTGGTCGGAGTAAGCCTAGGGGCAGGAGTTTTATTATCTTGATTGGTAAATTTACATTTGTAGTATTTTATTATATATGTGGTCTCAGATGAAGGGACGGATTGTGATCACATGACTGATGTTAATCAGCCATTGGGCCCGAAAAAGGCTTGCCAAAGATGTTGATCGTAGGTATTGTTGCAGTTGTCGTTGTCGTAGCGGCTGCCGCGGGAGCCATCATGCTTCTGGGAGGCGGCGACGCCGATGACAATGGTGACAACGACAACAAGAACGGTTCTACATACAAGATGAAGAACGGCGACTTCATCGAATACCGGATAACGAACGAGGATGAATATGGGACAGAGGTAATGAACTATAGATGGGACGTATCGAATGTCACCTCGGCCGGGTATGATGTCCTTCTCACATTTACGATGTCTGGCACGACAATGACCTTCGATGATCATTACAACAGCACTGACAATCCGATGTTCGGTGCATACAACATGTATGTCACCGATGATTGGCTCGGCACCTATCATCCTGGCATCACCGTTAAGGATACGACCATCAACACGCCCCTCGGCAGCAAGGCGGTCAAGCACTACCAGGTAACAATCGAGGATGAGGATGATGCCAGCCTCGTAGATCATGTCGACTTCTACGTCGGCAAGAGCAATGGCGTACTGTATAAGTGGGTGACGGTCGAGAAGGAGAATGGCGTCACTCTCGCGACGACCACCTTCGAGATCTTTGACTCGAACATCGCCATGATCGGCAGCAACGTCGACAACGATGATGACGACGGCAAGAACTATCTCGACTACAATCTGGCGGTCGGCGATTACCTTACCTATGCGGGGACCATCGTGACTAGCTCCGATTATGACGACGATTACACCATCGAGGGGCCCAGCCTCAGATGGGAAGTCACCGCCGTTTCCTCATCGGAGATTAAAGTGTCCGCTACCGAGGAGGGCGACTTCGGCCCCAACTCGATCAACTACTACCCTAAGCATCCAGTTATCGCCGGGGCCTATTGGAGCAGCCTCCACACCCTGGCCCAGGATTATCTGAAGGATGCAGTGGACGAGGGCTCGGATGAGGTAATGATCGGAGAGACTGTATACGATGTGACGCACTGGCAGAAGTCGTTCACGAGAAGTTCTGAGGACTTTTTAGAGACCACGACCTACGACTTCTACGTCGGCCAGGTGAACGGCGTCTCTGTGCTTTACCAGGTGGCCGTCGATATAACCACTGTTGATAGCGGATACACTACCTCCGAAACCACAACGTTCACTCTCTCTGAGACGAATGTTGACGGAGTGCTGTAAGAGCAGCTGCGATCGCCAAAGGCTTCCAAACCTCTTCCATCTTCTTTTTACTTTGACCAAAGGCACAGCTTTTTCCGCATCGCGACACACGCTCTTTCGATGCGAACGCTCGATGCCTACCCCTCGCATCATCACCGCTCGCGACATGAGCAATCGACCCGCATGATTATCACCCCCGCGGTCGATGACCAAATCTGAAAGGGTGTTCAGGCACCCCGGGAGGAGAGCATTTGGAAGAGCTTACGTTCGAAGGGCAGATGAAGAGCAACGGGCTGTTCGCCAGGACGATATCGGTCGATCATCTCAATGGACTGAGAGATGACATCGACGCCCTGCGCAAGGACGGCCTGTTCGATCCGGAGTTCTATGATGACAACCTGCCATGGTTCGACTTCCGCGTTCCGGACGATCTTCCGAACGCCAGCACAATCGTGATCGTGGCCAAGCCCAAGCCGATGCTGTCCGTCACGTTCCGCTGGAACGGAAGGGCGATACCGTTGTTCGTCCCCCCGGCGTATGCCGATGGCAAGGACGTTGAAAAGGAAGTGCTGTCCGCTCTGGACCGCATATCGCAGCCGAACAAGTACCGCTTCGTTCCGGTGAAGCTGCCCCTGAAGGCCTTGGCCGCCCGCAGCGGCCTGGCCCAGTACGGGAGGAACAACATCGCCTACATCCCCACTTTCGGTTCGTTCCACCGGCTCACCGCCTTCTTCAGCGACATGCCGTGCAAGGAGGACCAGTGGCAGGACATGGGGATGCTGCCCGGCTGCGACAGCTGCAACGCCTGTCAGATCTCCTGCCCGACCGGCGCCATCCCTGCCGACAGAATGCTGCTGCGCGGAGATCGCTGCCTGACCTGGCATAACGAGAAGGGCTCGTCCGTTCCGTTCCCTCAATGGGTCGGCGCCGAAGCGCACAACGCCCTGGTCGGCTGCATGCGCTGCCAGCGCGTGTGCCCATACAACAAGAACGTCATGAGCTGGATGGAAGCACGAGAGGAGTTCTCCGAGGAGGAGGCCGCACGTCTGCTGGACGCATCCGCTGCGGGCGCGATGTCCGAGGATATGGCCGTTAAACTGCGACGGGTCGGCCTGAGCGCCGAACTGTTCCCGAGGAACCTGGAAGTGTTGCTCCGGGTCAGAGAGTGACGTCACCTCGCCTGGACCAGCGTATTTAAGCAGAGCCGTTATACAGGAGGCGGCGATGTCCGCCGCTGGGCCTCCCCGGGTCCGAAAGCGGCAATGGGACGATGAGCATGATCCCCTCTCCTTCAGAACCAGTTTACGGCCTCGGCATCGATACGGGCGGCACGTACACCGACGCGGTGATCATGGACCTGCGCACCGACAAGGTGCTGGCGAAGTCCAAAGCGAGGACCACCCACGATGATCTCAGCATCGGCCTGAAAGAGGTCATCGACGCCGTCCTGGCCGACCTCGGAATAGGATCCTTCGATCCCTCCTTGATCGGGGTCTCCACCACCCTGGCCACCAATTCCGTTCTTGAAGGCAGGGGAGGCCAGGTAGGCCTCATAGGACTGGGTTGGAAGCCCGAGCCGGGGTGGGAGCTTGGGGCCAAGATGCAGCGCTTCCTCCCTGGCGGCCATGACTCCCGGGGCAACGCCCTGGCCATGCTGGACATGGATGAGCTGGAGAAGGCCGTCCAGGAAATGCTTCCACAGGTGGACTCCCTAGTCGTCTCCGGGCTGTTCGGCACTCAGAACCCCTACCAGGAGAATAGCGTCAAGGAGCTGGTGCAGAGGAAGTACGGCCTGCCGGTGGTGGCCGGGCACGAGCTCACAGCCGTGCTTGGCATCTACGAAAGGACAGTGACGGCCGTACTGAACGCCCGTCTGATGCCGGTGCTGAGCGACTTCCTCGATAAGGTGCTGGGCATCCTGAAGGCGAGAGGCATGACCGCCCCGGTGCTGGTACTGAAGGGCGACGGAACGCTCATGAACCTGCGCACGGCGAGGGAACGGCCGGTGGACACCATCCTCTCTGGTCCGGCGGCCAGCGCCATGGGGGGCCATGTGCTCAGTGGCATCGACGACTGCGTGGTGGTGGACATGGGAGGAACGTCCACCGACATCGCGGTGCTCAGGTGCGGCATACCCAAGGTCAGCAAGGACGGTTCAACGGTCGGCAAGTGGCGCACCAGGGTGGAGGCGGTGGACATGCGGACCTCCGCGCTGGGCGGCGATTCGGAGGTGAGGGCGTCTCCCGAGGGCGGAGTGCTCATAGGCCCCAGGCGGGTCGTGCCGCTGTGCTTCGCCGCCCGGCAGTTCCCCGATCTCACGTCGAGGATGAGGGAGACCGGCCAGGCCAGGTTCATCTACCTGACGGGCCGTGGACAGGGGCTGTCGGGCTCGCCGGCTAAGCTGGCGAGATACCTGACAGAGAACGGGCCCAGCACGCTGGGTCAGCTGAAGAGGGACCTCGACATCGTCCTACTCCTGCCCCTGCTCGACGAGATGCGTAGCCTCGGCGCCATCGCCAGTATCGGGTTCACTCCGACCGATGCCCTTCACGCGATCGGCTCGTACTCTGAAGGAGACGTCGACGCCGCCGTACTGGGAGCTGAGCTCTTCGGCGGAGTGATGCGCAAGGACGGGAGAAAGTTCGCCGAGATGGTGCTGGACGCCGTCACCTCGCAGATCGCCGAGGAGGTGGTCAGGAAGGTCCTGTCCGATGAGCTGGGCGCTCTCCCCGAAGCACCTGTCTTCCAACAGGTGATGGATATGGTGAGCGGGAAGCGGACATGCGGGCCGTTGCGTCTGAACGCCGCCCTCGACGCCACGGTGGTGGGCATCGGCGCGCCGGCGAGAGCGTACCTGACCGCGCTGGAGAGAAAGATCGGAGCGAAGGTGGTGATCCCTGAGGACCACGAGGTGGGCAACGCGGTGGGCGCGGTATGCGGGCACATCTCCGAGTACGTGGACGTTTTCGTGTACCCCCGCGACAAGGGCTACGCGGTCCACTCGGTGTTCTCCACGCCAATTTCGTTCCTGAAGGAGCATGACGCGGTGCAGCGCGCCAAGGACCTGGCGAGCGAGCACGCGCTGGACCGCGCGGTGCGCGCCGGGGCATTGCATCCGGGGGTCAGCATCACCGTCGAAGAGGAGAGGGTCGTCACGCCAGACGCCCCCGGCGTCACCCAACTGGCGGAGATGCGGGTCCGGGCCAGGGCGGTGGGCAGGCCGATCGACATCTGACGCCGCTCAACGCGGCAGATCGAGGCCGTAGCCCCGCCGTTCCTGATGCATCACCCTTATCTATCGTCGGCTCTCAAACGGCACCGGGGATCGTCTGAGAAGAACTGGCCTCATCTTCCGCTCCAGCCTATTGGTACTGCTATCACTCGTTCTAGTCACTGCCGTCCTGCCCGGGACCGGCATCCTGGACCTCTTCGGCGGCGAAGGCGCCCATGCCGCACAGGACGGAATACAATTGACCCTCAGGGAAGATCTCACTGTTCGGGCCGAAGCATATTGGCCGGTGTTCATGGAGCTGACCTCTGACAGCGACGCCATCGCTCTGAGCATCGACGGCGACGGGGCGGCAGAAGCGGAGGTACGACTGTTCCCTCTGGACGCTCCGTCGGAGCGGCTGGACATGAATGAGGACAAGGGCTCGCTGACTGGCCTGTTGCATGAAGTCAGCAGTGGCTTGCTGATGGTGACGTTCACCGCGGCGGGCATCTACGAGGTCGTAGCGGAGGCTCTCGACGCTGAGGGGCGCCAGACCGAACAGACGGCGGTTACCATCATGATAAACGAGAGCGTTCCGCGTCTCTTCGGAGAGCCGTCGCTAGGCCCGTGGGGAGAAGGCTGGAGCAACGAGGCGGAGGCGGGCAGCGAGCTCGGCTTCGCGCTCTCCGCTCCGATCGAGCAGTGGGAGGGAGCGGACTGGGGCACCTATTACAATTGGACGATCAGCGTGATCTGCCCCACCGGGATGAACGTCGGCGGAGACCTCTCGGCCTACAACAGCGGCGATCTCCGGATCGACCGCTCCGCCCTGAACTCCACGTCGGCGGTCTCGGCGTGGGAGAACGGATTCAATACGGTTTTCTACACCGCGTGGGAAGGAGAGGGCGGTAACTTGCTGTCGGGAACGGCGGCCATGACGCCCAATGCGAAGGAGCTGACCATGGGCGCCGGCACCTACGATGAGTGGGCGAAGGGATCGTGGTCCCCGTCCGGCGCCGGCACCCTGAAGTTCAACCACCCAGGGCACTATGTGGCAGTGATCTCGGTGTCCGACCCCGACGGTCCGGTGTCCAGGCCGCTGGTGCTCGAGACGACGGTCGCCTGATCTCAGGGTCGCATCGCGATGGAGCCGGAGACCGCCCTCTCCTCGTGTCTCCGCACCTGTTCCGGAAGCTCCTCCAGCGGGCGAACATCAGAGACGATGTCGCTGAACGGTATCCCTCTCCGCTTGGCCACGCCCATCACCGAGATGGCCGTCCGGTATTCGAGCGAAGGGTATCCGAAGACGCCGAACACGCTGACCTCCTTCTCGCAGAAGTCGGAGAACGGGTTCACCTCGATGTTGCCCTTGTCCCCTGCCACTCCGAGTTCCACCACCGTTCCGCCTCTGCGCACCAGCTTGAACGCCTCGGCGAACGCCTGGTTCGTACCGGCGCACTCGAAGACGATGTCGGCGCCGCGGCCGCCGGTCATGCGGTGGACCTCTTTCGCCCTCTCCTCTACGGTCGTCAGTGTGCCTCTGTCCACGACATCGGTGACGCCCAGCCTCCTGCCCACCTCGATCCGGTCAGGATGGCGGTCGACGGCGATGATGTTTTCCATTCCCTGGACGTTGCACACCATCGCCATGCACTGTCCGATGGAGCCGAGGCCCTGCACCACCACCGTCTGCGACGGGTCCACGCCATCGCCGGCGGCCGCTCCGCTCGAGCCGCTGCCGTGGGCGCGCTTGAACGAGCGGGTGGCCACGGCGATCGGCTCCAGACAGACCGCCTCCTTGTCATCCAGTCCGGTAGGGAGCTTGAAAATTGGGATGTGATCCTCGATGTACACGTGCTCGGCGAACGCGCCCCAGAAGTGGGGTGGCTGGTCGGCGCTGCGGCGGTATACGCCGATCACCTCCTGCTGCGGGCATAGGTTGTTCCGCCCCGGAACGTTGTTGAGATACCAGCAGTCCCCCCTCGTTCCGTTGGATGTGGCGATGAGGTCGCCCTTCCTCAGCTCATTTCCTACGTAGTCCGCGTGAACCCCGTCGCCCAGCTCCCTGACCGTGCCGAACCATTCATGGCCCAGGAGGTTGGGCATCGGAAGCGTCTGACCTCCATGGATGATGTCCATATCGGTGCCGCAGATGGTGCATAATCTAACGTCGGCGACGACGTCCCCGGCCGCCGCGGACGGCGTCTCATAATCCCTCATCTCAAAATGGTCTACCGAGCCCTGTTTCGTCAATACCATCGCTCTGGCCATGCTACCACATCCGTTTCCATGGAAGCACCGGAATGATAAGGGGGAGCCTCTGCAAGAGGAGTGCAAAGGGGCCATGGCCGCGAAAAGGTCGGCGCAGAGGGCGGTCGTGGATGCGCTCGCGGCCGCCGTTCCATAGAGGAAATTGACCCCATATGAAAAATACTAGATACCGAATGACGTCATGATGGTCGGTACTGAGGACACCGGGCTGAGAGGTATCAAGGCCGCGACGTCCCGCATCAGTTTGGTGGACGGACAAGCAGGAAGATTGCTTTACCGTGGTTATTCGATCGAGGACCTTGCTAAATGGTCCAACTTCGAAGAAGTGTGTCATCTGCTTATAGATCGCAGGTTGCCTAAGGCCGACCAGCTCGAGGCGTTCTCGCAGGAGCTCGCATCACAACGTGAATTGCCGCCAGGCATCATAGATGCGATGCGTGCACTGCCGCTCGAGACCCCGCCCATGGCGGTCCTATCGGCGATGGTGTCGCTGCTGTCGGGCACCTGCCCCGACCTGGAAGATGAATCGCCGGAGGCCAACCGGCGGAAGGCCGTCCGTATAATCGCCATGATGCCCACCGTGGTGGCGACATGGAAGCGCCTTCGCGGTGGCCAGGAGCCCATCCGGCCGGACGCGAACCTATCTCACGCCGCTAACTTCCTGTACATGATCTGGGGGGAGAAGCAGAGCGAGACGATGAACCGGTTCCTGGACGTCGCCCTGATCCTGCAGGCCGATCACGGGTTCAACGCCTCGACGTTCACTTCGAGAGTGGTCGCTTCCACCCGGGCCAACATGTACGCGGCGGTGTCGGCCGGCGTCGGGGCCCTATCCGGCCCGTTGCACGGAGGGGCCAACGCCCAGGTCATGAAGAACCTCATCGACGTGAACGACCCGGAGAGCGTGGAGGCGTGGGTGCGCGAGCAGTTCATGCACGGGAAACGAGTATCCGGGATGGGCCACGCGGTCTATCGGACGGTCGACCCGCGAGCGGCCATACTGCAGCGCATGGCCCATGCGATAATGGGCGATCGCCCGGAGTTCCGGTGGTACGAGATGACCGAGAGGATGATCCTGGCCACCCAGGAGCAGTTCCGCTCCTCCAAGGGGAAGGAGATCTATCCAAACATCGACATGTACACCGCCTCGATGTACCACGCCATGGGCATCGATCCGGACTTCTACCCGGCGGTGTTCGCCATGGCCCGTTCGTCCGGATGGACCGCTCACGTCCTGGAGGAGAAGTTCCCCCGCCGTCCGGTGAAGGCGGTGCTGTACCGCCCGGTCTGCACTTACGTTGGCGAGCTCGATCGAAGGTATATCCCGATTGGGAAGCGCCGGTGATCAGCGCAGCGGCTTGGACCGGACGAAGGTGCCTTCACGGATCTCGTTGAACGCATCCCTCAGCTCGGCCTCGCTGTTCATGACGATGGGGCCGCGCCATGCCACCGATTCACCGATGGGGCGGCCGGCGGCGAGGATGAACCTAGCACCCTTCTCTCCTGAGCGGGCAGAGATCTCGTCGCCGTCGCCGAACACCACCAGCTCCTGCCTTCTAGCCTTGTTCCCTCCAAAGTTCGCCTCCCCTTGTATCATGTAGGCGAAGGCGTTGAGGCCGCGCGGTATCGCGTGACGGAACTCGGCGCCGGCGTTCATGCTGACGTCGAGATACTCCACCTCGACCATCAGGTCCTTCACCGGTCCGACGGCCTCATCGGACCGGCCGGCGATGACCTTGACCTTGACGCCTTCCGATGGCTCGGTCGTGGGGATGTCCTCCGCCCTGATGTCCCTGTACCGTGGCGTCATCATCTTGTTCTCCTTAGGAAGGTTGACCCATAGTTGTATCCCGCACAACCGCTCCCAGGTGTCCCGCGGCATCTCGCCGTGGATGATGCCGCTTCCGGCGGTCATCCACTGCACCTCGCCCGACTGGATGCTCCCGCTGTTGCCCAGACTATCCTTGTGATCGACCTGGCCGCTGATGATGTAGGTGACGGTCTCCATGCCCCGGTGCGGATGGTCCGGGAATCCCGCCTCGTAGTCGACCGGGTCCCGGGAGGAGAAGTCGTCCAACATCAGGAACGGGTCCAGCTTGGGGTCGGCCGCGCCGAACGCTCTCTTCAGTCGTACGCCCGCACCTTCTATGGTGGGCCGGGCGGGACTGACCGTAATGACCTTTCTCACCTCACTGGTCTGGCTCTTCATGAGGATGGCCTGGCATCGCAGGATATTTAATCGTGAGCGTTGGGAGCGAGGATGATTATCGAGGTCAATAGAATCAATAGAAACTTTATTAGTCGTTGGATACATAACCAATGTATTGGATAATACATCCAACTTACACTGAAGGGCGGTGGAACCGGTGAGGATCGTTGCAAGTCTGGTCATGGGGATGATGGTGCTGGCGGCCATTGCTGGCACGGTGAGCGGCGCTGAAGAGGAGGACACCTGTGCGGTCCTGTTCGACTTCGGGAACGGGCAGGTAATGTGGGCCGACGTTCCCGTGACCGATGGCATGAACGCATTCAACGCTACTCTGATGGCGGCAGAAGTAACGAATCTTGAAATTGTTGCCCCTGGTGGTTTTGTAAGCTCGATTGGCGGGTTCGACAGTGCTTGGCCAAAGGAGACATGGAACTTGTGGGTTTGGAACCAGACCATCCAGGAATGGGAAAGCGCTATGGTGGGGGCTGCGGATATCGCGCTTGAGAAGGGCGATGCAGTCTCTTGGAGCTATGCTGCTTACAGGGACACGACTCTTTTCATTCCCCCCTATGCTCCATTGGCCTCTCCCGAGCACCGCTATCCCTGGACCAGCTTCCGATACGACACCATGAACGCCGGTATGCAAGGGTTCGCCAACATCGAACACCTTGCTCTGAACTGGTCCAAGGATCTTGGTAATGGTGGTATCAGTAGCTCGGTAGTGGGCGCTAACGGCCTCATATATTTGATTACTGGTGGCTTATCGACTTGGACCGGTTCCGCCATGAGCTATGAAGCTAATCCTACCCTGTTCTGCCTCGACATGACCGGTGATATCAAGTGGAGCAAGGATATCGGTGCTGGCTATCAAATCGCCACACCACTACTCTATGGTGACATGATCTTCGCCCCATCTGCCGACGGAAAACTGTACGCCTTCGATGCTATCGATGGAGAGGAGAAGTGGGCGGCCTTTGATACTGGCTCCGGCAGTGGCACAGGAATAACTTCTTCGCCTGTCGCATATCTCAACAGCATAATTGTCGTGGCTGGCAATGGAAAGATGTTCTCTATCAACGCTGCGAATGGCGTTGAGAATTGGAATATCACCGTGTCCACTGCGATATACTCTTCATCGCCCGCAATTACAGACAATGTCATCTATGTCGGCGACGATTCTGGGAACGTCAGCGCCTATGGTGCTTCCGACGGGGCTTACAAGTGGTCCACTCCCGTTGGTGGAAAGGTCCGTGCCTCGCCTCTTGTGGACATAGACAACAACCGCATAGTGGTAACTTCAGGTTACTCCAACGGTAACATCACCGCGCTGTATCTCAACAATGGAACTATTGAATGGCAGACCGAGATCGATGTCACTTCGGCGTCTGTTTCCATGTCCTCCGAAGGATATGTTGCTGCTACCGCCAACGAGATTGTCATGGTCGACTTCGCCGGAGATGAGCTCTGGAACTATTCGCTGGGCGAAACGTTTGGAGGCGCTGCCCCCACTGTGGTCGGCGATACGATCTTCGCTGTGACCAACGAGGAATCCAGCCGATTGGTCGCCGTGAACATGACGGGAGACCTCGTCAAGGAGACTGTCCTGGCTCCATCTGAGTATGCTCTGTGTTCCCCGACATTCATCGATGGCTTCCTGTTCGTGACGTCCAACAACGGCCACATCTACGCGTTCAGCACCGGAAGCGAAGAGATCATTGGCCCCGGACCGGAGGCCGCTCCTGAGGAGTTCCCATGGCTGCTGGTCGGCGGCATAGTCGCTGTCATCCTCATAGCCGCGGTGGGACTGGTCTTCTGGAGGAGCAAGAAGGCCTGAATATGAAGAAGGGCACTACGATCCTGACGGCCGCGGTCCTGGTCATCGTCATGGGGCTGCTCCTTGCAGTGTATCTGCAGGGGAACGCCTCCCAGCCGGTGTCGGCCGACATGACGGTCGAGCTGTACGATGCTCCGGCGACCATCCATCGCGGCAACCTGACAGTATGGACCAATGATGACGGGGAGTGGACTTACACCACCGAGGACAACGGCGGCAACACCACCTGGGTGTTCAAGGGGCTGACCAACATGACCAGCAGTTACGACATGCTGATGGCGGCCTCATCTATCGCTGGCTTCACGGTGGGGACAGAGAATCAGACGCTGGGTCTCCTCGTGACGGCCATCGACGGCATCGAGAACAACGATCCCGCCATCAGCGACGGCGAGAGGGCATGGCAGTTCCTGGTGGACGGCGACTATGCCAACCGCGCCTGCAACAAGTACCCCATCTCGGAAGGCTCCGAGGTCACGTGGAGATACATGACCAATCAGTTCGGTTGATGCCCATGCTGTTCCCCTATCAGGACAAGGACTCGCCGCTTCATCGGCTGGACGCCAGGCCCAAGATGGTCTTCGTACTGGCGTTCTTCCTCATATCGATCCTGATATCGGACATATTCTACCTGGCGGCGATGCTCGCCTTCGTCCTCGTAGTTGCAGCGGCAGGCAAGGTAATGCGCGAGACCCTCGGCCTGCTGAAGTACACCGTCTACGTGGCCGTCTTCCTCTTCTTGTTCAGCATAATCTTTGCGCCGTCCGGGGATGTTGTTCTACTCGACCTTGGCCTCTTCAGAGTGATGGAGGGCTCGGTGCTCTTCGCCGTCAGCATGTGCCTGAGGCTTCTGCTGTCGGTCGTGGCGTTCGCCATCCTCACCTTCACGGTGCATCCGGACGACCTGCTGCGCATCCTGTCCAAGTTCGGCATCAAGTCCATGACCGGCGTCTCCATCGCCACCAGGATGTATCCGACCATCGCCGCCGATTCCGTTGCCATCTCCGATTCCATGAAGGCTAGGGGAGTGGAGTTCGACGACGGCAACATCGTCCGCAAGGCCAAGGCCCGCGCGCCGGTCATGATGCCGCTGCTCATGAACTCCATGGAGCGGTCGATGGACATCGCCGAGGCCATGGAAGCGAGGGGCTTCGGCGGCGGCCCCCGAACCAGATACAAGGATCCTGTGCTAGCACGAATGGACAAACTGATGATCGTATCGTTCCTGCTGGCCATCCCCTTCGGCCTGGCCATGTTCATCCTGGGATACGGCAACGCCGATTACCTGGGAGGGGAGGCATTCAGTCTCACGGCGGCCGGGGCGGCGGCAGCGCTGATCGAGGTGCTGTTCTTCACACCGATACTCTTGGGAGGCCGGCAATGATACGCATGGAGCGGTTCTCGTTCGCATACGCAGGCAGCCGCGCGCCCGTGCTCGACAACCTGAACCTTGAGGTCCAGGAGGGCGAGTTCGTCCTCATCGTCGGTCCCTCTGGCTCCGGCAAGTCGACACTGGTGCGCTCGTTCAACGGCCTCATCCCTCATTTCTACGGCGGCGAGGTCAGCGGGCGGGTCACCGTGGACGGACTGGATACACGCAGGACGCCCCCGGCCAGGCTGGCCGGCGTGGTCGGAATGGTGTTCCAGGACCCGGAGAACCAGCTGGTCATGACCAACGTAGAGAACGAGATGGCCTTCGGCCTGGAGAACCTCGCGCTGCCGCGGGACGAGATGGGGAGGCGCATCGGCGAGTACGCGGAGTACTTCGGCCTGACCACGTTCCTCGACCGTTTCATTCCCCAGCTGTCGGGTGGGGAGAAGCAGAAAGTGGCCCTGGCCAGCGTGCTGGCCATGAGGCCGAAGTACATCGTGCTGGACGAGCCGACGTCACAGCTGGACGATGAGTCGGCCAGCCTTTACCTTGATTTCCTTCACAAGCTGAACCGGGAGCAGGGCATCGGCATCATCCTGGTGGAGCACCGTCTGGAGAGGTGCCTTCGTTACGCCCGCCGCGTCCTGTTCATGGAATCGGGGCGCGTGATCGCTGATGGGGCGCCGGAGCGGGTCATGCCCCTCATGAGGGACAACCGCCTGGTGGCCGACTTCAGCCGGGACGTGCAGGGCAACGGCCACGGTAATGTCGTCCTGTCCGCCACTGGACTGAGGTTCTCTTATGACCGCGACGCCGTGCTCAGCGGCCTGGACCTCAACGTCAGGGACCGAGAGGTCTTGGCCATCATCGGCCACAACGGCTCGGGAAAGAGCACCCTGCTCAAGCAGCTCAACGGCCTGCTGCGGCCGGAGGAGGGCAGCGTGGCCGTGCTGGGAAAGGACATCTCCGAGGCGACCACGGCCAGCCTGGCCCGTGACATAGGGTATCTGGGACAGAATCCCAACAACTACCTATTCGAGGAGACGTTGGAGAAAGAGCTGCTGTTCACACTTCGCAACCTAGGGGTGGCGGAGAAGGAGTGGCCCGACCGGATCGACTGGGCATTGGAGGTGCTCGGTCTGGAGCGCTACCGCAACTCGTTCCCGCGGGACCTCAGCTGCGGGGAGAGGGAACGAGCGGCGTTGGCCTGCATCCTGGTCGGAAGACCCAGGATCCTGATCCTAGACGAGCCGACCAGGGGCCTGGACCACTGGAACAAGATGCGGCTCGCATCGATCATGCTCTCGCTGCGAGAGCAGGGGATGACGACCATCATGGTAACGCACGACTATCGGTTCGTAGCCGAACATGCGACCCGCGTCCTTGCCCTCCGCGACGGGGCGTTGAGCGAGGTGCCGCTGGAAAGGGTCATGGAACTTGTCAAGGTGTGCGGTACGGAGGCCTGACATGCGGTTCAGGCTCAGCACCCTGATGGCGCTCGCCGCTCTGGCAATGACCGGCGTCATGCTGTACCTGGCGATATTCGAGCCGCAGGTGCTTACTGAATACGCGGCGTTCCTTTCCTTCATCCTGCTGCTGTTCGTGGTCGGGATCATATTCGCCCGGTTCGAGGAGTCGGAACTCAGCTCCAAGGAGGTGGCGCTCATCGGCATCCTGGGCGCCATCATAGCCGCGTCGAGGATCCCGTTCGCCGCCCTGCCCAACATCCAGCCGTGCACCTTCCTCATCATCATCACCGGCCTGGTCTTCGGCTCCCTCGCCGGGGCCATGGCTGGGGCCACCACCGCGGCGGTGTCCAACCTGTTCTTCGGACAGGGGCCCTGGACCGCCTGGATGATGGTGGCGTGGGGCATGGTGGGCATAGTCTCGGGCATGGTGGGAAAAAGGCTCAAGGACGAAGTCACCGTCACTCATGTGGTGCTGCTCGGCGTAGTGCTGGGCCTTGCATACAACACCCTCATGGACTTCAGCAGCTGGCTCACCTTCTATCGTGCTTCTCCGAACCTCTTCCTGCCAACGTTCATCGCCGGCGTTCCGTACGGCATTCTTCACGTTACGGGGAACGTGATCTTTGCCGTCATCCTCGGCAAGCCGGTGTTGACGCTGTTCAATCGGTTCAGGCGCAGGACCCGCGTTCGCTACGTTCTGGAGGACGATGGCGGAGACGCTCCCTCGCCATTATCCTCGGAGGCATGCCCCATCTCGACGGCTGGAAATAGAACCAAATAAGTCGCCCGGCATGGTGTAGGCGGAAGTAAGTATCATGTCCGCTCCGAGCTGGGACCTGTCCGAACTGGTCGTATCGACCGACCCGCAACGCCTGAAGGCCGACCTCGCGGCCATGGTCGAGGATTCAAAGAAGTTCGCTGACGCCTATCGCGGACGGATAGGTGACCTTGACGCCGAGGCCCTGAGGGACATGCTGGAACGGAAGGACGAACTGGCGCTCCGCTACGAGGGAGTGGAGGAGTACTGCTCCCTGCTGTTCGCGGCCGACATGACCGACCCGGTCTCCAACTCCCTCAACAGCGCGTACATGCAGGCCGGCACCGAGGCCGGCCGGGCCATGGCATCCATCGGCATCGAGCTGGGGGCGCTGCTCATGGCGCGTCCGGAGCTCATCGACGATCCGGCCCTGGCCGATTATCGCCACTACCTCGAGAGGCGGGCCCGGGCGGCGCCTCACCTGCTGTCGGAAGCGGAAGAGAAGGTCATAATGACCAAGGACCAGAACGGCATCCAGATGCTGTCCAAGCTGCAGGGCAAGTGGCTCAGCACCCGTTCCTTCGAAGCGGACATCGGAGGCCAGAAGCGGTCGCTCAGCATCGGGGAGGTGTACGCTTACATGCACGATCCGGAGCGAGCCACCCGACGGGCGGTGTACGAGGCGATCGGCTCCACCCTCAAGCGGGACGAGCTGCTGTGGGCCGACATCCTGCGAACCATCGTCAGCGACCACGCGGCCATGTGCAAGCTGCGCGGCTACTCCTCGCCTCTGGAACCGACCCTGCTGGCGAACGATGTCGGCCAGGGAGCGGTGGACGCCCTGATGGACGTCGTGCAGAGCAACGTCGCAATGTGCCAGAGGTATTTCCGCCTCAAGGCGCGCCTCCTCGGCCTCGAGCGCCTGGGCAGCTGGGACCTCAGGGCGCCATTGCCGAGCGTTCCCGACCGAAAGCTCGCATGGCAGGAGACACGGGATCTGGTGCTGTCTACCTACCGCGGCTTCGACCCCCAGTTCGGCGAGTTCGTCAGCGACATGTTCGAACGCGGCCGCATCGACGCCGAGGTGCGCAGGGGCAAGAGGACCGGCGCCTTCTGCTCTACCTGGGTGGGGGGGCGCTCGGCGTACATCCTGCAATCCTACAACGGCCGGCTGAACGACGCCAGCACCCTGGCCCACGAGCTCGGCCATGCGGTGCACGCCTACCTGTACACCAGGGCCCAGAACTACAGCAACTGCCACGTATCGCTGTGCGTGGCCGAGTGCGGCAGCCTCATGGGGGAGCTCCTCATGGCCGACCGGCTCAAGAACGAAGTGACGTCCCCGGAGGAGCGCCAGGACATCCTCGTGAAGATCATGGACGGGTTCACCCTGTCAGTGTTCCAGGAAGGTTTCCGTTTCATCTTCGAAGCGAGCCTGTATCAGCAGGCGGAGGAGGGCGTGGAGCTGGATGGCAACAAGATCGCCGAGCTGTGGCGCGCCGCCCAGGACCGCGTGTACGGCGATGCGGTCGACTGGCTGGATGACTCGGAATGGGACTGGGCGAGGTTCCCTCATCACTACTTCGCCGGCACCAGGTTCTACAACTACCCCTACGTGTTCGCGCAGCTGTTCGTGTTCTCCCTGTATCGCATGTACAAGGAGAAGGGCCCCGAGTTCGTGCCCGCCTTCAAGTCGCTGCTGGCCGCCGGCTCGAGCCGCTCGGCCGCCGAGCTGGCCTCCAGTCTGGGCATGGACATCGAGAGCCCGGAGTTCTGGCGCAAGGGCATGGAGCAGGCCGCGGCCTTCATGGAGGAGTTGGAATCCACCATGGAGGTCAGCGGATCATCGGCGTCCCGACCTCCTGCCTGATCCGGTTGGCGTCGATGATCTGTTCCCTGGTCACGAGCGACATGCCGGCCATGCCGCCGAGCACCTCGACGGCGATGATCTTGTCCGGCCGCCTCAGGTCGACCTTCCCCTTGCTGATAGGTTCGGTCAGCGCCAGGACCAGCTCTTCGGAGGTCATGTCATGGCGGCGCTTGTGCATATGCATCATCCACCGCTCGTTCTCTCCGATGCCCTTCGCCAGCTCGTGAGCCGCTTCGGCCATGTCGTCAAGCGTGGCCTTGACCCATAGGTCCACCGGTATCCAGTGGAAAGTGTTCGTCAAGGTCCCGGGGTCCTCGCGGAACTCCTCGCGGATCGCAGAGACGGTCTGTTTGGCGTCACCGGAGGTCTCGATGCAGAACACGCCGCGAATGCAGGAGCTCGTCAGTTCGACCACCCTGTCGCCTGCCTCATTGATGCATCGGCGGACCTCCCTCTCTGCCATGCCCGCCCGGTTCGGTTGGTACGTCACCAACAGGTTGTAGTTCTCCATGTTCGTCCACCGTACGTTGCTACGTAGCCCGGTGGTTCATGATGATTGCGCTGACGTGACAGTCCTAGCGCTCGTTCCGGAGATCTCCTCAAGCGTCCGCAGCGCTTCCGAGATATGCTTCCTCGGCTGCATCTGAGAGGAGAACACCATGCGTATGATGCCCTCGCGGTCGATCAGGTACGTGATCCGGCCGGGGGTCCGAACGGCGCTCCACGCTCCGTACATGTCGCGTACTTTATCGCCGGCATCGCTCAGCAGGGTGAACGGCAGCTGGTGCTCCTCGGCGAAGCGCTTGTGCGACGCCACGTCATCGCCGGAGACGCCGATCACGTCGGCCCCGTGCCGTAGGAACTCCTCGTGCATCTCCCTGAACTCGTGCGCCTCCATGGTGCAGCCGGTGGTGAAGTCCTTGGGATAGAAGTACAGCACCACCGCTTTCTTGCCGATGCGCTCGGCCAGATCGACCTCCCTGCCTTCCTGGTCCTGCAGGCGGAACGTCGGCGCCCGATCGCCGACCCTGATCTTCGTCGTCATGAAGTATGCTTGTCAGCAGCGACTACATCAGTCTTGCACTCAGATGAGCAGCAGGACGATGACCACGATGTGAAGCACCACGAACAGCGGCACTAGGAGGAACTTGATCTTGCGGGTCTTGTGGCGGAACAGCCGCATCGCCGCCAGCGCCCCGAACGGACCGGCGAGCGCGGCGGCCAGCAGCGTGCTCTCCCGCATCCTCCTCCGCCGCCTCTTGGAGCGCATCTTGTCGAGCGCGTACATCAGGAACACGACCGCGTTGACGATGCCGTACGCGGCCCACAGGTACCAGATCACTCGCCGTCACCGCTCCAGAACCGCCCCGGCACTCTCACCTCGACCGCGTGCCGGTATCCGTCCAGGCGCAGCATGGTGCGGTCGCACACCGTGCGGAGGTGCTTCCACAGCATTGACGACGAGTAGTCGTCGAAATCGGCCGGCATGCTGTCAAGGAGGTTCTTCGAGCACACCACCACCAGGCGCGCCTGCGCTCTGGAGAATATCACGTTGGTGCGATTGAGGTCGAGGATGAACTCGGCGTTGCCGCTGATGGCCGAGGCGTCGCTCTGCGTCCCCGACACGATGATGGTCTCGCACTCCCCGCCCTGCAGGCGCTCCACGGTGTCGATGAGCTTGATATGGTACTCCAGATCGCTCAGCGTCTCCCTCAGCAATCCCCTCTGGGCGCGGTGAGGGGTGATGACCGATATGGTGCCGGGCGGAACGTCGGCCTCGCCGACGCCCCTGGACATGATGATGTCCCTGATAAGGTCGGCCTCGAACGGATTGCTCTTTCGGGACGACGTCTCTCCGTGTACCGCCAGGTACACGCCCGGCTCCCTCCAGATGTCCCCCAGCGCCTTCAGCGTTCCGCGTTTCGTCGCCGTCCCCTTGCTGGACACCAGCTTCACGCCCTCCCTCAGATACACGGACGAAATCAGGTGGGTCAGCTCCGGCGTGAGGCGGTACGTGATGGATAACGCCGACTGCCTGATGGCGCCCTCCGGGCAGGCCTCGGCCAGCCGCCTCATGGCGTTGTACGCCGATTCGTGAGGGGACATCCGGACCACCTGCTCTCTCGTCTCACCGTCCCAGTCGTGGGCCGTGATCGGGGACAGCTGCATGTGGTCGCCGGCCAGCATGATCTCCCCGTCCCCGGCGACCAGGGTGGAGAGGGCCAGGAACTCGGGGAAGACCATCATGGACGCCTCGTCCACCACCAGGCCGTCGGCGCGATCGCTCTCCCGGGGCCAGCGGTATCGATCGAAGTTGCCGCCCAGCTTGAGGAGGTCGTTGACGGTCCCGCAAACCACGACGTTGCCGTCCTTCAGGCATTCCTTGATCCCAGATACGTTGTCGCTTGTGATCTCATCGTCGCCGGTCGGCTCCCTACGGATGTTCAGCACCCTCACCGGATCGTTGGCGATGCCCGCCGCGTCGGCGACCTTGCGGAACTCCGGGACCGCCTCGCGAAGCCGGCCGAACAGCTCGTCCACCGCGGTGTGAGTCGTTGCCGACAGCAGGAACAGCTTGTGCCCCGGCCGGGCGGCAAGACGGAGCATGATGGCCGCCGATGCGGTGTTGGTCTTCCCTGTGCCGGGCGGTCCCAGCATCAGCTGGACGGTCGAGCAGAGACCTTCTAGGCACGCCTGCACCTGCACATCGTCCAGAGGGTTCTGCCGCAGACGAAGGTCTCCAAGCACCCTGCGATATGTTTCCAACATCTCCTTCGCCGGCGGGGCGCGGACCGGAACGGCGGGCGCCGTGGGATCGAACCACGATACCGAAGGAGCGTGGCGGTTCTCCTCCAGCCATCTGTCCACCTTGTGGCGGACGAACGCCGACTTGGGCTCTCCGGCCAGGGCGAATGGCATGACCCCTTCCTTAGGGGCCGAGGAGCCGAGGATATAGTCGGAGCCCCGGCCCTTGTCGAAGAACGGTATGACGTCCCCGGCGAGAACGCCATGGGCGATGTCGGGCGCGGGGACCGTCACGGTGGCGCCGCCGTAGAGCGCCTGGGGAGCGGTCGGCCCCCGGTCCACGCTGCCGTCGTACGGCGATAGGCGCATCATGCCTCCGTCCAGGCCGCACATCAGGAGGAACGAGCGTTCGCTGATGCCGAACCTATCCAGGTCGATGTCGGCATGGAAGGTGGCCCTCCCTCCCTCCTTGCTGAAGTTCACGTTCTTTAGCGGTATGCACGTTCCCTCGGCCACCCTGGCCGCCGGCGAGCGGGCCAGATCTGCCAGCCACTCGCTCTTGTCCCTATGGTGGTCTAGCCGCAGGAAGTCCTGGCATGCTCTGACCAGGTCGTAGCGGTCGGCGAAGTAGCGCTCCATGTCGGCAAGCTCCAGCACCGGGACCATGGGCTTCTCCAGCTTCCTGTTCTTGCTGGTGAGCCGCTCCTCCAGCCATCGGAGGGCCTCGCACCTGGCCATGAGGAACGCCCTGATCAGGCTGACCGTGCCGCCGCGGCGGTAGTCCTGGAGCGCCCTCTTGAGCATGTTGTCCTTCCATTCCTCGTTGTCGGGCAGCGCGCCCCACATGGCGCGCCAGTACGGTACGGGGACGCCGGAGCGGAATCGGCTGCGAACCTCCATGTACCGGCGGTTCGCATTCGGCGTCCTCCGCCCCTTCGGGGCCCACTCGCCCTCATCGGTCAGGTAGAGGTAGGCCCGATTGTCGAACAGCTCCCGCTTGAACGCATACGTGAGGTCCACGGGGTCCTCGTCCACGATGCGATGCCAGTGGAACGTTCTGCCGTACCACTTCATGCTCGTCGCCACCGGCAGGCTGAACGAGGTCTGGCCGAGCGCCTTGCTCCTCGATATCTCGTCGCCTATGGATGTGAATATCAGCTGCTCCAGGTCCCCGCGGCACTTCTCGCGGCATCCGAGCAGTTCGGTGAGGCTGCGTAGCAGAGGACCTCCCGCGCGGGAGCAGGACTCGATCAGGTTCGTCATCTCTCGGGACGACCACACGTAGAAGTGCACCGGGCGGAACTCGTCCCCGCTGGCGGTCGCGGCGATGGCCTTGCCGAGGCCGTCAAAGAAGGATGAGACCATCTCCCCCTCGGCGCGGACGTCCTGTTCGGCATCGCCGCTCCACTCCCGCTCCATCATTCTGATGACGTAGGCGGCCTGGATCGGCCTCTCCGTTCCGTCCTCCGCCCTCTCCATGGGGAACGGGACCGGGGTGCCGTCCTCCGCCCTCGTCGTTACGATCTCATCGCCGCTGTCGGTGACGTGGGCGCACAAGCCCACCAGGCGGTCCTCCACGTGGTCGTGCTCGACGGTGAGATACACCCGGACGGTGCGGAAGCCAGCGTCGTTCTCGTGGAGCGGCAGCAGACTGACCCCATGGTGGTCCAGGGACATGACCGAGTAGTCGCCCTCCTGTCTGTCGGGCAGAGCGGAACGGCGCGCTTTAGCTCTCTTGATGAGGTCGTCAAGGTCGGCGGCGAAGGCCGGGGTGTTGCGTATCGCCGCGGCCTCGGGGGATGCCAGGTCGAGGTCTGACAGCGCCGTCAGGTCGGGAACGCCGTGCTCTCTGAGGGCGCGCACCGTCACTGGGTCCAGGCCGAGCAGCTCCAGCCGCGCCCGCCGTTCGCTGTCTGGCATACATATGGTGTCGTGAACGCAGCTGTCGCACTTCTCCTCCAGGCGGTAGCTCAGCCCGTCGAGCGGCGTGGCGTCGATCGAACCCACCGGGCCCCCGGGAGCGAGGAGGCGGCGAATGTCGTCCATCTCCTCCCTCAGTTCGAGCGTTGGCTGGGCTAGGGCGTCCTGCACGCGGCGCGAGTCGGGGTCGATGCGGACAACGGCCGCTTCAAGCATCATGTCCTCCCGGACCTTGCCGGCGATGACCGGAGGAACCTCGGAGAGCTCTTCGCCCACCATCAGGCGGTAGGCGGCCAGCTGGATGCGATGGTAGGTCTTGTCCTTCCTGCTGGCCTTGCATTCCACGATGCGCAGGACGGGGCGCCCGTCCCTCCATGTGAGGATGACGAAGTCCATCCTGCCCGACACCCGGAACCCGCCGATCGTACGGTCGATCTCCACCTCGCGGGCGAAGCATTCCTCCCCTTCTCCCACGGACCGAAGGAACGACAGAAGGCCGGACCACTGCATCTCGTCCTCTCCGCCATCGGATGGATTGAGGCAACGCATCCGCTGCGAAAGGCCGTCCTCGGTCTCCGCCTCCCTTGCATGTCCTGACGTGGCGAGAACGGGATCGAGCGGGCTCCTGATCGTACCGTAATAGGGAAACATCCGCCCTATCACGCCTCGGTCCTTCCGGATCATCAGCCGCAGCTTCAGGTTGCGCTCGCAACAGTTCTTGTCGACGTAATCCCCGATGTCAGTGACGATGACATCCGGACCGCCCCCATCTTGATAGGTCATTGCCTCCGTCCGCGGGGCGCGCCTCCAGGGGCCTCCCCTTCCTGGACGGTCAGGCGTTTTCGTGATATTTAATGAAAATCATGTCGGTCCAGCGCGGTAGCATCGACGCCGGCCAGACCGACAAGACTGGCTCAGACGTACCCGATCTCGGCGGCGCGCTTGCGCGCCAGCTGCTGCTCCACCAGGGCCTGCTGCTCCTCCTTTGTCAGCTTGGCAGCGTCCTCCAGGGCCATCGCGAAAAGCTTGTCGGCCGCCGACGTTATGGAATCGGCAGTGACGGTCGATTCCTCCGGCCTCCCCTTCTCCACCGCCTGGCCGAACGAGGCCAGCTTGTCTGAGGCATATCCTTCCAGGGCCCTTGTGACGTAGTAGATCGTCACCGGGTTGGCCCTGGAGTTTTCCAGGAACTCTATCAGTCCGTTGACATGGCGGGTCATCTCCAGGAACCTTTCCTTGTCGAGCTTGATCGCACTGTCCACGAAGGCGAGGGACTCGATCATCTCCTTTGTCATCTCGCCGGTCTCATCTGTCATATTGCATCACCTGTTCCCTCGGGAACGGCACGTTGCAAGATGAGCTTGTAGAAATACTATTCTACGTAATAGTACGTAGTCGAACGAACGAATAATCTCATGTCTGATGCGGTAATCGCATGACAAATCCCATATTTCAACGACAAACGGAGGAAAGACCGAAAGATGGCATTTCACTCCCTTTGTTGATAATGACCTGAGCTGACCGGGTCAAAAATGAGCACCCCATCGTCCTTCCCCCATCTGGACGTCCTTTTTTGGCATGTTCGCAAGGGCGGGATAATGGTGGAGAACTATTATTATCTAATTAAATAACGTGAGCTGATAATTGGCCGCAAAGCCCGATATATCCTCCCTCCGCTCGGCATCCTCGATTCTAAATCTGGGGATGCACCATGCGAGAATCATTAGCCAAGACAGCGGCAGTACTGGTCATGCTCGGGCTGCTATTACCGGGGGCCCTGATCATGCACGATATGCCCGCCGCTTCCGCCTCGCCTTCATTGGGCCGGGTGTCGGTGTCGGGGACGAACATACTGGTCGACGGAAGCGTGCCGTCGGAGAAGTTCTTCGGCGTCGACGACACCACTGCGCTGCAGTTCGCCATCATGACCTACATCAACGGCGAGAGCGGGGTGAGGGGCTGGTCCTCGGTGTTCAACACGCCAGACACTCCGAACTATGCCCGCAGTCCGGTGGTCCCGAACGACACGCCGGAGAACTTCTGGCATCAGTACTTCGCCCTGCTGCAGTACTATGACTGCAACCTCGTGCGAATCGGATGCGGCGACACCTGGGGCACTGGGCTGCAGTACGATGCCTGGCTGAACCACCACGATGCTTACATCTCCCTGCTCCGCACCATGTGCGAGCAGGCCGAGGCGCACGGGGTATGGGTAACGCTGGTGCTTGCCGGCTCCCAAGAGTACCCGACCTTCCAGTTCGGCGGCTCCGGTTCGGTGTTCGATCCCTCTTCCTCCGCGTTCTCGCGGTACGCCTCTTACTGCCGGGACGTCATGGCCGAGCTGGAGAACGAGAACGCCATCTGCTGGTACGACCTGTTCAACGAACCTGACCACAACTACGTGGCACGAGACTACTGGCAGGGCGACAAGATGCGCTTCCATAACTGGGCCAAGGCCGCCGTCGCGGCCACCGACGGGGCGTCCTCCCACCCGCGCACCATGGGCGTGGCGGCCCTGGGGACGCTGTTCGACTGGAACAAGGCCGATTTCGACCTGGCGGTCGGAAAGACGGGCGTGGAGATCCTCCATGTCCACTACTACGGCTCCAACTACGATGCCAACAATTTCAATCTCCCGGAGAGCTGGGCCCGGCAGAACGGCAAGCCGCTGTTCTGGGGAGAGCTCGCATACAATGATGTCTACCCCATCGTGCGGTACGATTTCGCCGAGCAGGCCATATGGAACGCCGGCGGGCAAG
>ENA-UOOE01000008-UOOE01000008.1-fermentation-metagenome-genome-assembly--contig:-NODE-8-length-253394-cov-9.954184_pt1 | contig 253394 bp, 227 predicted proteins | sample MGYA00245776_ERZ724021 | MGnify/ENA primary metagenome ERZ724021 (study PRJEB28704, sample SAMN03018321) | fermentation metagenome | biome: anthropogenic terrestrial biome; feature: soil; material... | reverse complement strand
CAATGGTCCCTACGTTTAAATGGGGCTTCGCTCTTTCAAATTTCTCTTTTGCCATTTTTTATGCTCCCTCCCTGAAAGACTTATTAAGCTTTCAAAAGTTTTTCCGCTATCTCTGCGGGTACCTGCTCATAATGATCAAACTGCATTGAGTAAGTGGCACGGCCAGAAGTCTTGCTTCGAAGATCTGTCGCGTAACCAAACATCTCAGAAAGAGGAACGTAGGAACGAATGACTCTAGCATTCGCTTTCATCTCCATACCCTCGATACGTCCTCGACGAGAAGAAATGTCCCCTATTACATCACCCACATAATCTTCTGGAGTAACTACCTCCACAAACATAATGGGCTCCATAAGGACAGGACCAGCTTTCCTCATAGCTTCTTTGAAACCCATGGAAGCCGCTATCTTAAAGGCCATTTCAGAGCTGTCTACTTCATGGTAACTTCCGTCTACTAAGGCCACTTTTACGCCAATAACAGGGAATCCACCAAGAACACCGTTGTTGACGGCTTCCTCTAGACCCTTTTGGACAGCAGATATGTATTCCTTAGGAACAACTCCACCGACAATTTTATCTTCGAAGACAAAGCCCTTGCCATCTGCCAATGGCTCCATTTCAAAAACAACATGTCCATACTGCCCTCGGCCACCTGTCTGCTTAATAAAGCGGCCTTCCGCTCTTGAAGCTTTTTTAATGGCTTCACGATAGGAAACCTGAGGCCGACCAACCTTAACATCGACGCCAAATTCTCTCTTCAGGCGGTCGACAATAATTTCAAGATGGAGTTCGCCCATGCCTGAAATAACAGTTTGCCCCGTCTCTTCATCGGTACGAACCCTGAACGTAGGATCTTCTTCAGCCAAAGAAACAAGTCCCTTTGTAAGTTTGATCTTATCGTTTTTGGTTTCAGGCTCCACTGCAAGAGAAATAACCGGCTCTGGAAACTGAAGAGACTCAAGGACTATAGGCTTAGCCTCGTCGCAAAGAGTATCTCCCGTACGAGTGGCTTTCAATCCTGGCAGAGCAACAATCATACCGGCGCATGCTTCGTCAAGCTCTTCTCTCTTATTGGCATGCATCCGAAGGATTCTACCAATACGCTCACGGGATTTGGTTACAGGGTTATAAATAGTCGTTCCCTTTTCAATTTTTCCCGAATAAATTCGAGTGAAGATAAGCCTTCCTACAAATGGGTCGACCATAATCTTAAAGGCTAATGCTGTCAAGGGCTCGTTTACATCGCTATGCCTTTCAAGAACCTCTTCTGTTTTGGGGTCAAACCCCTTAATTGGAGGAAGATCTATAGGGCTCGGCAAATAATCGACCACTGCGTCGAGAAGAAGCTGAACACCCTTATTCTTGAAGGCACTACCACACATGACAGGAACGATTTTAAGAGCGATGGTATTAGTTCGAATAGCCTTACGAATAAGGTCTTCAGGTACATCCTGACCGTTCAAATAAAGCTCCATTATAGATTCGTCAAAATCTGCCAGAGTCTCTATCATTCCATCTCTCGCAGCCTTAGCCTCATCTAACATCTCGGCAGGGACGTCACCCATAACAGGATTTGTCCCCATATCATCCCTATAGAAGACCGCTTTCATCCGTACCAAATCGATAATACCGGAAAAACGATCTTCCGCTCCTATAGGAAGCTGAAGAGGAACGGATCGTACGCCAAGGCGCTCATGGATATCTTTAACTACCTGTCCAAAATCCGCCCCAACGCGATCCATTTTATTAACAAAAGCGATACGTGGAACATGATACTTATCAGCCTGACGCCACACCGTTTCAGACTGGGGCTCAACTCCTCCCACGGCACAAAAAACAGCAACAGCACCGTCGAGGACACGCATCGAGCGCTCCACTTCAACAGTGAAGTCCACGTGGCCGGGCGTATCAATTATATTGATAAAACAATCACGCCACGTACACGTTGTAGCAGCGGAGGAAATGGTAATCCCCCGTTCGCGCTCCTGCTCCATCCAGTCCATGGTGGCAGCACCTTCATGAACCTCGCCAATTTTGTAGCTACGTCCAGTGTAGAACAGGATACGCTCAGTGGTCGTCGTCTTGCCCGCATCAATATGAGCGGCAATTCCGATATTCCTAATTTTTTTCATTTCCATATTTGTTTGCACGTACTTCACCACCAAGCTAGAAAAAATTAATCAAACTCGGGACGCAGCGCATTACCAGCGATAATGAGCAAAGGCACGGTTAGCTTCCGCCATTTTATGGGTGTCTTCTCTTTTCTTAATGGAGCTACCTTCGCCCTTATAAGCATCAACGAGTTCTCTTGCAAGACGCTCGGCCATGGGCATCCCTTTTTTAGAACGAGCAAAAGAAACGATCCACCGCGTAGCTAAAACCTCGGCTCTTTCAGCAGGAACTTCCACAGGAACCTGATAGGTCGCTCCACCTACTCGACGAGCTCGTACTTCTACAAGCGGCTTCACATTATCCATGGCCTTCTGAAAGACTTCAAAAGGCTCTACATCTAGTCGTTCTCCAGCAATTTCAAGGGCTCGATAAAACGTTTTTTCGGCAACACTTCTCTTGCCGCCCCTCATCAAACTACTTACAAACTTCGCTACAGCAACACTTCCAAACATACTGTCGGCTAGTGCTTGGCGCTTCTTAACATGCCCCTTTCGCGGCATGGTGACAATCCCTCCTTACTTTCTTAGCCTAAGCTAAGTACACTACTTGGGCCTTCTGGCTCCGTACTTAGAACGTCCTCTTTTACGGTTTTCTACGCCACCACAGTCAAGCGTTCCCCGAACGATGTGATATCGCACACCAGGCAGGTCCTTCACTCGACCTCCACGAACAAGGACTACGGAGTGCTCCTGAAGATTATGCCCAATTCCCGGAATATAGGACGTCACCTCAATCCCGTTTGTGAGACGAACACGAGCAACTTTCCTCAAAGCAGAGTTCGGCTTCTTAGGCGTAACAGTATACACTCGAGTGCAAACTCCACGCCGAGCAGGATTCCCCTGCAGTGCAGGAGAGTCACTCTTCTTTGGCTTTTCCGAACGCCCACGACGAACTAGCTGATTTATTGTTGGCACAAGACTCCCTCCTTCCACCTATTTATGCTTTCCAGTTCTAGTTAATTTTCTGCTTTAGAACTGGCAATTCCAGCAACTGACGCCCCTCGGCTAATGGCACATGCACGACCTAACCGAATTTTTTCTTCCACCCACTCCACAGAAATTCCTTGATCTTCTGCGTCTTTCAAAATATCTTTTATTCTTCCTAGGTCTGCATCTTGCGCAACGAAAAGCTTTTTCAAGCGTCTGGCTTGAAGGGTTCTACGCACTTCCCGTTCGCCCACAATTCTTAAATTGGTAGCCAACTCGCTTAAAGGCATAAAAAACCCTCCTGTGCAGAAAGCACCAAGGAATAATAACAAAGAGCCCGGAGTAATGTCAAGGACTAATATCTCCGGGCTCTTATATTACTGCATATGTAACATTTTTATGAAGGTATAAACGAACACTTATCTGTTACATTATGCTTCTTTTGAGTTCTGGCTTACTTCAGACTCTCCCGTTTCCGGAGCTTGTTGTTCTGTTTTTATTTCTTTTCCTAATGGGGCTACTTCTACTTCCTTAAACCATTCTACCCCTGTTCCTGCAGGTATCAGATGTCCAATGATAACATTTTCTTTGAGTCCTTCCAGAGGATCCAAGTCCCCCTTTACTGCCGCACCTGCCAAAACCTGAGCTGTCTGCTGGAAGGAAGCGGCACTCAAGAAACTATCTGTAGCTAAGGCAGCCTTCGTAATACCGTGAACAAAAGGCTTGCACTTTGGACCTTCTCTAAGCTTACGAACAAAAGTAACATTCCATATCAATCGTTTTTCGTCAGAACGAGCAGAGATGGGGCGAACAACAAATTCCTCCGCCTCAGATTGTACTAAAAGGTCAATCATAGCCCGGTTAATTTCCTGACCACTGTCCATAACGAGCTGCCCTTTCTTATCAAAGACAGGTTCAAGAAGTACTTTCCCGTAGACAAGGTCATTAAGAAGCTCTAGCAATACTTTTTCTCGAGTAAGAATTTCCCCCTCGAGATCCACTGCAGATATTTCTGCATCTACCAGCCCTCTAATAATCCGAGCGTCTACGAGTTGAGCCACATCTGAGAGTGCATTCCCTTCATAATCAATAGCCTGACTCAAAGGACGTCCCCAGATTTTATCCATTAACCGCTCCTGTAGAGCGTCAAGTACTGAGATGCGCTCTACTGTATGCCATGTTTTTATTGACGGTACGTCATATTTAAGGCAGACATCGGCCACATCTTGAGCGAAAGCTCGATCACCCTGAGCAAGAACTTCGCCATCTACAACTATATCTGTTGCCAGATAAGCACCGTCGATAAGCTTCTCGATAGCTCCCTTATCTCGGACGCAAATAGCTACGGGGTCTCCAGCTGTAATAATTCCAAGCTGCCCTGCTGTCAAAACAGTACCTGCCAAAATTTCTTTCCCATCTTCAGACTTGAAGGGTCGAATCAACTCCAGCCCCTCCATCCGCTTACGGAAAGCAGCTTCCCCTATAACAAGAACCAGATCCTGCCCGCCCTCTTCTTCCAGGCTCATTTCAGATATTTGATATCCAGGACGAAGGAGGGTACGAATCGCTTCCTCTGTTAACGGAGCATTCGTATACTGAGCTATAGTGTCGTTTGTTCGTTGCGCAACAATATTTTTTACAACTCTTCCTGAGAAGATACGAGTGGCCTCCATAATATTCTTCTCATTCTCTTTGCGAATAGCCTCGTTTTCTTGCTCTATATCATCAACCCATACGAGATCGCCTGCAACAAAAGAGGTATCTCCCTCTTCAACAACTCGTACTCTATTGACAGGAGCTACTTTTCTCAATATAACCTCAATATGTTTGTTATTGATAGAGACTCCTTGGGATCGATAAACACCTTGTATTTCATCAACAAGACTGCGCTGTACCGCTTCTATACCTTCCACTTCCAAGAGTTGCTGAGGATCCACGTTCCCCTCCGTTAAATGGTCGGTACGATTGACTTCCTGACCTTCTTCTACAAGCAAATGCTGAGATGAAGGTATGTTATATGTAACCTTTTCTTCCTTCCCTAGCTCATTGCTCGTGATAATGACCTTCCGTTTCCCTTCCATCTCACGAATTTCAGAGACTCTGCCGTCAACGCCAGCGAGGAAAGCGACCTTCTTGGGTCGACGAACTTCAAAGAGTTGCTCAATTCTGGGAAGACCCTGAGTAATATCTTCTCCCGTCATACGAACACCGCCAGTATGGAAGGTTCTCATGGTAAGCTGTGTTCCAGGTTCTCCTATAGATTGAGCGGCCACAACGCCTACAGCCTCTCCCACCGCAACGCCAGAACGTGTAGCCAGATCCATTCCATAACACTTCTGACACACTCCACGCTTCAACGTACACGTTAAGGGACTTCGTACCCAAACGGAAGAGATGCCGAGCTTATCTATGGTTTCAGCAGTCTGAGGCCAAATCAACTCTCCAGCTTCTACAAGAAGCTCTCCAGTCTCAGGATGATAGATATCATATAGGGCAGTTCGTCCTATGATTCTCTCAGCAAGAGAAATCATGACCTTGCCATCTTGGAGCAAAGGATGAATCTCAATACCCTTATTAGTTCCACAATCATGGTCAGTTACTATAATATCCTGAGCTACATCTACCAATCTGCGTGTGAGGTATCCAGACTTTGCCGTACGAAGAGCTGTATCAGCCAATCCCTTTCGTGCTCCGTGAGTGGAAATAAAATACTCCAACATGTTCATACCCTCACGGAAGTTAGCTGTAATAGGATAGTCAATAATTCGTCCCGACGGATCAGACATCAGTCCTCGTATGCCAGCCATCTGTCCCATCTGGCTCTTACTACCACGAGCTCCAGAATCTACCATCATGCGGATGGGGTTCTCGTGAGCCATATTGTCAAGGATACTGTCAGAGATTCTTCGAGCAGCATCTGACCAAAGTATCTCTTTACGGAAGAGGTACTCTTCTTGAGTCAGAATGCCCATCTCATATTCAGACATTAATTCCTCGTCTTCTTCAGCCGCCTCTCGAGTAATTTCCTCTTTCTCCGGCGGAATAATAATGGATTTTACTCCAAAGCTTATTCCGCTCACCGTAGACCAATGGTAACCTAAAGATTTAATGCCATCGAGCATTCTAACGAGTTCCGACCTAGAAATAACATCGTAGGCCTCGTCTATAAGCTTTCCTATGGCTTTTTTACCAAATTGCTTATTCATGAAGCGGAGTTTCTCTGGAAGAATGCTATTAAAAAGTGCTCGACCAGGTGAAGTCTCTATCCACCGATCATCCTCACTTTCTACGTTCCAAGCAGGATCTTTCTTTAGCCGAATCTTCGCATTCAGATGAACTACTTTATGGTTCAATGCGACAAGAACATCTTCTATATTAGAGAAATAATCGCCCTCACCCTTCAAACCATCTCGCAGATCAGTAAGATAGTAAATACCGAGGATAATATCCTGGGTAGGCGTCACTATAGGACGACCGCTTGCTGGGGAAAGCAAGTTGTTGGCAGAAAGCATCAGAAGCCGAGCTTCTGCCTGAGCCTCAAGAGAAAGAGGCACATGGACAGCCATCTGGTCTCCATCAAAGTCTGCGTTAAAAGCTGTGCAGACAAGAGGATGGAGACGAATAGCTTTCCCTTCCATCAGCACAGGCTCAAAGGCCTGAATCCCGAGACGATGCAGTGTTGGGGCACGATTCAAGAGTACGGGATGATCCTTGATAATTTCTTCCAGAATCCCCCAAATTTCCTCTCTTCCTCGTTCAATTAATCGTTTAGCACTTTTCACATTCGGAGCTAGGTTTCGCTCGACCAATTGTCTGATTACAAAAGGCTTAAAGAGCTCGAGAGCCATCTGTTTCGGCAACCCGCACTGATATATTTTGAGCTGCGGGCCTATAACAATAACGGAACGCCCCGAATAGTCGACTCGCTTACCGAGAAGGTTCTGTCGGAACCGACCCTTTTTACCTCTTAAAAGATCCGTTAAGCTCTTCAGAGGTCTATTCCCTGCGCCAAGAACTGCCTTCCCCATTCGACCATTGTCTATAAGAGCATCCACTGACTCCTGAAGCATTCGTTTTTCATTCCGAATGATAATCTCAGGGGCTCGTAGCTCTTGTAACTTGCGAAGTCGATTATTTCTGTTAATGACTCGGCGATACAAATCATTCAAATCTGACGTAGCAAATCGACCACCATCAAGCTGGACCATAGGTCGCAAATCTGGAGGGATAACAGGCAATACCTCTAAGACCATGGATTCCACATGGGAATGGCTTCTCCTGAAATCTTCCGCTACCTGCAATCTTTTAATAAGCTTCCTCTTTTTCTGTCCTGTGCTCTCCGAAACGTCTTCTCTGAGAGTAGCGCACAGAAAATCGAGGTCTATCTTGCTCAGAAGGCTTCTCACACCTTCAGCTCCTATGCCTGCATTAAATTTTTTATCATATGCTGCGCATAAGTGCTGCTCTCTCTCCATAATAATGTCTGCAGGGTCAAAAGGAGAGGACCCCTTATCTATAACGATATAGCAAGGATCTTCTATGGTAACAGTCTCAACCTGAGCCATGAAACGACCAGGATATTTTTCGTGGAACATCTGAAACTCTGTGGACGACACAATATCTCCCTTTGCGAAGGGAAGCTTCGCTGCCGCTGTTACGACAAAAGTTTCCTGATTGTTCACTATGGCTCTCTTGGTCTCAAACTCAAGACCAAGCTTTTCAAGTCGATCCAGCTCAGACGCAGAAGCCACATCGCCAGGAGTAAATTCCAGCCCTTCTGGCACTGTCACGAATTCAAAGGCGGGCTCTACTTTGAAAAGGCTATCACCATATTCCGTCTTATACCTCGATACTTGCTGAGCAGTAAGGACATCTCCCACATTAACCGGGATATCATCGACACTTACAATTCGATATGCCTCTTCTGCCTTAATCTTGGAATCGTAATAAGAGTGAATTTTAACCTCACTCTCCGCAATGACATCCCCACGTTTGGCCAAGTCCGGACGCCGGCCCTCCATAACTATCTTATAAGCTGGTTCTCGCTTGCGAGTCGGAGCAAAGTATACGACCTTCTCTAAATCTTTCGTGCTCGTTCCAAGGAGAAGGCTCAAACGACTGGGAATTCCCCTGAGGTACCAAATATGAACGACAGGTGCAGCCAGTTCTATATGGCCCATCCTCTCGCGACGAACGCGATTATCGGTCACTTCTACTCCGCAACGATCACAGACGATCCCCTTGAACTTAGGCCCGCTTCGCTTATATTTGCCGCAAGCACACTCGTAGCTTTTGGTAGGCCCAAAGATACGCTCACAAAAGAGTCCATCTTTTTCTGGGCGAAGGGTTCGATAGTTGATTGTCTCAGGTTTTTTTACCTCGCCACTGGAAAGCTCTCTGATCCGTTCCGGGCTAGCCAGCTTAATGCGGACCCCAACTATTTCTTTCTGGCTCATCTATTCTTCAGCCCCCTCTGGGTCGTCGTTACGATCTTCGAACACGCCTTCAAAAAGCATGTTTTCGATCACCTGTTCTTCCGCATTTTCTATTTCTTTCTGTTCCTCTTCCACTACATTTTCTTCCTCAACAGGTTTTTCTACTGCTTTTTCTTTAACTTCAGGAGCTGCTACGACGCTACGACGACTGGCTCCTTCCTCATCTTCTTCATCCATAACCAGCTCGCCAATCGTTCCATCGCTGTACTTTATCTCCACATCAAGAACGAGTCCTTGCAACTCTTTTACAAGTACTCGGAAGCTTTCAGGGACTCCCGGCCTTGCTAGATTTTGCCCCTTAACTATTTTTTCATAGGTTTTCAAGCGACCTCTGATGTCGTCTGATTTCACAGTAAGCATTTCTTGTAAGATATGGGCTGCTCCGTATCCTTCAAGAGCCCAAACCTCCATTTCTCCGAAACGCTGCCCACCGAACTGGGCCTTCCCTCCAAGAGGCTGCTGTGTAATTAAACTGTAAGGCCCTATAGAACGGGCATGAATCTTATCATCTACGAGGTGAATCAATTTAAGCATATACATGTACCCTACGGTGACCTTCTTCTCCATGGGTTCTCCCGTACGGCCATCGTACAAGGTAATCATTCCGTCTGACGTAAGATCAGGATATTTCTCTTTGTTCAGTTTTTCCAACTGCTCAAAAATTTCATCTTCCTGAGCGCCCTCAAAGACAGGTGTAGCTACCTGCCAGCCATTATGTACTGCAACAAACCCCATGATAGTTTCTAAAACCTGACCAAGGTTCATTCGGCTAGGAACACCTAAAGGGTTCAGCACAATATCGCAAGGAGTACCATCGGGAAGATACGGCATATCCTCTATAGGCAGGACTTTTGAAACCACGCCCTTGTTGCCGTGGCGACCAGCCATTTTGTCTCCCACGGTAATCTTTCTAAGCTGTGCAACATATATTTTGACAACTTCACTTACGCCAGGGCTTAAAGCATCTGGGTTATTTTCTCGAGTCATGCGCTTGACAGCAACAATTTTTCCTCTCGCTCCATGAGGAACTTTTAGCGATGTATCGCGTACTTCACGTGCTTTCTCTCCAAAAATAGCCCTCAACAGTTTCTCTTCTGGGGACTGGTCTGATTCACCCTTAGGCGTGACCTTACCTACTAGTATATCTCCAGCGTTGACCTCAGCTCCCACCCGCACAATGCCGTATTCGTCAAGGTTCTTCAACATGTCTTCGCCTACGTTAGGAATGTCGCGAGTGATCTCTTCAGGCCCTAATTTGGTATCCCGGGCCTCAATTTCATATTCTTCTATATGGATAGACGTATAAAAGTCTTCTTTTACCAAGCGCTCACTTAAAAGAATAGCATCCTCATAGTTGTACCCTTCCCATGGAAGGAATGCTACAAGAACATTCCGCCCTAAAGCTAGCTCTCCATTGTCTACCGATTGCCCATCAGCTATAATATCGCCCTTCTTAACCATTTCGCCTTTGTAAACAGAAGGACGCTGATGAATAATTGTGCCCTGATTCGAACGACGGAACTTCACTAGGGGGTAGATCTGAAGCCCTTTTTTCGTCCGTATCTCAACTTTATCTGCATCAACATACACGACTTCGCCGTCTACATCAGTAACGACACAAGAGCCAGAATCTTTAGCAATACGATGCTCCATTCCAGTACCTACTACTGGAGCTTCAGGCTGGATTAAAGGAACAGCCTGACGTTGCATGTTCGATCCCATCAGAGCTCTATTTGCGTCATCATGCTCCAGAAAAGGTATCAAAGCTGTTGAAACCGACACTATCTGCTTGGGAGACACGTCTAGGTAATCTACCATTTCTCTGGGGACGAGCTCTATGTCACCTCTATAGCGAGTGTGGCATTCTTTTTCAAGATAACCATCCTCGTCAATAAAAGTATTAGCTCGCCCAATATACATGTCGTCTTCTTCATCAGCAGAAAGATAGACAATCTCATTCATGACCTTCCCATCCACTACTTTTCTGCGTGGCGTCATGAGGAAGCCGTATTCATTTACACGTGCATAGGTTGCAAGTGACGTAACAAGACCGATATTAGGCCCTTCCGGAGTTTCGATAGGACATACTCGTCCATAGTGAGTATGATGAACGTCACGAGCCTCAAATCCGGCTCGTTCTCTGCTCAAACCACCCGGTCCAAGAGCTGAAAGACGACGACGATGGGTGACCTCTGCCAAGGGGTTAGTCTGATCCATAAATTGAGAAAGCTGGCCAGAACCAAAAAATTCTCGAATTGCCGCAGCAATAGGACGAACGTTGATAAGGTCTCGAGCCATGGCCGCTTCGAGATCTGGAATAGTCGTCATCCTCTCTTTAGCTATTCTTTCCATGCGAAGCAAACCGATACGAATCTGGTTCTGAAGCAATTCTCCCACTGAACGGACTCGGCGGTTGCCAAGATGGTCAATATCATCATCACTAACTTCCGGATTTCGAAGGTTGATTACCCCTTGAATAATTTTACGCAAATCTTCCAAAGTCAAAAGACGATTATCTTCAGGGATATTGAGGTCAAGCCGTCTATTCATCTTATACCGGCCCACTCTCCCCAAGTTATAACGTCTTGTATCGAAGAAAAGACTGTAGACATATTCTCTAGCATTTTCCACTCGTGCCGGCTCGTTGGGTCGAAGACGACGGAACATTTCTAACACAGCCTCATCACTATTGGACGTGCTATCTCGCTCCAACGTTGCAGCAATAGCCGGATCCACCGCCCAAACATGTATCTTGGTGCGGCCAAGATCCCAAAGTTTTTCAACATGCTCTTTGGTGAGCCGGCTATTCTTTGCCACTATCTCATTTCCATCGCCATCAAGAACAGTTTCTGCCACAAGACGACCTTTCGTTTCCTCTTCTGTCAGGTCAATCTCTTCAGCTTCGGCGCCAAACATATCGAGAATTTCCTGATTGTTTGAAACACCAAAAGCTTTCAATAAAATAGTAGCAGGAAGTTTTTTCCTGTTATCGATATTGACAGACAACACATCTCCTGGGCTGAGATTAAACTCAAGCCATGCTCCTCTGTCAGGAATAATCTTCGCTGAATAGGATTCCTGCCCAGGGATCTGCTCTTCCTTATGAAAATAAACACCAGCTGAACGTGCAAGTTGATTAACCACCACTCGCTCCGTCCCATTAATGATAAAGGTGCCACGTTTCGTCATAATAGGGAAATCACCAAGGAATATTTCTTCTTCTTTAATCTCCTTGGTTTTCCTATTAACTAAGCGAATAGTAGCACGTATGGGCTGGGACCACGTGAGGTCTCTTTGACGAGCTTCTTCCTCATCTCCCGAAGGGACATCAATGAAATAATGAATAAACTCGAGAGCGAAAGCCCCGTCATAACTCTCAATAGGAAAAACTTCATTCAAAAGTTCTTCCAGTCCTTGCAACTTTCTGGAGTCCGGATCACAATCCCTCTGGTAAAACCAGTCATAAGAATTGTGTTGGACTTCTATCATGTCAGGTATCTCTACAAGATCCCTGGCACGACCGAAAGTCAACCTCTGCCGCATTCTGCCCACGGGAACAAACTCGGCCATGCGCCTAATGACCTCCCTGTAAAAGATATGGGGGAAAATATGTTAACGAAGAACAAAGATAACAAAAAGGGTGCGTTGTGTCAACGACACAACGCAGCCCCTTATTATATACGCTATAAGGCTTTTAATGCAAGTCTTTAAAAAATATGGTGCCGAGGCGGGGACTCGAACCCCGACAGGCTTGCGCCCACTAGAACCTGAATCTAGCGCGTATACCAATTTCGCCACCCCGGCTTTTATCATCACGACGGTAATTGTAGCAAGGCAAGGCTCCTTTGGCAAGCCTAATCTTTATTTCCCAAGGCCTGCGGCTCGACTCAGCCGATCTCGCAAAGCCAATCCTATGCCTGCTTCTTCTGGCCACTCAGCTATTATAATGTCGATGTTCCTTCCTTCTAACACACGAAATGCAGAGAAAAGGCCGTGGGCATAATACTCCGGAGTTTTAAAAAGGATCTTTTCTTCTACTGGATGTAACGGTTCTTTCATCCCTATATACCCTATCCTCTTCCCTGCCACTTCAGTACGAAGCCAATCGCAGTCATCCTTCCAGAGATAAAGAGGAATCAAAGGAGCATAGTGCCGATATCTCGTTCCAGGAGAACGTTTTTTCTTCTCTTCACCTGGAAGAAGTACCACTCTCCCAACTACCTCTTCTATGCGCTCTACAGGCATCCCCCCGGCACGTAGCAATACTACGACTTTATCAGTTACATCTATAACAGTAGATTCAAGTCCTACATCCGTAGCTCCACCATCCAGAATAATATCTACAGCATCTCCCAAATCGGCTAATACAGAGGAAGCTTCTGTTGGGCTGGGGCGCCCGCTTTTATTGGCACTTGGAGCAGCGATAGGCACTCCCGCAGCTTTAATAAAAGCCATAGCTACAGGATGGGAGGGCATACGAACCGCTACAGTTCCCAATCCTGCTGTAACAGAAGGAGGCACTATAGACTTAACTGGTAATACGAGCGTTAAAGGACCTGGCCAAAAAATATCCATCAAGAGTTTCGCCCTTTCATCTACATAAGCAACCTGTTCCACATCTTCCGGCAAAGCGAAGTGAAGAATTAATGGATTATCTACCGGTCTTCCTTTAGCAGCAAAAATTTTTCGAACAGCCTTATCATCAAGCCCATTAGCACCAAGGCCATAGACAGTTTCTGTAGGGAAAGCGACAAGTGCCCCATCTCGAATAGCTTCCCCAGCCTCACTTATAATGTCAGGCTCAGGATTCCAACGATCTACAGAATAGACTTTAGTTTTCATTTTCGTCACCTTCTCCATGGAAAACTTCATTAAAATGTTGTCTGAATTCTGGGAAGCTTCCGTTGAGAATAGACTCCCTCATCTGTTCCATGAGACGTATAAGGAATCTCAGATTATGCCAACTACATAAACGAGCCGCTAATATTTCTCCTGCCTTGTAAAGATGGCGTAAATATGCCTTAGTAAAGTGACGACAAACATAACAGTCGCAGTGAGGATCAATAGGAGAAAAATCTCGAGCATAGATCTGATTCTTAATGTTTATTTTCCCTGTAGAAACAAATACAGTTCCTGTACGGCCATTACGGGTTGGCAAGACACAGTCAAACATGTCCACTCCTCTGGCTACTCCTTCTACTAGATTGGAAGGATGGCCCACTCCCATGAGATAACGAGGTTTATTAACGGGCATTTCTGTCTTCAGTACATCAAGCATTTGATACATGACGTGATGGGGTTCTCCCACTGAAAGCCCTCCTATGCCATATCCCGGGAAATCCAATGCTGTAATCTCTCGCACAGATTGACGGCGTAAATCTTCATAAACTGATCCCTGGACAATGCCAAAAAGAGCTTGATCTACCCTATGATGGGCTTCTTTAGAACGATAAGCCCATCGAGTCGTGCGAGCTAAAGCAGCTTCTGCTTCCTCACGAGTACAAGGATAGTGAAGGCACTGATCGAAACACATGGCTATATCGCTTCCCAGCTTCTGTTGCACACCCATAGACCATTCGGGATTCATGACATGGCGACTTCCGTCGAGATGGGATTGGCAAATAACGCCTTCATCTGTCACTTTATTCAGGGTGGCAAGGGAAAAAACCTGGAATCCGCCACTATCAGTTAAGATAGGGTGATGCCAATCCATAAAACGATGGAGCCCACCTGCTTCCTCCACAATATCTGCCCCAGGGCGAAGATAGAGATGGTACGTATTAGATAAAATAATTTGCGCTTTTATGGCTTCTAATTCAAAGGGAGCCATAGCTTTTACAGTTGCCTGAGTCCCTACAGGCATAAAAACAGGGGTACGAATAACCCCATGGGGGGTTTCAAATTCTCCTGCCCTCGCTCCTGTTTCCGGGCATTGTGCGAGTACTCGAAATGTAAACATTTATTGATCCTCCCATTGAAAGAGAGAATAGGCATTGCGCCAGACTACCCTTTTCAGTTCTTCCACACTTATTCCCCTAACCTCGGCCACTACATCGTATACCTCAGTAACGAAAGATGGCTCATTCCTTTTTCCCCGATGATGCTGGGGGGCAAGCCAGGGGGCATCTGTTTCGCACAACAGTCTATCTAGAGGCATGGATGCTGCAACTTCTCTTAAAATATGATTTCTTTTATACGTTACAGGGCCTGCAAAAGAAAGATAAAACCCCATATCCAATGCTCGTTTTCCATCCTCCATATTTCCAGAAAAACAGTGTATAACACCTTTGAAAAAGGAGTTCCCACTTCGATCCAGAGTGGCGAAGAGATCTTGAAAGGCATCTCTTACATGAAGGATAAGAGGTTTGTCCACTTCCTTGGCCCACTGAATGTGCCATAAAAGCACCTGTTGCTGAATATTTCGTGGAGAGTAATCGTAGAAATAATCCAGACCGCTTTCCCCAATAGCTAATACTCGCGGGTGACAAGCAAGACTTTTCAACTCTTCCGGTATGCCCCATGAGATAGTACTCGCATCATGGGGATGGACACCAATAGCAGCAAAAAGGCCCTGTGCGCTGTATTTTTCTGCTAGATGTACAGCCTCTTTGCTAGAGGGAATGTCGCCACCTACCACAAGCATGCGTCGAAGGCCTGATTCCACCGCTCTATCGACTACGAGAGAGAGATCCTCTTTATAATCCTCTGAATTTAAATGACAATGAGTATCAACAAAATATGACACGTCTACCACACCTTATTCAAAAAATATCGGGTCTCTTCCAGGAGAAGAAACCCGATACAAACATTTATCTCCCGTTTAGCTAACTCGACATCCCAAGGGAATATTTTTGTCAGGGGTCAACAAAGCCAACGTAGATTTATCGGCGGGGCCTGAAGCCAAAAGCATTCCTCTGCTCTCGACACCGCAAAGTTTAACGGGCTTAAGGTTCACCACTACAACGATCCTCTTCCCAAGGAGCTCTTCCTTTGTAAAATGTTCCTTTATTCCGGAAACGATAGTACGCTTTTCATAGCCGAGATCGACTAAAAGTTTATATAGCTTTCTCGCTTTAGGGATATCCTCAACTTCTACTATTTGCCCTACTCTCAGTTCTACTTTTGCAAAATCATCAATTAAAATTTGTTCTTCATGGTTACCTGGGTCGGGCATGGAGTTTTTTTTCTCCTCCCGCTCTGCCTTTTCTTTCTTCCACTTCTCCAAGTCAATACGCGGGAAGAGAACGTCCCCTTTCGCTGTTTTAGTCCCTGCCGGGAATTCTCCAAAAACGTAACCACAAATGCTGTGATCTTCTGGCTTTCCAGGAAGCCCCATTTGCTGCCATAGTCTTTGAGCAGCATAAGGCATAACAGGAGTGATAAGTAAGCCCGTAGCTCGCAAAATCTCTGCGAGAACGAACAACACTGTGTCTAATCTCTCCTCAGGTCCCTCTTTGCCGAGCTTCCAAGGCATAGTCTCATCAATATATTTGTTCCCTTGTCGAATGAGGCCCCAGATGCTTTTTAGAGCTTCATCATAGGCAAAATTAGACATATGTTCCTCTACTTGAGCAAAGGTAGATACGATACACTCCTTTATATCTTCATCCATGGCATTAAAAGACGTATAGGAAGGAATGACGCCATTTCTAAAGTTTTTGACCATTTGAAGAGTTCGATTGAGTAAATTCCCAAGGTCATTGGCCAAATCTGAATTAATACGCTGTACCATAGCCTGCTCGGAGAAATCACCGTCAAGACCAAACGTTACTTCCCTAAGAAGGAAATAGCGGAAGGGGTCCACGCCATAACACTTCACCATTTCAAAGGGATCCACAACATTCCCTTTCGACTTCGACATTTTTTCGCCTTCAACAGTCCACCATCCATGAGCAAAAACAGAGACAGGAGGATTCAACCCCAACGCAATGAGCATAATGGGCCAAATAACACAATGAAATCGAATAATGTCTTTTCCAACAAGGTGATGGACATGGGGCCAATATTTCTCCAGTTTTTGAGGATCAGACATATAACCACATGCCGTTAGATAGTTAATCAACGCATCAAACCATACATAAACTACATGTTTTTCATCGCCTGGGAGAGGGATGCCCCACTTGATAGTAGTGCGAGAAACAGATTGGTCCCGGAGGCCACTTTTGATAAAACTGACTATCTCGTTATACCGGCTTTTAGGCATAATAGCTTTTAGATTTTTCTCATAGTAATCTAAAAGCTGATCAGCATATTTTGATGCCCTGAAAAAGTAGCTTTCCTCCTCCATTTTCTGAAGAGGACGCCCACAGTCTGGACATGTCTTATCTTCTCCCATGCTGCTTTCTGGAACATATGTTTCGCAAGGAATACAATACCATCCTTCATATGTCCCCTTATAAATATCCCCTTGTTCCATAAGTTTTTTAAATATGGCCTGAACCACAACTTCATGGCGTTTCTCTGTCGTTCGGATAAAGTCATCGTTTGAAATATTCAGCACTTCCCAAAGCTTGCGGAAGTTTTCCATGGTTTTATCTGCCAGTTCTTTCGCCGTCAGCCCCTTCTTTTCAGCGCTTTGCTGGATTTTCTGACCATGCTCGTCAGTTCCCGTACAGAAGAAAACATCATAGCCCGTCATTCGTCGATATCGAGCCATAACATCAGCAGCTATAGTTGTATAGGCGTGTCCTATATGGGGGATATCGTTAACATAATAAATGGGAGTCGTGATATAAAAGCTTTTCTCAGACATAATTTCTCCTCCTTCTTTCAATTTAGTCCTGTCCCCTATGAATCAGCCAATCTTTGACTGTATTTTTCGATACTGAGTAATGTTGAATTATAAATTCTACAACTTCTTTCGATGTAATGCCATCGCGCAACATGTCAAGGGCCTTTCCCTGCCATATACTTTCATCAAGTGGCGCGGATAGAGCCCTATCTACTATAAGGACAAGTTCTCCACGAACCCCCTCTTCCTCTATACCTTTTAGAAGGAGAGAGAGAGAGGATCTCCGGGCTTCTTGATATATTTTGCTGATTTCCCGAACTAAAGCTGCTGGGCGATCTCCAAAAAATTTTAATATATCTCGCAAATGTTTCTGAGCTTTATGAGGGGAAAGATAGATAATAATAGGGAAAGGATGATCTTTCAAAAGAGCCAGCTCTTTCTGCCTTTCTCCTGCTTTATCTGGTAAAAAACCATAAAAAGTAAAAGGATGAGGCCCTAATCCTGATTGAATAAGGGCTGGAACAAACGCTGTCGGACCTGGCAAAACATCCACCAGTATATTTTCGGACAATGCTGCACGAATCAGAATGGCTCCGGGATCCGAAATGCCAGGCGTGCCTGCATCGGCAACAAGGGCGACTTGTTCCCCTTTACGAAGTCGTTCTAACAGTTGTTCTCCCCTTTTATATTCATTATGGGCATAATAAGAAATCGTAGGGACTCGTATGTGATAATGTTGAAGGAGTATGGCTGTTTTCCGAGTATCCTCACAAGCAATAATATCCGCTTCTCGAAGTACTCGAATGGCCCGGATTGTTATATCTCCTAGGTTTCCTATGGGAGTAGGAACTACAAAAAGAGGCATTATGCCCTCCCTTCCGGCAAACGGTACGCCGCTAATAAATCTGGAGTGAAATGCCCCTGTTCATCATATATGAAAAGGGGCGGTTCTATAGTCACACCAGTCCCGGCAGACCGCACCGCATCCACCAGAATCATAGATGCTTTTTTATCTGGACGGGGATGAACCAGACGAATTCGCTTCGGAAGTATATTATTCTGGGTAAGACTCCACAATAGCTCTGCTGCCCGTTGAGCTCGAAATATCATATAGAGATGACCTCGATTCTTTAAGAGAAACCGAGACGCCCGCACTAAATCGAGTAACGAACAATAAAGTCCCTGCCGAGCAGTCGCATCACTGAATGATTTTGTCCATCGGCTCCGCGCTGGTTCGTCGTAAGGGGGGTTAGTGACCACCACGTCAAAAGACTGAGGCGCATACATCTTTTTTACTTCCCGAAGATCTCCAAGAGAAAAATGCACACGCTCCTCCAATTCGTTTTCAAGAGCGTTGCGTTTGGCTAAATCAACAAGTTCTTTCTGTATCTCAAGTCCCTCTATACGTACGCTTTGAGGAAGACGAAGGGCCAAAAGCAATGATATGACACCCGTAGCACTCCCTAGTTCAATGAGGTTATCTCTTCTTCTCGCCTGAGCAAAAGAGGCTAATAGAATAGTATCCACCGTTACCCGAGGACCATCTACCGGCTGCCACGCTTTTAAGGCCCCATAAAGGACATTATCACAGGTTGCTTTTATTCCTTCCATTCGTCCAGACTCACTCCTATAACTTTTGAAAGGCCAGGTTCCGACATAGTAACACCATAAAGGACATCAGCTCGTTCCATAGTGCTCCTCCGGTGGGTCATAGCCAATATCTGTATATACGCTGCATAATCTGTAACAAGATCTACAAATCGAAGCAAATTATATTCATCCAAAGCGGCATCTACTTCATCCAAAATTGCGAGAGGGACAGCAGCCACTTCCATAGTAGCAAAAAGGAGGGCTATCGCCGATAAAGATTGTTCCCCCCCAGAAAGCTGCGTTAGGTTCTGTAGTTTTTTCCCAGGTGGTCTAGCATAAATATCAACCCCGGCTTCCCATAGGGAGAGGCCCTCTTCCATTTGAAGATGAGCTTCGCCTCCACCAAAGAGTCGTTGGAAAAGAGCATTGAATCGCTTATCGGTATTGACAAGAGCCTCTCCAAACACTTGTCCCACACGCCTGTCTGTATCTTGGATCATTTCCTGCAATTCCTTTATTCCAGCGCGTACATCCTTCATTTGTTCAGAAAGAAAGGCAAGCCGCGCATTGAGAGATTCATGTTCAGAAAGGACGCCGAGATCATACTCTCCCAATTCCCGTAGTTTCTTCTCTAGTCGTTTAACACCCGCTAATCCTTCGTCTCTCAAATCGTCAGGAAGAGAAAGAGGCCCTGGATAGGGGTAGTTTTCTTCCCACAAAGAGGTAATCTGAGTGAGTTCTCCCTCTACGTTGTCAAGCTGCCGACGGCAATCACGTAGCTGTTCTTCACAATTTTGGCGAAACTGTACGGCATCTGCGTGACGCTGTACCAAAAAAGTTATCTTGTTATTTATAACAACCAGGTCGTCTTGCACTCTCTTCTCTTCTTTTAGCGCATTCCCCCGACGAGACCACACATGGTACGACTCTTTTCCAAGAGATTGAAGTCTGTCAAGATTTACCAAAAGATCCCCTGATACCTTCTCCCGTTCCTGTGTCAAATCGAGGAGCGTTCGCTCCATGCGCCGCACCTCCGAATCCATCCGTTCTACAAGGACGTGATGGGCTCGAACTTTTTCCCTCGTTATAGCGGCTTCGGCCTGGGCTGAGGAAAGCTTATGTTCCAGATCTGCTTCATCTGGCAAATCACCAAAATCCAGGATCGTTTTTTCCAGTTCCTCAGAGTGAAGGATTATTTGCTCCGTCAACGTTACATCCTGTTCTGCCTCTTTTTTAAATGCGTCTTCTTCCCTCTTCAAACGTTGCGCTTCTTTGAAGAGGCTGTCTTTCCGGGCTATAAGTATTGACAATTCCTTCTCTATTTCTTGCTCCTGCTCGCAAAGTCCTGTTTTATGAAAAGCAACTTCTTGTTCCCGTTTTTCCGCTTCCCGTAATTCAGAAGAAAAATTTTTAAGAGCAAGACGTTCCTTTTCGAGATGATTGTTCAGTTCATCTATAAGAAGGCGCCGTTCAATAGCACCTCCAGAACGACGGAATTTACCACCGCTCACACTTCCTGCGACAGTAAAGACATCTCCATCAAGAGTCACTATGGGGAAAGAAGCGCCTATACGGGCTAATTGGACACCCACATCATATGATTCTATTATAAGAAGATCTCCAAGGAGGTGCCGCACTGCCGGGTCCCATCGTTCTTTTATAGAGAGCAAGTCTACGGCCCATCCTACAATTCCTTTATCAGAGAGATGAAAATTACGGTCAGGTGTGCGGGGATAACATCGTTCTAGCGGCAAAAAGGTCACACGGCCTGCTTTTCGTTCCTTTACAAGTTCTATGCCTTCGCGAGCCTCCTCCAGAGTTGAAACCAACAACCAGAACTGTCGGCCACCAAGATACGCTTCCAGAGGCAACGCCAATTCACTGGAACACGTAAAAGCATCAGCCACAAGAGTAGCCTTTATATTTAATTTTCCTAGTTTCCCCGCCGCTAATACAACACGAACTGGCTCGGGATAAAGTCGTTGTTCCGTGTTTTCATAAAGAGTTTCCAGCTGATTTTCCAGTTGGGTTACATTCTTTTTTGCAAAAGTTACAGAAGAGGCTAACTGCTGGCAAGAGGCGTATGCCTCTGCATGGAGAGCGGAGGTTCCTTCTCTCTGGGCCTGGAGATCCAAAAGCTCGTGTTGCTTATGTTCCGAGTCTTTCATAAGCTCTTGCAACTTTTTTTCTGCCTCATCACGCTCTCGAAGACTCCCTTCCAAGGCAGCTTTTCTAGCCTTAAGACGTGCGTCTATACGATTTTTCTCCATTTCCAAACGAGCCACTTCTTCTCTGCATTTCTGACGTCGTTTTCTTTCCTCATGGAGAGATGTGCGCAGTTGGGAAAATTCTTCAGAAATAGATGAAATAACCCCTTCTTTTTCTTTTAGCTCATTACAAAACGAGACATACGCTTTTTTCGTAACTGCAGTTTCGCCTCGTACCTCTTTGAGATTCCCCTCTAATATTTTAGTATCTTCAGCCAGAGAGCATAGTTTTTCGCGAGCTCCCTTAACAGAAAGTCCCACAGCAAAACATTGCCGATGAAGAGAGTCTCTCTGAGAATCCAACGCAATGAGAGTTTCGCCAAGAGATCGGCTATTTTGTTTCAATCCCGCTATTTTCGATTGGTAAAAACGGAGACCATATTCCCATAGAGTTTCCCACTCTATGGCTTGAGCTTTCCGACTATCTACGCTGCTTACATGATGTTGTAAAGATACAATCTCTTTCTCAAGAAAAGTTCTCCGCGAAAAATAATAATCCCGTCGCCGCCCTTCAAGCTCATGGAGAATCCCCCTGGCTTCTTCAGCTATAGATACTAAAGGTAAAATTTCATCTCGACGCATTGTAAGTTCCAAAACAAGAGTTTGGAGCCTCGCTAGCTCATCTGTAGCCGATTTAAGTTTCTGACTGGCGTCCTCTCTTTTTTTTCTATATCGATCAATACCAAAGAGCGCTTCAAGAACTGTACGACGCTGAAGGGGCCTCTGCCGAATGGCTTCAGCTACTTCTCCCTGACCAATAAAGGCAAATTGCTCACCTTCAAGATGCCATTCACGTTTAATCTCATCAAGGTCCTGAAGACGAATACGCACCCCATCAACAGAAAGAGTCGTTCCACTTTCTGGGGAGAACTCTCTTCTAACAGTACAAATCTGAGGATCTTCTCGCAAAGAGAGAAGAACCTCAGTTTCCCCAGCTGAAGGAACACTGGCACTTCCCTGGAAAAGGAGGTCACTCTGTTTGGTAATTCTCAGACGGTTAGGGCTCCCTTCTCCTAAGACCCAGCGCAACCCATCGAGAATATTACTCTTGCCACTGCCATTAGGGCCTACAATAGCAGTGAATCCTGGAGAAAAAAGAAGTTCATGCTCTCCTCCAAAACTTTTAAATCCTTTAAGACGAAGCCGTTCGATAAACACGAATTTTTGCCTCCCACTGCTCCATCTGTTCTACTTTACGCTCCACAAGATCCAACGTTCCTTGAACATCTAACCTGTATTTACTCCAGGCAAACTCCGGAGCTCCGGCAATGAAGATCTTTCGCCCAAACTCTTCCTCCCAAAGAAAAAGATATGTTTCTGCTATATATTGGGCAATAGCTGGATGAGCCTCAAGAAGCATGGCTTCTGATTTATTGGAAAGCGCAACTTTCCGTAAAAAGCGCTTGATATGCATAGCGACGCTATCTTCTTTAAGAACCCAACCATATCCACCACAAAAGGGACAACCTCGGGTCATCACTGAACGGACATCGGGACGAGCCCGTTTCCTGGTAATCTCTACGAGGCCAAGCTGGGAAACTCCAAATATTCTGGCTCGGTATCGATCGCTCTGAAAGACTTCTTCGAGACGCTTAAGAAGCTTTTGTCTATCCTCTTCATATTCCATATCTATAAAGTCGATCACAACAATGCCACCGATAGCTCGGAGCCGAAGCTGGCGAGCTATTTCATCTGCCGCCTCCAGGTTGGTATCAAGGACTGTGTGACGAAGATCCGTATCTCCTACGAATTTCCCTGTATTCACATCTATAACTGTAAGCGCTTCAGTATGGTCTATGATGAGATACGCTCCGGATTTTAACCACACTTTCCTATCGAGGGCCGTCTCTAGGTCTCTCTCTATGCCATAGAAATCAAAAATAGGGGTATTCCCCTGATATAGCTCTACCTCAGGAGCCCTGTCTTCCAAAAGCCTCACAAGGAAATCATTTACTTTTTCATGCTCTTCTTCGCTATCAATAATAATCTCACTTACATCTCCAGTAAGCTCGTCGCGAAGAACCCGTCCCACCAGACCTATATCCCGATAAATAAGGCATGGTGCCGACTGTACCTGAGCGTTATGCTTTATTTCCTCCCAAAGATCCTGAAGGTTATGAAGTTCATGCATTAATACCTCTTCATCAACACCTTCTGCCGCCGTACGAATAATAACTCCATATCCATTGCCCTCATCTCTCAGCTTCTTGGCGAGGGCGCGAAGACGTTTTCGCTCCTCTTCGTCTGTAATACGTTTTGAAACCCCCGTCTCCTGCCCCTCAGGAACAAATACGAGGTATCGTCCGGGGAGAGAGATCCTTGCTGTAACTCGAGCTCCTTTATTTTTACGAGCGGCCTTAACAACTTGAACCACTACTTCAATATTCGGTTTAAGGTCGAGTCCCTTGGCATCATTTAAGTAAAGAAAGGCATTTCTACCATCGCCTAGATTTACAAAAGCCGCATGTATTCCAGGCAATACACTATCCACTCTAGCCTTATATACCTCTCCAGTTTTTTGTCGCTCCCACATTCGCTCAATAAAGATATCCACAAGGCGGCCATTTTCAATAATAGCCACTCTCATCTCTTCCGGGTCGACGATGTTGGCCACGATCTTTCTATCAGTCATTGAACTACCCCCTCACCTCTTATAAATTGAGCTGGTAAACGAGGAGGATTCTTTTGAAAAACAAGGGGTTCAAGGTTCCCTTCGTTCCATTTTCCCACAGTGGTCCGTACAAGTTTAACGTCAGCCCACCCTTGTATAAGGCCTACTCGCTCTAACTCCTTTATTAAAGCGCCCGGGCCTAAGCTATAGGGGTCAGAAAAAACGCACTCAACAAAAGGGGAACAGAGCGTCCAGTTGAGTAGTTTCTCTGGCAAAAAAGCTTGATCCTCCAGCTGGCGTACTAATTTCGGCAATGAGTTTTCGGAACGAAAACCTATAAGATATCCTGAAGCATTGCAGCTTTTACTAATGGAAGGTCCTTCGTAAATAGCACCACCTGTAATAGTGAAAGCAGATGGAAGAGTTTTATTCCAGCTTTCTAAAAAGTCATCATTCCAATTCCTCACCCAAATGTCAGCAGGTTCCGAAAGAGCTATGATCCCCACCGGAAGCTCTGGGCCTAAGCTCACTCTTGGTCTGGGAGAAAATCCTTCTGTAAGGACAAAATCCAAACCTGCCCTTCTTCCTGCTCGATAAAGCGTTTGAGGCATAGAGATATGAGAGATAAAACACCCTCGTCCCCGTTTTGAGTAAGTGATTCTCACCCGGAACATTAGTGAACGCCTCCCTGCGACCATTGACAGCCATAAGACTGCCAACCGCACCCATGACAATGAGACCAGCGACAATCAGGCGTTAAAAGACCTTGTATGGCCTTTTCTCGTTCCCTCCAAAGGAAATCGCGGGATACCCCTGTATCTATATGGTCCCAAGGGAAACCTTCTTTCTCTTCGCGAGATCGCAAATTAAAGGAGCTAGGATCTATTCCTCTCTCCTCAAAAGCCTCGAACCAACGCTGGAGAGAAAAGGTCTCACTCCATCCGTCAAAACGAGCCCCTTTCTCCCATGCTAAAGCAATAACTGAGGCTAAACGCCGATCTCCACGGGCAAAAACACCTTCTAAGAAGCTTTGTTCCGGCTCATGATATTTAAGAGAGATTCTTCGGTTATAGATCTTACTTTTCAAATATTGTCCTTTCTGCCGTAGTTCTTCTATAGAATTTTGAGGTTCCCACTGGAATGGGGTATGGGCTTTCGGGACAAAACCTGCTACAGACACTGCTATATTTGTTCTTCTCTTCCATGATTTCCCGATGGAAAGTGCGTGAAGGGCAATATCCACGATACCATCGAGATCTTGTTCCGTTTCGGTAGGTAACCCCATCATAAAATAGAGCTTCACGCGATCCCATCCATGGCTAAAGGCAGCGTTAAGGGCGTATTCTATATCCTCCTCAGACACTCCTTTATTGATAACATTTCGAAGTCTCTGCGTTCCTGCTTCAGGAGCAAAAGTCAGTCCTCCACGGCGCATGACCTCAAGAGAAGCCGCTAAATCTACAGAAAATCTATCCATTCTGAGACTTGGCAAGCTGACTTTGATCCCTTTACCATTGACTATTGGCTCGATCTTCTGAAGAAGCTCTGTTAAGCCAGAAAAATCACAGGAAGCAAGGGAAATAAGCCCCACCTCTTCCCAACCAGAGGTGTTTGTCAAGTTAGAAACCAAATTCACAATTTCTCCTACCGTCCGTTCCCTCACGGGACGATAAATAATCCCAGCCTGGCAAAAACGGCACCCACGAGAACACCCACGAAAAATTTCGATGGGAACTCGATCATGAACCACATCAGCTGTAGGGACAATAAGTTCCTCTGGATAAAAAGAGCCTCGAAAATCTTCCACTATTTGGCGTTTGATCGGGAGAGACAACGCTGAAGAAAAATGGACAGCATCTCCATCCTGATGGGCATTTACAAGGGACGGAACATAAATTCCTTTTATATGAGCCAACGTCTCAAGACGTTGAGATCGTTTCATCCCCTTCGTTTCAGACAGAACGGTCACCATTTTAGGAAGTAAGGTTTCCCCCGCTCCAAGACAAAAAGCGTCTATGAAAGGAGCGATGGGTTCTGGTGTTAAAGCCCCCGGCCCTCCAGCAAAAATTATTGGGTCTTGTTCTTTTCTTTCCTCTGAGTAGAAAGGAACGCCGCCTAAGTTCAACATGGTTAAAATATTCGTAAAACTCAACTCATATTGAAGAGTAAAACCCACAGCATCAAAAGCAGAAAGAGGTCTATCCGTCTCGATAGACCCCAAGGGGATTTTATGGCTACGCAACAAGTGCTCCATATCCACCCATGGACAATAGGCCCGTTCTACGTCGGCAAGAGGCTGTTTTTTTAGAAGACTATAAAGAATTTGGAATCCTACATAACTCATTCCTATTTCATAAACATCAGGGAATGCAAGGCAAAATCGCACAATATCGCCCTTTTCCCCCTTCTTGGGAGCCACAGGCCCCCACTCGCACCCCGCATATCGAGAGGGGCGTGAAGTCTGGGCCAATAAAGGCCACAGCTCATCATCAAATTCCGGGAATTTCATAAAATTCCTCCCCGCAGAAATCTATTCATAATCTTTAATTGTTGAAAGATATACACTTACAACAAGAGCTACGGCCACTGTCACTGCAAGAAGAGAGCTGCCTCCATAACTTAAAAAAGGGAGGGGAAGCCCCGTTACGGGAAGAAGGCCCATGCTCATCCCTATACTTTCAACAACTTGAAACCATATCCATGCAGAAAGAGCTGCAACGAGAACCTTTCCACGTATATCTTTACATCGAAGTCCTGCATCGATTATCTTCCAAAAGACAAGACAAAAGAGCGTTATGACCAAAAGAGCTCCTATAAATCCAAACTCTTCTGCATAAACGCTAAATATAAAATCCGTATGAGGTTCAGGTAAAAAACGCAATTTGCTCTGGAGACCTTGAAGAAAACCCTTCCCCAGCAGCCCCCCAGATCCAACGGCAATACGTGATTGAATAACGTTATAGCCTGCTCCTAAAGGATCTAAAGCCGGATTTATAAAAACAAGAAGCCTTTTCTTTTGATACTCCTTTAAAAAAAACCATCCTACAGGGAGCAACATCATTCCTAACCCTGAAAGGGTTAAAGTATAACGTTTAGGCGCTCCAGCCACAATAAGAGAAACGAAAACCATGAGACCATATACTATGGTACTCCCTAAATCTGGCTGCACGAATATCAATAGACCTGAAATAGCAGCAATCCCCAATCCACCTATATATCGAGAAGCGGAAGTTGGGGGGTAGCGACAAAGGTGCTTTGAAAGGACAAGAGCCAAAGCTATTTTACCGACTTCAGCAGGTTGTAGGCGCAATGGGCCTACACTCAACCAGCTCTGTGCACCTTTCACCGTAAGCCCCATAAGAAGCACTATCAACAACAAGACTATTGATAACCAATAAAGAGGGTATGCCCAACGAAGTAAACGTCGATACCCTATTTTGACTACTACAAAGAAAACACCAGAAGAAATAAGACCCCAAACAATCTGTCGAAGAGCAAAGCCCCCAGACCTACGACTTACGCTCATTTCAGCACTGTATATTGAAAGAACGCCAAGAACAAAAAGCATAACTACCGAAACCAAAAGCAATGTATCCGCATGTTCCCAAAACTCTTTAAAAGTTAATTTTTTGTCGTCCATACCCTTTTGTTTATGCTCTTCTCTTAATACGCACAACTGGTATATTTGCTACAAAAGCTACAGAGTGATCTGCTTTATCGAGATCCATTTCGATGTTCTCCGCATCAATTTCCATATATTTGGAAAGGACATCGATCATATCTTTCCGCAGCTCCTCCATTAACATTGGGGAAATATCGGTTCGATCATGAATCAAAACAATTTGAAGCCGCTCTTTTGCAGCTTTCTTTGAGCCTTGCCGGCCAAACAGCTTTTGCAGTATTCCCATCATATCGTCCTCTCTTCCCGGCTACCTAGAAGCCCAACAACTTTTTGAGGCCGGAGAAAAATCCTAATCCTTCCTGGCTCTCTAGCTTCATGAAAGGAACATCATTACCAAGTAGCCTGCTGGCAATATTTCGAAAAGCCTGCGCTGCAGGAGATGAATCTCCATATGTGAGAGGTTCCCCTCTATTTGCAGACTTCACCACACTATCGTCATCAGGAACGATGCCTATCAATTCCACAGCGAGTACATCAAGGACATCTTGTACGTCAAGCATTTCCCCTTCTCGAACCATATTCGCCTTTACGCGGTTTATAACAAGTCGAATAGGATTTTTCCCCATAGATTCAAGGAGGCCGATAATACGATCTGCATCACGAACAGAAGGGACCTCTGGAGTGGTCACTACCAACGCTTCTGTAGCCCCAGCCGCTGCATTTTTAAAGCCACCTTCTATTCCTGCAGGACTATCAAGGAGAATAAAATCAAAATCTTCTTTTTTTAACATGTTACAAAGTTCTATCATTTGCTCAGGATTGACGGCATCTTTGGTACGAGTCTGAGCAGCAGGAAGAAGGAAGAGATTATCAACTCTCTTATCCCGAATAAGAGCTTGAGGGAGACGACAAGTTCCTTCTATCACATCAATAAAATTATAAACAACTCTATTTTCCAAGCCCATGACAACATCGAGATTCCTGAGCCCGATATCAGCGTCGACTGCTACTACTTTATAGCCCTCCTTCGCCAGCGCAAAAGAGACATTAGCCGTAGTTGTTGTTTTGCCAACACCGCCTTTCCCTGACGTTACAACAATAACACGAGGCTCCACGGGGATCCCTCCATTCCGAAAGTGAGTTATATCTTTAATTCCCGCACAAATAACGAGTCTTTTTCTAATGAAACTAGTACTGAGCGTCCCCACCATTCCATTGAACTATCCAGATAACTCCCAACTTTATGACCGAGACGCACCTGCTTCGCCTGAAAATCTCCTACAATTATACTTTGCCCTTCATCGCCATCGCTACCTGCATGAGCAAGGCCTTTTAATCGTCCCCATATACAAATATTTCCAGATGCAATAACTTCTGCACCATCATTGACATGCCCTATGATAATTACATCTCCGCCATGCTCTATTCTCTGACCGGATCGAAGAGAACGCACCAAGAAAAGAGTATCACAATTTTTCCCTTTTCGTGGAAAGAAATCTTTTGTCGGCTCTCCTATAGATATTCCTACGGAACGCAAAAGATTCTGGCTCTCAACGTCATATGTAATCCACGATGAGACCACTACTTTTCGCGCCCAAATAAAGTCCGTAACGATTTTCCCGACAAGACTCTGACTAAGCTTGCGCCCCTGGAAATCAAGAATAACCTGTAACCCCAGTAAGGCGCCGGCTTCTTTAGAGATTCTTTCCAGCTCTAACATAATCTCTTCTTCAGCTAGTTCCTCTGGAATAAAAAGACGCAGACCTCCTCCTGTCCCTTTAAGTTGTATCGGCGTATGAAAAGTCTCCATGGCCCCCTCCTCCTTTATTGTCGAGGTATGCTCTGAGACTGGCGTTCTACAAGATAAGCCAAAAGTTCCCCCGATATGGGGGCTGCTACAGAACTACCATGTTCTCCTGCTTCTACAACAACAGCCACCACATACTGAGGTTTATCCGCAGGAGCATACCCTACAAAAAGGGCATGATCTGCCCCATGGGCATTTTGAGCTGTTCCAGTTTTACCTGCTACTGACACACTAAAAGTACCAGCCCGCCAACCAGTTCCACGCTTCACAACATCTTGTAATCCATCGTTGACCAGCTTCAAATAGCTACTCGAAATCTGTAAATCTTTAGGAACTACAGCACTTTTTTCATTTAAATATGGGGTTACGAGCTTCCCTCCATTAGCAAAAACAGCGTACATTCTAGCAAGCTGGATGGGGGTCATAAGCAAATATCCTTGTCCAATAGAATAATTTACAGTATCTCCCTTGTACCACGACTCTTTCACGACCGCTTCTTTCCACTCACGTCCAGCTCTGTTTCCAGAAAGCTCGCCAGGAATGTCTATTCCGGTAAGTTCCCCCACTCCAAGCTTTTGCCCCCACTTGGTAAGGTTGTCAATCCCAACTTTTATGCCTACCTGATAAAAAAATATATCGCAAGAATTTTTCAATGCTTCCTTCATATTCAAAGTTCCATGTCCTGTTCGTTTCCAACATCGGAACGTGCGACGCCCTAACTGAAAAGCTCCTCCACAGAAGTAAGCGGTTTTAGCGGTTATCTCTCCTTCAGAAAGAGCTGCCAGCGCAACTAATGATTTAAAAGTAGACGCAGGCGGATAAACCCCTGCAATAGATCTATCCATCATCGGTCGTTCTGGGTCGTTGAGAAGAGATTTCCATTCTCGAGCCGAAACTCCCCAAGCCAATGGATTGTTATCGTATGAGGGGGCAGTGTAAAGAACGAGCACTGCTCCGGTATGAACATCAAGAGCAACTACCGCACCTCGTAATCCTTTCATAAGGTCAGAAGCCAACCGTTGTGCACCAAGGTCTAAGGTCAGATAGAGGTTTTCCCCCTTTTGTGGAGGCCTGAAATCTATCTCCTGAATCCGCCTTCCTCGAGCATCTACCTCTATCGCTTCCACTCCAGGAGAACCACGAAGTATATTTTCATATGTATATTCTATGCCAGACTTACCAACCAAATCTCCACCAACATAATCTCCTTCTCGTTTTACACGGAGTTCTTCTTCACTTATTTCACTTACATACCCTGTCACATTTGCTGTGAGAGCTCCGGAAGGATAGGTCCTACGCCATACTGGAACTGGGAAAAGTTGAGAAGGGAATTCCGGATCCGCCAAAAGTTCAGCCATTTGAGTTAAGGTAAGATTTGAAACAATGCGTACAACTCTATAAGGAGCCCAATATTGTCGCTTCACAGCAGCAGTAATTTCTTCTGGCAAAAGAGGAATCCCATGTTTACAAAAAATAGCTGAAGTACACGTAGCCAAATCCTCATTTCCAAAATCAAGGGGATATCCCATAATATCGAATGTACGTATGTTTATAGCGAGAGGAGCTCCATTTCTATCGAAAATATTCCCTCGCGATGGGGCTAGTCGAATAAATCGAAGTCTATTTCCTGCCGCAAGCTTTACATAGGTGTCTGCGTGAATGATCTGAAAAAAATAAAGAGCTACCACCAATCCACCCATGACGCAGAGCATTACGACTCTCCAGATACGGAGCCTCTTATCGATGTCACCACGAACATTAGACATCGTCTTGGTTCATCCTCCATACATATAGAAGACAGGCTAACATTACCATCGGGATAAGAACCGCCTGTTGTACCACAAATGTTTTCAATATCTCTTGTTCTCGAAGCCCCCACATAAGAAGCCGAATAAAAGTTATAAGCAAATGTCCACTCCAAAGGAGCAAACCAAAGACAGGTACTGTTCGGCCAGAGGATGGAAGAGAAAACCATACCCAGCGCACCATCAAAACTGAAAATACATAAACACCAGAAGAAAGACCTGGAACACCTGGCCATCGAAGATCCCATAAAAGTCCTCCAATAAAGCCGACCCAAAAAGACAATACTCCTTTTTCTTCGTCTACAAGAGCGATGTAGAGAAGTGCAAGAAGAAATATCTCTGGAACCAGAAAATGTCCCGAAGAAAAAACTCGAAGGAAATCTTGAATATACCACGACATGAAATAGGTCATCACGGTTTTTTCTTCTCCTCTGTTAGTATTTCCACAGTGTAAAGACGAACAAAATCTCCTCCTGGCTGTATTTTATAAGCATCTACATCTCCGGAAAGACGTCTTGTCTCACCTGTAACCATTCCTATAGGAAGGCCTGGAGGCAGACTCTCACTTACAAGAGCAGTACTCACTGTCATCCCTTTTTCAATAAAACGACCTTCAGGGACATATTGAAGCCAAACACTCCCCTGCCCATCTCCTGTCACTACTCCTAGATCTCGAGTTTGGTCTACAACCACAGGAATAAGAAGAGAAGGGGAAGTAATAAGGTCCCCCCAAGAGTACCCTGATTCAACTCTGGAAAGACGTCCTATAAGATAACCATCTTGGAGCATTGGAAGCCCTGGTTTTAACCCATTTTCTTGTCCTTTGTTCAACCGAATTTCTGTCCACCAGTTCTCTGGGGATCGCAATGTTACTCTCGTATTCACTATTGAGGAGTCTAACACGATAATTTCTTCCGCAACCTTACGTCGACCAGCCGCAACCTTTAATAACCAGTTTTCTCGAGAAAGAGATTGAATTTGGGAAATAAGAGACGCTCGCTCTGTAAACCAAAGAGAAAGCTTTCTAAAAGTAACATTTAAAAAAACTGCCGGGTATTCAGGATAATAGAGAAACTTACCCACCGCGTCTGCTGGGATTCTGTATACCTCTCCTGCACGAGGGGCAAAAGCCAAAAGCAAGAGGCTTATAGCAATAGCTATTAATCCATGAATTAATTCCCCACTAAAGTTGTTACCTTTTAGAGGCCTCCGCATAGTCAAAGCTCCTAAAAGGAGCTATTGAGCTCCTTTTTCTACAGAGAGAAGAACCTTCTTCATATCATCAAGATTTTCAAGAATTTTCCCCACTCCACGTGCAACAGCAAATAAAGGGTCTTCCGCTACAATAACTGGCGTACTAAGAGACTTGGAGAGTCTTTGAGATAACCCTCTCAGCAAAGAAATTCCACCTGACAAAATAATGCCTTGGTCTACTATATCTTTAGATAACTCTGGCGGTGTCTGTTCTAATGCAACTTTAACCATATCTTCAATTCGACGAACGATGGGTTCAAGCGCTTCGCGTACCTCAGAAGAAGTCACTGCATCTGCTTTGGGAAGACCGTCAGCTAGATCCCGGCCCTTCACAGCCATCTCTAACTCGCTCTCCAACGGAAGAGTTGAGCCTATCTCGATTTTTACTTCTTCAGCAGTAGTCTCGCCAATAAGAAGAGCATATTTTTGACGAAGCATGGCGATAATAGCCTCATCCATATCTCTCCCCGCCGTACGAAGAGAGTTCGTCACCACTATTCCACCTAAAGAGAGAACCGCTACTTCGCTCGTTCCTCCGCCTATGTCGAGAATCATACTTCCTCGAGGTTCTTTTATAGGAAGCCCCACACCAAGAGCTGCGGCAACAGGCTCATCCACAACATAGGCTTCTCGGGCTCCAGCACCTAACGTTGCATCTATTACAGCTTTTCTCTCTACCTCTGTTACTTCCGCTGGAACGGAAATAACGACCCGGGGGTGGGAGAGGACCATATTCCCGCCCGTTGCTTTTCTAAGGCAATGGCGAATAAGTTCTTCCGTCATTTCAAAATTGGCGATGACACCATCCTGCATAGGCCAAATGGTATATACGCCAGTAGGAGTCTTCCCGGCCATAGCTTTTGCTTCGCCACCTACAGCTATGACTTCAATATTACCGCCACCCTTCGTCTTTTTACGAATGGCAACAGCAGAAGGTTCGTTGATAACAATACCTTTCCCTTTCACATATACAACGATATTGGCAGTTCCTAGGTCAATGCCCACATCGGTACCAAACACGCCCGAAAGAAATCTAAACACTTGTACACTCCCCACCTTCATACGGTATGCCTTGAGGGGACTTTTACGAATTCCCCTCCCACTGCTATAAAATGCCCCACTAAATGAATACTAAGCAGTTCTAGTTGTTGTTCCACATATTCTGTTAAAAGAATATCTTCTCGACTTGGCTTTAGAACTCCACCGGGATGATTATGCACCATAACCATCCCTTTTGCATTAAGCCGTACGGCCTGTCGAAATAAATACTTTACATCAAGAAAGGCTCCATCAATTCCTCCATATGATACTCTTTCCTGGGAAATCACGCCTCCTTTTCCATCAAGAAAAAGAGAAATTATGAACTCCCTATCCTCTCCTGAAAGAGCATGGCATAGAAGATGAAGGTCTTTCTCCCACTCTTTACGTTCCTGAGAGGCTCCCACATCACAAGCTAATAACCTTTTCGCAAGCTCAAAAGCTGCTATAAGGACTGCTACTTTGGCTCGTCCCATTCCCTGAATTTTAAGGAGCTCCGAAACAGAAGCACGAGATAGCCCCTTAATATCTCCAAAAACATGAAGGAGTTCCGCTGAAAGTTCTAAGACATCTTTCCCCCCACTGCCTGTGCGAAGCAATACTGCTAAAATTTCAACATGAGAAAGAGCCGACACACCCTTTCGGAAAAGTCTTTCTCGGGGACGTTCCGATGGTGGCAAATATTTTAACTTCACTCCTACTGTAACCCTTTCGGCCAGAAAGGATTTGCTTCCCGTTCCTGCCCTATCGTTGTTTCTGGACCATGACCAGGAAGAACTAACATTCCATCAGGCAACGTCACAAGTTTCTTAAGGGAAGAGGCTAACTGTCTCCCATCTCCTCCCGGTAAATCTGTTCGCCCTACACTTCGGGCAAAAAGAGTATCTCCTGATACTAGAAGCTGCTCTTCACCTAAAGAGATGAGATAACACACGCTCCCTGGCGTATGGCCTGGGGTGGCTATTACTTTTACTATAAACTCTCCAATGTTTAGCTCATCTTCATCACTTAAAAGTTTTGCAGGTTCCCAGCCAGGAAAATCAAGGCCCATCCAATGGGAAAGATTTAAATCTGGGTTTCGTAACAATTCAGAGTCGTTCTTAGAAAGGGCAACTCCGAGAGAAGCCAGTGGTGCCAACTCTGGAATACCTCCAATATGGTCAATGTGCGCATGAGTTAAAAGGACCCATTCAAGTCGTATTGAATGTTCGTCTAAGAAGGTCAATACATCGGCAGGATCCCCACCTGGATCGACAAAAAAACCCTTCCCCTGACTATCGTAGAAAAGATATCCATTCGTCCATAAAGGGCCGAGGGGAAATCGTTTATATTCCATTTATGCTCCCTCCGGTGTATCAATAATAAGGGTAACTGGCCCATCATTAACGAGATGAACCATCATATGCGCCTGGAAAACACCTGTTTGTACCGGCACATTTTTTTCTTGCGCCAGTGCTATAAATTTTTCATAAAGCCTCTTCGCCAGTTCCGGATTCGCCGCATCTACAAAAGAAGGTCGTCTTCCTTTTCGGCAATTCCCATATAAAGTAAACTGAGATACAACAAGAAGCTCCCCGCCAACATCAAGAAGGGATCGATTGAGTTTCTCTTCTTCATCTTCAAAAATTCTCAAGTGAATAATTTTATCTACAAGCCACTCTGCATCAACGTCACTATCAGTTCCAGTTACTCCCAGCAAAACAAGGAGCCCCTTATCAATAGCCCCAACTTGCTGGTCCTCTACAGTTACAAAAGCCGATGAGACTCTCTGTACGACTGCTCTCACTTTTCTGTCACCCCCGCTTTACTTCTATAACATTTTTTACCCCATTCAGCTTGGCAACAACAGCATAAAGATGTTCTACATCACGAACTCGTATCTCTATTTTCATTCGAGCGAGGGTCCCGCCTACTACATGGGCTTTTATACCCACAATACTCCCGTCACAAGCCATTATGGCTTGTCCCACATCAGTAAAAAGCCCAGCACGATCCATTCCCTCTAGTTTAAGTCGCGTCGTATAACGATTCCCTAACGTTCCCGCTCCCCACGACACCTGGATGAGCCGAGATTCGCTCGCATCACTCAAATTAGGGCAATCCTTTCGATGAACGGTAATTCCTCGTGTTCGAGTAGAGTACCCTACAATTTCGTCTCCCGGAACAGGCAAACAACAATTCGCTATCACAACTTGTACTCCCTCTGCCCCTTCCACAATAATATCGGAGTCTGTCTTTTTTATACCCGTTAAAGGTTCCTCTGAGATTTCTAAAAGAGGAGCTTGTGCTTTGCCTAATAATTTTTGAATGACAGTAGACACATTCAAAGAGCCACTCCCCAAAGCCACTAAAATATCTTCTCCATTCGCATGCCCAATGTCTCGAGATATTTTATTCAGGCGAGGGATAATATCTCCTAATACAGGACTTATCTCTTCTACTGCCCTACGTTTCAACTCTCGCTCCAGAAGTTCGTGCCCTCGTTGCATCTTCTCTTGTTTTTCTACTTTTTCCTGTTGACGGAAAAAAGACCGGATTTTACTTTTAGCCTTACCACTCCTGGCCATTTTCAACCAGTCTCGAGAAGGGACACCTTGAGGAGATGTAATAATTTTAACAATATCGCCATTTCTTAATTCGTAAGAAAGAGAAACAATCCTATTATTAACCATAGCGCCTACACATCGGTTTCCTACTTGCGTATGAATAGCATAAGCAAAATCAATAGGGGAAGACCCCTTGGGCAAAGAAACTACTTTCCCTTGAGGCGTAAAAACAAAAACATCTGACGTGAGAACATCCTCTTTGAGTCGTTCAAGAAATTCAGAAGGTCCCCCCTCATGATCTCCCTCTAAAGCTTGTCGAATCCATGTAAGGCGAGCATCCAATTCATCCAGTCCTACACTTCCCTCTTTATACCGCCAATGAGCAGCAATACCATATTCCGCAAGGCTATTCATTTCGTCTGTTCTTATTTGAACTTCCAGAGGCTCCCCAGTAGGCCCTACAACAGTGGTGTGAAGAGACTGATACATATTCGACTTAGGGTTGGCGATATAATCATCAAACTGGCCAGGAATGGGTTTCCATATAGTATGGACTATTCCCAATACCGTATAGCAAGAAGCCACATCATCTACAATAACTCTTAGAGCAAGAAGATCATAAAGTTGCTCTACAGAAAGTTTTTTCCTGTTCATTTTTTCATAAATACTATAAAAGTGTTTGGCTCTTCCCTTCACTTTAAAGTGGATACTCTCTTGTTTAAGCCGTTCTTGCAATATTTCGATGGCTTTCTTAATAATATCTTCTCGTTCCGGCAATTTTTTACGAACTCGCCGTCGAATTTCATAATACATATCAGGATCTGCATACTTAAAAGCTAGGTCTTCCAATCCTCTCTTCACTTGATAGATTCCCAAGCGATGAGCGAGAGGAGCATATATCTCTAATGTTTCGCGAGCTATTCGAAGCTGTTTGTCTCGACGCAAAGCCCCAAGAGTCCTCATGTTATGCAACCTATCTGCTAACTTAATGAGAACTACACGAATATCTTTGGCCATGACAAGAAACATTTTTCTCAGATTTTCTGCTTGATAGTCTTCAAAAGACTTGAAGGGGAGTTTCCCTAATTTTGTTACGCCATCCACAAGTGTGAGCACTTCACTACCGAAGCTACTTTCTATTTTCTCTGCAGAAAGGGCTGTATCTTCAAGAACATCATGAAGTAATGCGGCCTGGAGGGTTACCAGATCAAGCTGCATGTCGGCTAAAATCGACGCGACGTTGATGCTATGAACAATATAAGGATCCCCTGTGGATCTCTTCTGCTCTCCATGAGCCTCTGCGGCTACCACCAGGGCTTCACCGACTTTTTTCAGCTCATCTTTTGTAAAATAGCAACTCACCTTTGACCACAATTCATGCCAAGCAAATTTAACGGAAATAGTTCTCTCTGATTCTGGAACCCGACCAATATAACTATCCCGAAGTTTCCCAAGACTTTTTCTGTCAAGGCCGAGGTTTTTAAGATGCCGTTCCTGTTCTTTGGGATCAAAAGGATCTATTTCATATTCTAATGAATCTGTATGTATCTCTACCATGGCTTGATACCTTCCAAATTAAGGCTCGATAATAACGTAATCGAGCATAAACTGAAGTCGAAGCTGTCCTCGCCAATAATCGAACCGAGGATGATAAACCCAGCCAGCAATATTCGAAGAGGCAATAGAATTAAGAACATGAACCCCGTTGAAAGCCACAAGGGAATCTTCGCCACATTGTATTTTTAAATGGGTTCCTGTTTTCCCCAAAGGTAAGATTTTCTCATCTTCACTCTTTTCACAAAATAACAAGGGGTACGGATTCCCAATCCCAAAGGGACCAAGGTCTGCAACAGACTGCCATGTTTTCATATTAATCTGAGAGGGGTGGATGTTAATAGCTGAAATTTCAGGCTCCTCGCACTCTACATTGGAGAGCATGCGTTCGAGATCTATCTCTATGTCTTGCCAGTTTTCTTTAGAGACAGAAAACCCTGCCGCCAGTTTATGCCCTCCCCAAGCTTCGAGACGATCTGAAATACAATCAAGTACCTGTACTGCATTTCCTCCAGCAGGCATACGTAATGTCCCTCGTATCCAATTTCGAACAGGTGCTGCTAGCACAACTGGAACATTTCGCTCAGAACAAAGTCGGCTTGCAACTCCACTTAAGACTCCAATAGGCCACGACTCTTGAAAAAGGACATGACGATCTTTCTCTTCTGCTACCTTAGAAGCTTCACGAGTGATTCGGCTGGAAAGGTTTTGCCTTTTCCTATTTAAAGAAACTAGTTCTTCTACATTCTGAACGCCAGGCTCCTCTCCGACAAGCACTTTCACAGCTAAATCAGCAAAAGAAAGACGCCCAGCAGCATTTAGGCAAGGGATCACCTTCATAGCGAGCTGTTCTTCATTTAAATAATAAGGAGCAAGACCCAAACGACTGAAAAGATGTCGAAGCCCCTGGCGCGGTGTAGAGCGCATTACATCCAGACCCTCCTTGACAAGGGAACGATTAAGCATTTCTAAAGGAACACAGTCAGCGATTGTAGCGAGAGCTACGAGATCAAGCCGTTCATAAAGCCACTTTTTGGGCATAATATCAAAAAGAAAAGCCCAGAGCCAAAGCACAGAAGTGGCACAAAGCCGTCGAGTCTCCATATCACCATCAATTTGAGGATTGACCACATAGGGGGCTGAAATGTCTTCTCTATCTGGAAGGTGGTGATCAAAAACAAAGACATTGAGACCTAAAGATCTGGCCTCAGCCAAGAGGGACGTATCCTTTGTTCCACAATCAACGACCATCAGGGTATTACACCCAGCCTCGACAAGCTGAAGGAGAGCCTGACGATGAAGCCCATAGCCTTCAAGATGACGATGAGGGATATAAAAACGCACCCCCTGCGCACGGGAACAACAAATTTCCATAGCCAAAGTAGTAGACGCAACACCGTCTACGTCGTAATCACCATACACCACTACATTGCCTAAAGAAGGTAAACGATGCCACATTCGAGCTGCTTCTTCAGCAGAAGCTCCCAAATAACATTGAGGGAGCAAGAAATCAAGGCTCGGACAGAGCCAAGCCCGAGCCTTGTCTATATTATGGGGGGAAACTCGCCCCTGCAACTCTAAAACAGCCGCAACAAGAGGTGGACAATCAAGCTGTTCAGCAACATAACGAGTGGAGTCTGACGGAACTATTATGTTAAGTTTCGATCGTAAACAAAAAGAAGTCACTGCTGTTCATTTTCCTCTCTTGGTTTGATTTCTTTATCCTGCTCTTGAGGTTCACTCTCTACCAACTGGATTACTTCTTCTTTCGTAGAGGGATGAGAAGTGGCATTTAAAGCATTTAGAAGAGAAGTTCGTTCATCTTCTAGCTTTTTTACCTGTTCTTCCAGCTCCCGCATCTTCTTTTTATATTTACCACGGGATTCAAAGGCTGCAGACAACGAAACTAGCCACATGAGGACACAACCTCCTGCAAAAACGGCAACTTCCCAAATTCCCTGGGGAACTTGTCGTGTCCATATCAGAAATTTGACAGCCACTTCGCCCGTATTTTGAAAGGCATATATCGCAGATAAAAGCATGGCCAGTCCTATAGCCAACGCATAGCTTCTCATGTGACCCCCTCCTCGTGGGACCCAGCTTCCCGTCCCATTTTAAGAACGAGAGCTCGTCGGTAGATTCATTCTCTCAAGCAGTTCCTTTTTATCCTCTTTTTCAAGGCTCTTGAGGTACTTCTCTTTCTCACCATCCTCCCAAAGAGGATCATAAATCGCTTTAATTCGTCTTGCATAAGAATCAAGATCCTCTGGGATAGTTCCTGAAAGAATTTTTTCAAGACCACAATGACACGGTTTAGCCCCAAATTTATGAACTGCGTCACGAAGCACCTCTGGATGATCCAGAATCATACATGGTCTTAACAAATTATCTTCCCCATTGTAAGGAAGTTGATTACGAATATACGTGAAGAAAGGACTTCCTGCAATCTCCACTAGAGACTTCTCGCGAATATTATCTACTGCGAAGGGGGCAAAAACACATGGTTCTACGCTCCCATCGGATATAACATGCCAGTAGCGCTCACCAGCCGCCATACATCCATCTACATATGGGCCATCGTTCCAAAAGTCTCCAATAAAAATGGGGAAATCTTTACTATGCCGCCATGCCTCCACTTTTTTATGAAGGAAAGCTCGCTGTTCTGGCGTAGCCATATAACTTATATCTGGGTTAGCACCAATAGGAATATACTGGAAAAACCAGCCGATTTTACAGCCTCTTTCTATCATTGTTCTGATAAATTCATCTTGAGACATATATTCTGCCGAAGAACGAGTGCAAGTTGCACTGAAACCAAACATAACGCCAGCTTCATAGAGCCTCTGATATGCGTTAATTACTTTATCATAAATACCCGAACCTCGTCGAAAATCTGTCTCCTCTCTGTTTCCTTCCACCGAAATCATGGGCATAACATTCCCAAGGTCCACGAGACGACTGACCATGGCTTCGTCTAAAAGAGTTCCATTGGTATAAACCTGAAAATAGCAATCTCCATGTTTTTCCCATAAGTCGAGAAGGTCTCTACGGAAAAAGGCCTCTCCACCAGAAAAGGTAAAGAAAAACATCCCTAGCTCCTTCGCATCATTGAGGAGTTTATCCAACTCATCAAACGTTAACTCTCCAGTGGTGTCATATTCTCCCGCATAACACCCCTTACAATGCAAATTACATCTCATTGTAGGACTGATGACCATAAAATTCGGTAAGTGTACGTGATACTCTTTTTCTTTTTTATCACGAATACCGCGACCAAGAACCATAAAATTGACAATAAGATTTTGAATGAGTTTAGAGAGGCAATGTGGGTTAAGTTCTAAAACAATACGTTTGATAACACCTACAAAAGGGTCTTCTTTTTCCACCATTTCAGCTAACTGTTTGAAGGTTTCACGATGATAGCGAGCTGGAGCAATGCTCCCTATAGTTTTCAGAAGAGATATAAGCTGTTTGTCATCTCCTCTCCGAAACATTAACGCGGCTCTTTCGATGGCCTTCTGGGAAAAGAGCCCTTTCGCCTTATTTATCACAGAAATGGCCACCATCATCATCTCCTTTAACTGATTTTTGATATTTCTCTACGTTCACCTGCACAATAGTAAATTGTCTCTTATTTTAATATAGTATTTATACTCAGTAAAGTAAGCCCTCCGTTCTAAAACATGGGGCAAGAGGGTATACCCTCTTGCCCCATGTTTTAGATATATGATATTTGTAAGATTCGATCTGAATAATATTAGTTTTTCCCTGGGGTCTTCAAGTACCATTCTGCCAAGAGAGAACCTGCGATATAAATAGAGCTATACGTTCCAACTACTATTCCAACAAGCAGGGCAAAAGAGAAATTGGCTATAACCGGACCTCCCCAAATAAATAGCGCTAAAACAGGAAGGAACGTTGTCAAGGACGTGTTAATCGTCCGGGATAGCGTAGAATTAATAGACATATCAAGAATTTTAAGTATGCCTTTTTCCCTGAGATATTTCCAGTTTTCCCTCACTCTGTCGAGCACTACTATTGTATCATTAAGAGAATAACCAACGATAGTCAAAATTGCCGCAACAAAAGGTAAAGAGATTTCTTTCCCTGTAAGACTAAACATCCCTAACGTAATAATAGCATCGTGCATCAAGGCTAAGACACTAACTACAGCGAACCGAAACTGGAAACGAACAGTAATATAGCCTAAGATTCCCAACAAAGCCAACATTAACCCCAACATGGCTTCACGTCTTAGCTTTTCACCTACTACAGGCCCAACTTTTTCATGGCGAAGAACTTCCATCGAAGGATACTTATTCTTCAAAGCCTGTACCAGTTCCTTTCTCGCGTCCTCCGTATCCACATTGACCCGGATAATAACTCCTCGATCACTGTACGCCTGGATAACGGCTTGATTCTGACCGATATCTGCAAGGACATCTCGTACATCCCCTACCGGTACTGACGATTCAAACTCGACCTGAATGACATTGCCACCTGTAAAGTCTATGCCGAAATTCAGACCTCGCATCATAAGACAAACTAGACTCGCAATTATAGCCAATAAGCTCAGAAGAATGGCTTTCTTCCGATGCTTCATAAAGTTAAATGAGAATTCTTTCGATATCATACTGAAAACCTCCCCCTCTTATGAACGGCGGGCAAAAACCGAAGCCATAGGACCGTGCATAAGAACCTGAAGAAGCACTCTCGTCACTACGACAGCACTAAAGACACTGGCTATAATGCCTACACTTAAAGTCACTGCAAACCCTCGGATTGGACCGCTTCCGAAGTAGTACAACACTCCAGCTGCGATAAGCGTCGTAATGTTCGAGTCAAGGATGGTGGCAAGAGCCTTTTTAAAACCAGCATCCACAGCAGCAGAAGGAGTTTTGCCAGACTGAGCTTCTTCTCTAATACGCTCATAAATTAAAATATTGCCATCAACAGCCATTCCTATGGTAAGAATAATACCAGCTATACCGGGCATAGTCAGAGTCGCCTTTAAACCAATCAGGGCAGCAAAAATAAGGAGGATACATACGCCCAAAGCTACATCCGCCGCTATACCTAACCACCGATAATAAATAAACATAAAGGCTAAAACAAGAAGCGTCCCAATAAGACCAGCCTTCAATCCTGCATTAATAGAGTCAGCTCCCAGGCTGGGACCTATGGATCTGTTTTCCGCCACTTCCACAGAGACTGGAAGAGCTCCAGCTCGCAACATAATAGCAAGACGCTGTGCTTCTGGAACAGAAAATCTGCCCGATATCTGAGCATTTCCTCCAGAAATCCTCTCCTGAACCACTGGTGCTGATACCACGTTCCCATCAAGGACTATCGCTATCTGCTGCCCTACATTCTGAGCTGTAGCCTGGTCAAAAAGTTGTGCTCCATCTTTATTGAACTCTATCGTAACCACGGCCCGGCCAAGATTATCATACTGGGTTTTAGCATCTACCAAATGTTTTCCACTTACTAAAGCTGGCCCTAAAAGGAAATAACGCCCCTCTTCGTCTCGAGCTACGATAGATCCCTCTGTTTCTTGAGATTTCTTCTCTAGCTCCCCCTTCATGCCTTCTACCTGGGCTTTCGCTTCTTCCCAGCGGGAAAGAGCTGTTTTATACTCTTCCTCACTGTCATAATTTGGGCGTTCCGGTCCAGGAGGTACGCTCATGGTCGCACCTAATACTTTGCGAAACTCAAGAAGAGCTGTCTTCCCAATAAGTTCAAGAGCTGCATCAGGATTCTCAATACCAGGAAGATCTACAATAACACGATCTTTCCCTTCCCTTTGTATAACTGGCTCAGCTACCCCATATTGATCTACTCGATTTCTCAAAACAGCTAAGAGCCGTTCAATACTATCGTCAGTTACAGGGTTCCCTGGTGTCCCCTTTGCTTGAAGGACAATATGGGCTCCTCCTTTTAAGTCAAGGCCCAGATTCATCCTCCCCTTAACGGGAAACACCGCTACCAGGGCAGCTATTACGACTAGAAGTACTATGCCAAGCCGCCAACGGTCTTTTTTCAACATGACTTAACCTCCCTACAAACCTGAAAATCATAGAAAAAGGAGCGGACATGAAAGCCCACTCCATTTGCATATTAAAAAGCAAGCAGTTACTCTTCCTCTTCTTTTGCTTCAACCTCAGCTTTTCCCTTTTCCTCAGTAGCTTTTTCCTTTACAGGCTCGGAAGGAGCTGAAGAACGTTTGTTAACGATGGAACTTTTGAGGACACGGACTTTAACTCCATCAGCGATCTCAACGATAAGGCTGTCATCTTTTACTTCTCGCACAGTAGCAAAGAAACCACCAGCGGTAATGACCTGATCTCCACGAGTCAAAGAAGCCAAAAGATCATCGTGCTGCTTTTGTCTCTTTTTCTGAGGACGAATGATAAAGAAATAAAAAATAAGCACAAATATTATGAGAGGGAAAAACATCCCCAAAACTCCGCCCTGGGCTCCACCCGCTCCTGTTGTTTGTCCACATTGCTGATTCAAAACAAAACGCCTCCTCTACTAATTCAAACCATAGATTTCAACACGGTTATTCTAACAGAATATTTTTCCTGTTAAAGGGGGTAATTTATTCCTCACGGTGCTTGAGGTAAAACAAAAGTTTTTCGAGCTCTACAGATATATCCACACTATAGACCAAGACATCATCTGGCGCTACTATAGCCGACGGGGAAAAGTTTAATATCCCCCTGACCGTCCCTACAGCTACAATTCTGTCAACGCATTCCTGCGCTACCAAAGAAGGAACTGTAAGAATCACTACCTCAATGCCATTCTCTCGCATCACCTGATCAATGTCATCCATATGGTAGCAAGGGATACCCGCTATTGGGGTCCCCACTTTATCTGGATCCACATCAAAAAGGACCTTAATGTCGAACTTACTGCTCTTAAAGGCTTTATGTCCGAGCAAGGCTTCACCAAGCCGCCCTACGCCCACAAGAGCGATAGGCCAACGATGAGGAGAAGAAAGAATCTGGTCTACGTGTCTATATAGCTTCTCAACATGATACCCTACTCCTCTTTTGCCTATCTCGCCAAAATAAGAGAGATCCTTCCTCACCTGGCTGGCCTTAAAGGCTAGCATTTCCCCTATTTCCTGGGAAGAAACCACCTTTTGCCCTTCATTATAAAGCTGTTCTAATAATCGATGATACTGAACAAGCCTTTCTACTGTAGGTTCTGCTATCTTCATATTTTCACGTCCTTCAGCTTTGCTTTTGGGGAAACTTCCCAACCTACCGATGAATGTTAAATCGAGTTAAAGCAGCATAACCTGCTCCAAGCCCTTCAACTTCTTCCTCTATACGAAGAAGCTGATTATACTTGGCAACTCGATCCACTCGAGCAGGAGCTCCGCTCTTTATTTGCCCCGCACCTACGGCGACAGCGAGATCGCTGATAAAGGTATCATCTGTCTCTCCTGAGCGATGAGAAATGACTGTACTATATCCATGTCTTACCGCCGTATCGATAACATGCATTGTTTCTGATACAGTGCCTATTTGATTCAATTTTATGAGGATAGAATTAGCTACTCCCTTGAGAATTCCATCTTCCAGGCGATGAATGTTCGTAACAAAAAGGTCATCCCCTACAATCTGAATCCGTTTTCCCAGCGTCTGAGTAAGTGTAGCCCACCCTTCCCAATCGTCCTCCGCCATTCCATCTTCAATAGAAAGAACAGGATAGGCGTCACAAAGATCCTTATAATACTGGGCCATTTCTTCTGCTGATGAAAAAGTACGGTTCTCCCCCTCAAAAATATAATGCCCCTTTTTATAGAGTTCTGAGGCTGCGACATCAAGTGCCAAGCTTATCTGGTCTCCAGGGGTATATCCTGCCCGTTCAATAGCCTCCAATATAAGGCCAAGAGCCTCTGTGTTGCTTTGAAGGTTAGGTGCAAACCCTCCCTCATCCCCTATCGCCGTGCTATACCCTTTTTCTTTCAACGTTTTCTTGAGAGTATGGTAGGTTTCTACAGCCATACGAAGAGCTTCTGCAAAGGATCCTGCTCCGTGGGGTACAATCATGAATTCCTGGATATCAAGATTATTATCAGCGTGAGCTCCTCCATTTATGACATTCATCATGGGAGTGGGTAAAAGATATGCTTTAATCCCACCTAAATAGGCCCAAAGAGGCAAATCATGATCTTCTGCAGCCGCACGGGCAACTGCCATGGAAACACCGAGGATAGCATTCGCCCCGAGCACCGATTTATTGGGTGTACCGTCAAGATCTAACATTATCTCATCTATAGCAGTTTGATCAGAAGGATCAAGCCCAACAATTTCTGGAGCAATCTTATTATTTACATTATCGACCGCCGTTAAAACTCCTTTGCCCATATAGCGGCTCCCACCGTCACGAAGCTCCAATGCTTCATGAGTACCGGTAGAAGCTCCTGAAGGGACAGCAGCAATTCCGACGACTCCATTGTCAAGCCACGTCTCCACTTCTATAGTGGGATTCCCTCGAGAATCAAGAATTTCTCTTCCACATACACCTGCGATGATACCCATCATCTATCATCTCCAATCTCACAAAAATAAGAGCCTCACCACGGCTTTTCTTCCCCACTGACACGACGCTCTTCCAAAAGTTCATAAGAAACTATGCCTTTTCTTCTTATGACTTTTTCGTCATCGACCAGTACTTTAACAGTTAAGATTCTCGTCGGATAGGCTACTTCCACTACATCATCGACTCTTACAAGAGCAGAAGAACGGCATTGACGACCATTCAAACGAACGGCTCCAACCTCTATCATTTCCTGAGCAACTACTCTGCGTTTTACAAGTCTAGAGTCTTTTAAAAACTTATCGAGCCTCACATACAGTCCCTCCACGTTTCAACTTAGTGCTTAGTATAACAAAAAGAGGCGACAATCGATCAACACAATGGTTTTTTTCACAAAGAAATTAACGCTTCTTCAGCTTTTTAGCAATTCCCCAGTAAAGCGCTAATTCTTCCTTCGTTGCCTCTCCTTTAAGCATTTTTTTATGAAGAGCCTGGAATTTCTGTTCATTTCTTTTCCGCTCCAAGGCAGAAGAAACAGCTTCCCAAGAATCTTGATCTTCTCCAAAAGACTCACAAAAAGCGCCACCCATAGCGAGTATGGAGAACGGCATATCTTCCCCCATATCTCGCCAGTGTTCCTCCAAACGTTCTGGAGAATGGCCAGAAAAAACAGCGGCCAAAACTTCCTTGGCAGGAAGACTCTCTACTAAAGGGAAAATATCATGGGGATGTATTTTTTGACGTAACGAACTATCATTCCATAAACAATAAATTAAAGCCGCTTCTAATGGCTCGATTTCTTCATTTTTTTGTATAGATTTTTCTTTCTCTATAGGAAAAGAAGAGTCTCGATCCTGCCCCTCTTTATTCCCCTGGACATTTCGAGAACGAATCTCATCTAATTCTTCTTGCAACTCGTGAGGTAATATTCCCAAAACTGCGCTTATTCTCGGAAGATACGGCGCTACATCTATAGGACTCAATTGAGCTATTCCTCGCAGAAGATCATCCGCTGCAGATCTTCGCGTTTCTTCCTGCTCTAGTTGAGTGCGGCGTAAGGTTAAATGGAAAAGCACGAGAGGCAAGGCCTTATCCAAAGATCGTTGAAAAAGCTTCTTCCCTTCTTCTTGAGACAAAAGATCATCTGGGTCTTTACCTTTTGGCAATTCTACTACTCGAACATCAACCCCATTTTGCTGCAATACGTACATACTTCGAACGGTAGCCTCAATCCCAGCAGTATCGGAGTCATAACAAATAAAACAACGATTGGAAAAGCGCTTTAAGAGACGAGCCTGATCCTCTGTCAAAGATGTTCCTAAAGACGCAACTGTTTCTGTATATCCACATAAATGAAGACGAATCGCATCCATATACCCCTCTACAAGAATGGAGCGATTTTTTTCTCGAATACTCTGTTTCGCTTGATAAAGTAGGTATAAATTTTGCCTTTTACTGTACAAAATTCCTTCAGGGCTATTAATATACTTGGCTCCATCTCCATCTATAATTCGCCCTCCAAAAGCCAAGAGACGACCTGAAACATCCCTAATAGGGAACATAATCCGCCCCCTAAAACGATCATAAGGCTTCTTTCGCCCCTCTAAAACGAGCCCGCTATCAAGAGCTTCTTTAAAGGGCACTTTCTCTTCTTGTAACTTGCTCCACAAAGAGTCCCAAGAGGAAGGAGCCCAGCCAATTTCAAAAAGCGTAGCTGCATCTGGCGTAATCTGTCTCGAAACTAAATATTGTCGTGCTAAACGACCAGCTGCCACGTCTTTAAGAGATGCTCGAAAAAAAGACAGGGCCCGTTCCATAATATCGTAAAGAGAAGGTTTGCTTTTATCCACTTTCCCCCCCATAGAATAGGTAGGGAGAGGGATGCCTGCCCGTTGAGCCAGGAAATCCAAAGCTTCTTTAAACTCTAACCCCTCGATCTTCATTACAAAAGAAAAAATGTCTCCGCCTTCTCCACATCCAAAACAATGGAACGTCTGGCGATCTGGAGAGACGAAAAAAGAAGGTGTTTTCTCCTGGTGGAAAGGGCATAACCCTCTAAAATTTTTGCCAGTTTTATGGAGACGGACATAATCCCCTATAACATCCACAATATCTAAACGCTCTTTAATCTGTCGAACTGCCCCATCGTCCATAAAAACACCTCCTTAAAACGCACTAAAAGGGGGAAGGATTACATAATCCTTCCCCTCCGAATATACACCTATTGAGAAAAATCAGTATAACTTTTATAGAAAGAGAGGAGCTAAAACCAGAGCCACAACTGACATCAACTTGATCAGAATATTAAGGCTCGGCCCTGCAGTATCTTTAAAGGGGTCTCCCACTGTGTCACCTACTACAGTAGCTGAGTGATTATCTGTGCCCTTCCCTCCGAAGTTTCCTTCTTCAATGTATTTCTTGGCATTATCCCAAGCTCCACCAGAATTAGACATAAAGATAGCCATCATTACGCCAGTCACAATGGAACCACCCAAGAGACCACCCAAAGCTTCAGGCCCAAGAATAAGCCCTACAGCTACTGGAGAAACTACAGCAAGAACACCAGGGATGATCATTTCTTTCAAAGCCGCAGCTGTAGAAATATCAACACAACGCTCATATTCTGGACGACCAGTCTCTTCCATAATCCCAGGAATTTCTCGGAACTGTCTTCGTACTTCATCTATCATAGACTGAGCTGCACGTCCAACAGCCTGGATAGTTAGCGCGCTGAAAAGGAAAGGCAACATTCCTCCGATAAAGAGTCCTACCATCACTCGAGGATCCTTCAAGTCTATAGCATCGAGATTAACTGCATGAGCATAGGCTGCAAAAAGCGCTAAGGCTGTCAACGCAGCAGATCCAATTGCAAGTCCTTTACCCATGGCAGCAGTAGTGTTCCCTACTGCATCAAGTTTATCGGTAATCTCTCGAACATCATGAGGTAAGTGGCTCATTTCAGCAATTCCACCAGCGTTATCCGCTATGGGACCGTAAGCATCTACGCTCAAAGTCATGCCGGTTATGGAAAGCATGCCTACAGCTGCACAAGCAATACCATAAAGACCACCAAACTTATAGCCTACAAGAGTCGCCACGCAGATAAGGATCACAGGGATAACAGTAGACTTCATACCTACTGCCAAACCCGATAAAATAACAGTTGCTGGGCCTGTTTGAGAAGATTTAGCTATCTGTTTTACAGAATCATAGTCTCCAGAAGTATAGATCTCCGTGACATAACCAATGAGAACACCCACCGCAACACCAGAAAGAACGGACCAGAAAAGGGTCAGTTCACCAAAGGCAGCTTTCGTCACGAAATAAGAACCAATGATCATTACACCACCAGTAACAAAGGTTCCTATACGAAGGGCCACCTGAGCATTACCGCCTTCTTTTACACGAACAAACATGGTTCCGATAATAGCAGCAACTATACCAAGAGCAGACAGGACCAAAGGATAAAAGACTCCTTGAGAACCGTACACTGTTAGACCAATAGCCATTGCTGCAATAATAGAGTTTACATAAGATTCGAAGAGGTCAGCACCCATACCTGCAATATCCCCTACATTATCGCCAACGTTATCTGCAATAACAGCTGGGTTACGAGGGTCATCTTCAGGGATTCCTGCTTCAACTTTACCCACAAGGTCTGCACCTACGTCGGCAGCCTTCGTGTAGATTCCTCCTCCTACACGGGCAAATAGAGCAATAGAGCTGGCTCCCAAACCAAATCCTGTCACAATATTGGGGTCTTTGAAAAGAACATAACAGAGCATAATACCAAGCACACCAAGGCCCACCACGGACATCCCCATGACGCTGCCACCTTTAAAAGCAATGCCGAGAGCTTCATTTACTCCACGGGTAGCAGCAAAAGAGGTTTTTCCGTTGGAACGGGTGGCCACAACCATACCCACGTATCCGGCCATAGCACTAAAAAGGGCCCCGCATATGAAAGAAACAGCCGTCCCTCTTCCTATCTTGAACCAGAGAACGCCACCGAGCAATAAAGCAAAGGGGAAAAGCCATCGATATTCTCTTGAAAGAAAAGCCATTGCGCCACGATGAATGATCTCTGAAAGTTCATTGACCCTTTCATGATCCACCTTAAATGCCTTAATTTTGCCATAGGCAAAAATGGCATAGACCAGAGCCAGTATCCCAGCCCCAACAATAATCCAAAATGCCTGAGAATCCATACACCGAAACCTCCCTTAATTTCTACAAACTTTAAAAAGACGGCCCGCCTCGAAGGCGGGCGACTTCCCAAAACTCCGTCAATTATAGTAAGGAGCCATACTAAAGACAAGTAAAAATTTATTCCCTTTTTTCTATTGATATATGAATGTCAATATCCTTATCGAGATGTTCTATTTTTTTCAGGGCAGATAACATCCCTTTTATTCCTCCAGCTAAAAAATCCGAAACAAAAGCATTCAAAGGGACCGCCTGTCCATCAACCCAGAGAGATACACCACCTCTTTGAGATTGACGACACAAATACGCTATTCGTTTGGCAAGAAGCAATTCTTCTCCTGGTTTAAAAAAAACATCTTTTTCCCCCTTATCATCCTCGCCCTGGAGATTGGCATTATAATAAGCAACTACTCCATGCACAAATGTAGGGCATGTTTCAGGTGAACCTAGCCACACTTTCGGACAGGGGAGTTCTTTGCCTCCTTCTAACAGAAAAAGATCGAAATCGTAGCTCATCTTATACTGAAAATCAGATAAGGACAAGATTTTCGCAGACTCTATGCGAACTCCTTCCTCTCCCCAAAAAACAGTAGGGACCTTGAGTTCCAACATTTTCCCCGTATCTGTATTACTCGAAGGAATTATTCTTTCATGAGTATGCTTTATATAGAGAATCTTCAGCCCTTCTTTTTTGAGATGAGGAATAAGAGCCGTACATAAAGATGTTTTTCCGCTGTTCTTCAAGCCAGCTACAGAAAAGACAAAAGCCATGCCCTCTCGTCACTCTCCTTCTCGAGGACTGCTCGGTAATGGTGTTTTAGGAATATAGGCACTTGTATATCTTTTCCAGATGTTACGATAACTGTCGAGAAGGAAGATAAACAAGCTAATAATAAGAGGCCCTAAGAAAAGCCCTAAGAAGCCCCATGTAGCCAATCCGCCTACAACTCCAATAAAAACCATTAAAACATGGACTTTGCCTCCTCCAGAAATGAAGACTGGACGAATAAAGTTATCTACAGTACTCACTATCATTATGCCCCAAACCGCCAGAATAATGGCTCCCTTAATATTACCCACATAGAATAAGTAAATAGCTCCAGGCCCCCATACGAGGGGAGTTCCTATAAATGGGATCATAGCAAGAAGGGCCATGATCGCCCCGAAAAGAGCCGGACTAGGAAGTCCCACATACCACCAGCCGAAAGCCCCCAATACTCCCTGTATGCCTGCTGTCAAGGTAATGCCATAAATTACGGCTTGAAGAATCTGTTTAGCCCTGTCAAAAAAAGCTTTTTTCTCCTTAGGTGGTAAAGGAACAATATCATCAATGTAGTCTAAGATAACATGTCCATCCCGAATAAAGAAGAAAGAAGAGACAACGATTACTACTAATTGATAAATAATTCGAATTGTATCTCCCAAAAAGGACTTGGATATGTTTGCCAGCGTAGAGATGCTCCAAGAGCCAATCTGTCGAATGACCGTCATAAGGAACGGATATTCCACCAGATAAGGACGTATTTTTTCCATTATTGCCTCTGGGAAAAGGAGAGACACAAAAGTACGACCTTGCTCTACGTTCACATCTGAAAAAACATCGGACAAATAGCCATATATTCGAATTCCCTCTCGAGCCATTACAGTCCCCACCAAAATAGAGGGTACTACTATAAGAAGAACGATCGCAGCAGTCGTAACAGCTGCTGCTCCATTAGCAAACCTTTTAGATAAGACACGCTCATAAAGATATGCGTAAAAGGGATATACAAAAAAAGACAAGATGGCAGACCAGGCTAGAGGGCGCAAAAGACTGAAAGAAACGAGATAGGTAAGAGAACCCAGAGCAAAAAAAATCAACGTAAAGGGCAAGAAAAAGCTTCTAATTCTTTTATAAGGTCGCCTACTCTGATACGTCAGCTTATGATCCCTCCCTTTACTCATTCGCTTATATGTCACAAGAGAAGAAGTAGTTAAAACTACTTCTTCTCTTGTGACTTTGCTTTTACTCAAACTCAATAGTGGAAGGTGGCTTACTTGTTACATCTAAAACAACCCTGTTGATCCCCTTTACAGTATTACAGATTCGTCTCGCTGTCCTATCGAGAACATCGTAGGGGACTCGTACCCAATCAGCCGTCATTCCATCTGCAGATTCTACAGCTCGAAGGGCCACCACCTCTGAATATGTTCGAGAATCTCCCATAACTCCCACAGTTCTCACTGGAAGCAACACGCAAAAAGCCTGCCAAACAGAAAAATAAATGTCACTTTTTGAGAACTCTTCCCTAAAGATCTCATCCGCTTCCCGCAGCGTATCAAGGCGCTCTTTTGTAACCTCGCCAAGGCAGCGAACAGCGAGTCCCGGACCGGGGAAAGGCTGTCGATCCACTATCTCGGGAGGTACGCTTAAGAGTCTTCCTATAGCGCGGACTTCGTCTTTAAAGAGATCCCTTAACGGTTCAAGAACTTTTAGTTTCATATCTTCAGGTAATCCACCTACGTTATGATGGCTCTTAATAACCGAAGCGCCTTTCCCTTTATGCCCACTTTCAATAACATCAGGATACAAGGTCCCTTGAAGCAACCATTCAGCACCTTTTATTTTAGAGGCTTCCGCTTCGAAAACACGAATGAACGTCTCCCCAATAATCTTTCTCTTACGTTCTGGATCTGTCACGCCTCGAAGGGCCTGCAAAAACTGATGGCTGGCGTCTACGTAATGAACATTCAAATCGAGCGCTTTATATCGCTCAAGGACTCTCTCAGCCTCCAGATGTCGCAACAAGCCATTATTTACAAAAATACACTCTAAGCGGTCACCTATGGCTTTAGCAGTTAAAACAGCCGCTACAGTGGAATCAACCCCGCCAGAAAGCCCACAAATAACCCGGCAACCTTTCGTTTTTTTGTGTATCCGTGCCACCATAGTGTCAATCCAGTTTCCAAGATCCCAGTCTCCAGAACACGAACAAACATCGAAGAGGAATTTAGAGAGGATAGCCGTACCATTCTGAGTATGGGCCACTTCTGGATGAAATTGAAGCCCCCATATCTTTCTTTTTCTATTTTCAAAGGCTGCAGGAACTCCTTTATCTGTAACGGCAACGAGCTGGAACCCTTCTGGTAGAGATGCAATATGATCTCCGTGGCTCATCCACACCTCAAAAGATTCTGATATGCCCATAAAAAGAGTTGCCTCTGGATTTTTTACCACTATGGCAGTTCGCCCATATTCACGACTAGCTCCCGACTCTACCTGTCCTCCAAAAAGTTTTGCCAGGAGTTGCATACCATAACAGACCCCAAGAACTGGAACTCCAAGATCGAAAAGGTCTAAGGATACGGTAGGACTTCCTTCGTCATGAACACTTTGCGGACCTCCAGATATAATGATGCCCCGAGGAGTTCTCTTCTTGATTTCATCAGTAGAAGCATCCCAGGGGAGAATTTCACTGTGCACTTTCAGCTCTCGAATCCTGCGGGCAATCAATTGAGTAAACTGAGAACCACAGTCAAGAATTATTATATTATCCATTTACATTCCCCCGAAAAAAACAAAATCGTCAACATTGCTTATATTACCAGAAAGAGAGAAGAGGGGAAAGAAAAAGCCCCCAAAAAGGGGGCTTTTTATAACAACTTATTGGAGTGGGAAACTTACTCCTAGTACATTCCCTCCATACCACCCATTCCTGCTCCACCAGGCATAGGAGCAGCACTCTTGGGTTCTGGCTTGTCAGCCACAATAGCCTCTGTGGTGAGAACCATCGCAGCAATAGAACCAGCATTTTGAAGGGCACTTCTCGTTACCTTTACAGGATCGATAATGCCGGCCTCAATCATATCTACATACTCGCCAGTAGCTGCGTCAAGTCCCTGACCTGCCTTTAGACCGCGAACTTTCTCTACCACCACATCACCCTGATACCCTGCGTTCTGGGCGATCAAATGAAGAGGTGCAGTGAGAGCATTGAGAATAATCGTTCCGCCAGTTCTCACATCACCTTCAAGGTTCCCTATAAACTTATCAAGAGAAGAAATGCAGTTGATAATAGCAACTCCGCCGCCAGCTACGATGCCTTCTTCAACAGCTGCTCTTGTTGCATTCAACGCATCCTCGATACGATGCTTCAGTTCTTTCTGCTCCGTCTCTGTAGCTGAACCGACCTGAACAACAGCTACACCACCCACAAGTTTGGCAAGACGCTCCTGAAGTTTCTCTTTATCATACTCAGAAGTGGATTCCTCAAGCTCTTTTCGAATCTGAGCTGCGCGCTTGCGGATCTCTTCAGAGGAACCAGCACCTTCTACAATAGTGGTCTCCTCTTTTGTGATACGAATCTTTTTAGCTTTACCCAGCATAGAAATGTCAGCACTTTCAAGTTTAATGCCCAGATCTTCGCTCACAACCTGGCCACCAGTCACAATGGCAATATCGTTCAGCATTGCCTTGCGACGCTCGCCAAAGCCAGGAGCCTTAACGGCAGCTATCTGCATGACACCTCTCAGTTTATTCACAACTAGAGTAGCGAGGGCCTCTCCTTCCACATCCTCAGCAATGATCAAAAGAGGCTTTCCAGTCTGGACAACTTTTTCAAGAACAGGAAGAAGATCTTTAATGTTGCTTACCTTGCCATCATGAATCAAGATATACGCGTCATCAAAAGCAACTTCCATTCTCTCAGGATCAGTGATCATATAAGGGCTAATGTACCCCTTATCAAACTGAAGCCCTTCTACCATCTCAAGAGTCGTTCCTACGGTCTGGCTATCTTCTACGGTAATGACGCCATCCTGTCCCACTTTCTCCATGGCTTCAGCAATAAGCTGTCCAACAGCAGAATCATTAGCAGAGATAGCGGCAACCTGAGCAATCTTATCTCGATTCTTCACAGGAATAGCCATCTTTTTCAGTTCGTCCACTACAAAATCAATGGCCTTTTCGATTCCCTGGCGCATCAACATGCCATTAGCACCAGCTGCTACGTTTTTCATTCCCTCACGGATAATGGCTCGGGCAAGGACTGTAGCTGTGGTAGTACCGTCACCAGCTACATCATTGGTCTTAGAAGCAACTTCTTTGACCAGCTGTGCCCCTGTGTTCTCGAAAGGATCCTCAAGGTCTATTTCCTTTGCAATGGTAACACCATCGTTCGTAATTGTAGGGGATCCAAATTTTTTCTCTAAAACTACGTTGCGCCCTTTAGGCCCAAGGGTCACACCAACTGTATCAGCTACTTTATCAATACCACGCAACATAGCATGGCGTGCATCTTCATTAAAAGTAAGGATCTTCGCCATTTTTACATTCCTCCTTAGTTATCTCGTCTCTTACTTCTCTACAATAGCAAGAACGTCTCGCTCGCTGAAGATCACAAACTCTTCTCCGTCAAGCTTGATCTCAGTACCAGCATATTTGCTGAATATGATACGGTCACCAACTTTAACTTCCAATGGAAGCTTCTGTCCATTCTCAAGTACTTTCCCAGTTCCAATAGCTATAACTTCCCCTTCCTGGGGTTTCTCTTTGGCAGTATCTGGAAGAACGATGCCTCCCTTAGTTTTTTCTTCCTGATTGATGACCTTAACGACGAGGCGATCACCAAGCGGTTTTAAGTTCATTCGAAAATCCCTCCTTGAAATATTATCTCTTAAGATGTTAGCACTCCTTCGTGTCGAGTGCTAACTGAACGGTTTAAATATTAATTCTCATGCTTTTTTATCTCAAGGATAAATAATCATAAATAATAGAGTTTATCTCTATAAACACGATACTATCTCTTTATACCTACTCTTTTATCAGTTTTTCAATACTCATCACTACAAAAGTAGATGCCAAGAAGGGTTCGGGGCAAGAGAAAGATCTGAAATATTCCCTCGCTGAAAGCTATTGTATCCAGCAGCAGCTATCATAACAGCATTATCAGTGCATCTAATCACAGGCGGAATAAATACTTCCCAAATTTTTCTCTTCAATAACTCTTTTCTAAGCCCCTTGTTAGCAGCCACTCCTCCTGATATCGCTATTTTCCGAATCCCCGTCACTTCAGAAGCCCGTTCCAGTTTGGAAACTAACGCCGTAACAGCTGATCGCTGGAAAGAGGCACAAATATCTGCAACAGGTAGATCTGTCTTGCTTTTTTGTAACTCGTTTACTGCCCAAAGTACCGCCGTTTTCAATCCACTAAAACTAAAAGTAATTTCATTGCTGTCTTTAAGAGGAACAGGAAAACGAAAAGCCTCTGGATTTCCTTGTTGTGCTAGCCTATCAATAATAGGCCCCCCAGGATATCCGAGACCTAAGAGTTTTGCAACCTTATCATAAGCTTCTCCAGCTGCATCATCTCTTGTTTCTCCGAGAAGCTGATATTGACCCCAATCTTCTACAAGTATAATTTCGGTATGCCCCCCGGAAACGATGAGACAGATAAAAGGAGGAAGAAGATCTTCAGAAGCCACCACATTGGCAAAGAGATGGCCTTCCAGATGATTAACTCCTAATAGAGGTACTCCCCATGATTGGGCAAAGGCCTTAGCTGTCATGACTCCAACCATGAGCGATCCCATAAGTCCCGGACCTGCAGTAACTGCTATCAGGGAAAGCTCTGAAGCGGGATCACTAATTCCAGCTTGGCTAAAGGCCACCTTTATAAGGGGTAAAATCGCTTCGAGATGCATTCTCGATGCAAATTCCGGAACAACTCCTCCAAAGGGGGCATGTTCTTTGATCTGGCTTGAAATAAAATCTGCTTTAACATTACGTTGCCCCTCTAGAACAGAAACAGCCGTATCGTCACAGCTACTCTCTATTCCCAAGGTCAAAAAATTAGAATTCACTATTGTCACCTCTTTGGGACGGCAAAGACTTCCGAATCCTCTCCACAGGCTACGGTTACATTCTGTCCTTTTTTTACGTATTTCCCCGGGACGGAAAAAGCTAAAGTTCCCGTAGTATCTGGAGGAATGTCCCCTACTATAATAAAATCTTTGCTCGTTAAAACATCTTCATCTTTCACTACGTAATCACCGATCTGTAACATTTTGGGCTCAAAATTCCATCTTTTTTGAGTTTTATAACGCATAGCAAAGAGAGCCCTTCCCTTCAAATCTTTACTGCTAAAATGGCTCGCATGCCATTTTAACCACTCAGGAGCCTGCGGATCAGAGACCAGAGCCTCAGAGAGGGTTACATCAATATATACGAGGGCAACTTGCGCCCTGGCCCCTATGACCATATCTCCCAAAACTTCACCTTCAATCCAGAAGGAAACGGTTCGCTCATCCATGAGCTGCTGCAACTCTTTTGCTTCTGCAATACAAGAGCAAGAAGAAATTAAAGTGAATCCACATATTACGAGTAAAAACAACTTTAATGATCTATTTTCTGTCATCCATGTTCTCTCCTCTGAAGGAACGTTTTTTCGAGAAAGCCCCCATAAGCCATCTCCATTCTTTAAAACTAAAGAACCATGTACAGCCTCCGTATACCACTGCTCCAATAATGAAAACTGCTAAAATCCAGATACCTTTCATGGGAAGAGAAGCTCCGACTGGGTAGGGTAAAAATTTCCGGTATTGCCAAACAGCACCAGCCATAATAGCTAAAATTCCTACTATTCGGCCGCTCCATTGTACGGTAAGGATATGAAGAGGTTTTTCCATAACTTTCGAAAGTAAATATCCACCCACAAGAGCTGAGATCGTAAACCCGAGAGAAGTAGCAAGAGCAAGCCCTGAAAATCCCATGGGTTTGATTAGGAGAAGACAGAATATAATATTAAATACCACGCTGGAAGCTGTGACCATTAAAGCTGCCCGAGGGCTGCTCTGAGCATAAAGTCCCCGCAAAAAAATGGTAGTACAAGCCATGCCGGGTAACCCCCAAGCGTACATTGCAAGAGCCTTACCAGTGGCATGCCAGGCCCAACTATCAAAAGCACCTCGATAGAAAAGAAAATTAACAACTTCGTCGGAGACGAGAATCAGTCCCACTGTTACCGGAAGTACTATGAAAAGAGCAAAACGAACGGAATCCTGAACAGTCTCTTTAAACTCGTGGTTATCACCAGTTGCGCATCGTGAAAGTTCTGGCAAAACAGCTTGGGAGATTGCTATGACGAAAAGTCCTAACGGAAGTTGTATTACTCTATTGGCGTAGTTCAATACAGAGATGGCTCCGTCCTGTAAAAAAGACCCTAACATCCGACTCACTACCGGATTGACCTGGTTAAGGGAAAGTCCTAATGCGTAAGGGAAAAAGAGTGTCATCATTTTTCTCAGGTCTTTATCATGTCGATCAGGCTTCGCTGGTACAAGAGGAACACCTTTCCAGGCGCTCCAAAACCACTGAAGCCCCCATTGACAAACACCTCCAGCCAAAACAGCAACCACAAGGGTCCATATCCCACAACGAGAAACCAACAGAAACAGAACCAATAAATAAACAACATTACTAAGAGCTGGCGCTATGGCCGGAACAAAATAAGAATCGAGACTGTTAAGCACTCCCATAGCCAAAGCTGCTAAAGAAACAAGCAATAGGAACGGAAACAGCCAACGCGTCATTGAGACAGCGAGAGATGCTTTGACAGCATCGAAGCCAGGGGCCATAATTTTCACAAGAAGGGGGGAAAAGAATATCCCCACTAAGACCACTGAAAATCCGGCAATGAGGAGAATAGAAAAAGCTTGTTTCGCCAGATATGCTGCCCTCTCTTTGCCTTTTTGAGCCAAGCTTTGAGAAAAAACAGGAACAAATGCCGCCGACAAAGCTCCTTCAGCCAACATTTGCCGGGATAAATTTGCTAAAGTATAAGCAATATAAAAAGCATCGAGTTCGCTCGATGCACCAAAAAGAGCTGCCGTAACAATTTCACGAGCCAACCCTAAAATTCGGCTGGCAAAAGTTCCCACCATCATAACTAATGCGTGGCGAACCATTCTGGAAACACGAGAGGACATGAACGACGCCTCCTGAACAACAAGGAAATGAGGTACTTTATATGAGCTTTATTATTCTTTGGGGTACAGGAAATCCCCTCTTTGGTGACGATGGAGTTGGTCCGTTTGTCGTCCAATATTTACAGAAAAAAGAGATGGAACATCCCATCTGCGCTATTAATTGCGAAACGACTCCGGAAAATTATATTGGCGACTTGCAACGACGACACCCAGACCTGCTGCTTATAGTAGACGCAGCCGATATGGGGCTTCCTCCGGGATCCACACGTCAGATACCCTTTGAAGAAATACAAAATGCCACATTTAGCACTCACGGACTTCCCTTAGATCTGTTGTTAAAAGAAAAGGCTCAAGAAATACCTATTATTTTTATCGGAATACAACCATATTCGCAAGAATTGGGTGATTCCCTTTCTCTGCCAGTTCAAAATGCAGCATTAGAACTTATATCTTTGCTACTCTCTGGCAAATGGGAAGACATCCCTCTTCTTTACCAAGAAAAGCGATCGCCTAAATAGAATTTGCGAGCGACTTCGCTCTGCGCTACTTCATCAGGTGGGCCCTCAATAATAATTTCGCCCTGGTGAATTAAGTATGTACGATCAGTAATCGCCAAAGTATCGCGCACATTATGGTCTGTAAGCAAGATACCGTACCCTTTCGCTCTCAGGCTTAGTATGATTTGCTGGATATCGTAGACTGCTATGGGGTCAATACCACTAAAGGGCTCATCTAGCAGAACAAAATCCGGCATGATAGAGAGGCACCGTGCGATTTCTACCCTCCGTCGCTCTCCTCCGCTAAGAGCATAACCTGGAACATCTGCCAGATCGGTAAGCCCCAGTTCGTCAAGAATGTGCTCCACCATTTTCTCTATCTCTTTTTTAGGCCGACCAAGTTCCTGTAAAACAAGTTCTATATTCTCTTGCACTGAAAGATTTCTAAAAACTGATGCCTCCTGAGGAAGATAGCCTACTCCTATTCTTGCTCGGCGATACATCGGAAGAGAAGTGATATCTTTTTCATCAATCATAATCCGTCCAGAATCTGGCTTTATAAGACCTACAATCATATAGAATGTCGTAGTTTTACCAGCCCCATTAGGACCAAGAAGCCCCACAATCTCTCCCATATGCACATCAATATCGACAGAAGAGACCACAGTTCTCCCCTTATATGCTTTGCAGACCTCTCGAGCTTTAAGAGTCTTTGCGCTCATTTGCATCGTTCCCTTTCTTTTCATGAAGCTGGAAAGTAACTTGCGGTTGCCCTGAGGCCTCCATTTTACCTGTTCCTGGCGAGTACAAAATCTCTTCTGCCCGTAAAGCGCGATCCAACTGAAGAGCTACTGCGTTCCCACGCACTCGCAACGAGTCTTGAGCTTTTGAATAGGTAGCCGTGGAGCCGGTGATACGGGTTTTTTGCCCATCTGTGCCGGTAAAAATTATCACCACATTTCCTGAAGCATTTATATCTGTAGTCTGTCCTTCTTTTATGGTACCCTTCACCGATTCAGCTGAAACAAAAATTTTCTGCTGGCTATCCTCAAATTTCCGTACTTTCTTTGAAGAGAAAGCTATTTTACTCATATTAAGTTCATCAGCGTCAATGGAACGAGTGCCGAAGTATCCGGAAACCTCTTCTCGAAGAATATATTCACCATCTGGAGACAAATCACCATCTAAAGAAATACAGGAAAGATCTACTGGCTCCTGCTCCCACTTCCCGCCAATATGAACTCCCCCACTGAGGGTTATTTTTCGACTCTTGAGATTTCCATCTCCTCGCGGAGCTGTAATAAGTAACTCCACTCGTTCTATTCGCACATTTTTTTCCGCTACAAAAGCCCCCGTTTTGGAATCATAAGACATATTTTCCGCTGTTATCCGGGCTTCTTCTCCCCAAAGAACCCCCGACCAAATTAAAAGGAAGCAAAAGGAGATGAATAACCTTAGCTGTCTTAAGCATTTATGCATCCCACTCACACCATTCTGAGAAAAAATTAGATATTCAAATGCCGCCGTTATTCTACCTTTTCACGCTCTCGCATGACAAGCCCAGAGACATAATCTAAACTTATCTACTCGCAGCCCCCAAGTTCTTGTTTTAAAGCTTCGAAAGCCTCTTCTACCTTCGCCGTAGCTACAACACACGTTACGCTAGAAGGAAGAGCTAAAATCATATCAATATTTACTCCTTGATGGGCTAGAGCGCTAAAAACCCTAGCAGGGAAATCCCTCTTACCAGAAGGCAACGAAGAAACAGATATCTTTGCTATCTCTGTATCGAAGATAACTCCTTGAGCATCAATCTCCATAGAAACAGCCCGACAAACACGGATAGCTCCCTCAAGCCCGCTTTTTCTCACTAAAAAAGCTATATCATTCACTTGTCCTCTCATAACGCTCTGAACAATCATCTCTACATCGATCTCCACTTCAGCAAGGGCTGCAAAGAGGGAGGCTGCTATGCCTGGAATATCTGGCACTCCAAGGAGAGCTACTTTCGCCACATCCAGATCAAGAAAAATGGGACTTGAGGTCTTTCCTCTGTTTATATTTTGCATTATGAGAACCTCCCGACTGTTATTATTTTATAAGAGACAAAATCCTTCACTCTCCTCCGACAAAACAAAGAAGTGAGAACGGATTCTATGCCTCGAAAAAATAGAACACACGAGTTGGGGCATCTTCTCCGGTAGGTCCCTCGGGAAAGGCTATCATACTAGGATCCAAACCACTTATAGCAGCATCAGAGCTACAATTTGTAATCGGATCAGGCGCACAAACTCGAAAAAGGTATCTCATAGGCCCAATATGCCTCCAAGAGCTTCTAGGGTTCCATCGACTACACTTAGATCGGGAATCCCCTGGAGAGGTGCATCTGGATCTTTTAAGCCATTCCCTGTAAGGACCACCACAATTTGAATGCCCTCCGGAAGCTTGCCTAATTTTTTAAGTTTGCAGAGTAGCGCCACAGGAGCACAAGATGCGGGCTCGGCAAAAAGGCCTTCATGAGAAGCCAATTCTTTCTGTGCTGAAAGAATTTCATCGTCAGAAACAGAAAAAAACTGCCCTCGACTTATTTCTATTGCATGCAAAGCTTTCTCCCTATTCACGGGGTTTCCTATGCGTATAGCAGCAGCTATAGTGTCTGGGTTCTCTATCGTATGTCCCAAGACAAGAGGAGCTGCCCCCTCTGCTTGTACCCCTATAAGGCGAGGTATTTTATGAATTTTACCTATTTCTCGATAATACTCCAAGGCTGCTCCGTAGGCGCTAATATTGCCCGCATTGCCTACTGGAAGAACAATCCAATCAGGCATATCTGTCAATTCATCGCAAATCTCCCATGCAGCAGTTCTCTGTCCCAAAAGGCGGAAAGGATTCAAAGAGTTAACAAGCGTAAGTTTTTTCGCTAAAGCTCCTTGACGAGCTAGTTCCAAGGCTTCATCAAAATTTCCTCGAATCGCTACAACTTTGGCTCCATGTATAAGAGCTTGTGTCAGCTTACCAAGAGCCACCTTCCCTGCCGGGAGCAACACGAAGCAAGGCAGCCCTACCAGTGCCGCATAAGCAGCTGCAGAAGCAGAGGTATTACCTGTAGAGGCGCAAATAAAGGCTCTACTCCCCTCCTCTAATGCTTTAGCAGCGGCCACAACCATTCCGCGATCTTTAAAAGACCCCGTTGGATTCAGACCCTCAAATTTTGCCCAAAGAACCACTGATAGTTCTCGGCTGAGATGGCGTAGAGGGAAAAGAGGCGTTTCCCCCTCAAAAAGCGATATACGAGGAGTGGCCTCCGTCAATGGAAGATGCTGTTCATATCGACAAAGGATCCCTAATCTTGGCATCTACTATCTCCCCCTCCTCTCGGCGTTATATTATACATAAAAGCCCACACCACTCCAGCCCCGGAGCGGATGTGGGCTTCACTCGCGATTCCGCTCTACCCTGCGGCGAAGCTAGTCGGAATAGTCTTTATTATCCTTTTTGCTAAGATCTGGCGCTGTTTCTTTATTATAATTGGCCCGAGCTCCCCAAATAGCTTGTTCAGGAGCCCCGTTATAATCCTGCCGTCGAGAAATTACTTCCAGCACTTTTTCCGCTGAGTTTTCTGCATTAAAGGCTTTTATAAAACGCGTAGCCCACTCTTCAGTTTCATCTATGATACGCCCGATGATCTCAGGAGATTCATTCATAATATACTTGCCCATAGGAAGGTTGGATTTTTTATAATTTCCATCTTTACGGCTGTAGCCCTGAGCATCGCACCATTCCACAATTTTCTTCCATGTCTCTTCAGAAACACCTCGGTGAGATTCTTTTACATAAGAACCTTTTTCTGTTATAGCATTTCCTGTATCTGGATCCATCTTGATTCCAAATACTATATTTTGGAAAAGAGTAGCTACATTCCCTTTGTTAATCCCATACTTGGCAAATTTGGCAACTTTTTCTATAGGAGTTCCAGAGATACCATGTTGTGCGATGGAAACACCATAAGGGCGGATTGCCTGAGCTATTTCCAACGTTCGATCAAGGTCGATACCCTCTTGTTGTCCTGTATCGTAAGTCCCATGAAGACTTCCATTGGATATAGCAAGCAAATCAGGGAAAATTCCCCAAGCATTGAGGCCACCGATAAAGAATTTTGCTTCTTCTACTGTTGTCAATTCCCCTGGCCCTTTTATCTCGCCAACTTCCACTTCTAAGCCAAGATAGGCAGGAATATGCATAGCTACATCTCGAGTATTGCACAAATTTTCCCAATCTGGCAGATGAGATGCATCTATAGCAACAGAGGTCCATCCCTTTTGAATAACCGAAGGGATGTGACTCACTGCCTTAAAAAGATCCGCTTCGGATTTAATAGCATAATGATCGACGTGAAGGCCAAAAATTACACCATGCCCCAACTCGGAAGATGTTTTCACTGCATATTCTGGAAGGTTATCAAAATTGCCAGCACAATATGTCGATTCTGACTTTGCAATCTCGATAAAAACAGCAGCATTCAATTTTTTAGCAGCTCTGAAAACTCCTTTTACCGTCAAAGGGTTTCGTGCATTAGCAGCAAGAATAATAGCATTCGCTTCTCTAAAAGCTCGAACAATATCACGACCACTGACTAATCCAACTTCTTCATTTCCCCACAAAGCCTGAACATTCAGAGGGCGTTTTTTCAGCATCTCCTTATATGAGGCGCTGTTCGTTCTCATCCGTTGTCACGCTCCTTGTACAATTTTCATTAATTTTCTATCTCAAAGGTAGACTCCCATAGGATGATATACGATACACTATACCACAAGGTTTTCAACTAAAAAAAAGAGAGGACATCTTATAAAATTAAGATGTCCTCTCTACTTATGAAAAACCCCTAACGAAGGCCATTCCACATAATTAGAACAATAGCTATAGGAGCAAAAAAACGCAGTATCAAAAGCCACGGTGACATAAAGGCAAAGTTGAGTCTGCCTTTATTGGAAACATTATCTTTGATTCTATCTGTTACAACCCATCCTACAAAAAGGGAGATCAAAAGACCGCCTGTAGTTAAAAGAATGTTATTGCAGATCCAATCCATGGCATCGAGAAAACTCTTACCAAAAAGATTAATGGGATAGGCACCCTGGGAGAGAGCTGATGGAATTCCAAGAAGGAAGATAGCCGTTCCCATAAGAAAGGAACTCTTTCCTCTGCTCCAGCCCAATTCATCTTTACAGTAAGAAACGACCACCTCAAAAAGAGATACCGACGAGGTAAGTGCAGCTATAAAAAGAAGTGCAAAAAAGAGCCCCGACCAAACCATACCACCCCACATCTTCGAAAAGACTGCGGGCAAAGTTATAAAAGTAAGGCCTGCACCTGCTCCCGCATCAATACCAAAAGAGAAAACAGTAGGGAAAATGATTAATCCTGCAAGAAAAGCAACGAGGGTATCAAGAAGAGTAACTATGGCAACTGATTTTGGAATATTTTCATTCTTGCCAATGTAACTGCCAAAAGTAATGAGGACCCCCATGCCGAGAGAAAGGGAATAAAAAGCCTGTCCCAAAGCATCAATAATCGTGCCCCCAGTAACTTTGGAAAAGTCGGGTTTAAGATAAAAAGCAACACCTTTCGATGCTCCGGGAAGCGTCAAAGCCCTGGCAACAAGAATGAGTATGATGACAAAAAGTCCTGGCATGAGGATTTTGCTGGCCCGCTCAATACCTTGTCCAATGCCTTTATACACTACAAGAACAACCATAAGCATAAAAGCAAAAAAAGCAAAAAGAACTTGAGTGGGATTGGCAATAAAGCCTAGAAAAGCATTCTGAGCAGCCGACGTATCATGAAGAGACATGAGGCCTGTGAACGACTTGAAAATATAAGCGAAAGTCCATCCCCCTATAACTGCATAGTACGAGAGGATAATAAAAGCCACAACTAGTCCCATCCAACCAACGATAGGCCAGGCCCCTCCCTTTAGCTCCTTGAAAGCTCCCACTGCATTTTTTTTCGCCGCACGCCCGATGACAAACTCTGCCAGCATTATTGACGCTCCAATAGTGAATGCCAAAATAACGTATATCACTAGAAAAGCTGCTCCTCCATTTTTCCCTGTAATGTAGGGGAAACGCCAAATATTACCAAGACCAATTGCTGATCCTGCTGATGCGAGGAGAAAACCAACTTGGCTTCCCCATTGTTCCCTTTCCGTTTCTTCCTGTTTCACAAAAACCCCTCCTATCAATATTTGAATATTCAAAAAATAAAGACGCGCAGTGATAAGCCTCATTTATATCTTTAAATATTTAGCTTTTTAAAAATTTAATATGATTATGATAACCGCATAAAAAAAGGGGTCAGACCCTAAAAAGGGTCCGACCCCGAAAAGTCTGCCGGCTAAAAAATCAAATGCCAGTAGGCGCTCCGGAAGAGGACCCGCAGCTAATAATAACTAGGAGTATAATTATTATGTTAATTAAAATATTCCAATTGATATTCACTGCGTTCCCCTCCTTGCTATTAGTGTGTTTTGTATCCTTGAAAGTAGCGTTATCTTATATATTATTTTCAGACTTGTCAAATTCTATTTCATTAAATATTTCAAAGCTCTTTCCCGAAGAGGTATTCTTAAAAAATTCAAATCGATCTTCTCGTTACTCTAAAAAGAAAAGGGTTGCAGTTTCATAAAGACCATGATAATATACCCTTCGCTGTGATGGACACAGATATTGGATATATATGATTGGGGAATGGTGCAACGGCAGCACGCCTGACTCTGGATCAGGTAATCCTGGTTCGAATCCAGGTTCCCCAGCCAGTAAAAAGGCCCCATCGACTAGAGGTCAAGGTCGTCACCCTCTCAAGGTGGAGACACGGGTTCGAATCCCGTTGGGGCTACCATTATAAACGTGTTGCTTAGCGAGAAGATTCGATAAGAGGGCACGGGAAAACTAAAGGGGAAGCTTTTGCTTCCCCTTTTTATTTTAAAACTAATTTTCTACCCTTCGCTTCCCTCTTTTAGTCTCTCTTCCCAAGTGATAAACGAGTGATAATAGAGTTGATCTCCATCGTCAATTCCTCGAGTTATCTCTGTAATGTGGGTATGGGTAGCCTCTATTTGCTCAAGTACATACTGAACCGCTGCTTCCGGCATGCTATGTTCCCCACACGTATATATATCGAGAGCCATATACTGCGCTTCAGGCCAAGTATGAACAGAAAGATGCGATTCGCTGATCACTACTACGCCACTTACCCCATTAGGAGGAAATCTGTGAAAGGATACGGACCAAACCTGAGTATGCGCCCTCTTCGCCGCTTCTACAAGTATCTCCTGAAGTTTCTCTACCTGTCCGATAACATCACCACACCCAGAAGCTTCAACAATAAAGTGATATCCTTTTGGTGACATGTACCCTCCTCCTCTTTACGCCTAACAACCATACCTTAGGTTCAAGTGGGATAAGTATATTACAAAAAGAGCAAAAAACACATAAGAAAATAAAAACAATAAAAACCTTTCTTATAAATTTTCTTGATTTAGATATAAGAATAAGGAGATAAAAAAACGGCCTATCTCCTTAAAGATAGACCGCTATATAATCTGGTGGAGCTAAGGGGATTCGAACCCCTGACCTCTTGAATGCCATTCAAGCGCTCTCCCAGCTGAGCTATAGCCCCACATCGCAGAACGTGAGTATTATAAGTAGCTCTAGAGCTTCTGTCAACCTCTAAAACAGTTATTTCCCTCCCGGAGCAAAAATATTCATCTCCTGGTATCCTTTCGGAACTTCGAAAAGGTGATCAGGTATTGTATGTTCTTTTATATCTGAAAGTATCATCTCTGATGTACCAGAAGGGCCTGTCTGAATATGCTTTATAGAGGCTTGAAGTTTTTCAGAAAACCACACTATCATAACACCCATATCAGGATCACGGTATGTGTAGCGATATTTGTTACAGTCATATCCATTCACTTTTTCCTTGCCAAGATTCTCCATGACAGCTTTTCCTTGTAAAGTTTCTTCAGCGCTCTTTTGGTCCATAGCTACGTTCCATCCATCCAAAGGTATTTTCAGATACGCTTCTTCTTCCGGCAAAATCACGAGAACATTCCCTTGAAGACCTTCAGAAATAACAATTCGTGCTACCCCGTCCTCCTCTACTTCCTGACGAAATTTTTGTCCCTTTACATAAATACGTCCTGATTCCGTTTCTTCTCCCTCGATATTTATAGTAAAATTCGCCTCAAACTCCACACTCGCTCCAGCAAAACTCCATGACGATAGGCCACATAAAACAAAGATGCCAGTTAATGCAATCAAAATAATTCTATTCCTCACCACATCGCCTCCTTTTTGAAGAATTAGGTAATTCCATATTATTCTACAGTATCGAACATTCATCTACACCTTAAAAATATTAAGGGAAAGCTATCACGTGAAAAAAGGACTAGATACCCTTTCAACTTCCCTCCCTGAGTCTGATTGATTCCCCTAAGAGGCAATGAGAAAATACTTATAGCAACATACATAAAGTAATTTCGCCATGAGCTGAATAATTACATTAAATGTCGCAGCTAGTAATAATACCCAAACACACACATAAAAGGAGTCTTGATAATTGTGAGAAGAAAAACGACATCACTATTGCTAATTGGTCTTCTATTCCTCATATCTTGCGTAAACCTACAACCTGCTTCAGCTGTTAGTCGTGGAGAAATGGCTGAGGTCATAATTAAAACATTAGATCTCCCTCGATGGACAGGACAAGATCGTTTTTCCGATGTGCCCACAGATCATCCGTTTTTTTCTGCAATAGAAACAGCTCGAGCTTATGGGATTATTTTCCCCGGAGAAAAATTTCACCCGGATTTGGAGGCCACACGAATAGAAGCTCTCCATTTTGCTTTCAAAGCCATGGGATGGTCTCACGAAGCAGAAATCGCTCAGTTTTTGGCTCCTCAAGAAAACGAAGATATCCCTCCTTTTATGTTGCCTTCATTATCTCTAGGGGCTCTTTGTTCTCCTCTGGCTCCACAACCCTTCATCAACTTTCCCCGACAAAACCTTGAGAGAGAAGACCTTGCTGAGTTAGCCAACTGGCTTTATTCATGCCGCCGCTCTATGATCTGGGATCAAACTTTTTATGGAGAACACACGAGTCTTCGAATACATAGAGAAAAGGTCGGAACACCACCTATTTCCTGGGCTATTTTTATAACAGAAACACCAGATGCAACTGCTGCACAAAAAATAGAAGCAGAGTTATCTCAAAAAGGGCTCTCTGCTTTTATTATTAATTCTGAAACTACCTACACTGTTTACACAGGACCATACTCTAATTTTGTTAAAGCATGGGAAATATTCGAAACCTTACCTACGGAGTTGGGCGCTAAAATCGTTCCTCACAGTCAACAAAAAAGCGAGGCCCTTTTTTGGGCAGCTCTTCAAACAGAGGGTATCCAGAAAACACCAACCATCATAACAGCTCCATCTTTAGGACAACCACTTTTGCCTCTTAAACACATGACCGACAAAACAAGAGCTGAAGCTGCTATTAATGGTGGCTTTTTCTCTTCGAGAAAACCAATAGGAACCCTCATTGTTCGTGGCATTCCTCTTTCTCCCTCGTATGCACAGCGTTCTGCTATGGGATGGACCGAAGAAGGGGCTACTTTCTGGGGGAATGGAGAATTCCGTGCCCTATTAAGAGACGAATATCGTATAGCCCCTATAACCGATCTTAATTCTGTTCCTCCAGAGAATGGTTTAGGGCTGTTTTCTTCCATAGCAGGACAGTTCTTTAAACCTCTTCCTCTAGATTCAGTTCTTTATCTCTTCGGAAATGACAGTATTTCGGAAGCTGGATCTCTCATTCGTTCTCAGCGAGCTGTTCCAGATAACAGCCTTCTTCTCGCCGCTCGCGGAATAGGCATAGATATGATTAAATCTTTCATCTCTGAAGGAAAAACTATTTCTATGGAAATAGAGTGGCGAGACCCCTCTATGGATGGATCATATTATGCCCTGCAAGGTGGACCAATGCTTCTCAAAGATGGGCAACTTCAGACACGCAATGAAGGGTTCTCTCAAAAGCTGAGAGAAGAGAAACATCCACGCACTATAGTAGGAACTGACGGACAAAAGGTATGGTGGATAGTAATAGATGGTCGTAACCCATGGCACAGTGGAGGAGCAACGCTTCTAGAAGCAGCTCGCCTCGCTAACGACCTCGGCCTATCCACCGTTTTGAACCTTGACGGAGGAGGGTCTTCCGAACTTGTTTGGAAAGGACAAATTATTAATGCCATTCCTGGGGGAAGAGAGAGACCTCTCCCTTATGGAATCTTTTTCGCACCCAGCACTACTGGCGGGGAGGGATCTCCCGTTTCGTAAAGGAAGGTGTGCTTCCTGAAGTTTGAAGCCTCACACCAGTTTGCGGAATTGCCAAAGGGATACCAGCGTTATCGAAGGCTTCCTTTACTCTAAGACGGTACTCTCTTGACATAGCCCATTGGTCGCCTGGAGTGGTATCAAAAAGCGTTCTCAAAAGAGTAGAGCTGTCAAGAAAATCTAAGATCCCTTGAACTGAAGGTTCGCCAATAAAAAGCGTCGGATTTTCTGCTTTTAAATCAAATGCTACCTTTTCCATAATAGCCATGGCTTTTCGCGTATCTGCATCAAAGGGAATTCTGATTTTAATAGCTGCTCGGGACCAATTTTTTGTGTAATTTGTAACTCCATCAATGCTCCCGTTTGGCATAATAATAAGATTCCCATCTACATCTCTCAAATGGGTGGTGCGAAGGGTTAGTTTCTCAACCGTTCCACTACCCATATTTGTTTGGATCCAATCTCCAACCCCATAATGGTCTTCTATTACCACAAAGATTCCATTTATAAAGTCACGAATAATATTTTGGGCAGCCATAGAAACTCCCAGGCCCGCTAGCCCGACACCTGTTAAAATCGGGGTGATATTAAACCCTAAACTACCTATTATGCTTAGAACAAAAATAGCGCCTATCACCCATTTCACTATATTGAGCGTAATTCCCCTTAATGTTTCAATTCTCTGAAGAGCTACCGGCCGATTACCATTTTCCCCGTTCTTCTCAACTGATCTGTACACTAAAGAAAAACCCCTGGAAATAGCCAATAAAGCAACTTTGTTTACAATAAACCACGTTATAATAATACCTATAATTACCATTATTTGATGGGCAAAAGGGAATGCTGCCTTAATCTGTCCCATATAGCCCCTCCTCAGTTTTTGATTTGTATAGAAAGATCTGGACGAGCTTTTTTCACCGTTGTCAGAAAATCTTCCCATAAAACAACAGGGAAAGTAACTTGCCATCCTTTTCCTGTTTCCTTCATAAAAAAAGCACTAAAAATCTTTTTTCTTTGAATAGTATCAATAGCTATTATTGTGTTCCACGGAAGGAGCTCTTCCTTTTTTTTCCCCCAGCTAGAGAACTCTCGTACTACCCCCTGATCTGACAAAAAAAATCTTACATTTATTCCGCCCATATAAAGACAAATAACCCCTACGCACACATATGGAAGCAACAACTTTAGGTCTGTTATGGAACGAGCAAAAATTTTTCCCATACCTATAGATACAAGCAAAAAACCCACTATCAAAGAAGCTATTCTTGCCCACATCGGATAAGAAAACGAAGAAACTGTCAGCCGATCACCCATGGTTATAGACGCTCCTCTCTTTAGGGGATCCGAATTCGTTTCAACTCGTCTACATTATTCATAATTTCAGTATTTTTACTAAGCTCCTTTATTTCTTTTTCTAAATAAACGTCTTCTAGATCTTTTTGAACTTTTTCAGCAACCTCTTCGTAGGGAGCAAGTTTCCCTCCCTTTTTTTCTATGAGCTGAAGGATATGGTAACCATAATCAGTTTTTATTGGACCACGGAGTTCTCCTGGTTTCATTGAAACGGCATCTTTAAAGGGGTCTGGGAGTTCCTTTTTAGACATCCATCCCATATCCCCTCCTTCTTTTGAAGTAGAAAAATCCAGACTCGTTTCAGCTGCGGCTTTTTCAAAAGGCCTGCCCGTTAATATCTGTAAGAGTATAAAACGAGCTTCCGAAGCAGTACCTACTAAAATCTGGCGAAAATGATACGCCTCTTCTGCAGTATAAAGATCAGGGTGGGTTTTATAAAAAGTCTTTAAGGCAGATTCGCTCAAATCCCAATGTTTTGAGGCATCAGAAACATAAGCTTCTGCTAAAATACTTAATCGAGCCCACTTTAAACGTGCCGCTACATCTGAATTATAATAAAGTCCTTTACGTTGGGCTCTATCTGCCAGGACAAGCATATCTGTAATCTGACGTAACAGCTCCCGCTGGTCTCTGTCGCTCATTTGTTGAATTACAAGAGCCGCTAAAGCTTCATCATCATTAGTATGTTGACGTACCAACGATAAAAGTTCATCAATGTTGATAGTCTCACTTTCTACTTTAACAATTGGGGTACCATTTCCTGCCCAAGCTTCCCCCATAAACATTATCAGAAACAAACATAGGAGTAGATTCGTTCCTATGATTTTTCGTCTCATGATTCACGCCTCCTTCAGCGCCTTATGTTCGTCGTGTGATTTCCATCTGGGGCAGATGGATAAGGAATTGGAACGTAGTGAACAGAAGGACGTCCCATCCCAGATTGTGGGTATAATTTCATAATATTGCAAATCTGAGAAGAAAGGTCTGTATTGACAGGCAACCCTAAAGATTGAGCTTCTTCCGCTGTGATAGGATAATCATGAGTCCAGCGCCCCTCAGTCAAAATTTTAGCCAGCTCCTCAGCTTTTTCTTTTTCCATCTTGTCATCTAACAAATGAACGACAAAAGATCGCGTCTGTTTCACCGCTTTACGACTTACATCCGCTAAGATAAGTGTAGAGTCATCTATTTCTGCTACTGGTTTTTCTTCTACGGCTTTCAAGATAGATGCTGCTGGATATTGCCCTATTTGTGGATCTACCGGTCCAAGTACCGCGTGCTTGTCCATTAATATTTCGTCTGCAGCCAAAGCTATCAGAGTTCCTCCGGACATAGCATAATGTGGTACTACTACTGTAACTTTCGCCGGATGCTTCTTTAGGGCATATGCTATTTGTTCTGCAGCAAGGAGAAGTCCGCCTGGTGTATGAATAATAAGGTCAATAGGAGTCCCTTCAGATGTAAGGCGGATAGCTCTCAAAACCTCTTCAGAATCCTCTATATTCAGGAAATTACGGGAAAACATCCCTAAAAATCCCATGCTTTCCTGGCGATGAATTAAAGTGATAATTCTCGTTTTCCGACGTTTCTCACAAGAGCGAAGTGCTGCTATCCTTCGCCATTGTAAAAGTTGTTGTTTTAACTGAGGATAAATAAAAAAGAACAGAAAAAATAAAAGCCAGAAATTGGAAGTATTCATAAGGCACCTCCTCCTTCCCCAATGGGAGAACGATGTCTTTTTATTGTACAAGGGACAACTCTACCTGTCAGCTTAAAAAATCATAAATATTTTATTTATGAGTGCATATTTTATAAAAAAAGCGGCAGCATTATACTGCCGCTTTTTTATGCTTCCTATTCGACATCTTTTTAAAAGTCGTCTCCCCTTTCTCCGCATCAATGGAGATACGACTTCCACGAGTCATTTTGCCCTCCAGAAGCAAATCTGCCAGTTTATCTTCTATTAATTGTTGGATAGTACGACGCAAAGGCCGGGCTCCAAATTTCGGATTATATCCTTTCTCAAGGATAAGAAGTTTTACTCTTTCGCTCACTAAAATATCTATACCCTGGAGAAGCAAGCGTGCCCTTACATCCTGCAACATAATATCGACAATAGAGAGCATCTCCTTTTTATTCAAAGGCCTGAACACGACCATCTCATCAATTCGGTTGATAAATTCCGGTCTGAACATCTTATTTGCTGAGTCCAAGATATCTCCTCGCGTCTTTTTCCAGTTGAAAAAGCCATCTGTTTCGCCAGTGATGGAAAAACCGAGAGACGTTCCTCTAGCTGCATCTTTAGCTCCAACATTACTTGTCATAATAATTACGGCATTGCGAAAATCTACGGTATGTCCTTGACCGTCAGAAAGCCGCCCATCTTCCAAGATTTGCAACAAAATATTAAAAACATCCTGGTGAGCCTTCTCTATTTCATCGAATAAAACGACAGAATAAGGGCGGCGGCGAATAGCTTCGGTGAGTTTACCTCCCTCTTCATACCCAACATAGCCGGGAGGAGCGCCTATCAATTTCGCTACCTCATGTCGTTCCATAAACTCACTCATATCGAGACGAATCATGGCTTCTTCGCTACCAAAAAGAAACTGGGCCAAACATCGTGCCAGCTCTGTTTTTCCTACCCCTGTAGGACCGAGGAACAAAAAACTCCCTATTGGTCGCTTCGGATCTTTCATACCACTCCTCGCCCGACGAATAGCACGGGCCACAGCACTAACAGCTTCTTCTTGCCCAATTAAACGGTGATGTATCTCTTCTTCCATACGAAGGAGCCGTTGTGACTCTTCTTCCGTGAGCTGTGTCACAGGGATACTTGTCCATTCACTTACTATGATGGCTATATCCGCATCTGTAACTAAAGGTTGCTCCTGATGACGTCTAGATTGCCATTCTCTCTTTTTCTGTTCTAATTCCTCAGAGAGTTGCCGCTCAGCATCTCGAAGATTTGCAGCTTTCTCGAATTCCTGTGACGTAACTGCCGCTTCTTTCTCTTTTCGAGCCTCTTCTAAACAACGTTCTACTTCTTTAATGTCTACTGGCGGTTCCATAATTTTTAAACGGGCACGAGCTGCCGCTTCATCTATAAGATCTATCGCTTTATCTGGAAGGAACCTTTCCGTAATATACCGAGCAGAAAGGCGAGCAGCTGCGACAAGGGCTTCGTCAGCAATTTTAACTCGGTGATGAGACTCATATCGATCACGAAGCCCTTCTAGAATCCGTATAGAGTCTTCTACTGTTGGTTCCTCTACCGAAACAGGCTGAAAACGCCGCTCCAGAGCCGCATCTTTTTCTATATGTTTTCGATATTCATCAAGAGTTGTAGCTCCAATAACCTGAAATTCACCCCGGGCCAGACTCGGCTTAAGTATATTCGCAGCATCTACGGCTCCCTCTGCTCCGCCAGCGCCAACAATAGAGTGGATTTCATCTATGAAGATAATTACATCTCCCGCTTCTCTCAACTCTTTAATGAGCTTTCGCATGCGCTCCTCGAATTCTCCTCGGTATTTCGTTCCAGCAACAAGATTACCAATATTAAGCTGAACAACCTTCTTCCCTCGAAGAATTTCGGCAATATCACCATCTTGTATCTTCTGTGCTAATCCTTCAACAATCGCAGTCTTGCCTACACCCGGGTCTCCTATAAGAACCGGATTATTTTTCGTCCTTCTAGCAAGAATCTGAATAACTCGCTGAATTTCTTTGTCCCTTCCAATTACAGGGTCCAGTTCTCCTTTTCTCCCTTTTTCTGTAAGATCAATACCAAGCTGATCGAGAGTTGGCGTCTTGGTCTGCCCGCCTCGTTGGTTATCACCAAGAACATCTGACTGCACCATTCCCTCAGCTTCGCTGTTAGAGATATAATGACTCATCTCTCTCTGTACCACAGTTAAATCTATTCCCATTGAAAAAAGAACTTGAGCTGCTACTCCTTCCCCTTCTGCCAACAAACCAAGCAAAACATGTTCTGTTCCTACATAGTTGACACCCATATTTCTGGCTTCCTTAATAGCAAGGTCAAGAACTCGTTTTGCCCGAGGGCTAAGAGGTAGATCTATAGGCTTTAATATCGGTTGCCCCTTCCCTACCATCTCCTCTATTTGCCGACGTACTTCTTGGAAGTTAACACCAAGGGAAGAGAGAATTTGAGCTGCTACTCCTTCGCCTTCTACTAGGAGACCAAGAAGAATATGCTCTGTGCCAATTACATCGTGACCTAAACGAAGAGCTTCACGATGAGCCAGCTGCACTACTTTTTTCCCTCGTTCCGTAAAAAATTGCCACATGGCCCTCTTTCCTTCCTTTTTCCCTAAAATACTTTCAATCTTCCACTCTCTTTAGATTGCAGCTACGCAAGAGCTAAGCTACGAAGCAGGCGTTTTAAGAGCTCTGCCTGTAATACATTACGTTTATACGGTGAAAGATCGAAATCTGAACTTGCCACTTCATCGACAAAACGCAAAGCAACCTCTATAAGAAGTCGCTCTCGAGAAGAGATTAACTCTCTCTCTTGAAGAGCTGAAAGAAATCGTTTTGCATCTTGCTCTGTAATAGAATCACCAATAATTTCTTTTATATGGTTTACTTTCTCTTCAGGCATGTCATAACAAATTCTCACTATCCGAATATATCCATGGCCACCTCGTTGACTTTCGACGAGATATCCTCTCTCCGGAGTAAAACGACTTCGTAAAACATAGTTGATCTGACTGGGAACACATCCAAAAATTTCTGCTAAATCTTTCCGACGTAAAGAAACAGCTGATTCTTCCTCTTCTTCCTCTAAAAGCCTCATTATATAATCTTCTATTATCTCAGTCAGGCTGGGCATTACACAAACCTCCTACTCAAATTCTTCTATGCTTCTTATTGTAGATATATGGTCAGTATTAGTCAAGATTACAAAGAGGCATCGTCTTTTTTTGACGGAGATATTTCACCAACCCGGCCTTCCTCTCCTCTGCGTATCCTCGCAATGTTATTCCGGTGACGAACTAGCGCAAGAATAGCCATGAAGGAAACGGCTAAAACGTTGGACACGTGAAGGTGAAAAAGCAAAAAAAGAAGAGGGAGGGTAAAAAGAGATAAAATAGAAGCTACTGATACGTACTTGGACCAGCGCATCACTATATACCAAATTCCCCCTGCTATAAGGGCTGCGACAGAGCTCCAAGGCGGAACCATAAAAAAGACAACTCCATATGTTGTCGCTACACCTTTTCCTCCTTTAAAATTCAGCCATAGAGGGAAATTATGACCGCAAATGCTAGCGAAAGCGATAGAAGCCAAAACCACAGGACTCTCAATACCAGCCTTTCTCGCTATGATAAGTATTATTCCCCCTTTTAGCATATCTACAATAGTAACTCCTATTGCCCAAGGTCTTCCCATCAAACGACCTACATTAGTTGCACCAATATTCCCCGAACCAAATGTTCGGATGTCTACGCCTCGAAAGACTTTAGCGCATACATAACCTGTAGGGAAGGAGCCAGTGAGATATGCAGCGAATATCCAAAGCCAGTAAGACATCTCTCTACCTCCTCAACACGAAAGCATCCACCACTACTGCACCCTTTTTATTTACAAAAACAGGGTTGATTTCCAATTGTATAAGTTGACTTTCAGTGCAAGCTATACGAGACAACTTAGTAAGCATCTGGGCCAAAGCTCCTACATCATAGCTCGTTCGTCCCCACGCTCCCCGCAAAAGAGAGTACCCTTTTAACTCTCGTATCATAGCCATTGCATTTACCTCGTCTACTGGGGCGATACGGAGAACGTAATCTCTCACGGCACTTGCATAAACACCGCCAAGCCCCACTGAAAGAACGGGCCCAAACAGGGTATCTAATTTTATAGTAACAACACACTCTATCCCTTCCTGCAACATCTCTTGAACAAGAACTCCCCGAATTTCCGCTTCAGGGTTGGCAAGACGCGCTTTCTCTAACGTCCTACCATAGGCATTACGCAACTCCTCTTCCCCTTCAAGATTCAATGCAATAATTCTGGCCTCGCTCTTATGAACTATATTAGGTGACATGACTTTCAAGGCCACTGGATAGCCTATAATCTCTGCCGCTTCCAAAGCTTCATCAAGAGATTGACATAAATATTCCCGCGTTACGTCTACTCCATGAAAGGCTAGAAGACGTTTAGCATCATACTCCGTCATTTTTTCTGGCAAGGAAAGCAACGCCTCTTCTCCCTTAATAACAGAGCAATCCTCACAGCTAACAGGCATATGCGCATCAAATTGCATAAAAGGAGCACTGAGAGCTGATAATGCCTTGGCACATCGCCGAGTGCTGAGGAAAAAGGGGATTTTTTCTTCCCTCAACATTTCTCGGGACTCTTCTTCAAGCCCTCCCATGGCGCAACAGACTACAGGGTGTTTCTGCAATCTGGCCACTCCTAAAAGAGCTCTCAAAATATTCTTCGTTTCCTGCCCATAACTTTCTGTTAAAACAGCAGCGATCATATCTAGATTGGGAGAATCCATCAACCGCCGAAGTAAATAAGAAATTTCTTCCGTTCCATTAGCCCCTAAAGACGCTATATCGATAGGGTTATTCACATAAACACTAGGAGGCAACTTCTTTCTTAATTCTCGCTGCAAGTCTTCCGGCACAGCTGGTACCTTAAGACCTTCTTCAAAACAACAATCAGAGAGAGCAATACCGGCACCGCGAGAGGAAGAGACTATGGCAGTTTTTCTGCCAGGAGGCGAATCAAAAGAGTTATACATAGCAGCAAAATTTATTATCTCATCAGTATCTCGTATAGAAAAAATGCCAAACTGCTTAAAAGCTGCATCCCAAATAGCAGCATTCCCGGGAAGAGCTGCTACGTGGCTAGGGATCGCCTGGCGAGAAGAGACGTTTCGCCCTGCTTTTAAAACCCCTACTCGAACCTTGCGCCTATTAGCCTCTCGGGCCAACCTCAAAAAGGCAATTCCATCTTGTAGCCCTTCAAGGCAAAAAAGAAGAAGTTTAATGTTTGGATCTCTTAATATCCATTCTCCTATTTCAACAACATTGACATCTGAAGTGCCTCCAGTTGTCACCACATACTTAAAGCCTGTGCCCGCTTGACAAGCTGCAGAAGCTATAGAAAATCCCAGATCTCCACTTTGAGAAACGAGAGCTACTCGTAGATTTTCTCCCTGTTCTAAATAGCCCTGAAAGGGAGAAATGACAATGTGATCTCTCTGATTTATAAATCCCATGGAATCTGGCCCCAACACACGAAAAAGCGCTTTAGGCTGCTTGACTGTAAAAATTTCTTTTCTTGGTAATCTCCATTCTCCGCTCTGTTCAGATGCAAGCTGGAGAACAAAAGGAACATTTCTATCAGCACAAAGATGAAACCAATGGGAAGAACGTAAAGGAGGTACATCCAGTACAGCCAAATCTACACCTGACGGAAGATCTCTTTCGTTTTTTACTTCAAAAAGAGTCCCATTAAAAGTTCGCAATCTTTCCCATGCACGACGACAAGCTCCGCTCCAAGCCGTTCCTTCACCAATAAAAGCTATGGAACATGGATTAAATAACTTTTCAAAATTTACTTCAGAAACCATGGAGAAGAGCCCCCTTATATATAGGCATAATATCCGTATTCCCGATAATATTTGATGTTATTGTACATTTACTTGGAGAGAAGAGATACGTTTTATCATACTATAGATATCTTACTAAACTACATACCCAAGTTCGTTGAGCTTGGCCTGTTTTTACACATCCAAATCCTCACTCGGAACAAAAGCAAGAGGGAGAGCTCTTCGCTCTCCCTCTCCTTCATTCTCTTGAAAATAAGGGATCTAATTCCCCAAACCTTTAATTCGATCAGAACCCTTTTTAATGCCTGAAGCAACAAGATCCTTACCCTGCAGAATATCCCATTTTAAGTTCAAGACCAACAGGAACAGGGCAGAAAAACCATCAACTCTCCAATCTGCATTTTCCTTCTCAAAAGCTTTCCCCACTGTTTCGAGCTGCTCTATGCCATACCCATCTTTCCTTACCTCTTCAAGAAAGTCCTCCAGATCTTCTATAGTATTAATTTCTGCTGCTTGTAAAATATTATGAAGATACGTGAAGCTCTCAGCTAAATACTCTTCTGTGGGGTAATAGGCCGGGAACCCTGCCTTTACTGCATTAGCAGCCCACTCTTCTGGGATTTCAAGATGTTCTTTAAAATAATCAGCTAAGGCCTGACGAGTCAACGGACGACTTTCCAGTTCTGAAGCTGAAAAAGGTTCTGTCCGAACAGGCGCTACAGGTACTGCTGATTCTTTTGTTGATTCCCATAAATCTAAAAATCCCTCATCCGCCTCCTCCAAAAGAGCGCTGAGACGAAGTAACTTTCTTTTCAGTTTTTTCTGAGTAAGCGAGTCAGTGGCGGTATGGCTGACTTTGGGAGCTATACTAGCCCAGGCCTCTTGAATCACTGTTCTGACTTGCACCGTGCATTTCAAATCCCGATATTGACTCCACTCACGAAGTCGTGAACGTTCAGAAGAAAGAGAGACTACATAAGAAATTGCCGGATAACCAAATCTCTCCGGATCATCTACCAAGCTAGAAGTGGTAACAGAATGAGCTAAATCCACAAGGAACTCTTGTTGAAGAATTTTTTCGACCTTGCGAACATCTTCTGGGAAATGGAGCAACACACGAATCTGAGAGAGATCAGGAAATGCGTCAAGAGAAGAAATAACATCTTCTCCTCTTCCCATTAATTCTGACATAAAGTCATCAGGATTCTTCGCCCACCCTTGAACCCCATAAACCGCCATATCGTCTTGTCTAATCAAGTCTTGAACAAGATTTTTAACACGCATTGTAAACTCTTCATAGAGGGAAAGCTTTTCTAAATAAACCCTTCCCCATTCTTCAGCCTTCCGACCTTCCATTCATTAATCACCGCCTATTAATGATAGATCTTATCCCATCTGCACCACTGAAATACGTGGCCCCCATAGCTATTTTGTTGAGACAGAGGCCGCAAAGCCGTCTGTAGTATATATTAAATCAACCTTCTTGAAAAGGATTACTCATTTTATCCCCCATATTGAGGGAATTCGCAAGAACCAATCTAAAACGAGCTATAAAAAGGTTATCAGGTGCCAACTTTCGAGCTCTCTCTATAGCTTCCCAAGCCTCTTTGGGTCTATCTGCCTGAAAAGCCGCATGAGCTAAAAGCGAAGAATAAAAAGCTTCGTTACTCACAACTATATTTTTGGATTTTCCGCTATTTTCTACCTGCTCATTCTGCAAAGCATCCCATGCCTGACACATCATCAAGTACACCTGTCTGTCTCCTGGATTTATTTCTATAGCTTGACGTAGTGAGTCCAACCTCTTTACCTGGTTTTGAATCATAACATCTCCACCAAGGGATATCGCTTCATACGAGTAACGCACTGGAAGAAAAGTTTTAGACTTCGGGAAAGACAATGGAACCACCAGAGAAACTCCCTCCGGCTGAGAAGCTTTTTCCAGAGTAAAAAGATATTCCCAGCCAGTTCTTAAAAGCTCCTGATTTTGCTTCTGCTGACAAAGCTCTTTCATACGTTCTATAAGTACGTCACGACTATTCCTCTTCTTTTCTGCTTCTACTGAAAGAGCTACAGATTGAGGAGCAAAAAATTTCTTAAGGTCTGACTTCCCAGAATAAACTGGCACTCTTTTCCCTCTTTCAGGGAGGGATGGCTTTGATGGAAGGAGATCGATTTCTCCCTCTTTCATCTTTGTTACTTCATGTTCTCTTCTTTTTTCTTTTTCCTGCATTGATCTTTTCAGTTTTTCTATAGATTGAGAAAGAGCCTCTTCATCAGGATGCTTTTCAAGTAACACTTCATAAAATTCAAGAGCTTTTCCATAGTCTTCCATACTCTCAAAACAAAAAGCACGCCCTCGAAGAGCATCATCATCGTCAGGACTCAATTCCAAAATTTCTCGATAATACTGTTCTGCCTCTCTGTAATGTTGAAATAGCAAAGCCCGTTTGGCTAGTCCTTTTCTTTCTTCTATAAGAGCAGTACGTAACTTCTCTTCTTCCATCGCTTCTTCTTTCAAAAAAAACTGTTGAATAGATGTAATCTTCTTCAGTATTTCCTCATTCTCTGGTTGTAATTGTAAGGCCTCTTGGTATAAAGGGAGGGCATTCTTGAAGTCCTCTTTATCAAAAAAGCAATGAGCCGCCCCTAGCAGAGCCTGCAGATTAATGCGATCTCTTCGTAAAACCTCGTTATACGATTGTAATGCCTTCTCTTTCGAGTTAAGTGAGAAAAAGAGGTCTCCCAACCTAAGATAAGCTATACTATTTTCAGGATCTTGTTGTAGAACACGAAAATACGCATCTATAGCTTCCCCCTTGTCTCCCGCGTTCTCCAAAACTCTGCCTAACGCCAAAAGAGCCTCTATAAAATAAGGCTCTTTCTTTAACGCCCAGTTGTAATAATTAAGAGCTCGCTCATACTGTCCGTCGTTAAAGTAGCGATTTCCGCGGTCCAACAAAACCTCGGGAGTCGTATGTGTATAATAAAAATAAGCTCCAACAGCAGTAGCGCCTAAAGCCGCTCCAATTATTGTTCTATGCCGAAAAACAAAAGCTTCGCCACGTTTTTTCTCAACAGGCTGCTTCACAGATTCTTCTACTATCTCTAAAGGCTCACTAAAATTCTTTTCCTCGCCTTGCTCGTCTAACTGAAGTTCTTCACTAAGGACATTGTTTACTTCAGATTTTTCCCCATATATCTGATCTATCAATTCCTCAGGCTCAATATGCTCCTCTAAATTTTCAGCATATTCTAACTCCTCAGACAAGCCAGAAGTAGCCAATAAATCCCACGCTTCAGGAAGACCCTGTCCTTCTAAAAAACTCTCAGAGAACTCTTTCCCCTCTTTTAACTCCAAAGAGAGTTCTTCCTCTACAACCTCAGCTTCCATTTCCTCTTCTTCTGCATCAGAAGCCAAAGCCACCACAGGAAGCCCCAAACTTCTCAGCTCTCTCGCAGAAACCTCGTTTTTTTCGTGACTTCTGTTTATAGAGGCGACAAGGAGCCCCAGGTTCTTATTGGAATGCGACACTTCCATCGTTTCTTCGCGAAGCCAATCTTCCAAGCTTTTTTTCACCCCAAGTGCCCCTTTCTACTAATCTTCAACAAATCTCCACTTTACATATCATTAAAAAGTGTACCAATATTGATATTATCCTGCAATCCCAACTTACCTCTTTTCTTCAGGATATTCATGACTCTATTTTTGATACGCTCTCGATGAGAACCAGGCCAGAATACTCGCCCACAAGAAGGGCACTGAGTAAATTCATGATAAAACATTCGAGTTAGAGGTTCCAACTGATCAAGTATGGCTTCTTTAGATACCATGCGCAATATTTTATTACAATATGTACATCTGGAAAAAGGCTGGAGCCACTGAAAAAGAGAATAGAAATCAATAACCTCCTGCAATTGTTGCCAAGGAGATTCGGTACGTACCAGGTGCCCAAAAACAACAGTTTTACGTTTCAGCAACAAACGATCTCTCGTTAAGACAATACGATCTTCTCGCAGCGCTAACTCCGCTATCTGACTGTCTTTCCACTCCTGTTCATAAGCAGTATCAAGCCCCATAAGCCGGAGCAAAGAAGCCAGCTTCCCCACATTGACATCCGCAACAAAACGTGGCATTTCGAGAGCGTCAGGGCGCAAGAACGACTTTTTTGTCACATCCATGGGGGGAGTTATAGGAAAAACATCTACGAAATCTCCTCCTATTATTATTCGGTCAAAGTCTGATAAAACTCCATTTACATAAATAGTTCCTACTTCTGTGTGGGGAACTCCACATGCTTCTATGCCATCTTTCACCGATGTGGATCGTCTAATGACATGCATCATTTGTGGTGGTTCTTTAAGGGTAGGATGAAGGAAGAAATCAAGATTCCCATAAAATGTTATCCGGATCTCCACCTCTTCACCCTCTTTCTCGTGTCATAAAAATATTTGTATATTATAATTATTTTATGAGATGCATATTAGTGATACTTGATGGACTTGGCGATAAAGGCATTCCTGCTTTAGGAGGTCACACGCCCCTTCAAGTTGCCCGGACTCCGAATCTCGATCAGATTGCGGCAGCAGGGGTATGTGGCTTATATCATAGTTGTCTTCAGGGGCAAGCTATGCCCAGCGAAATGGCCCATTTCGTCATGTTTGGTTATGACCTCGCTCAATTTCCAGGTCGAGGGTATATAGAAATGCGTGCTGAAGGTTTTCCAGTCCATTCCGGGGATGTAGCCCTTCTTTCTCGAACCTTCTCTGTGAAAAAGGAAAAAGAGATGTTCATTCTGAAGGTAGAAAAAATGAATATTGACAAAGAAACCCTGGCCCCCCTCCATAAAGCGATACGCTTCTACTACGAAAAGGGCGTGGAAATAGAATTTATTCCCACTAAAGGGATCGCTGGACTATCTATTGTGAGAGGCCCTGGATTATCTGCGGAGATTACCGATTCCAATCCTATTTACGAAAATCGCCCTATCATGAAAGTCCTACCTCGCCAAGACGCAAAAAACCCCGCTGCAGCCAATTATACTGCAGAAATACTTAATAAATACCTTCTCTGGTCTTACAATATTCTTTCAAATCACCCCATAAATAAGGCAAGGGAAAAGGAGCATACCCCTCCTATCAACTTCATAGGCCTTCAACGGGCGGGACAACATCAACCTCTCACTCCTTTTTCTCAAAAATGGGGACTTAAGGCTCTCTGCATTGCTTCCGGAGCAATTTATTATGGCCTTTGTTCCACACTAGGCATGGATGTTTTACACGTGCAAGATACAGAAGACCCTGGAAAAGATTTGGAAAAGCGCCTCCGTTTAGCTTATGAAGCAAAAGGTTACGATTTTATTTATGTCCACACTAAAGCTACAGATGAAGCCGCCCATGAAAGAAAACCAGATTTGAAAATAAGAGTCATAGAAGCCCTCGATCACGCTTTTAAATTTGCAAGGGACGTCTTTATCCCCGACGAAGACGTTCTTTTAGTCGTCACTTCTGACCATTCCACTGCTAGCATAGGAAACATGATTCACTCTGGAGAAACAGTTCCCATCGTGATGAAAGGGAAATATACGCGACGAGATAGTGTAGATACATTCGATGAAATAAGCTGTGCTCTTGGAGGTTTGGGGATTTTACGCCAACACGAACTTATGTATATGATCCTAAACCTTCTCGATCGCGGGAAACTGGGAGGACTTATGGACTCCCCCGTAGATCAGCCCTATTATCCAGGCCCATATATCCCATTGAAAGGGTGAGTGTCATGGACGAACGGATGAAAAAAATTCTGATGGAAAAACCAGATCTAGTCAGTAAATTCCCTTCTTGGATGATCTCTCCTGAATCTCTTGAACGCATGAACAAAAATAAAAATCTTGTAATCTTGGAAATAGCTGGGCGGGATAGTTTTGCTGCTCTATTTAAATATATGGAATCTCATGACATTGATGGAATACTTCCTACCATCGCCTATACTGGAACCGAGTTCGGCGACTGGCACTGTCTTTTTGATAATATCAAATATCTCCAAGGCCGTCTTCTTACCACTTACATTTCAATGTATCCTCCAGTGCTTATGGGGGCCCCTCGTTTATGGGCCATGCTTTGCGGAGCCACTACTGCCTTGTCGCTGTCCAGATATGGTTTTTATTCACCGTGTATAGGTTGCCATCTTTATCTTCATGCCCTTCGAATTCCGCTGGCTCTCTCTTTGGGGAAAGTTCCTGTTATAACAGGAGAAAGGGAATCACATGACGGCGTTATTAAGATCAACCAACTTCGAATAGCGCTTGAAGGGTATAGAGAACTATATAACACCTTTGCTCTTCCTTTGGAAATGCCTTTACAACATATTAGTCAGAATCGAGAGATAGAAAAGCTTTTAGGCATCCCTTGGGAAAGAGGAAAAAGACAACTGGACTGTGTTTTAAGCGGGAACTACGTAGATGAGGATGGAAACGTTTCTTACTCTGAAAAAGCTATCCATCGCTATCTAACCGAATTTGCCATACCAACAGTCCAAAAATGGCTTGAAGAAATTTTGAATGATTAAAAATAAGCGTAACTGAATCATATACGATTCTAAAAGAATAAAAAAATAGGGAATACCTTAAGGTATTCCCTATCTCTTTTCTAAAATGGTGCGGAGGGGGAGACTCGAACTCCCACAGCCTCGCGGCCACAAGGTCCTTAGCCTTGCGCGTCTACCCGTTCCGCCACCCCCGCAGAACGACGGTTATTATAATGGGCCTTGCCCATTAAGTCAATACAGAGGGAGAAAAAAGCTTAAAATTCCCTTCTCTCCTTAATACGGGCAGCCTTTCCACTTAAATCTCTCAGGTAATATAGCTTCGCCCTACGAACCTTACCAAGACGTTTGACTTCAATCTTGTCAACGGTAGGACAATGTAAGGGGAAAATTCTTTCCACCCCGACCCCATTAGAAATTTTTCTTACGGTAAAAGTCTCGTTGACCCCACCATGTTTACGGGCAATAACAACCCCTTCAAAAACCTGAATACGCTCTCGAGCTCCTTCTGTAACTTTAACGTGGACTCGTACAGTATCTCCAGGACGGAACTCTGGTGTTTCGCTTTTCATATATTTTTTTTCAACCAGTTTAATGGCATCCATAGCTAACCCTCCTTACTCACAATAAAATGTCTTTATCTCCAACCGAAGAACCTATCGAGAATAACCCCGACGGCCGTTCGGACTGAGAGGTGGTTATAATCTTCATAACCTCCAGAGAGAGGCTGTAAAACTTCTGAACATTGATCTAATACTTCATCCGGAAGACCAGAAGCTGTTCCAAAAAGGAAAAGAACCGGTTTTTGTTCTTCCAGAATAAACCTTTTCACTTCCAACCAGTGCACCGATCCAGGAAATGTTCTGGCTGTTGTTCCAATAATAGTGGGTTTTTCACGTTCTTTGCTTACGATCCACTCAATAGCCTTCTCTAAAGTAGCGACTGTTTTCATCTCTTTAAAGGCTTCTGCTCGGCTAGGATTAAAGAGAGCACCATAACCTTCCATCCAATGGTCTGCCATAGTCTTTGCCAATTCTCGCTGGCTTTTTAATGGCGTCACAACCAAAAATTTTCGAACGCCATAGGTTTTGCAAGAACGGCCTATATCAGAGAGATCTAGCCCTGTAATAGCAGCTGTAGTCACTTCCCCTGCCCTATTGAGAACTGGATGATGAACTAATGCCAGATAAACTCCCTTTTGAAGGTACGACGTAATATTGGCTCTACTTAAAAGATCCGGGCGTCGTCGCAATGTCCTTTGTACTGCCTGGAGATCCCGCCATTTGGTTATTTCTTTTTCGTTACCTGATAGAAGCACTGGTGGAACTTTTACCCCTTTCCATTCCGACGGACGAGTGTAGTGTGGAAAATCCAACATCCCTCTAAAAAAAGAGTCTTCTTCCACTGCTTTGTCCCGACCTACAACCCCTGGGACGAGACGGGCCATAGAATCTATAATGGCCATAGTAGGAATTTCTCCTCCAGTCAGAACGAAATCCCCCAGAGAAACTTCAAGATCTACATACTTTTCTACAAAACGTTCGTCTATCCCCTCATAATGGCCGCAAATAATAACAATATCTTCCCGAGAAGCGAGAGACTCTACCATTTCTTGAGTTAACATTGCCCCTTGAGGGCTCGGATATACAACCCACGAATTCTGGCTTCGCTCTTTAGCTTTATCCAAAGCTTTTACAAGAGGCCCTGGCATTAAGACCATTCCGCCGCTTCCAAAGGAATAATCGTCAATTTGCCGATAATTGCCCAATCCATACTCTCGGAGATTAACTACATCTACCTGAATTACTCCAGATTCAATAGCTCTTCCAATAATGCTTGTAGATAAGAAATCTTGAAAAAATTCTGGGAAGGCCGTAATGATAGTAACATGCATTATTCCCACAATCCTTCTATTAACTCTATTTCCATAACCTGATTGTCAATGTCCACATTTTTAATGAATTCTGAAACTGCCGGAATATAGTGTTCTTTCCCGTCCTCATCAAGGATTACATAAACATCGACAGGGCCAGTAGCAAGCACGGAATGAACTTTTCCAAGGTAACGGCTACTTCTCTTTTCATAGACCCGAATACCTATAAGATCGTCCACCCAATACTCTCCCTCCTCCAAAGCTATCCGCTCCTCTGGAGGGATCATGATCAAGTTGCCTTTCAAGGCTTCAGCACTTTCGCGATCTTTCAGTTCCTCGGTTAAAGCTACTACAATGCTTTTTCCTGCTATAACTTTCAGCTCTCGAACAGTAAGAACGGTTATTTGCGTCAAATCTTCTCCGTAGACCACAAGCTCTGCCATCAATCGGAAACGCTCGGGGAAATCAGTAAGAGGAAAAATTTTAATTCCACCAGCCACTCCATGCGCCCCAACGATTTTACCAATAGCTATCAGGTCTCGGTTACTCACGCTCATTCACCTCAATCAGCGTCAATATCCACTTCTACCCGCTCATTAGCCTTTACAGCCGCAGCCTTAGCCACTAGGCGTATAGCGTTGATCGTTGCGCCTCGTTTCCCTATCACTCGCCCCACATCTTCCGGTGCAACGCGTACATTGACCATTACAATACCTCGGTCATTCACCTCAGATGTAACTTCAACTTTTTCGGGCTCCGTGACAAGATGCTCCACTATGTACTGTACAAGTTCTTTATAGCTGGGCATCATTAATCAGCAGAAGTCTGTTCTGCTGCAAACTTCTCCCACACACCAGCCATTTTCAGTATTCCACGAGCTGTATCAGAAGGAGAAGCACCGTTCTTCAGCCAATACAGAGCTTTTTCCTCATCGATCTTAATCTCCGCAGGGTCATACATAGGATTGTATGTACCAAGAAGTTCGATGAACCTCCCATCTCTCGGAGAACGAGAGTCAGCTACTACAAGCCGATAATATGGATTTTTCTTGCGCCCAAATCGAGCTAAGCGAATACGAACTGCCATAGAGTAAGACACCTCCTGTTTTCATAAAAAATAGAATTTCTATTTATACCCTTTTCTAAAAGGGGAATCCTCCACCACCACCGAAAAGACCTTTCGGGAGATGGAATCCTTTTTTACCCTTTCCCATATATTTCCAAAGCTGTTTCATTTGATCATATTGCTTAAGAAGCTGGTTTACCATCTGGACACTCGTCCCTGAACCTTCCGCAATTCGTCGACGTCGGCTCCCCTTAATAATTTGAGGATTTCGACGTTCCTCAATTGTCATAGATTGGATAATAGCTTTCGACTGTTTAAGTCGTTTAGGGTCGAGCTCAGCATTTTTTAGGTCTTTCATTTTCCCGAAGCCGGGCAGCATATCAATAACCTTGTCGAGAGGACCGAGCTTCTCTATCTGTTCAAACTGTAAAAGCAGATCTTCCATAGTCAGCTTATCTTTTTTAAGGCTTTTAGAAATCTTTTCTACATCTTCTTGAGATGTTACTTGCTGAACTTTTTCCGCCAGCCCCATCACATCGCCCATACCCATAATGCGCTGGGCCATACGTTTAGCGTCAAAAAGCTCAAGGGCCTCTGTTCCTTCTCCTACCCCCGCAAACTTAATAGGTACTTGTGTAGTTGCGCGAATGGCAAGAGCGGCACCTCCACGAGCATCGCCATCAAGTTTACTTAAAATAACCCCAGAGAGAGAGAGTTTCTCATGGAAACTGGAAGCCACTTTCACTGCTTCCTGACCTGTCATGGCATCTACTACCAATAAAATCTCGTGAGGTTGCACGCTGCTTTTCAGTTTGAAAAGCTCATCCATAAGCTCTTCATCTACGTGAAGACGACCTGCTGTATCTAAAATAATAACGTCGTTTAAGTGACCCTCTGCATAAGACAAAGCCTCTTTTGCTACTTTGACAACGTCTTGAGTGTTATCTTTCGGTCCATAAAATCCAACTTTACTTTGTTCTGCTAAAACCTTGAGCTGCTCTATAGCCGCAGGACGGCGAAGATCACAAGCTACCACGAGAGGGCTGTGCCCTTTCTGCAACCGCCTGGCTAATTTTACAGCACTCGTAGTCTTACCACTTCCCTGCAAACCAACCATCATTAACAGCGTTGGTGGCTTGGGAGAAATCACTAAAGGGGCAACTTCAGAACCCATGAGATTAACAAGTTCCTCATAAACAATGGCTATAACTTGCTGGCCTGGCGTAATAGATTCAAGAACATCTCGGCCAACACAGCGCTGGCGAATGGATTCTACTAAAGTCTTTACTACTTTATAATCCACATCAGCTTCAAGCAACGCTCGCCGCACTTCTCTCAAAGCAGCATTTACATCTTCTTCAGAAAGTTTCCCTTTCCCTTTAAGTTTGTCAAATACTGCTTCAAGACGCTCTTTCAATGCATCAAACATTGTTCAATTCCTCCCACCAAAAAGGGCGGACATCATTTGTCCCAGCATCGTTCTTCCAGGCGCTGAATTCTCTTCTCGAGCTCCTCTATTCGACTGCAGATACCAAGAAGTCCTTCTAACTCACTCAGTCTAGATCGAGCTCGAGAAAGGAGATCGAAAGCTGCCTGACGGCTGGTTTCCAAGCGCTCCGCCATTTCGGAAACAGAGAGATCAGAAAACTCATGATATTCATAAGCCTCTCTCTGCTTTTCCGTAAGTAGTGGCGAATAAAGATCGTATAATTTGTTCAAATAAACCCGTCGTTCAAGAAGATCTTCCTCATCCATTTCATTATCCTCCTCTTAAAACAGAGCGATTATACGTCGCTCCTTTATAGGTGTCAAGATCTTTTTCTTTACATAAAGTCTAGACAAAAATCCTCTTTCTTGCAATCATAGAGTTATTATTCAGTTCTATAAGGGCTTAAAAGGAGGCGTTACTATGTCTGATACGAAAAATCCATTTATCGCTGCTCAAAACGCTAGCAACCGACAACTGGGGCTTAGCGCAGTAAAGGCTCTTTCATCAAAAGGGTTTAATGCCGTATTTGTCAACACCAAGGAAGAAGCTCTTGAAGAGGTTCTCAAGCTCATTCCAGAAAAAACGACAGTGGGAATTCCAGGCAGTGTGACTATTAGGCAAATTGGCGCTCTGGAAAAATTAATGGAACGCGGCTGTACTATCGCCCATCACTGGGATCCTTCTTTAACACCAGAACAAAAAAACGAAGTACTCAAGCGAGAATTCTTATCCGACTATTTTTTGACAAGCTCAAATGCCCTGACACTAGATGGAATGCTCGTCAATATAGACGGAACAGGGAACCGTGTTAGTGCCATGGCATGGGGAACAAATACCCTCATTTTCGTAGTAGGAATTAATAAAATAGCTAAAGATGTAGACAGTGCGTTGGTTCGCATACGAAATAACGCCACTCCTCCCAATGCAACGCGACTCCACATTGACACACCGTGTACACATGTAGGCCATTGCGTAAACTGCGATAGTCCTCAACGAGTATGCAGAGCTGTTCTCATTCTTGAGCGACCTACAACAGGTCGAAAAACTCACGTTATAGTGGTAGGGGAATCTCTTGGGTACTAAGTACCATTTCTATATCACCCCCTCCTTTGCATATGAATGCATTAATGCATTCTTTCTATTTCTCGTGTAAACTTAACGAACTTAAGGAGGGATGACTTAATGCCCAAAAGAGGAAAGATCGCATTGGTTGTAGCTGGAGGCCAGATGAGCCTAAAGGGGGAAGAAGAAACAAGCCGCCAGTCCTCTAAAAGTGGAGAAACCATGCTTTCTTGGCTTCCAAAAGATTTGCCTTTTGAAATCATATTAGTTGACTGGAGTCATCAACCTAGCAGTCACTACACAATGCGTATGACTACCGACCTCGTTCAGATTCTCAATAAATTGGTTGTAGATGGGATCGACGGCATTGTAGTTTCCAGTGGTACAGACACTCTTGAAGAGATGTCATATCTTGCAGATCTTATGTGGACATATCCTCAGCCTGTTATATTTACAGCTGCTACTCGCCCGTATGAAGAGATCGGGTCTGATGCCGTGCTCAATCTCACTCAAGCTGTAATCGCTGCTTCTTCTCAAAAATGCTGGGGACTTGGAGTACTTGTTTGTATGCAGGATCAGCTTTTTGCCGCATCAGAAATTACAGAGAGTGCAAATCATAGAAGAAATGCTTTTCTAGCACCTGATCGAGGGCCAGTAGGAGAAGTTATGGGGAAAAACATTGATATTCTTCGCCTTCATAAGAGGGGAAAGGTCTTAGCAGGCTCTTTCGCCCCCGCAAGAAACGTAGAGCTTGTTACGTCAAGTTTAGGTGGCGGAGAGCTTGTCCTCAAGCTGCTAGCAGAAACATCTGAAAAGGATCTAGACGGATTGGTAGTAGCCGGATTTGGCGACGGCTCTGTGCCTCCGTCATGGATACCCTTTCTGCGGAAAATACTAAGAGACAATATTCCAATAGTTATTACTTCCCGTTGCATAAAGGGGAGGACCCGTCCTTCTTACACTTTCGAAGGAAGCCTTGACCGTTTACTCGAGTTAGGGGCCTATGATGGCGGAAGCCTGAAACCTGTCCAAGCCAGATTGAAACTAGCAGTAGCTCTTGGTGCAGGATTAAAAGGAAACGATTTGCAAAAATATTTGCTTGACTTGTAAAAAAACAGCTGCCCTGGCTTCAGGGCAGCTGAATTATTCTCTTACCGAATCATGAACACGACATCATATATCATCTTACCGGCGGAAATAAAGACTACGACAGCTAAAATCCACCGGAGCCACTTATTCCCCTTAACGAGGCTAAATTTGGCTCCTATAAAACCACCTATCATCGTTCCCAAAGCTATCGCCACTCCAGCGCCTATCTGAACAAGTCCTCGCGAGGCAAAAAGAAGCAAACTAATGCATGTGTAACTTAAAATAACGACAACTTTAATAGCATTAGAGTGTAAAAGGTCGTATCCGGCAAGGCCTGCTAAAGCCCAGATGAAGAAGAAACCAACACCCGCCTGAATGAAGCCACCATATACCCCTATAAAGAAAAAAACAATCTGAAGGACCCAAGGGGGAACTTTACGCTGAAACTGCCTCTCCCACATTTTAGGCTTCATTACAAGCTGAACAGCCATAATAGAGATAAGTATAGATACTACAATTCTTAACACTGCTTCATTCAACTCTAACGCTAAGAATGTTCCTGCTACAGATCCTAAACATGCTGGAAGAACAAAAAAGAAGGCTTCCCTTAGGGTGAAAGTTTTCTCTTTATAAAACTTGCTGGAAGCCACAATATTTTGCATCAAAATTCCAATGCGGTTCGTAGCATTGGCAACACTCATGTCCATTCCTAAAAAAACAAGGAGCGGAAGGGTTAACATACTTCCGCCTCCTGCCGTCACATTTACGAAACCAGAAATTACTCCTGCTAGAAATAAAAGACATCCGCCCAATAAACTCATCTTTTTTATGCTCCGATTGTAATACGAGATTTATAGTTAAAAATAATTCCAACTTCATGATACAATCAAAAAGAAACTATTTCCCACCGGGAGGTGAAGAAATGAAGTATGCAGCCACTGACGAAATGATCGTTATAAGACTCACAGATGGCGAAGAACTCCATGGATCCATCAGTTATGTCTGCAAAGAACGTGATGTAGATTCGGCAGTAATTGTATCAGCAGCAGGCATGGTGGGAAGCGTTACTTTCGGCTGGTTCAACGGACGAGAGTACGAGACAGCTTCCTATAACGAAGTACTGGAACTCTCGGCCTTAGGGGGGAATATCAGTTACAAAAAAGAAGGCATTTACCCCCACATTCACGCTGTTCTTAGCCGCCCAGATCACACATGCCTTGCTGGGCACATCCTTCGGGCAATTACGTACCACAATTTGGAGATATGCCTCGTTCCCTTAAAAACTATTTATCTAAACAGAGAGTTCGATGAATGGTTTGAGGCACTCGCCCCTGAAAAAAGACTATAGCTTCAGCCAAACATGCAATATGCAATGTTAAAGGGAAGTACTGCTACTTTTTTATGTCTGCCTTTTCTCCTGCTGCAATTGCCATAAGTTCCTCTGGGGAAATAGGAAAAAAGGCGTGATCAGTTCCAGCTGCAGCCCAAACTAAATCGTACTGAAAAAGATCCTCGTCAAGAAAGGCGGGGATCTTTTCTACATATCCTATCGGCGGAACCCCTCCTATTCTATATCCAGAGTAAGTATAAACAAAGTCGGGAGAAGCCATTTTAACTTTTCGAACACAAAGCCTTTGCTTTATTTTCTTCAAATCCACTTTGTTAGGGCCAGACATGAGAGCTAAAACAGGTTCTTCATCAGCTAATAAGACCAAAGTCTTCAAAATATGCTCTGCAGGAGCTCCAACTGCCTTTGCCGCGTCTTCAACGGTAAAAATCGTCTCATGACTTATTTTTATTTCTCCCTTATAGCCATGATTATCCAAAAAAGATTTAACCCTGTCTATAGGATCAAAGTCCGCTCCAGTAGACACCTGCTACACCTCCTGATTTTATTTATTCTCTGCCTTTTTCCGTAAAAAAGAGAGCAACAGTTCCATTGCTCGAGTAGAGATGGTGCCATAGGTAATATAAAAAGAGCGCATTAATGCTGGGGAAAAAGGAATTGGGACCAAACGAGGATTTTTTTCCACAGCTATTTTCGATACAATCCCTCCCGCAGCTCCCGCTTCTATAGCGTTCAACACAGCGGAAACATGACCGAAACAAAGTCCAACCTCTTTTTCATCACCACCGCTGTATTCCTTGTAAGCATCTTCCCAGATTCGTCTTGTAGCTGACCCTTCTACACGCCCTACCAGGTCCAGTTCATCAAGATCTTTCATTGTGACAGTTTTTCTCCCAGCTAGGGGATGGGTTGGAGATACCACCAACACAAGTTCGTCATTACATAATGGGCACGATTCAAAACCAGAAGAACTGCGGCTAAATCCAGTTACCGCAATATCTGTTTCTTTAGTTACCAACTTTTCTATTGCTTCTCGAGAATCAGATATAAAAACCTCAATATCAATAGCGGGATATTTCTCATGAAATTCCACTAAAAGTGGCGGCAATACAAAGTCTCCCGGAATAGAACTTGCGCTAATCGTTACTGTACCTGCCACTTCGGAAGAAGCATCTGACATTTCTCTTTTGATGTCACCTAGAGAAGAGACTGTTTTTTTAGCAAAAGCATATAAAATCTCGCCCTCCACTGTAAGTTTGGAACACTTCTGTCCCCTAACAAAAATTTTGATGCCAAGTTCCTTTTCAAGTCTAGCGATATGCTTACTTACGGCTGGTTGGGATATTCCAAGAGAAGCTGCTGCCCCTGAAATACTTCCTTTTTCAAGAATCTCTACAAGGCTTTCAAGCTGTCTAAAATCCACGTCTCCAATCTCCTTTCTCATGTATCTAGCCGTAGCTATAAGATGCACTCTTTCTTTTTAGCTTTCCTGTAGTATCATTCAGCAGGTAAATTCAGTCAAGTAAGGGAATCGTCCAACATTTTCCACTACTTGTAATCACGGTTTTTATTATATATATTATACGACTACAATACCGATTGGAGGTTTTTACTCTATGAGTTTAGGAACGCGTATTAAAACTTTAAGAAAGGCCGCACATCTAACACAACAGGCCCTCGCCGATAAAACTGACGTGAGTCGAATTTATATTCAAGCTCTTGAGAGCAATAGAAGACTCCCATCGATGAAACTTCTAGGACGACTTGCTCAAGCTCTCGCCGTAGAGGTGACGGATCTTGTTAAAGCAAGCCCCACCGATGATTCTGGGAGAATACATCTCGAAGAAGTACTAGAAAACCACGAGAATCTGGAGATTTGGTACAAAAGCAAACAACTCGATCAGAAGGAACTTCTTTTTATACGAGGACTAATAGATACTGCTATTTCATTTTGGGCAAAAAAAGAAGTTACAGAAGAAGCGTGATTTTTAAAAAATGAAGCGGCGTGCAGTGTTTCTTCCCATGAAAAATTGCCCCCATCGCTGTGTCTATTGCGATCAGGGGGCTATAACTGGAGAGCATTCCTATCCCTCGCCAGACCATGTCCGCTCTCTTTTAGGGACAGAAGACTCTGCTGTAGAACTTTGTTATTTTGGAGGAAGTTTTACATGCCAGCCACAATATATACAAGAGCAATATTTAGAAGTAATTAAAGATGCCCCTTGTGGAAGCATCGTAAGATTTTCCACTCACCCTCTATGTATGAATAGAGACCTCCTTAACTGGTTAAAGAAATACCCTATCTCTATGATAGAGTTAGGAATATCCTCTCTTGACAACCATGTTTTGGACCACTGCAATAGAGGTTATAGAGCACAAGAAGCTCTTCTCGCCCTTTCCATGATTCAAGATACAGGCATTTCCGCTTGCGCACAAATGATGATTGGACTCCCCGACCAAAGCATACAAAGCAGTATAGAAGATTTACAAAAATTGGCTTTTCTCAAAGGGCCCAAAGATATGACCCTTCGAATTTATCCTTGTTTAGTATTGAAAAATACTCGCCTTGAAATAAAAATGAGAGAGGGTAAATATACCCCTCTCTCATTTTCCAAAGCAGTACTATGGGCTGGAACCCTCTTATTCCATGCTTTAAAATTGGGCTTTCACGTACAACGAATAGGTTTACAGGAGACAGGAAGCCTAAATGATGCCGTAATAGCTGGCCCTCATCATCCTTCCTTTGGGGAATTTGCTAAAAGTGTATCTTTAGTTTTGACGTTGCTAAAGAACTCTCCTTATGGGCCTTGGGGTCTTGGCAAAAAAAATATCTCTCTCCTTAAAGGACACCATAACTTTGGTTTGAACTTATTGGCAGAAAAGACACGATTAACTCCAGAAGACGCTTGGTCTCGTGTCTACATATGGGACAGAGCCCCATACTAACTTTTGTTCAATATTGACTAAAGCAAACCTATGAAATAAACTCTAGTACACAAGCCCAATTTCTGGCATGATGGTTAAGGTCCATGGAGGTGTTGTTTAATGTCAGATATCCAGCTTTTGGAACTATTGAGACAAAAAGTCGATGGGATGCCGAATAAAGCTCGTAGAGTTGTAGAATATATTCTCGCCAATTCTAGAGAAGCTGCATTTCTCTCCATTGGAGAAGTTGCAGGGAAACTTGATGTATCGAAAGCTCAGCTCGTGCGTGTTTCAAGGATGCTCGGGTTTGATGGTTATGCCGCATTGAAAGACGCTCTTAAAGAAACCGTACTGCAACAAGTGAACCCTTCAGCCATGCTCTCTCGTATTATGAACGGCCACAAAAATTTGCCACAAGAAATATATCGGCTAGAGCACGCTAACATCGATGACACATGGAACAGGATACGGGCTGAGGAGGTAGAAAAATTTTGTACTATGATACTCCACGCTAAAACCATTTTTAGCGTGGGATGGGGAATATCTGCTCTTGTAGCAGAATCCCTCTATACTCGCCTTCTTGAACTCAGTCTGAAAGGGGTTCTTATGAAAAGAGGATCAATGGCTCTTATAGAACAAGCTCGGGCCGTTGAAGAAGGCGATGTTCTCATTGTATGTGAACTTCCTAGCTACGTTATTGAGGTAACAGACACTGTTAAGTTCGCTTCCGAAAAAAAATCTCATATCATCACCATTACAGACAGCCCGGCTGCTCCCGTTTGTAAATTCGCCGACGTATCTTTTTTTGCCAGTGATATGAGCCCCACCTTCGGAAGCTCTATTATCGGTCCTCTTTTTCTCATTCATATACTAACGTCTATACTAGCAGTCAACATGGGAGAAGAGGGGGAAAAAGCTCTCAAAAAACAGGCTGAGGGACTTCATGACGAAAGAGTTTACTATCCGACCTACGAGTTACGATATTAACATTTCGCTCTCAATCGAAGCTCTTCTCCGGGCTTGAGCACTTTTACGTCTGTCGACACTGTAATATGAGCCGTAAAGTCTGAAGGGTCGGCCTGAATCAGGTCAAAAGTGTTGTAATGAATAGGTACTGCCATCGCAGGTTGGATAATATCCACTGCTTTCGCAGCATCTAATGGGTCCATTACAAAATTACCCCCTATAGGAAGTAAAGCTATGTCTATTTTTTCGTCTTTCAACAGATGCATCTCCATAGATAAGCCGGTGTCTCCTGCATGGTATATTTTATTCCCCTCTATTTCTATAAGGAAACCACAGGGATTTCCTCCGGGAATCATAGCGCCGGAAGGAAGAGTTATATCAGAGCCATGAAGAGCTGGAACTAACTTTACCCTGCCAAAAGGAAAAGTAAATCTTCCGCCTATATGCATTGAATGACAGGATATTCCTCGGTTCCCCAGATAATTTGAAATTTCAAAATTCGTAATTACAGTTGATTTGAAACGATGACAAATCTCTTCCGTATCACCTAAATGATCTCCATGGCCATGAGTGACAAAGACATAATGGATTTGGGGCAAGTCATCTAGAGTCAACGCTGCCTGCGGGTTCCCCGATATGAAGGGGTCAATAATTAAATTGTATTCTTCACCCAGAATCAAAAAAGCAGCATGGCCTAAAAAACGAAGTCGTACCATTTTTACATCATCTCCTTTCGCTCTGCATGGATGCAGCTAAATCTTTCCGCGTGCCTCTCCAACAGAGCTGTATAAACAAAAGGCCGGAGCATTCGTACTCCGGCCTTTTTTAACCCTATTCCTGGTCTTCGCTATCAGCCAGGCTCTCTATTTTCAGTTCATCAAGCTGCTCAGGGCTTACATCTGACGGAGCGCCCGACATAAGACATTGAGCCTTTTGTGTTTTCGGGAAAGCCATAACTTCTCGTATAGAAGAGGCTCCGCAAAGAAGCATTACAAGACGGTCTAAACCAAAAGCAAGTCCTCCATGAGGAGGTGTTCCAAAGCTCAAAGCATCAAGAAGGAACCCAAAACGCTTACGAGCCTCTTCCGGAGTGAAAGCCAAGCATCCAAAAACCTTCTCCTGAACTTGAGGGTCATGAATTCGTATAGATCCACCGCCTACTTCATTTCCGTTAAGGACGCAGTCATACGCACGGGATCGCACATTTGCAGGGTCTGTATCCATCAAGGGTATATCTTCCATCACTGGAGACGTAAAGGGATGATGTACAGCTACCCAACGATGCTCTTCCTCGTCTTTTTCAAAGAGAGGGAAGTGTATAACCCAAAGGAATTCCCACGCATCTTTTTGTACAAGATCACGTTCTTTGGCCAAATCCAAGCGAAGTTGGCCTAATACTGTAGAAGTGACCACTCTATCGCAATCTGCCAAAACAAAAAGAGCATCTCCCTCTTTTAAGTCACCTTTCTCCACAAGAGCCTGCTGCAGTTCCGCGGAAAGGAATTTCACAAGAGGCCCCTTTAATTGTCCCTCCTTAAGCTGGAAACAAGCAAGCCCGGCTGCTCCTAATTTCTTTGCTCTCTCTTCTATCTCAGAAACACTCTTTCTTGAAAGAGCCGCTCCGCCAGGCAACGGCAATCCCTTAACATATCCGCCCTTAGTTAAAATATTTTTAAAGGGTGCAAAATCACTTTGTTCAAAAACACTGCCAAGATCGTGGATTTCGAAAGGAATTCGTAAATCCGGCTTATCGCTGCCAAATCGATCCATAGCTTCCCAATAATCTATCCTTCGGAAAGGGGTAGGGATATGGATACCTAACATCTCTTGAAACAACCCTGCCATATATTCTTCTATAAGGGCATAAACATCTTCTTCCGTGATGAAACTCATTTCCATATCGATCTGAGTAAATTCAGGTTGCCTATCTGCCCGTAAATCCTCATCTCGGAAACATTTAACTATCTGATAATATCTATCGAAACCACTTACCATCAGAATCTGTTTGAATATTTGAGGGGACTGAGGCAAAGCATAAAAGGTCCCCGGGTTAACACGGCTGGGCACAAGGTAATCTCTTGCCCCTTCAGGAGTCGATTTAGTCAGCATTGGTGTTTCTATATCTACAAATCGATGACTCCAAAGAAATGTTCGAGTATATTGGATAATTTTATCCCTCATTCTAAGGTTACGTTGCATCTTATCTCGTCTTAAATCGAGATAACGATAATGTAAACGAAGATTTTCATCTACCTTGTCTGTAGCCTCAGAAACTTCAAAAGGCAAAGGAGCAGCAGGAGATAGAAGAAGGAAGTCTTCCACTGCTATTTCTATTTGACCGGTCTTCATTGAGAGATTTTCTGTTCCCTCTGGCCTCTTTTGAACCCTTCCTCGAACGCCAACAACAAATTCACTACGCAGAGCCTTCGCTCGCTCGTGCACTTGAGGGACTAGCTCTGGATTAAAAACAACCTGTACAACTCCTGTATAATCCCAAAGCTCTATAAAAATCAGGCCGCCTAAATCTCTGCGGCGCCGAACCCATCCATTTAAAATTACTGGTTTTTCTACCTCTTCAAGGCCAAGGGTACCACAGAAATGAGTCCGTTTCCAAAAACCATCAAAGTGATCCGACCTGCTACTCATTCTATTACCTCCAACGCATGCAAAATTGCTTTTTTATCGTTTTATTTTTTCCTGTATGTATGCAAGAACTGCACTTTGATCGACCTCTACTTGCTCGCCTGATTTGAGGTCCTTTACATTCACTACACCTTTCTCTAATTCATTTCCACCAAGAATGCAGGCAAAAGAGGCCTCTGATGACGCTGCCGATTTGAACTGTGCTTTCATTCCTCGTTCAAGATAATCCATATCGGCAGAGAACCCTGCGTGACGCAACTCAGAAACAAGCTTCTGAAGTTCAAAACGAGACTCCATATCAAGGCCGATGGCATATACATCCAAAGACGGACTCGAACCGAAAGAACACCCCTGCTCTTCCATCACGAGAATAATACGATCAAGCCCTGCGGCAAAACCTACCCCAGGAGTAGCTGCGCCACCTATGGTTTCGGCCAAATTATCATATCGACCTCCACCACACACAGCATTCTGCGCGCCAAGAGCCCCAGAAAGAATTTCATAAGCCGTCTTTGTATAGTAATCTAATCCTCTTACTAAACGCTTATCTATATGGTAGTGAGCACCAATTCTATCAAGCCCTTGCAAGACTGCGTCAAAATGCTCACGACACTCATCACATAAGCTCGAATAGATATCTGGCGCACCTTCTGTTATCTCCTTACACCCGGCCTCCTTACAGTCTAAAATACGGAGAGGATTGCGCTCAAACCTATTTTGACAGGTTTTACAGAGCTTATCCATTCGGGGAGCAAAGTACTCTTTTAGCCGCTCTCTATAAACAGGACGACATTCAGGACACCCCACAGAGTTTATTACTACTTCCAAGTTCTGCAACTCTAGGCGATGGAAAAGCTCAAGAGAAAGACCGATGACCTCAACATCAACCATAGGATTGGAGGCGCCAAGGCTCTCAAAGTCCAGTTGCCAAAACTGACGGTATCGTCCTTTCTGTGGTCTCTCATATCGAAACATCGGGCCAGCACACCATAGTTTTACCGGCTGAATAGTGCCGTTCATATTATGTTCCAAATAACAACGGACCATAGAAGCCGTAGCTTCTGGACGAAGCGTTAAACTTCTGCCTCCGCGGTCTTCAAAAGTGTACATTTCTTTCTCTACCACGTCCGTCGCTTCTCCAATACCACGGGCAAAAAGGTCTGTTTGTTCAAAAATTGGCAGATGAACCTCAGAGTAGCTAAAATTCCTGGCCACCTCAGATGCTGTTTTCAAGACATATGCCCATTTCCACGATTCTTCAGGGAGTATATCCCTCACACCTCTCGGTGCCTTTATATCTGTCATAAAGCCTACCTCCTATTTATGAGGAATAGTGTATATATCAAATATCAATTGTAAGCGTTATGTAGTTTTATACATTATGCAGGTAAGTATAAACACTCACTGCAAATTTCTCCAGTGGGAAAATAAGGGGGGCAAAAAAGAAAAGCGCAACGGCCTTATTCTGCCGTTACGCCTGTCTGTTTCCTACGGCACATAAAACAAAAAACTATCGAGATTCAAGCTGGAATTTGATAGCTGTCCTTTCTTCGTCATCAATCTCAATTTTCGCAAAAGCAGGAATACAGATTAAATCAATCCCATTAGGAGCTACATACCCCCTTGCAATGGCAATCGATTTCACCGACTGGTTCACTGCGCCAGCTCCAACAGCTTGGACCTCTACCGCCCCCTTCTCGCGAAGAACAGCTGCTATGGCTCCTGCTACGGACTTGGGCTGCGATTTTGCAGAGACTTTGAGAACTTCCATAAAATTCGACCTCCCTTGATAAGCGCCGCAAGAATATAGTAAAGTGCTTGTTCTTTTGCTTAAAATACAAAAGTTTCACTATTTGAAACAAGTATAGTAGCATTGTAAGTCTTTTGGCAAGTGTTTAGCAACAAGAAAGATGAAATTTAATCAATAGTTTCATTAACTATTATTTTTTTATAATCCTCTTTTTCTCCGCAGAAGGCGATTTTGATCCACAAATCTAGGATATGGCAAATGATAAACTTTCCCCTCATCAGGATCTATGAGATGAATAGAAAGTAAACCATTAAGATATATTTCCCTGCCAACACATTCTGGCATGTATTGGTCGTGCCCGAAAAGATTTAATGCACCACTGCTCCGAGGTAACCCCTTATAATCATGGCTGAGATTGAAGTGTAATCCTTTAAGAGTCACCTTACCACTCCATTTTACCGTCTCACTACGTTTAAAAACCTTTTTTACATTCTCTCCATTATCATGATTCCCTAACACTATAATAACATCCCGTTCTCCATCCTCTTCCAGAATAGGGGCTAGAGAGTATAATTTCTGGCAATACTGTGGTAAGGAGAAAGGATATAAGCCAAGTTTTATTTCATCCGCCAAATCTCCTGTATGAATCACAGCACGAGGGTTAAAGAATTTAATAATCCTCTTAAGAACAGGATAGAACGATGATGGGGTATCGGAAACATGCAAAAAAGCTCTATTCTTCAGATGCGTTAAATCATCAGGAATATAGAGCATATCAAACAGCTGAAAAACAATTTTTTTCCATGTTCCCATACACATCACCTCTAGACTATTTGAAATTTTACCACTTTTATACCAAATTGTAACTAGGAAAACATGGTACCATACAAAGAGTTAGCAGAGTATAGGAGGAACAAGAAGATGTCGGCATCAACTTCAAATACGGCGTTTCCCATAGCAAAAGAACTGGATATTTCTGTATCTCAAGTAGAAGCTGTCAGCTTTCTTTTAGACGAAGGTTGTACTATTCCTTTCATCGCCCGATATAGGAAAGAAGCGACAGGCAGCCTTGACGAAGTCATGATAGTTCGCATTCGAGATAAAAAGAACGAGCTTATGGAAATGGAGAAACGTCGAACGTCTATCCTAAAATCTCTTTCTGAACGAGAGCTGCTGACGGAAGAACTTAAAACAGCTATCTTGGGGGCTCCCAATCTTATAGTTCTCGAAGACATCTACCTTCAATATCGTCCTAAGAGAAGGACACGTGCCAGCATCGCCACAGAGAAAGGCTTGGCTCCTCTCGCTGAAAAAATCCTGAAACAAGAGGGAGGGGTTCCCTTTTCTTATAGCCAGGATTACGTTGATCCAGAGAAGGGCATCAACTCCGTTGACGAAGCCCTACAAGGGGCTATGGACATTCTGGCCGAAAAAATAAGTGAAGATAGGGCGACACGTTCGTGCATCCGCCGCATTTTTGTAAGAGAAGGTATAGTTGTATCATCTGTAGCAAAAGGGATGGAAGAAAAGGGGATAAAATACCAAAACTATTTCGAATGGAAGGAAAAAGCGCTTGCCGCTCCATCCCATCGTATTTTAGCCTTATTCAGAGGGGAAAAAGAAAGGTACTTAACTCTACGAATACGCCCAGAAGATGACCGTTGCTTACGGGAGATAAAAAAACACTTCGTACGCTCTCAAAATGAGGAAAGTAAAATTGTTGAAAAAGCAGTAGAGGATGGGTATAAACGGCTTCTTGCCCCCTCTATGGAAACAGAACTGAGAAATGCCCTTAAAAAAAAGGCTGATGAACAGGCTATTACCGTTTTCGCTCAGAATATCAGAGAAGTACTCATGGCCCCTCCTCTCGGACATAAGAATATTCTCGCTATCGATCCCGGATTTCGGACTGGATGCAAAGTTGTGTGCCTTGACCGTCAAGGAAAGCTTGTTCACACAGAGACAATATTTCCTCACCCCCCACAGAAACGGGAAGAAGAATCTGCTCAAAAGGTCCTAGATATGATGAAACGTTTCTCTATTGAGGCCATTGCAATCGGGAATGGAACCGCAGGAAGAGAAACAGAGAGTTTCATACAAAACATATCTTTTCCGAAGAAACCAATTATTGCAATGGTCAACGAAAGTGGAGCCTCTGTATATTCAGCCTCTGAAATTGCAAGACTGGAGTTTCCCGACTATGATGTAACAGTACGAGGAGCTATCTCTATAGGACGACGCTTAATGGATCCGTTATCTGAACTTATCAAAATAGATCCTCGCTCTTTAGGCGTCGGGCAATATCAGCATGACGTAGACTCCAAAGCATTGAAGCAGGCTCTTGACGATGTGGTAGCCAGCTGTGTTAATGCTGTTGGAGTGGACGTTAACACTGCAAGTAAAGAACTTCTTACTTTTGTTTCTGGAGTAGGCTCTCAACTCGCAGAAAATATTGTACGATATCGAGAAGAAAACGGCTTATACCAAACAAGAGAAGATCTGAAAAAAGTCCCTCGTTTAGGCCCTAAGGCTTTTGAACAAAGTGCGGGCTTTCTTCGTATCCCTGAAGGGAACAACCCTCTTGACGCGAGTGCCGTTCATCCAGAAAATTATGGACTCGTAGAAAAAATAGCTCAAGATTTGGAGACTACTATCCATGCGCTCATAACAGACAACAAACTTCGCAAAAATATATGCTTAGATCGGTACGTTACAGGGAAAATTGGGCTCCCAACTTTACAAGATATAATGGCTGAACTTGAAAAGCCCGGGCGTGACCCACGCCAAAAGTTTGACAGCTTTGTTTTTGCTGAAGATATAACGGATATATCGCATCTACGAAAAGGGATGATTTTACCGGGGATTATTACAAATGTCACGGCTTTTGGAGCATTTGTGGATATTGGCATCCATCAAGATGGGCTTATCCATATAAGTGCCCTTTCCAATCATTTTATAAAATTTCCCCAGCAAGTTGTTTCTCCAGGCCAACGGGTTGAAGTTATGGTGATAGCACTTGATATAGAGAGGAAAAGAATCTCTCTATCCATGAAAAAAAGTGACTTGATAAGGCAGGTGGAGCCCCATCCATGGAACGAGCAAGGGAAAAAGCCTTAAAAAGAGCAGGGATATGTTTCTTTTGTATTTGTTCTCTTGTGTTGTGCCCTTTCGGCGTCTTTTCTAGAGAAAATGAGGGTGGAGTTCCTATTTTAATTCTCGACTCTTACCATAAGGGATACCCTTGGACCGACAGTGTTATCAAGGGTATCCTAACCTCGCTTCATAATGCCTCAATTAAAACAACACCCTACATAGAGTACATGGATTCCCGACGGCTATCTTCTCAAAAGCTCTATCCTTCTTTAAGCAAACTTTACCCCATAAAATATTCTCAAACTCCTCTCGCAGCTATTGTGTGTTCTGGTGATGAAGCTTTCAATTTTCTTTCTCTTTATGGACCAAAGATTTTCCCCGGCATACCCATAGTCTTTACAGGGATTCGAAATATAAAATCACCTATCCAGCAACCCCTTTTGAGGAATTACACCGGTACAGCTCAACATACACCTTTTTTAGCAATGGTGGATGTTATTATGCGGTTACATCCTACCGTCAAAAAAATTATTGTCATTGGGGATACAACAACGGCGGGAGAAAAAGATGTTCAACAGCTCAAAGAAATTTTAACGAGGCAAAAAGATTATATCGAGTCTTTATTTCTTATCTCCCCTACCTTTGAATTATTAAAAAATGCTCTTTCAGAAGAAAGCAAAAGTACAGTTATTATCATTACGTCTTATTTTCTAAACATCCAGGGAGAAAACTGTGCGCTACAGGAAGGAATAAATATTATCCGTTCTATGGGGGATTTTCCTATTTACTCTCATTTAGACGGAGTCCCTTTGCTTAATGGAGTTCTCGGAGGCCCTATCAATCATGGAGAAGAGTTCGGCCATACAGCTGCAAAGATGGTGCTACAAATTCTTTCTGGACGGGCCGTTAAGGATATTCCCATTCGAGAATCTCAACGAATACATTGGCTTTTTAACTATCGCGAGATAAAAAAGTTCGGCATCTCCACATCGCAACTCCCCAGCAACAGTACTATAGTGAATGATCCTTTAGAGGAAATTAAGGAACATTACCATTTCATCGTAGCTAACCTTCTTGTTATAGCTACATTAGGTACTTTGAGCATTCTCCTTTTCAGTAAAATTATGCACCGCCACCATGTTAATGCCGCTCTTGTGGAGAACAAAGAATCTCTTAGCGGACTTATAGAAGGGGCACCTGAAGGAATCGTTCTTTTAAATGGGGAAGGATATATATCAAGAGTCAATAAGGAATTTTGCAAAATGTTTAATTATAAGGAGGGCTCTATTCAAGGGGAAAATCTCGCTCAATATATCTCAACATCTGAAGAACGAGTACAGAAAACATCTGAGCTCGTAAAATTATCCCTAAATAAACGTTTCAAAAACATAGAGCGGTTCCAGAATAAAAAGGACGGAACTCCTCTGCCTGTTTCTATGAGTGGATTTCCTGTGGAGAGATTGAGTGGGGAAAAAGAAGCTTTTTTACTTTTTCAAGATCTAACCCGTAAAAAAGCGCAGGAAAGGGCTTTGGCCTTACAATTTCACCTGGAATCTCTCCTCTCCACCGTTTCTTCCCAACTTGTTCTTTCCAGGGATTTTGAAAATGCTATACAAAATGCCCTTCAGGAAATAGGGAAACGTTTAGGTTTGTTAGGATGTGGATTATATCAAAGTAAAATAGAGGCTCCAAACGTATTTCACATTGGGAAAAAGTGGTTCTCTCCTATTTATGAGGGAACGCCCTCGGATTTTTTTACATTTTCTTTTAAAGAAGAACACATTAAATATATAAAAAAAGAGATCCCTGTCACTTTTCCAATAGAGAATAGTTTTCTCTCCGGCCTAAATGCTACTGCCCTCCCTTTCAAAACAAGAGAGAACAGAAATGGGGTTCTTATGCTTCTCTATCAAGAAACAACTCACACGTGGGCTTCTATTAACACTTCTGTTCTCGAAGTGCTTGCAAGCACCATCGGAGAAACATATAAAAAGAAAGAAACACAAGATGAATTGCTCCATACTATCTCCAGATTGAGAGAGACATTTCAATCTACTATTGCTACTATCGGCCATATTATAGAAATGAAAGACCATACCACTTCCGGCCATCAAGGACGAGTCGCTCAACTGAGTCTTGCTATAGCAAAGAGAATGGGATGTTCTTCCATTATCCAAGAAGCAGTCTATAATACGTCCCTCGTTCACGATTTGGGGAAATTGTATATCCCGAGCGAAATTCTTACAAAACCAGAAAAGCTCTCCTCGCTAGAATATCAAATCGTTCAACAGCACCCTCGATTTGGTTTTGATGTGCTGAAACAAGTTCATTTCCCATGGCCTGTAGCTGAAATAGTCCTTCAACATCACGAAAGGCTGGATGGATCTGGTTACCCTGAGGGACTAAAAAACAGCCAAATACTGTTAGAGGCAAAGATTATTGCAGTGGCGGATGTGGTGGAAGCTATGACATCCCCTCGTCCTCACAGAGGTCCCTACGCTATAGAAAAGGCTTTAGACGAAATCGACAGAGGAGCTGGACATCTTTATGACCCCTCTGTCGTATCATGCTGCGTAAACTTATTTAGAGAAGAGCACTTTGAATTTTCCAACTCTAGATCTTCTCCCTTGTAATAAAAACGCTTAAAGCTTTGTATATGCTTCTAATGCTTTGGAGGGTATAGAGCCTTTTGTCGAATCCATCCACTGCAACTCTTCAAAGCTAACGTCTGCTCCAAAAAGATGGTTCCCTCCTGTATCGTAATGACGAGCTGCTTTAATAGCATATTTTTTCTCTGCAGAATTAAAAACATAATCATATTCACTAAAATACAAGGTTTGAGCTTTAGCTTCCTCCAAACCAGCTTCTGCTACTAACGCCTCCACCATCTGTTTCTTTCCAGCCGCCGCTGCATAATAAACTCTTACTGTAGTGAGAGGCATTGAATCAAGCTCATCAACCTTTACCATATACCACCTCAGCTTGTTCTCATCTGCACCTAAATCTACTCGAACATCCCGAGGCTCCGCAAATATAGGTTGACTCGCCACAATTAATATAGCCAAACAAAAGACAAACATACCCCAAAAAAACTTTTCTTTTCGCGTCACTCCTTACCCCTCCTTTCTAGTTCTATTCTGCCATGCATTTATAAACCAGAATCTCATGAAAAACAACCGTATTTCTCGCGGTGTCTACTTTTATTCGATCGTTATATTAAACCCCTTTTTCTTGAAAAGGCAGACACAAGCATCTACTACTTGAGGATCTAAAGCCGAACCCTTTAACCGATCCAACTCCTCTAGAGCTTCTGTTAAACCAAGAGCTGGTCTATATGGCCGATGAGAGCACATTGCTTCCACTATATCTGCTACCCCTATGATACGGGCAGACAACAATATATCATCTCCCTTTAAACCTCGAGGATACCCAGAACCATCGAGACGTTCATGATGCTGATACACAGTCTCTGCCAAGGGCCAAGGGAACTCTATGCGGCTAAGAATAATGTATCCTGCTTCTGCATGGGTTTGAACAAGATTATATTCCACCTCGTTCAAAGGACCTGGTTTACTTAAAATCTCCGAGGGAATCTCTACCTCTCCTATATCATGTATTAAAGCAGCTTTCTCTATATTTCCAATCTCCTCATCAGGCAACCCCAATTCTTCCGCTATAGCACGAGAGAGAATCGCTACCCTCTTTTGATGCCCCAAAGTTAAAGGATTTTTCTTCTCCGCTATAAGCGCCATAACTCCTATAGTCTGCTCCCAAGCCCGTAAAACTTTACTGAAATTTTGCGAGGCGGCAAGCTCTACCTCTTTTCGAAAGGAGACATCAGATATTGTACCTTGGAGGTAAATGATTTTCCCCTTCTTATCTCGCAATACTGTCGTACGTGCATCCACCCAGATGTTCTTCCCGTCTCTCGTTACAATGCGATATTCCAGAGAAAATTCCTCATCCCCAGCTTCTTCGTGTTTCTGAACCTGCTGAAGTATCCTTTGACGATCTTCCTCTTTAATGATGGAGAGGAAAGGACCTTTCTCTCCTTTAATCTCCACCGGAGTATACCCCCACTGGCTTATATTCTCAGAAACATACTCTACGGGCCAACCTTCCTCTGCTTTCCAACGAAACAAAACTACGGAGCTTTCTTTCACCACGGTCATAGCATAATATAATTGTTCGTCTCTATCATGTTCACGTGTTAAATTGTGAAAAACTAAGAATGCACTCTCCACATCTTTGCCTGAAAAAAAAGGAACCACAGAGAACTCACAAGGGAAGAAAGTTCCATCCTTGCGGACACACTGCACAATAGTTCTCGCAAATTCATCTCCTCTATTGATGCTTCGAGCTATAGAGACCGCTCGTCTCTTAAAAAAATCTGGAACTACAATGTCGATAACATTTTGGTCTAAAAGCTCATGCGTAGCATACTGAAAAAGCTTCAAAAAAGCTTCATTGGCACGCTGTATTGCCCCCAGCGCATTCACTAGCACTATAGCATCCTCAATATTATCAAAGAGACTGTTTAAAAGAGCCTTCTCACGATCCATCATGTAATTAACCAGTACCTCTCTAGATAAATTGGAAGCTTTCGCTCAAAGAGAAAATATGTACAGCACCTCTATAATTACAATAACGGGTCCAAATCCTATTAAATAGTATAACATTACCCTGGAATGATGCCTCATTAGGAACTCCCAGAAAAAACATACATAGCGCTAAATAGCGCGATAAAGTCGTTAGCTGTTTGGTTTTCGCTCTTACTAGACAGCTTACAATTTTGCCTTTATAAAATGAAATATGGTTTTGTTCTGACAGTTCAAAAACAAGACGCTCATCATGGAAGAAACGTGCTCGCAAAACAGAAAGACCAGTAGAGTTGGGAAAGAAAAACGCTCATTAGGGAAGGGGTCTCTTTATGCAAGAAAACATACCAAAGGGCTGCAATTCTTTATGTCGTGCCTGCGCTCACAGAAATATAACAAGCGAAGAAAGTGCAGAACAAAAGATGGCATGGCTAGCCCATGCGCTATCTCCTTGGGGAAAGGAGCTACGCTCCATCAAAACTCCCCTAGCTCAAGAGCGATGGGGATATCGAGAGAAAGTAAGTCTTTTAACCCAATGGAGTCAAGAAGCTCGATGGCAAATAGGCATGATAGCTCGCAAGCATTTTGTCAATCTCCAGACATGTCCTATACACTCGGAACGGGTTCGTAAAATGATTCTTTGGATTTCAGAATCAATACCTACTCCAGAAATATTTTCTCTATCTTTATATGCACAGACAGGAAAACAGGCAACTCTTATTCTAAAAACAAATGTAAAACCCGATCTTTGCTGGTTAGTCGAACACGAAAAATATCTTTCTCAAACAGGAATTGAGGGGCTTTGGCTTCATCTTCATCCTTCCGCTGGTCGTCGCCTTTTCGGGAAAAGAAATTGGCATCTTCTGTGGGGTAAACCTCGATCATATAATGAAATGGGCCTAATATATGGCCCCACAGCCTTCCAACAACTTATTCCCAATCTTTATATACAATCTCTTCGAGAGGCCCAGAATTTCCTGACGCCTCAAAAAAATGATAGTATTATAGACTTATACTGTGGAAGTGGAGCAAGTCTTAGGCTATGGACAATTTTCGGGGCTCGAACTATAGGCGTAGAAACATCAGCAGAAGCTGTAGAAAACGCCTCTATAAACGCTCCTCTTGCTCAGATCTTAAGAGGAACATGTTCCCTTCGCATTCCTCAACTCAACGAATGGGCAAAAAACACGCCCCTTCAACACCGATTAGCCTATGTCAATCCTCCTCGTGTAGGATTAGAACCAGACGTTAGGCATTGGCTCGCTACGGAATATCGCCCTCTGCGCCTCGCTTATCTTTCTTGCAATGCTGGCACTTTAGCACGAGATCTCGCTTTTTTTGAAGGAAACGGGTATTTCGTAGAACACATCACACCCTATGATTTCTTCCCCAATACATACCACGTAGAAACCCTTACCCTTCTCCAAAGAAAGGAGAATGTCCATACTTTCATCTCGGGCTAAACAAATCTCATTATGGAATATGCTCATCTTCCCTTGTTATCAAGAAAGTCTACTTTTCAAAAACAACTTTATCAGTTTAAACCACATTAAACTGAGCAAAGGCAACAAAAAGGTGATGGCTCCATCCATAAAATCCAAAGAAGAGAAGTGAAAAATCTGGCGAAGAATCGGGATGGACATAGTAGAGATAAGCATTAAAGAAGCTCCTGCTACCACTAGCCAAAAAGCCTTATTAGGGATTTTGAAAATAGTTAACGTCCCTTGTGTCCATGATCTGTTGGTCATAATAAGGCCTAAATTAGAGAGAACCAAAACAGCAAAAGTGATAGTTCGTGTCTTTTCTGGAGAAAATCCTGCGAAGACACAAGCTATGAGAACTCCAAGTGCAAGGGCAAGGACGCCCAGCCCCTGCAACACGGCTAAAGTTACAGTTGCTCTATCAAAAAGAGGCTTCAAAGGATTTCGAGGCTTTCGATCCATAATATTTTCTTCCTCCTGCTCCGCCTCAAATACTACTGAACAGGCCGGATCAATAATCAATTCCAAAAATACTATGTGAACAGGAAGTAAGACTAACGGCCATTCCTTAAAGAAAACAGGGATCAGTGACAAGCCAGCAATAGGGACATGGACAGCCACAACAAAGGCTAAAGCTTTTCGAATATTATCAAAGATACGCCGCCCCATTCGCACAGCTTTTACGATAGAGGAAAAATCGTCATCCACTAACACGAGGGCTGCCGATTCTCTAGCGACATCAGTACCACGTCCACCCATGGCTATGCCAATATGAGCACTCTTAAGGGCTGGAGCATCATTGACTCCATCCCCTGTCATGGCTGTGACCTCACCGTTGGACTTAAGAGCCTCTACGATTCTTAATTTTTGTTCTGGAACAACTCTGGCAAAAATATTGACAGAACGTATTTTTTCTTTCAACGCTTGGTCAGTCATATTTTCCAGTTCTGGACCAATGATAACAGCATCTGGATTGCGCAGTCCAATAGTCCGGGCTATATTTTTAGCCGTGCCAGGATAGTCTCCAGTAATCATGATAGTACGAATTCCTGCAGAGTAACAGCTCTGAATTGAAGCAGCTACCCCCTCACGGACTGGATCAAGAAGGCCTACAAGTCCAACAAATTCAAAATAGAAATCATGCTGAATATCTGGAAGCTTTTCCTTCTGAAATTGGGCCTTTGCAACTCCAAGAACTCGCAGCCCCTCATCGGCCATTTTCTCTACCCACTTCTCTACCTGTGCCTTTACATTTTCATCCATATGACACAAATCTACAATGGCTTCAGGAGCTCCTTTAGCTGCTATCTCCCAACTTAATCTATCTGGTGAATGCCATACATTCGACATGGCTAGCAACTCTGGCGAGAGAGGATATTCTCTTACAAGCGCCCAATTGGCATGAAGGTGTTCTGTCCCTTCCAATAACTTCTCTCCAGAACGCAAAATAGCTTTCTCCATGGGATCAAAGGGATCTTTTTGGCTGGCCAACATGGCATATTCCAGTAAAGCATGATATGTTTCAGGGAATGGATTATCGTCCTGTTCCGGCCCCCAGCACTCCCCTACAACACATAATTTCCCTATGGACATTTTATTTTGTGTGAGGGTACCAGTTTTATCTACACAAAGAACAGAAGCTGCGCCAAGAGTTTCAACTGCCGGAACTCGTCGAGTAAGCACGCCTTTCTGAGAAATTCGCCAGGCTCCCAAGGCCAAAAAAATCGTAAGGACCACTGGAAATTCCTCTGGAAGGGTGGCCATGGCTAATGCAATACCTGCAAGAATAGCCTCTAACCAGTTTCCTCGAAGCATCCCGTATACAACGACAAGGACGGAACAAAAGATCAATCCGAGAATGGAGAAATCCTTAACTATTCGGCTTGTTTCTTTTTGTAATAATGTGTCTTCTTCTTTTACAGACTGGAGGGCCTTGCCGATTGTGCCCATTTCTGTATTAATACCAATGCCTGTAACTTCAGCCACACCTTGTCCCTTGACAACCAAGGAACCGGAATAAAGGAAGGGTAAATCGTCTCCACCTGGGCGACCTGTTTCCAAATGGTCGTCCCACGGTTTTTTACGAACTGGAACAGACTCTCCTGTAAGCATAGATTCATCTACGGAAAGATTAACACCTGCAATGAGCCTAGCATCGGCAGGAACACGATCTCCCTCCGAAACTACTATGACATCACCTCGTACTACTTCTCGGCCAGGTATTCTCTTTTGCTCACCTTCCCGCATAACAAGAGCTCTCGGGCTAGAAAGATCTCGTAAGGCTTCAAGAGCTCGTTCTGTTTTTCGTTCTTGATAGATGGTAATGCTCATGACTGCAAAAACAAAAAACAGCAATAATGCCGCCTCACGCTTTTCTCCCAAGAGAAGATAAAGAATTCCACAAGCAACAAGGAGCAAAAACATCGGCTCTTTACCCACTTCTATAACTATGTGGAGGAAACTTTTATGTGCGGTGGAAGGGAGTTCGTTAAAACCTTCTATTTTCTGACGGTGATCTACTTCTGATTCAGATAAGCCCTGGATTTGAGCTGCTTGAAACAGGTCTTTAATTTCAGTCATATTTTTCTCCTCGCTTCCTCACAAAGACAGGATTCTTGCCAGATTTGCACGGGAAGTGGGTATAACAACTTCCGCCCCCAAAACGTCAGCATACGAAAAACCCCCGCTAGGACATAAGATCTATATCTACGTCCCGCGGGGGAATAAATGTTCCCGCTGCCTCATGAAGGCCCAGCTGCACCTTTTATTATATAAAGGCCGCCTGTTCACCATTTTGTGGAATTATACAGTAAGATAAGAAGCAAAGTCAATAAAGGAGATACTTAATCATAATGACAGACGGCGGTTACATACACCTAGTGCAACGAGCTCATTTTCAAGATCTGGTACCATTATTGGTTCATAGAGAGCACCAAGTTGACCATTTGAAGAAAGTTATCATTCATATCTTTTGTTGCATCTTCTCCCTTTTTGACTTTTTCCCTCACGGTATAAATAAATTTTCTCCATTCGTCATTGACCCCAGCCTCGTAGAATTCGTTATATTTAAAGCTTCCCCTTTGAGCTTCATAAACTGTTCCATCAACGAGAGCTTTAGGTGTAGCGTTTGCCCCCATCAGGAAAGGAATAGAATATCCGTAGGCTGGTAATGTTACAAAAATAGTCGTCAAAGCTTCTGGGTTTTCGGGATCAATTAAAATCGTGGCGCTCGACTGTGCTCGGGCAAAATTCCACAAGGCAGAGTGTTTTGAAACCTTGGGTGAATTAACTAATTCAATAGTTATATTCCCATAGTTTGTGACAAGGGCATCTTCAGGCGAACCATAATCATTTTCCCTAGAGACAGTGAAATATATCCCCTCATATTCATCCCCTGCATATACAAGAGGAGGGCTCTCTCTTTCTTCTATAATCTTATAGCAATTATCCGCTATCTGAAGAATTTTCCCTCTTGCATCAACAAACAAATAATTAGTCCCTAACTTTCCACTGGCAATATATCCCTTCTCTGCAAAAGAATGGAGAACTTCTTTTGCTTCGTCAATGTTTTTACAGTGCTCAGCGATATAACGGGGAATGTAGTGATTCATAAATCCGTCATATTTAGGAGGATCTACGTAGGGTAGCTCTCCCTCGTAAGGACCAACATAACATTCTTTATGTTGCCACTGTGCTGGGACATCTGCGCCTCCTGCAAGACCTTTCTCGTTAACAAAAAACGACACTCCTGTATCTGCAGTACCCATTTCTCCGAAAAACTTATAAGGTTTTTTATCACCTGGAGGCACTTTTGTTATTTTCTTAAGATAGGCTGATTGTAGATCTACAGCGGTTTCCCTCGTTTTATGAAAAATAATCTGTCCATCCCTTGTTGCCGGTGGAGCAACTGCAAATGAAGTACATCCTACTCCTTCATAAAGAAGGGCTAAATCCCTGTATCTTCCAAAAGTGAAAGCAATGTAAAGCTCCCGGTCTATTCCAACCTTATCAGCAATAGCGTTAAGTTCATCGATCCAATAAGAACAATTAATCTTCTTGGAAAGATCTATTGAAAGCTTCGCGAATTGCCTTAGCTGGTCTTCTTTACCCTCAGCTCGTGACATAAATGTATTGTATGCCTTTAAAATAGAATCTCGGTTGACTTCTCCCCACATTGCCCCTACTTCAGCTGCTGATCCTTGCAAAAAAATCACTTCACCTGAAGGGGCTGCAGCAAAAACAGAAGTACTAAAAAGAACCGTTATAGCCGTCATTAACACTATTAAACGCTTCATTTTAATGCCTCCTTTTGATAAGAATGGAGGAGTTTTTACCTCCTCCATTCTTAAAAAAATAGAGCACCCCAAAAACTCTTTCTTCTACTTGCTACATACACTTAGTACAACGTGCACATTCCACTCTATAAAATCTTGTTAGGATTGAGGCAAGTACTGATTTTCCAACTCTCTGAAAATATTAAAACCTACGAGTTCTTTAAAATCTTTAAAGGGTGCCACTAAATCATTTCGCCCTTCTGCTATTTTATCCCCGCTTATCGCTTCAAGGTATGTTGTCATTCCCTTAATAGCTGCAAATAACGGACCAACAGGAATACTGACCCGACCGACTTGCATCTTTTTCAAAGTTTCAATGGGGATAAGAGGGGTTTTCCCGCCACTCACTGCATCGAATAAGTTGATACTAATTGGAGCTTTTACTTCATCAATAATTTTTTGAATTTGCTCTTTTGATTGTGGAGCCTCAACAAAAATTAAATCAGCTCCTGCATCTGCATAAACATTAGCTCTTTTTATAGCCTCATCAACTCCAGCTACAGCAATAGCATCTGTACGAGCATTAATAACAAAGTCGGGATCCAGTTCATTTTTCGCAGCGACACAAGCTTCGATCTTCAGAACCATTTCTTCCTTAGAAATAATCTGTTTCCCTTCAAGGTGCCCACATCGCTTAGGGAAAAGTTGATCTTCAATATTCATACCAGCAGCACCAATACGGATCAATTCTTTCGTCACGTACATGGCGTTAATACTACTTCCAAACCCCGTATCGGCATCAGCCATGACAGGTATATTCACTGCATTCACTATATTTTTGGTAAAACTCAACATTTCCCCGAAAGAAAGAAATGCCATATCAGGCAAACCAAGCCACGTGGCAGATAGCCCAAAACCACTCACCTGAAGAGCTTCAAAACCAGCCTTTTCTATGAGCTTTGCAGAAATGGCATCATGGGCTCCTGGACAAACAAGTGCTCTTCTTTCAAAAATCATTTTTTTAAGACTGGTTGTTTTTCTCAATGTTAATTCCCCCATCAACAAGAATACGTTCTCGCTTTAAAAGTGCCCTGTTCCATACAAAAGCCACAACCACGGCTATTCCACCGGCTATAGAAACTCCAACGTTCGGAAATAGGAGCAAAATACCACCTACTAAAAAAAGAACTCGGCTCATTAAAGCCGCAACGCCCTTTCCAAACCCGAAAAAACCATACGCTATTGCTATAGAACCCACAAAACCAGTAACTCCATGACATAAAATAGAAGGGAGCGGTCCTCTGCCCACAAGAGATGGATTGAGGGCAAAAAAATAAGGCAGTATAAACGCTACAGCTCCAAGTTTAATGGCATTAAGCCCAGTCTTTACCCAGTCTCCCTTAGAAATACTGGCTGCAGCAACAGCTGCGGTACAGGTAGGAGGAGTTACCCCTCCTAAGATCGCCCAATAAATAAAGAAGAGATGAGCTGCAACCTCGTCAATGCCAATTTTCAACAACGGAGGAACGAGAATAGAGACAGAAAGGACGTAAGTGGGGACTACTGGTAGAGATGTGCCTAAAATAAACGGAACAATTGTGGCAACAAGAAGGGCTATAAAAACATTGGATCCTCCGTGCCTTAATATCAATCCACTTATTTTAGGAGCTATGCCCGTAATTCCAATGAGGTTCACCAACACACTGACGGAAACAAGAATTGGAACAATTCTTGCTACATCGGCTCCTCCCTCAGCAAGCGCCGATAAAATTTTTTGGGGTGTTTCTTTGATTTTCCCTTTCGTAAAATCACATATGGCCAATATTATTATGGTAGAGATACTCGCGTAAAAACCTGCCTTAAGAAGAGGCTGTCCCACTGTTATAAGATAAAGAAGAATAACGGTGGGGATAATAAGTCCCGCCATCCGCTCAAAAGTAAGTATATCTTTCCACTTAGGAATCTCCTCTTCAGGGACGGCAGAGAGCCCCCTCCGCTTCGTCTGAAAATGAACACCGCTGAATACCCCCGTATAAAAGAGGAAGCATGGTAGTATGGCGTAACCTATGATCTTCATATAAGAGATATTCAGGAATTCAGCCATCATAAAAGCCGTAATACTCATAATTGGAGGAGTAATGCCTCCTCCGGAAGAGGCTATGGCTTCTACCGCTCCTGCAAATTCAGGGCGATATCCAAGGCGCTTCATAAGCGGAATAGTATAGCTTCCTGTAACCATAACATTTGCTACAGAACTGCCCGAAATGCTTCCAAAGAGGGCACTTGAGACTACCGCCGCCTTCGCCGGTCCTCCAACAAAACGACCTGTAAGAGCTAGCGCTAAATCAATAAAGGTTTTACCTCCTCCTGTAGCAGACAGTAATGATCCGAAGATAATAAACATAGCTATAAAGGTAGCGGACATACCGGTGACACTACCGAACAACCCGAGGGGAGAAAAATATATAGAGTTCATAATAAACTCAAAGGACAATCCTCGTATCTTCCAAATTCCTCCTAAATGAGGAGCTACGTATATATAGAGGAAAAGCAAAGTGACAATAATAGGAATAGCTGGTCCTACAGTTCGACGGGCAGCTTCTAAAACAATAATCATAAGTGCTGTTCCTAAAACAAGATCGAACGTTGTGGCCCCGCCAGGATTCATGTAAATTCCAAGAGCTTTACTTATGGCATTTATACATGCAATAGCAATAATTGCGATAAGGAATATATCCCAAAGATATGAACGATCATTATTGTTCTCCTCTCCTTGACGGAAAGGGCAGTTGAGTAACGCTATGGAAACCCCAAGGGCAACATGAAGAGCCCTCACTTGTATATCGAGTAAGTGCTGGAAAAACATGGGAACGATCAATTGTGTGAGAGAAAAAATAATACCGCTCCAGAACAAAATCTTATCTACATGTTTTTTGAAAAAGTTTTGTAAATCCACCCTGTTCTACCCCCCTTGTTGACTTACTCTTTTCGAGGGTGCGGGAGGTAGGAAGAAATCCTACCTCCATTTTTACTATAGGATTTTTTACTTATACTCTGGTGGAATAAAATATTCTGGCACTTCTATGCCTTTCTCTTTCGCATAACGAATGAGTCCGGCATGGGCAGGAATAAAAGCATCCTCTGGCGCATATTTAAAGTAGTCTGCCACAGGATCCCATCCTTTTACAGGAGAGTAAGCTGCCGCCACTTCTTCAAAACCTTCCATATAGGATTTAATAATGTTATAAGCCACCTCTTCAGACATATCCGCAGTAGCTACAGCCCCTGCTATAGGACACTCTTCCCATATAGGGCCTACATCGGGAAGTTGAGAGATAGTTCCTTTTTCGGTCTTTAAAAAGCTCATGCTAGGAATCTTTTCCCGTATTTTTTTCACATCTTCTTCTGAATATCCAATAACTGTTAATGGGTTCGTAATATTGACTTCTATCAGGGAAGCATCCATAGAATTTAACCCACTGGATTTCTGAAGCCCCACTATACGCCCTTCTTTCAGCGCATTTACTGCGTCTCCATACGCCATGGGCATAAGATTAATTTTCGTTCCCAAAATATCGTTATACTGCATAATGTAAGAAGCAGAAGCAGATCCTGGGATGCCTGGACAAAATCTCTTCCCTGCAAAATCCCCAAAAGATTTTATGCCGGCATCTTTTCTTACATAGAGACGATCGGCAAATACATTTCTCAAAAAGAGCCATCGAACGTTTGTATAAGGTTTTTCACCTTCGAAAGCTCCCTTGCCTTCATAAAGCTGAAGAGTAGATGGCAAATCGATACAGAGAGCAAAGTCAAAGACTCCATCGCGTACTTTTTTAAGATTATCTATACCGGCACCACTCTCAACTACCGTTACGTTAAGCCCTACATTGGCCTTATTAATTACGTTGGCAGTAGCTACGCACCATGCGTAAACACCAGAGGCAGAAGAGGTACTTCCCATGTTCAAACTGGCCTCGCTCCCATATCCTGCGCCAACGATCCCGAAAGAGAAGATCACCAGCAGACATAAAACAAATAACACTTTCCAATTTTTCTGCATTGTGGTTCCCCCTTTTTTTACTTTGGTCGTTTCATTCCAAAGATCTTGTTCTCCTAAATACGATCTAAGGAAAAGCCCGGGCCTTTTTTATTTTTTAGTAACGAGTAGCCTTTCATCCCCCCTTTTTAAGGTTCTGCTTTCACTTCGCTATAGGTAACGTAAAGGTTTTGTTCTTTTTCAGATAGGGCGTTAGGCCTCCTTCAGAAAGAATGCTAATCATTATTTCTGGAAGAGGTCCCATATGGATTTGTTGGTTTGTTGTGAGGTTATAAATTTTCTGTGAGGATAAGTCTATTTCCAATAAATCTTGATCTTGTATCTTATCTGTATTACAAATAAGAGCTGGAACACCTAAATTAATAGCATTTCTAAAAAATATACGCGCAAAAGATTTCGCTAAAATGGCACCAACTTTTGCATACTTCAGAGCAAGGACAGCCTGTTCCCGTGAAGAGCCACAACCAAAATTCCAGCCTGCCACCACGTAATCCCCTGGCTCCATTTTCTTATAAAATCCCGGCGAAATATCTTCAAAGACATGCTCTGCTAAAAAATTGTAATCGAGAGTTTTTGTATACTTCCCAGCTATAATGTAATCTGTATTTATATTGTCATCAAATTTATGAGCTTTTCCTTGAGCCATAAATTCCCCCCTCCTCATTCATTCTAAAAACTGTCGAGGGTCAGTAATACGTCCCTTTACCGCCGAGGCAGCACAAGTAGCAGGGGAGGCCAGATAAATATTAGCTTTATTATTCCCCATACGGCCCTTAAAATTTCTGTTAGCTGTGGAGAGTACCACTTCTCCATCGCTAGGAACTCCTAAATGAGTGCCAGGACACGGGCCACACCCTGGAGGAATAATAATGGCGCCAGCCTGAACAAGAGTTTCTATAATCCCTTCCTGCAAGGCTGAAACTAAAACATGGCGGGATGCTGGCGCTACAAGTAAGCGACAACGAGGATGTACTTTTTTATCTCTCAATATAGCCGCAGCAATTCTAAGATCTTCTAATCTACCGTTCGTACACGTACCTACAAAAACTTGATGGATTTCCGTTCCCGCAAGTTCTTCTACGGGGCATACGTTATCAACCGCATGTGGAGATGCCATCTGAGGAACAATAGAGTCTGCCGCTATTTCTATAGTATTTTTATACTCAACATTATCATCATCGAAGACAGGAGAATAGTTTTTTTGAGTTCTTTCTGCCAAGTATGCTTCTGTTTTCTCGTCACACTCCATAATCCCCACTTTCGCCCCGCACTCAATTGCCATATTGCACAAGGTGAGCCTTTGAGAAACATCCATTGCATTAATAGTTTCCCCCGCGAAATGGAGCGCCAGATAGTCCGCTCCATCCGACCCCAGTTGGCCTATAGTATAAAGTATCAGATCTTTAGCGTACGTCCCCTGAGCCATGGATCCATAATAAGAAATTTTGAGAGTTTCAGGGACCTTCATCCATAGCTGCCCTGTGAGCATCACTCCGCTCATATCTGTAGAACCTATTCCAAACGCAATGGCATTCAAAGCACCATAAGTACAGGTATGAGAATCGCAACCTACCACTATTTCCCCCGGAGTAACAAGGCCCTGCTCTACCATAAGCTGATGGCATATTCCCTCTCCGCCTTCAAAAAGACGTACTTCCTGTTCTCCGGCAAAATGGCGCATCATCGCATGAAGAAAACTTACCTGTTCATTGGGACAAGGTACGGCATGATCAAGAACAAGAACGAACCTCGATGGATCCCATATTTTATTCTCTCCATATTCGAGAAATGCCTGTATGGCCCGAGGGGCCGTGCTATCATGAGCCATAGCCATATCTACGTTCACGATAGCAAAGTCCCCCGCCCGCACGTCCTGACCGCAATGAGAAGATATAATTTTTTCAACAATAGTTCTCCCTTTGGTCATATTTATGCCTCCACCTTCACTGCTACGATTACGTATCTCTTCTTAACAAAGCGGTGAGGTGTCTGATGTTTTCTACTTCTTCTAGATTCAAAACAGTGTCAGCTATTTTCTTTCTTCGCTCTTCGTCTTCAAATACTCGACCTGCCAGAGAATTAAATTTCCAAAGAAGTTCTTCTTTCGAGAAAGGATTAAGCGGATGCCCCTTGGGATACTCATTTTTTAGATGGAATGTCTGACCGTTATTCAAATCAATCTCAACGGTAATGGTATAACGAAGCTCTCGAGGAAGATTCTCTATATCAGGATTGGTATAAACTTCCACTTTTCTCGCTAAATCAAGAATTTTAGGATCCTGTATTTTTTCTTCTGTGAACTGCTCTACAAAGGCGTTGCCTTCAAGAAGCGTGACAGCACACACATACGGATGGCTCAACTGTGCCGATACAACACTCGTTATCTCATCTGCAGGAACAGAATATTTATGAGTGATAGACGTGGTTCCTACCCTGATTTTCTTTATATCTTCAGGTTTTATTTCAGGATGGTCCGCTCTGAATTTTCGCAAGGCATCTATAGTTGTATGCTTGCTCCGGCAGGTCGAGTAAAACTTCAGCCCAATACCCAGTAACTCCCAACGACTGCCAAGTTCCCCAGCTGTACGCTCTATATCGTATACATCATCTGTGAAACAATTATAGAATCCACCAAACTTATTTTCAAAAACATCTTCAATACCGGTAAAACCTTCTTTTGCAAGGAGACCTCCCAAGATAGCTCCCTCAGAAGATTTAGAAGGTACAATTCGTTTGGCCATAGAGGCGAACTGAACAGCCTGAAGTCCACTTGACCAATTGCCTGTAATTCCCATTGCATGAACCATTTGTTCTTTAGAGAGCCCCAACATTTTGCCTACCCCAGCGGCAGAACCGAAAGGACAACATGAGCCCGTATTATTAAAACCTTGGTGGGCCAATTCAGTGCCAATAGGAGCAGCTATTCGACAAGCAACTTCAAAAGCTAGAACAGCAGATGTAAGAAAATCTTTGCCAGAAACATTGCCTAAAGTTTCCGCGAAAGCGGTAATACATCCAAGAACTCCGGTGGCAACATGTATAATGCCATCAGTATGAGTATCATCAAGTTCGAAAGAGTTGATAGCAGCGCCATTGAGCATCATAGCTGCTGTTACAGATGTTTTTTGGCTGGTCCCCCATATAGAGGCTTCCTGTCTATCCGTTCTCTCTAGAAGAACATCTCTATAAATCTTCATCCAAGGCGTAGTGGAGCCGAAAAGCCCGCAACCGTAAGCATCAAGAAGTACGTTTTTAAGATGGAACACAACTTCTTGAGGGATATCCTCGTACTTAAGGTTCACTATAAACTGAGAAAGACTATCGTTAATTCTGTCTGCCGTGGCCATCTAATGCTCTCCTCCTTTTCTGGTTCCCTAATATGACAGCATTTTGGTAAGATCCACTATTGGTTTTTCTGTTGGGTCTCCACTCATAACCCAGTTCATAACCTTGTCTGCTTTCTCACCAGAAAAAATATTATGTGTAACTTCTTTAAATTTTTCCCGTAGATCTTCGTCAGACATGGGATTTAATGGGTCTCCCTTGGCGTAATCTACAGTGGAACTCCATATTTGACCGTCTTTATTTCTGATTTCCACGATAGTGGTGCGCTTTTCAGGATAAGAGGCTTGAATCACAGGATCTTCCTCTATAACTATTTTTTGGGCTAAAGCTTTGATACGATCATCTTTAATGTTTTCTTCCGTATATTCCTGAAGCCCAGCTTTCCCCCTCACTAACATGGAACCTATGCCATACTGTATGCTCAACCGGGCGTGAAGCACTGTCTGATAGTCTGGGATATCGGAACCCTGTTTAGCATTTTGGTGGGTTCGAACCCGTATGCTCTCTATATCTTCGAGCGTAACAACATGCTCATTCTGAATATTCTGTACGGCTTCGACAGCATAATGGACGTAACGACAGGAACAATAAGGCTTGAAATAAATTTTCTGGAATTCCCACTCTTTTCCTAAATTTCGATCTACTATTTCAGGGGTAAAGGCATGAGAGAAACAATGGGCAAACCCTAAACGCCCTTCTAGAATTTCTTGAGGGCCTGTAAAGCCTTTTCGGGCCAGATATGCTGCGAAAATTCCATTCCTCGCAGCATTTCCAGGATGAAGGTGTTTTACAAAAGATCCGTCAATTTCGTATTGGTTAATGCCAGAAGCCAAACTTCCCACAATCCCCATTGCAGAAATTAACTCTTCAAGAGAGAGCCCCAACAGCTTAGAGCTTACCACTGTAGTTCCAAAGGTTCCCACAGTTCCTGTCGGATGAAAACCCTTTAAATAATGAGAAGGGTTTACGGACGTTCCTATACGTAAAGAGACCTCGTACCCTAAAGCCAGGGCTAACAGAATATTTGCAAGGCTAGCATTACATTGTTCCCCCAATGCTAAAGCAGTGGGGATCATAGAAGCCCCTGGGTGATAGGTAGCATATTTAGATCCGTCGTCAAGTTCAAGAGCATGAGCTGCAACCCCATTAGCCAAAGCTGCATAAGATGCCTCCAATTTTTGAGATGCCCCAATTACTGTGGCATTTCCTGCTGTTCCATGTTCTTTAACAAAGTCTTGAATAACTTTTGCTGAATCAGCTAAGGCCGCCCCAGCAATAATGACCCCAATCGTATCTAAGAGACATCGTTTAGCCTGGTGAATAACGGCTTCTGGAAGATCACCGTAAGAAGCCGTTATAGCAAACTTCGCAAGTTCTCTGGAAAGAGTAGTCTTACTCTCCATCCCATGGAACCTCCAAAGAGAAAAGCGGGGCGTATTGCTGACAACCGTATACATCCGTTTCACTGGGCCCGCCGCTCGCTATAGATCTTCGTATATTGGCCTTGATCCCCATACCCGGATCAAAGAACATGAAGTCTAAAACTTTGTCTTTTGGGATATCATAAGCCTGAGCTATAGCTTCCTGAGTAATAACTCCACTTTTTTTCACTTTTTCATATACTGAACGGTCGTCAAAAATAATTTCCAGGGTAATCATGAAACTCCCGGCATTCTTGCTCCTCACCGTTCGTGCCAAATTACATATATTTTTTGTTTTCATGAGTGAAACCTCCCGAAGTGGTTAACTATTTCCCCATAGGAGACTTCGTCCTGGGGCTTTTTCACACAAAGCTCCCATAGCCCATTAAAAAACTCTTGGGGATAGTAGGGACCTACCATACCGGCCAGTTTTTCCACTAAATCTTCATCTGTAACTGGATTTTCAGGTTCGCCCTTAGCTACTGGAATCCCTTTTTCAAACTGTCGACCATCATGAAGAGTAATGTTTATCCATGCTCCTCGTTCTTCTGGATAGATTCGATTCATCTCTTCATCTTCTTCTATGCGCACTTTAAGAGCTGTTTCTCTCAAAACAGGATCAGCCAATGTTTTTGCATCATAATCTTGCAACGTTACATTTCCACGCTCAAGAGCTATAGCCACGGAGAAAGGAAGGCTAAACATGGCTTCTTCAAACGTATGAGGAACAAAAATCTTTCCCACTTCAGCAATACCTAAAGCATAGGTTTTAACATGAATAGACTTTACGTCTTCAACGGACAACCCCAGTCTTTTCTTCCCTTCTCTAGCAAGATCTACAGCTGCGTGACAATGACGGCACGTGGGATAGAGCTTCGTATAGGTGTACATAATTTCCCATCGTTTCCCTAAAGCTCCCAGAAGAGCCTCTTCTGAAAACTCGTTGTTACACATGGCTTTTAACCACCCATGCTCGCCTTCAAAAAGAGTGCGAGGACCTTTGGCACCTCGATCTACTAAATCTGCTGCTAATACTCCGCCCAAAGCAGCTTTCCCTGGCTGAAGAGGTTTTATACCGGGATGATCGTGAAGCATTTCTTGTAAGCCAGCACTCTGTAATCCTCCAAGAGATACGGAGTAAGCAAAACGTTGGGCATCGAAATTTTTAAGGTATGCGCATGCGGCTGCTGCTCCGAGGGCACCACATGTACCTGTAGAGTGAAACCCTCGCTTGAGATGAGAAGGATTAATAGCTCTTGCTGCTCTCAGCATCACATCGTAACCAATAATGATAGCCTCTAGAAGCTTCGTAAAGGAAGCGTTATCTCTTTCAGACATGGCGAGAACTGCAGGAATTATGGCTACTGCTGGATGGCACGTTCCCCACCTATGCCCATCATCTAGCTCTATGGAATGACCTAACACACCCAAAGCTAAAGCTGCATGCATAGCTGGGACTTGATTCCCGTGGCAAAGGATAGTAGCTTCCCTCGCTCCACCTATATGGTGGAGATACGATGCACACTGTGACTGAAAAGTACCCGTCTGAAATCCCACGGCAACTTCAGAGAGAAAATCCACAAGTACACGCCGAGCCTTATTTATTACCTCAGGAGTCATACAATGTTTCCCTTTTTCTACATAAAACCGGCTCAGTTGGGAAAGATAGGTCTGATCCAAGGCAATATCGCCTATCATTTGTTTTTTCCCACCATCTCAAAGTGATAACGGAAAATTTTGTTATCAAGGGGATCTTCCAGAGCTAAAAGATGATCAATAGTCCAGCGATAACACTTATTTTGAGGGAAGAGAGGTTCATCGGTAAGAAGGGCTACAGAGCCACCGGAAGAATTCATCTGTCCAGGGTAACTCATGTAAAAGAAACGGAATTTAGCACACTTAGCTACTGTAGTAGCCAGTTCTAAATCCTGAGAAATAACTTCAATAAAAACTCCCAATTCATGGGACTGGGTTTTTATCACAGGCTCATATTCTTTCATTACCGCATTACGACCAAAGACGTGGAAGAACAGCTGATAATCCTTATCTCTAGATGGGCCGATAATATGAGAAACTTTTTTTCTCGTATCTTCTATGATCATATCAATATGTTCTATAGCTCGAGGATCGCGAATACCAACAAAGTGATACACCCTATGTCCAGCCTCTCCAGCTCCCTCTAGTTTCACCTTATAGGAGCCATCAGGAGATGGAGCAAACGTGCTTCCAGAAACCTTAGCGATTCTATCTGTCACAGTTTCATATACGCTCTCATGCATATCGAGAATTCCACCGGGTAATCCTTGTACAAAAGGATTGGTACGTTCGTACATAGAGTGAGCCGCAAGACTATGAGGGGTCGCTCTTTGTTTCGGGTGCATAGGTTCAATAGTGAAATGGTCATGATGAACGGTAGCAATAATAGATTCTTTTACCATTTGAGGCCAACAGACTAGAGAGGCACATTCTGCTGCTTTCCCCATATGAAGGCTAATTCCCTTATGAAACCCCTTAAAAATAGGATATGCGGCCAATACAGCGTCATCACAGGCTCGTCCTGCAATAATCACATCTGCGCCCTGTTCCAAGGCATAAAGAAACTGTTCGACCCCCATACTAGCAGTCACGTTTGTTGTTTGATCGATAACTTCTTTTGTAAGGGGAAAATCTGCTTCAAGGGGTTCTGTTTCGCCTCGTTCAACTCGTCTTAAAAGCTCTTCCTTATCAACTTGGGAATAAATGAGAGCCATTTTGAAAGGTTTTAAGCTGTGGTCCTTCGCAATGTCACGAATAAGGTTTCCATACAAATCTACAGTCCGATCAGTTCCTGTAGTACTGCATGACCCTACAATCATTGGTACGTTTTTCTTCCTAGACTCCACAAGCATAACTTCAAGGTCATGTCTTTCCCACTCAATTGGATTATGCGGTTTATCCGCTCCTAAAAAAGTAGGTCCGGCATCAGCAGTTCCAGCATCAGCGGCAAAACAATCAATATGATGTTTCACCCCTTCGTAAAAAGATTCCTCCTCAATAATGTTGTCTCCTAAGTTACCAGTAGACACGAGAAGTGAACATTTCTCCACAACATTCCCTCCTCTTTTTTCGGAAATTGATTTCCGTTTTGTTATAGGTTAATATATTAATACGATTTTGTCAATCTAGTATTATTTGAATAAAACACCCTATAAAACCTTTTAAAAACCTCTTTAAAAGGTTTTATTACGCTATAAACAAAATAAATAGAAATATTATATGCTATTTCTATTTATCTATCGGACAAACGCTTCCGAAAATTTTTAAACCTTTTAAACGTATAATTATAAATATAAACATTTTATGGAAGGAGTTTTTTTCATGATTTCCAATGAAAGGTATCCATCTACAGTAATAGAAATTCTTAGAATCCTCTATTTTTCAGAGGGACTTCAACCATCCAGCGTTATCCGTTCTCAATTGGAAGAACGAGGATTTGAGCTCGACTCTAGAACTGTTCGCTATCATCTTTCCAATATGGAAGACGATGAACTGATAAAACGGAAAGGAAATAGAGGCGCTTTACTTACTGAAAAGGGGACAAAGGAAGCGAAGATGCTCTTTGTTTTCGATAGGATTGGGACTCCTTCTTTCGAGACAGAAAAGCTCTCTTCTCAATATTCTTACGATAAAAAGAAAAAGAAGGGACGTATCGTAGTGAATTGTCTGCTTTTGGAACAAAATAAAGTAAAAAAAGCCTTGACAGAACTTCGAAAAGTTATAAAAAACGATGTTTTTGTTTCGCCGCTCGTTGGGCTTATTGCAGAGCCAAGGCAAATTTGGAATTGTGATATTTCTCAAGATTATGTTGGACTCGTATGTGTCTCTTCCAGAAACTACGACATTATCCTTCAAAAAATGGGCATTTATATTGAAACGACGGCCACAGGTTTATATCGTCTTGAAAATCAATCCCCTCGTGGCTTTACCGAAATTATATCGCATACAGGAACAACCCTGAGCCCTGGGGAAATACTTATCCGCGGGAAATACACATCTGTAAGCCAATTGACAGAAAAAGGGAATGGTCTGGTAACCGCCGCAATTAAAACATTTCCGTCTTTTTTGTATAAAGAGCTTCAAGCTGCACTGGAAGATCTTGACCCTTCTATTTTCTCAGGCCTTCTTTACCATAGCGGACTTATCCCTCCCTCATATCGCATTAGCTCAAGGGATCGGAATAAAGGATTCATGGTCATTTATGGCGGAGCCAACCTCTTTGCGCCTCTTATAGAGAAGGGCATTACTACCGACCTTTCCATTGCCAGCGGTTTATACGAGGCTGAAAAATTAACTACTATAGAGACACTATTCGAATCTCTACCTAAATATATCTAACTTTTGATACGCCGTCTGGCATCTGGTACCTCGCATGAAGGGGCGCACTCAACCAGACGGCGTATACGCTACCGAGGCAATTCTATATAAAAGCTGAGGCCATGTTCCTGAAAACCCAACTTCCGGTAAAGGTCGTGAGCTTCTTCTCTCTTGATATTGCTAGAAAGAGTTAACTTATAACATCCCTTTTCCATAGCCAATTCCATGGCTCTTTTCATAATCATAGTACCGATCCCTCTATGACGATAATCTTTATCTACCACTACATTTCCAACTACAGCAAAAGGCGATCCGCTATGTCCTAAATTCTCTGCTACTAAGAGACTAAAAACACCGACTACATACTTATGATCATCAAGAGCAACAAAAAACTTGTAATAAGAGTACTGTTCCATTTTGTACCAAATATGTTTTGCTTCTTCAAAGGATATGTAAGATTCGGAATCCAGCTCTTTTAAAAGATCCAATATCCGGCCAAGATCCTGAGTCACCGCTTCTCGTATAACCATCTCTGCCCCTCCTCTTCCTATCCTCTTTTACGTAAAGAGGTCTTTCGTACTATACGAAAGAACCACCAACGGTCCCCCGCTTTAAAACTTTTTAGTTTTAGCGAATAAAAGAATTTCTACTTTTTATTAAGGCATCTTTTAACCACTGGGGGTGCATCGGCATTAAATCTGAAGGCAATTCCTGAGGGCTAAAAAAGTTTACATCTAGAGTTTCAACCCCTCTTCTTTTTATGTGCCCCCCTATTAATTCACACTCAAAACAGATGGTTATAAAGTGAGACGTACACTTATTTGGATAGCATATAATTTGTGAGAAAGGATCTGAATAAACACCAATAAGCCGCTTTACTCGCACCCTCAGCCCTGTCTCTTCCAATATTTCTCGAACAATGGCCTGGTCCACCCTTTCTGCGGGTTCTACATGTCCTGAAGGAATGCCCCATAGTTCATTATCAGCTCTTCTCATTAAAAGAACTCGTCCTTGATCATCAAAAACTATGCCTGCTACTCCTGGTTCCACTTTTTCTGGCCAAGGAAAAGAAGGTAAAGACCACTTTTTTATAAGCACCTGAGGGTTAAAAAGATCTATAAGAGAGTGAATACGAGCATCAGCATTTCTAAAGTCTTTTTCAAAGGGGAAAGGCATGTGATCCCCCATAAGAATAGCAGAAATTCCAGCTTGATGAGCCCCTAAAATGTCTACTTCAGGGCTATCTCCTATCATCACAACTCGATCAGAAGATACCGTCTGCATCGCTTCGTAAAACATAGGCGGATAAGGTTTACCAATGACAACAGGATTTTGTCCACAAGCGACTCGTAATGCTTCTACCACAGCTCCTACAGCCGCAAGAGGACCATACGCAGAGGGAAATGTTTTATCTACATTAGTAGCCACAAAAAGAGCGCCGTTACGAATAGCAAGAGCTGCCCTCCTTAATTCCCTCAACGTAATAGCGTCTCCCCAACCAGTCACAACTGCGTCACAAGGTAATTGATCCACTATGCTTATTCCTGCCTGTTCTATCTCCTTTTTTAAAGGCTCATCGCCTAATACCCATACTTTAGAAACTCCCTTCTTTGCTAAAAAACGTGCAGTAGCCCAACCAGAAGTCACTATTTCTCTCTCATCAGCCTCAATACCCATTCTGTTCAAACGTTGAGCGATAAAGTTTCTCCCCGTGGGATTGTTCGTCAGGAATCGAACAGACTTGCCTATTTTTCTTAACCTATCTAGGGCTTCTATGGCACCATATGTCGGTTCTCTACTAATATAAACGACTCCGTCAAGATCCAAAAAGAATACGTCAAACAATTCAGCAATCATATTTCATCCTCCCAATATATGCCTTACATTGCGCGTTATCATCTTTATTGTATGTCTCTTCTCACCTCATAAAGATCGTTTCTTCATCTGAGATGTTTATGAGGGTGAACTCCCATAGTGAGGGCATGTATACCCTCCACATAGTGAATAAACGTTATATATGCCTCTACAAACTCACGGCCAGCTTCTAGAGAATTTTCAGCGTGACCTTTTAACTCCCACGCTCGATGAAACTTTTCTTCTATAGCCCGTTTCACGTGGTCTGGCATACGTGTTGAAAGTTGAGACACATCTCCCGTATCAAGGGCTTCATCTGCTAATCGAATCACAGGTGGAACTGTATCACTTGACTTTAACCCTTCGTATGGTTCTCCCTCAGAAGCTCTATGAATTCTCACTAAAGTCTCGAAAAAAAATCTCTCAGCTACCTCTTTAGCATCCATCCCCAAGGTTGAGACTTTCCGAGCAAGTTCAAAGGCTTTTCGAACTTCCTCTTCATCATCGTGCCGAACCCATTTCAATGCATGCAAAACATTTCCATCGGCCAAAGCCTTTCGAGCTGCCTGTACTACAGGACCATCTAACGTGTCACAATGGGCTTCCACTCTACGGGTTTTCAACAAAAGAGTAGTAACAACACCTACACCGATAATAACTACCAAACTTATGCTCATATTCCTCTCCTCCTCATTTTTTATTTATATTATTTACTACTAGATAGTCACCACTAAGAGAAGCCACCATCTCGATACGCTTAAGGTACTCCAGTCAAGGAGAAAGATATACAATATAGGCCTTTCCATCGGAAAAGAAGGGATCTCCTATAAAATTTTTACCTAAAACTGGGTCGACAAGTTGTATTTTCTTAAACTGGCTAACATGCCCATAATCCTGAAGGTTTTGAAAAAGATATTCTCTTTCTGAGTCAATATTAGGTTCTATATGATGAGTAATGCCCCATTTAATGCCACTGTCAAAACTAGCTGTTCCTACAAATAAAAAGTTACCTTCCTTCGACACGTAACCTGTATTCCAAAAACGAGCATGGTGTCTTCTACGAACACTTCTCTTTTCTGTAGGTTTTTGAAAACCTAAATCATTAACATCCTCATTCCAGAAAGATGGGGTCATTGGAGCTGTATCATATTCAGAATTAGAGAGTGCTGACCAAGCCACACGATATAAAGAAATAAAATTAACCTTATCGGCAACAAACCAACCAGCATCTCTGAAAATAGTTATTAAATGTTGAGGATCTTCAACATACAATATAAAGCTAATAGGCTCCTGCCGCCCCCCCGTTATTGTCTCACTCCAACAAGGGAAAGAATCGCTCGTGAAAAAAGGCGCTTCTTCAAAATGCATCACTTTTGGAGCTTGCAAAGGCGTTTTTAAAATAGTTATTTTTGAAGGATAATAAAAGAATCCCATTAATACATAAAACACGATGAAAAAGAGACCGCTGAGGCAGGAATAACGTTTAGCGTGTTTAGAAAAATGTTTTTTCAATTTTTGACTTCCTGCCGAAATTTGCTCTAAAAAACTCACTGAAATAATCAACCACATTAAACCGATTAAATACCCACCATAAACATCGCTTGCATAATGTACTCCAAAATAAAGACGGCTAAAACCGATTGCTAAAACAACAAGAAGTGCTCCAGAAAAAATATCTACTTTCTTTTTCCATTCATGGGTAATCCGTATTAACGCGTAGGCTACAAAGCCATAAAGAGCTACAGCTGAAGAAGCGTGGCCACTTGGAAAAGAGAAAGAATGCTCCAGATACATAGCAACATCTGGCCTTGGACGATGGAAAGCCATTTTGCCTAATGTAGTAAAAAGTTGACTTCCAGCTAAGGTCAACCATAAAGGCAAGATAAAGTTGTTCTTCCCCCAAAACCATGCAATCAGACTTAAAGTAAAAGCCAAACTTATTACTATAAAAGCATTGCCTAGTAGGGTAATCCAAAAGAAAATACGACTTAAAAAGGGATGACGAAGCAAGGTAACAAAATGTGCTATACGAATATCGGCGGCAAAAACAGGCTCTGAAGTAACAACGTCTTCAATAATGCCGAGTAAAAGGATCACTATGTAGAAAAACGAAATGGAAAGAACGGTAAGCGGCAATCCACTAAAAACTCGTCGATCAAAACGCCTCTGTATAAAACTTAAAAGATGGGGATGATTTTCGACGAACTGCTCTATCTCAGGGTTCTTCCTTATGGCATTCGCCGCAGCTATCCTTATATCTTTTAAAAACCTCAATATATATTCACCATATAGCAGCATAAATTTTTTTACCATATGAAACAAAAAGAAAAGGAGGCAAAAACCACCAATCCAAAACCATATAGAAGTACCCCAAACTTCTACTATCTGCCAAACTCTTCCTATCATTACACCACCATAAAGGGAGCTTCCCGCCCATAAAAAAGTCCCTATAAAATCCCATAGCAAAAAAAGGACTGGTGGCATTTTTTTAAACCCGGCGATAAAAGAAATAAATATGCCTTTAGGAACCATAAATCTAGATAAGAGAAGTGCCTTTTTTCTGTTATTTTCAAAAGATAAGCGGTTTTTCTGATAAAGAGAACGCACAACAAGAAAACGTTTCCTCACAATATCTTTCTCTGAAAGTCTTCCCCATAAAAAGCTAACACTGTCACCCATCAGAGCACCCAGCAAGGCACAAACAAAAAGAGCATGGAAATTTGAACTCCACCTTGAAGCAAAAAAACCAACGAGACCTAAAATAACTGTTCCTGGGAAAAATAAGCCCATAAAAGTAAAGTCGTCTAAAAAAGAGACAAGTACAATAAAACCATTAAGTAGAATAGAGTAATGGTTCATAAGCATAAAAAGCCTCCTTTTTATTCATATGCCTTCTCCCAAGATATAGTCGACTATATGAGAAGCTGCATGAGGGTAAGATATAGTTCCAGCCCGCCCTCGCATATCTTCTAATCTAAAAGGTTGGTCATAAAGTTCTTCTACTATATCCGCCACCTCTTCCTCTGTTTTAGCCAATATTCCAGCTCTCTGTTGTTCTATATAATTGGCATTTTCGGTTTCTTGATAAGGGATGGGATCAAACATCAATATAGGAACTTTTTTGACTAAGGCTTCACTAATTGTAAGCCCTCCTGGCTTTGTCAAAATAAGGTGAGCAACAGACAAAAAATCATTCATATTATCCACAAAACCGTATTTTTTTAAGGAAATTTTTTCGCTCGAGTTAAAGTGTTCTAACTTTCCAAGGAGATCTTTATTTCTACCAGCTATAAGAATAAGATTCATTTCCATATTCGAACGAAACAACTTTTCAAGTATTCGTGTAACATGAATATCGGGGATAGCGCTCATTACAAAGAGCAAGGTAAAACGGGATTGGGGCAGACATAGATTCTTCCAAATATTTTTTTTTGTCACTTCGGTTAGAAATTTTTGTTCTATAGGTATGCCTGTCTTTAAAATCCGTTCGTTCTCTACACCAAGAGATAAAAGACCTTTTTCTACTACAGAACTGGCTACAAAATATTTTTCTACACCTTCATTGCACCACATTTTATGGAAGCCATAATCCGTAACCACCACGTAGAGTTTCCCTTTATATACTCCATTTTTTTTAAGGTTAGATAAGACATTGGCAGGGAAAAAATGAGTGCATATAGCAGTCATTGAAGGATTATCCCGCATATACTGAACAAATCCCTCCACATTAAGCATACTCATATAATCAATAAATTGAACAACGTTGCTGTCCCCTCTAGATTGATCAGTAAGTCGAAATACTCCCTTCAAAGCAAGGTGAGCATGCTCGCTTATAATATCGTACCCGCTGCTGTAGACCCATTTAAAGAACCTATTTGAAAAGACAAGAATATCGGTAAGTACATTCGAAACGTGCCTCTCATCAAAAACTTCTCGTAAAGCGACGGCAGCCGCTTTATGCCCAGCTCCAGCATAAACATAAAACAAACCTACTGGCCTTATGGACATATATAAAACTCCCCCTCTCCTTCCTCTTCTCTCTTCTACCCCCAAATATCCCCCCGAAGACTTTCTGTTTTTTATTGACGAGAGAAAAAACTAAAAATACAATAACAAAAAGTCTGATTTTTTTCATGAAACCACGGTCGCATAAATCTTTTATAAAATAATTCTCTGTTATCTATCATTTAGATTTCTTGAACAAAAGGGGAGGCAAAGGAGGAAAAGCTGCAAATGAAAAAGATTGTTCAGTTTATCATATTTTCGATTTTTTTGATGTGGGCACCTTCTATTATTTTTGCTCACCCACCACAAAGCATTATTTTGGAATGGGATGATGTAAATAAAACACTCTTAGTATATGTAACTCACTTCGTAGATAATCCTCAACGCCATTTTATTAAAAAAATTCGTATTGAGGTAGAAGGGAAACTTCTAGAGGAAAGAACGTATACCGATCAAAAAGAGTTCGGCGGACAAAAAGATATTTTTAAAATAGATTCTACGTTAACCCCCAAAAAGATAACAGTAATTGTAGAGTGCAACCTCTTCGGGTCTATGAGGAAAGACTTGGAGCTATAAATTTATAGCTTACAAGCCAACCTTTTCCCTTTTCTATTTCTATTAAACTTTAGTATTGATTTCACAAGAACTCAATGGTAATATTCAATAGTGCATGCACATGATAAAAAGTAATAAGATTTATTCCATTATTAGGGAGGTTGGCTATCCTATGAAATTACGTTCTTTAAAAGCACACGGCGTGTGCTTGTCATCCTTTGTTTTTGTAATTGCCCTATTTGTTTTTTTTATGAACGTCCCTCTTTATGCTGCAGAAGAAGTCCCTATTATTCACTTTGCATGGGATTTTGATCTTCATGCGGGAGCTCTTCTTGTGGCTACAGCTCGAGGAGAAGCTTTTAAAGATAGTGGCGTTTATTTGAAACCTCTTGTAGAAAAACAGCAATATGAACTTTATAGTAACGGGGAAAAACTAGCACTTCTTGAAATGGTGGTAACAAAGGGGAGCTCTGAATCAGCTGTTCTACTCGGTCAGAAAAGAATCAATTGCTGCGTCAACTCTATAACAGGAATGATGTTTGCCCGCGATCAGGGAACGCCCGTACAAATTTTATGTCCAATTCACGTAGATGGGATTGGTCTTGTTTTCCCCCCAAAGACAGATTTTTACGGATGGGATGCTGTAGAAAAATATATTAAGGAATCGAAAACTCCAGTTCGCTTAGGGTATCATTCTCCTGCCAGTGCCCCACGCGTTGTTCTCGAAACAGCCTTGAAGAGAGCTGGTTTGAAAGTGACAGAAAATCCGAATGACTTTGATGCTGAAGTTTTACTTGTAGATCTAAAAGGGTCAAGAAATTTATTGCCAGCTTTTACAGGAAGTCAGGTAGATGGATGGGTCGGTCCGTCTCACTATCCTGAAACAGCAGAGGTTCAAGGAATAGGAAAGATCGTGTTGAACCTAAAAGACTTTCCTCCACAAGGTCAGTGGTACGATTTCCCCTGTTGTACGCTCGCCGCACGGGAGGACTCTATTAAAGCGCATCCAGAAATCTACCAGGCACTGACACAACTCCTCCACAACAGTGCCAATTGGGCTATGGAAAACAGAAGAGAAGCTGCAAAAATAAATGCTGATATTATTGGTATTCCACAAGAAGCTGTAGAAGCAGCTACCATTGTGTTCACAACCACTCCTACAGAGAAATGGATGGAAGGGGTTAAATTGTACGTAGACGTATTAAACGATCTCGGCAAGTTTAATGGCGAAATGAAGGGTAAAGATTTTAATGATATACGGAATTTTTTCTTTGACTTTAGCTTTATTAACAAAGTGAAATAAAAGAATGAGGGGGGATCCCCCCTCATTCTCAAGAAAAAACAGGAGTGATTGAAATGAAAAAATTCGCCATCAAAACCGGATTTTCTCTTATTTTACCCTTCTCAGTCTTGCTCATGTGGGGACTCCTTGCTAATAATGTTGCTAATCCCATGATTCTTCCATCATCGACGGATGTTTTAAAACAATTTCTCGCTCCTGAAGAAAGCCTTATAGGTCTTGGCTCTCTAATGACAAATATTGCGGTTAGCCTTATTCGTGTACTCCTTGGATATATAACTGCAGTATTCATAGCTCTTCCCCTTGGCATTCTTATGGGATACAACAACAAAGTATACTATTTTTTTAATTCATTTATAGGCCTCTTCCGTCCAGTCCCACCTATAGCTTGGGTCCCTTTAATTTTGGCTTGGCTTGGATTATCCAGCTTCGCTACTCTTTTTGGTGTTCGACAGGGTCCTTGGTACGTGTATCTCAGTAATTTTAAATTATCCATGGTCTATATTATTTTTCTGGGAGCTTTCTTCCCCATTATTACTAGTGCTATCCATGCTGTAAAAAACGTTCCCCAAACCTATATTGATTCTGCCCGCGTACTCGGTGCCGGGAAAACAGATATTTTTAAGAAGGTTCTTCTTCCTGGAGCTGCTCCTACTTTAATGAACGGCATGAGAACCGGGTTAGGTTCTGCTTGGAGTTGTCTCGTTTCCGCCGAAATGTTACCCGGAAGCTTGTCTGGCGTGGGATATCTTATAACTCACGCATATGAGCTTGCTCGTGTCGACATCGTCATTACAGGTATGATTTGCATTGGCGTTATTGGCGCCCTGCTCGATCTTGGATTTAGATATATGGAAGAAAAGAGATTTGCTTGGCAGCATGTAGCTAAATAGGAGAGAATTATGATACCAATTATCCACGTAAGAAGTCTCAGAAAAACATTTTCTACGAGTCAGAGCGAAAAAATATGTGCACTTGTAGATATTAACCTCGAAATACAGAAAAATGATTTTGTCTGTATAGTAGGCCCATCTGGATGTGGCAAATCCACACTGTTGCGCATTATAGCTGGCCTAGAAAAAGCAACTTCCGGAGAAGTCTCTTACCAAGGGGAGTTAATCTCATGTCCAGGAAGAGAGCGTGGGATGGTTTTTCAGGAATACTCACTTTTCCCCTGGCGTAATATACTCGATAATATCGGCCTTGGTTTGGAATTTGCAGGAAAATCCACTGAAGAAAAACAGCAGAAAAGTATGGAGTACCTTAAACTTGTGGGACTTGAGAAATTTGGGAAAGCTTTCCCCCATGAGCTTTCTGGAGGGATGCGCCAAAGAGCCGCTATAGCGCGGGCTCTGGCTAATGATCCTGAAGTGCTCCTTATGGATGAACCCTTTGGAGCATTAGATGCTCATACGAGAATTTTGCTTCAACAAGAACTCCTTCGCATATGGGAAGCTCATAAAAAAACAATTCTTTTTGTAACTCACAGCGTAGATGAAGCAGTGTTTCTTTCCGATAAAATTGTTCTCATGAGTGCCAGGCCAGGTGAAATAAAAAGAATTATAAACATAAATATACCAAGGCCTCGAAAGCGATCTGACCCTACTTTCGGAACTCTCACATATGAAATTCTCAACATGTTGAACAAGGAAATAGTTTTACAGTAACGCCTCATGATCTCCCCTTCAGATAAGCCACTCTATCCCCAGAGCGGCTTATCTTATTTATCACCTAAAATAACAAAATGAGATACCCTTTCTCCTATTCTCGTCTCTATAAGCTCTCCTTTTTCACTTTTTATTCTTGGGTTTAAGGGAGTAATAACAGCCCTTCCCACAATATGCGAATATTCTTTCCCTTCCTCTAAAAAGCGAAATCTCCAGACGTTGTGCAGGAAAATAGGCATGCCATAATACTCTCCAATGTAAAGCATAACATGCCCTGGCATAGTCGCTAAAGTACGAAAAGGAATGCCCTCTTCTTTTATTCGCTTTTCCTTTAGACATACTGAAAGATTTTGTACATCTATTTTTTGCCCTATTTGCCCCTGAGCTTTTGAATTTCTTGGAAGCCAAATGCCAAATACTGTAAAAAAATCTCGAGTTGTGGCACTGCAATCTCGTTTTAAATTTAATCCGCCCCACCCATAAGACTCCCCTATAAATTGAGACGCAATAAAAGCGGCGTTCCATTTTGTCATGGGAAAAGGTTTGGCAACAGCAGCTTTTTTATCTAAAGACACGCTCCTGAAAAGAGCATTTCCCCCGCTTCCTCGAATGGCTATTAATACCTCGTAGCAATCTGCCAAAGTTCTGTCTCGGGAAATAGGCAATATAGTTCCCACTTTAGACAGAGCATAAAAAACTCCTTCACTATCGAGAAGAGGAACATTATCTTTCACTACTACACATAAACTATGTTTTTTCCATTCCTCAATCTGAGCCTCTGAAATCCAAGCCAAACGACGTATATCCATCCATCCAGAAGCAGTGGAGGCATTAACGAAAGCCCACATGCCATCTTTTGAGATATGAGAGACAAAAAGGGGTTCTCCTGGTTGAACAGTAGAGTTTTGAAGGTAGTCGAAGGGATACCCTTCTCCAGGCTCATCGAAAGAATAAAAAAGAGGATCCTGTGTAGGGAAAACTCGCAGGTCCGCCTCTTCCACACTTATGGCCTTACGATTGAGAGTACCAAAAGATTCAATAGAAGCATTATCATGCTGAACTCCAAACCATTCCCTTGATCGAGGCTGCCGATTTTCCCCAAAAACTTTTCTTCTGGAAAAAGCCCGAAATCCCCAAAGCAGCAAATCTACACCCCCGACAGGTTTATCTTGGGACCATGGAGCGAAAAATTTCTCATCAAAATAACGGTTACATGCCATTTGTTTTTCTTCACTTATAAGGCGCTCTGAATAATCCCTAGAAATAGTACAAAAAGGGCTCTGACTCATAAATTCTAGGCCAGAAACATTTTTATCTGCTCCGCTAGCTTCTGCTGAGCAAACAATAAGAAAAGCAAAAATAAAAAGAGACACGACACAAAAGAGCACAATAAAAAGGGGGGGTAACTTGTTAATAGACACATATAATTTATTCATCAGTTTTGGTCAACTCCTTCTCTCCCTTTGAAAGGATTAGCAACGTCGTTAAAATATTTTTTATCATACTATCTCACTCTACAGACTGTTTGTGTGTGATAAAAGTCTATTTGACTTCTATAATTTTCCATGATATAAGTTTTAACAATATTCAGCTAGTTTGGAGGATCTAATCAAGATGTTGAAATTGCAAAAGATTGCTTCTTCTAACTGCTTTTTGGGATATTATTACGCCAGCGTGGGACCCTACTGGAGGGCCGACGCCTAGAGCGTGTTGGCTTTTACCAGGGCCGGGTTCCCTACTCATAGGGAGCTTGGCCCTTTTTTTATGCTTTTAACTACAAGAAAAGGTGGAGATAACAAATGGATGATATTAAGGAACAAGTCTTGCAGCAACTTCAACGCGTAGTACAAAGGGTCTGGGATTCTAATAGCTTATATAGGCGCAAAATGGAAGAATTAAATATTCTTCCAGAAGACATTAGATCTATGGACGATTTTAAAAAACTCCCCCTTACCACGAAACAGGATTTACGAGACTCCTACCCTCTCGGCATGCTAGCATGTCCCAAAGAACAGGTTGTAAGACTTCACGCTTCTTCAGGCACTACAGGAAAACCTACCTTCGTTCCTTACACTCAAAAAGATATAGACATGTGGAGAAAATGCATGGCAGAACGTCTAGAAACAGCTGGCGTAAGATCTAGCGATGTATTCCAAATTATTCTCGGTTACGGCCTATTTACCGGGGCTCTCGGTTTTCATTATGGAGCAGAGCAATTAGGTGCCATGGTTATTCCTTCTGGTGGAGGTTTTACAGATAGACAACTCCTCCTCATGGAAGATGCTGGAACCACTGTCTTTACTAGCACCCCGTCCTATGCTCTCTACTTAGCAGAGCGTATAGAGAAAGAAAATCTTCGAGCTCGTCTTCGCCTGAGATTAGCCATTCTCGGGGGAGAAGCTTGGACTGAAGATTTAGGAGAGCAGATAGAGAATATGTTAGGGGTTACTGTTATAAACTCTTATGGACTATCTGAAATTATGGGGCCTGGAGTAGCGATGGAATGTCCCGAAAAACAAGGCATGCACTTTAATGAACAGCATTTTTATATAGAAACTATAGACCCCAAGAGAGGCACCCCTCTTCCTGATGGAGATTTAGGCGAGATGGTTGTTACGACCTTGACTAAAGAAGCTTTCCCCCTTGTTCGGTATCGCACAAGAGACCTTTCGTCGCTGCGCACGGAGCCTTGTCCATGCGGACAAAAAGGGAAACGCATCAATCGTGTCGCTGGAAGAAATGACGACATGCTCATTATTCGCGGCGTAAATATTTTTCCTTCTCAAGTAGAAGTGGCTCTCGCCCATGTAGGGGGGATTACTCTTCACTACCGCATTGAAGTCTGTGACCGTAATGGTATGCCCGATCTAACAGTTGTTTGTGAATCCCAAAACCTTCTTGCTGAAACAGAAAAGAAACTCTTAATGGAACAGGCTATTTGCGTTCTGAAAGAGAACCTAGGCATTCGAGTAAACGTACGAATAGAAGATCCCGAAGCCCTTGGCAGACATGAAGGGAAAGCTCTTCGAGTGCTTCACGTGGCTTAATGTTAGAAACAGAAAATACAAAGGAGATAACTATCATGGCGAAATCAAATGAAAAAAAAGCTTCTCTGACTAGAATAGACAAAAGATACGATCCCAAGGAAAATGAATTTGATTTTGAGGGACTTTCCTTCGCCTATCGAGAGGTTTTAAAGAATGAGCAACGATAGCGTTTATGGTTATAAAAGGCCGCTCGAAAATGAACGATCTAACGAGATCCTTTCGAGCGGTCTTACCACTGTTCTTCTTCAAACAGAAACACGCATCTGCTCTAATTCATCACTATACAGTACGGTTATTTTTAGCCCTTCACCGACGCTCCTAACGAAAAGGCCTCGTTTAAGGCATCCTGATTTTGAGCAACAGGCAACAACTCGGAACAAGCCCCAACGACCCCACCAAAATCCATTTCTAGCCAATCACAAATATCAACATACATTTTCTCAACAAGTTCTGGACCTAAATTAGGTAACTCCCCCCCATAAGTCATAACAAGAAAGATTTTTTTACCTTTAAGTTTCTCATAATCCGCTGCATACAAGCGGTCCATAAATAACTTCAACTGGGCCGAGATATTCCACCAATAGATAGGTGTAGCTAAAACAAGAACATCTGCCTCATATACTTTGGAATACAAGGAGCTCATATCATCATCAATAACACAAGGGGCACCTTGCTTTCGCTTACAGGCATTACATGCTGTACATGGAGCTATATGTAAATCGTGAAGAAAAACAGTCTCCGCTACAACTTTTTTTGAAGCGGCTCCCTCTACAAACTTCTCCAATAACGCTGCTGTGTTTCCCTTTCTTCTAGGACTTCCTAACAGAGCAAGTATTTTCATTACTTATCACCTCCATAGAAACACTTAAAAAAGTATATCATTTAGGGCCCTTGACAGAACACTAAGGATATTGCTATGGTATCTCCATGAAAAAAACAATGAAACATCTCAGAGATTTTAATTCTATCAATAAGTTCTGGTGGTGGCGCTGTTAGCGCCGCCGCAGGTATGGCCTGATTTTTCAGGGGCTGCGGGGCAAAAAACCGCAGCCCCTTTTCTTTTGATCTATCGCTATCTTTTACAGAGTTCGAAGAAAGGGGCTTCTTCCCAAAAAGGAAGAGGTCCCTTTTTTTATATAAAACAAGGGAGGTATTGTTCATGAAACAGAATAAGAAAGGATTCTTTGGAGAATATGGTGGTAGTTTTGTGTCGGAAGCATTGCAATCTCGCCTCAATGAGCTGGAAAAAGCTTATGAGGACGCCCGTCATGATCAATCTTTTGCCGAAGAATTTACAACGACTTTAAAAGAATATGTGGGGAGGCCATCGGCTCTTACAGAGTGTAAAAATATATCAAAATACTTTGGGGGAGGACGACTATTTCTGAAACGAGAAGATCTCAATCACACTGGCGCCCACAAAATAAATAATGCGTTAGGACAAGCTCTTCTAGCTAAACGTATGGGGAAAAAGGAACTCATAGCAGAGACAGGTGCTGGAATGCACGGCACAGCCAGTGCCACCGTAGCGGCTCTTATGGGAATGAAGTGCACTGTATATATGGGAGCTCTTGATGTAGCTCGCCAAGCCCCGAATGTAGCCCGTATGAAAGTATTAGGAACAGAAATTATAGCTGTAGAGGAAGGACAGAAAGCTCTTAAAGAAGCCGTTGATGCAGCTCTGAAAGCTTTTGCAGAACGACCTGAAACTTTCTATTTGTTAGGTTCAGCTGTAGGACCTCATCCTTATCCTACTATGGTTCATGATTTTCAAAGTATTATCGGTAAAGAGGCAAGACAACAATTTCTGGACCGCGAAGGTACATTACCAAACTATGCTTTGGCCTGTGTAGGTGGTGGAAGTAACGCTATTGGTCTTTTTGCAGGTTTTCTCAACGACTCGGACGTGAAGTTGTTCGGAGTGGAACCAGCCGGGAAGGGGTTGGCCTCTGGGGAGCATGCAGCTACATTGTCTGTAGGGAAACCATCTATTATTCATGGGTTCAAGAGTTACGTACTTACAAAAGAAAACGGGGAACCAGCCAATGTATACTCTATATCAGCAGGGCTTGATTATCCTGGCGTTGGCCCAGAACACGCCTATTTGAAAGACAGCGGTCGGGTAAACTATGTGTCTGTCACAGATCAAGAAGCCATTGATGCCTTTAAACTGCTCTGCCAAAAAGAAGGGATCATCCCCGCTCTTGAAAGCTCTCATGCGTTAGCCTACGCTTTTAAACTACTTCCCAAACTTACCCGGAGGGAAAGTATCCTCGTCAATCTTTCTGGGCGAGGAGACAAAGATATGGATGCGATCCTTCCTCTTCTTAAATGAAAGAAACTTTAACGGCACGTTCTCGCATTATGAACGTGCCGTTTTCTCATTTATAAAGCGAGAAGAAAGAGTACGAAGCCACGTCATCATATGTTGAAAAAGTCTGCTTCGATACTGCTCCGGCAAAGAAATAATACGAAACCATCTTGTTATAATAAGGTCCGTAGCAACCTCTTCCAAACGTCCATCTAATAATTCCTCCTCTACTGCCATACGTGAAAGACAGCTCAACCCCATACCAGCCTCTACTGCTCGCTTAATAGCCTCAGTGTGCCCAATCTCTTGTACGTTATGCAAGCGAATGTTTTTATGAGTCAACGCTGCTTCAAATGTACTCAAAGTACCAGAACCTCGCTCTCTCAAAATCCATTGTTCATTAGCTATCTCTTTTACAGAAACCACGGGACGAGCCCCAGCAAAAGAATGGGAAGGCGACGCTATTATCACCAGTTCATCCCGAAGCCATTCTTCTTCATATAAGTCACAGCCGTCTATAGCTCCTTCCACTAGGCCTATATCCAGAGCCCCCTCTCGAACAAGATTTGCAATTTCTTTAGTATTGCCTACATTTAAAGTCACCTTTACTTGGGGATTTTCCTCGCAGAAAATCTTCAGCCACGAAGGGAAAAAATAATTTCCTATAGTTGTACTACACCCTATGAAAAGTTCCCCTGTTAAATCTCCTTCTTCACTTTTAGCCATATCCACTAATTCTCTAGCTGAAGCAAGAATCTTCTCTGCTTCAGGAAACAGCATCCGCCCACGATCATTTAAAACCAGCCCTCTTCCTACTCGATGAAAAACAGGGCCTCCTATAATTCTTTCGAATTCTCTTAAAGCCATACTCGCCGCTGATTGACTTATAAAAAGTGTTTTAGCAGCCCTCGTTAAATTTTCATAACGCGCTATTTGCACAAAAATTTCTAATTGGCGAAATGTCATTATTTCCATACTTAAACCTCATTCATCATTTTTATTGATTGAAATTATCATAATAATAAGCTGGAATCAATAATACAGTCTGGTTATAGTATGTTGCATCTACGTTGGAATTTATCATAATTTAAAGGGGTTATACTTTGATGATAATACTTCAATCTCCATATTTCTGGATCATAACAAGCTTAGCATTAACTCTCTTAACAAAGTCTCTTGCCATTGCTCTCTGTTTTGGAAGTGCCATTGCTCTTTTATGGGGAAATCCTGCCAAAAAAGTTACGGGGATGCTGTCAAAATATCTTCTGCAACTTGCTGTTATTCTCTTTGGGTTCGGTTTGCAGCTTAATGTTATATTGAAAGTCGGCTATTCTTCCATAGGCATTACTTTTTTCAGCATTTCCACAACACTTTTTCTAGGTTGGGTTTTAGGAAAATTATTTAAAGTGGAGCGGAGTGTTTCTATTCTCATCAGCAGTGGTACGGCTATTTGCGGTGGAAGCGCTATTGCAGCTATGGCTCCTGCTATTGGTGCGTCTCAGGGACAAACCGCTATTGCTATGGCTGTGGTCTTTTTACTCAACGGAATTGCCCTTCTCGTCTTTCCCCATTTGGGGCACCTTATAGGCCTTAATCAAGCTGACTTCGGGGTGTGGGCCGCATTGGCTATTCATGATACAAGCAGCGTAGTAGGGGCAACCGCTATTTACGGAGCAGAGGCTCTGGCTATTGGCACAACTATAAAACTCACACGTGCCCTATGGATATTACCCCTTTCTTTTTTAGGGGCGAAGCTTAACAAAAGTGATAGCAAGGCAAAGGTGCCGTGGTTCTTATTTGGCTTCCTTCTTGCAGCTCTGATCCGTTCCCTCTTCCCAGGGATGGAGGACCTATGGCATCTGTTGGCTATAAGCGGTAAAAAGCTTATGGTTACAACTCTCTTTTTTGTTGGAGCCGGTCTCACTAGAGAAGATCTAAAAAAAATAGGCGGAGGATCATTGCTGAAAGCAATAACATTATGGATTCTTGTTTCCCTTATCTCTCTTACCGTAATAAGACTGGGGCTCATTAAGCTCCCAGTCTAATGTATGACAACACTCAATACCGGTCTGCAGTAGCTGCTTAAGCTCGACGCCTAGTTTAATTTATGTCAACATTGAATTGAAACCTCTTTTAAGAAAGAGAAGAGAAGTATATTCCCCCCTTAATATAATAAAAAAAGCCAGGGAAAAATCCCTGGCTTTAAATATCACTTTAAACAAAACCCTACGCTTCTACCGAACCGTCCGACATAGAAAGGGAAAATACTACCGCCAAACTTGCCAAAATTAAAAATAAGGACATTACAATCACCTCTTATATCCCACTCAAAACCTTTATACCCTATCAAACAAGTATAGTAAAATTTTACTCCCGATGAGCAAACATGTCAATAGTGTTTGCTAAATAAAGTACAAATTATTGATATTTTATTTTAAAATTTATTACAATATTGGTCAACTTTTTATCTAACAATAATACTATACATTTATAAAATTCTACTGGGGTTTCCAAAGGTCCCTCTGTCATAGAACCTTTTTAACATGCATGTGTGTCAGAATATCTCCCACTAAAAATACAGTCCTATGAGTCTCCTTACATAGCGGAACCAATCATATCCTTACTAATAGTGCCGATCATTATTGCTCTTTCTTCTTTTATCCTCGCGTTTATTAAAAATTTTTTCAAAGCATATTTTCACGAATCTTATTGACATATTATATATCTAGACACTATGATGCATACAGTGACATGATTTCATGTGTGCTTTATTACGTAATCTAAAAAATAGGAGGGGGATCTTATGACTCAAAAATCAAAAGAAGTCAAAGAAAAACAACTCGCTCCACTTGGTCTATCGTTAGGCACATTTGCCCTTTGCGCATTCGTCATTGGTTTTTCCATTATGAAACTAGGCGTTGATGCTCATATTCCCATGGTCATTGCCGCCACGATCTGTGCTGCCGTAGCTATGTTTTTCCTCGGGAAAACATGGCAAGATGTAGAAAACGGCATTGTGAATGGTATACAATTAGCGCTTATACCTATTATTATCCTTATGCTTGTTGGCCTTCTTATAGGAAGCTGGATTGCTTCGGGAACAGTTCCTGCTCTTATCTATTATGGATTAAAATTACTATCACCTAGATACTTTCTTGCTGCAACCTTGCTTATTTGTTCTATTGTTGCTGTTTCAACCGGAACATCCTGGACTACCGCAGGAACAGTAGGAATCGCCCTCATGGGGGTAGGCGGGGCGCTTGGTATCCCCAGCCCCATGACAGCCGGAGCCATTATTTCTGGGTCTTATTTTGGAGATAAAATGTCGCCTCTTTCTGATACGACGAATCTAGCCCCAGCAGTGGCTGGCGGTGAACTTTTTGACCACATTCGAGCCATGGTCTGGACCACAGCTCCTACATACATCATAGCTCTTATTATTTATATCGTTATTGGCCTTCGTTTTAGTGGAGATACAGGAAACTTAGAGGATATAGCTATCATCTCTAATACAATGATTCAGACATATAAAATCAATATTATTACGTTAATCCCGCCTATTTTTATTATAGTAAGCGCTTGGAAAAAGTGGCCCGCTATCCCCTCTCTTATGATTGGAATTTTTCTCGCTTGTCTCACAGCCTTCTTCATGCAGGGACAAGGAATATCAGACCTTATTTCCATCGTCCATTATGGATATGAATCTGAAACTGGAGTCAAGGCTGTTGATGATCTGTTAACTCGAGGCGGACTTGACAGCATGATGTGGACCATTTCTCTCATCGTTTGCGCTCTTTCATTTGGAGGCATTATGGAAAGCTGCGGATTTCTCGAAAGCATCCTCTCCCATCTCAGCAAATATCTCAAAAGCGTACACTCTCTTGTGGGAATCACTCTCATTTCCAGTTACCTCAGCAACTTCTTTCTTGGCGATCAATTCCTCGGCATTATCGTTCCGGGAAGGACTTTCAAACCCGCTTATGAAGCGATGGGACTTGCTCCTCGTATGCTTTCAAGAACTTTGGAGGATTGCGGCACTATCTCTTCCCCTCTCATCCCCTGGACAGCTTGTGGAGCCTTCATGAGCAATGTGCTCGGGGTAGGATCTTTCACTTTTATGCCCTACGCCTTCTTCAACTGGCTAAATCCTATCGTAGCTTTCCTTATGACATTTGCTGGCATAGGTATTTTCTGGAGAAAAGCAGACGGTACCATTACACAGGATAAAACTCAGTCTGTAGCAGCACGTCAAGAGGCTTAGAGCTTTACGTTAAATTTAGCTTTTTATAAGGAAGGGGTTTTATAACCCCTTCCTCTCTATGTATCGGAAAAAAATCAAAACAAGGGCTACAAATATACCGATAATAATCCAGTGACTTGTACCTAGAATCTGGGGAATTGTTATTTTCCCCAAATCACCCCAGACGAGAATCGTCCTTTGCAAAAAAGGGTACGCTTCAGCATACAGAGCTGCACCTGATAACATTCCTAAAATTCCCCAAATAGCATCAAGTCGCCCTTCTCCAATAGCCCCTAGAGACGTGCCAGGACAATATCCCAGCAGAGCCCATCCTATTCCGAATAAAATTCCTCCGGGCAGCAAAGCCCCCAAAACAGTAGGCTTAATAGATAGCTTAACTATGTCAAGGTCAAATAAAAAATAAGTCCCAATCATACCCACAGTAATAGTAGAGAGCATAAACTTCAAAATGGTAAAATCCTTCAGCTTCAAGGCACCTAATTGTCTGTCATAACGAACAGTTTCAGATCGCTGAAGCAATATGCCAAAAATAAAACCCGTCAGCAACCCCAAAACAAGCTCTGTTTTCACAACCTGTCACCTTCCCCATATAATAAACGAGCAACAAGAATTCCTGCTCCAAAGAAAAGGGCTAGGGCAACATATCCGCTAACAGCTAACTGAAGCGTACCGCTCAGTCCGTGACCACTCGGTCAGCCATCTGCGAGTCGCGCTCCAAACATGGCTATAATACCTCCTACAAAAGCGGTAACAGCACGGCGTAACGAGCTTTTGCCGAAACGATCTCGCCATGTAATGGGGACCCATTGCACTCTATACGTTTTAGTAAAAAGAGAGCTTACAAGAGAACCAAGGAAGATACCTATAACAAACATAAATTGCCAGTCTATTTGGGGGATTTCTTTCATAAAATATGGCATTTGGGCTACTTTCTCAGGGCTAAAAATCTTCTCCACAAAACCGGCAGATCTTACAAAAGAAGTCGATGCTCCAAAATACTTTCCAGTAAACCATGTGGATAGGACAGAGAGCGCTCCTGCCAAACTTCCAGCTAAATAAGGATTCATCGGCATTCCCCTACGATTATACATATATAGCCCCCCTTCTTTTTCTATGTCGTCTATATTGTATATTAATCTGTCTTATCTTCCAATAGAACCTTAAGAGAGATAATTTCTAGGATTTTCCCATTTTTTATGTTAACGTAAAAACAATCGGGGAAGATAGGGGGAGCTAGTGCATGCGTATTGCTCTTATAGGTTTTGGAGGGGTAGGGAAAGCTTTTACTCGCCTTCTGGAAGAAAAAAAAGAGGAACTGAACCGGAAAAATATTTCTATTTCTCTTACCTACATTATCCGCAGTCAAGGCGGAGTATATGATCCTTTGGGTATCACTAATTCCTCAAGTCTCATCTTCAATCCTGCCATAACTTTTCAATCCCTTATAAAACGACGAGATGTGGATTTGCTTGTGGAAGCTACGCCTACCAATAAGGAGACAGGGGAACCTGGGTTAACCCATATCGCAGAAGCCCTCAATTCAGGAATTCATGTCGTTACGGCTAACAAAGGGCCAGTTCTCCTCGCTTATAGAGATTTGTACGTCATGGCGAAACGGAACCACGTACAATTTGCTATAGGGTGCACCACTGGAGGGGCTCTTCCTGTAATTAATGCTGGCCTTTTCGATATGGCTGGGGCCTCTATATCATCTATAGAGGGTATCTTAAATGGCACGTCTAACTTCATTTTTCAAGAGATGGAATTAAATGGAACCTCTTATCTAGACGCTCTTAAGAAAGCTCAAGGAATGGGCATAGCTGAAACAGATTCCACTTTAGATGTAGAAGGATGGGATACTGCAATAAAGCTATTAATTCTTGTCAATGTATTGATGGGAGAAAATAAAAAACTCTCCGATATATGTGTTGAAGGGATCACAACCATTTCTGCGGGGAAAATACAAGAGGTGCGCAGAGATGGAAAACGAATCAAATTAATAGGGAAAGCCAGAAAAACCGGAAACGACGTGATATTATCAGTACAATCTGAAACTATAGATTCTTCTCATCCTCTTTACGCAGTCAACGGAACAAACAAAGCCGTGCGATTTATATCTGACTCGCTGGGAGAACTCACGATAATAGGAGGGGCTTCTGGAACGACATCAGCCGCAGCCTCCTTATTACGAGATATTATTAATATACAAAAAGGATATCAATTTGTATCATGAATCTAGCATGATGCAACTAAACAGAAAATTCTTAACTATTTTTGTTCTTAATCTAGGCCCTAATATTGAGAAAAATATTTTTATTTTACTTCTTCCCCTTCTGCCAAAACTATACTCCCGCCTATTCTCTACGTAGCTAAAAGGCTACAATACAGAGACACTCTACGTAGCTATGCCATCTACCTTCGGACATAGGGGGGGATTAGGTTAAAAGACTACAATACTAGAGATACTCTGCACTTCATCGTTTTGCGTTGTGAGGGAAATATACCTTTGAAGCAACAAAGAAGGGAGGGTCTCCAATGGAAGATCCTAATGCCTATTGGAGTTGGAGTGTTGAGACTGCTTTTAAAGCCCTTGAAACGCAACCTACCGGCCTTTCGTGGGAAGAAGCAAAAAAACGGCGAGAAAAACTTGGAACTAACGTACTTAAAGCTAAAAAAAGCTATACACTGACTCGACTTTTTTGGGCTCAGTTACGAACCCCTATCGTATTTATTCTCATCTGCGCCGCCTGCATTTCTTTTTTCCTTCATAATCCTTCTGATGCCCTTATAATTTTAGCGATTGTGCTAACAAGCAGTTTTTTATCTTTTCAACAAGAAAAAGGGGCACAGGAAGCTACCTCTAAACTTTTAGCAATGGTTCAAATAAAAACGAAAATTATACGACAGGGAGAGCCAACGAATATCCCCCTAGAGGAAGTTGTTTCCGGAGACGTTGTTTTACTGTCCGCCGGCGATATTATTCCAGCAGACTGTCTTCTCATCGAAAGCAAAGATCTTTTTGTAGATGAGGCGTCCCTCACTGGCGAAACATACCCTATAGAAAAAATCCCCCTCCTTTTGGCCCCGCAAACTTCGTTGAACAAGCGAACAAACACCCTTTTCCTGGGCACTCACGTCATTAGCGGCACAGGAAGAGGGATCGTCGTAAATACAGGCAAAAAAACAGAGTTTGGAAAGACTGCCCAACAACTCCGCATCCGCCCCATAGAAACAGATTTTGAGAAAGGGATCCGACGTTTCGGCTATTTTCTAGTAGAGGTTACATTATTGCTTGTTATTCTTATTTTTGCTTTCAATGTTTTACTCTCCAGGCCTGTTTTAGACTCTTTTTTATTCTCTCTCGCCTTGGCTGTAGGCCTCATTCCTCAGCTTCTTCCAGCAATAGTAAGCGTTAATTTAGCCAATGGCGCTAAAAAAATGGCAAAAAGTAAGGTTATCGTCAAACGACTCTCAGCTATAGAAAATTTTGGAAGCATGAACATCCTCTGTTGTGATAAAACCGGAACACTCACGGCAGGAAATGTACGGCTTCATACCGCCCTTGCACCAGATGGGTCTCCTTCAGAGTATGTCTTGCACGTAGCTGCCATGCACTCAGCATTAGAAACAGGCTTCAATAATCCTATTGACACGGCAATAAAAAACGCACACCCCATCTCATATAAAGAAGCTCAAAAATACGACGAAGTACCCTACGACTTTGTTAGAAAAAGGCAGAGTGTACTTCTGGAATATAACGAACAAAACCTTATTGTCAGCAAGGGAGCTGTGAATTCAATTCTTTCTATTTGCAGCTCTATAGATATGGGACATGAGAAAAACACCTTTTCTATAGAGTCTTATTTGCCTTCTATTATAGAATTGTATAACGAATTAAGCTCTCAGGGGCTAAGAACTCTAGGCGTAGCCATTAAAAACATTGGTTCCTTGATACATTTCACAAAAGAAGACGAAAAAAACATGACGTTTATAGGTTTTTTAACGTTTTACGATCCTCCCAAAGATGGAGTTATTCAAGCCATCCAAAAACTTTCTGAACTAGGCATCTCCTTAAAAATTATTTCCGGAGACAATGCACATGTAGTCAAAAACATAGCGCAACAAGTGGGCATTATTGCACCTCGCGTTATAACTGGTGCTGACCTTCGATCAATAAGTGATGCAGCTCTTTTCCACCTTGCCAATCAATGCTCTCTATTTGCAGAAGTAGAGCCGAATCAAAAAGAACGAATCATTATGGCCCTCAAAAAATCCGGGAACAGTGTAGGGTTTATGGGAGATGGAATAAATGATGCTTCAGCCCTTCATAATGCAGATGTCGGCATTTCGGTAGATACAGCAGTAGATGTAGCCAAAGAAGCCGCTGACATAGTACTTCTTGAAAAAGACCTCGCCGTACTTTCTGAAGGCGTTATAGAAGGACGACGAACATTCGCAAACACAATGAAATACATATTTATGGCCACGAGTGCTAATTTTGGCAACATGTTCAGTATGGCTGGAGCCTCGCTCTTCTTATCTTTTCTTCCTTTAGTACCCAAACAAATTTTACTTATGAACCTGTTGACAGATCTACCAGAGATGACTATTGCCATGGACAACGTGGATAAAGAACTCATCCAAAAGCCTCAACGATGGGATATATCTTTCATTCGCAAATTTATGGTCGTTTTTGGCCTTATGAGCTCATTTTTCGACTACATTACCTTTATAATTCTTTTGTTCTTTTTCCATACTCCAATCTCCCAATTCAGAACTGGGTGGTTTCTGGAATCCATAGCTTCGGCTTGCCTTGTCGTATTGGTTGTACGGAGCAGGAGACCTTTTTTCAAATCTCTACCTGGTTTCAAACTTCTTATAGCCACAATAGGTGTACTCTTTTTTATTCTTCTTTTCCCCGCTACTCCCCTTGCCACACTCTTCGGCTTTTCTCCTCTTCCCTCTTTTCTTTTATGGACACTTTTTGTCATTATAATGTGCATGACCCTCAGTGCAGAAATTATCAAGAAAATCTTTTATCGCTCTATTTCATAGTAGTATTTTTTGAAATATCCCTGAAAGTAAAAAAATAAACAGCATTATCACATGTCTGATGCAATGGATACTTGTAAAAGTTTAAATATTCAGGATAAAATACATATATATTCCCGCGAGAAGAAAGGATCCCGAGCTTGATAGCCTGCATTCTATAGAGAACATGGCTTCAAGCCTATAGGGCGTAGCGGGAAACTGCTGCGCCTCCCGCGTTTGGAAAGGAATCCCTTACTATAAACTAAGGAGGGAGAACTATATGTTTGACTGCTATGCTGGGAAAATTCTACATGTAGACCTGTCAAATGGGGAAATATGGTCAGTTCCTTTATCCGAGAATTGGGTCCGAAACTATATTGGAGGAGAAGGTTTTGGAGCTATTTATCTTGCTGAATCTTTAGCTAAAGGAATTGATGGTCTATCAGCAGAAAACAAGCTTCTTTTTGCATGTGGCCCTTTAACTGATACAAAGGCCCCTTGTTGTGGCCGAACTGTGGTTATGTTCAAGTCTCCCCTTACAGGAACCATCGGAGCTTCCAATGTGGGAGGAGCTTGGGCCCCCCAGCTCAAAAGGGCGGGATTCGATATGCTTGTTGTTCATGGGCAAACTCCAAATCCAACATATCTTTCAATCAATAACGATGAGATCACCCTGCATTCTGCAGAAAAAATTTGGGGGAAAACTACAAAGGAAACGACGGAAATAATCCGTCAAGAACTGGGGAATCCCGAAGCAGAAATCGCATGTATCGGCGAGGCAGGAGAGAAGCTTGTGCGCTTTGCAACCATAATGGTTGGGAACGAACACGCTGCCGGAAGAGGGGGTGGCGGTGCTGTAATGGGGGCGAAAAAACTTAAAGCAATTGCTGTTTATGGAACAAAAGCACGAACGCAAATACATAATAATGACCAATTTAATAACGCTGTAAAAAAAGCCATACAAGAACTTCACAATGAAGCCTTTATTCGGGAAGAGCTTATGAAATATGGTACCCCTTCTTTCTTTGATGCCATGAACAGCCTTGGTCTTGTACCAGCTTATAACTGGCAACGAACCACAACGAATTTCAACGATAGTCTCGGACATAAAGCCTATCATGAAAAATTGGAGGTAAAACAGGATCGATGTTACAACTGTCCAATTGGCTGTGTTCGCCTCACGCGCATTCCAAAAGGGAAATATGAGGGTCGTTCCGGATCGGGACCTGAATATGAGACATTAGCTGCATTTGGGCAAAAACTGGGGAATAAGGACCTCTACTCTATCACTGCCGCAAACTATATTGCAAACGATCTCGGCCTTGATATTATTTCGGCAGGGCAAGTAATAGCCACGGCCATGGAGTGGTATGAGAAAGGAATTATCGATCAAAACAAAACCGACGGACTTGTTCTTTCATGGGGAAACAGCGATGCTATTGTGGAGATAGTAGAACGCATTGCTAGGCGACAAGGTGATTTTGCCACTCTCCTCGGAGAGGGATCTCTCAGAGCTGCACAAAGTATCGGAGGGGACGCAGAGAAATATGTTATGCACGTGAAAGGGCAAGAAATGGCCGCAGATGGAGTGCGAAGCAGTAAGGGAGAAGCTCTATCGCATATGCTTTCTCCACGAGGGGCAGACCATTTACGTCCATATGGTGCTACTGTCGATGCTTTCGGCTACCTGGAAGAAGAACTTGGCGTTACCGAACGTGTAGATCCATTCAGTGAAGAAAACAAAGATTGGTTCAAGCCTTTTGAAGAGCTCTCTATGGCCGCAAATTTGCTTGGCGTATGCTTGTTCGCTAGTATCACCCTAGCCATAAAAGGAAGGACATGGGCAGAGCTTTTTAGCAGTGGATCTGGAAGAAAGTACAGCTATATAGACTTGTTTAAAGCAAGCGAACGAGTTATCAATATAGAGCGGCTTTTCAATATTCGCGAGGGATTTTCGAAAAAAGACGACTATCTCCCTCAGCGATTTAGTACTGAGCCCGCGCCAGATGAACCAGGGAAAGGACAAGTCGTCGATCAAGGCAGGCTTTTAGAGCTGGCTTATAAAATAAAAGGTTGGGATAGTCAAGGGGTTCCGACTAAAGAAAAACTCTCTGAGCTATATTTAACCGAAATAGGGAAAAAATTATTAGGTTGACATAGAAAGAATATTCAGTACCCCAAATGTCAAACGCAACGCTGGCATTTGGGGTGCACTTCGAAAAATGCCCGCCATTATCTCCTCCGATCTTGTTCCACAACTTAACAGGTGTTATTATCAACCCTCAGTTTGAATTTTGACTTTATATTGTGCATACATATTTCTTATCGAATAAAAGCAAAGGAGGTTTCCTTAAGAAGGCACTACAGTAACGTTATACATATGGAGGTGTTTCTTGTGTTGATGGAAGTAGTTAAATTTGCTAATGGAATTCTCTGGGGGAAGCTTATGACGTGGCTTCTTCTGGGAACTGGGGTTTTTTATAGCATTCGGTTATGGATTCCACAATTCCACCATTTTGGGCACACTTTTAAGGTATTGTTTGGAAGCAGGAGGTCAGAAGAGGGTGGTATTACGTCTTTTCAGGCTTTATGTACAGGACTAGCAGCCCAAGTAGGTACTGGCAACATAGCAGGTGTTGCAACTGCACTTGTTTCGGGAGGACCTGGCGCTGTTTTTTGGATGTGGGTAACCGCCGGCAACTATTTTTGCAGAGGCCGTTCTAGCCCAGTTGTTTAGGGTCAAAAATAAAGATGGTACATATCGTGGTGGTCCTGCTTATTACTTGGAAAAGGGGTTAGGACAACGGTGGATGGGAGTCCTTTTTGCGATAAGCATTATTGTCGCTATGCCTTTTGTTTTTAACGCCGTTCAGTGTAATTCTATTGTTGCCGGATTGCGAGGAGCTTTTTTCTCTAATGTAAAAGAAGGAGGAAACATTGAACTCTACTTGGGAATTGTCGTAGCAGGTCTCACTGCTGTTGTTATTTTCGGTGGACTAAAACGGATAGCTCACGTAGCGGAGGTCGTGGTTCCATTTATGGCTTTGTTCTATATTCTTATTGCCTTAGTAGTAGTTATTATCCATATACAGCAGTTACCCGCCATTTTAGTTACTATCTTCAAAGGCGCTTTTGGAATAAAACAAGTGGCAGGAGGTATACTCGGGCATACAGTGGCTCAAGCATTCCGCTACGGTATGGCTCGAGGGCTTTTCTCTAACGAGGCGGGGATGGGATCCACCCCCAATGCCCACGCTACAGCAGACGTAAAACATCCAGCTCGCCAAGGTTTTGTAGCCATGATAGGTGTCTTTACAGATACTATTATTATTTGCACTGCTACAGCTGCTCTTATCCTTATTTCTGGACAGCTCGGCAGTGGCGAAACTGGAGTGGAGTTGACGCAACTTTCTCTTAAAACAGCTTTAGGTTCTTGGGGGCCAGCTTTTATCGCTATTGCCCTTACTTTTTTTGCTTGGACATCTATTCTTGGAAATTACTATTACGGTGAAAGTAATTTAATGTACCTTTTCCCGCAAGCACAAAAGGGACCTTTGCTTTTTTCGTATCGAATCGCCGTTTTAGGTATGATTATTTTTGGAGCCGTAAGTTCTGTACCACTCGTATGGGAGTTGGCAGACTTTTTTAATGGATTAATGGCTTTATTGAATCTTGTTGGCATTCTTTTGCTCTCTGGAGTCGTAGTAAAAGTTCTTAATGATTACGAAAGGCAATTGCAAACACAACCTGATTTTGAGCCACTATATAAGAGAACGGATATGTAATTTGTTATATAAAAAAAGGGTGCTGGGACATCTGTTCAGCACCCCTTTTGCTGGATTCTATGTCCAACTTTTTGAGCGCACTTCACATCCCAAACACCGCTTTTGATTATTCTTCTCTACCTTCACTATAAAGGCGCTTCATGGAATCTCGCAACCCCAGATAAACTGCCTTATATTCAGAGTACAGCTCATTATAAACTTCCGTATGTTCAGTTACTGGATAGACGGGCTCTTTAAAATGTAGCCACTCCTTCAAGATTTCTGGCCTGTCAAAAACACCCGTACCAAGACCTGCCAATAGGGCATCTCCAAGAGGAGCTTCTACATCTTCTTGAAGGACTTTCACTGGATAACCACTTACATCGGCAAAAATAGATGTCCAAAGGGAGGATTTCGCCGCGCCGCCTACAAGAACCATTTCTGGATCAAGCTTCACAGACGTTCCTAAGATGCTCTCCATATTATGACGAAGGGCATAAGCAACCCCTTCCATACAGGCTCGATATATGTGACCTTTGCCGTGATAAAGGCTCAACCCCATCAACGTTCCACGGGCACTGCTATCCCAAATAGGGGAACGCTCGCCCATCATATACGGAAGAAATACGAGGCCATCTGAACCAGCAGGGACATCCTGACTTTGAAGTTCCAGCAAAGAATATGCACTGACTCCGAGACGATTCTGGGTCTCCAATTCAAGAGTTCCAAAATTATTTCTGAACCACTGAATAACTGCACCAGCTGTAGCAGCTCCTCCAAAAGTGTAATTCTTTTTAAGAGGATCCAAAACGTGAGGATAACTGATCAATCGGTCGGTGAGATTCGCCTTTTCGGTAATAAACCCCCAGCACATAGATGTTCCTACCATGGCTACATGATTACCTTCCTCAAAAGCTCCCGCGCTTAACGTAGCTACCGCTGCATCTATGCCACCAGCTACAACAGGAGTCCCAGCAAGAAGCCCCGTAAGAGCAGCTCCTTCTGGAGAGAGCTTTCCCACTATATCTGACGAAGCTACTAAACGTTCAGGCTGCTTGGATACAGGAACCCCTAAGATAGAACACATTTCGTCAGACCAACCTCTTTTCCCGAGGTCGAAAATACCACCGATATTTCCAGCTGATGAATAATCGATAGCTACTTCCCCAGTGAGTTTATATATAACCCAAGCGTTGGGAGGCAAAAAAACAGCCGTTTTTTGCCATACATCTGACCAATTGTCACGTACCCACATCATCTTAGTAAAACCGTAATAGGAATCCACTGTATTGCCCGTGATCTCGTAGAGGCGCTCCAAATGTACGTGTTCTTTAACCCATTCCACCTGACGAGAGGCGCGTCGGTCCATCCAAATAAGGCAAGGCGCCAGAGGATTCATTTGACTATCGACAGGGATACCGGAACCACCATAAAGCCCACTAATAGCCATACCTACAATGTCTGCAAGAGGAACCCTTCCTACAAAGAGAAGATCACGAAGAACTTTACATGTGGCATCAAGCCAAATTTCCCCGTCCTGCTGCGCCCATAAAGGCTTCGGTTGGTCCACTCCATACTCGGCATGACTGGAAGCCACTATTTGCCCCTTTTCGCTTAGAAGAATGGCTTTCGTCCCTGACGTCCCTATATCAAGACCTATTAAATACCCCATGGAAATGCCCCCTTCTTCTCTACGCTTTAGCTTGTGGTTTTGAAAATTTATCTTTTAAAACGCTTAAAGAGATAACAAATATAAGGATTCCTCCCCACAAAGCTATAGCTAAGTGAGCACTCATGCCCAACAAATTTAATCCGCTGGATATAACCTGTAAAACCACGAGAGCTATCACAAGCCCCGCAACTTTCCCAAAACCTCCATCTGGATTGATACCTCCAAGGACAGAAGCCAATACTGTTACAAGGAGATAGGAGCTACCGTATCCCGCTCGAGCCGAATTAAAACGGGAAATCATTATAAGAGCTGCAATGCCACACAATATACCTGAAAGGATATAAACCTTTACAAGGACTTTTTTTACTTCTATTCCAGAAAAATCTGTAGCTTTAATATTTGAACCTATCATATACACACCCACGCCAAAAGGTGTTTTCTCGAGAAATATAGACACGACTATCGCACAAAAGGCAAAGATAAAAAGAGGAACAGGAATACCTGCGATAGTTCCATTTCCAATGAAAAGAATCGGAGCGGGGAACCCAGAAATAACAGATCCTTTGGTGATCAAAACGCTTAGTCCCTCTACGACAGTCATGGTCCCTAATGTGGCCAAAATAGCAGATACCCCTATATAAGAGACAACAAATCCATTAATAGCTCCTACTATAAAGGACACGAAAAGAGCCGCACTAAAAGCAAGCAAAATAACGAAGACCATACCACTGGCAGATATACCTTCATGGAGCATAGAGGTGAGTATATACGCTGCCGATATTCCCGCTACATTCGCCGTAGCAATAATAGATAAGTTAATACCGCCACTCACCATAGTTATCATCATGGCTATAGCAAGAATGCCTAATTCCGGGAGCTGAAAGGCCATAGACTGAAGATTTGCCATACTAAAAAATTGGCCATGAAGAACTAGAGAAAAGCCACTTACCAGCACGATGAGAAGCAAAAGTAAATTACGAAGTAAAGGATCACGCTTCCACATCAATATCCGCTCCCTTCCGCTCCTTGTTTTTGCTGTTCCAAGCGGTAACACTAACACTGATTAGAATCACAAAACCGATGACAATTTGATGCCAATAGGATGAAACCCCCAGGAGCGTCAATCCATTGGAAAGCACCGCAATTAAAGCTACACCCAGAAAGGTCCCTAGCAAAGACCCTGCACCACCTGCTAAATTAGCTCCCCCCAGAACAACAGCTGCCAGAACTTCCAGCTCTCGCCCCACAATAGAGTTCGGTGCTACTGTTTGAACTACCTGAGCCTGGATAATAGCAGCCCAGGCCGCTACCAAACCCATATAACAATAAACAAAAACATGGATACCTAATATATTGAACCCCATGCGTTTGGCAGCCTCCTGATGACCGCCCATAGCGTAAATTCCACGTCCTAAAACAGTTTTATTTAATAGAAATGCAGTAAAAGCAAAGGCTACTATAAGAGCCACTATTGGCATGGAAAGGCTATAAATATTCCCCGAACTACTTTGAAATCTGAAGAGTTCCCACCCATTCACAAACCACTCAGGAAAATCATACAGCCATTTACCCTTAGTAATAAAAATAAGCAATCCATAAAAAATATTAAGGGTAGAAATAGTGATAATAATGGCCGAAACCTTTAAATAGTGAACAAGCAGACCGTTAATCGCTCCCAAAGTTATACCAATGGCTCCAGCCATGGCAAAAGCAGTAAACCAGCTTCCACCATGTTTGATAATATACATAGCCACCACATATTGGGCCACTGTAGCTGTCGCCGTAAAAGAGATATCGATACCACCCGATATAAGGACAACAAGCAGACCGGTAGCCATAATGCCTACAAAAGAATAGCTCACGAGCAAATCAAACAGATTCTCGAGAGAAAAGAAATCTTCAGTAGCTACAGAAAGGAATGCCCCCATAAGAAACAACACTACGAGCAAATAAAATTCTCCACGTTTCATAAAGTTCAGTAGTTTAGTATTCATTGATCTTCTGGGTCAACTCCTTTTCTGTAATTTGAGCGGGAAAGCATTCTCCAACAATATGTCCTTTTCTCATGACCAAAACACGATGGCAATTATAAAGAACCTCCGGAACTTCATCTGATATTATAATGATCCCCATTCCCTGCAAGGCTAAATCTTTCACAACCTGATACAACCCATTCTTAGCAGCTATATCCACACCTACGGTAGGAGAGTCAAGAATTAGAATTCTGGGAGACGTAGCCAGCCACTTTGATAAAACTACCTTCTGCTGGTTGCCGCCAGACAAGGTTTTCACAGCTATGTCAGGAGTCGAGACCTTAATATTCAATTCGTTAACCCATTTTTTAAAACACGATGCTTTTTTCTCCCGGTCAATGAGATTTCCCTTCCCGAGAATCTGATCCATAATCGTTAAAATCATATTATTATCTGCCGGCTGATCAAGAATAAGCCCCAAAGAAAGCCTATCTTCCGACACATACCCTATGCCAGCTGCAATAGCATCTCTTTTATTAGATAGAGAAACCGGCCTCCCATCAAGACGAATCTCTCCGCTATCTGGAGGATTAGCCCCAAAAAGCGAGAGAGCCAATTCGGTGCGCCCGGATCCTAAAAGACCTGTAATCCCCAGAATCTCCCCTTCATGAAGAGAAAAAGAGATATCTTTATAGTTCTTTTCCTTGCAGAGGTTTTCTACCTCTAAAATAACCTCTTCCTTATTATATGGAGAGCAATTCACCTCATATTTAAACTGCTGACCTGTCATTAAAAACGCCAGTTTATGATCATCTAATTCTGAGGCTTCATAGACCCCGACTTTCTCTCCATCTCGAAGAACTGTCACTCGTTGGGCTATCTCCATAATTTCGTCGAGCCGGTGGCTTACAAATAATATCGTGATTTTTCGAGATTGAAGATCCCGAACTACCCGAAAGAGAGCATCAACTTCATTCCGCGTAAGGGAAGCTGTCGGTTCATCCATAATGACAAGCCTCGCCTCATTGGCTATAGCCCGACAAATAGCCACTAACTGTCGATCTGCTATGGAGAGCTCTCCTACCGTTTTCTCTAATGGAAGAGAGATTCCTATTTTATTCATCGCCGCTTCAGAACGCTGTATCAAATTCTTCCGGTCTACAAACATGCGGCCTTTCTCTAAATATTGGCCAATACCAATATTCTCCGCTACAGATAAATTAGGAAAAAGAGACAGGTCTTGATAAATAACCTGGATCCCCTTATTTATAGACTCCAAAGGAGTTAAATGGGAAAGAATCTCCCCATTAATATGAATTTCCGCTCCTTCTTCCGCCTGATATACCCCAGATATAATTTTAATAAGAGTGCTCTTACCTGACCCATTCCCTCCCACAAGGCAATGGATCTCCCCCTTACATAAATCGAAATCCACACCTTTTAAGGCCTGAACTCCGCCAAAATTTTTACGAATATTTTTCAGCTCAAGGAATTTTTCTAGCTCCATCAACACCCATCAGTCCCCACTTACAAGATAAAGGTGCGGGTCGAACAAAGGCCCGCACCTTGTCTTTTATTATTCAGGCTAAAAACCGAGAGATTCGGCGTTCTCTGCCGTAATATCGAGAATTTTATCGAACTTAAGTACTTTGCCCTTCGTCTCTGGATCTTCAAAAAGCTGGATAGCTCCAAGATCTTTTATTTCCATGCCATCGGTAATGGTCTTACCCTGAAGAATTTCTCGAGCTACTGCCACCATAGCATATCCTGCATCTGCTGGATCCCAAAGGTAGCCGTGGGTAATATATCCTTCCTTAAGATATGGAGCAGCATGGCTCGGAATAACTGTTCCAACCACAGCAATCTGGCCTTTCATATCTTTCTTTTTAAGAGCCTGGGCGGCGCCGATGGGGCCAAGGCTTCCAAAACCAACGATACCCTTCAGGTTCGGATAGGTTTTTGTAAGCTCCATGGTCTTTTTGAAAGATTCCTCAACGCTCTCTCCACAAGGGATACGATCGGTAACGAGTTTCATTTCCGGATATTTAGCTTTTACATATTCAAGACCTACATTAGCCCAATAGTTGTGAAGAGGCACAGTCAAGCCACCTACAAAAAGAGCAAATTCTCCTTTGCCTCCCATAGCCTGGGCAAGAGTCTCGAAGTTTTCTTCTCCGAACTTTTTGCTGTCGATAAGCTCGATATCATAGTCGGCACCCTTCTGTTTGTCCGACTCGTGAGTTAAAACAATGATGCCTTTGGATCTGGCTTTCTCGAAGACAGGTTCAAGAGCCTTCGCATCATTGGGCACCACACAAATAGCGTCTACACCCTTGGCGATAAGGTCTTCTATAATTTTTACCTGCTGTGCCGGATCTGCATCGGAAGGTCCCTGCTGATAGGCCTTTACATCATCAAACTCTGCGTCAGCTTTTTTCACGCCTTCTTCCAAGCGGTTGAACCAAGGAATTCCATTAATTTTAACCACTACTGCAATTTCGTGCTCTTTAGCCAAAGCACAGCCTGTAAATACTAGAGCTAGGGCTAGGGCTAGGGCTAAAGCCATGATTCGTGTTACTCTTTTCATGCTATCCACACTCCTTTAGATTTTATGTAATTACTTGTTAAAGGGGGAAGTTCCCTTCCACCTCACAGCCTTTCCATAAAAACATTCAAAGCTTCTACCCAAAAAGACATGTTCCGAGGTTTATAAACTTTTAGATTCAAAGAATTTCGGACTATACGCCGTCCCTCTTCTAGACCGGATATTAGCCCTTGTGCCTTCAGCTGAGCTAGCATATTTCCCAGCGCAGTCGCTTCTATTGGTCCAGCTACAACAGTTTTACCAGAAGCATTCGCCGTAAATTGGCAAAGGAGTTCTGCCTGAGACCCTCCCCCCACAATATGCACTACATCTATAGCTGTCCCTAACGTTTTTTCTATGCCTTGGAGCACATAAGCATGGTTTAAAGCAAGACTTTCATATATGGAACGCGCCATTTCGGCCACGCCCTCTGGAGCATCCTCTCCCCTATCTAGAAAGAACCCCCTAATTTCATCTGGCATATTAAGTGGATTCATAAAGCGGGGATCGTCAGGATAAAAAATATGCTGTAACGGCTCCGCCATCTCCGCTGCTTCATGGATTTCACTATAGGAAAGCTCCTTCCCTTCCTCCTCCCAAATACGACGACACTCTTGAATAAGCCACAAGCCGCAAAGAATTTTATGGTAAAAAATCTTATTTCCCACGCTACACTCATTGGTAAAATTAGCATTCAAAGAGTGAGAACTTCGCTCTGGACTATCAAGCTCTCGCCCTAAAAGTGACCAGGTCCCGGCACTGATCACAGCCGAAGCAGACGTTTCCGTGGGTGCAGCAGAAAGAGCTGAAGCCGTATCATGTCCGCCAACTGCCACCACTGTCACCTCATTGCCCAATCCGGTTTCAGCTTGTACATAGGGAGATAGCGGCCCAATAATGGTTCCTGGAGATATTAAAGGGCACAAGAAATGGTGCGGAATCTCCAAGCACTCTAAAAGCCCTCGATCCCACGACCGCGTCGCTGGATCAAGAAACTGAGAGGTAGACGCTATTGTAATCTCGTTAAAATATTGGCCTGTAAGAAAATATGTAAATAAATCTGGAGGGAATAAGAGTTTTTCTGCCTGATTTAAAAGCCAAGGTCGGCTTTTCTTTTCGGCAAAAAGCTGCACAAGAGAGTTAAACTGAATGAACATAATACCTGTACGAGAATAAATTTCTTCCCGCGCAACATTTTGAAAAATTTCACTGTAAAGCCCTTCTGTCCTCGGATCTCGATAGTGATGTACTGGCGCCATAAGTTGTCCTGTTTTATCAACAAAAGCACAATCGACGCCCCAAGTATCTATACCTACAGTAAAGGGGGCTCCTTGCGCTAACTGTCCCGCATTTCTTAGAGCTACCAACATTTCATCATATATTCTTAAGATATCCCAATACCAAGAACCGTTGAGTCGAATAGGGCCATTAGGAAAAGAATGGATCACTTCAAAAGAGAGCTGGCCATCTTTGTAAGTTCCCCATAAAGCCCTTCCCGTCGAACTGCCGAGGTCAAAAGCAAGAAGGTGCGTCATATCCCCTTGTATCATTGGTCTATTGTTGTCCATACCCTGCAAACTTGCGAACGACCTCAGCCATTTCCTCATCTGGAAGAATCACTGGCTCTCCAATACACTTCGTTCGATAATAAATCTCAGACACCAACTCTATCTCCTCTGCAGTACCAAAAGCTCCGGGAAGAGTTGCGCCTACTGCAAGCAATCCGTGATTGGCCATAAGAACCGCATTATATTGTCCTATGGACTCTGCCACGTTATGAGCAAGTTCTGGAGTTCCATAGGTGGCATAAGACGCTAAAGGAACTTTATTTCCTGAAAATCCAATGAGATAATGAACAGCAGGAAGTTCCCATCTTAAACAAGCGATAGTTGTAGCAAAAACAGAGTGGGTATGCACAACGGCACAAACATCGCTCCTTTTATGATATAAAGCTAGATGCATAGCAGTTTCACTGGAAGGTTTTTTTACACCCTCTATAATATTCCCTTCAATATCCATCACCAAAACATCTTCTGGTTCCATCTCGAAGTAATCGATCCCGGTCGGGGTAATGGCTACTTCTCCACGGACTCTATCAAAAATACTAATATTGCCTCCTGTTCCTGTTGTCAACCTAGAAGTAACCATTTTTTGACAATATTCCACTATCGCTTCTCGTTCAGAACGAAGTCGCATTTTATATCCTCCCATCATTTCACTCTATAAACTATAAAAGAAGTGTCACATAATCGTACACTAAAGATAGCCATAATATGCGACTATTGCAATGGCAAGACCAACGATTCCCGTATCTTATCAGCTGAGATATAGCCAAAATAATGGTCCTAAATGCGGAAATCGCATTTTTTAGAGGAAAGCATTGATGTTTGTGAAAAAAGGAAGGTATTAACATGTCATTTCTTTATATTCCATTTTTAGAGCTATTAGAAGGTAATAATATCCTTTTTTCTGAGCATTTTCTATGGCTATTTCCATATTTTGCGGGGTTGCCCGACGAATTAGCCTTTGGAAAGACATGACATCCCTGCCATCAAGAGTTTTCCCATACTTCAGCCATGCATTCAGCAGGTCTCCGTGGTTATCTATAACGTCAAGAAGAGATTGAGACTGAAGTAAAATCTGGGTAAGGCTTTTTTCTTGAGGTTCTTTAAGAGGCAAACTGCCAGAAGAAGTAAGCCCTTCCTCAATAGGCACTACGAGACGATATAAGGCTTGGAAACACTTCCGAGGAACAACATCTATACAAAAAGGTGGAGTTTGGACATGCAAGTGGCCAAAGTACCACCTCCGAAAAGAGAGACGAGAAACAATTGTATTGAGATAAATAGCTACAGGATCCCTGGGCACATGAGCAAGTTTCAGCTTTGCGCCGATATATTTCTTATGGCAAAGCTCTATTAATACTAGATTTGGGGCCATATGGGTAAAAACATAATCAACTTTCCATTGAACCTGATCTAAAGACTGCCACCCCCTCGCCATCTCTTCCTCTGAGGGAATTTCTCGTTCCCACCATGAAATACCAGGTCTCCGCATATTTTTATCGAGACTTAAAGCCCCTCCGAAGCAAAAACAGCGAAATCCCTCTATAGTGTATATATATCCTCGTTTTAGATGGAATATATTGTCAGATACAACTCCAACGGAATTTCCAAAACGTTCTATTTCTGGAAGATGATCAAGACGTGTAAAGTTTTCGTGATTTCCATCAATAAATAAGGTATTCCATGGCATGGAAGAAAGCCAGGTAAGCCACTTTTGTTCTCGTTCCGTAAGGCAAGGATCGAATAAAAGGCCAAAATCACCCATAATTACAAGGTGATCTTCTGGGGTGAGATATTTCCCCACTGTATAATAAAAAGGCAATAGTTCATCTATCTCCACTGTTCCATGTTTATCGCCTGTTACATAAATAGACATGAGCCCTCCCTTAAGAATAGCGTAGATAAATAATATCATAAATAGTTAAACAAATTGTTTTCGCATTTCATTGCTTTAGCTCGATAAAGAACAGCTTCTTGAAAAAGATGCCTTTAGAGAGGATCATTCAATTAAAAAAGGTGGATGCCCCTTACGGGACACCCACCTTTATCCTTCAAGTTGTATTAAAGGGAACTCCTACAGAGGTCTAACGTTGCTAGCCTGTGGACCTTTCTGACCAGACTCAACATCGAAAGAAACCTTCTGCCCTTCGTCAAGAGTCTTAAAGCCATCAACCTGAATAGCACTAAAATGGACAAAATAATCTTTCCCATCTTCGCCGGTGATAAAACCATAGCCCTTGCTGCCGTTAAACCATTTTACTGTTCCTTGTGTCAAAATGTTGCCTCCTAAAAATGTTATTGTGCTGCTGTTATTTTGCAACTTAGTAAGTTTACAGGAGAAAATGATAATAGTCAAGAAAGTTTTTGAAATTTGTACGGACAAATCTCGTTAAGTTTCTATTTCGCTTTGCTACTCCTTTAAACCGAACGAAAGAAATGACAGCACACACTGATAATTCCCTGTTATTCATATCTCAGAGCATCTATAGGATTGAGCAAAGAGGCTTTGTAGGCTGGATAAAAACCAAAAAAAATACCCACACATCCAGAGAACCCAAAAGAAAGAATTATAGAAAGCACTGAAATATCAGTAGTCCATCCCAAGACTCTCGAAAAAAACTCAGCCCCTGCAACTCCCAGAACAATACCAACAACGCCTCCCAAAAGAGAGAGGATAAGAGCTTCCATAAGAAATTGAAGTCTAATATCCGCCTTTTTAGCTCCTATAGCCATCCGGATACCGATCTCCCGCGTTCGTTCCGTCACTGATACGAGCATAATATTCATAATGCCAATACCACCTACTAAGAGAGAAACTCCCGCTACAGCTGTAAGAAGCAGACTCATTACTCGAGTAGCACTCTTAGCGTTTTCCACCATTTGCGCTAAATTCCGAACCGTAAAATCGCTGTCTTCTCCCGGTTTAATGCGATGACGCTGCGCCAGAAGGCTTTCAATTTGCTCTTGCGCTCTATCTAAATGATATTCCGAAAGTGCTTTTACGGAAATTGAGGAAGTCATCCCCATCTTAGGGGGACTGATCATTCTTCTTTGAACTGTTGTAATAGGAACCAATATAATATCGTCTTCGTCACGCCCCATAGGACTTTCCCCAATCTTCGCCAAAACACCAATTACCATTACAGGTACACCTTTTAAACGTATTACTTTCCCCAAAGGATCTTCGCTGCCAAACAAATTTTCGACAATTGTTTCTCCGATAATACACACCTTCGTAGCACTTCGAATATCCTGTTCCACAAAGGTCCTGCCTGAAACCAAAGAAAGATCCCGCACAAAAAGGTAATCGGCCGTAGTTCCCGTAACCTGCCCAGGATAGTTTTCGTTACCATAAACAGCCTGAAGCGTGCCCCCGTAAGTAGGTGCGGAATAGGCAACTGCGCTACATTCTTCGCGGATAGCCTCCGCATCTTCCACTGTCAGTGTATATGCCGAATAACTTCGCACTCCACCTACTGACCTATCTGTACTGGGTCGCACTATAATCATGTTACTGCCAAGGCTAGAAAATCTGTCAGCTATCTCGCGGTTAGCGCCAGATCCTATAGCAAACATAATAATAACCGCCATAACCCCAATAACGATTCCCAACATGGTCAATGCCGATCTCGTTTTATTGGCACGAAGAGATCGAAAAGATATTTTTATAGTCTCATACAGACTTAACATGCAATCCTCACTTCTTCGTCTCTTATCATAATCCCATCTTTAAAAGTTATAATCCGCGTCCCGAAACGAGCCATATCCAATTCGTGAGTTACCTGAATAATCGTTTTGCCCGTCTCTTTATTCAACCGGACGAAAAGATCCATAACATCTTCGCCTGTTCTACTATCAAGATTGCCCGTGGGTTCGTCAGCAAGAATAAGAGGGGCATCATTAACTAATGCTCTCGCAATGGCGACTCGTTGCTGCTGGCCGCCAGAAAGCTGTTGAGGTTGATGACCGGCTCTTTCTTCTAACCCTACAATTTGGAGGGCATGGAGAGCCTGTTTGTGCCGAGCCTTCGCTGGTATGCCTCTGTATAGCATAGGAAGCTCTACATTCTCAAGCGCAGTCATTCGAGGCAGAAGGTTAAATCCCTGAAAAACAAAACCAATCGTGTTTTTACGAATTTCAGCCAATTGATCTTTATCTAAAGAGCTTACGTCAGTACCATTAAGAAAATAATGTCCTTCCGTTGGGATATCGAGACATCCTAAAATATTCATTAAAGTGGATTTCCCCGACCCCGAAGCTCCCATAATCGAAAGAAACTCTCCTTTTCTTACAGAAAAAGTCACGCCTCTCAAAGCCCAGACTTCCACTTCTCCCATGACATAAGATTTATGAATATTATCGACGCGGACCAGGCACAAAGGGAGACCCCCTTCCAGTCGTAGTCTCCTTGCCGAATACAACTCCCGTAACAATTTTCATACCTTCCTTTACTTCTCCTGAAATCTCGGTATCCATACCGTCTGAGATCCCTATAGTTATAGGAACTGGCTGGAAAGCTTTCCCATCATAGAGCCAAAGGTTTTTAGTGTAAGAATGAGGAGAAGAGGGTGCAGATGTATTGTGTACCTCTCCGTTAAAAACTCCCAATTCTGAATTTGGTTTAAAGCGGAGGGCAGCGTTAGAGATCTTCAATACACCAGACTTCTTAATTGTCTCTATTATCACGTTAGCTGTCATGCCAGGCATAAGTTTGAGTTCTGGATTCTGCACTTTAATAATGACCGTATATGTTACGATATTTCCTTCGGTGTTAGGAGCTAAACGAATTTCCTCCACGAAACCGTGGAACGTTACATCAGCATAAGCATCCACCGTAAACTGCACGCCTTGTCCTGCCTGAATTAAGCCAATGTCTGCTTCGTCTATATCTGCTTCTACCTTCATCTGTGTCAGGTCTTCCGCTATAGTAAAAAGAGTTGGAGCAGATTGGGTGGCATTCACTGTCTGCCCCACTTCCACTGCTCTGTCTATAACCACTCCGTTAATAGGAGACGCTATTTTCGCGTATCCCAAGCTAATTTTTTTGTGTTTTAAGCTCGCTTTAGTTTGCTCTACATTAGCTTGCGCCGCTTTTAGTTGAGCTATTGCTGTATCATATTCCGTCTGTGCTTCGTCGAGTTCGCTCTCCGCAATAAGATTTCGGGAAAAAAGTTCTTTTTTCCTATCCCTACTCTTTTTCGTATCTTTCACTGAAGTTTCTGCTTTCAAGACATTGGCCTGAGCTGCTAAAACGTCAGCCTCTGCTGACTCAACATTAGCCTGTAACAAAGACGGATCAATTTCAGCGATAAGCTGACCTTTTTTCACTGAAGAGTTAAAATCCACGTAGATAGCCTTAATAGTGCCCGTCACCTGCGTTCCTACATTCACCGTATTAACAGCCTCCACTCTGCCAGTAGCAGAAACAGTCTTCACAATTTCGCCTCTCACTATAGGTACAGTCTCTACAGTAAAAATTGGGGACGTACCTCTGCGAAAGAAAAAATAACTACCGATAAGAGCCATCACCACAAAAAAGGCCGCGAACTTTTTCATTCTAAAGAACCTCCAACTGCTTTTTCCAGGGCAGTCCAAGCTCGCCAATGATCATAAAGAGCTGCCCAATACTCCTTTCTAGCTTCCTTATATTTTTCAGTCGCGTCAGCCACTTCAATAGGAGATCCTACTCCTACTCTATATCTATTTTGAGCAATATCCAGGTTTTCCTCTGATTGAGACACCACTTTTTCTGCCACCTTCAAAACATCGAAAGAATCTGTGAATTCTAAATAAGATTGCTCTACCTCTTTCTGAACGTCAGAACGAAGAGATTCAACTTCTGATTCTGCTATCTCCAGCTCCACCTTTGCTTGTTTTATTTTTTCTGTCTGCAAGCCTCCGTCATAAAGGGGAAACTGCACGGTCATTCCCATAGACCAATTGTCATCCTCTGTAAAAGAGCTGCCGCCAACAGTATATTTCCCCGACGCTTTCAATTCAGGAGAGTTTTCTTTCGCCGCTAAACGAATATTTTGATATGCTGCCATACTATCCGTTTTTTTTGCCTGTAATTCTGGCCGGGACGAAAAAGCTCTTTTCTGTATTTCTTCTAGATTCAGAGACACCTCTTGCGTCGACACTATATCTTGCAGGGAATAATCTATAGGAGTAGTAATTCCCATGGCATTATCCAAAGCTGTTTTCGCCTTCTTAACGGCTGTCTTCGCTGTAATAACACCTAACTGAGCCTTACTCAAATCTACATCAGCAGTTGTAACATCATACTTAGAAACAGATCCGACTGAATAAAATCCCTGGGCCTGGTCTAAAAGCAACTGGTAAAGTCTCAATGTTTCCTCTGCTACCTCGACATTTTTTTGTGCTTCAAGAAGATCAAAATACGACTTTTTTACGTTATATACAATCAAAAGTTCCGTTTCCTTCAGAGTATAAAAAGCACTCTCTTTCTGAAGCGAAGAAACTTCTATTTCCACATCTGTCTTACCACCATCTGAAATAAGTTGTGATGCCCCAGCGCTACTCGAATAAATTTCTCTATCTCTGGTAGAAGAACTATCTTGCCGAGTATATCCAGTAGCAATATCTACTTGAGGCTTCAATTTTGATTTGACCTGGCCTATTCGACTATCAGCAACATATACTTTTCCTTGCGCACTTTTAAGATCGGGGTGGTGAGCAAGGGCCATAGTTACACACTTATTAAGATCCCAAATCTCCGCTACTGGTATTGCCTCTATTCCTTGAGCGAGACTTGCCCAACATAAAAATAGAAAAACAGAAGAAAAACAAAGACGTTTCTTCATCACTCTTCTCCTTCTAAATATATTTCCTGAAAGAACCCCTTTTGCAAAGCAAAAAAAGATAGAGAACGTTACAAACAGGTTATCTGGAATCACAAACACTATAATTTATACACGGAAAAAGAATCTTATGTATCAGGAAATATATGGAGATTTGAATAATATATTCAAAAGGGTCTCCCACAGAAATGGAGACCTTTTTTTCATTTAAGAACGAATCATCACTAATGCCATTTTGAAAGCTTCTACCGCTTTCAAAGCATGAGGAACATTGGCGGGCATAATAAGCCACTCCCCTTGAGCTACAAGTTGAGATACACCTCCAAGACTAATCTCTGCCTTCCCATTAAGGATTTGAACCAAAGCATCGTAAGGAGCTGTATGCTCACTCAGAGCCTGCCCTTTATCAAAAGCAAAAAGAGTTACAGTGCCGGTAGGATGATCAATAAGTGTACGGCTTACCACTGAGCCAACTTGAACTTCTACCATTTTTTCAGCCTCAAATTTTGTTCCCTTCTCGAATATTTTCTGACTCATCACTATCGCTCCTTTATGTATAAATTCGTTTATTTACACGGTTATTATGCTAGCATAAACCCTACTAAATTACTAATGATTATTTTGGGTCTTTTACAACTCTCCTTACGTTTTTCTCAGCCTCTCCTCAAAAAAGAAATGCCTCTTTAATTACTTATAAAAAATATCTTTATCCCAAATCCTCTATATAAACTAGAAACAAGATATGAAAAGATATAATCTTTTCAGGATAACAATGAATATTCAATAAAAATAGCTCTTAACTATTTGTAATCAACAGAGTTACCCTAAATCTCCATTTTGCAAATACGAATTGTGTGCTATGCTGATTATTGAAAATATTTAATAAAAACCCTCGCTGGCGCCAGTACTTTTGAGAGGAAAAGGAGGCAGAGAAAAATGAAGATTCAGGTCATTGGGCGAATATGCCCAGATTGTGACAAGGTTTTCGAGATGACCAAACAGACTCTGACTACCCTTAATATTGTTAATGACATTGAGCGCGTAACAGAGACAAGGGAGATCATCAAACATTTTGGGATGGTGCATATCCCAGCCGTAGCTGTAGATGGGAAAGTACTTTTTTCTGGAGAGATTCCTAACGAGGAAAAAATGAAAAAGCTCTTCTCTCGATACAGAAACTGAATTAATAGAAACAAATAAACTTACCGTAACACCCCTTACGGAAAAAGTTTCGAAAGAGATGCCCTAGGGCATCTCTTTTTTTAATGAAGGCGAAAGATGCTCTTTTAGTTTTCTCTTATTTTTTAAAGTTTGTCAAAAAAGCCGTTATCATAATAGACAGAGAATAGGATATTATAAAAAATAGCTCTCAAGAAGAGGGCCTCAAAATATTAAAAGAGTAGGGAAGGAGTTTTTATAGTGTTTTCTACCTTCTTAATTCTTTCTGTTCTTCTTGGCATCTTAGTTCCTGTTCGTCGCGCTAGTGCCTGTAGCGGTCTTATATTAGGGAAAGATGTTTCCCCTACAGGGAAAGTTCTTGTTGCTCATAATGAAGACGATAGTGATCGTCTTTTAGTGCGACATGCCCTTGTCCCCCCAAGAGACCACAAGCCTGGAACAACTTTTACATGCGAAGAGGAATCTGCCCATATCCCACAAATACCCCATACTTTTGGTTTTTTCTGGAGTGAAGTCCGAGGTGAACGTGGCCTTTCAAATGCAGATATATTCTATAACGACCACGGTGTTGGTATTTTTAGTGACAGCTGTCGACATATACGATCTGATCATGAGCCCGATTGCATAGCTGGCGGGATTGGATATGGCCTCCGCCGCGCTTTAGCTGAACAAGCTTACAGTGCTGACCATGGCGTAATATTGGCCATGAAGCTATTAGAACAATATGGATACCGAGATTCAGGTAGATGCTATATTATTGCCGATGCTAACGAAGCATGGATGATACAAGTAGTTCATGGCCAACACTATTGTGCCGTACAAATACGAGACGATGAAGCCGCTTTCATCCCTAACCATTACACCATCCGTAAAGGCGATCTAAATAATAGAAAGTTTTATTGCTCAAAAGATCTTCTGAATTACGCCTCACAAAAAGGCTGGGTATCGCCCCATGTGTTAGAAGAAAAAGATTTTGATTTTGCGAAAGCGTTCCAAAACCCTAAACGGTGGCGTCATAAGTTCAATACATTTCGTCAACGTCATGCTCTTTCGATTCTCACTGGCAGGGAATGGGGGGTCAATGAAGAGCTCCCAATGACAGTGCACCCAGGTAAAAAAATAGAATTTGATAAAATCAAGGCTATTTTCCGTAGCCACTATGAAGGTACAGCTGATGATTTACGTATGGATTTTTCAGGCTTTTCTCCTCACTATACTCCCTTACGGCGGATCTGCACTGGAACAACAGTAGAAGGGATTATAGCCGCCTTTCATGAATATCCAGAGCTCACTTGTCTTTGGATTGCCCCCGGCCGTCCTTGTTCTCACCCTTATATTCCATTACATGGCGGCATTCTCTCTTTACCAGAAGGACTTTCCCCCATAAAAAGACCTATTCCTGCTCTGGAAGAGCATTGTCAACCGGATATGTCTCTCCTTGATATAGACTCAAAAAAATGGTGGAATATTACTCAACAACAAATAATTACAGACTTGCTTTATAAAGATATCCATCCCTCTTTACAAAATTGGATCTCTTTTTATGAAGATTCTCTTATGAAACAAGAGGAAGAAATACGCCAGAAAGCTGAAACTTTGATGCTCTCTGGAGAAAAAGAGGAGGCCAGAACGCTTCTTACCGCATGGGGGGAAACTATTTCGCGACAAACAGCAGAAAAGCTGGAAAAGTTTTTCGCCCCCTTTGCTCCCATCTCACTGCTAACAAGCGCCACAAATATATTTAAGGGAGATAGATCTACCGAGCTTGTTGTCCGTTTCAACTTAAAAGGTCGACACCCCGTAGAGAAATCAATTCTTATGGGACAGGGGGGGCTCAACCATACTTTATGGGCAACGCCTATAGACCAAAGTCTTCTGGAAGAGAATGGTCTCTGGACTCTTCGTTTCCGAGTCCGAGAGCTTACAGAAAAAGCACTTCCATGCCGCTCTGATTTTTGGCTTGCCGGACATGATATTGAGGGTAAAACCTTTATAGCCCGTACTATTATGCAAGTGTATCCACAGCGAGAAGATAACACGTTCCTCTATAACGGTAAATAACAAGCACCAGTTTTTACACAACTCGGGGACATAGCAAGGAGAGAATAAAATGGATTACATTTTAAAGCTCCGTTCTTTTTTAAAACCATATAAGAAACAATCTTTTATAGCTCTTCTTCTACTCGTATCTCTTGTTGTAATGGATCTTTTTATTCCTCGACTTATACAAAGAATCATTGATTACGGCATAACAGCTCGCAATCGTCAAATTGTAATTCATACGGCCTTGTTAATGGTCAGTCTCTCTGTTTTAGGTGCCTTCACCGCCATTGGGAACAACTTTTTTTCCATACAAGTTGGAGAAGGTGTAGCTCGAGATCTACGAGAACATCTCTTTTTCAAGATCCAAAACTATTCTTTCAGCGACCTCGACAAGCAAAAGACAGGAGAAATTATGGTGCGCCTTACCAGCGATGTAAACACAATAAAAGGTCTTGTACAAATGTCTTTACGTATAGGGACACGAGCACCGCTGCTCATGATTGGCAGTCTCATCCTTATGTTTAAAACAAGTCAAAAGCTGGCCTTCACCATTCTGCCCCTTCTTCTGCTTACATCAGGAGTTCTATTTTTTTTCATACTTAAAATAGAACCCCTTTTTCAATCTATACAACAAAAGCTAGACCGACTTAATACTGTTTTACAAGAAAACATCAGCGGAATACGGTTAGTCAAAGCTTTTGTGCGAGCTCATTCAGAAAGTCAACGATTTGAGGTCTGCAATGAAGCACTCTTCGATCAATCCGTTAAAGTTATGATGCTCATGTCTTACATGGCACCCATACTAACGCTTCTCGTAAACATCGGCATAGTAATAGTACTGTGGACTGGAGGGTTTCAGGCAGCTCAAGGAAATATAACCACAGGACAAATAGTGGCTTTCACGAATTACCTTCTCACTACCATGACCCCTCTTGTAATGATGACAATGCTATCGAATGTTTGGGCAAGCGGAATTATTTCAGCTCAGCGTATACAAGAAATCATGGAAACATCACCAGACACACGCAAGCGATTAGAAAAAATAGCACTGCCCCCTACAATTCAGGGGCATATTGTTTTTGAAGATGTTTCTTTCAGCTATAATAGCGACAACTCTAGGGAGTCAACCTTAAAAGGAATCAATTTTGAAGCTCTTCCAGGAGAAACAGTGGCTATTCTTGGCGCTACTGGATCTGGTAAATCCACTCTCGTCAACTTAATTCCAAGATTTTATGACGTTACTGTCGGTCGAATTTTAATTGATGGACTTGATATACAGACTATTCAACATAGCTCGTTGCTCGCCCATATAGGCATTGTTCCTCAAGAAATTATTCTCTTTTCAGGAACTGTACGAGATAACATCTGTTACGGCTCGCCCCATGCTACTGATGAAGAGATAATTACTGCTGCCCACATAGCTCAAGTCCATGACTTTATTATGGGTCTCCCCCAAGGATACAATTCTTATATTGAGCAACGTGGCATGAACTTGTCTGGCGGCCAAAAACAACGTATCGCCATTGCTCGAGCCATTCTTCCTCGTCCTCAAATTCTAATCCTCGATGACAGCACCAGTGCAGTGGATATAGAAACTGAAACGAAAATACAGAACGCTATTAAAGTTTTTGCTGCAAAACAAACCATCTTTATAGTGGCTCAGCGCATCTCTACCGTATTAAATGCCGATAAAATAATAGTTTTAGATAACGGACATATAGTAGCAGAGGGGCCTCATAACAAATTGATACAGACAAACTCTATCTATCAAGAAATTTACATATCACAGCTTGGCGAAAAAAGTGGACAAGAAAGACAGGTATAATAAAGATGGCGCGTGAAAAGGATTCCCGCACTACTGGGAGAAATCAGATTCGAACGTACATGCTCCCTAGAGGAAGGCGGAATATCGGCAACATAGAAAAAGCTAAAAATCCGCACAATACACTACTTCGACTTTTTTTCTATTTCAACCGTTATAGAATCTCTGTAATATTTGTATGCACTCTTATAGTTCTTTACTCTATTTTAGGCCTCCTTGCCCCCTACCTTATGGGAGTTGCCATAGACCTCTACATTTCCCTTAAAACTACGAAAGGTTTAGTTAACATCGCTTCACTCATGCTCATCGTTTATGTATTAAATAACATATTTCAAGCTATTGCCAATAGAGTCACGAGCAATATTTCTCAAAAAGCTCTCAAACAAATGCGTAAGGATCTTTTTCAACATCTTCAATCTCTGCCTCTCAGTTTTTTTGACCAAACCCCTGCAGGAGACTTAATGAGTCGCCTCACAAATGACATTGATGCTATTAGCCAAGCCATATCTTTAAATATAACATCTCTGCTTGCCAGCATGTTATCAATGGCAGGCATTTTAATAGCCATGTTTATATTAGACACCAAATTAGCCTTGGCCTCCTTATTCGTGGTACCACTTATGTTTGGGTTCTCAGAATTTGTAGCTCGCTACACTCGAAAAGGATACCAACTGTTACAAAAAGACTTGGGTACTCTTAACAGCGTGATGGAAGAATCTATTAGCGGAGCTAAAGTAATCAAGGCTTTTCGCAAAGAAGGAGCCGTAACAGAAACGTTTCTACTCCATAACCAAAGGGTATATACGGCAGGAATTTACGCTAACACCTATGCCCTTTTATTGATGCCCCTAACAGGCGTGCTCGGAAATTTTTTTGTCATCATCCTTGTGAGCTTAGGGAGTTGGCTGGCATTAAAGGGACTTGCTACTGTAGGTTTGATCGCTACGTTCATCAATTATGGGCAAAACTTTATTCAGCCACTTCGCCAGGTATCGAACTTATACAATACTTTTCAGGCAGCTTTAGCTGGCGCAGAGAGAGTTTTCGAAATTATAGATATGGAACCAGAAGGTGAAGACAACGTTTGTACTGTTCCTGGGCAACCACTTCGTGGACATGTATGTTTCGACCACGTTTCTTTTGAGTATAAACCTGGGATACCAATCATTAAAAATCTTTCTTTTGAAACAAAAGCAGGAGAAACCGTAGCATTAGTAGGACCTACAGGAGCCGGAAAAACCACTATCACTAATCTCATCACTCGTTTTTATGAAATTAAAGAAGGGCGAATTACCATCGATAAGGTAGATATCCGCACTATACCCAAATCTTGCTTGCGGCAACAACTCGGCCTCGTACTACAAGAAACCTTTTTATTTTCCGATTCCGTTATGGGAAATATCCGTTTCGGGCGCTTAGACGCAACTGACGAAGAAGTAATAACTGCCGCAAAAATGGCTGAAGCAGATCATTTCATTGGCCTCTTGCCACAAGAATATCACACACTACTATCAGAACGAGGAAGCAACCTTAGCCAAGGACAACGTCAACTTCTCTCTATCGCTCGTGCTATCCTCGCCAATCCAAGAATTTTAATATTAGACGAAGCGACAAGCAACGTAGACACACGTACTGAAATTCGGATTCAAAACGCTCTTCTACATCTTATGGAAGGACGGACCAGTTTCGTAATCGCTCACCGTTTAAGTACAATCCGCAATGCTGACCAGGTTCTTGTAATAAACAAAGGAGAACTTGTTGAAAAAGGAACCCATGAAGAGTTATTACAACGTCAAGGATTTTATTACCATTTATATATAAGTCAGTTTAAAGGACACCTCATATGATGACGTAATATCGCTCTATTTTTTCAAAATACGCTTTAAGGAAATTTTCAGAAGGTTAGCTAAAAATTCCCAGTCTTCTTCAGAAATCTCTTCAACATTTTTTGCAAGGCTGCGTAAGTGGAGAACTATATCTGGATCATATGATGCCATGATTTTTAACAATACCTCAAAGTCCATAGCACTCTGTTTTTTCTCTTGATAAACACCTGAATCATTATCTAGACGAGCCATATAGATACCATATTTTTTTATAATTAAAGTTTTATCTTCTATAGATCCTCTACTTTCCTCTCTTTCTAAATACTCTAAGGTTTGCGGAGAAATGCCTAGAATACCTGCCGCTTCATACAAACTTAGCTCTAGATATTGCCGCATAGCCCGCAACATAAAACTATTCTCTTTTTCATAGCCATCAGCGCAATCTGTTTCACCCAAAAGATAAGAGGAAGTTGTTTGCAAAGCCTTTGCCACAGCAAATACCATCTCTGCGTTTGGGGAACGTTCTCCTCGTTCCCATCGAGAAATTGTTAGCTTCGTGACTCCAATAATCTCCGCTAACTCCTGCTGAGTTAAGCCTCTTTTGCGTCGAACTACTTTTATCCTGTGCCCGATCATCCCTATCTCCTCTTTAATAAAAAAGCCCTTATGGACTACTGTATCCATTGGAATAGATAACTCAATAATCTCTTTGGCTATAAAAATTATCATTTAAGATATTTATCGTTCTTTATTTTTTTAAAAAAAGGAAAACCCCTTGTGCATATCCAATTTGTCGTTTAATATTAATAAAAGTTGATACTTTAATATTTTTATCTATTTCTGGATATCTTTTCAGTATTTTGTTTACTTCCTCCAAGAACCGACCCCGTTAGCGACCATGGACTGGAGAGTTTTGTTTCATCGATCAACGCCTCCTCCTCTTTTCCTAAGCACACTCTCGCTGATATAAAAATTCAGGGGTCGTGAAAAAACAATACGTTATAGTAGAGAGCTTGTGCCAAACGCACAAACCTTTCTTTATAGATAAAGTGAGGCTCATTATGCAAAGAGAATTTTACGTTGAAGAGCATAGTATCCTTCTAGATGAAGACAAAAAAACATTCGCTACCAACGTTCTTCTTTCCGATAAAATAGGGAGCCCTTCTCTTACAAAATCTTTTCATAAAGAAAACTGTTCTATTCTTTCTTTGTTAGAAAACAACATCCCTGAAGCCGTGTGGGAAACGGTGGAAAATTACGGGTCTTGGGAAGGCGCCGTAATAGACGATGGAACACTCCATCGATACTGGATTTCTATTCAACAACTTATAAGCAAAAACAAGCGAAAATTATACCTTGTCAGAGCAGGAATTGAAAAGGGAGGAACGCCTCACATTACAAAGGGGGAAACGTATCCTAACTTGCCATACCAAATTTCTGACCGTACAACGCTTATGTTTCTTTTAAAACAACGCATTAAGAAAAAACTTTCGAGCGACACTTTTGCTCTTATTATTGTTAATTTTGATCGTTTCAGAACTCTTAAAGATGGGAATGGTTCTTTTAGCGGGAAACAGGTTCTTATCCAAACTATCCGATTACTTTTTGCCTTGTTGACTGAAGAAGATTTTTTCTTTAAAACGAGAAATAATGAATTCGCCCTTTTTGTTCCTCTAAAAAAACCTGAACGCCTTTCTTCCCTTATAAAAGGAATTAAAAAGATTTTCTCCCAACCTATAATTGTAGATAATGAAACATTTGAAATCTCAACCCATATAGGAGCAAGCCTTTTTCCCCAGAATGCAGCTTCAGCGGAACAACTTATGCGTTGCGCAGACATGGCGCTTCATCAAGCTAGGCAAAATAAAATTTCAAACGATGTCATCTTTTATAATAACAACATTGAGGAAGAAGTTAAAAAAGTTTTAAGACTCGAAAAAGACCTCTACAGAGCTTTAGAACGGAAAGAGCTTTTTTTGCAATACCAGCCACAAATAGATATAAAAACATCTAACGTTATTGGCGTAGAGGCTCTTCTTCGTTGGCATCGTGGCTACAAAGAAGTTATTTTTCCTAACGATTTTATTCCCATGGCTGAGACTTCCCTTGTTATGATAGATATTGGGAGGTGGGTACTCCAAGAAGCTTTTGTACAGGCCCAAAAATGGATAAAACAAGGTATCCAATTAAACATATCAGTAAATATCTCTCCTGTTCAAATTTATCAAGATCGACACTTAAAAGAAGAGATAGAAAAATTACTTAGAGTTACAAGTATCCCAGCTTCAATGCTTACACTGGAAATAACAGAAAAAACCCTGCGAGATCGTCATGGCCTTTTTGAGAAGGTCATGGGAGAAATTCGTTCCCATGGGGTAAAAATCTACTTAGATGATTTCGGGAAAGGTTATTCGTCTATAGATTTTGTAAAAAGCTTTCCCTTCGATGGAATAAAAATTGATCGAGAGATCATAACAAATGCCCCTCGCTCTGCGAGAGAAAAAAACTTTGCTAATTCTTTCATTCGCATGGCCCATAGCTTAGTTCAACATATTGTTATAGAAGGCGTTGAGACAAACGAGCAAATTAACAGCCTGGACTTAGGTCTCTCCAACCTAAGTATCCAAGGGTACTACTACAGTCCCCCACTCGACGCCGAAAAGATAGCTCCCTTCATTCTAACAAAAAGAAACAGCCTCCATCTGGAGGCTGTTGGTAGATCGTCGATTCAACGATATGATCCGAAAGACATAGGCCCCGTGTAACAAAAGCGCTCACTTAACAAGAAACGAACCTTGTCTGTACATAAATCCCATGCCTCCGGCTCCTTGTTCAGCAGACTTACCATTTCGTTAAGAAGTCCATCTATTATTGCGTCGGTGGCCTTCGGATCTCTAGACGTACTTTCTATCTTAGCAACAAGTTCCTGTGCTTTTGACATAATCTACCCCACCTCCTTCTCCAAGAATTCACAAAGGAGATTATAGCACTCTCTCTCACTATTCGGATCTTCTATTGAGAAATAAAAGAAACAATTCGAAGTAACAAAGGAACCGCTAAAACAGTCAACACCCCACAAAGGCCTGTAGCCAGACTACTAAATGCCCCTTCTATCTCCCCCATTTCAAAAGCACGGCTCGTTCCTACAGCGTGAGAGCTGGTACCTATAGCCAATCCTCGTGCAATCGGATGATGTATACAAGCTATTTTGCACAAAATAGGAGCAATAATAGCTCCTGAAACTCCTGCACCAATTATTGCAAGAACTGTAATAGGGACCACTCCTTCTATAATAAGGGCTATCTCTATACCAATTGGTGCTGTTACAGATTTTGGAACCATGGATAGGAAAAAATCCTCTCCAAAATTGAAAAGACCACAGAGCGACCACACACTTATAAAAGCCGTCAGAATCCCTACACCTATAGAGATTAGAATAGATAAAAGGTTTTCTTTTAGTCGCGAAAATTCCCGATATATCGGAACCGCCAACAAAACAGTCACAGGTCCTAAGAACATGGATATAACATCGCCGCCACTGCGATAATCCTCATAACTATAATCTGTCATTGCTATGATAAGCCCAATGGTCACTGCTGAAAAAATGACTGGCATCAGAACAACCAATCTCGTCTTTTTGCGAACCCAGCCCCCAAGAACATACGTTCCCACCGTAAGAACTATAGCAAAAAGAGGGGTACGAAATATATCAAGAAAGGTTTCCATTCGATCTTCTCTCTTTCCTTCGCAACAGATACTGTGCGGTAACTCCTGTAGCTGCCATTACAAGGCACGTTGAGACAACAACAATAAATATAAATTGAGGGGCGACATGCATAATTTTGTCTTTGCTTGTAATCACTCCTAAAATAACCGGTACAAAGAAAAAAGCCAGATTGCCTAAACAAAAATCAGCTAACTCTCTTAAGGATTCTATAGAAATAATGTTACTGCATAAAAGCACTAATAAGAGCATCATTCCTATGACACTCCCAGGGATAGGGAGCTTTGTAAAAAATTGCAGTGCCTGTCCTATAAAAAATATGACAAGAACGATCAAAAGCTGTTGAAGCAATTTCAAAAAAACTACCTCCTTTAAAAAGGACAACCCTTTTACATTGTAGAGAGGGAACGTAGCACCGGAGGGCTGGATCAGATGTTCCACACCACAAACCTTTTATTTTGTGGAGAGGGAATTCTATTCCTCCTACAAAAAAATTTTAGCTACATATTTTCATCAGGTATGTTTTGCAAATCTTCCATCCATGGAGTTTCTTCGCTGTCGCTAGGAGCTCGATAGTCTCCTCGTGGTGACAGAGAACCTCCTGACCCTACCTTGGGAGAATTTGGAACGCATGACCGCTTATATTGGCTCGTTTTATAAAAACGATGAATAAAAATCTCTAGCCAATATTTGATTTCAGACAAAGTATATTGGTGCCTTTTCTCTAATGAAATATCAGGCCACTCTCCTAGTGTAACATCATGCCATGCACACCAAGAAAGAAACGCTACTTTAGAAGGGAGAAAACCATAACGTGTTATGTAGAATATATTAAAATCTTGAAGCTCATAGGGACCAATAACCGCTTCCGTCCTTTGACCAGGTTGATCCCCTTTTTGTCCTGGAATAAGTTCAGGGCTTATCTCCGTATTCAAAATATCTTCAAGAAAAACAGAAACATCCGCGCCTAAAAGCTTTCTAGATGCAACCCAGTGAATAATATATTGAATTAAAGTTTTAGGCAGGCTTGCATTTACGTTATAGTGAGACATGTGATCTCCCACCCCGTACGTACACCATCCGAGGGCTAGCTCACTCAAATCCCCAGTTCCCACTACCATTCCGCGGTGACAATTTGCAAGCCTAAAGAGAATCGAAGTTCTCTGCCCGGCTTGAACATTCTCAAAAGTTACGTCGTACAGATTTTCTCCCGCAGCATACGGGTGACCAATATCCTTTAACATCTGAAGACAACTCGGACGTATATCGATCGTCCCAATCTGCACTCCAAGAGAATTCATAAGATTATAAGCATTCTTCAAGGTTTTTTCAGACGTCGCAAAGCCTGGCAAAGTATACGCTTTCACATTTTCTCTCGATAGTCCTAGCATGTCCACCGTCTTTGCACATATCAAGAGAGCATGAGTCGAATCAAGCCCTCCCGATACCCCAATTACAAGATTTGTAAGCCCTGCAGCTTTCATCCTCTTAGCAAGCCCCTGAGCCTGAATATTAAAAATCTCATAACAACGTTTATCTCGAAGCTCCACATCCATAGGAACATAAGGGAATCGGGGAATCGTACGAACAGGAGTAATTTTTCCTGAAGGAACTTTCAGTGAAAATTTAATTCTTCTAAAAGGTTCACTATTTCCCCCCTTCATCGTCCTCTTCTCCACAAAACTTGTCATGATCATTCGATCTTTAGCAAGACGGCCAAGATCCACATCTGCCATTACAACTTGGGGATCCCAAGAAAATCGCTTCGATTCTGCCATAAGCTCCCCATTTTCATAGATCATGGCATGTCCATCCCAAGCGAGATCTGTAGTGGATTCCCCTGGCCCCGACGCTGTGTATATATAGGCAGAAATACACCGAGCCGATTGGTTGGACGCTAGGGAGCGACGATATTCTTCTTTACCAATAGTAACGTTAGAAGCTGACAAATTGGCGATAATAGTAGCACCATTCAAGGCAGCATAGCTAGAGGGAGGAATAGGTGTCCACAGATCTTCGCATATTTCACAGAAAAGCCTAAAGTCTGGAATATTTACCGCTTCAAATATCAGGTCCGTCCCTATGGGAACATTCCTCTGTCCTAAAATATCTATGGAATTTACTAAAAGTTCACTCGCTTGACGAAAATGGCGCAGCTCATAGAACTCTCGATAGTTTGGCAAAAAGCTCTTGACAGCAATGCCAAGGATTACCCCTTTAAGTATGACTACAGCACAATTGAAAAGCCCATTCACAACTTTAAGAGGTGCGCCTACAATCACAATCATGTCCATTGAAGCAGTGGCCTCAAGGACCATACCAAGGCTGGACAACGCTGATTTTTGCAATGCATCCTGAAAAAACAGGTCTTCATTCGTATAACTGGACAATCCCAACTCTGGGAAAGCAGCTAAAATCGCGTGTTGGTCATAAGCTTTCCGAGCCAAATCTATAGTCTTGCCCCCATTGTATTCAGGGTCACTTACCTTTAGTTCGGGAATACACGCAGCAACACGTACAAAATTATGATTGTATAAGTTAAAAAAGTCCTTTCTCTCCTCCACAGCTTCCCTCCTTAACTTTTCGTCGTGCTTTAATATAGCAAAAAATAGAAATCCAAGGCCTTCTTGTAAATTATACAGTCTCTGTCAGTTAAAATAACTCTCTTCCCCTAATAAAAAGTGATATTTCCCATCATCAGATCTGAATATTTCACAACGTTTCTCAAGGTAAACTATCGGAAACTCTCGTAATTCCTGCAGGGGTATTTGATCTCTCCCGTTAAGACTTTATAAAAAGACACGGTATCCGCCGATCATTTTTCATACCCTCTTAATAAAAGGAAGAACTACCTTTTGGGCGACTTCTCCTTTACAAAAACTCAGCAGCGCTTTTATGAGAGCATAAAAACTAAAAAATTAATATATACAAAATATATACAAAAATAAAAAAACAAAGACTAGTTTGTCTCAAGGGAATAATGTATCTTAGAGCCATCATATGGAAAGAGAGGCTTAGTTAAAATGAAGACACCTCGAGAAAACCAGCAATCTATTTCTGACAACTATGTGAAAGGGACATTTTTTGCTCTCTTGTCCGCTTTTTTATTTGGTTTTATCCCTATCCTCGCTATATATGCCTATAAAGAAGGGGTTAATGTAATAACATTTCATTTTATTCGGTTCACTCTTGCTTCCATTGCTCTTTTCGCCTTGCTCTTCCGCAAAAAAGGTTACCAATGCTTTTTATTGGGGAAAAAAGACTTCCTGCATATGTTTGTACTTGGAGGCATTCTCTTTACTCTTACTAGTTTTAGCTATTTTTCAAGCTTTCAATATATACCAGCGTCCATGGCTACTCTCATTTTTTATTCATACCCTGCTGTCGTTGCCATCGTAACAGTATACATAAATAGGGAACCTATTACTCAAATGCTCCTCGCCTCCATTATTTTGTCATCGGCAGGCCTTTTTTTTCTTACAGGGGACATCATCTATTCAATTAGTATAAAAGGAGTGTTTTTAGCTGGAGTCGCTTCTTTTTCTTACACCTCATATATTCTTTACGGGAACTCTCTTATGAAAAATATCTCATACCAGATTATTGTCGCCTATGTCTGTTCCTTTTCTGCTTTGTCTTTTCTAATAGCTGGCGTAACTACTCATAATCTGTTGCTTTCTCATACTCCATCTGTGTGGCTTATTTTCTGTTTCATTTCTTTTGTTTCCGTTTCTGGTTTCCTCTCTTTTTTCCTTGGTGTAAAACTAACGACTCCCGCAATCGCTGCCATTCTTAGCATGACAGAACCACTTGTAACCGTTATCCTCTCTATTGTCTTTTTTCGAGAACATCTGAGCTTTTCGCAATATTTTGGTGGAATTTTAGTACTGACAGGATCTCTTATAGCGTTGCTGAAAGGGCAATAGGTACTTAAAAACAAGAATAATTGCTTTATACTAAAGCCCCTTTCTCAGCCGTTGCGATCTCAATTTCATCTTTAGCCCTTTTCTTCTGCCCTAACTCTTCATACACACAGGCTCGTTCATATCGAATGGTTGAAAGCAAATCTGTCGGTCTATCTTTCTTTCGACGTAACGCCGCAGTCAACACATCGCGCGCAGCAGAGAAATAGCCGAGTTTTCTAAGAGCTTTGCCCCTATACAACAACAAAGCGCTATGAAGAGCTGTTTCGTTATTTATACCCTCACTGATCTCTATCACTTCTTTAAGAGCAACTGCCTCTTCAGGGATATTTTTCGATATTTCTATAAGCAGCTCCGCTAAAGAAAGGCGAAGAGACACATCGTGGGGACTTTCTGCCATAAGCTCTCTAAGTATAACAACAGCTTCGTCATACTCCTCCACTTGCTGCAGGGCTTCTACTAAAGCAAGGGAAACTCCCTTTTCATCTGGCCATATTTCCACGTTTACTTCTTCGGAAAGAGGTAAGTGAAGCGACATGCAGACACCTAATTTCTTAAAAAGGGAACCTAGAGAATTCTTTTGTTCCTTCGCTTGACGAAAAGCAACAACCGCCTGCTGAGGATTATTCCCGCTAAGGCTTATAAGCCCAGCCATAAAGGCTGAATCTGCTATATTTAGAGATTGGCAAAAGCAAATTAAAGCTTTGTCTTCGTTAGACTCTAAATACGCCCTCAAGCCATCTATAAAGTTTTCTTCTGATTGCGACAGGAAAAATCTTCTAAAAAAGCCAGGAGAGAGTTTCTTTTTTATAATTTCCTCCCGCGTCGCAATAGAACGCGAACCTGATTCTTTTAAGCTTGAACCTTTTTTCCAGGAGCTCATAGTCGTGTAATAAAGACCCGTCCCAGGAATACCTACTGTCTTCCTTACTCCGCGAGGACCTACCGTTACCTTCGCACCTCTCGCCCCTACAGAAACAGAAGCTCCCGATTTACTCAAATTAATGGAAATACCAGGAGCAACTCTAAAGCGTCTCGTAAAACGAAACCCCATGCCATTCCCTCCCTTGATATGGCTAACCTATCATAGCAACTCTTCGTATTCAACCTAAAAAAGCTACTCTCCACATAAGCGTCGCTATAACGTAAAATACATAAGACCGCTTCTAAATGTCCATCTTTTTTATAACCGAAAGCTAAAAAATTATACTAGGGGAAACTCTGGATACTTTTAATTTAGTGAATGAGTCTCAGGGGGCAGTGCTGTGATTATAAGTGCCAGTAGACGTACAGACATACCAGCTTTTTATGCCACGTGGTTCATAACTCGCTTGAAAGAGGGATTCGTTTATGTGCAAAACCCTATGAACCTCAAACAAATCAGCAACATTCCACTCAATAAAGAAGTCGTCGATTGTATTGTTTTTTGGACAAAAAACGCAATTCCTCTGATAAGCCATCTCGACGCTATAAATCGCATGGGGTTCAGATATTATTTTCTCTTCACCCTCAATCCTTATGATAACAGCATCGAAAAAAGAGTAGGCGACAAAAAAGAAATTATAAAAGGATTTAAAAAGTTAAGCGATACAATCGGGAAAGAAAGGGTTATCTGGCGCTATGACCCTGTTATCATCAATAACAACCTTTCCATTGAATATCATCTTCGCTCATTTTACAAACTGAGCAAGCTGCTTTCTGGCTATACGTCCAAATGTATTTTTAGTTACGTAGATCTATATGCCAAAATAAAACGAAGAGCACAAGAAATAGTAGGAGAGATCGGCATTCAAAATATGCATAAAATTGCTTACGGTTTCTCTGAAATTGCAAAAGAATGGAATATTTCGCTTGAGACATGTTCCGAAAAAATCCCCTTGAGTCAGTATGGCATACAACATGCTTCATGCATTGATAAGAGAACTATAGAAAAAATTACAGGATACCCTCTCAAAGGGACAAACGACAAAAATCAGCGCCCCGAATGTGGGTGCATGGAAAGCATCGATATAGGAGCATACAATAGCTGCTCTCACGGCTGCCTCTATTGTTATGCCAACACAAGCGATGAGACTGTTTACAAAAACATACAACTTCACACCCCTTCTTCTCCCCTGCTCATAGGAACACCACGTGCAAAAAACAAAATAACAGACAGGGCAGTAAAGTTATTGAAAGAAACGCAAATTTTGTTATTGTAACAAAGCTGGTTAAAGACGGTGCACTCCTGCCGCAATAAAAGAAAATCCAGCCTTAGTAAGAGCTTCGGCAGTGCTATTTACAGCCTTATGTTTCAAAAGATAATTACGAGAAAGGGCGTCCCAATCTCCAGAAGCCTCTATTTCCTTTTTATCTCTAAAATAATCAAGGATATCCGAGGGATGGGCAAGTTGCTGCTCATCCTCTGGATTTCCACCTTCATGTTTCGCTGAAATATTAGGTATCGTTTTTACGAGTTCTAACAAGTCATCTCTTCGGTTATAAGGCTGCTGAACAATACTCTTCCATGTTTCCGTAATATGATGTTCTATACGGACTTGGTTTTCTAGTTTAAGCTCCTTGCGAATAGCTGCTGCTTGGGCAAGATGTTCGGCATCAATAGAGTTAGACAGATTAAATCCAGCCAGAGGCGTAGATCCATCCTCCCGTGCAAAAAGCCGAGCAGCAAGCAATGTCCATAAAACGGCATACGGATTATCGTTCCCCATAAAAACTGAGATTTTAAACTTAATATTCACCCCTAAGCGATAAAGAAGGTACCCCAAAAAAACCGTCCCTGGATTAATATTAAGAACTTCATCAACACCGTAATTTACATAGTAATAAAGGAATTCATCAATCCACCGTAAGGGATGGCTGTTAGGTTGCCCGATTCCACCAAAATATCCCGTAATAGTGCTCGGGCCTCCAAGGTGGATGTTAGAACCATCCGTCCCTTTCGTATCAAGAGTTTCTACGCAACTTGCACCTAAAATTTTTATAGCAGCCCGCACTGCGGGCAAATCTTCGTTTTCAGCTTCTTGTTCCTTCATTTTTCTCACGCGAATAAACCGTCCAGGAAGAACTTCCCCTTTTTCAATAGCCTGCTTAACTTCTGCTACGAGCCACGGAAAATATTGGAGGGCACTGATCTCTAAAGTTGGGGCCTTTGTTTCGTCATAGTCCCATATCGGGCGATCTGGGGCAACTCGGGAACGATATTCTGAAAGAGAAATAAAACTTCCGCTATCTTTGGCATTCTGAAGCCATTCCAAATCTTTTATGTAGGGAGATCTTATTCGCTCTAGCTTTTTCATATGGTTTTCTACTTTCCCCGCTTCATGCGCTTTTTTGTTGATTTCGTCTACTGTTCCATACTTTGCAACTACCCTGCTCAAGTCAGACACGGCATCGTTTCGAGGGTCGGAAAGGAAATTATTAATATCATCTACCACGCAAGGAGCAATACTCAAAAACTGATAGGCCATTTCGAAATTCCTCCTCACATATAAAATAATTTTACTTCCCACAGATCCTTCTTACCGCCCAAACACTGTATCTTAATAAACCGTAAACATAATAATAAAACAAAAAGATTACATTTGGGAATACCTCTGTCTTACAAAAAATATTCCTCCTATTGACACTCCGTAATTTTGAGGACATCCTTCCAGCGCTGGGAATACATCGCAGTCTTGACATCAATTATGAACTTGACATTGAAATGGAAGTTGTTGTGGCCGGCGCAGGCATTTTCCCTAACATCTTATCCCAAATAGATTCTCACACAATTGACGAACAAAAGAAAATACATAACAATGATAGTTCTAAAGGATGTAAAAGTTAAAGAACTCACAGATTGAGGAGAAATTAAATGCAATGAAAACATTCATTGGGAACAAAAAAATTGGACTCGCCCTTGGAGGTGGGGCTGTTCTTGGTGCTGCCCATATAGGAGTATTAAAAGCATTTGAAGAATGTAACATCCCCGTAAGTTATATAGCTGGAACAAGTATTGGAGCGTTCATCTCCGCTTTTTTTGCTTTTGGCAAGAGATGGGAAGAAATTAGGGAAATTGCAAGAGGTTTGAATTGGCTTGATATCTCAGGAATATCCCTATCACAATTTGGATTGCTTTCAAATAAAAAACTAGGTCAACTCATTATTGAAAATCTTGGGAACGTTACTTTCGACGAGGCTCATATTCCCGTAGCTATGGTAGCAGCAGACATTACAAGTGGAGAAAAAGTTGTGCTTAAAAAAGGGGATGTGGCAACTGCCGTAACGGCAAGTACATGCATTCCAGGTGTTTTCGTGCCTGTGGAGATAAATAATCAACTTCTTGTGGATGGCGGGATAGTTGAAAATGTCCCTATAACTCCACTAAAAGAGATGGGAGCTGATTTGATTATTGGTGTCGATCTTAACGCTAAACACGGAGAAAAAAGACCTGAGAATATTATTGAAGTGTTACTGAGATCTTTCGATATTGCATTGAAAACAGCCACAAAGTTACAGACTGAAGAAGCCGATATCCTCATTAAACCAGATCTTTTTGCTTTCAATATGATCGATACAGGACAAACAGAAGCCCTTATTGAAAAGGGATATTTTGAAGCACGTAAAACATTAGAAAACATAATCTAGGAAGTGCTGCGAAAACGATATCTAGAGAGGTCTCATGATATGGCCAAATACAGTATGCTTAATAAGGCAGATGTTTCTCTTGATGTAATAATTTTATTCATTATCGGGATGATAATGTTGATTACTGGTACATTGCTTTTCCCAGTATCTGCGGGAATACTCCCTTACTATGAAAATGGCTTGTATGGATTGCTGCTGTTCATTTTTGCTTTACAGATGATCACCCTTGGGAAAACACCTTTTCGAGAAATGCGCCAATCAAAGCTTTTACTTATTATCGGCGTAGTAATTGCATCAATAGGTATTGTCACATGCTTTATTCCTGATATCTTCAACCCAATTCCCCGCATACTGTTGTCCCTCTGCTTTGGCCCGGGGGGGATTTTGCTTCTTATACAAATGGTCTTTTCCAAAGAAAAACTCCGATCATGGTTACAATATGGAAGAAGTTTCCACCACCTCATTTTCGGGTGCGGAGCAGTGTATCTATTATCCATGTTGATTGGAATGCTTATTTGGGATCACAGCCTATTTTCAACGTCTATAACAGCCGTAACCATTCTGATTTATGGGGTAGCAATTGTCTATCTTGCAGAAACTCTTCGACGAATATATCGCATGTATCCAGAAGCAGAAAAATCACGTGAGGGGGATATAGATCTTTCTTCAGATAAAGCTATGATTTTAGTGACAGCTATTTTTATGCAGCTTCTTGGAATACTGCTGATTCCGGTAAATTGGGGGTTGCTTCCTTTTTCCGGAAGTGCACAACTTGGACTTCTGATGGTTATTTTTGCAGTACAAATGCTAGCATTCGGAAATACACCAATCGGGCCATTCTTCCGTTCATGGCTCATGATTTTATTCGGCTTTATATTTGCTGCACTCGGAATTATATCCTGCATTATTCCTGAAATTTTAGTCTCGCCATTAACAGTGCTCATCGGAGCCCTTAACATAATTGGTGGCATCACAACATTAGGGAAAACATGTCTTCCCCTCTTCAAAAAAGGAAGGAATCCACATCTCCCTACGCCTCGAATTCTGGTGAAACTTTATGTAACTCAACTAGCGATGAATCTAGTGGCTATTCTTTTTGGTGTATCGATGTTTGTTTCCCACCTGATTCCAGGACAAATTATTGGCGTGATCCTTACTGCAAATGGATGCATCCTTTTATATTTATTACATATATTGTCTCTTATCGATAAGATAAGGGCAGAGGGTACCAACTAACCACCCTAAAAATAAGTCCCCTTTGTACGATAGTTTTCACGACGCTCACGTGCCAGTTTGCGAATGGTCTTGTCAAATTCTTCTCTGTTCCCCCTATAAAGAGCATCTACATCGCGCATAATTTGAGGGAAAATAATTACAAGAGACTTATTCTCCATTTCCTCAAAAATATAGTCAACTGCATCATCTACACTGATAGAATCTGGGGGCGGTGTTAATTCCCCAAATATTGGCGTACGAACATTGCCAGGACAAAATACACTAAATTGCAGACCATCAGCTTCCAGCTCATATTGTAGGCTCTCGGTCATAGAGATAACGGCGCTTTTACTTGCAGCATATACCGCTTGATAAGGGACAGGAATTCGCCCTGTTATGGACCCCGCGTTTATAATGTGTCCGAACCCCTGCTCTCGCATAAGAGGTATCGCAGCATATGTTCCGTAAACAACACCCATTAAATTTAAGTCAATAATAAATCTCCAAATATCGAAGGTTATCTTCTCTGTAGGAAGTGTCATCCCCATTCCTGCATTGTTGAATACGAAATCAAGGTGTCCATCAAAGGCTTTTGCTGCGCTAATAAGTTTCGTAACATGCTCGAGATTTGTAACATCTACAAGTTGAGGAAAAACTTTTCCTTGATATGCGAGACCCAACCGTCTAGATTCCCTTTCAAGATTTGTCTCGTTTACATCCCCCATAAAGACTGCCATAGCGCCCCTTGCAAGCAAATGCTCTGCTATTCCCAAGCCTATGCCAGAAGCAGCTCCTGTTACCACTGCTACTTTATTTTCAAAATATCCACTCATATCACACCCCATTTATCCTCTACGGCAAAATTCTTGAATCGCCAACGTTGAGCCTAGCAGTACCTTTTGCCATTGCCACGCTAACATGTTTTAATATTGGCAAATCTGCAAGAGTACTGATAATCTTGAACTGTAGCGGATGCTGCTCCTGAGTGAGTTTTGTCCATTGAATTCCGCCTTCACACGCCCAAACCCGCTTCGCCATCATCTCTTGTGGATAAAGAGTTGCGTGACTCAACGTAGCGCCACCTTTGCCAAGATTGGGCAAATAACGCCATCCAAAGTAATTTGTTTTGTAATCTTTGTTTATTTCATTAACATCCTTTTCGCAAAGTTCGCTTTTTCTTAGAAAATCAACCTTGAGGAAATTATTATTTTCATAGCTTGCACTCGTGTACCAATGGCTACCAACATGATGTTCGGCAGAAATATCAGCAAAAACTTTAGGCATACCGTCCTCTTCGCGCCCCCCAATAATGGCGCAGGCGTGATTTTCCCAAATTACAAACACATATTCACCAACAAGCCCTTCTGAATTACCCAAATATCGAACAGGTGCTGTAACTTGTATGAGGCGATATTCCCCACCTGCCATCCAATCTACATCACGACAGTTTGCAAATTGAACACTTACCAAAGGCTGTCGAAGCTCAAAGTCCTCCGGAATAAGTTGTAGTAAAGCCTCTTGTTCTGTTTCATACTTCACACTGATACTCGTCATATCTCCATACTCTGTTCTCACCGGATAAAAAGGATATCCTCCAAAATGTACCGGCATTTTGTAAACATAATCATCATTAAACCTGAATTTGCCTCTCAAAACACCACCTCCATGCATAACAGTTTAAATTATTATATAATATTTATTTTCGTTGAACAATATAATAATAACGTTCCTAATTTGCTTTTGCACCATGTTAAAATTTAAAAACTATTTTTACTCTCATCTTTTCGTTATACTGAGAGATATCTATACTTATAATGAAAGAGTATGGTAGAGAAAAAAGAGGGTGACATTATGAGATGTACGTTGCTGTCATTGCTCGTTGGATCGATTATATTTTTCATGGCAACACAAACGTATGCCGCAACCATAAAAAGAGAGGAAAAGAGCGATGATGAGTGGGAAGCCATCCTCACGCCGGAACAATACGCTATCACCAGAAAAAAGGGGACAGAACCTCCTTTCTCAGGAGCATATTGGAACTCACACGAAAAAGGAACGTATGTTTGTGCTTGTTGTGGAGCTTGGCTTTTTTCTTCAGAAGAAAAATTTGATTCGGGCTCAGGTTGGCCAAGCTTCTGGGCAACCGTAAAAGATGCTCCTATAACAGCAAGACAAGATTTCTCTTTCGGAAAGGAACGAACAGAAGTTCTTTGCGCCCGCTGTGACGCTCACTTAGGACATCTTTTTCCAGACGGGCCTGAACCTACTGGAATGCGATATTGCATAAACTCAGCTGCTTTGAAATTTATTCCTGAAGAATAAAGAAGGCACACGTAGCCTGAAAAAATTGAGTCTATTAGGCAATAGTTACATTTGATGGCAAACATCAAGCCGTAGTTTAAGATTATGGGCAATGTGGATAACTTTGAGATATTCAGCATGAGTTGGGCAACGGTTTATCTCTTGAAAAGTATCGGACGATACCTCTCCCGCGGGATGATACTGAGACATTACATTAACATAGGTATAGGGAGAAACTTTCTCTGCAAGGAAACGGAGAATAGCCTCACTGCCAGCAACTTCTCCAGGCATAACTAAATGGCGCACAAGGAGACCTCGTTTCGCCAAACCATGTTCGTCGAGCTTCAAATCTCCCACTTGGCGATTCATTTCCATAATTGCCTCGCACGCAACTTCTGGATAATCAGCAGCCGTGAGATAACGAAAAGCCTGAGCGGCGCTCCATATTTTGAAGTCTGGCATATAAATATCAATGATCCCTTCAAGAAGTCGCAGGCTATAGAGTGAATCATAGGCTGAAGTATTGTAAACGATTGGCAGGCGAAGCCCTTTTTCAGCAGCAATTGACACCGCTGCAATAATCTGTGGAACCACATGAGATGGAGTTACTACATTTATATTGTGGCAGTCAGCAAGTTGCAACTCTAACATAAAGGCAGCAAGCTGTTCTGGAGTAATTTCAACACCATTTCCCAAATGAGATATTTCATAGTTCTGACAAAAAACACAATTTAAATTGCAGAAAGCAAAAAAAATCGTGCCACTCCCATTTTGCCCACGTAAACAATCCTCTTCTCCAAAATGTGCAAAGTGGCTTGAAACTCGTGCAAGTAGTCCTGTTTTACATATTCCTGTCTCGCCTGCCAGACGGTTCGCTTCACAACAACGGGGACAAAGGGTACAACTTTCGAGATCAGCTAGAGCCCGTTCCGCTCGTCGCTTTAATTCTCCACTATACAAAAGAGAAAGATATGCTGGCTCAAAATCTCGGCTCAAGAGAGTGAATCGATCGACACTATAATCCATAGACTCTTCCCCCTCAACAATATTCCGCAGAATGTTCTTCGAAGGGCTTTATCTTTACCTTTGGCAAACTTCTACCATTTTAGCCACAATAAAAAAAGGACTTCAAACACATCAAAGCATTGAAGTCCCTTACTCTTTCTTATATGGTGCCGGAGGGGAGACTCGAACTCCCACAGACCCAAGGCCCGATTGTTAGTGTATATTACTATTAAATAAAAAACGCCCCCAACTGGGAGGGCGCGAGGTCGTTTATCTCTAAGATGAAATAAACGGAGCCTTTCGGGCAAAAGCCCTTACTGTAAACAGTCTGGCAATCACCGCTTAGATACACTTATTTTATTAAACAATATAAATTTGTTTTTGTCAATTTAATATAAAGGGAGGAAGAAACTTGCTTATACAAACAAAAACAATTTTAGGTCTAGATGTAGGGACAAATTCAATAGGCTGGGCTCTCCTGGAAACTCAAGGAGAAAAGCTTCTTTCTATAACAGATACCGGCGTTCGTATTTTCCCAGAAGGAGTTGCAAAAGATAACAAAGGAAAAGAAACTCCACTTAACCAAGAAAGGCGTCTCGCAAGAAACATGAGAAGACTTACACAAAGAAAAGCCGGACGCATGAAGCATCTTTTACTGACATTGCAGGAAAACAATCTTCTTCCCCACGGAAATCTCTTTGATTTAGAAGGCTCTCTAGCCATTTTAATGAGAGAGGATCCCTATCTCTTACGAAAAAAAGCATTATATGAACCATTAGAACTTCATTTTTTGGGGAGAGTCATCTACCATCTTGCACAACACCGAGGTTTTCTTTCAAATCGGAAAAACACTTCTAAAGATGAAGAAGAAAAAGGTGCGATGAAAACTAGTTTTTTACAAACGGAAGAAACAATGGAGGAAATGCATGCTTTAACTTACGGAGAGTTTTTAGCAAATGTAAATCCACACGAACAACGCAGACGGGGCCAATATATTTTAAGACAATGGATAGAAAATGAATATGAAGAAATTTGGTCCCGCCAATGCATATATTATCCGGAAATTTTAACACCCAAACTTAGAGAACATATAAAAAGGATCATTTTTTATCAACGCCCGCTTAAGCCTGTTAATCATCTTATTGGAAATTGCCAACTTGAATCCCACCGGAAAAGAGCTCCCATGGCTTTCCCTGAAGCGCAAATTCTCCGTATGTTACAAATAGTAAATGATACGTTAATACAATATAAAGGGCAAACAAGGGAACTAACAGAACAAGAGCGCTCTATACTTATAGAGAAACTCCTTCTAAAAAACTTAAAATTTAATGATGCGCGCAAACTTCTAAAATTACCTAAGGGCAGTTCTTTTAACATGGAAAATGGGACTCAAAAATATTTTCTTGGGGTTTCTACTGTTCCCAAATTTATAAAAATTTTTGGAGATAAATGGGACACTTTAAGTTCTCAAGATAGATCCCAAATTTTTGAAGACTGGTGGAGTTATACCAATGAAGAAGCCCTTATTAGAAGAATGCAAAAGAAATGGGAGCTTCCTTTAGAAAAAGCCCAAAATTTTGCCAGTCTAGAACTAGAAAGTGGATATTCTGCGTTTTCTAGAAAAGCTTTATCTAAGTTAATACCTCTTCTTAAAAAAGGATTCTCTCTACAAACATCCATTACAAAAGTTTACGGAGGGAAAGGTTATCAAATCGGTACTAATAAACTTTTGCCTGCAGAAAATATAAGGAATCCTATTGTTCAACGTGCACTTTCTGAGATACGGAAAGTCGTAAATAATTTAATCAAGGAATATGGAAAACCAGAAATAATTCGTATAGAACTTGCTCGAGATCTCAAACAAAACACAGCGCAGCGACAAGAAATTTTTAAAAAACAAGAACAAAGAAGAAAACAGAGAGAGAAAATAGCTCATAAAATTACTCAAGAAATTGGAATTGAGAACCCATCGGGCCGATATATAGAAAAAGCATTGCTTCATGAGGAATGCAAAGGCATTTGTCCATATACTGGCAAGAGTATTAGCTATAATGATCTTTTGGGTGCTCATCCGCTTTTTGACATAGAACATATTATCCCTTTTAGCCGTTGCCTTGACAATTCTTTTAATAACAAAACTCTTTGTTTCGTAGATGAGAATAGAAATAAAAAAAAGGATCACACACCTTGGGAAATTTATAGTCATGATGTGGAAAAGTGGCAAGAAATTATTCAGAGAGTGGAAAAGTTTGGCAACTTTGAGAAATTAAGACGTTTCAAATTAAAAGATGTGTTTAATGGCGGAGATGACTCTGCCTGGGAAGAATTCACAAGTCAGCAACTAAACGATACACGATACATAACTCGTTTTGCTACTCGTTATTTAAACCAACTTTACGACTCCGATGGGAAAAAACATGTACAACCTATAAAATCAGGGAAAATCACTGCTTTTCTTAGAAATGCATGGGGACTTAACAATATATTAGGTAATGGGATAAAAAACAGAAACGACCATAGACATCATGCTATAGATGCTATCGTAATAGGACTTACATCTACTTCTGCCATAAAAAGCCTCTCTATAGCATCCCAAAAGAGCTTTCGTCCTGGAAGTTTTAATCCAGATAGTTTTCCTCAACCTTGCAACAATTTTCTTAATAAAACAAAAAAATCTATTGATAAAATCATTGTTTCTCATAGAGGTTCTTACAAGATTAATGGCACGTTACATAAAGAAAAAATGTACGGTTTTATAAAATCAAACACAAAGGATAAAACTGTAAATGCTGTAATTCGTAAACCCATAGAAGACCTTTCTACAAATGAAGTCGAAAAAATAGTTGACCCTGTAGTGAAAAAAGCCGTAGAAGAAAGGTTGAAAGAATTAGCCTGCAAAGAACCAAAGAAAGCTTTTGCCGCCAAAGAAAACCATCCTTTTCTTCTTTCTAAAGACGGTAGCCAAACACTTATACATAAAGTAAGAGTGTTCCAAAACGTTAACCCCAAAACAATTGGTCAAGAAAAAAATAAGCGAAACGTTTTAACATCGAATAACCATCATCTTGAATTATATCTATCTAAAAACAATAGTGGAAAAGAAACATTCCAAGGGAAAGTTGCGACTAATCTAGAGATGGTACAATCTTTAGCAAAACTAAAAAAGTATAATTCCCGTCAATCTCTTTATCCGTTCCACGATGAAAAGGGAAATCCTCTCGCTATGGTTCTATTCAAAGGAGATATGGTAAAAGTTACTTTGAATGGGAAAGATGTTATATGTGTAATTCTATCAATATCAAACGGAGATATTGAAATGAGACTTCATAATGATGCAAGAATTAACAGTGACAGGAAACATGAACGCATTCGTTTTCGATCATATACTACTCTCTATAATGCTAATATAAAAAAACTTACTGTATCACCAGCAGGTTTTATTCGTGAATAACTGTCTAATAGATATCAGCGAGGCTTCCGGTTATTTACATACCAAAAATCGACAACTTATAATTCAGTTCAAAGATGAATCACCACCTGCTTCTGTACCTATTGAAGACATTACAGCTCTAGTTATCTCTTCTCCGGATACAATATATAGCCACCAACTTCTATCGGCTTTGAGTGAAAGCGGCGTTTGCCTTATTGTTTGTGGTAGGAATCGCCTTCCAAATGGGATTCTTTTGCCAATACAAGGTCATTCCACACAAACGGAACGTTTAAAAGCACAAGCTGAAGCTAAATTGCCGCTAAAGAAACAACTTTGGAAAAGTATTGTACAAGCTAAAATAACAAATCAGGCTCATCTACTTAAAAAGTTACGTGGAGATGATTTCGGACTTCTCTATCTCTCTAACAAGGTGCGCTCTGGAGATCCTGATAACAAAGAAGGACAAGCAGCAAAAATTTATTGGAGTAATCTGTTTAACACCTTTAGCTTTACCAGAGGAAGAAATGAACCCCCGCCAAATAATTACCTTAACTATGGCTACGCAGTTCTTCGTGCTATTGTTGCGAGAGCTATATGCACATCTGGACTTCATCCTTCGTTAGGTATACACCATCATAATCGCTATAATTTTTTCTGCCTTGCTGACGATATTATGGAACCGTTTAGGCCTATTGTAGACGAAGAAGTTGTACAATTAGTTCGTAAAAACAAAATCGAATTATCTCTGAATAGCGAGCATAAAAAACAGCTTCTCCAAGCTCTAACAAAATCTTTTGTCTTTAATGGAGAAACAAGAACTCTTTTTGATATTATTTCCCGCATAACATCAAATCTAGCCCAAATCTTTCTTGCCGGGAAAGGCACATTTTGTTTCCCTAACATTATTTCAAAAAGAAAATGACGAGAAAAAAACAGGAGGAGGCGAAACTCTCGCCATATAGAAGTATGTGGGTTATTGCAATGTTTGATCTACCAGTGGGTACTAGAGAAAATAAAAAATCATATTCCACCTTTCGCAAAAAACTTCTTAATGAAGGTTTTATGATGCTTCAATTTTCTGTTTACGCTCGATTTTGTTCAAATTCTGATTCCGCTTCAACTTACCGTTCTAGAATACAAAAAGTTTTACCTCCAAATGGGCAAGTAAGGCTTATTTATCTCACAGACCATCAATTCGGACGAATGGAAGTTTATAACGGGAAAAAACGCACTGCTCCAGAAGGAAGACCTAAACAAATTATGCTCTTTTAAAAGGGTAAAAAAACAGCTAACCTCGATGAAAACTAAGGTTAGCTGGCTCATAGTGTACCTAAGCGGTGGTTACCAGTCAATTACAGCCAATGAGGATGGACAGCCTCAGGTTTTAGAGTGTACCTAAGCGGTGGTTACCAGTCAATTACAGCACTATTGGCGAAGACCCAAATGTTCATATAGTGTACCTAAGCGGTGGTTACCAGTCAATTACAGCTCGATGATGTTATGAAGGATCTTCGCAAGGAGTGTACCTAAGCGGTGGTTACCAGTCAATTACAGCTCGATGATGTTATGAAGGATCTTCGCAAGGAGTGTACCTAAGCGGTGGTTACCAGTCAATTACAGCGACAGCACTACTCTTGCGCATCTAGCTCTTAGTGTACCTAAGCGGTGGTTACCAGTCAATTACAGCCGAATCCCTACCACCTTCTTCTTGAACCAAGTGTACCTAAGGCCAACAAGGACGACCTTTGCGCCATGGGCGGGAGTGTACCTCTAAGTACAGCCGTTGCGATCGCTTATTTCAGGACAAAAAGCTCAGGGAGAACCTCATATATATAAACACAAAAAACTCTCGGTGGAGTACCCTGTCGGGACAGACTTTCCCCAATGGGGTTAGCCTATCCACATGGGCGCTCACGGAGAGCTCTCTAATCAAGATATACCAACAGAAGCTGATCTTGTCAAACTAAAACAATAATTTCCCTGTAAATAAAGCAAAATCTTATGTTGTTTCTGATAGTTTTTACTGTAACACCAAATTAGACGGTGGCCAAGACTCTACAAATTGTTCCTTACATTTTTTACTTTCAGACATAAAAAATCCCCCTTCAGCTTGCTTCGACAAAACCGAAAAAGGGGAAATCCGTCGAGCATTCTGTTTTTTGACACTCGGCGGGCTCTTAGTTTTTCTGGAGCTTTCTTTTAACTCGCTAAAGTGTTAGGCCGTCTCTTGGGGCCTCTTTATCAGTAACATGGTGCCGGAGGGGAGACTCGAACTCCCACAGACCCAAGGCCCGGCGGATTTTGAGTCCGCTGCGTCTACCATTCCGCCACTCCGGCAACGCCAATATTTTTATCACAGAAAGGGGATGATGTCCAGCGATTTAACGTATTTCCATGTAGATGGACCACCCCATCTACTGAAGAAGCGCCCTTCTGACTTTCAGAAGGGCGCAAGTTGTTCATTTTATAGTAATAACAGAGACAGGGCAATTATCCCGTGCTTCCATTCCCGCACCTTCCACAGATTCAGGAATATGGTCTACATAAACCTCGGTGCGGCCATCTTCACCCATACGAAATACCTGTAGGCAAATCGATGCGCATAATCCGCAGGAAATACAACCTTCTCTATAGTTGCTTTCATATGCTAACCCCCTTCGAGGTTTCAGAGTCAAACGTACCCTATCTAAAGCATGTATGCCGCTACGTTTTTAAGGAGTGTTCTTTTCTTTCGAAACTATGAAATGCAAAGGCCGCCACGCAGAGTAACGAAAGAAGAGTTATGACGCCGTAAGATTGAAATGAAAATTTGACTATAAGAAGGGCTACAACTACAGGTGCGCACCTTTTTGCTTCACGAAAGAGTATTTCTGCTGCCGCTGTTGGAATATTGCCACTCAGGCACATGATCCATGTTAAAAGAAAAATCCACAAAACGAGGCCTACGCCTCCAAAAAGGGCAATGGACCATAACGCCCCCCCACACCATGCTCCAAAGTAGAGTGCTCCAACACGAGATAGAAGGATAAAGGCTTGAAAGAGAGTATTTTGCTTTTGTCTTTCCAGAATATAAAGGATGGAATAGAGAGGAGCCACACAGAAAACTGTAAAAAGCCAGGGAGACATCCATTGTGTATAAATACCTGCCATATGCCATCGCTCTCCAAATAAGAACGCAAAAAGCTCTGGCCCCACTAAGGTGAGATAAAGGAAAGGCAAAAAACCTATCCTAACCAAGAGAGCGAAAGTTGATCGTGTCAGTTCATCAAGGGAGTTATGGTAGTAAGCCTGACTGGCTTTTTGAAAGAACACTTGTTGAATAGCCATGCCAATAAACTGCATAGGAAGGTTGATAACCTGAAAAGAAAGCGCAAAAAAACCAGTGGTGCGAGGGTCATAGAGAGAAGCGAGAATAATAGGTGTTAACTGACTACTTAAGGTGTTCATAAGATCTGACCACGTGTTGTAGAGAGGAAATCGGCGATACTTTTTTGCCACATGCAGAAGACGCAAAGGGGAAGCTGCTTGAACCTGACGAAAGGAAATGGTTTTTTGAAGAATATACACGACTCCCAAGCTCTGGCTCACTATATACCCTGCAATAAGCCCGAGGGGACGAAAACCAGCCATTCCCATGGCCACTGTTACAAAAGCACTCCCTATTCCCTGAACTCCTTTTGATAGGGCGAGTTCTGTGAAACGCCCTGCTCGAGTACACCAGCTTATGAGTATTTTATAAATACCTGCCCAGAGAATTCCGAGGGGAAAAAGCCAAAAGCTTATGGGGAAGGTCCCCAGAAAGGCAAGAGGTGGAACAAAACGTGTTCCTATCCAAACAACACCACTTACCGTACCGATCAGAAGAATTTCAATGAAAAGGCTTAGTATCAGAAGCGCAGTGCCATCGCCATCTTTAGAGGGGACAGGTATGGCCTGATGATACGCCAGCCCCGCAAGACTTACGCCAGTAAGCAGCACCGACGTATAGAGGGCTAACGCACCATAATCTGAAGGGGAATAAAGCCTGGATGCAAAAGGCATCACTGCGAGCAAAGCTATCTGGCCTATTGAATTTCCCAGTGTCAAAATCCACATATCTTTAAAAAGAGATGATTGGAAAAACATTGATTGGTTCGATGGCAAATTGCGGTGCAAGCCAAACATAAGGATAGTCCCTCCAGCAATTTTTCTTATCTTACAATAAATGAGTTCAAAGAAGCGGTCAATAGAAGGAAAAAAAAGAATGTAGCAAAAAGCATAGCGTTCAGCAAACAATTCCGAGTTACATCTTTCACGATGTTGTGTATAATGTGTTCATAATATGAAAAGAAGGGGGGGGAATGTGGCTTATGTCGAAGGTGTGGATCACTACAAAAAGTGGGGATTTTGGAGAAACAAGTTTGGGGAACGGTAAGCGAGTCCCTAAAGATGATTTGAGAGTGGAAGTATACGGCACTCTTGATGAATGCCAGGCCCATGTCGGCATGGCGAGGGCTTTTTGTGAGCTTAAGGAAATTTATGATACTTTATATTGGATGGAAGAGCAATTAGGGCTTTTGATGGGGTATATTTCCCTCTATCCTGGACTCTCTTGCCCGGATGTAAACGCTCTAGAGGAAATAGTGGAAAAGGTGGGAACCATAACAGGTCAAAAATTTCGTTTCATACGCCCCGGCGATTCTAAAACAGGTGCCGCTTTACATGTAGCGCGGACTGTGGCAAGAAGAGCAGAACGCGTGGCTCTTAAGCTATATCGTACAAAAGAACTTCCTCTAGAAGGCTATACGTATATCAACCGTCTCTCTGATGCTATATATGCCCTTTCTTTATGGTATGACCACGCAATAAGGAATGAAGAATCCCTTTAAGTTGTATAATGGGTGCAAAGTGCTCGCTTTTGAGGAGGATTGTGAATATGAACCAACAACCACTAACCCCGGCTACCAACCAGGGGTTGAGGCAGATTGTCTACGAAAAATTAAAAGAAGCCATTGTTAGCGGAGCTTTTAAACCTGGGGCAAAGTTATCTGAAATCGAGCTAGCGGAGCAGTTGGCTGTTTCGCGGACTCCTGTCCGCGAGGCCATACGACAGCTAAGCCAGACAGGGCTTATTACTTTAACCCCCCGTAGAGGTGCCTATGTAACGCTCCCCTCCCTTAAGGATGCGGCGGATCTTTACGTGCTGCGACAAGCTCTGGAAGTAATAGCTATTGAAAATGTCTGTCAGAATCCACCTAAGAAAGAACTTAAACTTTTTAGAGAGATTTTTGGCGGAATGACAAGCGCCACTCCCCACGAAGAATATCTTTCTGAAGATCGGCGTTTCCACCTTTTTCTTTATGAAGCAAGTGGGAATATTTATCTTCATAAAACCCTTAACAACATAGTAGATCTCATCAACTTATGTCGTCCCTACTCTATGCGATCTGAACCCACAGTCATGAGCCTCTTCTTAAAAGGGCACCTTGCTATTATTGATGCCGTGCTGGCACACAACTGTGAGAAAGCAAAAGAAGAAATGGCTCATCATATTGAAGACACGAAAGTCAGTCTTCTTTCCTTCCTAAAGCAAAATCCTGGAGATTTCACCGGCGAATAGTATTTAAACAACCTGATATTGATAATAGAAGGGGCCGATTTATATACAGGCGGCCCCTAACTATTCTTCTTTGTCTGAGGAGAAACGCCTCCAGAAACGTTTCAACCTTTCTAAAATACTTCGTTCCTTACCAAGAGTACCTGGAAAATAGAAACGTTGGGGCTTTAATACATATTTCTGGGGAACCCAATGTCGCGGGTCACTGTGAGGATAGATATATCCCTTCCCACCAGGTTTAAGGTGTTCAGGCACTTCTTGAAGATTCCCTTTTCGAATGGACTGCATGGCGTTATCCACAGCCATATATGCGCTGTTGCTCTTTGGGGCGGAAGCAAGATACAAAACCGCTTCTGAAAGAATGATACGTGCCTCAGGCATTCCTGTCATATCTGAAGCATAGGAAGCCGCGGCAGCTACTTGCAATGCCTGAGGATCAGCTAATCCAACATCCTCAGCAGCAAAAATCAAAAGGCGGCGACAAATGAAACGAAGGTCCTCTCCTCCCTCTAAGAGGCGGGACAGCCAATAGACGGCTGCATCAGGGTCAGAGCCTCGCATACTTTTAATGAGAGCCGAGATAATAGCATAGTGATCGTCTGCCTTTGCATCAAAACGAATGGATGCCGATGGAACGAGGCGCTCAATATGGTCGAGAGTCAGCTTTTGAGAACCGGCAGCAGCCGCAGAAGTCGCCAATATTTCAAGACGAGTCAACGCCTGGCGGGCGTCCCCTCCCGCAAGGCGAGCTAGAACATGGAAAACTTCTTCTGTAGCGGTGAGGTTTAACATTCCCAACCCCTTCTCTTTATCAGAGAAAGAACGAGAAAGGATGTGTACCAAACTCTCTTCTGTTAAGGGGTTCAATTGAAAAACAATGAGACGGGAAAGCAATGTTTTATTGATCTCAAACCATGGGTTTTCTGTCGTAGTTCCTACAAGAATAATATCTCCCTTCTCCACAGAGGGAAGAAGGGTATTCTGCTGGCTCTTATTAAAATGATAAATTTCATCTACAAAAGCAATAGCGGCAAATCCCCCCAAGGCCTTTAAATTACCAGCTTCTTCTACGAGATCACGAAGTTCCGAAACTTTAGCAGAAACAGCGTTGATCTCGAGAAGGCTTCTTCCGGTAACTGTAGCCATAAGACGAACAAGAGTTGTTTTTCCCACACCAGGAGGCCCGTACAAGATACAACTTGGCACGTTCCCCTTTTCTAAAAGCTGCCGCAAGGGCATCCCCGGTCCAAGAAGATGCTCTTGCCCTATAAAATCATCGAGTGTAACAGGGCGCATGCGATCAGCAAGTGGCCGTTCCCATAAAGTGTTCTTCATCATTTTAAGAGTGCCTCCATCTCCCTTTCCACGAGATGAGGCACACCAGAAAGAAGGACACCATCTGTCCCTTCGCGGATAGAGATGAGGGGGAACCTCTTTTTGAGAACCTCCCGAATAACAGCCCCCTGCTCCATGCCAAGATAGACAGGCGAAAGACCCGGCCAATTTTTCCACTGGGCAGGAGATAAGCTAACGGATGGAGAAATCACGAGAGAACCTGCGCCAAGACGGGCAGCTTCCTCGCATAGAGAGCCGATATCAGGGGCATCGTCAGGAATCTGAAGTGAAAGGAGCCATGCTTTTATCAGCCATCTCTCTCCCTTTTGCTCCACCAACGATGTATATTCCCAGGGAATGAGAGGCAACGGAGATTGCAAGGCTTCCAAGAGATCTTTCATTGTAGGAAAAACGGCATCAGCCCAATGTCGCCAGTCTGCTTGTGGCCTCTGCACTAAAAGGGCTCTCATTCCAGCTCTGCGAGCACCGACAAGATCGTAAACATAGTCTCCGACCATCGCACACTGTTGAGCTTCCAAGTTTAATTCTTTCGCTGCAAGCCATAAGGCTTTCGGATCCGGCTTCACAGGCCCTGCGTCTCTGCAAAAAACTTTATCGGGGAGAGGAAAGTTGATTTTTTTTGCTGCCAGACGAATGGAATCTCCGCAATTTCGAGAAACAACTACCCACGGGATACTCTTTTGATTAAGCCATTCTACAAAATCCATAGCATATTGAACAGGTGTAGCCTGTTCTGCTCCGTTCATCTCCAGCTCGTAAATATCATGCCAAAGTTCGCTCTTTTCTTTCTCTGAAAACATGGCCATCCCTTCAAGGAGAGGAACTGGACGACCTTGAAAATATTTTGATCGTATCTCTGAAAAATCAAGCTTTGTATCTGCTAAGACTCCATCCCAATCAAGAATAAATCCTGCACATTGGACAGGATGCCAATGTGGAGGTTGAATTTTATTCATGATCTTTAGCCTCCTCATAGGGCATTAGCCTCTTTATCTTTATAGCAATAAGAAAAAAGGGACGCAAGAAAAACCTTGCGTCCCTCACAACCTCCCCGCAATGCCGTGCCATGGTTGTCTTGACCCGGTCCTAATATCTTGAGGTCTGTCGTGCCTTAGCTTTGATGACGGTTTCCCGTCTTCTTTGCCGGCTCGAACTTCCGACCCCACTAAGATCGAGTGTTGGCTCAAGACTAAGTGCATGATCACGTACACCGCAGGGTCGTTTTTACTTTTCCTATGCATATTATAGCATAAATATAGGCGCTTCTCACCTCAAAGCCAGATGCCTACAGGTCTGCCTCTTTCAATTTCTTTTTAAAGATCCAATAATAGAAAGTGGCCACAAATAGGGCGCCCCCTACAATATTGCCTAGAGTAACTGGAACAAGATTATGTATATATCCTCCGATACTCACAAATTGGAGCTGTGCATCAGAAAGCCCCGCCATTTGGATCATTTCTGGAGATTTTTTTAATAGGAGCCCCATGGCCATAAAGTACATGTTTGCTACAGAGTGTTCAAAGCCAGATGCGACAAAGGCCATTATGGGAAAAAAGATCGCCCATATTTTACCTGTAATATCTGTAGCTGCCATACTCAGCCATACAGCAAGAACTACAAGCCAGTTACATAAAATACCCCGAACAAAGGCCTGTCCAAAGGGAAGCCCCATCTTCCCCGCCGCAATGGAAAGGGTTTTAGCTCCGATAGGACCATTCCAGAGAGCTGTAAAATAGAGCAAGTAAGCAACGAGAGTGGCCCCTATAAGGTTTGCTATATACACCCAAAACCACGCCCTCATGATATTTTTCATTGGAGTACATCCTACCAGAGCGCCTAAGGGCATCATGCAGTTACCGGTAAAAAGCTCTCCGCCAGCTATAACCACTAATATAAGACCGACACTAAATACTACCCCTGCCAAGAACTTCCCCAATCCTCCTGGAACATCGTATGTAACCGATACCATAAGCCATCCACCAAAAGCAATATAGGCTCCGGCGAGAATGCCGAGCAAAAGCATCTGAGAAATTGACCATGATACTTTTGTCTGCGATGCAGTACATGCTGCTTTAGCCAGTTCAAAAGGCGTTTTATAGTCCATACAAAAATCCCTCCTCAAAAGATCTCTTATTCCGTCGTTTGATTGAGGGCTTTCAGATTTTCGCTGAAATATTCCTGAAGCCAGCGAGCTATCTTTGGTTTTTGAACTTCCCCGGGATCCTCTAATACTCGAGCCAACTCACTACTATCAAAGGTAAATTCTTCTTCGTTAATACGATGGTGATAGATGAGTCGAACCTCTGGATGAGCAACGAGAAGAGATACCAGAGAGGCAGGAATATTCCCCAACGGCGGACGATCGATATGATCATACCGAAAAGAAGCCCAGACCCTGGTCCCTTTTCCAGGTTCTGACTGTACCTCCATCTCTCCTTCACAAAGTTCTGCCAACTGTTTTAGAAAGGGGAGACCAAATCCTACCCGACGCGTTGTGCGACTCGTGAAAAAAGGATCTGCCACCATTTGCAAAACATCCGCACTCATGCCTTTCCCGTTATCTCGAACTTCGAAATAAAACCACCCCCCACAACGATCTTCTGTCAATAGTATCTCCACTATGGACGCTCCAGCGTTCATACTATTCTCGGCTATATCCAGAAGATGTTGGGAAAAATCTTCCAACAACGAAAATTCCTCCCTGTCTAGTCCAGCGGAAGAAAAGTTCCGGCACGAAGAACGGAAAGGACCTCTTCATCAAGAACTTCTGCGTCTGTATATCTATCATGGGGCCCAATTTTTTGAAGGGCATCTTCATAATAAGAACGAATGTTGAGAGAGCCGAGAAGGACAAAAAAGCTCTCTTTATCCTCTTCAAGGAAACGATCGGTAAGAAGACCAAAAAGAATGGTCGCCGAGGAGAACCAGTTAAAAAGCTCTCTGCTCAGGGTCCATGCATCCTCGAAAAGAATGGAGAAATTGAAATCTTCCTCTTCTTCCTCGCTCATCTCTTCCGGGTCTGGCTCCGGAATATAGCCAAGGATATAAAAAGGGATGTTAGGACCAACTTTAAACGCATCCCATAATGCTTTGTAAGAAGCACGGTTTGCACCAGATAGCATAAACGTAGATATCGCAACAGCATGTTGTCTGGCTGGAGTTACTTCATCATCGCCCATAGCTTGTTCCAGAACTTCTCCAAAACGTTGAAGATCTATAAGGCAACGATATACAAGAGTTTTTCCTAGAGTGAGGTTTTCAGAATCGTAAGAAACTATGTCTTGTGCTACTTCTAAAGCTTCTTCCGTCCTAGCCTCAGATAGAAGAGCAAAGCCAAGTCGTTGAAGCAGACCAATATAAAGAATGCCCTCTTCTTCGTCCATAAGAGACTCGCTCCCCAAAAGACCAGCTTCTTCAACTGCCTGCCGAAGCGGACCACGGGCTTTTTGCAGAAGCTCAAGTTTCTCTTCTGAGTAGTCTAGTGAATCTGCAAGCAGAATGAGAGCTTCTGGGTTATCTGAATCCATCTCAAGAATTTGCCGTGCGAAAGAAGCTATCTCCTCTAGATCCTCACTTTGATACGCTCTATCAAGTAATTCCTCTATTCGTTCTATTTCTGATTCTGAATACGACATATAGGCTCCTCCCAATTTCAAATAAATACTGTTAGCTTTTGTTCAAACAGTTTAAGCGAAAAAGTAGATCTCCGTCAATTATGGAACATCTTGCACGATAGTTTATATCAGCTTAAGATACAATAATATATAGCTCACGTCGAAAGGAGAGATGAAGATGAATTTGCGGGAAAAACATGCACGATACGGCATTTCAATTATAGTCACATTAGCGTTCCTTCTATGGAGTGGAATATGTGCTCCGCAACAGGCCTTGGCTAAAACACCAGAGCAGCGCATATCTGGAGCTGTAAAACTGCTTCATGAAATGCAGGAACAATCTGATGTAGGAACTATGGCTGATCTACTGGAACAAGCAAAAGGGGTGGCTATTTTCCCCTCCGTTATTAAAGCAGGATTCGTTTTTGGCGGGAAATATGGTGAAGGCTTGGTTCTTCGAAGAGATACTGCTTCGGGAAGATGGTACGGCCCTAGTTTTGCCACTATCGCCGGAGCATCGTGGGGACTTCAGATAGGGGCTGAATCCATAGGTCTGGTCCTCGTCATCACCAACGAGCGCGGACTTGAAGGTTTCAAGGGGAACAATTTTAAGCTTGGGGGAGATATTGGCGTAGCCGCAGGCCCAGTTGGACGGCGCGGAGAGCTCGGAACAGATATTAAATTAAAAGCTTCTATTTATAGCTACTCCATAGCAAAAGGACTTTTTGCAGGCATGTCTTTAGAAGGGGCAGCGGTGAATGTAGATGACAACGCCAACCATGTGTATTGGGGGAAAACTATAACAGCGGCTCAGGCCCTCGATCGTCGAGCATCGAGTGCAAAAATACAGCCTTTGATCCAGGCTCTTAATAAGCTTATTAAAGAGGCAAAATAAAGGGCCCTTTCCGCAGGAAAGGTTCTCCATACGATCTATATAACGAATCCCAGCTACTGAGAAAATAGCTGGGATTCGTTTTTAAGATAAAAGGAATGAAGGGAAATTCTTGTTTTTCCCTCTATCGTTGCTAAATAATAATTTTACGTCCGCCACCCTGACGAGATGGACCGCCAAGCTGATCAAGCTGCTGAAGCACTGCTGGAGAGGCCACATCAATTTTGGGCTTCTTTGCCTCTTCTGCGGCCATTTCTTTCATCTTCTGTTCGTATTCTTTTATCTGTTCCTTAAGTTTTTTTGCGTCTCCCTTGATCCAGAGAAGAATACCTTCAGCAATAGAATTTACAATATCGTCGCTAGGTTCCTCTTTCATAAGTCCAAGCTCTTTCAATAGACGGTGCTCGTCACGAATAGACTCCATAATGTCGTCATCAGAAATAAGCCCTTTCTTATAAAGCACTCTGAACATAATATTGAAACGGCTTTTAAGGTTTTCTTCATTCATGGCCATACTATCAACTCGAGCCAATAAGACACTTAAAAGCTCGTCAAGACTTATCTGCATGGGCATAACATAAATCCCCCTCTCTACAAATCAAATTCAATTTTTTATTCTAACACACATTGAATTCTTATAAAAAGGCTAAATATTGAACCGAATTTCAATCATATCGCCATCTTCTACTCTATATTCTTTCCCTTCCAATCGTAAAACACCTTTTTCACGACACACCGCCATAGAATTTCCACAAGCGACAAAATCTTTGTAGTGGACTACCTGCGCCCGAATAAATCCCCTGGCTAGGTCGGTATGAATAGCCCCTGCAGCATCTACGGCAGTCGCATCTTTCTTCAGTGTCCATGCTTTTACTTCATCTTTTCCTGTTGTGAAGAAAGAAATGAGGCCCAGCAGACCGTAAGCTTTACGAATAAGCCTGTCTCGCCCAGCTTCTTTAATACCGAGATCTGCCATGAATTCATTTTGTTCTTCTAAAGAAAGTTCTGCCATATCCATTTCCATACGTCCAAAAACTTCCACCAGCCCTAATCCTCGCTCTTGGGCAATAGAGGAGAGCTCCTTATATCCCGGCACATTAGGGCCTGTCTGAGTTTCATCGAGGTTGAGAACGATCATCTCAGGCTTAAGAGTTAGAAAGGCAAAACCACTTAACTGTTTTTTCTCTTCCTCCGATAAAGTGTATTCTCGAAGGGGTTTTTCATCCATGAGGCACGATTGACATCCTTCAAGAACCTCTTTCTCTTCCTCTTCTTCTGGCAACAGGCGTTTTTTTGCTGCCAAACGGGAGAGCCTGTTATCGATAACGCTCAAATCACGATAAATAAGCTCCATTTCCACAATCTGCCAATCTCGCGCAGGGTCTATAGTTTCCTCTGGGTGAGGGACATCGGGATTATCGAAGGCCCGAATAACATGAACCAGAGCATCGGACTCCGCCACAAAAGAAAGAAAGGCATTACCAAGGCCCTCTCCTTTGCTGGCATTTTTAGAGAGTCCCGCCAAGTCTACAAATTCCACTGTAGCTGGCGACTGTTTTTTCGGCTCAAAGACCTGCACAAGGTGATCAAACCGCAGATCTGGAACTGGAACCATGGCACGGTTCGGATCTGTTTTTCCACTGGCGTAGGGCTTAACCTCCGCTCCAGCTCGAGTAATAACGTTAAAAATCGTGCTTTTCCCGCAAAGAGGCAGCCCGACTATTCCACACTTTAGCATGAGGACATTCCTCCTGTTCGTTCATTCTGTATCTATAGCGCGCATGGATTATAATCGTATTATACCGCGGTGCCAACCGCAAATTAGAGAAGGAGGTTCTTTGTTATGAAAAGATTTCTCTATCTTTGGGCAATGATCCTTATTGGGGCATTCATGCTGACATCTCCGCTCTATGGTGACGAAATAGAGTTCGATTCTGCCCATATTTATCCCAGCGGAGCTCAAGTACGCATAAAAGCCCCTTCCTTAGGGCATAATACAATCGTGCTTCCTGGCACTTTCGATGCTAGCAAGATACAACTTGTGCCCAGCAAGGGAATAACCCTCAAAAGAGCCCAAATATCTCGGCAGACTCGTTCGGACTGGGTTCCTCCCGCATTCCACGTTCTGCAGGGACTTATAAAAGACAAAAAAGAAGAGCTCATCTCTATGGAGGCTCAATTAGCAGCCTTGGAGCAGTGGTCAACTGTTATGGAGAGTACAACTCCTTCCGACCTTACCATTAATAATATGGAAAAATATTTGCAGTCCGCAGAAGATATGCGAAGGGCTAAAGAGACAGAAAAAGCGATATTAAAAAAAGGGATAGAAGAGCTAAAACAAACCATTGCCGACTTAGAAAAAGAATTAGCAGAAAAAATGCCTCAAACAGATGGGAAAATTATAGCGATCACCTATGAAACAGAAGGAGAAGGGGAGCTGTTTGTTGATGCCTGGACAGATAGAGCATGGTGGGCTCCGGAATATTATCTGTATCTCTCAACAAAAGACCATCTTCTATCGGGAAAGATGACAGGGAAGGTCAGTCAAAATACAGGCATACCATGGAACGGCCCCCTATATCTTCACACAGCCCAACCTATAAGTACCGTAACTACACCGGAACTTCCTCCTCTCGTGGTGGACTACAGAGAAGAGGAACTTCGTTCACAGGCCATTAATATGACAATGGGAAAACGCATCACCTTCGATAGAACTTCTTCGGTATTTCCAATGGAAGAAACCCTCACCGATCAGGTATTAAAAGCGCAAGGACGCGTCGATGGAGACAATATTCCAGTCAATCTTGAAGTGGCGGCACTCTCTTTTCCCGTTTCTGTTACTATAGAGAGCATTCCATCTCTTTCACCTCAAGGGTGGATAATCGTCACTACAGATGAAGTTCAAGAACCTCTTCTGGGCGGACAGGCTTCCCTTTTTGTTGATGACCTGCCGTCGGGGCAGACCTTTATGCGCGCGGTATCGAGAGGAGAAAAAATAACTACCGCATTTGGACAAACTCCTTCGATCACGACAAAACGAGAAGACGTAATCTCTAAAGGGGGAAGCAATTGGGTCGGGAAAGGGAGGGTCGCAAAAGGATATACGATCACTCTCACCAATGGTCTTCCCACAACTGAAGAGATCGTTGTTAAAGACCGGATTCCTGTTTCAGCTCAAGAAAAGATAACAGTGGAGGTAGGGACTGTAGATCCCGCCCCTACTGAAAAAGATCAAGCTAAAGGTCTTCTATCGTGGAAAATAGCGTTAAAACCTGGAGAACAAAAAAAGATAACCGTTCTTTATCAAATATCCTATCCAGCCGATAAAGAAATCTGGTTCTTAGAACATTAGACAGGAGTGACATAAATATGTATGTTACCGTTTTAGTAGATGATTATTGTGGTGGCTCTAAACTCCTGGGAGAACATGGATTAAGTATGTTTATAGAAACTCCGAGGGGGCGGTTACTTTTCGATACAGGGCGAGGAGAAGCTCTCTATCCTAACGCAAATGCTATGGGAATTCCCATAGGGAACGTAGATGGGATTGTATTAAGCCATGGACACTTCGACCATACATGGGGATTGCCAGAGATTCTCAGACGGGAAGGAAATCTCCCTGTTTGGGCCTCCCCCCTTTTCGATATGCCACGATATAGTGTAACTGGGGGAAAGAAATTTATGGCCGGATCGCTACTTCGAAAAGAAAATCTTGACTTTCACCCAGTAGAGGAGTGTTCAAAAATTATAGAGGGAGTACAGGCTTTCACTGTGCCTTGCCGTCTTCGGGATTCAAAATTCGTTCCTTCTACACCAGACCTCATCGCAGTAAAAGGCGATCTTTTTCAAGAGGACTCTATGGAAGATGACCTCTCTCTCCTCCTTCACGGAATTAACGGCTATAGCGTCATTTTAGGGTGTGCCCATGCAGGGGTTGTCAATATTATGGAACGGGCTGCCGCTCTCTGTAAAACCAGAGAGTTTTACACTGTTATGGGAGGGATGCATTTCCGAGGACAAAGCAGGGAATTTTTAGAGCGTTCTGCTCACGAACTTTCCACCCGATTTTCAGTAAAATTGTGGAGGCCATGTCATTGTACTGGCTTTAAGGCTGCTTTTATTCTTGGAGAGACATTAAATAACGTAGACTGGGCTCCTGCTGGTTTCTCGTTGGAGATATAAAATGCTGCCGTGGTCTACTCTGCCCCCTTTCGTATCTATCCCTATCCTTATCTTTTCTGCATTATTGGCGAGTGGGGATGAGAAGCATATCATTAGCCCTCCTTTCTGGGCTTTATTTATTGTGATGTATTCTGTTCTCACCCTCCTCTATGCTGTCTCTATTGTAAGGAGGATTGAAAAGGGATTTTTCTCCCTCCATCTCATAGCTCAGGGAACGCTGATACTTTTCCTAACACAACATTTCGGAAATCCAGCTTTCCTCAACTGGGTAGGAATAGCCATGGCTACAGTAGGAATCCTTTTGTTTTTTAATCAATACATGTTTTCACAATCGGATCGCCAAACTCCTATTGCAGCACCTGTTCAGTCTTCAAAAACAACTGAAGAAAGCCATTCTATTCCAGATATAAGCCGCCTTCCCCTTCCTTCTCTCATCGCAAACAGCAAAGGGACGGTCCTCTCGGCAAATGATCCTTTTTTGTCTCTCATGCCTCCAGAATCATCGAAGAAAGTAATCGGAGAAAGTATTTCAGAGACACTTCCTCTCAATAGCGATACTGTAGCTCTTGGGGGGAAAAGCTGGGATATTCAACAAAAACAGGGAGGAGACGACCTCTTCTTCTTTTTTCTCACGGAAGAAAATACTGAATATAAACAAACCTCTACTTCAGATCCTATTTCTTCTATTCTAGATCCAGCTACGGGGCTTTATACAAAGAGTTTTGGAGAGAGGCGTTTAGCCGAAGAACTGGACAGGGCCCAACGATATAGACGCTGGTTATCTGCAGCTTTATTTAAGTTAGATTTCCACTATGGAAGCAATAATGTTATGGATATGGAAGAAAACGAAAAAGATTTTTTAGATTCTTTCGGCACATACGTTATAGAAAACGTGAGGGAATGCGATCTATGTATGCGTATGGGAGCAAAAGAGATTATTGTTCTTATGCCAGAGACACCTCAGAACGGCGCAAAAGAACTCGCTTTACGCCTATCGAGGTACGGCAAGGATGCCGGGAGCGACCATGTTATGGCCGATAAGGCGCATATACATTTCGGAATTTCTTTTTTCAGTGGAAACGAAAAGATTACAAGTCAGGACTTCGTCCAATCTCTTTATGCTCATCTTGCATAAAAACGCCAAGAGGGTCTTTTTAAAGACCCTCTTGGCGAAACGTTAAGAATGCACTGCTGTTTTGAGCCTTTCGAGCACTCCTTCAGCAAGAGTCTCCAGTAAAAGATGGTTTTTATACTCTTCTATACGCCCACTATCAGCTAATTGTCCGAGTTCAGGATCAAGAGGGAAACGGCCAATCACTGGGATCTGATATTTTTCACCTATTTCTTCCACATGGCTGGGTCCGAAAATATCCAGGACCTTTCCGCAGTCAGGGCATGTAAGATAGCTCATGTTCTCCACTACTCCCAAAAGGGGGACTTCCATCATTTGGGTCATATTGAGAGCTTTTTCCACTATCATTACAGAAAGTTCCTGAGGGGATGTAACAACAAGGAATCCATCCAGATCTATAGTCTGCATTACTGTAAGAGGAGCATCAGCAGTTCCAGGAGGAAGATCCACTATTACAAAATCCCTATCGTCCCATGCCACTTCTTCCCAAAATTGTTTGATGACATTCCCTATTATTGGGCCTCGCCATACAACAGGTTTTGTGGGATCATCAAGAAGAAGATTGATGGACATAACTCGTACATCAAAAACCGGAGAGGCTGGAGGAATTATACCTTCAGGGCGTCCAAGCGGAGTATCCGTTATGCCAAAAAGTTTGGGGATCGACGGCCCTGTGATGTCAGCATCCAAAACTCCTACTGAATAACCTTTTTGTGCAAGAGCTACAGCCAAAAGAGAAGATATGGAACTTTTTCCCACTCCTCCCTTACCGCTGCCAACTGCTATTACATGCTTAACGTTTTTTTTCTTTTTTGCGCATCCGCTGCAGCCTTCACAAGAAGATTTACCGCACGCTTCATGAGAGCACATCTCATCTACCATTCATGAATCCTCCCCTACCAGATTTCAAGCTCTTTCTTTATACTCTTCACGTATATGAGCGTCAAGTCGAACATCTCTCTTGTCTACATTCACGAATCGTTGTATAGTTTAAAGTCTCTTTGGAGGCGATAGGTATGGCATATCAAGGCTGGATAACCCTTTGTGTATTTACATTTACATTGATAGCTATAGGTATGGGTAAAATAGCTCGAGGCGTCGCCGCCCTTCTTGGAGCAGCCTTCCTGATGTCTTTTCAGATTCTTCCCGCAGAAATAGCCGTCCGTTTTATCGACTTTAACACCATCGGCCTTCTTATGGGGATGATGATTGTTGTGGGGGTTCTTTCGAAAACTGGAGTATTTCAGTATGTAGCGATCCGAAGTCTGAAAATGACGGGAGGGAATTGGGTCGTCACTGTTTTTGCTATTACAGCCACAACAGCAATACTATCAGGAGTACTCGACAACGTGACTACTGTGCTTTTAGTCAGCCCCATTATTTTGTCTCTCGCCGATATTATGGACTTTAACCCAGTCCCCTTACTAATAGCAGAAGCTATTTCGTCAAATATTGGAGGAACCGCTACTTTGATAGGTGATCCCCCAAACATTATTATCGGTTCCCATGCAAACTTTTCTTTTATAGATTTTATTATCAATCTGACGCCTATTACTATAGTGGTGTTTGTGTTCACCATTGCCCTTTTGGTACTTATAGATCCTAACTCTTTTAAAATTCGCAAAGAAGAGTACGAAAAAATATTGAAAGTCGATGAAAATGCTGCCATTAAAGATATTCCCACGCTTAAAAAAGCATTGTTCGTTATGGGATGTATTATGGTCGGGTTCTTCGCTCATGGAATTTTACATATAGAAGCCGCCGTTGTGGCGCTTGCTGGAGCTGCCGCTCTTCTCGCTGTCATTCCTGAGGACGGAGATGAGATTATTCATAAAGACATCGAGTGGCCTACGCTCGTATTTTTTGCCGGGCTTTTTATTATTGTTGGAGCTCTTAAAGAAAACGGGGTTATTTCTCAGCTGGCGCTATTTTTAGGAAAACATCTCCAAGGACATCCCTTGGGTGCCATGCTGGCCGTGCTATGGTTCTCTGGCCTTACCTGTTCCTTTGTAAACAACATCGGTTTCACTGCGACCTTTGTTTTCGTTATCGATGAGCTGGCAAAACAGGTAGGCATATCGCCGGAACCCCTTTTCTGGGCACTGGCCATGGGAGCCTGTTTTGGCGGCAACGGAAGCTTTCTCGGGGCAGCTGCTAACGTTGTAGTAGCTGACGTAGCAGGGCGGTTCGGACACCCTATTTCTTTCAAAGATTTTTTGAAAACAGGCATGTTCAGTGTCTTTATTGCGCTGAGCCTGTGCAGTCTCTATTTAATTGTTCGGTACAAGACCCTCTTGTAATCTTTCCTATCCAACTCTAGTTTTCCCTTCAGGCAGAAACAAAAAGACGCAAAGCTTGCCGAACACATCGTATTAAAGGGAAATAACATCCCCTTCAGGGCTATAAAGAGGAGGAACAACCACTATTTTTTCTGGTCGAACTCCTTTCCCCTGAATAACGTTGAGGGAGAGACGCCCTGCTACGGCTCCCAGCTCAAAAGCTGGCCAATCAAGACAATAGTACCCGAGTAAACGGGCAAGATGAGGGTAACCACAAAGAAGCACATCCTTTTGGCACCCTTTTATAGCTGTCAGGTTTAAAGAATTTATAATACGAAAAGGCAACGACGAATCAGAAAGAGATTCGTTACCTTTCAACAGGGGGGCCAACCCCTTAAAGAAAGACTTTTCTCCCTCCTCCACTTCACACCTTTTTCCTTCAGCTATCTTTAAAATCTTTTCAGCTCCACGCTTTACATCAACAACAACGTGAATTCCTTCCACGTCTATAGGATCGCTATCTACCACCACAAGAGGCCCGTCTATAGCGATAGGAAAAAATGGACGGCCAATCCAGATAATCCCATCTACATTTCGAGAGGCTAAATCCCTGGCTACCAATAGACGTTGGGCTTCTGTTTTTCCCGAACATTTTACGAGCAGGCTATAATGCTGTTTTGAAACGACGCGGTCAACACCACCAAGAAATTCGCCTGTCCAAGGACTTGTCAGATCTTCAAAAACAATCCCCAAAAGACCTGTTCGATTACTGGAAAGGCCTCTCGCCACTGCATCCGGTTGATATCCAAGAGATCTGGCAGCCTCCCAAACTTTTTCCCTCGTAGCAGAAGAAATTCGAGAGTCTCCTTTTAAAGCTCTGCTTACTGTAGCTTTATTGACGCCTGCCAATTTCGCTACATCTTCCATTTTAACCTTCACTATCGGCACATCCCCTTATGAAGTACTACTTTTCGTAACATCCGCCACCTATGAACTCTCTCAAAATAGAATTCGATGAAACATATTCTGAAGGGAGGTGAGGGACAAACTTCAACATAGAAAGAAGCCGACGGGCCTCTCCGTACATAGGAGAATTTTCGGAAACTGTATGTAAGAGAGGCAATACATATCCCTTGAGAACCGCCAATTCATACGGCAGGGACGAATTGAACATAGCATCGGCTCGACTCTGATAGGGAAATATATACTCTCGGGCACCTCTAATTACAGAAGGCCAAAGGTCGAGAGTTCTTTCTGCTGAATGCCCTCTCGTTCGAAAATCTCTAATCATCCGTCGCAACAAACGGTTATCAGTAGTACTTGTTCTATTGTGTTGATCCAGATTGATGCCCGTGAGTGGAGAGACAAAAATTCCAAACTTCATAGCCTCTGGAACCACTTCCGTTACTTTTTCGTTTAAGCCGTGAATCCCCTCTAAAATCAGAACATCTCTATCGTTAAGATGCAACGTAGGACCAGGGAATTTTTTTCCCTTAATGAAGTCAAATTCCGGAATCTTCACTTCTTTCCCTTTGAGAAGAAGTGAAAGGTGATTTTCCAACAAATCCAAATCAATTGCCTCTAACACTTCAAAATCGTAATTCCCATGTTCATCCCGAGGTGTTCTCTCTCGATCTACAAAGTAATTATCCAAAGAAATAATGGTAGGATTCATACCACACACTTGCAGCTGAATCTTAAGACGTTTGGCTACAGTGGTCTTTCCTGACCCTGATGGCCCTGCGATGACAATAACCTTAACGCCTTTTCTCCCCCATATTTCCTCAGCTATTCGGCTCAGCCGCTGAGCATGAAAGGCTTCAGACACAAGCACGAGCTCCAAGCCTTTCCCTTGGGCAATTTTAGCGTGAAAACTATCCATAGTGCTGAGGCCAAGAACATCCAACCACTTCGCATAATCAAGAAAAACTTCCGAAAGTTTTTTTGAAGCTCGGAAAGGGGGGATACTGTCTGGATAAGAAACTGTAGGAAATTGCAATACCATCCCTGGTGGGAAATGTTTGAGCTCAAAAAACTTCAGATATCCCGTAGAAGGGGCCAGCGGGGCATAATAAAAACCGTAGCTATCCTCACATCTATAAAGTTCCACAGGATCTTCTGCTGCCCACATAAAAAGTCGTGCACTTTCAGAATTCCCCTGCCTCTCAAAAATTCTTCGAGCCTTATCAAGAGGAATGATCTCTCTGGAAATTGGAACATCTCGGCTAACAAGATCTCGAAGAGCTTTACTTATCCGTTCCACATCTTCTTCCGTAACATCTCTATCCGAAATCTCCCAATAATATCCATCACTAATAGAGTGTCTGATAAGAATATTTTTTTTAAACACTCTTTGCGCAGCTAAAACAAGTAAAAAACTTAAAGATCTACGATAAACTTCCATTCCCTCAAAAGAGGAAGTATCGACAAATTCTACTTCCGCGTCATCATCAACAACCCATCCTAGTGGTCTTAGATAATTATTAACTCTCCAAGCCACTATTTGGGAAGCCCCGTCTATATCTGCAATAGAAAGAACATCCTTCCCTGTTACAGGACTAGAACACGAGCAATTTTTATACCCTTTGATCTGGACATTGAATGGCATTAAACCTCACCTCTTCCTTTACAAAAAAGCAAATGCCATTTACTTTTGTATATATAATATGCTAATGATACTATATTCTTATAATGTCCCGTCAAAACTCCTACGGAGACCTATAATTAAAGAGAGGGCAGAGTAGAAATATGTCGAAGACAAAATCTACAAAAATTTATGAGCAAGTGGCAGAAAAGCTCAAAGTCCTCATCGCACAAGGGGAACTCCAGCAGGGAGACCCTTTACCTCCGGAACGACAGCTTATAGAGAAGCTCGACGTAAGTCGAAGTTCCCTGCGGGAAGCCTTTCGCATTTTAGAGCTAGTAGGGCTTATAGAATGTATCCCTGGGAAAGGACGTTTTGTTCGCAAGTCACGCTTGGAATCCAATCACGCCCACATGCCACTACAAGATGAAGCTATATTAGAATTGGTAGAGGCGAGAATGATCCTAGAGCCTGCCATAGCAGTAGAGGCGACCAAACACGCTGATCCTTCAGATCTTACGCGAATTAGAAAAATTCTAACCCTTACCAGCAAAGATGTAGAGTCTCTGGAACATCGTGCTCAATGCGACTATGATTTTCACCTTCTCCTCGCTGAAGCAACCCACAACTTTATTTTTGTCAATATAGTAAAAATAACTTTTAATCTTATTATGGCAACTCACGAGCGTATATACTCTCTCCTTGATGATAAAGAACTTTTTTTAAAGGAACATAACCAAATTTATCAAGCTATTCTCTCCAGAGATATAAAAAAAGTTCGTCGTTGTATGAGCAACCACGTAGCACGAGTCTATAAAACTCTTCTCGATGGAATCGCTCTAGAAGAACCTCCTGTGTCACTGGACCAAAAAGAGGAAATGAAAGACAATACTACAGATAGGTAATTTTTGAAAGAAAGGACGAGTTAAGAACAATGACTCACAATGTGCGGATGTACTGTCTTACTTTCATTTTAGTACCTCTTTTTGCTATTATAACGGCTTTTTCTGCCGATAAGATTGTTTTAAATTCATGGAACACGGAAGAATCTGTAATTGTCCGTATAGATCGCGTTGGTTCGATACGAAGTACCGAAGCTCCTTTGAGCTTTAACGGAGGAGAACAGGAATCCCCCTCTCAGGAAACCTCGCCAGAAGAAGCACCGTGGCTGACGGAATATATAGATGTAACGGTAACCTTTTTAAATGGCGATGATAAAGGGACAAGCAAAGACCTTCTTATTACGCAGCTGTCCACTTCTTCTCTGGAGCTCCATCCTAAAAGGAGGTATCTTCTCGTCTCTGATCGTTTTGAAGATAATACTATACAATATTCCATCAGCGATCGCTATCGAGTTCCTTGGGTTGTCGCTTTCCTCATTTTAGCTTGCGCTGGGCTCATCGCTTCGGCTGGAAAAGCAGGAGTCCGGGCTTTGGCAGGTTTACTCCTCTCGCTAGCCGTGCTTTTAGGTTGGTATATACCTGCCTTAGCAAATGGAATACCTCCCGTACCTTTCGCTATCCTGGCTATAGGAGCCGTATCCAGCGTTACAGTACTATTGGTGGTACGAAGGCCGGCTTTTTGGATCGTAGCTTTTCTTGGAGCTCTTGGAGGAGCTATCGCCGCCTCCACTGTAGGGTGGTCTATGGTGACTCTATGGGAACTCTCTGGGCTTGCTAGCGATAGTGCTAGCCTCCTTGCCTCAACAATACCTAATCTTTCAATGGAAGGGCTTCTTCTGTCTGCTGTTATGATCGGCTCCATAGGGGCAGTCCTTGATGTTGCCGTCTCAGTCACGTCTACCCTCGCCGAAATGTTCTCCTATGATCCTAAAATTCCAGGGCCTCGACTGTGGCAGGCTGGCATTGGCGTAGGGCGAGAGGTATTGGGAAGCATGATTAACACTCTTATTCTTGCCTATTTGGGAAGTGCTCTTCCTCTCACTATTCTTATTACAAGTTCTGGAGCTGATCCACTGGCTCTTATAAACGATCCTTATATTGCACAGGAACTCGTCCGAAGCGTAGCTGGTACAATTGGATTACTTCTTACGATACCTATTACCACCGCTGTATGTGTGTGGTGGCTAGACTTCCGCCTCAGACGCTCCAAAGAAAAAAAGAAAGAGGCCACGTCTTAACTTCCCTGAACTCGAAGGCTTTCTAACAAAGAGGGGAAAAACCCTTTTTTTATTAACGATTCCCAACAAGGGACGGTATTGAGGTCAGCTCGCTTTTCTACGAAAGCAGTACACAGACTGCTTAGGAAATGGCGGAGAGGGCTATCATTTTTACTTGGGGATGCTAGTATCTCTGCTGATTTTTCGGCTAGGTGATCTAGCGAAGGAGCACCTATTACGATATGGGCTCCATGTTTTTGGAGGGGAAATACATTCCCCACTTTATTTGCGTCTTCTTTGCGGAATGTTGCAAGCACCATGGCCTGGGGTTCTCCCAAAGAGATGGATGTAACTGCGGCAAGAGTCCAATCAGAAAGGAACAAAACACTTCCTATAGGGTACGGATCAATTATTTGGGGGAGAAATTCTACTAAAGAGGGATCAAACTTGACTCCAGACTCGTTTTGAACAATTTTTAAAGCCTCTATTGGCAAAAATGCTCGGCGATAGGGACGATCGCTTACAAGAGCATCGTATGTATCAGCTACTGAAACGATACGTACTAAAAGAGGGATGGTTTCTCCGGCAAGTCCGCCAGCCGCCTCTCGCCCATAACCTTCGCCGTTCCAATATTGATGGTGATTTAACACGATGGCCCTAGCCATAGGGTTCATACATGGGAATTGCCGCACTATCTTAAAGCCATCGTAGGGATGTTTGCTCATTAGCTCCCACTCTTTTTCGTTCAGGGGACCTTTCTTATTCAGAAGAGAGGAAGGTAACATTAGTTTTCCAATATCGTGAAAAAGAGCGCCGAGGCCCAAATTAATTTTATCTTGAAAAGAAAAAGAAAAAAGTCCTGTATCTTCACCTTCCTTTGCGATGAGCAATGAAACCGTCATTACACCGATCATATGCTCGTAAGTATACTCGTCATGTTTGCTGATATTCTTTAAACCATAATGGAAAGCAGTGGTGTCTTCAAAAATAACAGAAATAATGCTAGAGACACTTTCTTGGAGATTTTGAAATAAACTGTTGCGGAGAGACCTGTTCTGAGCTACACATTCTACAATATGTGCCACATCAACACGAACCTGTCGTTCCAAATGTTCAGGAACAACAGAACACAAAAAATCATCTTCCACTGCATTTTCCCCGGGAAGATAGACAAAACATGCCTCTATTCCCCGTCGTACAAGACGGGTGATAAGCTGATTGTTAAGAATAACTCCCTTACTAAGCAATAACTGCTGTCCTTCGCAGGCCCATACCGACTTAGCTAGGCGCATTCCAGGCTTAAGATGGTCGCTTGTGACAATAAGTGGCATATTATTATCCTGTCCTCTGCAACTTCAGATAAATAAAGTACTCAGACAAAGTGTATATTAACATAGGCATATCAGAGGCTCGCTTCGGCAAGGCCTGTATTTTACTGGTACTTTCGACCCTTTTTAATAAAAAGCACAAGGAAGTTGGGGGAGGGGATCTGCTCCGTGCAGATCCCCCGGCTGATCTATTACAGAATAGAACGGGAAATAGATCACACAAAAAAGAGGCGATTGCTCACAAGGAGAAACAGCCTCTTTCACATACTATAAAAAGAGCTTTTGTTCCTCCTTTTCAAACACGGAAGGCTTTCCCGTTTCCGAGGAAACCCTAACGGCCCTGAACCATGGAATTTTCTTTAGGTTTTTGGGCTCGGAGGTCTATTATTTTAAAAATATGTTACTCTACCATTTAAAGAAAATCAAGACACAACGCCAAGGAATGCGGCCCAGAGCGGTATGGTGATAATGGAACAGAGCGTGGTTGCAGCTATAGCTTCAGCTGTATAGACTTGATCCATTCCCATCCCCTTGGCAACAACAAAAGAGTTAACCGCTATAGGCATGGCTGAAACAAGGATCGTTGTTTTAGCCAATATACTCTCTACAGGCCAGAGAGAGATAAACCCCATCACAATAAGGGGAAAAAGAATAAGTTTAAATAAGATGACCTCCCATGTATCTCTCAATGCCGCAAACGTTCGATTAAAATTAAGAGAAGCTCCGAGAGACAAAAGAGCGAGACCATTTCCCACGTTTCCCAACACCTTAAGGGCTTCGTCAAGCCATAAAGGCAATGCAGGAGCCCCTACGATAGCACAGGAAAGCCCGGATATGCAGGCTATAATAAGGGGGTTCGTAAAAAGTTTTTTAAACGTATCTTTAAGAGCATGTAAACTTAAACTTCCCGACAACACAACTTGCCCCCACCCCACAGAGATTAGTTGATATCCTGCCATAACGACAGCGAGATATAAAGAAAGGGCCTGAAGACCACTCTCCCCCATAGCAACTGATACCGCCGGTACCCCCATAAAAATATTGTTGGAGCGAATGGACGTCATGGCGATCACTGCCACTTTCCCGCGCTCTTTACAAAAAAAGCGCCCAAAACTCCATGCTAATAAGGGAGTAAGAAGCAAAGACGCGTAAACAGCTTTCACAAAGTTTCCCCCCATCAGTACCTTTACATCTGCCCCATAGGTAACCCGAAAAAGCAGAGATGGAAGGGCGATCCAGTAAAGAATAAAGTGCATTCCAACAAAAGCTTCTTCTTTGACAAAACCTCGTTGGCGAATGAACCAACCAATAGATATAATAGTAACGATGGGAAGAACAATAAAAAAGCAGCCCACAACCGATCTCTCCTCTCTGTTTAACAAACTATTATATCTCTTCAATACTATAAAAGGTGCTTTGTTATATAATGATTATGAAATGATAAAAGAGGAAGGTGATGACACCTGATGCAAGTTCCGTCACATATATTTAGAGAATATGATATTCGTGGCGTAGCCGATACAGAGCTCACTGCATATGTAGTAACAGCTATCGGGAAAGCCTATGGGACCTTGCTTCGCAGAGAAGGAATCTCCACTATAACAATAGGAGGAGATGTGAGACTTTCAACAGAAAGAATTCGACAAAATATTATCGACGGGGTCATATGGGCCGGCGTTAACGTAATAGATTTAGGGGTGGTAACTACGCCTCTTCTGTATTGGAGCCAGTTCCATTTTAACTTTGATGGAGCAGTTATGGTCACAGGAAGTCATAACCCTAAAGACATGAACGGCTTAAAACTGGCTTTAGGGAAAAGTACTATGTATGGAGAGCAGATTCAATCTATTTTAAATATGATTGAAAAAGATGATATGGTACCTGGGCAAACATTGGGCTCTGTAAAAAGAGAAGATATTTGGTCTGGCTATATCCAGATGCTCTTGTCGAAAATAAAATTGGGGCCACGAAAACTCAAAGTAGTTGCTGATGCTGGGAATGGAACAGCAGGGCTCTTTATCCAAAAATTTTTAGAAGGGTTAGGCTGCCGTGTTGTCCCTCTGTTCTGCCAACCTGATGGGAACTTTCCCAACCACCACCCAGATCCTCTGAAACGTGAAAATCTCGTCTCCCTCATTGAGACAGTAAAACGAGAAAAAGCCGATGTAGGTTTCGCCTTTGATGGGGATTCCGACCGAATAGGAGTTGTCGATGAGAAGGGTTCTGTAGTATGGGGAGACACACTCATGGCCTTATACTGGAGAGAAATCTTGCCTAAACATCCAGGAGCTGATGCTATCATAGAAGTAAAATGCTCCCAAGCCCTTGAAGACGAGATCCGTCGCTTAGGAGGAAAACCTCTTTATTATAAAGCTGGGCATTCCCTTATTAAGGCGAAAATGAAAGAGATAGGAGCTCTTTTCGCAGGCGAGTTGTCTGGACATATGTTCTTTGCCGACGAGTTTTATGGCTTTGATGACTCTTTCTACGCAGCTGGCCGCCTCCTGCGCATCCTCTCAAATGATCGCCGAATTCTGTCTGACATGCTTGTAGATTATCCCATTTATTACAGTACTGCGGAGATTAGAGTAGACTGTCCCGATAATAAGAAATTTCAAGTCATCGAAAAAATTAAAGAGGAAGCTCTTAAAGAGTACAAAGCTATCACTATCGATGGAGTACGAATTTTATATCCTCAGGGATGGGGTTTGGTAAGGGCTTCTAACACCCAGCCCGTGTTAGTGACAAGATGCGAGGGCAAGACAAAAGAAGATCTAGACTTTATTACGCAAGACATGAAAAAACGCATGATAGCAGTAGGAGTTTCCGATTTTCAGTGGACGTACTAATTTGAAAAAGGAAAGGGCATTTTTCATGTCCTTTCCTTTTTTAAACTTTCTCTTTCCACAATAAATAGCCTTCGTTTATATAAGGAACGATACATCTCTTTCTCTCAAGAAAAGATAAATAGGCAGCAATAGTAGCGCTGTTCAGCACATATTGAATAGAATCCATTTCTATGCCCCATTCTCTGGCCAATGCTGCAAGAATCTCCTCTCTGGAATGAGGAGTTTTACAAAGATTCAATACAGCCTCACTTAAATATTTAACGCCCTTTCGATTGGCTTCCACCAAAGAGGTAATATTTTGAACCGGCTTGGCATGGCTTGGTACAAACCAATTAGCTTCTGACATCTGAAGCATATCTAGCGTTCGAAGAACCCCTTCTACGTCCATAGAGACTATAAAACGATATTTCTCTATAATCTCTTGGGAAAAGACGCTATCGGCTACATAAAAAACTCCGTCTCTCGACTTTAATCCTACCATATTGAGAAAATGACCTGGAAGCCCCACAACCTCAAGCTCTGTGCCAGGAACCATTTCACCAGGGTGAATAACATGAGTGACCTTCGACGGCTCTGCTTCAAGGAATTTTCCTCGAATAGCATTAAATGGGTACGCTCCCCATAAAAGAAAAGGTTCGAGATAAGGATTTTGTGTCAAAACATTTTCAAGAGAGCTTGTTATAATAGCGCAAGAAGTTTTTTTCTGGAGATAAGCATTCCCTCCTATGTGGTCAGCATTGGAGTGAGTATTAATAATTCCATGGAGCGTCAAATTATGCTCTTGCAATAATTTAAATAATCTTCGCCCAGATGTCTCATCCCCCCCACTATCTATAAGGAAACAACCGCCATTCCCATCTTTCCATAACCCTATATTCACTCGCCCTGGGATAAAGCAACTCTGCGCTGTCAATTCTCGTATCTCCATAAGATATAAAACCTCCTTTCGAGTATATTCTAATACTTTGCTTTTTCTTTTCTCCATGCTAGAATGTTCTAGCTAATGGTTCGAACCAATAAAAAATAAATCATAGATGGTTCGAAAGGGCTATTTCAGGAGGTGCATAGAATGGATAGCAAAAAACTGAAAAAAGCCATAAAGAGCGGACATGTAAAACAGCGTAACGAACAGACAGATGCTTTTGCCAATGCTATGGTAGATCTTAATCATGAATTATATCGGTGCCGATACGATTCATAGTTCATAGCTTGTTTTTTCGTGTTTTTACAAACAGGAGGGGCCTTGAGGCCCCATTTTTTATGCCTTTCTTCATTCTTGAGTACATGTTTTTCAATTTTTTTTCAGAAAAACGTTTGCTAGTAACCTAAAGTTGAGTTATAATGCCCGCGTTAAACAGGAGGTGAAGATTATTGCAAACTGCAATAGAAGTAAAAAATTTACATAAATCCTTCGGAGACCTTCATGTGTTGCAAGGAGTCTCCATGTCTGTTAGTGAAGGAGAGGTCGTATCTGTCATCGGCCCGAGCGGCTCAGGGAAGAGTACGTTGGCCCGGTGTATTTGTCGTCTCGAAGATATCAATGAAGGAGAGATTTACCTTTATGGGCAACGTGTCGACGGAGGGAAACACTCGAATAAAGAATTAGCGAGTCTTGTGGGAATGATCTTCCAGCAGTTTAACCTCTTTCCCCACCTTTCAGTTCTTGATAATATTACACTATGTCCTATTCAAATCAAGGGGATGAAAAAAAGCGATGCAGAGGAATTGGCTGTTCGTCTTCTGGAACGAGTAGGGCTCGGAGATAAAGTTCAAGCCAAACCTGCACAGCTTTCTGGAGGGCAACAACAACGGGTAGCCATAGCTAGGGCTCTGGCTATGCAGCCTAAAATTATGCTTTTTGATGAACCTACCAGTGCTCTTGACCCTGAGCTTGTAGGCGAAGTGCTTGATGTTATAGCACAGCTCGCCGAGACAGGAATGACTATGATGATTATTACCCATGAAATGACATTTGCCAAAGAGGTCTCTGATAAAATTGTCTTCATGGCTGATGGGAATATAGTGGAAGAGGGAACCCCCAGTGATCTTATGACGAGGCCTTCTCACCCAAGGACGCAAGCATTTTTACAGCGCATGCTTGCCCATTTCGGAGAAGAAATACCTGAACGGGGAGGCGAATGTTAATGACCCTGGATTTTACGGCTATTACTCCATATTGGCACATGTTTTTGACGGGGGCATCCATCACGGTAAAAGCTTCTATGTTAGCTGTGATCTTTGGAGCCATTATAGGCGTGTTTGTAGGAGCTTTACGGGTTGTACCCTTCACACCCTTAAAATCTTTAGCAGCAGCCTATATTTATGTAATACGAGGAACACCCCTTTTAATTCAGCTTTTCCTCATCTATTTTGGATTACCCTCCCTTGGCATTAATTTACCCGCTTTTGCTGCCGGGATTATTGGACTCTCCATCAACTCTGCAGGATATGTTGGAGAAATTGTTCGAGGTGGGATAGAGGCAGTCCCCAAGGGACAATGGGAAGCAGCAAAAGTATTAGGTCTTTCTTATCTGGGGACTATGCGCCATATTATTCTGCCTCAAGCCATACGGAATATGCTTCCAGCTTTCGGGAATGAATTCGTAACACTTATAAAAGAATCGTCACTTCTATCTACATTGGCCATCGCCGATTTGACCATGGTAGGGCAACAAGTTCGAAGCGTTACGTATGCATCTTTTGAGACATTTATAATGGTAGGTCTTATCTACCTTTTCCTCACCAGCTTTACAAGCCTGGGTCTCCAGTTTTTGGAGAAACGCTGGCAAGTCCGATAAGAGATAAAATAGGGGAAGGAACATTGCAATTCCTTCCCCTATTTTGTTTAGTTCGGATACGTAGTAGCCTGTCTTTTTCTGCCATAATACTCCATTTCCCTCATCGCTTCCCGAGCTTCTAAATACCCCCACGACGCAGATATAATCTCCCGTATTGACAACTTTCCTTTTTCCCTCAGCTCATTCCACAAAGGCAAGGGCAGATAAAGCCACACACGGAAGATGGTTTCAGTTTTATCCAAAGATTGTTCCGATAAAATAAGGTATCCAGTTCGACTAAAGAGAACTACCGGGCGAGAACGTTGAGACGTCATGCGCTGTAGATCATCAAGAGTGAAAGAGAGTGTTTCAAGCTCAGCCATATCCTTTCCTCCCGGCAAATCTGTAAGAGAAAACCAGATCTGGGGTTGATGACTCTGATCGCTAAAAGCACCTCCAGCACTCTTAAGCCATGTCTTAATTCGCGCTACTGAGGAATAATCATTTCGAGCTAAAGCGAAACGAACACCCCAATAGGCCTGTTTGACAGATTGGTCTCTTTCTATAAGTTCTAGAATAAAATGTTCATCTTGCAAGGTTTCTTCTGTTAAAAGATCGACCATGTCGTTACGAAGCAACCCTTTAAGAATGAGTATCGCTGGTACATGCTCGCCAGGAGGTTCCATCTGCCCTAACAAGCTCCTCCGAAGCTCGGACACTATCTCCGCACTAAGAAAAATAGTATGAAGGCTCTCTACAGCCAGAGAAAGGGGTTTATTTTGGTACAAAAAGACCTCAGTCATCTCCACATCCCCTAATTTGCCCCATACCCATTTTTCATCGTTAAGGATAGAGGAAGATCCAATAAGGATCCTATTATATGGCAGGAGGAGAACGACCCGTGGAGCATCAGTTTTTGGAAGACCAGGCACTGTCATCGTATCCGGAAGCCTGACGATGTTGCCCGAAGACATCAGCTCATAGATCACTATTACCCCCTCCTTTCTCTAAAAAGCATACCACGAGGGAATAATCTTATCAAGGTAAAGAGGTGTGCCAACGTCGATGGAGCCAGAGCCACTGCTCCGGATGGCGATATACCATCTTCTCTATGACGGTATCGGCAGTAAGGGTAACAGCTTCTATTCTTTCTTTACGCTTCCCTTCCTCTGGAAGAAGCAGCGGAGGAGAGACAATGATTTGATGGTGAAAGGGAGCAATGCGATAAGAAATAACAGGCACAATGGGAACGTCAGCCATAAGAGAAATAGCAGCCGGTCCGTTGACAGTAGAGCATTTTTTTCCTAAGAATGTGGAAGAAATGCCGGAAGGACCGCCATCCTGATCGGCAAGAAGACCAAGAAAAGCCCCCGATTGCACTAATCTCACAGCCTCTTTCATTATGAATCTCTTTTTAAGGGTTCGGAGTCCTACGCGAGAGCGGTATTCTTCAATTAAATCTGCAATATCACTATCATCGGGATCTCGTACCACCGCATAGAGAGGGTATCCTCGCTGACAAAGCCATGCAGCCAATAACTCCCAGTTTCCCAAATGAGCTGTAAGAATGACCGCTCCTTTTTGCCGCATGAACAAGTCTTGGAGGATACTTTCTCCTTCTATATCTACAACCCAATCAAGAGCCTGACGGGGGTTATCTACCAATACAAGATATTCCGCAAGCATCCAAGCTATATGATTGTACACACCTGAAAGAATTTCATTACGCCAGCTTTCTGATGACGGGAAAGAGGAATTTTCCATATTAGAAAGTGCTACTCCCTTTCGAGGGGCAATAGAACACAAGAGACGATGAACTAGTTTGGCCATCGCTGTGGCACGCCAGCCTGGGGCAGCGCACTTTTGAAATATTTTTAACAAAATAGAACCAGAGCTCACTTCAATGCACCATCCAGTTGAGAGTAAATTTTAAGAAGGGCGTCCACACTCTCTTGAGGCGTCCACACGTTAAGAAGGCAATTTCGGGCTTTTACAGCCGTGTTTTTCCCCTGAGAAGAGAAAGAAGAGAAAAGAATTTCTTCAAACAAAAGAGGGCCGTCAGAAGATTTCTGAACCCTCACATACCCTTCAGAGCCTAAAAGTCGGTCGAGAAAGGCAGAAGGGGGGCTCAAAACGGGAACACCGAGAATAGAAGCTTGTGCTGCCAGCAAAGCCAAAGAGGGGTGATCTGATAAAAGCAACAACACTCCCCCTCTCTGACCCATAAGCGGCAATATATATGAAGAGTGAGAAAGAGTTTTTCCAGGCCACTCTTGCTGTTTGGGAAATGGCACTTTAAAAATGGGCATATTTTGGTTCAAGAGGATAGATAACCAATAGCCAGTTGCTTCATTAGGGACGCCGGCTATAAAAAGAGCCGGTGCCCCGCTACATTTAAAACCCTCTTCAGCTAAAGCCCATGAAATTTTTGATTCAAAAGCAGGTGGTATAAAAAAACTTTTTTGGGAAAGCCCCCGGTAAGAGGCCTTCAATCCGCTCGTGCTCTGAATCGTTTTGGCGTGGACACCAATAAGAGGCCACCAGGGAGTTGGTGTCCCCCATACATGCCAAATCCTTCCCTTCGTCGCAAACAGCAACGCTTTATCTCTCCATGAGAGAGAGGACCATAATTCTGGCGTTGAGAAATCTAACCATTGGTTATTTTTAAGAGCAAAGAACCTGAAGTAAGGTAAACGCCCCCGAAGCTCCCTCACAAGGGAACCAATGACTGCCAATTCCCAAACAGGCAGAGAGCTTGTAAGAAGCCAAACAAGAGAGTTCCCACACATGTTCACACGCAACACCGCCGAAGCTAATGTTTCACTTCCAGAAGATGGAATCGCTTCTTGCCAAGTCTCGCAAAAACAAAACGCTCTGCTATAAGATGCTCCTCATCTACTACGGTGTTTTCGTCAGAAACTCGTTCTCCATTAAGGTAGACTCCTCCACCTCGAATAAGACGTCTAACTTCTCCCTTGCTTTGACATGCTCCAGAAGAAGCCAAAACATCAACAAGAGAAAGTGGCAACCTTTCCGTTATCATGCTGCTAGGAACTTCTCCTGCCAACATCTCCATAAGCTCTCCCGTCATTTCATCGTGGGACACATCTCCACCAAAGAGAATCTCACTGGCTTGACGAACAGTTTCTGCTGCGTGAGTGCCGTGGACAAGAGAGGTTACTTCCCATGCTAGCCTTTTCTGAGCCTCCCGCTGCTCTGGTGACTGTTCATGCTTCTTCATGATGTCATGAATCTCTTCCAGAGGAAGGAAAGTAAAGAACCGTAACAGACGATCTACCATTTCGTCCTCGGTATTGATCCAGAACTGGTAGAAACGGTATGGGGACGTTCGCTTCGGGTCAAGCCATACCGCACCGCCCTCTGTTTTACCAAACTTGGTTCCCGAGGAATTCAATAGTAAGGGGTTCGTCCAACCAAAAACCTGGTCTCCTGTACATTTTCGAATTAAATCAATACCTGAAACGATATTCCCCTGCTGATCGTTCCCGCCCATTTGCACACGACACTTGTAGGTCTTTAGAAGATGCATAAAATCGTAAGCTTGCAGAAGTGTATAAGAAAACTCTGTGTAGGAGATACTTTTTTCTGGGTCCGCCAATCTTGATTTCACATGTTCTTTGTTAATCATATAATTAACAGAAAAATATTTTCCCACGTCTCGCAGGAAATCAAGGACAGTTATATGCTGCAGCCAATCGTAGTTATTTACGATAATTGCCGAATTCTCGCCACAATCAAAATTCATAAAATGTTCGAGTTGTTTCCGTACACCCTCTATGTTTTTTCTCACCATATCGGGAGAAAGGAGATTACGTTCCTTGCTTTTTCCTGAAGGATCTCCAATCATACCTGTCCCACCACCAGCAAGACAGATCGGGCGATGGCCTAAGCGTTGAAGCCAGCTCAATGTCATAATAGGGATCAAATGGCCTACGTGAAGACTGTCTGCCGTAGGATCGAAACCCACATATGCCGTGAGCATCTCTTTACTATTAAACAAGTCTTCCAATTCTTCTGGATGACTGCTCCATTCGATTAGACCCCGTTCCTGAAGAACGTGGAAAGCATTTTCCATTGCACTTTTCCTCCTATACTTCCTTTATATATTTGAGTCGTTCTCAAGCGTTTCGCTCTTCGCGGGGAACGACCATCGTACATGCCCCTCGTGAATATTTGGCATAACTATAGATATTTCACCTACTTTTCGAAGGTTTGCAGCAATCTGAGCAAGCTCTTCAGCACTATGCCCTACTTCACTTCCCATTTTCCCCGCTAAAGCGGAAGCCCTTGCTATCATTTCCAAAGCTTCTGCCAAACGTTGACCGTCGCCATATAACCACGCAAAAGCTTCAGAAGTCCCTTTGAGGGAAGGGATTACAATACTTGCCTTTCTCCCTTCCTTAACATCATTTTTCTGGATCACACCAAAAGCTGCCAAATTATCATTTGCCACTCCTACAATAGTAAAGGGAATGTCTGTAGTTCCCCCTGCGGGGAATCCTTCAAGGGGATGAACAGAGGGAACAAGCATCCTCCATTCCTGATCCCAAAATGCTTCTGCTAATTTTTGCCCTACCGCACCTCGCTCTGGGAATTGGACAAGAAAACCAGGGAGGGTGAAAAAGAGGATTTTGCTGTTTCCCCCTACCGTTAAAGAAACTGGACCTTTCAGCAAGGAGAATAGTTCTTGCTGTGTTAGAGGAAAATCTGCTGATATTTCTCTTAAGATCTCTTCTTCTATAGGGAGTCCCTCCATGTTAGGAAGATTCATTCCTGCGGCAAAAACAAGAGGTTCAGGGATAATCATTCGATAATCCCAACGAGAAGTGGAAAGACTTCCCAAAAATTGAGATGGGATAAGGGCTTCAATCCCAGAAATTTTCCATTTAAACTCTCCCCGCTCACTATTTTCTACCCAAGAAGCGTCTAAAGCACACGGGACAAGGGCAACATCAAAACCGTCCAAAGAAAGGAGTTGAGAAAGCAGGCCTCCATCATAAAAACGGAAGTGATTTTTCCAGTCACGGCTCACTTTCCAATCGGTCTTAAACTTCTCTTCTTCATTTTTTAGAATATTTTTCATATGCCCTAAATCTTCTAGTGATGTGGAAAAAAGGGATAAACCTCCATCTACAGCAACATAAAGAGAAGGCATACCTTTTTCCCAATCTAAGCGAGTCGTACCTTTTTCATCTCGAACCAAAGAAATAGCATCTTTCAAAGAAGACCATTCTTCGGGAATTGCTCCTTTTTCCAGACTCTGAGTTGTTGTAAGATTAAAAAGAGCCGCAGCGTAAAGGTGGGGCTGATTGTCTCGCCACGCAACAAGACACGCTCCCTGGCGAGAGTAGGAAAGAAACGGAGACACGGATTGAGTTACTTGCAGGAAAGGCCGAGCCTGCTCTGCTTCTTCCATAAGATCACTGGGAATAGGAAAAGAAAAAACTTTCCCCTCTCCTTCTACGTATACATAAGGTGTAGACGCTTCAGGCGTTGGGATGGGTGCAGAAATAGTGCGCTGTTCAGGTTGCCTTCCTATAAATAGAATAGCAAGCCCGATAATGACAAAACACGAAATGAAAGCACCCCAAAAACAAAGTCCTTTTCTCATTTTTCTCCCTCCCAGCTATGGAAATCAACCTTTCTATCATAGACTTAAAAGAGCAACATGACCAGAAAGGGGATAATATTTTATACTTCTTTCTCCTCAAATATGCCAGTTTTCTGTTCAGCTGTTTCTAACAAAACAATCGTAGACTGAAGGAGAGGCAAAAGAGGTTCCGGTTCCTTCACTTCCTCCGATTTTGCCCGAATAGAAGCTGCCAGCTCTACTATATCGGTGAGAAGATCATTCATCTGATCCAGACTTTTTATGCGCGGGACAGCTGCCGGAATTGAGATGGATGTCTCTATGCCCTTAAGTGGCGTAAGCTCGAACTCTTCTCCCACTACTGGCGCCATGGCTTGCAGGCCTCTTTCCTTAAGAGCTCCTACGAGAGCCATAGAAGATTTCGGCTCTCCATGGGTAACAAAGAAAACAGGGCGGTTCTCAAAATTTCCTGCCCATGCAAGAAGGTCGTTTTTATCTCCATGAGCGGAAAAACCATTGATCGTATGAAGTTTTGCTTTTACGTTCAATTCTTCTCCTGCAATACGCAATGTTTTTTCCCCATCAACAAGTCGACGTCCGATTGTTCCACGTGCTTGATACCCTACAAAAACCACTTGATTATGAGGATCCCAAATGCCGTGTTTTAAATGATGAACTATACGGCCACCATTGCACATGCCGCTACCTGCCATTACTATCGCATGTTTTATGTCGTTAATTTGACGAGAGTCTTCGACGCTCTCTACATATTGAAGATGTTTTGGCGAGAAGGGGTCATCTCCTTCTTTTACATGTCCTTGTATTTCTCGCGACAGAAGACTTAAGTGGTGATTATAAATTTCAGTCGCTTTCACTCCCATAGGAGAATCGAAAAATATAGGAACACCATCTCGAAGAATCCCCTCTTTTTGAAGGAGCATCAGCTCAAAAAGAATACGTTGTGCTCGATCAACAACAAAAGTGGGTATCATCACTTTTGCCCTAGATCTTAAAGCCTCTTTGATAACACTACGAAATTCAGCTCGTGTCTCATCGTTAGAGCGGTGGAGCCGATCTCCGTAGGTCGATTCTATGACTACATAATCTGCCCGAGAAATAATGGCAGGATTTCTCTCCATAACCGTCTCTTGCGGTCCGAGATCGCCGCTAAAAACAATCTTTACCTCATCTCCATCCTCTTGCAACCATATTTCGAGAATAGCGCTGCCAAGGATATGTCCGGCATCTCTAAATCTCACGGAAATATGAGGAGCCACTTCTATCTTATCATCGTATGTAGCAGGAGAGAGCAATTGGGAAGCTCTTTCTGCATACTCCTGAGTATAGAGAGGTTCTACAGGTGGAAGACCTTTTCTGGCATTTTTCCTCGTCTTCCATTCTGCTTCTTCCTTCATAAGCCTTACAGAATCTTGCCATAAGACATTCACCAGTTCTACAGTAGGAAGAGTAGCCCATATTTTTCCTTTAAACCCTCTTTGGACAAGGAGGGGTACGCGTCCAGAGTGATCAATATGAGCATGGGTAAGAAGAACAGCGTCGATACTTGATGGCACAAAGTCAAATTCACTTCTGTTCTTCGTATCCTCTCCCCTACCCTGATACATTCCACAATCTACTAGAATTCGGCTTTTCCCACATTCGATCAAATAGTTAGAACCAGTAACTTCTCCTGCAGCACCTAGAACCTTTAATCTCATTCTATTCGTCCCTTTCGGGGCTGCCTCCTTTCGTTTCATCAAGGATCTCTTCTCGCTTATAAGGAACAACGCATTGGAGCAACGTCCCCTGCCCGGGTGCTGAAACAACATGAAAGTCTCCCTTTAATGTCGTGATACGTTCCATCATGTTCGCTAAGCCTCGATGCCCCTTTAAGAGGAGTTCTTCAAAAGTCTGGTTCAACTCAAAACCTATGCCATTATCTTGGATGTTAAAATGGATAAAAGATCCCCTGGGAAAGATCTCTCCATGTACAGACGTAGCCTGACCGTGACGCACTGCATTAGAGACCGCTTCCTGAAAAATTCTGAAAAAAGCAATAACTATTTCAGAAGATAGGCTCAGATCTTCATCTACATCGATAGTTACATCTATTCCGTTATGTCTAGCCAGCCGATCAGCTAGTTCTGTAAGGGCATGTTCTCCGCCGAGCTCAAGCCATGGTGGAGAAAGAGAGTCACACATCTCTCTCATTTCACGTACCGCCATTTGCGCTGCTTCTTCCGCCAATTTTAAATGAGTCTGTCCTACCTCTCCGCATAGATTCATATCAAAAAGGCGCATTTGTTGGATCATAGCTGTAATATCCTGAAGAGGTCCGTCATGGATCTCTCTGGCAATCCTCTTCTTTTCGTCTTCCTGGACACTGACAATATCATGAACATATCGGTTCCTCAAATCGTCTCGCTCAATAGCTGCCTTGGCCAATCTATACAAGGCCCGGCGAAGACGACCCAGTTCAAAAACAGCTTGAGGATCATCTGGCTCAGGCAATTCTTTCCCCCATACAAGGGAATCTACCTCTATCATCATCCGACGAAGAGGCAAAATAAGCCACCGCCACATTGCCCAGACAGCGATAAGGCTTGTAAGGGTCATAAGAACAATGAGCACAGGCCAAATGTGACCGAAGCGAAGCAACGGTCCAATAAGCTGGCGCCAAGCCACCGCCGCAATAACCAAACGGCTCCCTTCATCAATAGGGTATACAGCAATAGTATAGCGATCTCCTTGCCGATCTCGCACCTCCACAGCACGGCCGATAGGAATACGTGGATCCCAAATAGCTGCGAGATTACTCACTCCGGGAGAAGCCATGAGCACTTTACCGTCAGGGGTTATAACTGCGATCCATCCAGGAAGAGAAGGACCCCATGAAAAGACTTTAAGCTGTCTGAAAATAGAGGGATACATTCCCCCTCCCCCCCAAAAAGGAGAATCTAAATTCAGCCACGACGCTACATTTTCTGCCAAATCCTCTACATAGGACCGAGTAACAGCCTCCATAGCCCATTCCTGATGTATCATGGCCACACTGGAGACCACCAGCACGGCCAGCGTGGGGAGGGTAACAGCCAAAATAAGGAGAAGAAGCAGATGACGCCTCATTCCAGCAATTCCTCAAGGGTTACAACTCCGTACTTCAAAGCAAGAAGTAAAGCTTCCGTCTTATTCCTCGCTCCTAGCTTATCGTAAATTGAAGCCAGGTGAGTTTGTACCGTCCGCTCGCTAATAAAAAGTTCAGAGGCCACCTCCTTACTTGAAAGGCCTTTCGAAGCAAGGACTAACACTTCTCTTTCTCGGGAAGATAGGGATTCGGGTACTAACTCTCTATCCCCTACAACTGTAGCTACTTCTGAATCAAGGTACAATCCTCCCTGTACCACTGTTTGTATAGCTCGTATTAATTCCTGGGGAGTAGCCGTTTTTAACACGAACCCCCTGGCCCCAGCCCGAAGAGAGGCCACTACATACTGATGCGCATCATAGGACGTAAGCATGATAGAAAATACTGGAAGTTTTTCTTCCTTAATACGGCGAGCTATAGAAACTCCGTCCTCTCCAGGCATTCGTATATCGAGAAGCGCTACATCAGGTTTAAGCTGAGAGATAAGCTCCCAAGCTTCTACGCCATCTTTTGCCTCTCCCACTAGCTCTATGGATTTTTCCTGTTGAAGATAAGCAGAGAGCCCGGCCCGAGTGAGCGGATGATCGTCCGCTAAAACCACACGTATAGACATAATATAGTCCCTCCAAGGTCAATATATCTCATTTTTCTATCATAGCGAAATGACCCTTTTTGACAATCGGTGAAGTAGCTGAACTCTCTATACGACTTTTACACCTCTAGGGAGCCCAGCCCAAGTTCCTCTTCTATAGGTTGCAACGCACTGATCACTCCATCAATAAGCTCATCTATGACTACATCCAGCATTTCAGCACCTTTTAGAATAACATCCCGATTCACGCCTCGAGCAAAAGCCTTGTCCTTCCATTTTTTCTTCACTGATTTCACGGTGAGGTCTTGCAAAGATTTAGATGGGCGAACGAGAGCTGCCGCTATAACAAGGCCAGTGAGCTCATCAACAGCGTATAAGGTTTTTTCCATAAGAGATACAGGTTTCACATCTGATACCATTCCCCAGCCATGTGCCTTCACCGCTCTCACAATATCTTCTGGGTACCCTTTTGCTTCAAGCCAAAGAGCTCCTTCGTGGGTATGCCTTTCCGGTGTATCCTGAGTTCTTTCCCAATCTATATCATGGAGCAGCCCAACGACCCCCCATTTTTCCATATCAGCGTCTGCCTTTCTCGCAAAATATCGCATTGCAGCTTCAACAGCTAAGGCGTGTTTGATATGGCTTTCATCCTTATTATATTCTCGCAACACATTCATGGCCTCTTCACGACTTACAGACACAATGCATACCTCCCCATATTCTCTTTTTCATATTTACATAAGTCACTCCTAAGCTCTCTGTCGCAAAAAGGCCTTAAGAGCGACATCCATCTCCTGGAAAACATCTTCAGAGAGCTGGCATACTTCCATTGAAGCCTCGGATCGTAATTGCACCGCTAAAGCATCGGGATAGGGGTAGACAAACACGATTCGCTTGATGCCAGCATTAATTATTGCTTTTGTACAAAAAGAGCAAGGTTCGTGAGTACAGTAAAGCACGGCCCCATCCGTACTCGTTCCTACTGCCGCCGCCTGAGCAATAGCATTAATCTCTGCATGAGAGCCACGGCAGATCTCATGGCGCTCTCCCGAAGGAATGCCAAGCTGCTCACGAAGACATCCCACCTCAGAACAGTGAGGAACACCTTTAGGAGCCCCATTATAGCCAGTACTTATAATCTGAAGATCTTTTACAATCACAGCTCCTACTTTACGACGCAGACAAGTCCCTCGCGTTGCAGCTACAGCAGCAATCATCATAAAATAAGAATCCCAGTCTGGACGAAAATACGTCATCATATCCTCCACGTTTTGTTTAAAATCTTTATTCTTGATCGACATTATATCATTGCGAATATATACCCACGGGTATCAGTCACTATGGTACTATCATATTAATATAAATTCGATGGCAAAGAGGTGAACTTGTGATAAATAACAGTCTTCATATTCTCAAAGATCGTCGCGTTCTTTCATGGTGCCTTTATGATGTAGGAAACTCAGCTTTCGCGACTACCATTATGGCCGCAATTCTTCCCGTCTATTTCAAAGAAATCGCCACGCCATTTCTCTCTGGAAACTTGCCCACTATTTATTGGGGGTATACATCAGCCATCGCCCTTCTTTGCAGTGCCCTTGCAGCTCCCTTTCTCGGAGCTTTAGGGGATGTTGGCCAAATGAAAAAGAAAATGCTTCTTTTTTTTACCCTCCTTGGCATTCTCGCTTCCTGTGCTCTGTTTTTTACAGATCATGGCGATTGGTTCCTCACTCTTGTCTTCATGGCAATTGGAACGATAGGTTTTTCCTCCGCCATCATCTTTTATGATGCACTCCTTCCCCACCTCATTCCTCATCATTACATTGATATGGTTTCGTCTCTAGGATATGCTTTAGGGTACTTGGGTGGTGGTATTTTACTGGCACTCAATATTGTTATGATTTACATTTGGCCCGGTACTTTCGGCCCTCGACTTTCTTTCTTGTCAGTAGCCATATGGTGGGCAATTTTTACCCTTCCTCTTTTTCTTCACGTACCAGAACCACTCACAACGCACCATACTGTTTCTTACTCCCAAAACGTGGCAAAAGAGGCTATTCTGCGGCTGGGAAAAACATTTGTAGGGATTCGGAAATACCCTGATCTTTTTAGATTCTTGATAGCTTTCTGGCTCTACAATGATGGCATTGGAACAATGATACACATGGCTGCTATTTATGGGGCTCAAGTAGGAATTTCCATGATCCATCTCGTAGGCGCTCTTCTTTTAACCCAATTTGTTGGCGTGCCTTTCTCCATTTTTTTTGGAAGACTCGCATCTCGCATAGGGAGCAAAGAGGCTATTCTCGTTGGACTTTTCGGATATACGCTCATATCTGTGGGGGCTATTTTTCTTGCTACGCCATGGCATTTTTGGCTCCTCGCTTTTGCAGTGGGAACAGTACAAGGTGGAACTCAAGCTATGAGCCGCAGCCTTTATGCCCGCATGCTGCCCCCTTCCAAAAGTGCCGAATTTTTTGGTTTTTACGATATTTCCAGCAAATTTGCTGGAGTCCTCGGCCCCTTTTTATTTGGTTTTATTACGCAGATAACTCATTCAAGCAGAATTGGGATCGCTATTTTAGCTTTAACTTTCGTAGCTGGAGCCATAATCTTGCGGAAAGTAAATGTTATGAGAGGAATTCACAACGCTTCTCTACAATAACGCTACACATATCTCAGAAAAGAAGGGGGTGTCAAATCTGTTACATTTTCTTGTTGTCTCTACGGGAGGAACTATTGCTTCAGGAGAAGGAAGAGAAGGTCTTACTCCCACTATGACAGGACATGATTTATTGAAGTATGTCCCATCTCTCTCCCAGTTAGGAGAGATAGACGTTCATGACCTTTTATTTAAAGACAGTTCAAATATGTCTCCCCTCGACTGGAAACGTATCGCTATGTTCCTCATTGCTCAAGAAAAAAGATATGACGCTTTTATTATTCTTCACGGCACCGACACTATGGCATATACAGCATCTGCTCTCTCTTTTATGATTGCTAATTTCACCAAGCCCGTAGTAATAACAGGTTCCATGCAACCCATTACTCAGCCAAATACAGATGCTATTGATAATATTTATTCGTCCTTCCTCTTCGCAGCAGCGATGATACGGCTACGGCAACGAGGGATTACTATAGCTTTTGGCGGCCAGCTTATACACGGACCTCGTTCCCAAAAAATCCTAAGCCACGACTATACTGCCTTTACGAGTATTAATTATCCTCATCTAGGCCATATAGAAAAAGGGGAGGCCATTTTAACTCATCGCCCAAGCCTTCTTACCCCATTATTTCATCAGAAAGAATATGAGACATTTGAGCTTGAAACATCGGTTTTTCTCCTCACTCTTTTCCCGGGGTTTCGTGCCAGGTACCTTGAGTATATTGTCAACATGGAGCCTAAAGCCATTGTCATAGAGGCATTGGGCTTGGGTGGCGTTCCACATCTTGGAGAGAGCCTTCTTCCACCGCTTAAACTTTCTCAAGACCTGGGGATACCTGTAGTAATAACCACTCAATGTGTTTACGGCGGAGTAGATCTCAATGTATATGAAGTAGGGAGAAAGACTCTTAAAATGGGAGTCATTTCGGGGAAAGACATGACCCGAGAGGCCATCATCACAAAGCTTATGCTCCTATTGCCCTACGTAGAACCTTACAATGTTGAAAAATGGCTTCATACAAACTTCTGCGATGAAATTACTCTTCCTTAAGTGGCGATCCTTGGCAGAGCTCGACAAGTTCTGAAATATCGAGCTCTGCTCGGATCCCAAAGCGAGTCAAGGCAAAATCATAACGAACAGGATCATCTGGAGCTATGGTCCGGAAAGCATCTGTAATCTCTAAAACTGTCTTGAAATCTGCCTGCTTTCTTCGAGTGAGTCCCAACGAAAGAGCAATTCGATGCATATGGGTATCTACAGGAACGAAGAGATCTGCAGGAGAGAGAACCTGCCATCCGCCAGGATCCACCTCGTCTTTTCTCGTCATCCATTTCAAAAAAAGGAAAAAACGCTTACATGCACTGCCTTGAACAGGCGAAGCGAGAAGTGATCCATGCCCCGCTGCGCTCTTAAGTTTTTCAGCAAAGTTTATAATACCACGTAAAGGATCCTTTCCTTCAAGAAGAGCTTCTTCCAAACAAAATTCCAGGCGCTCGTAACACCGCAATAGTTTTCCAATGCCATTAAGAAAAGTTACTAATTCTTCCCCTGTAGTAAAACGGTGTTTAAAAGAACCGTATAAAGAGGTAAGCTGCTCCTTATTGGCAGCACGAAGAAAAGCCGCTGGACTATCCCCGAGAGGTACAAGCACTTTTGTTACGCTCTTTAATATTTGTTGCACCCTGCCATAAGCCAACGAGGAGGCAATAAGAGCTGTTACTTCGCGATCTGCCAAATTTTCATAACGACGGGGAAATTCTACAGGATCTGGATGAATTAATTCCTCTTTCGTATATGAAGTATAAATAGCTTCCAACACTGAACGGCACTCTTTAGGAGATCTGCCCTTGCTAAAGAATGCACATTTATTACTTTTGCTTTGTATTGGCTTCATATATAGCGCCAGCAATCGCTATTCCCATCTCGAAACATGGCTGTAGCTCCCCTTCCCTGGGAACATACCTAATCTTTACGCCAGGATGGACAATTTTAACTTTCATAGCTTCCAGTTCTTGATTTAAAAGCTTAACCGATTCGCAGCCCCAACCGTAGGAACCAAAAGCCGCCCCAACCTTCTTTATAGGACGAAGTCCCTTCACATAGCAGACAAGATCTGCCATGCGAGGTAAATATCCCGTATTAAGGGTGGGAGATCCTAAAGCTATTCCTCTTGCCTCCAACATTTCAGTTATTACATCACTATGATGACTCACTCGAAGATCCATAACTTCTGTTGATACTCCCCGGCTCATAAGCCCTTCCGCAACATGGCGCGCCATGGTCTCCGTACTATGCCACATAGTGTCATAAGCTACTACCGCCTTATCTTGGCACATTCCTTCAGCCCATCGTCGATATGCGGATACTACCTCCGGAACATGTTTTCTCCAGATAACGCCATGATCTGGTGCAATCATATCAATTTCTATATTCATAGCAGCTATTTCATCAAGTTTTTTGATCATAATAGGCGAGTACGGTAATAATATATTAGCGTAATATTTCGTCGTCTGATGCATCAGTTCGCCCCAATCAGCTTCATCATCAAATCGCTCACTCGACGAATAGTGCTGCCCAAAACCGTCATTAGAGATCAAAAGCCTATCTTCTTTTATGTAAGAGAACATGCTATCAGGCCAATGGAGCATCCGTGCCTCTAAGAAAGAGATTGTTTTCCCACCTAAAGAAACCTCGTCTCCTGTTCCGACAATCTGCAGGGGCCATTGGCGCACTTGCTCTCCAAAATGCTCTTCTAAAGCTTCCTTGCAGGGTTTTGAAAGAAAAATTTTCTCTGGCTTTACGAGATCCACAACCATAGGAAGACTCCCCGAATGATCCATCTCCGCATGGCTCACTACAATGTAATTAATTTTTTCAGGATCTATAACTTCACGAAGTCGCTGTACAAATTCGTCATAATGGGTTGTCTTGACCGTATCGAAAAGAACGTTTTTTTCGCTCCCTTTAACAACATAGGCATTATACGTGGATCCTTTCTCCGTAGAATAACCATGAAAATCCCGGAGCGTCCAGTCGAGCACCCCTACCCAAAACACTCCAGATTTAATTTCTAATGGAGCCATCATTATGTCCTCCTCTCTATTCTTTGGAATAGCTTTAATATATACACATTATTTTATAACGTTAAAAACAGCAGAAGGAGCTTTCTCAGGGGATTTCCCCTTTTTAATAGTATGGTAATCTGAGTACAAAAGTGGTTTCCCCTCTTTCAACACTGTTGCCGCTCGCACTTGTGCAATAAATAGTTTGTGCGTGAAAATATCTGTTACAGAAAGGACCTCCCCTTCTATAGAGGCCAAAGCATAATCTGTAACAACAGGGAGTCCAGATTCACTGATTGTGTATGAACAGGCATTAAATTTATCAAAATCTCTGCCGCAACGGAATCCGAAAACTCCAATAAATTTAAGGGGAGTAGCATCTTCCAGCACTGAAAGGGAAAAACGCCGACTTTTCTCTAACAACTCCGTAGTGTAATTGTCTTTATGAAGACATGCCGCAACACAAATTGGATCTCCTGTCAGTTGCATAAAAGCGTTGATAATCTGTCCGTTCTTTTTCTCTTCCCACTCTGTGCTCAAAATATACACACCGTAGCTTACCGTAAACAGCGCCCTCGGATCTATACTTTCAGCCATGCTTATTGCCCCCCTCTATTTAACACAAAAGGGCATGAGCAGTATCTGCCCAGCCCTTTTTTCTTTCAAATTATTCTTCCGGATTACTCTTCCTCGGCAGGATACACTCTGGCCCCAAGTTCTTTGTCGAGCATATAGACACCGTGCTTCGATTCAGAGAGGAACTCAAGTTTGTTAATAATTTCTTCCGCGTTTGCCTCCTCCTCTACCTGTTCTGTAACGAACCACTGAAGGAAGATCTGGCTTGCGTGATCTTTTTCTTCCATAGCCAGCTCTGTAAGGTCATTAATACGACGAGTTACGTAACGCTCGTGATCCAGAGCCGCCTTAAACACATCAAGGCATGACTTCCACTCAAAAGGAGGCTCCACTATGGCCTGTAGCTTAACTCTCCCGCCGCGTTCTACTATATAGTTATAAAACTTCATTGCATGATCCTTTTCCTCTAACGCCTGAATCGTCATCCACGTAGCCATACCCCTTAAATTTTTCTCCTCAAAATATGCTGCCATAGATAGATAAAGATAAGAAGAGTACAGCTCGGCATTGATCTGATCATTCACAGCATCTTGCATTTTTTTCGATATCATCTTTATTTCCCTGCCTTCCATAGTCCGTGTATATTGCAATATTCTCTGCTTAATTCTGGCGTAATTTCATGAAATTCAGTTTCAGGAGCATCTCCTGGATTCAAGAATTGACGGTAAATTTTATCCCCTGAAATAACTTCAATCCATTCAATGTAATGCTCTGGTTTCATAGGATGGGGAACACTTCCTACCTTAACTTTTGATCCTTCAATAACTGGCACATGTTTCTCCGTCGAAGCATCAGCTGTTTGTTCCTCTAGAAGTTTCATAGGCTGATTGCAGCAAACAAGTTGTCCTGCTCCGGCGTGAAGTACTTCCACAACATTGCCACATAAATCACACTTATATACTTCTAACCTCTTCGTCATCGTCATTCCTCCTCTTGTATGATTTTTGTGTTTGAGATAATAAAAACTGTATACCTTTTCAGTAGAATTCTTTTTGATTACAACATTATTACCACAGCTATACCCTACCGAGTCGCTAAACTTAATGTATTCATTAATAATATACGGAACATGGGTATATTTGTCAAGTTCAGAAAGACAGATCTACCTAACATTTTCGTCTTTAAAAACAGGGATTTTTAAAAAAACAGAGTAAAGAACTGGTACGATAATTAACGTCAAAGCCGTGGCAAAAGCCAAGCCAAACATAATAGTAACTGCCAGAGCAGAAAAGAGGATATCAAAATAGAGAGGGATCATACCTAAAACCGTGGTCATAGCTGCCATAAGAACAGGACGTGCACGACTCATAGCCGAATCCACTATAGCTAAAAAGCCCTCTTTTCCTTCCCGTATTTCGAGATCGATCTGATCAATAAGCACAATGGCATTTTTTATGAGCATGCCAGCAAGGCTTAAGAATCCCAGGAGAGCCATAAAGTCAAAAGATTTATGAAAAAGAAGTAATCCCGCCGTTACACCAACAATGGACAAGGGGAGACAAAGAAGGATCATAATGGGTTGTTTAAACCCGTTAAAAAGGACAACTAATATAGCGACCATGGCTAAAAAAGCAATAGGAATCATCCCCATAAGTCCACCTTGAGCTTTTTGAGAACTTTCATACTCGCCTCCCCAACTGAGGCTATATCCTAAAGGAAGAGAAATATTTTCCAGTTCGGGCTTTATACGAGCAAATAAAAGACCTGTTTTCCCAGAACGGGAATCACACTCTACAGAGAAAGTCCTCATACGATTTCGCCTATAAATAACGGGGTCTTCAGCTATGGTATCAATGCTTTTTGTAATCTGAGTTAAGGCTATATATTTTCTCATAAGGGGGCTCCACACTTCTACTTCTGGAAGTGCCCCCAGTCTCGCCCTATCCGCTTTAGGCAATCTAGCTATAATAGGGAGGAGTTTATCCCTCTCTCTGTATAAGCCTGCTTGTATACCCGAAAAGGACATCTCAAGGGCCAATGCTACATCTTGTCGTGTTAAACCAGCTTGTCGGGTTCGCACCTCATCAAGTACGGGACGAATAACCTTGACCCTTTCTCCCCAGTCGCTCCGGATGTTCATCGAATCGGGATCGTTCCTCATCATATAAAAAGCTTCTTCTCCTAGACGTCGTAAAACACGAGGATCGCCCCCTGTAAACCTTGCCTGTATTTTTGCACCTCCCCCTGTTCCTTTACTAAAGGAACGAATCCTGGGGTCGATATCTGGCATTTCTATATTCATGAAATTTTCCAGTTTACGACGTAAAGACTCTGCTGATTTCAAATCCTTAGCTTCCACTATCAAGTGTCCATAACTATCAGAAGAATCACTTGGCGTATAGGTGAGAATAAAACGAAGGGCTCCCTGTCCCACGTAGCTTGCTACAGAAACTGTCTCTGGCTGTTTCAAAACAAAAGCTTCAACTTTTTCTACCCCTCTCTGGGTCTCTTCTATATAAGCACCTCGAGGACGCCAAAATTCCACTGTAAAAAGAGGGCTCGTGGAGCTTGGGAAAAAAGATTGATCCACAAACGTAAAGCCTATGAGAGCAGAACCAAGCAAACAAACCATGACCAATATTGTTACCTTTCTCTTACGAATACACGCCTTGAGAAATCTTCTATACATCCTATAAAGTTTTGTATCGTAGGGAATCTCTGCTTTTGCTGAAGTTTTTAAAAAACGCACACCGGCTACAGGGGTAACGGTAACGGCAAGGACCCAACTTATAATCAAGGAAATTCCCACCACCTGAAAAAGGCTTTGGCAAAACTCCCCTGTGCTATCTGGGGACAGGCCAATAGGAGCAAAAGCTATAACAGCAATAAAAGTAGCTCCCAACAAAGGCCATTGAGTTTGAGTCACAACACCCACGGCAGAAGATATTCTATCCTCACCACTTTGTATCCGCACAAGAAGGCCATCAGCAACAACGATGGCGTTGTCCACTAGCATTCCCAAAGCTACAATCAATGCTCCAAGAGAAATACTATGAAGATCTATCCTCACAAGTTTCATTGCAATAAAAGTGGCAAAAATTGTAAGCAACAATACCCCGCCAATAAGCATTCCACTGCGGAAACCCATAAATATAAGTAATATGGCAATAACTATACCCAGAGCTTCCAGAAGATTTAATAAAAAGTTATTAATTGCCTTTTGAACTGTATCCGACTGGTAGTAAATAAGCCCTAAATTCATGCCGATAGGAGTCTGCGGCTCTAGTTCCTTGAGCCGCTTCTTTATGGCTTCTCCCATAGCAATAACGTTGCCACCTTCTACGTTGGAGATACCGATTCCAACAGCAGGACTTCCATTATAACGCATCATTGCCCGTGTCGGCTCTATATAATTACGAGTAACTGTAGCTATGTCATCTAAACGGATCAGCACCCTCGAGGAAGATGCAAGAAGTAACGCCCCTACTTGTTCGACAGAAGAAAACTCCCCAGTTGGAGTTATGCGAATATACTCTGCTCCCGCTCTCACTTTCCCCGATGGAACCACGAAATTCTGAGCTTTGAGAACTTGAAAAAGTTCTTCCATAGAGATACCGAGCTGACTAAGTTTCGTTCTGGAAATTTCTACATAAATAGCCTCTTTTTGTATGCCTGTCACTTCAACACTTGCAACCCCAGGAACAAGAAGCAACTCCTTACGCAGGTAATCAGCAAAATCTTCAAGTTCTCTGTAAGAATATCCTTCGCCAGTAAGGGCAAAATAAACTCCATATACATCTCCGTAGTCATCGTTAACTAAAGAACGACTTGTTCCTGGTGGTAACTGCTCTTGAACATCATTTATTTTCCGTCGTAACTCGTCCCATATTTGAGGCAAATCTTTTGCTGTATACGTATCTTTAATATCTACATACACAAGAGAAACGCCTTCCTGAGAAAGAGACCGGACCTTATCCACTTGTCCCATCTGTTGAGCAGCTCGTTCTATAACTTCCGTTACCTCTTCCTCCACTTCTTTTGGCGTAGCTCCTGGGTAAGCAGTGGTAATTACCGCTGTCTTAATAGTAAAGGCAGGATCTTCCAGTTTTCCTAACCCTTTATAGGCAAAAACTCCACCTATAATCAAAAAAACTGTAAAAAACCACGTCACGTATCTCTTTTGAATTGAATATTCTGCAATATTCATAATAGGCCCCTACTCGTTAGGAGAAAGGAACGTTACTGGATCCCCTTCGGCTAAATAATTTACTCCAGCCGTAACGACACAATTTCCAACTGTAATATTCCCACCAACAATGACCATATCGCCTTGATACGACTGAATATATACTTCCACCTTATGAACCGTCATGGTTTCTTCATTGATAATCCAAAGGAAATGCGTTGTTCCCTCTCCTGGAACAACGGCTATAGAAGGGACTGCAAATCCTTTAACCTCATGGGCCCCGTTTTGCCCAGTAAATTCAACATTCGCAGTCATACCTGGCAAAACAACTATGTCCTTCGGGTAAGGCATCGTGAATGTTACAGCATACGTCTGAGTTTGTGGGTCGGCTTCTGTAGATATCTCCTTAAAGACAAGAGAGTATTGCGTGTTGGGTGCTGCCTCAAAAGACAAAGATACTCCTAAAGAAGTATTTAAACGAAATTTCATAATATCCTGTTCTGGAATAGAGACCACTATTTCAACCTCTTCCAGATTTTGTAAACTTACGATCGGTTGGTCCCTTTGCACGCTTTGAAAATTGTCCACATATCGAGCAGCAATAATCCCTTTAAAAGGAGCTTTAAGTTCTGTATCATCCAAGGCACTTTGAGCAGCTTGAACTTGAGATTCTAACCCCTGTATAGTAGCTTCCATCGCCGCAATGTCTTCAGCCCTAGCACCACTTCTTGCCTTCTGAAGTTCCTGGCTAGCAGCATTCACTTCCCCTTTCGCCACCTCATAGGTTGTTTGTGACCGCTCTAAATCTACTTGAGCCACAACTCCTTCCTTAAATAAGCGTTCCATCCTTTTATAATCTGCTTCTGCCTCTGCCAATTTGGCTTTCGCCGAAGCAACTTGAGAAGATAAAGCCGAAATTTCTTCTCTTCTTGCTCCAGCTCTCATAGCAGACAGCTGTGCTTTAGCATTATTCAGGGCGCTCTGCGCATTCATCAATTGAACTTTGAAATCTCGAGGATCTATTTGGGCAACAAGATCGCCCTTATTTATAGGTTCACCTTTCTTCACTGGTAACTCAATAAGAGGACCTGACACTCTAAAAGAGAGATCTGCTGTCTTTGAGGCAAGGACTTTACCTGGGAATACACGTCGTAAAACAACGTCTGGGGCAGAAAGAGCTATATATTTTACAGGACGAGCGATTTTTTCCACAACCTTCTCTTTTTGTTCCTCTTTTTTATTCGATAAAAGGAAAAAACCTCCAACAACAATAAGGATGGCAGCCACGCCCCATAGTCTTTTAAATCTCATTATCTCTCACCTCTATCTTCTCATCGTATTAATTTATAACAGGGTCAACCACCAGTAACGCAACCTCGTATATTCGTTTTGTAACTCCATTCTGTTAATTTTAAAAAACAAGAAAATTATACTCTTTTATTTTAAAATAAATCTTCAAAAAATAGGGCATACAAAAACAAAAAATCACCCAATCTTTTTCCTTCTCGATACGATCCTATTCTTTTGTGATTAAAATTATTTTCTGCTTTCTTTATAACGCAAAAGCCCAACCTGAAAGAAAAGGTTGGGCTTTTTTAACATGTAAACGATTTTTTGTAAGAGCAACGTTTCAAAAAATTGCTACTGCGCTGAAAGTCCCCGCTCTTTTAGTGTTCCTGGGATAATGTTATCCCAAAATGCCGCACAAATACCTGCGACAGCCATGGGTGTTTTAAGGATAGCCCATAAAACTTGTCCAATAATCCCAATGGAAAAGAAAGAATCTTTCGCACCTTCTACCCATCCAGGAAGCCCAAGGGCCATTAGAAAAGCGAAACCTACTATCAAAACGTTTCGTTGGCTCGACATATCCGCTCGCAGCAACACTTGTATCCCTAATGTCCCAATAATACCAAAAAGGGCTATGTACGCTCCGCCAATAACAGGGCTAGGGATCGTAGCAATGAGCGCCCCTATTTTCCCCACAAAACTCATAAGTATAAGGAGAATCGCTCCTGTACGTACAACCCAGCGAGAGGCAACTCCCGTTAATCCGATAAGACCAATATTTTCTGTATATGATGTTGTAGCAACCGCACCGAGAGTCCCAGCAATCGCACAGTTCAAACCTTCAGCACCTATTCCCCTATTAATCATGGAGGGTGTAGGATCTGGGAGGCCAGCAACATAAGAACAGGAGTGATAGTCACCTATAGATTCGATCATTACCGCAAAAAAGCCTGCGATAATCGCTCCGAAAGAAATAATGTCAAATTTTGGAGCACCCCAAGGCATAATGCCTGTAAAACGGAACCATGGCGCTTGCACTACGCTGGAGAGGTCAATATACGCTGCATGTCCACTGGGAAAAAAGCCTATGAGGGTTCCACCAAGGGCTACGAGATACGCAATGGAAATAGAAGCCAATACAGCAAAAATATTGAAGTATTTATTTCGACTTACTAAGCTGAAGAAAAAGACTCCCACAACTACAATGAGAGATATAGGCCAGTATTTCGAAGCATTTGCCTGGATAGCTACTGGTGCCATGGAAAAACCTATTGCCATAATAGTAGGCCCGATAACTACTGGAGATATAAGCTTTCGTATAACACCAACAATCCGGCTATACCCTATAATAGAAAGGATAATGCCTCCTAAAATTAAAGCTCCGCTTACATGCTGCATTACGACAGAAGGCCCCGAAGCCCCGTAAGCTGCGATAATCGTCATTATAGGAGGAATAAAGCTGAAACTAGATCCCTGAACAATAGGTAGTCCGGATCCAATTTTAGGGTGAGTCTGAATTAACGTTGCTATACCCATTGCCAGATAAACACAAGATATAAAAAAGCCAATTTCTACTGTAGTCATCCCCATTGCTGGACCAAAAATCAAGGGGACAAGAGTTGTAGCTCCAAATAAAGTTAAAACATGTTGAAAACCAGCTAAAACCATAATAGGAAAGGGCGGCTTGTCGTCCACTCCAAAAACTATGTTTTTAATTGCCATCCTAACACCCCCATATTTAAACTGGGGTTATTGTAGCAGATTGTACAATCGGTTGCATAAAATTTTGATTAAATATTTCTATAAAAATAAGATATAATATTTTCGGAGGTGGTTCTTTTGAACAATAATCTTAAATACATGGCACAGCAGTGTGCGTGCGCTTTAAAGGAAGCACATAAAATAGTTCTGTTAAGTGGCGCTGGAATGTCTACTAATGCCGGAATACCCGATTTCAGAGGCCCCAATGGAATTTACAAACAAAAAATGCAGACAGATCCAGAACTTATTTTCGATATTGACTACTTCCAGAAAAATCCTCGCTTCTTCTATCAGTTCCATCGAGAATTTTTAAAGGTCATCAATAAAATAGAACCTACCTTCTCTCATCGGTTCTTTGCGCAACTGGAAAAAGAAGGGAAACTCGCTGGAATCATTACCCAAAATATCGATGCCCTTCACCAAAAAGCTGGCTCTAAGAAAGTGTACGAGATACATGGGAGCACATGGCAAAGCTATTGTACTTCTTGTAGCGAAGTCTTCGACTACGAGACATCATATGCGCAGAGCTTCAAAGAAGACGTCCCTCATTGCGAAAAATGTGGCGGCGTACTAAAACCTGACATTGTCTTTTTTGGAGAAAATGTAAAACACCTTTATGAATGCCAAACCCTTGCTGAGGAGGCCGATTTGCTTTTTGTAGTAGGATCTTCTCTTACTGTCACCCCAGCAGCATTTTTACCTTCCATGTGTCCAGGGAAAATAGTAGTTGTCAATAAAGGGGATATTTCTTATGCCTATTTACATCCTCAAAAGATCTTTATTCATGCGGAATGGGATATAGATGATTTTTTTAAAGCAGTAGAAGAGGCAGGAAGAGAATAACCTCCTCACCTTTCTTAAAAGGAAGTCCGATACATGATATAGAAGTGGAAATTAGTGAATCTGGGGTGAAAGTATGAAACGTAAATACAAGTGGAAACAGTTACTTCTCTCTTTTTACTTTATCATCGGAACTTTTTTTATCACACCAGCCTTAGGGCGAGAAATTCAAGGGAACGTATTTACTGTCGATGTGTTGCCGACAGAGAATTCTAGCGGTTTTGAAGTTTGGGAAAGCCGCTTTTATCCTGTAGATATACTTGATCAAAAGATAACACAATATTGCATAAGCCAGCTGAAACGTTCCCCTTTTATAGAAGTTCGGGAACAGCAAAAAAGGGGAAGAACTCTTCCGCCTGGAGATATGGCTTTACAACTGGAAATTTATTCTTTTACTGTGAAAGATAAGGATTTTTTCGGAAAAGACCAGAGAGGCAAAGTACGCATAAGACTTCGCGTCTACGATAATTCTGGGAAGGAGCTCCCTTTTTGTGCAGATATCGTAGCAGAAGATCAGCGATATATACCTGTTCCCGGAGATGATCGCCTGTTTTTTCTATCTGCACGAGGTTTCTCCCCTTTCGATCCCATGTATAAAGACGGCCTTGATCTTTTTCGTCTCGCCCCCAGAGAAAACACTAACAATTTCAGCAAACCTGTATGGGACGATTTCTCACAATCGCCATACTGGGAAGCCTGCAAAAAAGCTATAAACAAAGCGCTACAACAGGTGACAGACGGTTTCTCGGGATTATACCGCACCGCCAACATTGTGGGGTATGCAAAGAATGCAGATGAAGAAGGGACTCATTTCATTATTTCCGCAGGACGATATGAGGGAATTCGAGAGAAAGATATTCTAACTGTTGTAAGGAAGGTGTCCTTTAAAGGAATTGGACCCAACGCTGCGGAGAGCGCCTTCCCTAAAGAAGTAGGGACCGTTCGTGTTATACAAGCTGTAGATCACAATGCCATCGTAGTTGTAATGAAACAAGAAGAAGACAAAGAACCTGACATAGAACTCTCAAATATCATTCTAATACCATTCTATCATTCCAGAATGTAAGGCAGCTGTCGCGCGGAGGGAAAAGGTAGAATATG